>Ga0207422_1000240_pt1 | contig 207623 bp, 154 predicted proteins | sample MarCyaLeptolynsp_FD_187757 | JGI IMG/M metagenome (GOLD analysis project Ga0207422, IMG submission 187757) | Marine cyanobacterial communities from Panama - species 1 Leptolyngbya sp. (SPAdes) | ecosystem: Environmental > Aquatic > Marine > Unclassified | place: Panama: Panama City | collected...
GGGCTGCAGTAAATGCTGATCCCGATCCGGTCGAACCAACCGCGCGCCATCCATGACAAAGTCTCCTTATGCGATGAACGGCGATCTTATTAGATTCGAATGCGAAGGGGAATTTTTTCCCAGGCTCAATGCGGACCCTACGAGACTGACGCGCAGATTTGATACGGAATGAATCAATAGCGATACGTCAAAGCGCTGCGGCGTCAGCCATCGGGCCCGGTCGATCCATTAAGAATATTAAAGAAAACAAAAACACGGCCGCGCACAGCCACGTCATGAGTTTGAGAAATCGTCGATCCTGTTTGTCTGCTCGGTCGATCAGGCTTAAGCAAAGGCAACAGCCCGTTAGGAAAAAAGAAATTTCGATCAGTACATGGTTCCAACGTCTATAGCCCAGATTTGCAAAGAGAAAAAATGTGCCGCTAACCGTGCCGTATACGAAGATGAACGCCACGACGCGCCGCTGCCTCGGGGAGCATTGATTCAGAGGGCGGTACTTTGGAAGATTCATGATGTGGTTTTGGCCTGCCCTGCAGCCCCTTCGGGCTACCACCCAATCGATGGCTTACGAACCCATCTCCGGAATCTTGATCGTCAACACCGGGCACGTTGCTTGCCGCACCACTTCTTCGGCGACGCTGCCCATTAACAATCGCATCAGACCGGTGCGACCGTGCGTGCCCATGACGATGAGCGCGGCGTTTTCGTCTTTCGCGAGTTGAATGATCTGTTCTGCCGCGTCGCCGCGCAACAGTCGATGTTCGTACGCCACGCCCTCGATGTCGGGTTTGAGCGACTGCAAACGACTTTGAAGCGCATCGTCATTGTCGCGCTCGACACCGGCGTGCAGCATGCCCTCACCATCTTCGAGATCGGGAATCGAACGCACATGTGCGATCAGTAGCTTCGCGCCGGTCGTCTTAGCCGACGTCGCCGCATACTCGAGCGCGCGGTTGCTGCCGTTAGAGAAATCCGTCGCTACCACAATCGTTGCATTGCTCATGATCTGCTCCTCCACGGCGATATGTTATTAGGGAGCGCCAGGACGGCTCGAACCACTGCATCAAAACGCTCGTCAATCTCGTCGGCCGGATGGCAACCAAATCGTGCGACCCTGCCAGCGCATCGATTCTAACGCGCGGCACTGCGATGAGACAGGTTGAATCGCTTGAGGATGCGATTGTCACCTTTGCCCGTAGTGCAGCCGCTACCGAATCCTCGCCTCTTTCTGGCAACCATTTCCTTTTGCCTACCGGACACTCGGGGCACGCCTATATTGAAATCGGTCGTATTGGAAACGGAACAAATTCAGTACCAATACGAAGCCAGCGGGGCCATTGACACGACGCGGGGCGTCGGTCGCTTTCGAGTAAAGATGTCAAACGTCATTGGGCGGCGCACCGGGTGCCCCGGGTTGGTACGCCAACCTAGGGCCTCGATCGATTGGAAGCGCTAAGACCCTTGCCAAATGAAAATTTGAAACCCCACGTCGGCGTACTGACATGGGCCACCCGCCCCGCCTCCTTCCTCCCGTAGGCAAGCGTTGCGCCGCACGTGTTGCACGTTGCAGGTTTTGCGTTGACTTCGTTTTCAGCATCAATATCGAGCGGTCCATAGAAAAACGCGAACGATCGACATGGCAATCGCCCCCCGCGCGCGTCCCGATAAAAATCGAACGCGGGATTTGGTGTACGAAGCAGAGCGCCGCGTACACCAAGCAGAGCGTTTCATTAACCAAATGCCGCGCCGCATTAAGCAAACAGAGCGGCGCATGGACGCAGCGGAGCATTTGATGGACCAAATAGAACGCTGCATTAAGGAAATGGAGCGCCGCGTGGACCGAATGCGACGTTGAGTTAAGGGAATGGACCGTTAGATGGGGCTAGCGCCGCGCCGACGGCGGCAATTGGTGCGCTTCACGTTGGCCATAAAGGATGCGTGTCACGGGTCAGCTTGCTGCCAGTTTTTTGGGTGCCACTGGTCGGCTTGCTGCCATCTCTTAAGAAAATCAGCCGCACAATCTACAATCAAGACCCTAGGCGGGAGTGCCGACAAGGGGGGCTCGACCGCCATTAAAATATAGAGTGATCGCCTGCTTCCTTCTACTTCAAACTCCATCGAATAGCCGCTAATGATGTCCCGATTACGCAATTTCCATTATTCTGTAATAATTATGACGTACGAACTAAGAGATTGACTTTGTCAACTTCGATGAGGGTGAGATATGCGAGAAATTCATGTGGTCTTATCAGACAAGAAAAGTCGCAATCAACGGCTTTTCGAGACAATCGAGCGAATGGTCAAGTTAGCCGCACTAGTCGCAGTCCCCGTCGCCGTTAGTTGTATTGGCAATAGTTATAACAGGAGCGTGAAAGAAGCCGAATTAACGCACAGTTACATCGAATCTTGTATCACCGTTCTTTTATCAGAGAACTCGACGAAAGAAGAACTAGAATGGGCGTTAGACCTTCTTAATACAGAACTTCCTATTGGCAACCAAATAACCGAAGATTCGATAGAGAAAATCGTAGAACAGAAGACAAATGGGAATAGGAAGCCCGAACCAACCTCAACCGGAGAAGGAAATTGATTGCAATCTTAACCACATTAACCATCTTGCTATCTTCAAATATAGATAGACCACTAGAAGAATATGTCGTCGAGATCAAGAACAAAAAAAACAAATTCTTGGGCACAGGATGCCTGATTGATGAGCGTCATATCCTAACCGCGAGACATAATTTGGTTGGTATCGATGAAAAAGACGAAGTGCTTGTTTTTTCGTCACTAACTAAATGGCGAGGAATCCAGATGATTGGGAGACTCAATAAGACAAGAAAAGATGTTGACTTGGCGGAGTTGGTATTAGATTCCCCACTAGAAATTGAACCCATCAGAAAAGGACCAATCAAGAAAAATACCGAAATATTGATTTATGGAATGGACACATCTGACCAAAAAAAAACGGCCAAGTTCGTCAAGAATCACTCGGTAAGTAAGTTTGGCCCGTTAAAAGATCTAATTCGTGAGGCAGCGAAGAGGGAGAGCGGTGAAATTCGTCCTCGCGATAAAGAACGTTGCGAAAAGCGTATAAATGAACTCAAGGATTGTAATAAAGAAACACGAGCGTTTAGCTTAGATGCTGAGTTTGGATTTGCAAACGGCATTGGCCTTTCTCGCGGCCTTTCGGGCGGCCCGGTATTCAATAAGAGAAACCAGATTATTGGATTGAGCGTACTTTCGAAAGGAAACACGATTTTTATCGCGCCCGTCAATGCTATCTGCGCCCCAGATAAGGAACCGACTACTCCTCAGGAAATCTGTGATGCCGCAAAAGGAATATTGCGAAGCAAAGAAACAAGCCGGCGATCATATATGCATGTCGTACAAATGCTCGACAATACTGATCAAAATTGGACCAGCCTAAACAATGCAAGAAATTTCAAACTTGATGAGAGTCACCCAATTCAGTGGTTTCTTTGGACTGCACCGAACTCCTCGGCAGATTCGTCAAAAAACACTGATAGTGATTCAGACAGAAAAGACTATCGCCTTAAATTGACTGTTGTTTCGGGGAGCAGAGTATCGCGTGTCAAAATATGGCGATACCAAAGAGAAGAGAATCTATCTGAAAGTGAACTGAAATATGACGGCAGGATTCGACGAAATGCGAGCGTGAAACCAGGAAATCCTCCGGAGTTCCGAACATTTATAATAAAGGATGTTCAGGTCGGCGAGAAACTCCTAATCGAAGTCGTAACAAACGGTCATAAGAACGGACCCGTGTCCGGCACACTATCATTTAGTTCGGTTAATTAGGACTAATGTCAATGAATTCCAGTTTTCGTAGTGAATGGTGTGGCAGGTGGCGGGTGGCATGCTTGCCCTTCAAGGCAAGCATGTGATGCGTACGGTGACGTTAAATCTTTACGCGACGCAAATATGCCATTTCCCGCTTCCGCATGCTCACCTTGAAGGGTGAGCATGCGGAGATGCAATTCGGGCCGACATATTTGTAGGATGGTGGAGTTCAATGCGCCTCCTCCACACACTGATTGAAAGGTTGGCAATGAATATTCGCCGAATTCAATTGGAATAATGCCTGCCTCGTATTTAATATAACTGTACATATATTGAAGCCGCGAAAGTCATAGAAAAAGGCAACACCATGTCAACCGCAGTCATACACCAAGTGCAGCCGGTCCTGCCCACGCAAGATGTCCGAGCCGCCATTCAGTTCTACGTCGAACGACTCGGATTCAAATTGGCATTTCAAGACAACCCCGAAGCGCCCGGCTATGCCGGTGTTCGACGCGACGGGGTCGAGCTTCATTTACAGTGGCATGACGCCAAAGAATGGGCGCAGGTAGAGCGACCGTCACTGCGATTTGTGGTGGCCGATGTCGATACGTTATATGGAGAGTTCGCGAACAAGGGACTAATCGACTCGGAACGGAAGCCCTATCGCACGGATTGGAACACCTACGAGTTTGCGTTCTTTGACCCGGATAAGAATGGGCTGACGTTTTATCAAGATGCATAATGGCGGGTGGCATACTGCTTGGTCAGCTTGCTGCCAGTGTTTGGGGACCGCTGGTCGGCTTGCTGCCATCTCTTCGCCTGCCACCGGTCAGCTTGCTTCGATCTCTTCGGGTGCCACTGGTCAGCTTGCTGCCAGTGTTTCGAGCGCAGCGTGCGTACCGGCAACCGATGTCGAGATCGACCGTATCATAATTCAATTCCGATTAATTCGGTCTGTCGGCCCCCATTCAAACGCACCGATACGGTCGATCATTTCCGGATTTTTTATCGCCGTCGCTGCGCCCGTGGGCACTGGCTGCAAGCAGGCCAGTGGCACCCGCCGGTGACAGTGTCACCCGCCGCAAAAAAAAAAAGCATGTCGATCCTATGGATTGACATGGCACCCAAATTGACGCAATATTTGTCCCCATCGCCGCCATGCCACCCGCCAAATGGTGCGCTTCACGTTGGCCATGAAGAATGCGTGTCACGCGTCAGCTTGCTGCCATATCTTCGGGTGCCACGCACCCGGCGTCCTTTAACCTTGACCGTGGCGAAAACGTGCAATCTCAGGGACATGCTTCTGTAACTCTCGCAATGCGAGTAGCAAACCGCATGCCTGATCTTGCAAAGCTTGAATTGCATCCGGAGCGCTATATTCTTCCGCTTCGGAAGCCATTCCGATGACATAACACTCCAATTGGTCACGTAACGTCTCAAGCCTTGTTAGAAGATGTTCGCTTGTATCTAGGTCTTGAATCTCACCACCTTGCCCAGCACCAAGATTTTCATATGCAGTTCCTGGGCAGTCGAACAGTGATTCGATCGCATTTTTTAATGCAATACTCGGAACATAGGGCGTCATTTACTTGTTTCCTCTTCGGCGAGTGGCGGGTGGCATGCTTGCCCTTCAAGGCAAGCATGTGATGCGTGTGGTGACGTCAAAGCTATACTTGACGCCAATATGCCATCTCCCGCTTCCGCATGCTCACCTTGAAGGGTGAGCATGGCACGCCGGCGCGTCGCTCAACGCACTACCGTTAGCGGGCGATCGTAAGGAGGCAGCAGCCCCCTTGCATTGGATGCGCTTCGATAACGACCAAGGCCCGTTCGATCAACAGCGTGCGGCAAGATCATGGGGCCACAGGCCCCGGCTCTGACTGTCGGCTCACGCCTCACGACGCAATACGCACAACTCAAGACTCAAGACCCAAGACCCAAGCCACAAGACGCGTCCTCACGCCCCAAGCCTCACGCCCCACGCCACCTACGCGTGCGGCAACTTGAATTGCTTACACATCTCGCGTACGTCGTTGCGAATTGCGCCTAGCACGCTCGCATCACCTTCGCTGCCGATGACCTTCGTGATCAACTCGGCGACGGTGCGCATCTCGTCGGGGCCGAGGCCGCGCGTGGTGAGGGCCGGCGTGCCGAGGCGCAGGCCGCTGGTTTCCATCGGTTTGCGTTCGTCGAACGGGATCATGTTTTTATTGACGACGATGCCCGCTTGGCCCAGCCAGTCTTCGGCCATTGCGCCACTGACGTTGGGGAAGCCGTCGCGCAGATCGACGAGCATCAGGTGGTTGTCGGTGCCGCCCGAGACGATGTTGAGCTTGCGGCTGGTGAGCGATTCGGCCAGCGTCTTCGCGTTTTCGATCACGCGCTTTTGATAGTCCTTAAACTCAGGTCGCAGCGCTTCACCGAAGGCCACAGCCTTGGCCGCAACGGCGTGCATCAACGGCCCGCCCTGCAAACCGGGGAACACGGCTGAGTCGATTTTCTTGGCCCATTCTTCTTTGCACATGGTTAATCCGCCGCGCGGACCGCGCAACGTTTTGTGCGTGGTCGTCGTGACGAAATCGCACACCGGCACGGGGCTGGGGTGTTCGCCCGCCGCAACGAGGCCGGCGATGTGTGCGATGTCGGCCATCAGCAACGCGCCGACGTCCTGGGCGATGTCGGCAAACGCATCCCAATCCCACGTGCGACTATAAGCCGACGCGCCAGTGATGATGATCTTGGGCTTGCACTGTCGCGCGAGGCGGCGCACTTCGTCCATGTCGATGCGACCCGTCTCGCGATTCACGCCGTAATGCGTCACGCGGAACCACTTGCCGCTCATGTTCACGTGTTTGCCGTGCGTGAGGTGACCGCCATGGTCGAGGTCGAGCGAAAGAATCATGTCGCCCGGCGTGCGGACCGGTTGATCGGGATTCTTTTCGCGCTGTTCGGATTCGCCGAAGCGCGAACCCGGTTGCATCGACGCGAGAAAGACGGCCTGGTTGGCTTGACTGCCGCTCGAAGGTTGCACGTTGGCATGGTCGCAACCGAACAGTTGCTTCACGCGATCGCGCGCGATGTTTTCGATGGTGTCCATGTTTTCGCAGCCGCCGTAGTAGCGACGACCGGGATAACCTTCGGCGTATTTATTAGTGAAGATCGAACCGGCGGCCTGCAACACGGCGGGGCTGACGTGGTTTTCGGAAGCGATGAGTTCGAGCGTGGTTTCTTGTCGTTCGTCTTCGGCGACGAATGCCTTCCACACATCGGGATCTTGCTTGGCGATGGGACTATTGGGATCGAGAGCCATGGGTGCGTCCTTCGTTCTGCTGGCCGCGCGGCGGGCGCGGGTCGGTCTTGCCGGTAAGCGCGCTTGAATCGCGCGAATAGGTGCGAAGCGCGAATTCTAAGTGCGGATGCGAACCTTCACCAGCAATTGAAAGGGTCAATCGCGTATATAGAGATTTCAAATACGCTGAAAGGGTTTAGCGGCTATCGGCATTGGGCGGCAACGACAAAGCGGCCCCACATTCGGTGCATATGGCACTGTCGCGATCGGCCTGTTCGGCATTGCATATGGGGCACGTCGCGGGCGTCTCCACGCGACGCAACGCGGCTTCGCAAACAGGGCAACCGCGATCGGCCGCGTCTTCCGGGAAGTCGGTGCCGCAGATAACGCAGCGCGTCATGCCGGGTTGGTCGCTGGTCGTGGGCGTATCGAACGGGTCGTCCAACGCCAGGCCGCAATTTAGGCAGGCCGCCCCACCGACGCCTTGCAGATTCACGCCGCAGCGCGGGCAAGGTCGTTGCGCCGCCCGCGGCACGAGATAGAGCAACCCGACGAGAAAGCCGACGAGGCCGCCGACCTTTAGGCTGCCGACAACCGACATGGCCTCGAGCAACAGAATCACGGCCACTGCCGCCACCGTCGCGATGAGAACCGCTCTGATGAAGACGTGCGTCATGCTGGTGATTGTAACCGTCGGCGGTTGATTCGGGATTCGCGACGACGGGCACGCCTTTTCTACCGAGCGAACACCGTTCGGAAATCAATCGGTTGCGTCGATCTTGAACTATTCATCCGAAAACGAATAGACATACGGCATACGACTGAATCCTAGGATGCCGCCCCAATAACCATCACGCCCCCGCAAACCATCACGTCGCCGCAATCAAAAAGGCGACACCAAACACATACCCTAAAATTTTCCAAATTCGCCTATTGTTTGGGTTGACGTTCGGTCGATGTTCGGATTATGATTCGGTGACGAAGCAGGTGGAACGCACCGGCAACGTTGCCCCAGGGGCTGGCGGCTTTTCCTTCGGGACTGGCATCGCTGACGCTGGCCGGAAAGAGGTTGCCCGTTGTCTGTCTGCTCCACCACCAGCCTTCCCCTGTGCTTGACCGGCCCCGGCGGCGAGTTCCGTCGGGCTTGGTCGCCGGATGATCGGTCAAAACTCGGCGGCGTCGAACTCAGCCGCGACGCCGTGCGACCGCGATCGAATCGAAATGGCGAAAGATCGACTACCCGGTCGGATCGGAAGGGTCGTCGATCCCGCATGGGCGTGAAGACAATGAATCGGCAGGCGCAGCGAAAACGTGGCGTCGCTGCGCGACTGCATCGGCTCGGTACGGCTATCGCAACTGCGTTTCGCCAGCCGGATCGGGCCAACCTCGGTGCCGCTATCGGCATGTCTCGTCGCGAATGGCGACGGGCGGTCGTGCGGTGCTGCCGCGTGCTCGACGATGTCGGCATGCGGCTGGATGCGATCTGTTCAGGTTGGGTTCGATTGGAGCGAGCCCCGCAGATCGCAGCGGCTTCGGATGCGCGCGACTTAGCCGCCGCTCGCAACGAGTTGTCCCAATCATGGGTAGAGGCGGTGCGTCTGGGTACCGCCCCACTGGTCGTCACGGGACCGGCGGGGTTGACGCTGCTGCACTCACCGGAGCAGGAGGAACGCTCCTATGTCCGCCAAGAAGAAATCGAAAACGACCGGTCGCAAGAAGGCCGACGCCACCAATACCGAATCAACGAGTCGCACGACGCGTTCGCGCCGAGCGCGGCCAAAGCAGACCCGGCCCGCCACCCCACGGCAGACCGAGATTCTGACGTTTGTGAGGGACTACCAGCACAGGCATGGTTATTCCCCGACGTACGACGAGATCGCGGACACGCTCGGCATCAGCAAAGTGACCGTGTTCGAGCATCTCAGCACGCTCGAAGAAAAAGGCCTGCTGCGGCGCGAGAAGCACAAGGCGCGCTCTTTACTGCTGGCTGATCACCTCGAATTGCCCGACGAACGTCCCGGTTGCATCCCGCTCGAAGGTCGCATTGCCGCCGGCGCGCCGATTGAGGCCGTCGAGAACCGCGAAGTGCTCGATTTGGATTCGATGTTTGATTCACCGCACGGTGTGTACGCGCTCGAAGTGCGCGGCGACAGCATGATCGACGATCACATCGACGAGGGCGATTTCGTCGTGATTGAGAATCGCAAAACGCCGTCAAATGGCGAAATGGTCGTCGCTTATCTCGAAGATGGCGAAGTCACGCTGAAACGCTTTTACCGCGAGAAGAATCACATTCGATTGCAACCCTCCAACCCGCGCTACGAGCCGATTTTTGTCGAGAATATTGAGATTCAGGGTGTGGTGATCGGGGTGATTCGGCGGGTGAATTAGGCGGGTTGATCGAGGTTCGGGGCGCGGTTGACGCTTACTTCAGTTGTGTGCACCGTCTGTCGCTGAACCACTTTTGTGCGGGCACGCGGTCGCAATTCCGCTGGTGGCTGCTACATTTAATTTGTTTCTTCTCTTAGGTTTTGTCTGGCCGGAGCGACTGTAGACTTGTCTGCGCGTTAGCGTCCTACGTTCTGACGACCCCATCAGCTAACTTGGCATCTTCTTGCCAGCGTTTTAGAGTCCTGACTCTGAACTCAAACCAATCGAGAGGTAAGTATGCCCGAATTCATCCGATCCACCATCGACGGCCATGTTGCCTCGATCACCATCGACCGTCCCGATTTGCATAACGCGTTTAACGAAGTCGTTATCGAAGAGTTGACGGCAGCATTCAAAGATGTCGGTGCCAACGCCGATGTGCGCGCCGTGGTACTGCGCTCAGAGGGCAAGAGCTTTTGCGCCGGTGCGGATATCAACTGGATGAAGCGCATGGTCGATTATAGCGTCGACGAAAACATCGCCGACGCGACCGAGATGGCTGAAATGTTGCGCGCCATTCGCGAATGCCCGAAGCCCGTGATCGGCCGCGTGCACGGTGCCTGCATCGGCGGAGGCGTGGGTTTGGCCGCCGCGTGCGATATGGCCGTCACGCTAACCGACGCGGTGTTTTGCCTGAGCGAAGTCAAGCTCGGCATTTTGCCTGCGGTCATTTCGCCATACGTGTTGGAAAAGGTCGGCCTCGGCCACATGCGGCGCTACGCACTGACGGCCGAACGATTCGACGGTAACGAAGCCATGCGCATCGGTCTGGTCGCCCAAGCCGTTTCAGATGACGCCGCATTGGATGAAGCCGTCGCGAGCCTTTGCAAACATTGCTGCAACAACGGGCCCGAAGCCGTCACGGCATGTAAAGCCGTGTTGCAGGATGTCGCCGCCGCGCCCGAGTGGGATACCAAGCAGCGGCTCACTGTTAAGCGCATCGCCGAACGCCGCGTGTCTGAAGAGGGTCAGGACGGGCTTAAGGCGTTTCTTGAAAAGCGCAAGCCTGCTTGGATCGCGAGTTAGTTCATGCACGGCCTCCCGAATTCACCGAAGGTTCATTCGGGAATATCGAAATTCCCGCGACTTCACCGTCGGATGCGCCGTGGATAAACTGCGAGCATGAGCGCCAACCCCCGCCAATCCGCCGTTTACGCAGGCAGCTTCGATCCGCCCACGCGCGGTCATCTTTGGATGATCGAGCAAGGTGCGCAGCTATTCGAAACGCTAACGGTCGCGATCGGTATCAACCCGTCGAAGCATGCCGTCTATCCGCTTGAAACGCGTCTCGGTTGGCTTAGCGATATCACGAGCCACTTGTCGAACGTCACGATCACGTCCTTCGAGAATCTCTTTCTCGCACATTACGCCAAGGCGATTCGCGCCGACGTGATTCTGCGCGGCATGCGCGACGTCCACGATTACACATACGAACACGCCATGCGGCACATCAATAGCGACCTGTATCCGCGGATTACGACCGTCTTTCTGATTCCGCCGCGCGATCTGATCGAAGTCAGTTCATCGACCGTGCGCGGGATGATCGGGCCGGTCGGTTGGGAGGCTGTCGTCGAGCGGTATTTACCGCCGGCGATATTTGAGGATATAAAGAGTCTTCATGCGCAATCGATGGACTAATCTTGCGAGCCAACTCAACGAGACGGCCGCGCAATCGGCGGCGGCGTTCGATTGCTTGATCGCGTTGTATGAATATCCATCACGTGCCTATCACAATTTGAAGCACGTCGAGAAGATGCTCGACGAATTTAACGTCATGGGCTTGTTCGCGACTGAGCCACTGCTCGTGCAACTCGCGATTTGGTTTCACGATTGCGTCTACAATCCCAAGGCCAATGACAACGAAGCCCGTAGTGCCGAAGTGTGTCGCGCATTGCTCTATCCTTTCCCGCTTAACCCCATACAAGCCGATGTCGTCACGCAGTTAATACTCGCCACCAAACATGCCGCCGCTCCCGCGACGCCGGATCAACGCCTGATCGTCGATCTCGATCTTGCCATTCTCGGTACCGCGCCCGAACAATACGACGCCTATGCCGAGGCGATTCGCACCGAATACCGCCATATGAATGAGGCCACGTTCAAAGTCGGTCGCCGCCACATCCTGCAGGGTTTTGTCGCCCGCCCCACCATCTTTTCGACCGACGCGTTTATCCAGAAATACGAAGCCCCCGCCCGCGAGAACTTGCTTAGAGAAATCGACCAGCTTGCGGTATAGTTCCCCGCATGTTCAAAAAAATCCTCATCGCCAACCGCGGCGAGATTGCGGTGCGCATCGCCAAGACCTGTCGCGAGATGGGCATCGCCACCGTCGCGGTTTATTCCGAGCCCGATCGCGCGGGCGTGCACGTCGGTGCTGCCGACGAAGCGTATGCCCTCGAAGGCGTGACGTCGGGCGAATCGTACTTACGCGTCGATAAAATCATCGCCATCGCGCAGCAGTGCGGCGCCGACGCGATTCATCCCGGCTTCGGCTTCCTTTCCGAAAATGCAAAGTTTGCCGAAGCCTGTGCCGAAGCAGGTATCACATTCATCGGTCCGAAACCCGACGCCATTCGTTCCATGGGCGACAAGATCATTGCCAAAGACACGCTCGGTAAAGCGGGTGTGCCGTGCGTGCCGGGTTGGTCGGGTAAGACCGACGTGAGTATCGACGAGTTGCACACGATATGCGCCGATGTCGGCTATCCGGTACTCATCAAAGCGGCAGCGGGCGGTGGCGGAAAAGGCATGCGCGTGGTTAACAACGCTAAGGAACTGCCCGCCGCGTTTGAAGCAGCCCAACGCGAAGCCAACGCCGCGTTTGGTGATGCACGCGTGTTTGTAGAGAAGTACGTCGAACGCGCTCGGCATATCGAATTTCAAATCTTCGGCGATACGCATGGCAACGTCGTTCATTTGTTCGAGCGCGAGTGTTCGATTCAACGTCGGCATCAAAAGATCGTGGAAGAGTCCCCCTCCGTCGCACTCGATGATGATCTTCGGACTCGCATGGGTGCCGCCGCTGTTACCGCTGCGCAGGCGATCAACTACGTCAATGCCGGCACCGTCGAGTTCATGTTGGATGACGCGGGTAACTTCTATTTCCTCGAAGTTAATACGCGTTTGCAGGTCGAACACCCCGTCACCGAGATGGTGACGCAGCTCGATTTGGTCCGGCTGCAAATCGATATCGCTGCCGGCAAGCCGTTGCCTTTCAAACAAGAGGATCTCATGCAACGCGGGCATGCGATGGAAGTGCGCGTGTATGCCGAAGACGCCGCGCGCGGGTTCTTGCCCTCGACCGGCACAATCGAAGCCTATGCCGAACCGCGCGGTGCCAATGTGCGTGTAGATTCGGGCGTAACGGCGGGCACCGAAGTCACGGTGCATTACGACCCGATGTTGTCGAAGCTCATCGTCTGGGGGCCAGATCGTCAAACGGCGATCGATCGTATGGTGACGGCCCTGCGTGGGTATTGCATTCTGGGAATAACGACAAATGTCGAGTTTCTCGCAGCCGTCGTCGATCATCCCGAGCATCGCAGCGGCGCGATCTATACGCGTTTTCTGGATGACCATCAGATCGCCGTCGAGAAGCCGGAGATCGCCCCGGATGAGGCGTGGATACTCGCGGCAGTCGTCGCTGGCCAGAACATGTCGCGCGCTAGCGTTGCCATGGCGGCCACAGCGGAAGCAGGACCGTGGCAAACAGCCGGCGCATGGAAGGCTTATTAATTATGAAGAAAACGCAGCTCAGACAAAACGGCAGCGACGCGGCCAAGACCGTGCAACTCGAACGCGGCAGCGACAGCCCGAATGATTACGTCGCACGGCTCGATGATAGCGCGGCAATCGAACTTGAGATCGAATCCGACCGCGCGGGTGGTGGATGGTTGCACCTCGGGGGCAAGGTACGGCGTTATCAAACGGCGCGACGCGATCAACGTGTGTTCGTTTGGCTAGATGGTTACAGTTATGCGTTCGACATCGAACAGCGCACGGCGCGACGCGTTGGCGGTTCGGCGGCGGCGGCGGGTGGTGGTCAACTCAACGCACCGATGCCGGGCACGATTCTGAAGATTAGTGTTGCGGCGGGCGATGAAGTCGAAGCCGATGCGGCCGTGATCGTAATGGAATCGATGAAGATGGAGATGACGTTAACGGCCCCCAGCGCCGGCACCGTCAAAGAAATTCACTGCAAGGTCGGCCAACTCGTCGAAGTCGATCAGTTGTTGGCGTCGTTGGAGCCGAATAACGATGCCTAAGCTGCCCGATGCCGTACACATTATCGAAGTCGGCCCGCGCGACGGCTTACAAAACGAGCCCGAGCAAATTGCCACGGACACCAAACTCGCGTTTATTCGAGCATTGCAAGCGGCGGGCTTGCCGACGATTGAAGCAACATCCTTCGTGCATCCGAAAGCGATTCCGCAATTGGCCGATTCAGGCGAGGTAGCATCCCAGCTTGCCCATACCGCTGCGTGCGAATGGATGGCATTGGTGCCAAACGATAAAGGGCTGCAGCGCGCAATCGACGCGGGCCTAAAGCGCATCGCCGTCTTTACCGCCGCGTCCGACGCGTTCACCGAAAAGAACATTCGCATGTCGGTGGCGCAGTCGTTGGAAACGTTTGCCGGTCTGGTCGAACAAGCCCGCAGCGCGAACATGACGGTTCGCGGTTATGTATCGACGGCATTCGTCTGCCCGTATGCAGGTGAAATCGATACGGCCAAGGTCGTCGATGTGAGCAATGCGTTGTGGGCGATGGGTTGCGACGAGATTGCCATCAGCGACACGATCGGCGCGGCGGCACCGACCGACATTCACCGAGTGGTTGAAGCGGTTGCTGCAAAGCTGCCCTTCGATCGAATCGCCCTGCATTTACACGATACGTATGGAACGGCTTTGGCCAATATCTATGCAGGGCTTGAGGTCGGTGTTACGCGCTTCGATGCGTCGGCTGGCGGTCTGGGCGGATGCCCTTATGCAAAAGGCGCGTCCGGCAATCTTGCAACGGAAGATTTGGTGTATCTCTTTGACCGAATGGGTATTCAGACAGGCGTCGATTTGGGCAAGCTGTTCGCGGCCTCGAATCTGATCGCTACTGCGTTGAATCGCGACCTGCCGAGTAAACAATGGCAACGCCTGCGCGCCGCATGCGACGGTTAGCAGCAACCGGCCATCTGAATCCGAATCACTTTCGATAACGCTTCAGCGCTTCCTCGATTGCGGTGACGATTTCTATTGTGGACAATTCAAACGTCAGGTCCAATGCGGCCAGACCGTGGGCTTCGACGTGCTGCACGCCGTTCAGATAGAAAAACTCCGTCTCTAACGGTCCGGGCAATCGCTTTTTGCCAACGCGCAACCCGCCCTTTGAACGGGCCGTCACGGCGTACAACTCCGCATGAATTTCGCCCGTTTCCGGATCGAGATTGTTGATGATGAAGCGGTCGCCTTCTTTTAGTGGAATCAACTCGACGAGATACGGCGTGAAATACGCGTAGGCTTTGCTCGGCAACGGATAGCGCTTCGTCGTTATTTTGCCATCGGGCAAGGTGCGCGTAAAAGCGAACTCGCCATCGCCTCGCTTAAGTTGTTCCGTCGTCGTTTCGGTCGTGCCGTCGGGCGCCTGCTTGATGAACTTCCAATCGATCGACTGTGGATGCATGTCTTTCGTAAGTATGGCCGTCGTTTGCGCTTCGATCACTTCCTGATTCGGACCGCGCAGCAGACTCACGTCTTCGTACTTGTATCGCAGCACACCGTCGGCCTGACTGCTCGTCAGCGACGAACGTGAGCACGCCATCGGTTTGTCGTTGCGTTTGGCAAGCAAAGCTAGTCGGCGATTGAGGCGCGAATTCACTTCGGGCAGTTGCTCAAGATTTTTTCCGCCACGCTCGCGCAAAGATAACTTCGGTGATTCGGTCGGCGATGCCTGCGGGTCATCGGCGCGGCTTGGCGCTAACCAAAGCGTAAGAAACGCCGTAATCAGTAGCACGACGTCCGCCGCTCGTGCAACGATTGGACGTTTTGTTGAATTTGGCTTCATCACTTGCGACTCCGTTCTTTTTCAAAAAAATTAGAGTTAATGGCATCTTATCAGCCATTAACTCTAAATGTGGATCTAAATTCTGTCTCGTATCGGTAAACGTCTCGGCCGATTCGACTTAGTCGTCCTGCAACGAGTCGTGCATCTTCTTGCGAATTTCAACCACGCGTTCCTTGTCGCTGCGCTCGTAGGTGATATCCAACCGCGCATCGAACTTCTTCTTGAACGCACCGCGACCGTCAACGATGATATACCCTTCGCGAATTTTCACGCGGTCACTCATCGGGTTATTCGGGTCGCCCTGATTGGGGTTGTTCGGATCGATAACGCGATACCATTGCTTTGTTGAGATTCGGAACTCGTTACCGTCGCGCTTGAGAGCTTCGTATTCGATCGCACCGAAGTCGTTCTCAAGCGGGTCGTAATAGTGCAGGACAAACTTTTGTCCGCTTTCCAATTCCATCTTGTCGAACAATGGCTCCAATAACATCACCGGCTTGTTCTCCGGCACCGTCTTGGTCTCGTCGACGTACTTGAGTCGAAAATCGCGACGCGTCTTCATTTCGCCATCTTTGAATACAGCCTTGTGCACGACATCGTTCTTACCGATCTGCGGTGAGATCAGCAGAAAGTCATCTTCGCAACGAACCGGCGAGAAGTCGTTGTTCAGCCAATATTCGGATTTTCCCTCGAGCCACACGCCGGGGATGCCGTCGTACGTGATGCCATCGATGGCATACTGCGATCGGTAACGGTATAGCACTTCACCGCGTTTTCGAACTTTGTCGAGTTCGATGTACGCCCAGCCGGTTCCGCCGGTCGACGTCGAAATCTCGTAAAAATATTTTTCGTCCACCTTGCCGGGAATTTCCGGCATGTTCTCAACTAGCTCGTTACCCGCGCGAACCAACGCCGGATCGAACTCTTTTTCCTCTTCGTTATTTGGCTGGGCAATGACCGGCAAGGCCGTCACCAAACAAACCAACATCGCAAACGTCAATATACGCATCAAAAACTCCCTTTTGGATTGAGCAAGTGTCAGGCTAACTATTATATCGAGAGGACCGGTCGGTGTTTAACGGAGATTACCGTCCGCTTTTCTACACAGCGGCAGGAGCGATTATCGCCCTGAGGGAATTGCATTCTTTACCGGTTGGCTGTTAGCTATCGGCGAAGTTCCGTGCCTAATGCGAGCAAACGCTGCCTTTCCTTTGACCGGTTGCACTGTTCGTAATACGATGTACAACAAGGACTTCCGTTCGTTTGGCGTTTTTCATGAGTACCTACCTGACCCTTGCCCTTTACTGCATCCTCGTCGTCGCCGCCTCGCTGTTCGGCGGTGTCCTACCGATGCGGCTGCGCCTGTCCCACCGCAACATGAATTTGGTGATGGCACTGGTGGCGGGCGTCATTTTGGGGATCGGCGTTTTTCACATGCTGCCCCACGGTGTGGTTGCCGCTGGCAATCTCGACCGTTGCTTGTGGGCCATGATGCTGGGCATGCTCGTGATGTTCCTCGTCACCCGCACATTCCACGGGCATCACCATCCGGTCAAACCGCACGAAAACGCCCCCACCGAATTGGCGGACGACATTCACGCCTCACACCCGCATCCCGAGCGACAAAATCACGGTTGGATGGGTCTGGCCGCCGGCATGTCGCTACACTCGCTATTTGATGGTGTCGCCTTGGCTGCCAGCGTCACCCATCCACACGAAGGCGACAGCAACATGTGGCTGGTCGGCATGGGCGTTTTCGCTGCCATCGCCTTGCACAAGCCACTCGATGCCATGTCGGTCACCTCGCTGATTCGCCGCAGCGGTGGTAGCCCGCGCCTCGCGCAACTGGTGAACATCGGCTTTGCCATGATCGTACCGATCGGCGCTGTACTCTTCATGCTGGGGGCGGTTGCCCTCGAAGACCATGCCGGGGCACTCATCGGATTGACATTGGCGTTTTCGGCCGGCGTGTTCCTTTCCATCTCGCTGGGCGACCTGCTGCCGGAATTACACTTTCATCCGCGCGATCGGTTACGCTTATCATCGGCGCTGATCGTCGGCGTTCTTCTTGCACATTTCATTGGCTTTCTAGAACCGGCGCATCTGCACGACCACGGTGCCGCCGACAGACACGGTCACGCACACGGACCATCGACGTCCGCAACAGAAACAGACGGCGCAGTGAATAAATCGGTCGCAAAAGAAGACGGCGCTCATGATGACCACGATCACGACCATGAGGGACACGATCATCACGATCACGAGCATTGAATCGTCGAAACGATGCGCGCCCGAACCTGTCTGAATTAAGAAGCAATTCCACTTTAAAGCTGCATATGCCGGGTGCCCCACCCTTTGCGCCAGCAAAGGGTGGGGAATCGACAGCGCTCGCAATCTGTCGCAGCCACTACCGCCCCAACGACAACGCACCCGCCTTAAAATCCTGCAACGGTGAAACATCTACGCCGTTCGTGCGTTTCACTATAATGACCCGCCAAGGAACGATTTCTATTTCAGCAAAAGGTGAATCTATGAAACGAAGCCGTCTCGCTGTCACCGCAATGTATCTTTGCACGCTTGCATCACCCGCCTATGTGCTCGCCGCCCCCAGCGAAAATAAACAAACGAAGAAGACATCGCCGCTTTCCGCCGCGCAACGGCAGAAAGCCGAAAAAGCGATCGACGCCGGCCTGAAGTTTCTTGCACAGCGCCAACAGGCCGATGGATCGTGGCCGAGTGACTTCGGTCCGGCCGTCACAGCCATCTGTGCGCGCAGCTTCACAAACGACGACGACTACGGCGCCAATCACGACGTCGTGAAAAAGTCGTTACAGTCGATCATGACATTTCAACAACCCGATGGCGGCATCTACGAACGCGCGAACAATCTTGCGAACTACCAGACGTGCGTCGCCCTGCTGCTGTTCGTCGATCTCAATGACAGCTCGTATCGGCCTCAGATGTTGCGGGCCCAGAAGTTTCTTTCCGAATTGCAGTACGGCGCCAACGAATCGGTCGACGAAGTCAATCCGTGGTACGGCGGCGCGGGGTATAACCAAACCAAGCGGCCTGACATCTCCAATACGCAGATGATGCTCGAAGCGTTAAAGGCCAGCGGCTTGCCGTCGAGCCATCCGGTGTATCAACGGGCGTTAAAGTTTGTTTCGCGTTGCCAGTTAAACGACGCGACCAATGACCTGCCGCTGGCCGATGGTCGCAACGAAGGCGGCTTTATCTACAGCACCAATAACAGCGGCGAATCCAAAGCGAGCGAAAAGATCAATGAAGGTCAGGGACCGTTACGCTGCTACGGGTCGGTCACGTACGCCGGCTTTAAGAGCATGCTCTATGCCGACGTCAAACGCGACGACCCGCGTATTACGGCGTGCCTGAAATGGATTCGCAATAACTACACGCTCAAATCCAACCCCAACATGCCGGGCAAACAAGCACGCGAAGGCCTTTACTACTACTACCACGTGTTCGCCAAGGCGCTGTCCGTTTGGGGAGAAGATATGTTGGTCGACGCCAAGGGCAAAGAACATAATTGGCGGCTCGATCTGATCAACGAACTTATCGAACGCCAGGCTAAAGACGGCAGTTGGGTGAACGACACGACACGCTGGCTGGAAGGCGACCCGCATTACGTAACGGCGCTGGCGATTCAATCGTTACAAGCAGCGCTTGAAGAGTGATGCAGCGCGCGTTGGAGTTGGAACAAGTACCCTTCGGTTCGCGAAATAATTCTGCGCGAGTTCGCGCGGGTGCCCCTGCCCCTCCGGGGCTGGGGGACACTCGACCTCGACGAACGCGCCGAGTAATTCAATTAGCGCGAATCATGCTGAAAGGGTGCCCCATCCTTCGCGCCAGCGAAGGTTGGGGAATCGCCGATCGACGACACAGGTTAACCGAACCCGTCGCCGACGGTCTGCCCCTGGCCAATGGCCAAGGGGCTAAGTGTCAACGGATTGGTGCCCCTGCCCCTCCGGGGCTGGGGGACAATCGCCTCCGAAGAACGCGCCGACGATTTCAAATGGCCCGATTGATTTTGCTTTGCGTCTTCACATTCCTCCCGCTTGGGTGCAAACAAAAATCGCCGCCCTCAAAAGCGCCCGAGTCTGCGCCTGCGACCTCTGACACTTCGAATAACGCAAACAGCGCCAATCAAAACGATGTTGCTGAAGACCTCGGGAGCCAATCAGAAACGGACACTCGCGTAAAGAACGATGATGTAGCATCGGAGTCTCGCCAAACGGCAAGCCCGAACGTCGATACGCCCTTCACGTCGACGATGCCTGTCGATGAAGAAAAAAGTGAAAGCGACGCCGCAATCTCATCTTCCGGCAATGCCGTGGCCTACAAGTCCGGCATCACGTTGAACTACGAAGCGCTACAAGTCGAGGTCGACGCGAAAGTCATCCTCCGCCAAGGCGAACTCGAACTGCTCCTATGGGCCGAATCGCCCACGCCCAAGGGCCACGAAACCATCCTCGCCACCAAAGCCAAGCCGAGCGATATCTACGAAGCGCTTGGCCTGATGGGCCTCACGCCCGGTAGCCCGCCTTGGTTCGATTACGAAAAAGCCGTCGCCCACGCGGCCAAAGGTGACCAAGTTGAAGTTCGCGTGCGCTATCAGCTCGACCGTCAACCGATCGAACACAACATTTGCGATTGGGTCACCAATAAAGCGCGTCAGGCACCGATGGAACGGCGCAATTGGGTGTTTTGCGGTTCGCGTCGCGAAGAGAATGGGCGATTCGCTGCCGACTTCGAAGGCACGGCCATCACGGTAGTGGATTTCCCGAGTTCGCTATTGAGCCTCGCCGAGTCGCATTCCGAAAGCAACGCCGAGCTATGGTTGGTGGCCAACGCCAAACGCATTCCGGAGATCGACACGCCCGTGACGGTGATCTTGCGAGCGGTGAAACAACAAATGAGCAACTAAACGCACCCTTCGCGTTCATCATTGTGGTCGACGGCAAACTATTATGCGTGCATCACGATTCGAGGGCACATTTAAAGTTATTAGATCTTATTGCTTGAAAATAAACGGCAATAGCCACGACGCAAAGGGGCCAATAAATACCATGAGTGCAACGAGAGCGACCAGAAAACCCAGGTATACAACCACCAATGACCAGCGTGTTTTTTGATTATCCTCGTTAGCCTTCGTGCGATGGTCCGTCAGCCGCATTGAAAATAGAAACACACCATACATCACGAACACGACGATGACGAACTCCGGCACTCGAGTGGGTCTTAATAGGCGACCACCAATAACGGCGATGGCAAGCCCTGCGAGGAATAAGGCGGCCGCCACACGCCGAGGCTTTATGCCTGCTTGCTTCTCTGCGTTTGCGCGCTGCACCAAGCGCGGAATCACGTTTCCGCATTCGGGGCAAACATCTCCAATCCGCAACGTCTGTAGGTTGTAACCGCAACTGGGGCACGGCGTGGCGATGTGAAGCGTCGTACCGACCGGCAGCGCTGCCGCAAGCAAGTCGGCACCGCGTTCGTCTAGGCTGTAGGTATGATCGCACGACCGACACGTCGCGAGATACATGCCGTCGGCGTGTACGACCCGATCGGTGTCGGGATGGACGAACAGCTTGGTATCCGCCGACCCGCACGCCGGGCAATCGAGTTCTCGTTCGTGAAAAACCATGCCGCCCGCTGCCTCCCCGGCTACAATCATCCTACCATGACGACTACCATCACCGAAACCAAACCGAAGACGCTGGGCGAGCTCAAGGCCGCCGGCTGGCAGTCCAAATCCGTGAAGCAAGAGCTGCACGACAACCTGCTGCGGCTGTTGGCGTCCGGCGAGACGCTCTTTCCCGGCATCGTCGGTTACGACCATACCGTGATACCCGAGATTTGCCTCGCGATTCTGGCCAAGCATGACATGCTCTTTATGGGTGAGAAGGGCCAGGCCAAAAGCCGCATGATGCGCGGTCTCGTCCGCCTGCTCGATCCCCACATTCCGTTCGTCGCCGGTAGCGAACTGCACGACGATCCGCTCAACCCCATCACACGCAGTGCCAAACGTCTAATCGCTGCCGAGGGCGACGCCACGCCCATCGAATGGTGGCCGCGCGAAGATCGTTACGCCGAACGCCTCGCCCCCGGCACCAAATTCGCCGACGTCATCGGTGAGATCGATCCGGCCAAGCTTGCCGGCGGCTCCAGCATGAGCGCCGAGGAAGCACTGCACTTCGGCCTGATCCCGCGTATGCATCGCGGCATCTTCGCGATGAACGAAGTGCCCGAACTCGACGAACTCGTGCAAGTCGGCCTGTTTAACATTCTCGAAGAGCGCGACGTGCAAATCCGCGGCTTTCCGATTCGTTTCGATCTCGACATTTGTATTCTTTTCTCGGCCAACCCCTCGACGTATAACCGTAGCGGTAAGGTGATTCCGCAGCTAAAAGATCGCATTGGTTCGCTGATTCGCACGCACTATCCCGAACAGCGCGAACTCGGCATCGAGATCATGGAACAGGAAGCGGGAATCGATCTCGAAGGCGACTTTCCCGTGCGCGTGCCGCTGTTTATGAAGGAGATTTGCGAGCAGATTACCATCGAAGCGCGCAAGAGCGATTTTGTCGACGTGCAATCGGGCGTGTCGGCGCGCTTTTCGATCAGTAACTATCGCACCATGATCGCCAGCGCCCGCCGCCGCGCGGCCGTGTTGGGCGAAGCCCACGCCATCCCGCGCATCAGCGATCTGTCGCACATCGTCTCGTCCAGCATGGGCAAGCTCGAACTCGACATGATGGGCAGCCATCAAATGAGCGAGCAGCAAGTCATCGAAGCCGTCATGGTCGCCGCCGTCCGCAAGGTCTTCGACGAATACTGCGATAAGCACGGCTTCGAAGAGATTTCCGACATCTTCGGCAAAGGCGTTACGATCGAAGTCGGCGACATGCTACCGTCGTCGGATTATCAGGATCGCCTCCAACGCGTTCCGCCCGCTTGGGAGAAAGCTTTCGAAATTAACCCCAGCGACGACCCGGCGATGCGCGCGGCGTGCGTGGAGTTTGTGCTGGCGGGGTTGTATGCGAATGAAAAGATTTCGCGCAGTACGCGGCATGGGCGGGTGGAGTATGAGATGTGATAGCGTTCGCGCGATGAAATGACGGCGAGAAATTTGCAATCTTCGTCGCACGCGTATTTAGCCCCCGGCCATTGGCCGGGGGCTAAGTTGTTTAAGTAATCTGGTTTTATCTTCGCCGAAATGAATCAAGTTTCGGCGTTTGCAATTCGCTCTTCGCTATTCCTACTCCAACCGCATCACCGGCGGTCCGTTCAACTTTTCCGCTTCCGGCGGTAGTTTGGGCGTCGGCCGCGCCAACCACTTCGCATCGTTCTCCGTGTGCTTATTCGCCAGATCGAGCGGCTGGCCGTCGATGAACGCTGCGACCACCTTATTCGACGCCTGCAGCGGCGAATCGGTACACACGATTACATCACCCTGTTTGCCGACATCCAACGAACCGAGTTCGCTATCAACACCAAGGATGCCCGCCGCATCGAGCGTGAGCGCGCGCAGCGCGCGATCTTCGCTCAACCCGTGTGCCACGGCCATGCCCGCCTCGATCCCAAGTTGCTTCGCGAGCGATGGCTCGCCCGTGGTAAACGCAAAGCGCACACCGGCATCGGCCAGCGTCTTGGCGTTGGCATACACGCTATCCCACGGTTCGTAATCACCGCGTGGGTATTCCATGGAACGCTGCACGATCACATCAATCTTGCGCGACGCGAATTCGTCGGCGAGCTTCCACGCTTCACGACCACCGTAGATGACGGGCGTCAGTTCGTAGCGTTCGGCGAAGCGCACGACCTCCAACATTTCCTTGTAGCTGTTGGCTGCGAACATGATCGGCTTTTCGCCCAACACATACGGCCGCATCGCTTCCAACATGCGATCGCGATACGGCAAGATCGACGCGTCCTTCGCCGCCAGCTTCGTCGTTTCGGCATACAAGCGCGCGTCGCGGAAGAACGTTTCTACTTCGGCCAAGTCGCCGGCATAAGCCTTTTCGCGTTCTTTCTTTTGCTCGTCGCGCACCCACCACGGCCAATCGCGCGGTCGATGCGGTAGGTTCACCATCAATCCGACATCGGCCTTGAGTCGTGCTTCGGGCATGGTCCAACCGTGCAAGCGCACCAAGCCTGCTTGCCCGGAGATAAACCCACCCGCCGGCGGCACGAGCGCCGCCAACACACCTTCCGATCGCGCAACGGCGATGAGCGAGCTAAACGGATCGTATCCAGACAACGCTTGCAAGTCGGGACGGATGCGACTGGTATCGCGCTGGTCGTCGGTGCCCGCGACCGATTCGATCTCCAACAAGCCCAACGCCACACCGGCATTTATTAATCCGGGGTAAACGTTGAGCCCCGACGCATCGACCACCGTGGCATTGGGCGGTGCCGTAGCCTCGGTCTCGCGAATCGAATGAATCTTGCCATCAACGATCACCAACGTACCGTCGCGCGGTTCGCTGCTAATCGGATGCAACCGCCCGCCCGTGATCCAGACTTCATCAGACGCTTCTTGCGGCAACTCGATCAAATCGCGTTGCGGTACGAATGGCCGCGTGCCGCGCGGCTTGGTCGGTTCTTCGGGCTTGAACTTCGGATGATGGAAATACACGTCGCCGTCGATCAGCGTGAGCACACACTTGCTAAAGGTATCCAACGGGTGCGCATCGAACACGGCGATATCGCCAAACTTGCCGACCTTGAGCGAGCCGACGTGTTTATCCACGCCAAGTTGAATCGCCGCGTTAAGCGTCACCATGCGAAGCGCGTCATTGGTGGATAACCCGCCAAAGCGCATTGCCTTGGCCGCTTCCAAATTCATGTGGCGAATCACTTCGCCCGAGTCGGAGTTGACCGTCGTTACGATGCCGGCTTGAACCATGCGTGCCGCGTTGTGCGGCACCGCGTTAAACGCTTCGATCTTATAAGCCCACCAATCGGAGAACGTCGAACCCGAACAGCCGTGGCGATGAATCTCGGGGGCGATGCGATAGCCTTCGAGAATGTGTTGCAAAACGGCGATGCGGAAGCCGTGATCTTCGGCGACGTCGAGCAATCGCAGAATTTCATCTGCACGATAGCAATGGCAATGCACCCAAATGTTGCCATCCATCACGTCGCACAAAGCTTCGAGGCGCAGGTCCGTTCGCATTGGACGAGGATCATTGTTATTCGATTTGTCCGCCCGAAACGCCTCTTGCTTCTTCGCATATTGCCGCGCCGCATGGAACGCGCGCCGCATCACAGTCTCAACGCCCGAGCGCGTGCCCGGGAAACGGTTACCGCTGTTACGCGAGTTGGATTGTTTGACGTTTTCACCCAACGCAAACTTGATCGTTCGCGGTGCCTGCGTGAAGTGCCAATCGGCGACGGGTTTGCCGACTTTCACGCGCAACGTGGCGTTCTGTCCGCCGATCGTGTTGGCCGAACCGTGCATTGTGTGAATCGCCGTTATGCCGCCGGCCACGGCGCGATAGGCCCCCACCGGCGTGTGGTCGATGACGTCGCGCAGTTGTACTTCGGGCGTGACCGAGAGCGACCATTCGTTAAGCCCGCCATTGATGCACAAGTGCGAGTGGGCGTCGATCAAACCCGGTGATACGAAGTAGCCCGTCAGGTCGATCTCCATCACGCCGTCGCGCTTTGCGATGTTTTGACCGATCTCGGCAATGCGACCGCCGCGAATCAGAACGTCGGTGTTTTCCAAATCGCCGTCTTCAATCGTGAGAACTGTGGCATTGCGCAACAGCACGTCGCCGCCAGTCTGGAACGTCGGCTTGCGGTCCGCCTTGATTTCACTCGCAAATGTGGGCCAATCAATCTTTGGCTCTTTCTTTTTGTCTTCTTTACCGTTAGCATCGTCAGCTTTCGCGTCGTCCTCTTCGTCATCTTCTTCTGAATCGTCGTCATCTGCATCGTCCGGCGCGGCCTCATCGTCGAGGCTCATTACATTTAGATCGATGTCCATATCGCCGACGACTTCTTCCCACGTTTCCGGATCGCGATCCGTCGGTTTGGGCTCATCGTCGTCGCCATCAGAAGCGGCCTTCGACTTCTTCGGCTTGGGCTTGTCCACCTGAAACGGCTTACCGTTGACGAACACCCAGCGCACTTTGGTCTTCTTCTTATCTGCCAGCGGCCCGTCGATGATTGTCAGATTTGCCGGTCGGCCGTCGTCGATGCGACCCAGCGCATTTTCTAAACCGAGCAATCGCGCCGCGTCAGTCGTGAGCGCCGCCAGCGCCGCCTCTTCGGGCAACCCGCGTTCAACGGCCAACGCCAAATTCTTGCGCAGCTCCTTCGGTGATTCCAGATCGTATGTCGACAGCGCGAATCGAATGCCCGCCTCGTGTAACCGCAAGGCATTGTCCACCTTCTCATGCCACAGGCGCAATCGTTCGTTGTAAACACGCTCGGGTTCGAACGCGCGATTGTGCCAACCGTTCTCGAATGTCGGTTCGCGGCTCGACCATGCAGGTAGCTCCTGCGGTTCCTCATCCACCAATGGCGACTTGGGCTTCTCCGGCTCATCGCCGAATTTCAAGCTCAAAATCAACGGCACACCTTCGCGCTTGAGGCGATCGGCCACCTTCCAAGCTTCGTGCCCGCCGACGATCATCGGCTCGACCTGAGTCTGCGACGCCAAATCGAGCGCTCGCAGAATTTCGTTCTCGCTATTCGCAAAGAACGCCACTGGTCGCTTACGGTCGAGGACCGGCCCCAGCGCAGCCAAGTCGCGATCGAATGGCGGTGCATCGCCGAGCGAATTGCGACCGTGCCACGCTTCGAGCTCGCGCTGCCAGCGCGCGTCGTGCATCGTTTGACGAAACAGCGCGATCGCGCCGGCTTGCGTCGCCGGATAGCGCATGTCATTTGGCGAATTCGTGTTGCGCGTTCCGCGTGCCAAATCCGCATGCAACGCGAAATCTTGTAGGAGCAACCGTCGGCGTAGAGGCTCGTTGTTTAACAAATACACCGCACTGTTGCCAGCCATGATGGTGGACTCGGGCGATACCAGCGCAGCCGTTAAGCCGACCTTGTGATGCGCTTCGATTTGCTTGTCCGAAGGTGCATACAATTCAGCCACACGCCACCGAGCGCGAATGGCGCGGCGATACCCTTCGGGAATGCCGGGCTGAATCGTCTCTTTCGTGTCGGGGTATTCGTCGCGCAACACGCGAAGTTCCTTGTCGGAAGGCTTCTTAGCATCCACGCCCTCGTGCGTTAGCGCATCGATGAAACCGGCGTACACCGTTGACTCGGGCAAATCGAACACATCGGCATTGGCGGGAATATTGACGTCCGCGCCCACATCGTCGATGCGACCGTCGCGAATGATGATCGCACCGTTTTCAATGATTTCACCCGGCGCGCGAACGACCTTGCCCGCCTTGATGGCAATCGGCGGCTCAAACTCTGCCGAGGCGGTCTGCGACAAAACAGCACAAACGACGGCAACAACACAAACGCCAAACCGGCGCGAAAACGAAAAAGGCATCTTGCTTTCCCCTCGGGTGATTCCGTTTGGGTGGTCTTAAATCGCCGCCAACGCGGTGGCCGGACGGCAATCGTTACAACCGTAAATCGGGCGATCGACGCGGGCAGTCTGGCTTCAAGTGACACTCGCAATTGCGACCGCCCCGCCAAAACGGACGAGAATATCATGGGTTGAAAATGGCGATAATACCCAACACCACGCACGTCGTCAGGCCGCAAATCCACCGTTGTTACAGCAAACGGCCGCGCCTTGCATGCCTCACGTCCTCTAACGTAAAATCCGGACCCATTACCTCGCGTTGCGCCGGTCGCATTCACCGGTGATATCTGTCCTCGCAACGCAACGTCAGGGATGACCCGAGGAAAAGTATGAAGACGACATATTCCGCCGAAACATCATCAACCTCCACCACAAATCTACACCAGCCTGCAAATCGACAAACCGCTAAATACAGCATACTGCTCACTGCCTGCCTCGCGCTGACGGTCGGCACCGGCATGCTTTGCCCGGCGGTGGATTTGAACAATCTGGACGAAGAGACTGCCGCATTGTTGGCGGCCGCGCCCACGCCCGAGATGGGCAGCTACGACGACATGGGCACGCTGCGCAGCGCCGACGAAGCCCGCGCCATGGTCGTCGATGCCGGGCTCGATCCGGAAGTTGAAGATAGCTTTCTGCGGTTGGGTTTGGTCGAATTGTCGGAGGAGCGCATCATCACGGGCCGCGACTTGTTCTTACAAGGTCAACTCGGCGATCCCTTTGCCGTAAGCAACATTCTGAGTTTCGCTCAGGAGTTCGGCAAAAGCACCCTGCAATCGGCGCTCGATTCGCTCGATGTCGCAAACGACCCGAACGGCACCAACGCATTTCTGCGCGACGTCTTATTGACGAGCCTAGTTCGCCCCAAGGAGCCAACGACCAATTTGGAAGTCACGCTCTCGCGCGATTTGAAACTCGGTACGCAAACGATTCCCGCCGGTACCGTCATGCGGACCGGGCTCGATGTCGCGGCGGGCAATCTGACGCCCGTCGGCTTTGACGGCGGTTCGGTCAGTTGCGCGATCTGCCACGCGTCGGTCGATTTGAACACCGGCCTGCAAGTCGTCGGTCGCCCCAATACCGATTTAGACATTGCGCTATTTCTGGCCTTGAGCCCCAACAGCGCGTCGTCGTTCCTAAAAGTCAACGCCAGCGAGTTCGACCCGATGGACCCGCGTTATCCGCGAACCGGTCGCCGCATCATCGATAGCAACGATGAGATGGTCACGTTGCCCGATCCGGTTGCATTCGAGGCCGCGTACGACGACTTTTTGTTGAATGTGCCAAAAGGTTCGTTCGACGCCGGCCCGGATAGCCTGACGTCGCCCGCGCGCATTCCGGACAGTTTCGTATTCGGCGAAGGCGGCATGGGTTGGGATGGCGGCTTCCAGATCGGTCCGTTTGGCGGTGTGACGGCGTTTTCGAGCGCTGTTCATGCCTTTGAACTCAGCTTGATCGGCCCGTTTTTCTCGCCGGAAGATGTCAGCGGCGTCGATCCCGAAGTGTTGCTTGGCACCATGTTGCAAAACGCGGCCGACCCGGCGCTGCGAATCCCGGATGATGTTAAGCCGTCCGTCTGGCTGAATGAAAACTTCCCCGGTGCAGAGCGCGAGCGCATCGCGACGTTGCCGTCGTTCCCCGATCCCGATTTGTTCAGTTTGAACGGGCAAATCTTCGCGCCGCCGGGCGAACGCGTACTCGAATCGGCCAACGCGCTCGCCGCGTTTCAAGCCACGCTCAACGTTCCGCCCAATCGCTCGCCCGAAAACTTCTTCAACACGTTAAGCGGTGCTGTAGGCCGCGGTGCTGAAGTATTCCGCGCCGCCGATTGTGCCAGTTGCCACACGCCGCCGTTCTTTACTAACGGTGAAATCATCGCGTCGGATGTGATTGGTACGAACGACGTGCGCGGCAAGGCGCGTAACGCGCTTGTTGGCCGCCTCGTTGATGCAAAACTGCCAAGCTTCGATCAGATGATGCCGCTCGGGCCCAATCCGAACATGCTAGACCTGCCGCCCGCCCCCGGTATGGATGACAACCTATCGCTGCCGCCCGGCCTCGATACCGGTGCGGGTGGTTACAAGGTAACGGCGTTACGCGGCGCGTACTTCAATGCACCGTACTTGCATGACGCCGGCGTGGCCGTGCATCCCGATGCGCTCGCCATCAACACCGACGGCAGCTACACGATTCTCGATGAAAGCGGCATCGGCGTTCCCGGTACATCGGGCATTGCCGAACCGGTTAGCGCCGCGCATTCACTACGCGCCCTGCTTGATCGCGACCTGCGCGCCATCCTGATCGCCAACAACGCAGCCGATGAACGTCTGCAAACGATCAACGTAGAAGGCAAAGGGCATGACTTTTTTGTCGATCCCGCCGCCGGGTTCACCTATCAACAGCAAACCGATCTAATCGCATTCCTGCTCTCGCTCGACGACAACCCGGGTGCCTTTTAGTGCATAAATGTATGACACCAAAGACCGCAAGGGAGGCCCGCCGTCGGTTCCAATGAAATTGCATTTGAGTTGCGCGGCGTGCAAAAACGCTACGGTGACGCGACTGCGCTCGGCCCGGTCGATCTCAGCATTGCCGCACGCAAAACGACCGTCCTGATCGGTGAAAGCGGCTGCGGTAAGTCTACGTTGCTGCGACTTCTCAATGGGTTGATAGCGCCCACGGCGGGCGCGGTGTTGTGCGACGGCGTTCCCCTCGGCAACGTTGACATGTTGGAACATCGCCGTCGCATCGGATATGTCATTCAAGATGGTGGCCTTTTTCCGCATCTCACGGCATATCGCAACGTCGCGCTGCTCGCCCGCTATTTGAAAACGAATAATGCGAAGATCGATGCGCGCATCGAAGAACTCGCGTCACTCACGCACTTCCCTACCGACGGTCTCGATCGCTATCCGGCACAACTTTCCGGCGGCCAACGCCAACGCGTGAGCCTGATGCGTGCACTGATGCTCGACCCGCCGATTTTGTTGCTCGACGAACCCCTCGGTGCGCTCGACCCCATGATTCGCGCCGACCTACAGCAAGATCTCGCCGAGATTTTTCGCACCTTGCACAAGACCGTCATCATGGTGACGCACGACTTGGCCGAGGCAGCGTACCTTGGGCACGACATCATTCTGCTTCGCGCGGGACGGGTCGTGCAGCAAGGCAGTATCGACGACCTCAACAACCACCCTGCCGAAGAATTCGTCACACGCTTCATCGAAGCCCAACGGGTGCACCATGTCGCGTGAGCACGTGCAAAAAAACTATCCATCACGGAAGATATCAACCCGGATGCCCCTGCCCTTCCAGGGCTGGGGGACAACCGCGCCTGTGCGGATCACGCGAAACATCCCACGCGCATTCTCCTTTTTCACCGTCGCATTCGCCTTGCTTCTAACCGGCTGCGACAACCAACCATCCGAGTCCAACATCGTCGTCGGCTCCAAGCGTTTCACCGAATCCAACATTCTCGCCGAAACGCTTCGCCTAATCGCCGCCGATCGCAGCATTGAAGCCGATCACAAACGCAACATGGGCTCGCGCATCGTCTTCGACGCCCTGTCGAACGGCAGCGTCGACGCCTATGTCGAATACACCGGCACGCTCAAACGCGAATTGCTCGCCGATCGTAACGTATCGACCGACGAGCAACTCGCCGTCGCACTTCGGGACGATGGCGTTTCAATGAGTAAGCCGCTCGGCTTCGACAACACGTACGTTTTGGGCATCCGGCGCGACCTTGCGAAGCGAAAAAACATCAAAACGATCAGCGATCTAATCGCCCATCCGGAATTGCGTATCGGCTTCTCCAGCGAATTCATGAATCGCGAAGACGGCTGGCCTGCCCTGCGTGCCCGCTATCAACTGCCGCATGCAAACGTGCGCGGTATGGAACACGACCTCGCCTATCGTGCCATCGAAAGCGAAGCGCTCGACGTTATCGATCTCTATTCGACCGACGCCAAGATCGATCAATACGACTTGGTACGCCTCGAAGACGACTATCGCCACTTCCCCCAGTATCGCGCCGTCATTCTGTATCGCAGCGAACTCGATGATACGCACCCGCAACTTGTCCAAGCTTGGAAACAACTCGAAGGCGCGCTCGACGAAGAAGCGATGACAGCTCTCAACGCCAAAGCCGATATCGACGGTCTGCGCCCCGGGAAAGTCGCCTCTGAATATTTGCAGCAAGCGTTCGATATCGACGTCGAATTCGCCGACATCACGCTCAGTTCGCGGCTGTGGACCACCACCCGCCAACACCTACTACTCGTCGGTCAATCGATGTTCGGCGCGATCATCATCGGCTTGGCGTTCGGCATACTAGCGGCCAAGTCCAACCCGTTAATCAGCCAAACGATTCTCGGCGCCGTCTCCATCGTGCAAACCATTCCCGCGATCGCGTTGCTCGTATTTATGATTCCCGTGTTTCAAACCATCGGCGCGGTCCCCGCCATCGCGGCGTTGTTCCTTTACAGCTTGCTACCCATCGTGCGCAACACGCATTCCGGACTGCATTCCATCGCGGGCGGCCTGCGCGAATCCGCCGAAGCACTGGGCCTGCCCGCCGGCGCGCGCATGTGGTTGGTCGAATTGCCCCTTGCAGCACGTTCCATTCTGACCGGCATCAAAACGGCGACCGTCATCAACATCGGCACGGCCACGCTCGGCGGTTTCATCGGTGCCGGCGGATACGGCGAACCGATCCTGACGGGCATCAATCGGGCCAGCACCGAAACCATTCTCGAAGGTGCTATCCCCGCGGCACTGATGGCGCTGGCGGCACAAGGGGTCTTCGAATTAGCGGATCGTCTATTTATATCGAGGGGATTACGGCTTGCACGCTCGTAGCCGGCGATTTCTGCCTAAATGCGCCCTAAACTTAGTCCAACAAGAATTTTGCAATTCCGTCATCAGACAACGGAATTCGCGGATATAATTCGCCGTAGGTCGAAATCTCTGGCAAATCGAGTTGTGCCGCAGCATGGGTAAAAGGTGCCTAGTGTCGCGGCCTACAAAAAATCCATTCAGGCAACCCACACCTCAATACAATGCCAGCGCGAGAGGTACGTAACATGACCACCATCGCACAACTCGTCGCTCACGATCCTGAAACGGCCCGAAAAACCGCGATCAACCGATTTCACAATGCGCGTCGTCAATCGATCCAACTGGCTCGCCCGCTCACACCTGAAGACTGCGCCGTGCAGGCGATGCCCGACGCGAGCCCGACCAAATGGCACCTTGCCCATACGACGTGGTTCTTCGAGACCTTTATCCTCGAACGCGTCGATCCCGATCGCGCACCACTGAACGAGGCATTTAGATACCTTTTTAATTCCTATTACAACACGGTCGGCCCGCAGTTCACCCGTGCACAACGCGGCTTGCTAACCCGCCCCAGTCTCGAAGAAGTGCTAACGTATCGCCGCGCGGTCGATGAGGCCGTCATCACCACGCTTTCCACTGCGAATGCCGATGCGTTGACCGACCTACTCCCGATTTTGCAACTCGGCATCCAACACGAGCAGCAACATCAAGAGTTGATTCTCACCGACATCAAGGCGCTCTTCTGGCAAAACCCATTACGTCCCGCGTATCTGGCCAATACAAAGTCGTTCGCGCGACCGCCAGTGCAACCCATCGGCTGGCGCGACGTAAGTGAAGGTCTCTACGAAATCGGTTACAGCGGCGATGCATTTCATTACGACAACGAAGCCCCGCGACACAAGGTTTGGCTCGATCGCTACCAAATCGCCAATCGCCTCGTCACGAACGGCGAATATCTGACCTTCATCGAGGCCGACGGTTATCAGCGTGCAGAACTTTGGTTATCCGAGGGTTGGCAAGCCGTTGAAGCGAATGGTTGGCAAGCCCCACATTATTGGGAACGCGATGCCAGCGGCAACTGGCAGCAGTTCACGCTGCACGGCATGAAGCCGGTCGATCCCGACGAACCCGTTTGCCACGTCAGCCTGTTTGAGGCCGACGCATACGCACGCTGGACCGGCGCGCGTCTGCCGACTGAAGCCGAGTGGGAAATCGTCTCCATCGCCCAACCCGAATGCGGCACCTTTCTCGAAGACGCACGCTACCACCCCGCCGCAGGCGATCATTCGCACGGTCAGTTTTTCGGCGATGTGTGGGAATGGACGAGTTCGGCCTACGGCCCTTACCCCGGTTACACGCAGCCCGAAGGTGCGTTCGGCGAATACAACGCCAAATTCATGAGCAATCAAAACGTGATACGTGGCGGTTCGTGCGCCACACCGCGCGATCATATTCGCGCGACGTATCGAAACTTCTTCCCCGGTGCCGCGCGCTGGCAATTCACGGGGATTCGACTTGCAAGGAACATCATCGATGACGACTAAGCCGGATAACGCCAACGATTTGCACGACGTATCGACCACCGACGAGGAGTTTCTCGCCGATGCAATCGAAGGTCTATCGCGCAAGCCGCAAAAAACGATCTCACCGAAATATCTCTACGACAAACGCGGCTCCGAGTTGTTCGACGATATCACCGAACTCGACGAGTACTATCCCACGCGCACGGAACTTTCGATCATGCGCCAATACGCCGACGAAATGGCAGCCGCCGTCGGCCCCGAAGCCTTGCTCGTCGAATACGGCAGCGGCAGCAGCATGAAAACCGGCACGTTGCTCAAGGCGCTCGATCACCTAACCGGCTACGTGCCGATGGATATCTCCGGCGAACATCTTGAGGAAGCCGCACAGCGCATCGCTGCCGACTTCCCCGATCTTCCCGTGTATCCCGTTTGCGCCGACTTCACGCAGCCGTTTGACTTGCCGCCCGTCGAAGGCACTGTGCGCCGGCGCGTGGCGTACTTCCCTGGCTCGACGATCGGCAACTTCACGAAATTACAAGCTGCCGACGTTTTGAAACACATTAGCGCGTTGATGGGCCCCGGCGGAGGCTTACTGATCGGTGTCGATTTGGAGAAAGACCCCGAAGTTCTCAAACGCGCCTACGATGATCGCAAGGGTGTAACGGCCAAGTTCAATCTCAACCTGCTCGACCGCATGAACCGCGAACTCGATGCGAATTTCGATCGGGACGCATTCGAACACCAAGCCCGCTACAACAGCGAACAGCATCGCATCGAGATGCATTTGGTCGCAGAAGAACCTCAGAAGGTAAAACTCGACGGCACCGAGATTGCATTCGACGCCGGCGAGTCCATCCATACCGAGAACTCTCACAAATTCACCGAAGAAAGCTTCGCCGAACTTGCGGGCAAGGCCGGTTTCAAACTCGTTAAAGTGTGGAAAGACCCGCGTGCCTATTTCAGTGTGATGTATTTGGAGGTGGCGTAACCGACCGGACCGTTGCGCTGATTATCAAAACCGCTACAATTTGTAATATGCTTGGCGACAGCTTAACCCTATCCTCCGACGAAGTTATTCAACACGCCGGAGATAGACATGAACTGCCTGAATTGCAAAACCACTCACTTACAGACGGAACACATCGCGAGTATCGAAATCGATCGGTGCCCAACGTGCGGCGGCACTTGGCTCGACATGCTCGAGCTGGAGAAACTGCTCGGCCCCGCCGGCGACGAGTTGCGTCTTCGTGACCGCGCTGTCGAATCAGATTCTCCAAAAACACCGGACGAAAAGCGCCACGCCTGCCCGCGATGCAACGGCACTTATTTGATCAAGCTAAACCACCTTGCAGGGAAGAATGTCATCATCGACAGCTGCACCGTTTGCTTCGGTAACTGGCTGGATGGCGGGGAATTCAACAAGTTGCGCAGGCGTGAAACCTGAGTGAGGCGCGCCCGATCAATGCAGATGTGAAAAACAACGGAGAGGGGGGGATTCGAACCCCCGGTACGTTTGACCGTACACATGCATTCCAAGCATGCACCTTAAACCACTCGGACACCTCTCCAAGATCGATGTCGAATCCTCAATTCTCGCCCCAAAACCGCCCCCGTCAAGGTTGGTAAGCCGTCGCTGCCGGGCTATATTCCGGACGGGGATGGGGCTCGCCCGCCACGCCCCACGCAAGAGACAAACCAGCAGGAGCGGCACCATGGTTACCATCGGCATGAATTATAAAGTGATCAGCGGCAAGGAAGAGACCTTCGAAAACGGCTTTCGCAAAGTCATTAAGGCGATGGCCGATATCGATGGCCACACGCAAACCCGCATGTGCCGCGACATCGACGACCCTCAAATGTATGTCATCCTCTCCGAATGGAGCAGCCGCGACGCTTTCGATCAATTTGTCGCGTCGGATACGTTCCGGAAAGTCACCGACTGGGGCAAGGAAGAACTGCTCGCCGGCCGACCGTCGCACACGTATTACGACCATTGATCGCAGTCTTGCTCCGAAGGGTTGTGGGAATTCATCAGCACGGTTCGGTTACGGTGAAGGCTAATTCCGGTGGGCGTTAGTTTTCTCAAAAACTTTTTCAGATGATCCGGATGTCTAGCGAGTTAACCGGATTTCGAATAACTCGTTCTGATTCCCCCCCGTCGCAGGGAAGGATTAATAAAGGGTTACCCTTCAGACGATTCAAACCGTCCGCATCGTTAAACCGCAAGCTACTATGAACACCATTGCCAACCAGCAACCGATCGGCCGCCACAGCTGGCCTTTCTTCCGCGCCCCCCTGCCGATCTTTTTATTTGTGATGCTGCCCGTCAACGGTCTAATGCTATTCGTGCTGCTGTCGCGCTCAGAGGAATGGCAGAAATGGTCTGCCGGATTGGTACACGCACTGTCACTTTATGCGTTGTATCGTGGCTATCTTGTGCGACTCATTATCACAAACACGGGCGTGCGATTGCGTCGCTTGTTTGGATCGATCGAACTGAAGTGGAACGACGTTAAGCGAGTCGGCGAATACATCCCCGGTGGAGGCCTCGGCGCGACGGAGTATGTATTCGTTACCAAGCGCGACCAACCACCTGCAGGCAAATGGGATATCGACGAGAACACCGTTCAGGTGCAGGCTCAATCGGGATTGTTAGAACACTTGGAAAGGGCGCGAGCCGAGGCAGCAAACGAGACCGAACGCGATGCTTAAACCGAACTCGTAACAAGGCCATTCTTCATTCTATTTTCGCGCCGCAATCGTATTTCATAGCCCCAGAGGGGCGCAGGTTGAAAGCCATGGATGGAGCGGCGCAAGCCGCGCAATCCATGGTCTATGTTGATTCGCGCGTTAAACCGCGGTTGCGGTGCAGGTCACCTACGCCCCTTGCCGGGACTTGATATTCTCGCCCTCAATGACCCCGGATTACGCTCCGACCGCTAGCGCGGGCTCCGCTCCATCCGGGGCTGTCAACCAATCAGCCCTGCCGGGCTTTGGGATTCAAAAAACTAAACGCGCGACCCAAAAACCCCTCGACGACCAAACCCCACCATTCGCGAGCATTCCAATCAAAAAAAATGTGCCGGAGGCACCAACGGAAGATAGCTCAGCGTTTCAACGCTGGTTTAACGACGCAAAGAAGCACATCATGCCGTCAGGTATGATGGAAAGAAGCACGGCGACAGGTTGTGGCAACAGAATTAAATCAAAGATCAACCTTTGTCCGCCCCACCTACTTCAAACACCACACCATCGTCCGGTTGCGGCGTGTAACTCAACTTTGACGGGTCGTACCCGTTCTCACACAACCGTCGCAAGATGCCGTCGAGCACATCCGGCGCTAGCGTCGGCGTGCGCGACAATATCCACAAATACCCGCGCTTCGGTTGCCCGACCACCGCATATTCGTATTCGTCGCCTAGGTCGATCACCCAATAATCCGCCTTGAGCGGCCAGATGAACTGCACCTTCCATTGCGTGTTCTTGGTGCCTTCGACCACCCAGGCTTTTGCCGTGCTATCCGTCGGGTCACCGCTAAGCGTATCTTCAAACCCCGTATTGCGAACCCGAATGATGTCGCCATCGAGTTCGTAATGCGCTACGACCCCCACAATCCCGCGCTGAAAGGTGCTGTCGTATCGGGCAATCTCATACCACTTGCCCATATACCTTTCGATATCAACTGACGGCACGGTCCGCAACGGTCCGACTGCAATCGGCGGTAAGGGTTTGCGTTTCACTTCTGTTGCCGTCTTCTTAGTCGTAGACTCACTGTCATCCACCACCCGCGTCACTGCCGAAGCCGAGCCCGACGTCGTGCGCTGGGGCGAATTCGCTTCACCAGTATCGCTTATCAGCAACGGCCCGTCATCTTTCGGCGCATCATCGCCCGCGCTAGCATCACGACTGCCACGTGCATCCGCGCGGTCAGTCGTCGTCGTAACGTTCCCGCGTTGCTCTGCCGCAAGCTCGTCGTCCTTCCGATCGGCATATTCGCAACCGCCGACGCAACCAATAACAAACGTCAGCGCTACTGCGCTTAGCACGAATCGTTGCTTCAAACTATCGATCATCTGGAGATCACCTCGTAAGAATCGCTCGCGTAAAACACGACCGCTACAACTGACTCAATATCTCATTCGTCTCCGGAAAGCGGCCGGTTTCATGTTTGCTGTAGATGCGTTTGCCATCAACCACGACATCGAAAATGCCGCCGCCACCGGCTATCAGCTCCGCGTCCACGCCCTTCGCCTTTTTGATCTCAGCAGCCAAACTGGCCGCTTTAGGTCGATAGTTTCACTCGTTGCAATAGGTGATCGAAATATGCATGGGGTACCTCGTCTTCGTTTGATTCCAAGTTCGTGTGCAAACATGCGTGCGACATAAAGACGCATCCACGACAGATGCTCGCTTCAGCCAATAACATAACAGGTGACCGCGCCACACTATCGTCGCCGCCACCAGCTTACCGCATTGTAGCCACCCTTCCCGATTTCTGATGAAATTCGCCCTGCCACGCGCTATCAGCCACAAGAGCAGCGATAACCTTGGATTTCGCGATATGCCGCCGCGATTTGCAAGCATGCGACGCGTTTGAGGAATATATTCCCACGTCGTCGCCACGTGCGAATCGTCGCTTCGTGCCGCGACCATTAAACAAACGCACTCCGACAGGCCGAACAGAGCTGTTTCTATGAATCAACCCACCAACGCACCGTCAAATGAACACGCCGAATCCTCCAACGCATCGCGGCCGCCGTCGCGCCGCCGCCGCCGGTTCGGTTTCGCAACGCGCTTATTCATCATGGTCGCGTTGCTCGGCGGTGTGTGGATCGCCACGACTGTCATGGGGCAACCGGCGTTCGAGTGGCGAACTTCTTTCGACGCCGCCCAGACCGAAGCGACCGAGCGCAACGTGCCGATCCTGCTCGATTTCTGGGGTGCCTACTGCCCGCCCTGCCGCATGCTCGACATCCGCATTTTCGCCGACGAAGACGTCGCCGCCACCGTCGCCAAGCACTGCGTGCCGTACAAGGTCGACGTCACGCACGCCGGCCCCACGAGTGACGCGGCAACGCTGGCGGCAAAATACAACGTGCAGGTCACGCCGACTGTCATGCTGGTTGATTCGAAGACATCGGAGTTGATAGCGAAAGCAACCCCGGAAGACTTGGCGAATGTTGCGGCGTTTAAGCAGTTCCTGCAGAGATAACGCCGCCCGCTCAACGATCCATCTTAGTCCCGCATTCGCTACAGAACTTGACCAAGTCGCTCATTACCTCGCCGCAATTGGGGCATGCCAACACTTTTATCATCGCCGGCGATTCCACATGACGACCGACGATTCGCCATGTGCCGGTGCTACTGGTAAGCGAGTATTTCACCTGTCCCTGGCCCTTTTCGAATGTACAGTTAAGGATAATGTACGCCGTGCCGCCGCTCGTTGCCTCATGTACGTTAAACGAAAACATCGTTTTGCTTTGCAGCTTGCCAAGTTGCGAAAAGATCGTCGATTCAAACTCCGTGAAAGCTGCCTGCGAGTTGATGAGCTTCCATTCGGGGCCGATCGCCTGATATGCTGCGGCGTAATTCTCGGCGTCGAGCTGCGTTTGAAACGCGTTCACCACCTGCTCGACCTCAGCCTGACTGCTCGTGTAAAGCCAATAGAGCCCGCCGCCACACAACAGCACGAGCACAAACAACCCCGTCCCGCCGACGAACAGCCATCGCACGCCGCCCGATGATTTACCGGAGTTCTCATCCGCCATTGCAGAAGGCACCGTCGGTACCATCGGTGGCGGTGCTGGTCGTAAGTCGTCTTGCATATCGCGGTCCCTTCCATGTTCGTTCGCGCCGCCAATCGAACGCAAACACTAAGCGGTATCTACGGTTGGCTCTACACGGTGATCGCACTCCGGACACCGACCCGATTCGTTGCCCGATAGATTATAACCGCATTGCTGACAGTGGCCCTTAGGGGGCTTTCGGCTCCGACGCCATAGCAGAAAGAATATTGACCACGCGACGAGGTTGGTCAGCCAATGGGGAATCAGCAGTTGATAACGTCTTGCACTCCTACCTTTATATAGAGGCGAGATTTTATACGATGGCAAGTGCAGAATATTATTGTTGATATCTCTCAATTCAAACATTGCATGATACTGAGACTCTTTAATTCTCTTAGCGTGATAGTCGTCGTAACCCTCTAAGATACCTGGCGGCAACTCAATATAACTAAGCCTAAAACAAGTTCGCGTTACAAAAATCGACGGACCTCGTTCCGGTATATAGCTTAAAGTTGTTTTTAAACCACATAGCCACAGGATCGTCATCGTTACAGCGACCGCACCCATTATTCGATGCGCCCACACCACTTGTTTTCCTCCACCACGTCCCCACACTCGGGGCAAACACCGCTCTCATTACCCTGCAGGTCGTAACCACATGGAATGCAAAGAATCACTCCCTCGTCGCGCAAGTTGCGTCTGAACCTGCGTCGAATCTGCTTACCGAAGATGGCGAAACTTCCGACGAACGAACCGTATCCGAACACCGCAAGCAAAAGGCCATCGATCACCGAAAGCCCCGGATAGCCGGCATAGTAGATATATCTGAGCATCAACGGTACCGCGACCAAGTTGTACAATAGCGCCACGCGGAGATGATACTTTTGCAACACGGCATCCTTTGCAGCTTCCGGATCTTGAAATCGCATCAACTCCGGAAACAAACGCGACCAGAATCGCACCTTAAAACTCATTCGGCATCATCCTTTCGCGTGCCGCATTCCGGACACACGCCACTTTCATTGCCATGCAGGTCGTAGCCGCACTTTGTACACGGTTGCAAGACATGTCGACGCAACCGACGGCGACGGTAACTGCGGATGAAAAAGATGGTGGGGTAAAGGGCAAATGCGGCGGCGAGCGTAACGTAGCGCACCTCGATCCGCCAAACGGCCCCCGACCATGGTCCCTTGCCAGTCCGTAGCGTTATCGCGTCATAGTGATACGCCAAAAGCCAAACATCGAAATTGACCGAGCCCGTTGGGCCAGCGGAACTGTCGGGGGAATTGAGTTGCCCCGCCACGCCACCGATTGAAACGCACTCGCTATCGAAGTGAACTCTACCATCCGCCCCCAAGTGCTCCAGCAAACTGCACGTCGCATACGCCTTGGAAACCGAACCGTCTTGCTTGGGCAAAAAGCGCATTGCGGGATTCCAAAAACCCAACCAACTGCTCGTCGCGACTGCCGATAGCAGCATGAATATCGCGATTGCGGAATAATGCAGCCACGTACGCATCAGGGCGCGACCTCTGTTTCTATTTGTCGCGTCGTCGCCGTTCCACATTCAGGACAAGTGCCGGATTCGTTGCCTTGCAAGTCATACCCACATTGACCGCAGGGTTGTAGTACTTGGCGATTCAGACGTCGCCGACGGTAGCGGCGAATAAAGAAAATAGCGGGGTAGATACTTAACCCAAGTGCAATATGCCACATTGGAATGGACAAGAGCAGATGATTCGTAAACTTCCTTGTCGTCGGAGGGCCACTGAAGCAGGAAGGAAACTCGTAAGTTTCAAAGTTCATTAAAATCCATCCAAAAGCTTCATACCGTTGGCTTATTCGGTCGCGAACTGGAACTTCGTATTGATACTCTCTGACAAACACAAAGTCATATCCGACATGCATTTCATGATCTTCAGTAATCCAGCGAATTGCTTCTTTATTTGAAACAAGGAGGCCCGCAGCCAGGAAGGATACAGCGACAGCTGTCAGCACCGTCACCACTGCTCGATGTAGCCATCTCCACATCAGCTTGCGACCTCTTGTTCAATTCGGTGCGCGATCACCAGACCGCATTCCGGGCAAACTCCGGATTCGTTTCCGGTCAGGTTATAGCGGCATCCGCGACAAGCGTCTGCCGGTAGGATCGGACGATAGTAGCGGTAGATTTTGTTGACAGCATAGAAGACACCTGCGTATGTCATGGCCGCAATCGCTACTTGGACCAAATAAAAAGGTACAGGTATCAACACGTTTAAAGGGAATAACAAGAAAAGAATCAACGTTGCGTCGTTAGAAAGAAGCTCACCGGTCTCGCTAACGAAGATGATGCAAAATATCCCAACAATATGCAAGAAAACGACACCAAAGAACGCACCTGCCATTAAATGGGGGTTGAAGTTAAATCCAATTTTTTTGTTACTGCCCATACTCGGCCCCGCATTTGCTGCACGTGCCCGTCATGCTTCCCTTCTAATTCAAGCCAACTCCCCCGTCTGGCCACCGTCGCGCCTTAGCGCATAATAACCCGCCACATGGTCAGCATCGACAAAAATAGCAAAGCCCGCCGCCACACGCTGCGAATCGCCGCCGCCGTGACCGTCGCGTTTGCGTTGATCTCGTCCGCCCGTGCTCTGTATCGTTCGCTCAACCCGCGCGACGAGACGGATATCCACTTCGTCGTCGGCGCTGAGATTAATGACCTTCAGCCGCTCTGCGATCGCATTCCGCTCGATGCCTGCGTGCAATACGATCCGCCACCCGTCGATGCTGAAATACCCTTCCCGCATCTGTATATCGCCCAACACGCCCTCGCGCCGCGGTTGCTCTTGCGCGATAGCCGTTGCGATTGGCGTCTCTCGTATCGCGAGTCCGAAGCAAATGACGGTAGCGCCGATCCGTTTGTGACCGTCGCGCGCAGCGAGCGCGGCGTCTGGTTACAACGACGCGCCGCGTCCACCGAGGCGCAACATGATTGAGCTATTCGGCTTAGTTTGGGCGCTCGGCCTACCGACGGTCGCCGCCCTGCCGTTTGCGAGCCGCGCGCTCGCCTCATACGAGCGCTCGCTTTGTAATTCGCTACTTAAGATTGCCATCGCATTTGGCACCGGCATCGGCCTTACGTCGATCGCCGCCTTCGTTGCCCTCTGGATCAACAACGGTCTGCCGCAGCACCTTGCAACGGTTGAAGGCGTGGGGCTAGTCCTTCTATTCGCAGTCGGCATGTTTTTGAATAAACGCCGAAAGCTTTCAACCGGTACTCACATTATCGAATCGTCTTTCCATATCGACGAGCGCGACCAACCGTCGTGGCAACCCTACCTGACCGGCGCATTTGTTGTCACCATCGCGTTAGCACTCGCAACCATGATCGCCATGTCCGACGCCGCACCGAACGGTCGGTGGGATGCATGGAGCATTTGGAATCTGCGGGCGCGTTTTCTTTTTCTCGGCGGCGATGGGTGGCATCGCATGTTCGACCCGGACATTAACTGGTCGCACCCGGATTATCCGTTGCTCTTACCCATGACGATCGCGCGCGGCTGGTATTATGCGGGTACTGTAAGCACGACGATTGCATCGGGTGTGTCGATCGCGTTCGCGCTCGCGGGAACGTTCGCCGTTGCCGGCGTTGTCGGAATCTTGCGCGGTCAAACCATGGGCATGTTGACAGGCATGCTTGTCATCGGCTCAAAGTACTTCATCCGCCACGGTGCCTATCAATACGCCGACACGCCGCTCGCGTACTATTTTGTATTGGCGTTGGGTTTGGTGTTGCTGGTCGTCGAATCGAAACAGCAGCGTATCGGTGTGTTTCTACTGCTCGGAATAACGTGCGGTCACGCGGCGTGGACGAAGAACGAGGGGCTGCCGTTCGCCATTTTTTGTAGCGTCTTGTTCGGGGTTGTGGCATTGCGACATATAGACGCCGCCCATCGGTTGCGATCATGCGGTGCCTTCGCGCTCGGCGTGCTTCCGGGAATCATCGTCACGCTGCTTATGAAAACGCTGCTCGCACCGCGCAACGATTTGATGTCGAGCCATGATCAATTCGCGCAGCTCACGGATATCGACCGCTACGCGAAAATTGCGGCGTATCTATCGCGTTCGACGCTAAGCTTCGGCGAAGGCGTCATCATACTATCCATCACGCTCGCCGGTTTGTTATGCGTCGGTCGCCGTCGCGCGTGGCGGACGATCGGTTACGGCGTCATGCTGATCAGTGCGATGGCCGTGACGTACTTTTTGGTATTCTTGTTAACGCCGCACGATCTCGATTGGCACCTCACGACGGCGGCTACGCGTTTGATATTGCAGTTGTTTCCGTGCGTGGTGTTGGTCGCCATGTTGTTGCCGCAGGGGACAAGAGAGGCGAATGTCGATGACGGCGAATCATTGAACAGTGCGTGATAGGCAAGTCGCCCGCGCGGATCTTCATGCGGGCACAGCCCGCAGCTCTGACGTTGGCGCGCCTAAGCGATCAACGACTCCCCCGTCATCTCCGCCGGCTTATCAATTCCGCCCAATGCCAGCAACGTCGGCGCGATATCCGCTAACCGTCCGCCTTCGCGAAGCGTCGCCCCTTTAAGGTCGTCGCTCACCACGATCAGATCGACATCGTACGTCGTATGCGCCGTGTGCGGTCCGCCCGTCGCCGGGTCGATCATCTGTTCGCAGTTGCCATGATCGGCCGTCACCACTGCCGCGCCGCCCTTTGCCAACACCGCATCGATGACCTTGCCGACGCATTCGTCGACAACTTCCACGGCCTTGATCGCCGCATCGAGCTTGCCCGTGTGGCCGACCATATCGCCGTTGGCGTAATTCAAAATGAATAGGTCGTATTGGTCCGATTCGATTCGCCGCAACATCTCTTCCGTTACGCCATAGGCCGACATCTCGGGCTTTTGGTCGTACGTACTCACGTCGCGGGGCGAGGCCACGATCTGACGATCCTCACCATCGAAGGGCTCCTCGCGATAATCGTTAAAAAAGAACGTGACGTGCGGAAACTTCTCGGTTTCGGCGCAGCGGAATTGCTTCAACCCCAACGATGCGGCATAGCCGCCCAAGATGTTCTTCATCTTCTCGGGACGCGGGAACGCCACCTCCACGGGCAGGCCGGATTCGTAATCGGCCATCGTGCAAAAGTAGAGGTCTTTAATCTTCTCGCCGCGGTCGAAGCCTTGTGTTTGGTCGCCATCTTTGAATGGAAATTCGTCATAAACGAACGCCTTCGTCAACTCGCGCGGCCGGTCACCACGGAAGTTGAAGAAGATGACGGCGTCACCGTCTTTGATGCGCGTCGATTTTTCAACTCCCGAAGCAATTGACGGCATCACAAACTCATCGCCGGCCATTTCCGGCGACGTCGGTGCCTCGTAATAGTGAGCAATTGCCGCGTCCGCCGATTCGAACGTGAGTATCTCGCAACAGTCGCTACGACCACCAACCAAGAGATCGTACGCCTTTTGCACGCGCTCCCATCGGTTATCGCGATCCATTGCATAAAAACGACCGACCACGCTCGCGATCTCGCCGACGCCCTCGCGCCGACAGTAGTCATAGACTTGCTCCAAGAAGTCTTTACCCTTCTTAGGCGGGGTATCGCGACCATCCATAATGGCATGGATGTAAATTGGAACGCCCGCCGGATCTTTTTTCTTGCCCATTTCAAGCAGCGCGAACAAGTGCTCCAAATCACTGTGCACGCGACCGTCGCTACACAAACCCAACAGGTGCACTGCCCCACCGTTCTTGCGCGCGTGAGCAAACGCCCCAAGCAAACGCGGATTCTCGAAGAAGGAATTGTCGCGAATTCGATTACTAATCCGCATCAACTCCTGATCCACAATCCGCCCCGCACCGATATTCTGATGCCCAACTTCGCTATTACCCATTACGCCATCGGGCAGGCCCACGTCTTCGCCGCTGGTTTTGATCTGCACCCACGGATACGTCGCGCGCAGCCGTTCATCCACGGGCACCTTCGCCAATCGGACGGCGTTGGCGTGGTTCCATTTTTCGTATGGGTTGTGTCCCCAGCCATCGCGCACGATCAGCAGGAGCGGTCGTTTCTTAAGACTCATCTCGGCGTTTCCCCGTCGGGCTCAGAAAGTTCAACGTAGGGTCCGCACCGCGGACCAGAGTGACGTAGGGTCCGCTGTGCGGACCAACTTCTAGCATTAAAACATGATTCTAGAATATGTGCAGGTCGTCATCTATCTCGCGTGATTGTCGCGTCACAACACGCTGATTGCGCAGCATAAGTGACTTATTCGCCGTGATATTCGCATTAATGAAAAATGGAAAAAACGCCCACAACGTTAGCATGCCTCTAATTAACTTAGCAACCACACCCCTACTCCGCACACACCGGCGGCTTCTGCTCGTGATGGTCCGTCACTTGCTGATAGTGATGCGCTGCATTCAGCAAGCGCCCCTCGCTAAAGAGCGGTCCCATCATTTGTAAACCGATCGGCAGCTTCGATTGCGTAAATCCGCACGGAATACTCAATGCCGGTATCCCCGCCAGATTTGCCGCCGTGGTATAGATATCGCCAAGGTACATTTCCAGCGGGCTCGCGGACTTATCCCCACGCTTAAACGCGGGCGACGGCGTCGTAGGCGACAAAATCAAATCGCATTCGTTAAACGCATTCTCAAAGTCCCGCCGGATCAGCGTACGCACCTTCAATGCCTTGGCGTAATACTGATCGTAATACCCACTCGACAACGCGTACGTGCCTAACATAATGCGACGCTTCACTTCCGAACCGAAGCCTTCGGCGCGGCTCTTAAAATAGACATCCATATAATTTTCAGGATTGACCGTACGATGACCGTAGCGCACGCCGTCGAACCGCGCCAAGTTGCTCGACGCCTCTGCGGTGCAGATCAGGTAATAACATGCGATCACATATTGCGTGTGCGGCAAGTCAATCTCACGGACCTCGGCCCCTAGCTTCTTAAATTGCTCCACGGCCGCGTCTACCGCTGCCCGCACTTCGTCGTTCAATCCCTCGCCAAAATACTCGCGCGGCAAACCGATGCGCAGCGGCGTCAGCGACTTCTCCATCTCCGCCACATAGTCCGGCACCGGCTCATCCACACTCGTCGAATCGCGTTCGTCCTTACCGGCAATTACCGAAAGCACCTCAGCCAAACCGCGCGCATCCCGCGCCAAAGGTCCGATCTGATCGAGGCTGCTCCCAAACGCCACCAAGCCGTAGCGCGACACGCGTCCATACGTCGGCTTCAACCCACACACGCCGCAAAACGCTGCCGGTTGTCGAATCGACCCGCCCGTATCGCTGCCCAACGCATAGTCGGCCAGCCGCGCCGCAATTGCCGCCGCCGCGCCACCCGACGAACCGCCCGGCACGCATTCCAAATCCCACGGGTTGCGCGTTTCCTGCAGGGCCGAATGCTCGGTCGAGCTGCCCATGGCGAACTCGTCCATGTTCGTCTTGCCCACGATGACGGCACCTGCGTTTTCCAACTTTTTGATCACCGTCGCGGCATATGGCGATGTGAATTTCTCCAGCATGCGCGAACCGCAGGTCGTCGCCCCGGCACGCGTGCAAATGTTGTCCTTCACCAACACCGGTCGCCCCGCCAACGGACCGGCTTGTTGGGCACCTTCGCTTTCCGGCAATACCTGCAAAACGGCGCCTACCTTCGGGTCGCAGGCGGCGATTCGTTTACGAACATTTTCAATTGTTAAGTGGTCGGACATGAGTTGGCTACGTCACAAAGTGGATATCATTTCGGGTGATGTTAGCTGTTTCGCAGCCAGTATGGGCTGCGGCCCGCATTCGCGAAAGCCCTTAGGAATCGGTTGCAACTCGGGAAAACCACGCCCACCCAATTCGTTTTATTTGAATGAAGGGTGATAGCCTTAACCGAGTGCCCGCCGAGTTTTAGCGAGATTCTAACACTTTCGCGCAAGACGCGGATGCGGCCTTAGTTATGATGGTATCGAAACGACCTACATCGCCCTTGGGCGGTCGCGACCTGCCTACAGCACGTCACGGCCCCACGATCGGAAACTGACATGTCGTCCACCTACAAGCGACCGTTTCGGATTCCCTCCCCAGAGCAATCGTCCATTAAGGGCACCGCCGTGCGTTGGTCGCTGCCGTTGGTCGAAAACGTGCTGGCCTTTCCGCGCATGAATCTCATCTACGCGCGCCTGCGTCGCGCCCGATCGGAAAAGCACTTCGCTGAGGCCGTCATCGACGAACTCGGCATCGATTGGGAACCGGACATCGCCGCGTGGGAACGCATCCCCAAGACCGGCCCATTGGTCGTCGTTGCCAACCATCCGTTCGGCGGTATCGAGGGCATGATCCTCATGGCCCTGCTGCATCGCGTGCGGCCCGATGCCCGCGTGATGGCCAATTACCTGTTGGGCCTGCTGCCCGAGTTGCGAAGTTCGCTCATTCAGGTCGATCCATTCGGCGGCGGCGATGCCAGTCGTCGCAACCTCGCCCCGATGCGCGAGGCGATTTCGTGGGTCAAAGCCGGTGGCGTGCTCGGTGTCTTTCCTGCCGGTGAAGTCTCACACCTGTCGCTCAAACGCCGGGAAGTCACCGACCCCGCATGGAGTTCGACAGTCGCGCGCATCGTGAAGCGCTCCGGCGCTGCCGTATTGCCAATGTTCTTTGACGGTCGCAATAGCCGCCTCTTTCAAAGCCTCGGTCTCGTGCACCCACGCCTGCGTACGATCATGTTGCCGCGCGAAATGCTGAAACGACAAGATACCCGCATCGACATGGAGATCGGTCGCGTCATTCCGCATAAACAGCTCGCCCGCTACGAAGATTCCGACGAGATGACGGCCTATCTGCGGCTGCGTACGTACCTTCTAAAGAGCCAAGCCCCCAGCGGTCGTCGCCCCGCGTTACCGACCGGCAATGAGATCGACCCGCGCGACGGCGTGTATGAAAAGATCATCGACGCCGAGCCGACCGAACGGCTCGAAGCCGAGATCAACGCCCTGCCATCTTCACACCTGCTTGCCAAAAGCAGCGACTTGAACGTGTATTACGCCGCCACCGATCAAATCCCCGCCTGCATGCGGGAGATTGGTCGCCTGCGCGAAATCACCTTCCGCAAAGTCGGAGAAGGCACCGGCAAAGCGGCGGATATCGACAAGTTCGACGCCCATTACACCCACCTGTTCATATGGAATACGGCGCAGCGTCATATCGTTGGTGCGTATAGATTCGCCCGAGCCGATCAAGTGCTAAACGAACACGGCATTGACGGTCTTTACACCAGCACGCTCTTTAAAATCAAGTCGGGGCTGTTGAAGCAAATCGATCGCGCGCTCGAACTTGGTCGTTCGTTTGTTCGTCTCGAGTATCAAAAATCCTACGCACCGTTGATGCTGCTTTGGAAAGGTATCGGCCAATATCTCGTGCGCCATCCGCAGTATCGTGCGCTCTTTGGTGCCGTCAGTATTAGCAACGACTATCACGACATGACCAAACAGTTGCTGGTGAACTTCCTGCGCAACAATGGCTATGCCGGCGATTTGGCCAAGCTAGTCAAGGCGAAGAACCCGTTGCGTCGTCGCCGCCGTCTCGACCTCGACCGTGGCTTGTTGGCGGCCGTCGTTCGCGATGTTCGCGATGTGGATGAACTCGTCGCAGAAATCGAAATCGATCACAAGTACATGCCCGTCTTGCTGCGGCAATACCTGAAGCTCAACGGCAAGCTGCTCGGATTTAACGTGGACCCAGACTTCGGCAACGTATTAGACGGCCTAATGTTGATCGAATTGGAAAACGTCGAGCGGCAAACGCTCAAGAAATATCTCGGCAGCAAAGAAGCAGAAGCGTATTTGGCGTATCGCGGCTAACCGAACCGCGTTCTATTCATTCGCCCCATCACGGCGCTGGTTCGGTCTTACGCCGGTTCACTTCCACCACGTCTTCTAGCCACTGCTTCACTTCGTCGGGTTGATACGACTGAATCGTCGTCAACACCTGATCGATATATGGCGTCAGATCGTACACATGTCCCGGTTCGCTAAAAATCGTTAAGGGTCGCCCAAATACCGGGTCGCGAATAGTGATAATCGCGCGACCGTCGCTACCGTGCGTGCCCAACACGCGCAACTTGTTATCGCGAATCAACAACCGCGCGCCGATATCGACGTACTCGATCTTTTCGGGCAGCAACCGCTTAGGCAGCGCCGCCGGCCATTGGAACCCGAGCCCACGTTCGGCGGCATCGAGCAACAACGCCCGGTCGATCAGCCCCTTCTGATTCGCGGGCGGCGCAACCGACACTTCGATATCCGCCGCGCGAATCGTTTCGCCGACCATCTCAAAATTATCGATTCGCACCGTCACAACGCCCGTTGCCGAGCCTTTGCCCCATTTGCGTAGCAACTGTTCGAGGCTAATCCGTTCCACCCGCCCGTTAAATCGAATGCGCTCGACCTTGCTGAGCGCAAGGTTGATTTCGTCGAACACAAACGACGCCACGCCGTCGAGTCGATCGAACCTCAACGGCGTCGCCAAGGGTGCCAACACCACATCATCGAGACGACCGCCGCCGCGAAAATGCGTGATCAACCGATTCGCAATCCGAGCGCGGTCCACGCGTATCCCCGCGCGTCCCTCGTAAGGACCGTACGGCGCGCGTTGTGTAAACTCGGCCAACTGCACGTCTTCAAGCAGGCCTTCCAATTCCGCCTGATTGGGCGAACCATCGGCACCTGCCATGTACGACACCTTGCCGGCAAACACACCCGTCGTCGGCGTCGTACCCAACACTGCGTCGAGTCCGAGATCGGGCAACGGCAACGCGGGCACCGTCAAACGAATATCCGACACGCGCAAGACAGGACGACACACCATATTCGCAACGATGCGAACACCATCGGGCACGTCGCGTCCGTTCAAACGATTGGCGACGAACGTGGCCGTGCCCGACTTGGCATCGGAAAACACGACATCACCGCCGGCCTTCGAGCATTTCAATTGAAAACCGTCGCGCTCGAACTGAATCGCGAAATCGTCGAGCCGCAGCACGCGCAGATTGAGGCCACCAATATCCGCCCCAATGTCCGGTCGAATCAAATGCTTATACCGCTGCATCTCCCACAGCGCATCGCCCAACACAAAATGCCCGTGCTGCAACTCCAATCGATGCCCGGCACCGTCGGCTTCGACGCCTTCACGCCATGTTGCGAGTTCGCAATTGAACACCTGCGTACCCGTGTCGCGCAGGTTGATCGTGACATCCACAAAATCGCGAATAAAAAAAGAACGCGGCCTGACTTGCGCGATCTGGCACGGCATACCGAAGAAGTCGGTCACCTTCTGCTCGACGTCGCGGAGATAGCGTTTGCTATGCAGCCGCGCGGCGTACCAACTGGTGAAACCGATCGACCCGCTGACTGCCAGCACGATGAGGGCGAGAATGATGTAACGATGCCGACGCATAACAACTCTAACGGTCGCCCGCCCAAATCCTCTCCGATTATTTAACCGCGTGCAGCGTTCATGCGTGCCCGAATGGCACCAAGATAATGCTCGTAAGTCGCTTTCATATCGGCCAGCGCGTCGCCACCGAACTTCTCGCGCATGCTGCGGGCAACTTCCAACGCCACCACATGCTCGGCCACCACACTGGCGGCTGGCACGGCACAGATGTCGCTGCGTTCGTAGTCGCTGCGTTCGGCCTTGAGCGTGGCCAAATTCACCGAATCGAGACCGCGTAGCAGCGTGCTGATCGGTTTCATCACGCCGCGCACCACGATCGGCATGCCGTTGGTCATTCCGCCTTCGAGACCACCGGCGCGATTGGTGCGGCGCGAAAAGCCAAGTGCGGCGTTACCCGCCTGCGCTGCGTCGAAGTCCATCTCGTCATGAACCTGACTGCCCGGTCGCTCTGCCACGCCGAAACCCATACCGATCTCAACGCCCTTAAACGCCTGAATCGAACCGACCGCCCCCATCAGCCGCGCATCGAGGCGATCCTGCCAACGCATGCACGAGCCCACGCCCGGCGGCATGCCGAACACGCGTACTTCGACCACGCCGCCCAGCGTATCTTTGTCCTTCTTGGCTTGCTTGATCGCCGCGATCATCGCCTCGGCGGCGTCATCATCCGGGCAATACGCTTCGTTGCCGTCGCGTGCCGCACGAAGCGTATCCACATTTAGCGCCTCGTCTATTTCCGTTACCGCCGTGCCGATGCGCACCACGTAGCCAACGACTTCAACGCCGAACGCGCTCAGCAATTGCTTCGCCACGCCCCCTGCCGCGACGCGCGCCGCCGTTTCGCGCGCACTGGCCCGTTCCAAGATGTTGCGGCAATCGTCCGTCTGATATTTCAGCGCCCCGGCAAAATCCGCATGGCCCGGTCGCGGTCGATTGATCACCGGCGCGTCGTCGATGCGATGGTCGCGATTGCGGACCTGCAACACGAGCGGCGAGCCGATCGTCTTGCCGGCCCGTATGCCCGTCAGAATCTCGGCGGTGTCTTTTTCGATCTTCTGCCGTCCGCCGCGCCCGTAACCGCCCTGGCGCCGTCGCAATTCGGCATTCAGCGCGTCCATGTCGATGGCCAGGTCCGAGGGCAATCCTTCGATGATGGCCAGCATCGCCGCCCCGTGCGATTCGCCCGCCGTCCGATAGTCGAGTGTGCTCATAGCCCGATTATAAGCCGTTTGCCCGCTGTGGGTTATCGCGACCTACGACCGAGGGCCTACCAACCCCGCCGACCGATCGAACCGATTTGACGAGGGGGCATGTCATATCGCATGTCATAGTGGATCGTTTTGCATATACCGACCGGGCTGTGGAGGAAAACGCCATGCAGGCTCCGATTATTAAACCGTCACTCGCCAAGCGCAAACCCGAACACCGCGATGAGCCGGTGGTGGCGTCACCGCCACCCGCCGCCGCGCCGGTCGAAACGACGGCACCCGAAGCCGAAGAGGCAAACAAAAGTACCGGCATGTACTTTCCGCCCGAGCCGCAAACCTTCGAAGAATGCGGTCTCGATACCGGCGTTATTGAATCGTTAATTCTGAAATACCTCGCCGGGGTCGGTGCCGCCAGCGGCGGTGCCATCGCCGGCGAATTGGCTCTGCCGTTCGACCCGATCATCCAATACCTCGCCGACCTGAAGCGCCAGCAGATCGTCGTGCACGTCGGCTCGGCGAGCATGGGCGACTTTACCTATCGCCTTACCGACACGGGCCGCGACCGCGCGCAACGATACATGGTCGAATCGATGTACGTCGGCCCCGCCCCGGTACCGATTAAGCAGTATCTCGATGCCGTGGCCGCCCAGACGATCACGAATCTTTATCCACGCGAGCAAGACCTGCGCAACGCGTTTAGCGATCTGCTCGTCAACGACGAGATGTTTTCCGTCCTGGGCCCGGCTGTGAACTCGGGTCGCGGTATGTTCCTCTACGGCTACCCCGGCAACGGTAAGACCAGTATCGCTGAGCGCGTCACCCGCTGCTTCGGTGACGAGATTTACATCCCGCGCTGTCTGATCTCCGACGGCTTTGTAATCAAGCTCTTCGACAACGCCAACCACGAAGAGGTGCCGATCAAAAAGAACTCGATTCTCAAGACCGATCGCATTGACCCGCGTTGGGTAAAGATCAAACGCCCCACCATCGTGGTCGGTGGTGAACTCACAATGAACACGCTGGAGATTCAGTACAACGAAACCAGCAAGACCTGCGAAGCCTCGGTCCAGCTCAAGAGCAACTGCGGCACGCTGGTTATCGATGACTTTGGTCGCCAGCGCATGCGACCCGTCGAATTGCTCAACCGTTGGATCGTGCCGCTCGAAAAACGGTACGACTTCCTCACGATGCCCAACGGTAAGAAGCTGCAAATGCCGTTTGACCAGTTGATCATCTTCTCGACCAATCTCGAGCCCAAAGACCTTTGCGACGACGCATTCCTCCGTCGTATTCCGTACAAGATCAACGTCGGCGACCCGACAGAGGCGGAATTCCGCAAGCTGTTCGACTTCGTCGCCCCGGGGTTAGGCTTCGAGATGAACGACGAGTCCAAAAAAGCGCTCGACTACCTCATCGACACGCATTACAAGCCCAATGACCGGCCATTCCGCTGCTGTCAGCCCCGCGACTTGATGCTGCAGGTGCGTAACCGCTGCCGCTATCTGGGCTTGGAGCAGCGACTCACGCCGGATCTATTCGACTACGCCGTCAGCGTGTACTTCACGATCATGTAAGCAGCGGCAGGTCCTGCGCGACCACTTGTAACGAAAGATTGGTGACGTCCACCGACGATGAAGTCGGTGGACGTTTTCAATTTGACAGCCTGCGGCGGCCTAGCTAGGCTGTACCCGCCTTAGCGTGGTAAGCGTATTTCTGAAAACGGTTTATGTAAGCGAGGCAGTGTCTTGACACGGATGCGACTGGGCAGCACGGCGGCGGTTTTACTCTTGGCGGCAGCGTTCGTGCCGGCGGGTTGCGGTGAGAAGCGCGTAGATGGTCCGACCATTCTCGCAAAGCGCGATCAGCCCTACGTCGCCGACGTGCCGGTGCCGAAAGATTTCGAAATAGATCTTCGCAAGAGCACGTACGAAAACAAGCCCGGCAGCCGTTACATCAAGCACTTCTACATCGGTAAGGAATCGCGCATCGCGATTAACAACTTCTACAAGGAGTTGATGCCCGAAGAGGAATGGAGCTTTGTGGATGAAAAGCTTCAAAACGGCGTCTACACCTTGAACTTTGAAAAAGGCAAGGAAGCCTGCGAGGTCCGTATCGACAACGTACCGGGTGGGCTGTTTGGGCCGAAGACGCGTATTACCGTCGAAGTCATCGAGCGGAAGTAGCGCAACGTAAAGCCTTGCCGCCCCGTCCCGTGCAATAACTGGAAACCCGCCGCTCTCGGTGCCGCGTGAAATCGCGTGCGCCGCGGCTTAGCGAAACACCATAACCCATTAGAGGCCGGCAACCCGATTGGCCGGTAGCAAACGATGAAAAGCGAACGACGACACGAACTACAACAAGACGAACTTTCGGTGCAGATCGAAAAGGTCTCTGAATCGGTTAAGCAAAATGCCGCCACCATCATCGGTGTGGTGGTTGCAGTGGTCGCCCTTCTGGCCGCTGGCGCATACTTTATGAACCAACGCGCCAACGCCAAGGATCAGGCCTACGCCACCCTCTTTACGCCCAACGCGGAAAACGAAGATCCAGCCGCGCAGATTGCCGAGTTTCGCCAGGTAGCCAAAGAGAACGTAACGCCCGCCATCACCGTGCAGGCGTGGATGAACATCGGCGACACCGCCATGCAGTACATCTATCGCAACCGCCCCGAAACCGAAGCGGCCGATCCTGAAAAGCGCACGCAAATGCTCAAAGAAGCGGATGAAGCGTTCAATAAGGTTCTAAGCGTCGCAGGCGACGACCTGACTGCCAAGGGTCGCGCTCACATTGGTTTGGGCCTCGTCGCCGAAGCACGTGGCGAGTTTGACGCCGCCCGCAAGCATTTCGAAGCCGTCGCCTCCGGCAAGCAGTTCGAACTCACCGGCCTGAAGACCCAAGCACAGTATCGCATCGACCATATCGATAATTGGAAGAACCCGATCACGTTCCCTGAGCCCGTCGTGAAAGCCGAAACCGTCGACACGACCGGCACCGAAGCGACGTTCGACCCGAGAGCGATCGACGTCACCGACAATGCCGATCTCGAAGACATGACGCCGACCGACGACAGCGACGAAGACGCCGCAAACGAAACGGAAACGTCGGGTCAGTAAGCGAGCATACGGGCACGACGGTACGTGCAGTATTGCATGGAATAAGCGCGAATCGTTAAAGCCAGTTCGAGTCGGCGGCAACGACGATTTCGCGCCGCTGTCGCACGCTCACGTTTCAAACTACACCTAGCCTTGGATAATTCAATTGATTCCTCAAACGATTAAGACGCGCGGTTTGCACACGGGCATCCGCTTTGCCCCGCAGGTCGTGCTCGATAAGGCGCACAAGCAAAAGTTTCAAATCAAAGCCAACGAAGGCTTCGATTGGCAGCGCCACGAATATTCCGACCGCGTCTGGCGCTTGGCCACGCCCCAGCCCGATGGCGATCGCCGCAGCGAAATAAAACTGACGGTCCAGCCCGACACGATGACGTTTGAAGATTCGTTCCCAACGGGCCCACTCGAAGTCTTTCTCGATAACCTAAAACTCGCGATGGATGCCGCCGCCGATGTGTTTAGCCCGCAAGTCATGCTAGGCAGCGGCACGATCATTCGCATGACGGTCGAAGCCGAAGGTGGCGACGCCCGCGTGTTTTTGGGGAAGCACTGTTTGCAGATGGACGACCGCCTCAAGCCACTGGGCCGACCGGTCCACGGCGTGGGGTTGAAGATGCTACTGCCGCCACTACCGGGCGAAGGTCAGCCGAAATGGCAAGCCACGCTGCGTATCGAATCGCTCGTCGAAGATGTGCGGCAGATTTTTATCGAAGTGGATGCCCGTTGGTCGAACCCGACGCAATGGAGCCCGCAGGCCGTTCTCGAACGCGTGCAAACGGCCCAGAAGTTCGCCACCAACGAAGTCATTCATTTCTTGCAGGGTTTCGGCGGCGCTTAATCGCGCTTCGACTTTCGAATCTAAGAATTCGACGCTTCCGCCGATGCTACCGACAGCGGTGGCTCTATCCCTTTTGCAGCACCGATCAGCTCCGGCGTCGAATCGCCTTCGACCGCACCGTCGCGATACGTCGTGCCGCGCCAGATAACGCGTCCAGACCCCATCGCACAATACAATGCATTGACCAACGTGCCGCAGGCCACCAGTCCGCCCAACGGATAAACCAATCCGAACCGCATCGGCACGGCGCTCAGGCGATAAAAGACCGACATCGCCATGATCTGAAAGACCAAGCTAACCACGGCAATCGACAACAGCGAGGGTGCCTCCCACGCCCACCGCTGCCCGGCGATCAGCGCCCCGGCTGCAACCAACCACGGAAACACCGTGAAGTATGCGATCACGAACAACGCCATAGCAATGCGCGCGGCGTTGGGAAAGCTGCCGACGAAAATCCGCGTCCATCCGCGCCACATCTGCCGCACGTCTTCATACATCCGCACGGTATATAGCCCGCGACCTACCTGCACTTTGAGATTCTGACCGGCGGCGCGAGCGCGACGCGCAAATGCGATGTCCTCATTCAATTCGGACTTCACGGCCTCGTGGCCACCGAACGCGTCGTAACAACTGCGCTTCATCAACATAAACGCGCCGTTGGCATACGCCGCCTTGCCGCGGTTTACCGACATGGGGTTGAACCACAACATCATGACGGCGCTACAGGCAGGTTGAATCACGCGTTCCCAGAAAGACTCGGCCTTATGCGACGGCAGGATCGATAGAAAGTCGGCTTCGAGTTCGCGCGCCTTGTCCAACGCCGTCGTCAATACGTTAGGCGATAGAAATTCGCAATCGGCATCGGTAAAGCAAAGCCATTCGCCGGTCGCGTCGGCAACGGCATGATGCATCGCGTGGTTCTTGCCAAACCAACCCTCCGGCAATTCTTTGATGCGAATGTATCGAAAGCCGTCCAACTCGCGCGCCAGACCGTCGAGAATTTGCGGCGTCGCGTCGTCGCTGCGGTCATCCACGCAAATCACTTCGAAATCCGGGTAGTTCTGCATCGTTAGCGAACGAACGCAGGTCTCGATATTGCGCTCTTCGTCTTTAGCGGCCACGATCATCGAGATCGACGGCGCATCGCCAGCCGGCTCGGTCGCGTCCGATGGCGTCAGCGGCGGCAGAAATTTATCGAAGAGGCTTAGCACCACGAGGCGACCGGCCCACATCGCGGCCACACCGACGGTTAGAAAATACAGCACCCAGTGCAAGGCAAACTCGCGATCGGCGGTTGGTTGGGGTTAAACGTAATCGTGTAAGCCGTACACGATCAGGATGGCGACCAGATACAACAAAATCTGGACCACTTCGCTGCGAAACCGCGCTCCTCGCAGGCGAAGCAAGTGTAGCACAATATAACGCCGCATGAGCATGCGCTCACGCCGGGGCTCGTTTAAAAAGACCAGCCAACCCCAGAGCCACCGCAGGAACATCACGGCGGCGTAGATCGTGAGCCCGACGGCCAGCGTCCAACGCCACAGCTCAAACAAATCGCGTTCGAGCAGGTTCAATCGTCGTCCTCATCGCCGCCCATGCGGTCGCGCGGCATCATCAGGCCGTCGAATAGGGCCGAACCAATACGGACCTGCGTCGCCCCGCATTCGATCGCGACTTCAAAATCGTCGCTCATGCCCATCGAAAGCTCGCTAAATGCCGGCGTCACAAAGCGTTCACCGCGCATGTCCTCAAACACATCGCGTAGGCGATTAAAATAAAGACTAAGCTCGTCGGGCGTGCAATCGATCGGGGCCATCGTCATCAGCCCGCGCAGCCGAATCCCGTCCCACTCGGCGAAATGCTCGGCCAAGTGCGTCACGGCCCCCACTGCCACGCCGAATTTGGTCTTCTCGCCGCTCGTATTGACCTGCAGCAGCATATCGATCACGCGGCCCACGCGACGGGCCTGAGTGTGCAAATCTTCCGCGAGGCGCAAGCTATCGACGCTGTGGATCATCTCGATCCACGGCACCACCATCTTCACTTTGTTGCGTTGCAAATGGCCGATCATGTGCCAGCGCGGTCGCGGCAGCGGATCGCTGCCCAGCACGGCACGCCGTTCGGCGGCTTCGTGCAACATGCCCGCGCGCTGATTGAGTTGCTGAGGGCGGCTCTCGCCGAGATCCAATACGCCCATGTCCATTGCCATGCGCACCACGTCGAGTTCGACGTACTTGGTGACGGCCACCATGCGCACCTCTGCCGGATCGCGTTTGGCTTTGTCGCAGGCCCGCGCGATTTTGTCTTTCACGCGTTTGAGGTTTTCTTGGAGCTTGCGCTTATTGGTAGTGCTGGTCTTGGCAATCACAGGCTACGCGTCCCTTCGTCACTCGAAACCTCCAATCGGGAAGTCTCGTGTTATTCGGACGTATGTTACCAGCAAATTGCCTTCAAAAAAAGCTTCACCCGTGGGCGAATTCGAGCGTCGCCGTGACCGCGCGATGGTCGGAGCCGCCGCCGATGATCACGTTGTAATTGTGAATTCTCACGTTCCAACGCGTCAGAATGTGATCGATGGCGAACCGCAGGCCGTACGTCGGACGCGTAGCGGGCATTTTCTGATCCGCAAGGTCGCGAGCATTCTGCCAGCTAGCCTTGATCGCTGAGAACGCAGGCGCGCCGTCAAACGTGTTCAAATCCCCGGCAACGATATGGTCGAATTGTGGCTTGCCCGCCGCCCATTGATTGAAGTGGTTGAGTTCGCGTCGGCGCAACAACTCCGACGGCAGAAACATCAACGGCGGCCAACCGAGCATCGGCGTGAGGTGCAGGTTGGATACGACTAACTCCGAATCGTCGAGCGCGACGCGGCTAACCATCCCGTAAGGTTGCGTCGGCCAGCATCGCAACACGGACTCGGGTGTGACGGTGCCCCACGACGCGAGCGTGAGATTGCCGACGCGCCGTCGCCCTTTGCCCCAAAGAAAATTCAAATCGCCGGGCCCCATGCCCAGATCGTCGCGCATCTGATCGACGCACGTTGCGTCGGACTCATAAAAGCGCTCCGGCACCACTTCCTGCAGGCACAAAATCTCCGGTTGGTAATCGCGAATAACGGCAAGTGTTTCGCGCCAATTAAAACCAAACTGCACGTTGTATGTCATGAAACGAACGGAAGTCGTGCCGAGGGCAACCGTTGAACGCGTCTTAAGCTGTGGAATGATTCGATTGGTCGTGGTGTGTTCGCGTAACGTCGAAATCGGTGCACCCATGTAGCGTTCTTCCCTTCCGCTGTGGCCGGCGCGCAGCGCGACCGTGGTCAACCGGTAAGCATAAGTTGTATCCCGAAAGACTATCGGCAAACTCAGCCGATTACTCACGAGCGGAAGAGGACGTGCGTTGATTGGAGTAAACAGCGAAAGGATTTTGCGGACGTGCGTTTAACTCGCGGCTTTATCGGTAGCAGTCGACTCGGCTTTGTTATCGACCCGCAGAAAGCCAAAGCGTACAAACGTTACGGCCAACACCACCGGCACGATCACAGCAATGGCAATCACCGCGACCATATCGAGCCGCAAACACAGATTGCCCACCACACCGAACACAGCGCCGACTGCATAACAAATGAGCACCGTTTGTCGCACGCCGCAACCGTGATCGCGCAGTTGGTCGTAAAAGTGGCTGCGATCGCCAATAAAGAGCGGCTTACCGTTGAGCTTGCGCCGCACGATGGCCAATGACGTATCCATGATCGGCACGCCGCAGAAAAACAGCCCGGCCACCAACCCACGCCAGCCCCATGTCGCAGAGGCGATCAAAATCATTGACGCCAACGCCCCGCCTAACAGCAGCGAGCCGCTATCGCCCATAAACATCGATGCGGGTTTGAAATTATAAAAGAGAAATCCGACGCAGCCCCCGACCGTCGCGAGGGCAAGGATCATGCCGACGTTTTGAAAGCTTGTCGCTGTCGCCTGCCAGAATGCCACCACGAATGACGCCGCGGCAACGGCAGTCACGCCCGCACACAACCCATCGAGCCCGTCGATCAGATTGGTCGAGTTCGTCGCGCCGGCAAACAAGGCCGCTGCAAACAAAGCGACCAGCACCGTCACCGCAATCCCGGTCACACCCACGCCGACTTCACTCAACAGCGTGGTGCCCGCCGACTCGCCGACCTGCGTCAACGCCAACGGCAATGCCGCCCCGGCCTGCACGAGTAAACGCAGCTTCGGCGGCAGATGCCGAATGTCATCCACCAAGCCGACCAACATCAGAATGGTTCCGGCCATTAACAGCGGCAACACAACATTGATTGGGAATACGTTCGTAGCGACGGCCGTCAGCAATCCCGCAAGCCAGCCACAATAGATCGCCAAGCCGCCCAGATACGGGATTGGCTTCTCGTGCGGCTTCAAACCTGCATCGGGGCGGTCGAAAAAATCCAGTTTGATTGCAAGCCCGCGCACCAGCGGCCCCGTGACCAACGTTGCGCCCAGCGCCGCGCCGAATACCCAGCCGACGCTACCGAGGCTAACCGTTCCAAGCATGGTCGTAGAAATCCGCGATGGTGCCGGCGACGCGCGCCTGCTGCTGCTCGGTCAATTCGGGATACACCGGCAAGGCCAACACTTCGGCGGCGGCCTTTTCGCAATGCGGCAAGTCGCCGACCTTTCCGCCGCGATAAGCGAAGCATTCCTGCAGGTGCAGCGGCACGGGATAGTACACTTCGGTCGAGATGCCCTGCTCGGCCAAATACGCACGCAATTGATCGCGCCCCGGGCAGCGCACGACGTATTGATTGAAGATCGACACGTTATGGTCGGCGATATGCGGCAAGCCCAGCGGCGTTTTTTCGAGCAAGCCTGCGTATCGACAGGCGTTTTCCGCTCGCGCTTTGGACCAACCATCGAGATACGGCAGCTTGATGCGAATGACGGCGGCTTGCAAGGCGTCGAGGCGGAAGTTTCCGCCGATGAGTGCGTGATAGTATTTCGGTTCGGCACCGTGATTGCGCATCTTGGTGCAGGCTTTGGCGAGTGTTTCGTCGTTCGTGACGATCATTCCGCCGTCGCCGAAGCAGCCGAGATTCTTACTCGGGAAAAACGAAAACGTGCCCAACGCGCCGATCGAACCGGCCTTCTTACCTTTGTACGTCGCACCGATCGTCTGCGCCGCGTCTTCCATCACCGTGATATCGTGCTTGGCCGCCAAGGCCATGATCGCATCCATATCCGCGCACTGACCGAATAAGTGCACCGGAATGATCAGCTTTGTCTTGTCGGTGATATGCGGTTCAATTGTTTCCGCAGTGAGGTTGTACGTGACCGGGTCCACGTCGGCGAAGACGGGCGTCGCGCCGAGGCGCGACACACAACCGGCCGTCGCGAAGAACGTAAAGCTCGGCACGATCACGTCATCGCCGGGACCGATACCCATCGCCATCATGCCGCACAATAACGCGTCGGTGCCGGAACTCATGCCGATGCCGTACTTGCAATCGCTATATGCGGCGATCTCTTCCTCGCAGCCGGTCACTTCCGGCCCGCCGATGAACCATTGGCTATCGCACACGCGGTCGATAACGGGGCGAATTTCGTCGCGCAACGTGTCGTACTGCGCTTGCAGGTCTAACAGCGGGATCGGCTCTGTCGATGTCGCGGCATGGGTCATAAGCATTTGGCCTTCTAGTCAATTGGTTCCTGATCGCTATTCTGAGCATCGGCGGCTGCGATGCAAGCGGGCGCGGAAAAGACAACGACGATTCATCAAAAATGAAAAACGCCCCGCGACCAGCTTTTTGGCCACGGGGCGTTATTGTTTCGATCATTCAGAGGTTACAAACCTTTGCCACAGCGTTAACCGGCGACGTCCCAGGTATCGCCTTCGTTGAGGATGTCGGCGATCTTGCCTTCGCCGCGCTTGGCTTTGGCTTCTTTGACCTGATTCGTCATTTCTTCGTCGAACTTGGGTTGATCGACGCTGCGCAGAACACCCATCGGTTCCGGGAATTCCGGATACCGCATGCGGCTGAGCATGTAAGCCAAGCTCGGCTCCGGCAGTTGCTCGTCGTGGAAGAGCAAGTCGTCTTCCTTGATGCCGCCTTCACCCAGCGTGACGATTTCCGGGTTGAGACCGTTCAGGCGAATACCCTTGTTGCGCTCCTTACCGAAGATCATGGGCTTGCCATGTTCGAGGTAGAGCGTCGTATCCTCTTTCTGCTCTTTCTCCGTCGAATACAAGAACGCACCATCATTAAAGATATTGCAATTCTGGTAGATCTCGATGAATGACGTGCCCTTATGAGCGGCGGCGCGACGGAGCATGTCGGCCATGTGCTGCACGTTTCGGTCGATCGTCCGCGCCACGAAAGAGGCTTCGGCGCCGATCGCAATCGACAGCGGATGCAGCGGGTTATCGACCGAGCCCATCGGTGTGGACTTGGTCTTCTTACCGTGTTCCGACGTCGGCGAGTATTGGCCCTTCGTCAAACCGTAAATTCGGTTGTTAAAGAGCAAAATGTTGACGTCGAGATTGCGGCGAATCGCATGGATCAGGTGATTGCCGCCGATGCTCAAACCGTCACCGTCGCCGGTTACGACGAACACCGTCAGCTCGGGGTTCGCGACCTTCACGCCAGTGGCCACGGCCGGTGCGCGACCGTGGATGGTGTGGAAGCCGTATGTGTTCATGTAATACGGGAAGCGGCTGGAACAGCCGATCCCCGAAACAAAGACCATCTTTTCACGCGGAATGCCCAACTCGGGCATGACCTTTTTGACCTGCGCCAAAATCGCGTAGTCCCCACAGCCGGGGCACCAGCGAATTTCCTGGTCGCTTGCGAAATCTTTGGCCTTCAATTGTGGCAGTGCTTCGGTCGCCATAATGCATCAATCCAGACTAAGTTAATTCGAGAGTAACTCGTTAATCTTGTTTTCCAGTTCCGACACGAGGAAGGGTTTACCCTGCACCTTGTTGACGCCATAAGCATCGATGAGGAATTTGCCCCGCAGAATGAAGCGCAGTTGGCCGCAGTTCAATTCCGCCACCAACACCTTCTTGTAGCGCTTCAGCACGTCGCCAAGGTTGCGCGGGAACGGGTTCAGATAGCGGATGTGACAATGCGCTACCGACTTACCCTGCTTCTGCACGCGTTCGACCGCCGTGCGCAGCGCGCCGGCCGTGCCGCCCCAGCCGACCACCAACAGATCGCCCTCATCGGGGCCCATCACGGTCTGCTCGGGAATATGTTCTGCGATCAGATCCACCTTCTTCTGGCGGGTCGCGATCATGTGCTCGTGATTTTCCGGCTCGTAGTTCACGTTGCCCGTGCCATCGGCCTTTTCGAGACCGCCGATGCGATGCTGCAAGCCTTCGGTGCCGGGCAGCGCCCAAGGTCGGACCAATCGGTCGTCGCGTAGATACGCCTTAAACAGGGACGGATCGACATCGCCATTGCCGTTGCCATTACCGCCGGAAGCTTTCACCGGGCCGGGGTGCTTGACTTCGATCGGTGCCATCTTGTCGGCATCGGGAATGGCCCACGGCTCCTGACCGTTGGCGATGTAACCGTCGGTCAGCAAGTTAACAGGCACCATGTGTTGCATGGCGATGCGACAAGATTCAACTGCGGTATCGAAACAGTCGGCCGGCGAATTGGCGGCGATCACCACCATCGGGCATTCACCGTTGCGGCCGTACATGGCTTGGAAAAGGTCGGCCTGCTCGGTCTTGGTCGGAAGGCCCGTGCTCGGACCACCGCGCTGTACGTTCAGCACGACCAGCGGCAGTTCCGTCATGACGGCGAGGCCCAAGGCTTCGCCCTTCAACGCAAGGCCGGGACCGCTGGTGCCCGTGATGCCGAGGTCGCCGGCGAACGAAGCGCCGATCGACGAGCATACGGCCGCGATTTCGTCTTCGGCCTGGAACGTTTTTACATCGAAATGCTTGTAACGCGACAAGACGTGAAGCACGTCGGAAGCGGGCGTAATCGGGTAGCTGCCGTAGAACACATCCTTACCAGCGAGCTTACCTGCCACGACGAAACCGATGGCCGTAGCTTCGTTACCGCTGATGCGGCGATAGCGCCCGGGCGGCAACTTGGCTTTGCTAACGTGATACGTGTGTTCGAAGAACTCGCACGTTTCACCGTAGGCATGGCCCGCATGCAACACCGTGCGGTTAGCGTTGGCCACGTCAGGGTTCTTGCCGAACTTCTGATCGATCCACTCTTCAACAGCGTGCAGCGGACGACCGTAGAGCCAACTGATGAGGCCCAACGCAAAGAAGTTCTTGCAGCGGTCTTTATCGCGATTGCCCAACGGCGAATCCTTCAACGCTTCCTGCGTGAGCTTCGTCGCGGGCACCTTGATCAGGCGGAACTTATCGAGGCTACCGTCTTCGAGCGGGTTCGCGTCGTAGTGTGCCTTCTTCAGGTCGGTGGTGCCAAACGAATCTTCGTTGACGATCACCATGCCGCCGTCGCGCACGTCATCGACGTTGGTTTTCAGCGCGGCCGGATTAAACGCGACCAGCGTGTCGACTTCGTCGCCCGGCGTGTGCAGCTCTTCGCTGCCGAAGTGCACCTGGAAACCCGACACCCCGGCAAGGGTACCGGCGGGGGCACGAATTTCGGCGGGAAAGTCCGGAAACGTACTGATGTCGTTCCCGAAAATCGCACTGGTGCGGGTGAATTGAGTACCCGTTAACTGCATCCCGTCGCCGGAATCGCCGGCGAAGCGGATGGTGACGGTCGTCCGTTCTTGAACGCCTTGCGGCATGGTCATGGTGGTGTTCGCTCCGGCGTCTGCGACGACGCCAAACTCGCCTGCCAAATTTCACGCAACTATCTAAGGGGACTTAACTTATCGCAATTGGTGTCGAACGTGTGCTGCCCCGCAGATAGCGCTCCCAACCATCAGAATCTTCATAAATCCTAGTCCGCAAAAAGCCGCCCTGATGGCGCGCGGCAACTTTTCTGCAGTCGGCGACGAGGTGCAACGGCACCTTCATTGTTGTCGGACAATAAGAGGGGTCGGTTTGGTGAGAAATCAACCACAGATGACGCCGCCGCTTTCCACTCGGGCTGATCGCTACCGCCCTACGTCAGGCGCACAGCCCAAAGCTGAGTAGCGTAATACTGTTTTTCCCGTTTTGCTAGTGGACTCGGCGATATTTGAGCGAATTTCGGCGATTTTCTGTCGCATGTCGCCGCACTTCGCAACCCGAGAAATTCGGATTACTCCGTCTCGAAATCTGCCACGTCATTTTTGCGCAACCGCTATCAATACACCATTTCGTTGCGCTTACTTTCATCGCTTGCCCGTTCGACGATTCGCGTCTATCTTCACTTGCTTGCCAAGAATTTCGCGTTTGATGCTTCCGGCAGCCTAATGCGAGTTCAAAAAAGCGACCGTGGCGGAATTGGCAGACGCGCTGGCTTCAGGTGCCAGTGGGGGCAACCCCGTGAAGGTTCGACTCCTTTCGGTCGCATTTCTTTCCTCCCTCCCCCTTCAAATCCGAGCTGAATTCACCGAAAGTGGTTCTTAAACGACGGCCTACTTTCATCACCGCACACCCCTCCACTTCACGATAGCCCACCCTGCAACCCATCGGCGACGGCGTTACACTTGCTGTTTTGCATCGCACTCAAAATTCGCAACGGAGCAAATCAGCATGGCGGCAAATGATTCATACTCGTTAAAAGATAAAACCGCACTCGTCGGAGGCAGCACGCAAGGTATCGGTCTGGCAACCGCACACCGTCTGGCCGAATTGGGCGCGACCTGTGTATTGATCGCACGTAACGAAGCGACGCTCGGTTCTATCGTGCCTGAATTGCCGCACCCTTTTGGTCAGGAGCATGGCTACCTCGTTGCTGATTACTCGAAGCCGACCGAAGTAAAGGCGTGCATCCAATCCGCCGTTGCAAACGGCCAGTTTTTCGACATTGTTATCAACAACACCGGCGGCCCGCCCCACGGCGCGATCACCGAAGCCGACCCGCAGGCGTTTATCAAAGCGATCGAAATGCACGTGGTCTGCAATCAGATCATTTTGCAAGCCGTCTTGCCGCAGATGAAAGCCAACAAATATGGCCGCTTCATCAACATCATCTCGACGTCGGTGCGCGAACCGATCCCCGGCTTGGGCGTGTCCAACACGACGCGCTGGGCCGTTGCCGCGTGGGCCAAGACGACGTCACGCGAAGTCGCGCCGTTCGGCATTACGATGAACAACGTACTTCCCGGCTTCACCGACACCGCGCGTTTGCAAAGCTTGTTCGACAGCAAGTCGAAAGCATCGGGCCGCGACGTAAAAGACGTTGCCGACGAAGCCATCGCAAGAATTCCAGCGGGAAGGTTGGGCAAGCCCGAAGAAATCGCGGCCGCCGTGGCGTTTCTGGCTTCACCGGCAGCGGCGTATATCAACGGAATCAACCTGCCTGTAGATGGTGGACGGTTGGCGAGTATGTGATCGCGTTATTGATCGCGCCCGATTCACTTCGTCGCAAGTATCATCATTACGCTGCTACTGTGAGACGCATCTATGCAAACCCTCGCCAACTACATCGACGGTCAACTCGTCGCGCCGCAAACCGGTAGCTACTTGGAAAACATCAACCCGGCCACCGGTGCGGTGTATTCCAAAATCCCTGATAGCAACGAGAGCGATGTCGGTGCTGCTGTAAGCGCCGCTGCGCGTGCGTTCCCGGCATGGAGCGGTATGCCCGCCGAAGACCGCAGCGCTTGCATGATGCGCGTGGCGCAGGTTATCGAAGACAAACTCGATGCGTTCGCCGCCGCTGAGTGCGACGACAACGGCAAGCCACTTTGGCTGGCACGCACCGTTGACATTCCGCGCGCCGTGAAAAATCTTCGATTCTTTGCCACGGCCATTCTGCATTCGCGTAGCGACCTGCACGAAACCGATGGTCAGGCACTGAACTACACGTTGCGTCGACCGCGCGGCGTGGCGGGATTGATTTCACCTTGGAACCTGCCGATTTACCTGTTTACCTGGAAAATCGCCCCCGCCATCGCTATCGGCAACACCGCAGTCGGAAAGCCCAGCGAAGTTACGCCGATGACGGCGCATTTATTGGCGGAAGCCTGCATCGAAGCCGACCTTCCGCCGGGCGTGTTGAACATTGTGCACGGCACTGGTGCCGGCGCTGGCGCGCCGCTCGTGGCACACCCGAATGTACCGACGATTTCTTTCACCGGCGGCACCGTCACCGGGCGGGAGATCGCGCGCACCGCCGCGCCGATGTTTAAAAAGTATTCGCTGGAACTCGGCGGCAAGAATCCGAACATCGTCTTCGCCGATGCCGATTTCGACAAAGCGCTAAATGAAAGCGTCCGTGCCGCCTTTGCCAACCAAGGGCAGATTTGTCTCTGCGGATCGCGATTGTTCGTCGAGCGTTCGATATACGATCACTTCCTGGAACAATTCATCGCCGCCACCAAAGCCATGACGGTCGGCGACCCGCGCCAAGCGGATACCAAAGTCGGCGCATTGGTTTCCAACGCGCAATACGAAAAGGTTCTCGGTTACATCCAACTCGCCCGAGACGAAGGCGGCGCCATCCTTTGCGGTGGTGGTCGCCCCAATGAACTACCCGAACGCTGCCGCGATGGTTTCTTCATTTCCCCCACCGTCATCACCGGGCTGGATCATCAATGTCGCGTCAATCAGGAAGAAATCTTCGGACCGGTCGTCTCGATCATGCCGTTTGATTCGGATGATTCCGTTATCGAGATGGCCAACAGCACGCCTTACGGTTTATCCGCATCGATCTGGACGCAGAATCTCACGCGTGCGCATCACGTTGCCGAACAACTAGCAGCCGGCACGGTTTGGATCAACTGTTGGCTACTGCGCGACCTACGCGTGCCTTTCGGCGGCGTCAAACAAAGCGGCGTCGGCCGCGAAGGCGGTGACGAGGCGCTGCGGTTCTTTACCGAACCGAAGAATGTGTGCGTGGCGAAGTAAGAGTCTTAAATGTCGACTCTTTTCGAGCGCACAACTGACGTTTGACGAGGATCTACCAAAATCTCAACAGAATAGGAATCGGATCAATACCGCTCGCGCGTCGGTCGCTCTTCTTCGACGGGTGGCGTCCAATCGGGCGAATCGACGACCTTTTCCGCGAGGTGTCGATACGCGTGCACGATATCGTTGCAGATCAGATCCACGCGCTGTCGCAACACGCGACGATCTTTGATCAGCTTCGAAGATAGCCCGCGCAGGCGTGACTGTCGCAGCACATCGCGACGGCGGACGCGTTCGCGCTTGCAGAGGCGCTCGACCGCATCGACAACGAGGTCGCCGTCGATCGGGTGCACGAAGATATCTGCCACGCCGAGGCGCAACGCCAACAGCACGCGATCCATCTCGAGCGTTTCTTTCAGCAAGATCACCTGATAGTGCTTCGCACCGTCGCGCGGCACCAGGTCCATGCCGTAGCCGTCTTCGAGGCGATGATCCGCAATGACAATTTCAGGGTTGAGCGCTTTGATCGCCATCCGCGCGTCGTAGATCGTGTCCACCAGCGTCAACCGTGCGGAAACGCGATCGGCCAGTTCGGCGAGCAAATCGGTGATGCGGCCATTATCCGGCGCGACAATCACGATGTGTGGCGTTTTGTTAATCGAAATCGGCGTGGCTTCTTTCGCAGACATCCGTTCACGACCTCCTGTCGCATACCGACGCGGCTACGTCGGGCATTGGCAGCTGACGGTTCCGATCCGTCGCGGGGCGTGACCAACAAGAAGGAAGGCGCTAGGCGGTGGGAATGCGGAGGACCACGCGTGTGCCCTCTCCCGGCTTACTCTCCAACCGCACGTCTCCGCCGTTGAGCAACATCAACCGTTGCACGCGGGCGAGCCCGAGACCTCGTCCGCGGCCGGCCGGTTGCTGAGAGTAGAACGGATCGAAGGCCCGTCCCATGATCTCCGGCGTCATTCCGCGTCCGTTGTCGATCACGCTGACAACAACCAATGCTTCGGTCGGATGGGCGGCGGCCTTAACGGTCATTTGCGGCGGACGCCCGTTGACCGCTTCGGCGGCGTTGCGAAAGATTTCTTCGAAGCACGTCATCAGATGCGCACGATCGCAACCAACGAGCGGCAAGTCGTCCGGAAGATCGATGTCGACGGCATCTGCGGCCCATAATTCATCTGATGCCATATCGGCCAGCTTTGCGTTTATGAGCGCACCGAGATCGAGTGTTTCAACATCGGGGTTGGCGGCAGTCACCATCGCGAGCAGTTCGTTGACGATAGAACTGGCGTCACGGGCTTTGTCGCCGATCTGCGTAAGTCCTTTTTTAAGGTCCGCATCTGTGCATTTTGCGGCCATCATCTGAGCGCGACCGGCAATCACCGACAGCGGATTGTTGAGTTCGTGCGCGGCGCCGGCGGCCATGGCCGTCACGCTGGCGATTGCTCGGCGTTGCGCGGCATGCATATGGGCGACTTCCGAACGTTTTCCGACGGTTGCCAACTCCTGCTGCAGCGTGTTGGCTTCGTCACGATCGCTCAACCAGATCATGCGCGTGGCGATGGTGTTTAGGACGACCTCCCAATCGGCATCCGGCGGCAAATTGCCGCGTTCGTCGCGCGGTATCCGCAAGTATCCGGTTACGCGCTTACCGACTGTCAAATCGAACCGCACGAATCGCGCCAAACTAATCGCCTGCGTTAGGTTGCGAATCGATTGCTGTCGCCCTGCCGGCTCGTCGTCATCAAAGGTGCGTCGACCTGCCTGCGCTTCGACTTGCGGCGACTCGTCGTTAATCCCTTGCGCGACGATTTGAACCTGTGTGAGGTCGAACACTTCGTGCAGAAGCCGCGCCGCAGTATTGCAAAACGCGTCCATATCGGTCGCGTCGAGCGCGAGTTGATTCAACTTCGCAACTGCCGTCAAACCGAGTCGACTGCGCTGCCAGCGCTCCGCCTCGCGAGCGTATTCATCGTGCTGGCGCAGCAATTGCTCGTTGGTTTTAAGCAGAGCCGTGAGATATTCGCGGCGCGCGTCGATGCGTTCGCCACCAATCCACGCGGCGCGTTGCTCGAGGTCGTCGGCGAGCGCGTTAACGACTTCCTGCAACAACTCGCCGCTAACACCCAAGTCGCGCGCTAACTCGCCACTCGTGATCGTGATCTCATAGTTTCCGGACCATCCCAGGCGAAGTTCGCGAGCGAGCAGGTCGGCCAAATGAACCAACTGCACATGTCGGCCTGCGTGAACCGACGGCGGCAGCGCTTCGGGCGAATGATGGTGCAGCCAAATGCATTGCGCGAGGCGCTGGGGTAATTTCCAATTTCTCGCCAGATACCGCCCCGCCGTGGTGTGATCGACACCCAACGTGGCCTGCTCGGCGGCGATGATATCCAGCCGCGCGTCTTCGGTTTGTTTCACGACGCGGGCGTAACTCTTCGGCATCACCGTGTTCAGGGCGAGCTTGCCGATGTCGTGCAACAATCCCAAGACAAAGCCATCGTTTTCATCGATCTCAAACGCCGGCGCTAATCGGCGCGCGGCGCAGCCGACAGCTAAACAGTGCTTCCAGAACGCGTCGCGATCGAAGGCAGTATTGCGCTCGTGCTTGCTTCGACCAACGCCGAAAACTTCCATGACTTTCAATGCGAGCGCAGCCTGACGAACGCGATTGAAGCCCAAGATTTGAACGGCGCGACCCAAGTTGAGCGACGCCGCCGGAAGGGCGAATTCTGACGTATGCAATATCGAGAGGAGACGAGCCGACAAACTTGGATCGGTCTCAATCAGTCGAATCAACTGACTGGTCGCCATCGTATCGTCGTCGGTGATCGTGAGAACCTTCGCAGCAATTGGCGACAGCGGCGGCAGCGCGTCTAACTGACTTAGTACGCGTTCGACGTCGCGCTGATTGGTCGTCGCTAAACTGCGCGTCATCGGTGCCTTCCCCAACGGCGGTCGGCACGATCCGTGCCGCTAATGAATGGTGACACGCCTAGGCGGCGAGCATTTCGGCGATCCGGCTGAGCAGTTTCTCGACTTCGAACGGCTTTTGGACAAACTCATCGGCGCCGGCTGCCATGAGCGCTTCGACTTCGCTTCTATCCGCCGCACCGGAAACCACGATGATCTTGGTGTTGGCGAGTTCCGCGTTTTCGCGAATGCGCTGACAGACGACGTTGCCGTTGATATCCGGCAACATGAAGTCGAGCAGGATCACCTCGGGCTTGAACGACTGGCTCAGCGCTCCGGCGTCGAAACCGTTGCTTGCGGTGCGCACGTCGTATCGACCATCGGAGCCGAGGATTTCTTCGAGCATGTCCAGAATATCGGGGTCGTCATCCACGACGAGAATCCGTCGCTTGCCCCCGCCCAAGACTTCGAGCGGAATGTTGTGGGCCGCCATAAATTCCAGCAGCGACTCGCGTGGAATTCGACGGAACTTCGAGCCGGGCACACGAAAGCCGTTTAGCTTGCCACTATCGAAGCAACGAATCACCGTTTGCTGCGAGATTTGGCAAATCTCGGCCACCTCGCCGGTGGTAAAAACCGTCTTATCCCGCCAATTAGTCGGCCCGGCAATGTTGGCATTTTGTGACATGACAGTGCTCGCTCGAACGTTGAGACGTGACAAGGCTTGCATCAAAGGGCCACATTTACAGCCCAATCTACCCAAACTATCTATCTTAACAAGCCTACGTTTAAAATCGAACGAATAGAGGCGATCCTTTAGGTGGAAAAATTAACCGTAACGTCATACTTGGCAGTGTGTTACGAAGAATGACCGCAGAAATCGCGAACTTATTGGGCACATTTCGCGCATAACCCGCAGTGGCGAGGCCCCGGTAGTGGTATCGAATTGATTTTTATAGGAAATTCGCTGCGAGCGGCAACAAACGACGGCCTAATAGACGCTACGGCCGATTAGTCGCCGCTGGGTTCGCCGTTATTGGCTGTTTGCATCACAGGCTGAGACGGGTCGCGCCATTCGACCAGATACCGACAAGCGTCGTCCATCATTGGCTTGGGAGATTTGCCAACCACGTTGTTGTAAAAGAACGCAAAGGCGAGCCAATCGCCCGATTCGGTCTTGATATAACCCGCCAATGTGCGTACGCCCGCGATCGTGCCCGTCTTTCCGAACACGCGCCCCTTCACGGTGCCGCTACGCATCCGTTTACGCAGCGTGCCCACATCCGCACCGCTGACGGCCAGCGAGCCGCTGAGCAAATTGAACTTCGCCGGGTCGGAATACATGTGCTGCAGGATATGCACCGACGCCGCCGGGCTGAGGCGATTCTCGCGCGACAACCCGCTGCCGTCATCAACGGCAACCTGCTTGGCGGGTATATCGAGCTTACGGAAATAGGCGTTTAGCGCTGAAGCGGCCGACGACCAGGTGCCTTGTCCTGCGTGCTTAACGCCCAGCGTTTTGAACAACCCTTCCGCGACCATGCCGAGACTATCGCGACCGGCACGCATTAGCACATCGGGCAAGGCCTGACGGTGCACGGCAATGATGTGCACGTCGGTCGGTAACAAGCTTTGTTTGATCCGCACGGTTTCGCGCTTCACGCTTCCGCCAACTCGGATACCGCTGCCGATGAGATGTTCCTTCAATGCGGCCCCGAAAAACAGGCCGGGATCACGCACAGTTACAGGCGCTAATTCGCCATAAGCGTTTACCTTGCCGCGCAGAATCAGGTCATCCGAATGGCGCGGCCGCAGCACGATTACCGACGACTGATCCGACGATGTGGTTTCGTTCGTGATGCCGACGTACTTATTCGGCGGGATCAAACCGATGTGCGCCGGTCGGCCTGACGCTGCGGGACGAACCGATGCCGTGACGCAGTTGGCGTTGAGATTCAAACCGCCGATCGGCGCTTCGTACCATTTTTGATATTGGTTCTTTGGCCAATTGTCGTGCACGAACGATTGATCGAAGATCGAATCATCGATGATGACATCGCCGGGGATTTGCTCGATGCCCAGCTCTTTCAGACGAGCCGCCCACGTTTCGAACACGTGCGTGATAGCGACGTCGTCGCGTTTGGCGAGCCGTTCATCGCCGAATACGGGGTCGCCCGAGCCGATCACGACCAAATCGTGATCGCGAATCGCCAGCACCGTCGTGTATTGAAAGTCGCCGCCCAATTGATCGATGGCCGCCGCCAATACCACCAGCTTTTGGTTACTGGCGGGAATCATCGGGTTCGTGGCATGATGCTCAAATAACACTTCGCCTGTGCGGAGCGCCACCACCTTGCCGGCAAACTTTGTTTTATTGGATGGAACCAGAATTTCGGCGAGGCGCGACGACACATCCGCCGCCTGCAGCCGCGCCGTGGCCGACAGCACGGCACACAGCGCGACAAGCCGAAAAATCCCATTATTTCGGACGAACCGAAGCAAGTTCATACGCGTCATGATCTCCGTATCGCTAAACGGGTAATGTTATCGCAACCAAAGCAGGCGAGCCACCTTTAATTCCATTGGTGCCGCAGCATAAAGTCCTTATGGAGCAGGGATTATCACAGCTTAACGTCTGACACCCCTGTCTGGTTCGCGCTTTGCTCTGCGGTCGCCGCCTCGTTCAAATTGTATCGGAACGGGTGTGGTCATACGGACAGTCGGTTAAGATGAATGCGCATTAGAATGGGGTTGCGATCATTGCTCGCCGCTTTGGATCGCAATCACACCAACGACAAGACACCAGACCCACAGCCGTTTCATGAGTGCAACGCCAACCCATTTGCATACCACCGATCAGACCGTCCTTATCGTGGCGGCCAATCCGGGCGGCGATCTGCTGGCCTTCGGTGAACAACTCGCGTCGACCGGCGCGTCGGTGCACTTCACCACTGACGTGTATGCGGCGATGGCGCGACTCGCACTTGGCGAACCGTTTTCGCACGTCGTTGTCGACGCTGCCGCATTAGACGGTTACGACAAAGCATTCCTGTCGTTAGCACCTCAATACTTTCGCGACGTCGAATTCCACGTGCCGCGCACGACGATGGCGTCGCAGCGCATGTTGCCGCCGGGCCGTTTCGAGCCCGGCGCGCCGGCGGACATCTTCGATCGCATCGTGGGCATTCGCGAAGCCGAGGTCGCCGACGCGGTCGAAACGGACGATCCCTACGTCGGCGTGAACGTGCAGCATGCCGTTTCGGACACGGCGGAATACGCAGACCAAAACGCAGACGCGACCGCCGCGTTGCCGGTTGATCATTCGCAGGATCGTGCAGAAGAAACCGTTCACGAAGAAACGCAGCATCACGACGGTCCGCACGGCGATCCGCTTGCGCCACAGCTATCGACCGACGGCGGTTCCGATCGCCAAGACGACGGCCCGTCATTGCACGACAGCGTGCGGCAAAAAATGGGTGGCGGTATGAACGCGCCGCAGCGCCGCCGACCGCCGGGCGCGAACGATGAACCCGCATCCGATCCACAGCAAGACGCTCGGTTGTCATCGGAAGAAATGGACGCGCTGCTCGGTCGCAATGAAGAACCATCGGCAGACGAACAGGAGCAGGTCGAATCCGATCGCGAAGAGCCGCCGCGTTGGGAGGGTTGGTAGTGATACTCCGCCACCAACAGCCGACGCAGCGCTTGCTGATCGTCAACGACCTCGAGCGGCTCGCACCGATCGCGCGCAGCATTTATTCGCCGGCGCCGATTAGCGGCGTGCGGTCATTCCTTGCCGGCATCGCCGAAATACCGCGCAGCGAAACCAAAGCGATCATCGCCGCCCACGACCCGGCCTGCCAAAATGTTGAGGCGGCCATTCGCGGGTTGCGCAAGGTTGCCGGCGACGATATCCCGCTGATCTTCTGTTGCGAGCCGGCCTACGAACAACTCGCCATGCGCACGTGCGACGCCGGTGCCGATGACTACGTTATCTTCCCGCCGGAACGCGGCACGTTGCGAAAGTTGATTCTCGGTGTCGAAGCCGAACCGCCCGCGCCGCGCGCCGAAGCGCGCACGGCCACGACGGGTTTTCAAGGGGCGACGACCGGCGAACTGCTGCGGATCTCTAACGCATTGCATAACGTGACCCGCCGCAGCCCCGAAGCAATGGCCTCGCTGGCCGAAATGATTTGCTTTGCTTTCGATGCGCGCTCTGCCGAGATTCGCATCGCCAATCGCGTGGGTCGCTTCGGCAGCGAAACGTTGACCGACGAAAACACCGTGATGAGCGAACCGCTCGGTCCGCGCGCGAAACCCATCGGTCAAATCCGCGTCGGCGCCAGCGGTCGCGGCGGCTATCACAAGAACGATCCCGAGCGCTTGCGACATTACGGCCTGTTGGTGTTTCGCCTGCTCGAAAACGCGACGCGCCAAACGCACTGGCGACGCTTGGCGTTGACCGACGACCTTACGGGGCTATCCAATCGCCGCAGCCTGATGGCAACGCTCAACGATAAGATCGATGTCGCACGCCGAATCGGTGAAAAGCTGACGGTGCTGGTGTTCGATATCGACGACTTCAAGCGATACAACGATGCCTACGGTCACGACGCGGGTGACGAGATCCTGCGCGAAGTCGGTAAATTATTTACCGCTTGCACACGTAAAGGCGATGTCGTCGCGCGCTACGGTGGCGATGAGTTTGTCGTGGTCTTCGATGCCGAATCTCCCCGCGCCGAAGGCTCGGAACACCCCACGCGCGTTTTTGATATCGTGAAGCGGTTTAAGAAAGCACTGGATAACCACACGTTCGCCAGACTTGGCCCCGAAGCAACGGGTTATCTCACCATCAGCGGTGGGTTAGCGTCATACCCGGACCAAGGCGCGCAACCCGAGCAACTGCTGGAAGCCGCCGATCAGGCACTGCTCAAAGCCAAAGAAGGCGGGAAGAATCGCTTCTACGTGGTTGGTGGTGGTGAAGTGGATTGCGGGGATTAAGAACTTCCGACGACCGATGGTTATGCAGGCCAGCTAGACCTTTTTTCATTCCAGTTTGGCGTCGTGATGGTCTTCTTCAGCGCCGGAGGGGCGCAGGTCGAGAGCCATGGATGAAGCGGCACTAGCCGCGCAATCCATGGTTCATGTTGAATCGCGCGTTAAACCGCGGTAGCGGTGCAGGTCACCTACGCCCCTTGCCGGGGCTTAATACTCTCGCGCTCGATGACCCCGGATTACGCTTCGCCCGCTGTCGCGGTCTGCACTTCATCCGGGGCTGTCAACCAATCAGCCCTGCCGGGCTTTAAGATTCAATAAACTAAACGCGGTAAGCTTTTTGCCGCTACGGTCAGTTGAAAAACGCTCTAGTCGCTCGTTATCAAATCGAGCGACTTCAGATATTCCAAACTCCGCCGAGCCAGATTCACCGCATCATGGCTATGCCGGGCCAATTCCACGTTCACCGTGCCCATGTAGTTCACATCATTTAATGCTTGCAACACAGCGGCGACATCCAAATCACCGTCGCCGAACGGTAGATGTTCGTGCACGCCCACGCGCATGCCTTCGATATGGACATTTAAAAGTTGCTTGGCAAACGCCTTGATGCGGTCGGCTGGCGTGCCGTCGCTTAGGCAATGCACGTGGCCCACATCGAGCGTTAGGCCAAATCGCGGATGGTTGAGCGCTGCGCTAAGTTGGGCGAACTGATCCATCGTTGCGACGAACATGCCCGGCTCGGGCTCAAAGGCAAGCCAGACGTCGTGCCGCACCGCCCACGCGAGCAGGCTGTCGCATTCTTCCGTCAACAAGTCGAAGGCTTCTTCATCGGTCAGATCGTCGTCTTTGGCACCGGACCAAAAGCTAACGGCTTCGGCATTAAGGTACGCCGCGATTTCAATCGCGCGCTTAAGGAATTCGACACGTCGTTGGCGATTTTCGTGATTGGCCGTGACCAACGTGGGCCAATGCTTATGCCACGGGTCGAGTAAAAACCGAGCACCGGTCTCGATCACGCAGCACATGTTGCGCGCTTGCAGGCGTTCGTGTACCAACCGCGCCTGCTGCCAAAGGTCGTCGTCAAATGGGTTGAGTGCGTGATAGTCGAGCGTGATCGCGACCGAGCCGTAGCCCAACTCGGCGAGGATATCGATCGCATCGAGCAGTCGATGATCGGAAAAGCCGTTGGTGTTGTAACCGAGTTCGAATGCCATGTAGGTCGCCCGCGTTTTGTAGCTGTACGCCGCGATAGCACACTATAACGCAGTTGTTGGTCGAAGGCGCAAGGCAATTTGTAAAGGTGCGTACCTACGTGGAATACACCCAACGCCCCAGCGCCATCGCCGGTATCAGGAATGCGAGGATCACGACTGCCGCGAGCCAACCGTGCGGGCCGGCCACGAGAAGTGCGTCAAACACGACGATCCCAAGGATGAATACCTTCATCGCGCGGCCGACGTGCTGCGGTCTTGGCGTGCGAATTGCCGTTAGCGCTTTGCGACCGACGTGAATCAGAAACGCCAGCCACAAGACGAGTAGAAAGGAATCGCCCGAGTAACGCTGCGACGTCATCGTCGTATCCGCGATGAACAGGCCCAACGCTGCCACGGCGATGAGAATTCCGGCGGCGCCCGTAACCAAACGCCACCGCGAACTGGTCTCGGCCTCTTGCCGACCGAAGTACGTTAACGATGCGACGTATAGCCACATGGCCGCGATCGGAAGCAAGCCGTCGTTACACCCCAGTCGCCAGCCGAGCGACATGCCCATCATCAGATTCAACGCGCGGCACAGCCCCATCACAGCGGGCCCCGCGACCGTTGCCTTCGCGAGCAGGTTGTAGGATGCGATGGCACCGACCAATGCGAGGCCAACCAACAGAAGCTGCAATAGACTGAAACTTGCAACGTCGTTGGCAGACGATGATTGCAACCATGCCGCGCCACCAACCAACGCCAAGCCCGCTATCAACAAGACGGCCATCAATCGCCGCGCCGCCGACATCGATACGCGCCCCGACGGCAACGGCCTGTTCGGTCGCTCGACCCGATCCACTTCGACATCGGCAACGTCGTTCAGCGCAATGCCGAACGCGTATAAGCATGCGGACGCCAACGCGAGCAATGCCAGAGCGGGCGAGAACGCAAACGCCCCTACCAACCACGCCCCCGCCAACACATCCGTCATGGCCGTGAAACAATTCGGCAGACGGACGAGTTCGAGCCAAGGCTTAATGTGTTTCATATTTTGGAAGCCACGTTAAGAAGATGATCGCGGGCGGCGGCACCGGCCTCGTCGGGATTGTCGACGAACGGATACAGCTCGACAGTGATCCAACCGTCGTAGTCGGTGGCGTTGATGGCGGCGAGCGTCGCGGCAAAGTCGATCGCCCCCGTCCCCGGCACCAAGTGATGATGCACGCGCGACGCGGCGATGTCTTCGGCATGGTAATGCCGCGTATGAGCCGCCATCTTCGGCACCCAATCTTGCGGCTCTTCGCTTACGCAATACGCATGACCGATGTCGAAGTTCAGCCCCATATAAGGCGAATCAATGCGCTCGCGCAATTCCAGATATTGGTCGAACTTCTCTATGAGCAATTCGGGCTCGGGCTCGATCAGTAGCGGCACGCCCACATCTTCCGCATGAGCGATGACCGGCTTGAGCATTTCGATGAACAGGTCCATCCCCGCCGCGTACGTCATTCCGTTTTCCAGCGGACCACCCGGCTCGGTCGTAATGCACGGCGCGCCGAGTTGTTTGGCCATGCTCAGGGCCGCGATCGTGTGGTCGATTCGAATACGGCGATAGTCGCTATCGGCTTCGATCCAGCTCGGGTGCCAATATGGCTGACGCGGGTCGCCCACCTTGTTCATCATAAAGGCATTGATGTTGGAGATTTCGAGCCCGATTTCGTCGAGAACGGCGCGGACAGAATCAATCTGCGCTGGGCCGACATCACCCGGCCAAAGGTGCGGCGTATCGGCCATCAGTTCGACGCCCTGATATCCCAACGCCGCCACACGCCGCAGCGCGTCTTCGACGCCGGTCCGCATGTAAGCGTTACAACTGTATGCGAGTTTGAGATTCACGAGCGCAGTCTATTCTTGCGGGGCATATCGACAAACGTAGTCATGTAGCATGGCGATCTGTGCGGGAAACGCGTGTTCCTTCACGTCCATCGGCGACTTGAAAAAACTCGCCAGATGCGTCATCACGCCGCCGCCGACGTATGCGGCATGGTAATCGGCCAACCGCGCCAGGTCGATCACCAACGGTGCCGCCAAAATCGAGTCGCAACCTTGCCACGTAAATTGCAACGTCATCGGCGTATTAAGAAAGCCGCGGAAGCGCACCATATCCCACGCCGTCTTCCAATCGTGCAGCGACTCGACGTATTCGATTGAGGTACGCGATTCGGGCGCGCCGCCGACAATCGACGCGACGACATTGTTCTTCGTACCGATCTTCGACGCTTTGTTTTCGGCGTCGTTCAGAATCAAACCGTCGCCGTTGCCGAGCACGTTGTGCCCGACCCAGCTATCGATTTGCAACGCGCGTTCGCGGAACATCGGTGCCAGTGCAGTCTTGAGTAGCGTTTCGCCCGTCTTACCGTCGGCCCCCATGATCGGCACGCCGTTGGCGGCAGCCAACTCGCGAATCGCGGGTAGATCGGCACCGAGCGACGGCGTGAAATTGACGTAGGGCATGCCCGCCTGGATGGCAGCGATCGCATAGAGACTGCTCGACGGCAGCGGCGATGATTTTTGAGACAACTTCTTCTGCAGCGCGGCCCACGATTTCGGCGCGCCGGTCGTTGCAAACACCGGCTCGGTCGAGGCGACGTTCATGACCACTACACGGTCGAGTCGATGCGCATCCTGAAACGCGCGTAGGTCGTCGATCACCAGCTTGATAAAGCGATCGGCCGTGACCGCCCGGCGCGACGAACCGCGCGACGCGAGTTGCTCAATGGCCGTGCCGCAGCGCAGCGCTTTACCGGGACGGATGTTTTCTTCGAATCGCTTTAGGTCACTTGCGGATTTTTTAAGAATTGTCGGGCCAAACAGCCCGCTGCGGTCGGCAAGTTGCGCCGCCGTTTCCATCACCGAACGCGAAGAAATCTCGTGACCGCCCAATACGATTTTTTCAAGAGGGCGCAACGGTAAGGAAGACACCGGCGCGCGTTCCGTGACGAGCCCTTCGGTCGTAGCAAGTTGCTGCCGAATGGCCGACAGGCCGACGGCTACCGTCGTCGCCACATTGCCCGCAGCGCCGATCATCCAAAGGCCGAGTTTTCCGCGAGGCGATTTCAATGTGACTCCGTCTTGGGTGTCGTAGTTTTGTTTTGGAACAGCATCGTCATGGGCGTGTGGGGTTAAGCAAAAACAATCTGGGAATCATTTAGTCGGCAACAAACCTGAATCCTTGCGTTTGTGCTTGTTTTGGCGATCGCGCGGCTGGTGAATCAACATCTTCTCTTTGCGATGGCAGCAGTACCGTTCATTCTCGAGAGCTGACGGCCTGCCAAATGAATTTCCTACGCCAACTGGCACCGTCGCGAAACGTCAACGCGAGGTTGAGCGAAGCCTTGTTGTCGAACACGACTCCCTCGTCGGTTACGCCTTGGCGACTGTCACCGCAGGGACAACATCTACGTTTAACGCTTAGCACCCAACGTCCAACATAGCAGTCTAGTCGGCTCGATCGTTGGTGGTACCTGTGCTAGGAGTCCGCGATTCCCAATCGGCAAAGCCTGCCGTCCGAAAATAAAAAAAGACCGCAAAGCGGCCTCACCGAAAACTCGGATTTTAATGCGCGACCAGGGAATCGAACCCCGAACCCGCTGGTTAAGAGCCAGCTGCTCTGCCAATTGAGCTAGTCGCGCTCATCGAACGAACGCTGTATTTAACGACCAATATTCGAGTTCGTCAAGCAATATTCGCAAGCGTCGCCCCGCGAATTGACAAAGCCCCCCACCCGCGCCAAAATCCGGGATTCCTGCGGGCGATTAGCTCAGTTGGCTAGAGCGCTTGGTCGACATCCAAGAGGTCACTGGTTCGAGTCCAGTATCGCCCACTACTCCCCTTTTAAAATCCAATCCAGTCCCCCCCGAATTGATACTTCGTTTGCGGCATATCCCTGTCGCTCTTGACACCCATCAATTAGCAACCTCGACTTCTTCAATAATGAATAGGCGAACTGCTTTGCAGAAACTAACTTGCCTTCATCCCAATAAAATTTAGTCCGCATGCGACTGTCTCAAAAAAAAAGTGGAATCCGAACCGAACGATCCAATCATCACAGTCGTTTCGTACCCCAATCTCAGTCGCAAGGTCGCTATTACAACCAATCTTAAACGCATGTGTTCTCGTTCCAGAAGCTCACCGGGCGACATGTTCATTGTCAAATTGGCCGCATTCGATCCTCCAATCTCACACTGTGTGACGATGGGAGTAAATGCGGTTCTGACACTGAAGAGAATGGGAACAATAGTATTTTCACTATGTTGGCCGCGATTACTCAACGAGCAGTGAGCATACCCTTCCATGTGCGATGGCCGCGATCGCAATGGCAATACACTGCGCCGAATCTATTCTCTGGGGCCCCCTCGTTCGGTCGCCGCCGCCTTATTGGGAAGTGGGAAATCTCTCGAGTACTGCCCCGTATTGGTTGTCGGCTGCGATTCGAGTACGCGCCCGCAACTCGCATTAGCATGCTTGCACACCTCAAACTGATTAACCTGTGTGCGAAGCCAAGCCAATCTTGATAATTAAGCGACAATTCAAGAGTCGGCCCTGCAGATGTCGTTGGCAATCGGCGTGATGCAGCGAATGGGCCTCGCCACCATTAGAGCTTAGGGTTGACCATGGCCCTCGTGCATCTGCCGCACTTCTAGTCGAGGTTGCCTTTGAAACAGTACAAATCGGGCCCATAGATTTCACCCATCTCCATAAATTCAGCTTAAATCTGGAGTTCCGGCGCGCCGGAAGTTTGGGCTCGTCATTTGGGTTCTGATATGATCGGGGAAATTTGCCAAATTACGAGCAGGCCGTGCGCCTGCTCCTATCCACCACCCATTTTGATTGAGGTTGACGTACGCTATTAGCGGGCGTCGCCCACAGGGCTACCTTGGAGGCCCCCACCCATGCTGAATTTCACCACCCCAGTTTTTCATCGTGGCCGCACCATGGCGGTCGGATGCCTTGCCACCTTTTTCGCGCTAACCAGCGCCAACGCGGAACAGATTGCGCCGACGCTTCAAGTCAACAAACGCGCCGGCGCGGCGACGACGACCCTAGCGACCGATAGTCACACCCTTGTCCACTCGGAAATCATCGACGTACCCGACGCCAATTGGATTCGCCTGCAGTTCAACGATGTGCGCTTTGAAGGCTTTGAACCGAACGGCCCTGGCTATCTTCGATTGACCAGCCTGATGGACGGCGGCGTTCAGGTTCTCGATTTCGATTCATACCTTCAATGGCATCAACGCAGCGCATACTTCAACGGTGACGCCGTTCTGCTTGAGGCATGGTCGAACCGTGCCGATGCGAGTGCTGTGGTTGACGTGCTTAATGTAAGGTCCGACCTCGACGGTCGCGGAGGCGATAGCGCCCCGCGGTCGATTTGTGGTAACGATGACAACCGCATGCTGACGGATGACGACCGCGTCGCACGCATTGTGCTGTCTGAGTTTGACCCGACGATCGTTTGCACCGCTAGCTTGATCAACGACGCCAACGGCTGTTTCCTTACCAGCGGCGGTTGTGCGGCCAGCATGGATAACGATACCGTCATCGAATTCAACCCACCGTTAACGCTGCCGAACGGCACTGTGCTGATGCACCCGGCACCGGCCGATCAATACGTCCCCGACCTGAGTTCGGTCCAAAGCCAGTCCGCCGGCGACGGTGAAGACTGGGGTTACTTTGGCTGCTTCACAAACAGCACCACGGGCTTGTCGCCGCGCGTTGCACAAGGCGACAATTTCACGATGGCAAGCCAGATTGACCTGTCCGAAGACGATGTCGTACGCGGTTTCGGTTGTGGCGCCACGGCCCCTCCGTTGTTTCGCACATGGAGCTTCTTACCCAAGGAAACGGACGGCACCTTTGAAGGCCTAGTGGATTCTGAGTTGAGCGTGCGCGTCGATGCCACAGCCGGCGATTCGGGTATGGCCATTACCGACGGTACGACCGATGATTTAATCGGTATCCTGACAAACGATGGCTGCGACGTATTCGTCGGCGCCAATATTGCAACTGCAATTACCAATGAAGAATTGCGGAAAGCGCTGACGACGCCGCTTGGTGTTTGTGTACCGATCATTACCACCATCTTGGGCGGGGCGCCCGATTTGGTGAATCCCGATGGAACCACGACCGTGATGGTCGAGTTCCTCGGTGTTAACGGTACGAATCCCGTCGCCGATACAGCCGTGTTTCATTACTCGACCGGCGGACCGTACGAGTCGGTCTCAATGAATTCGATTGGATTCAACCTATACGAAGCGACGTTCCCAGCAAACGTTTGCGGCACATTGATTGATTACTACTTCAGCGTGATGACCGATACTGGCGCTCGCTTCCCCGATCAGTTGCCGAACCCGGTTACTACGCTTCGCGCCGCTTATGCCACCGGCACGACTACTGTGCTCGCCAACAACTTCGAAGACCTCAACGGTTGGGATATCTCCAATACGAATGTCACTGCCGGCGCCTTCGCCATCGGCACGCCGGGCGGCAACGGTAACGACGGCGCACCGACCGCAGACTTCGATGGTTCCGGCCAATGTGTGTTAACCGGGCCGATGACGAACGAAGATTTGGACGGCGGTCCGACTCGCCTGCGATCGCCATCGGTCGACCTCGGAAATTCGACCGAGCCCTTTATTACCTTTGCCGTGTGGATGAACAACGACGATGCCGATGACACCGTCGTGCTTCAGGCATCGACCAACGGCGGGCTGTTCTGGGACAACATCGCCATCATCGGCGACAACGGTCCGCAATGGCTGCAACAACGGATTCGATTGAACGATTTCATTACGCCGAACGCCTTTACGCGTTTCCGCTTCCAAGTAAGCGACTCGCCGAATAACTCCCGCACTGAAGCCGCCATCGACGCGTTCGAGTTGATTGACTACGAATGCGCTGGTGCCGTCGTTACTTGCGACAAGGGTGACATCAATCTGGACGGTCAGGTCAACGGCGGCGACGTGGCGGGCTTCGTCGGCGCACTTCTCGGCAATAACGGAGTTGGCACGCCGGAATTCTGCGCCACTGACTTTGACGACGACAACACACTCGAGATCGGCGACGACCTCAACGCGTTCGTCGATTGCCTCTTGAACGGCTCGTGCCAGTAGTTAGCACACGGCGTTATCGCCTATAGTTTTCGTAAGTTGCTTGCGATCGGGCTGTGCAAATCTGCCCGGCCCGTTTCTTTCGACCAGACGGCAGCCTGCAAATCCGGAGCATGCGCGTGAGACATCGAATACTCCTCTGCACTGTTCTACTAACCGCACTCTCATTGCGCGCGGAAACGTTAACCGCCCCGCTGCAACAGACGACGGTGAACACGCCATACGACAGTGGCTGGCTTTCTAACGCTACCGACGAGGCTCAAGTGCTCGTCGATCATGTGGTAGCGGTTGACCGGGCGCGCTGGTTGCGGCTGTCATTTTCGGATTTGAAGCTTGGTGCGGTTCCAAATTCGGATGAAACTGCATATCTCCGTCTAACTTCCGAGCTCGACGGCGCGCGGCAGATCCTCACGCCCGAAGGTGCACGGCAATGGCATTTGACATCCGCCTATTTCAATGGCGACGCCGTGCGCGTTGAACTGATCGCACCGCCGAATTGCGGCCCGTCGCGCGTCGCACTTGAAACATCAACCGCTTCGCAAGGTTTGCTAAGTGGCCTCCGCAACCTATGCGACGGCACCGACGATCGCACGCTTACGACCGACGCACGCGTTGCACGTTTGCTGCCGGTCGGCTGCACGGGCTGGCTCATCGACGACGCCAATACGTGCATGCTGTCGGCCGGCCACTGTACGTCTTCCAACGATTTGGATGTGGTGGAATTCAACGTGCCGCCGTCTGAACCGAGCGGTGCGCTGAATCACTCGCCACCGTCCGACCAATACGTTATGGACCCCGACTCACTTCAGATCAATATCGGCCCGATCGAACTCGGCAACGACTGGGCGTATTACGGCGTGTTCCCTAATTCAACGACCGGGCTTCATCCATACGAAGCGCAAAACGATCGTTTTCGACTGGAACTGCCGCAACCTGCCAACGGTGAGTTATTGCGCAAGACCGGTTGCGGGACGACCGGCTCGCAAGTGCCCGGCACGCACAACCAAGCCACCAAAACAACGATCGGCGCATACGTCAGTTTCGTCGGCACGATTTTGCGATTCGAGTTAGACAGCTCCGGCGGCGACTCGGGTTCGCCAGTCTTTTACGAGGGCACAGACGTTGCGTTTTGCATTCACACCAACGGCGGTTGCGCTTCGACAGGCACGAATTCCGCGTGCGGGTTAAACAACGTTGACCTGCAAAATGCGTTGGCCAACCCTACGGGCATTTGTGTGCCCAACTATTACGAGTTGACGTTCATCGACGAACGGCCCGTGACCGTTACGCCTGCTGGAGGAGTACGCGTCCAAGTTTCCGCCAACGGCCGCAACGGTCACGTGCTCGCATCCGAAGGCGCGCTGCTGCATTACGACTGGGGCGATGGCTATCAAACGACCCCGCTCGAATCACTGGGCGCGGGCAACTGGGATATCGTCTTTCCGCCACTGCCGTGTGACACGCTGGTGTCCTATTACGTGAGCTTCGCCACGACGGAAGGCTTTCGATCGAGCACCCCGCTCGCTGGGCCCTCGGCTGCCTTTGAAGCGATCGTCGCCGACGAATTAACTACAATCGCGGCTTATGACGGTGAATCCGATGCGGGTTGGTTTATCACCAACTCGAACGTCGCCGACGGCGGCTGGGAACGCGGCATTCCCGTTGGCACTGGCACCTTTAATGAACCTGCTACGGATTACGACGGTTCGGGCTCGTGCTGGCTCACCGGCAACAGCGCCCCGATTCAAGATCTGGATGGCGGCCCGACGCAATTGCAAACGCCGTTCCTGAACCTATCCGGCATGGAAAACCCGGTGGTTAGCTTTGCTGCATGGATGTACTGCTCGGTTCCAGATAGCGATACGATGGTCGTCGAAATCACCAACAATAGCCCCAACAATTTTGTACCGGTGGCAACGCTAACGAGCACCGATGGCTGGGAAGAATTCAACTTTCACGTTAAAGACTACATTCCGGCCCCGGGCATTGTCCGGGTGCGTTTTTCCGTGTCAGACAATCCCAATAACTCTCGAACCGAAGCCGGCATCGACGCGGTGACGTTTTATGATGTTGCCTGCACGAACACGTGTATTCCGGGAGACGCGGACGGCAACTTCCTTCGCGACGGTCGAGATGTCGCCAGTTTTGCGGCAGCACTCATTTCTACGCCCCCTATCGACTCGCCGGAATTCTGCGCCGCCGACATGGATGCGGACGGCTCACTAACCGTTGCGAACGATCTGCCATTGCTGGTCGATTGTTTGATTGCGGGGAATTGCCCGTAGCATCTAACTGCTTAAATGCGATTCGCCAATTTCGACACGTACGGTCGTTCGATCCGCTTCAACACAAGATGTAAGACAAAAAAGCTCGCCGATCCAAAGCAACAGGACCGGCGAGCAATTGGATTTCGAACTAAATGACTCGACCTACGGACAGTCGATCACATCCCACGTCTCGGTCGATTCGACGAACTGGCCATCGGGATTGGTCACCCGAACGCGGAACGTACCCGGCTGCAACCCACCCAAGTCAAAGCTTAGCGTAATGAAGTTGGGCGGGAAGATGACTTCGTTAAAGCCCGACACGCTGGGCTGATCGTCAAACTCGAGCGTCACGACGGTACTTTCCAGGAAATTGTTTCCGTCGATGAATACGTCTACGATAAACGGCTCGGTATTGCAAAACGGAGGCCCCGGTAAGCCGAAGACTGAGACGTTGATCAACTCCGGCGGTGGCGGCAACGGGCAATCGGCGCAAGTGGTATTGTCGCCTTGGTACTGACCATTGAAGTCGGTGCAGTCTGCCGACGTCACTTCAACGCATTGGAAATTATCCAAGCAGCAGCCGCCCAATGTCGGAACGAATAGCACCGCTTGCGTAAACAAGTCGATATCGAGTCCGTCGGCGTTGCCGTCCATATTCATGTCAGCACGTTGCGGATGGTCGAGTTCGGCGGGTTGGCCCAACAGCGTCGCAACAAAAAATGGAATATCGAGAAGGTTGACCAGTTGGTCGCTGTTGAAGTCGCCCAGCACAATCGGCAACGGAATCCAGGCGTCCATGAAGTAGGGTCGTGTGCCGAAAGCCACGGGGCCGCCGAGCGGCGTAAACGTGCCAAAGTCCGTGTCGAGGTCGTACGTCAAAATGGCAGCATCAAAATCGGTGCTATTGTTCTTCGTCACGTAGAGCGTTTTGCCGACGATTTCGATGGCTTCAAAGATACCATTTCCGCCAATGTTTACAGTATTAAACGTGTCCTGAAGAAAACCGTCATCGTTACTGATCTGGTACGCCGTCAGCGTTTCGGTCGCACCCGAGAATGCAATAAGCACCTTGCCGTCGTCTGTGATATCGACGGCACTTGGAGCACCGGCATTGACCGGATACGGGCTGAATGGTTGCTGCGTAATCATCCCGTTAAATTGATTGATGCTGAAGCCGACAATCGACGTATCGCCCGCGCCGGTCACCATATAAAGGAAACGACCGTTGGGCGTAACCTTTAGGTCCAATGCGTACGGCACGGTTACCAACGTCTGGACGAGTGACAGCGTACCGTCCGTGGCAACCTCAAAAAGTCGAATGGAGCTCGTGCCAAACAACGGTGAATCCGGAACGTAAAGCCAACGACGATTCGGGTGCAATTCCATGTGTGCAGAAAAGAAGCCCGAACCGCGCGCATCGATCTGCTCCAAGCGTTCAATGATCGGCGCATCGGGGAAGAATCGATAGGTGGCGACGCCACTACTGCCATCCTGCGTTTCGAGCACGATCAACGTTTCGTTGTCGCGCCAAAGGATCTCAAAAGGTGAACTGCGCACCGTCTCAACCGCCCACATCTCTAACGTGGCATCCGCGTTGACACGGTAGATGATCAGGTCTTCATCAATTAACGCACTTGCGTGCCCTACGGCAAGCCATCGACCATTGGGGGACAACGCCAGTTCATACGGCAAGTCGTTGGTGAAAGCCGAACTCTGCACCGACAAAGTTCCATCGGGATTTATCCCTAAGGCGGTTACCGTGCCGAAATTTTCGAATTGCGGGTTGGAGGGAATGTGGTCGGTGGCGAACAACGTAGGGTTGGCAGCCTGACCGAATGTTTGAGCCGTCATCGCAAATGTTGCAAGAAAAGCGAAGGCTAGCAGGCAAGGTGAAAAACGATGGGTGGGTGGATTCATGGTTAACTCCGAAACACGGCTTGACCGGGTCGGCAAGCCGTTCGACGGCGTCCGTAGCGCCGTCTCTAATGGGTGGTATCGATCCTTAAATTTACGGCCACGGTGACGACGTATTGTCCCAATTGAGACGAGCGTGCCGCAGCGCGCAAACTAGGCTTGATAGAGGTCGGCTGGTAAGGACCCATACCTCGCGATTATACGTTCACCCAATTGTCTGGCCAAAACAATGGGCGCGATCTGCCGAAAACCTTGACACTGGATTCTGCGAAAGCTAGCTTGACAGACTCAGCGGCGGTATTTTTCTGGGGGGTTCTACGCATTGCTCCATTCCGCCCATCGGGCATACCTTTGGCTGGATCGTAAACGGGGTAGATAAAGTAGCGGTGTCGTTCCCTAACTGCCGGAGCCGTCAAGATTTGGCCTGCGTCAAACAAGGCCATCAGGTAAAGAAGCCATTAGGTAGTTGTTTCGGTCGAATATTCGCCCATCCACTGTCGTGTCATCAGCGCGCCGCAATTGTGCGTCGTTGTTGAATGCGCGCGTAACGCGTGCTGACGCGGCGGATCCACCCATTTCTTCTTAGGAGGCAAAAGATGTTTCGACGAGTTTCGAGCTACGCATGCGCAATGAGTATCGCGCTGCTGGCGCTGCAGTCGACGGCTTACGGGCAGTTGATTGTAGGTCAGGAAAATGAGAACGAGCCGGTTTATCACATGGACGTCGTGACGTTGGTCGCGACGCCGCTATTCGTTCCCGCTGATAACGGCGTGGACTTCGCCGGCATCGAAGGCCTAACAGTCGATGACGTCGGTCGCACCATATACTTTACGTCCGGCACAAGTTCAGTAGGCACGTTTGTTTTTAGCGCTCACTACGATGATCCCGATCCTGACTTTCCGGGTCGGCTCCGCGTGCGACGTGTTGCGGAACTGTCTTTTGCAGGCGAAGTGCCCCGCGTAACCGGCCTCGCTTGGGATGCGATCGGCAATCGGTTGCTAACGAGTTACCAATTTGGGTTGTTGGCAGTACCAGAAGGCATCTACGAAGTCGACCTGAACACAGGTGCGATGACGCTGCTGCTCGACCTGGACTTTGACGCCAATGATATTGAATTGTCGGGTCTGGACTTCAATCCACTCGACGGCTTCTTGTATGCCAACAATCTCGACTTCAGTTTTCGCTTCCTCAACCGCATCGATCTGTCGATGCCCGCCGCGACCGCCCGAACCGAAATCGCAACCGGTGCGTTAATCTTGAATGAAGAGGGGCTGGCAGTTTCCAACGGTGATTGCGGTCCGAACCCTGGCCCGTGTGACAATCTGGCATACCTGCTGCCGGATGACACGGGTGATTTGATCCGCGTTTTCAACCTCTCGACCGAAACGTTTGAGCCGGACTTGGGCTTCACGCCGTTTTCCAATTCGACCTCATCGTCGGGTGCTGGCTGGGGCCCGAATGCCTTGTCACCTACGCCCGGACCGAACTTTTGCTTGGTCACATCGTCCACGCCCATCAACGGTAGCGACGTCGGCGTTGGCGATAGCATCACTTACATGATTCGCAATCAAAACTGTGGAAATGAAACAGCCGTTACGGGCGGTACCTATACCATTACCCTTTCCGGCTCGGCTGCAGCAGGCGCGACCATCGACAGCGTCTTCTCGGATAGCGGTCAGGCAATGGAAACCGTACCGGACACCGAAGTATCCGGCACAGTAGCCAACGTGTTTGCCGGCTTCACGGATAACGTCACCGTTAACGTCACGGCCAACATGGAAGGCGAGTTGGTCGTCACGGCTACGTTTAACCCGATTGACGACGTCGATGCTTACGACCCCAATAACACCGAAACCTTTTTGCACAACGTACGCGTTTTCCCTGCGGCTAGTGCACTGTCCTCAACGGTAAGCGGCACATCCTCGGCTGCCGTCCCGAGTACGGTCGAACAGTTTGACACGCTCGGCCCTCCGAACCGCAGTCCGGACGGTACGCAAATCGCATTCGATGCGGGTACCGATGGCAGCACGACCAGCGATGACGTGCTCATGCGGTATTCGAACGGCGTCGGCACGATCATTTCGCGCGAAAATACGACTCCTGTCGGTACACAAATTGACGATCTCTTTAACGACCGCATCAGCGTCAACAATGCTGGCTTTGTCGCCTACTCGGCAGACACGACGGTATCGTCAGACGACGAGTGGGTTGTCATCACCGACGGTGTTAGCCGCGTGGCCTTCGCTCAGGAAGACACGGTCGTTCCGTTCCCGCCGTTCAACGACCCCGGCAATGGCTGGGATTTTGGCTCGACGCATCACTCGCCCAACATCGGCGGCAACAACGACGTGATCTTCGCCAACGACTTCCTCGGTGAAGGTATTCCTTCAACCCAAAACAATGCTGTGTTCCGAGCCGACTCGGCCGGAAACATCACCGGCATCGTTGCATGGGAAGGTGTCACGATTCCGACGAACCAAGCCGGTGGCGCCATGGAACCATGGGAGTCGTTTGACTCGGGTACCTCCAGCGAACCCACCAATCAAACCGCCGACGGCGCGCTGTGCCAAACCCTGTTGTTCGGTGACCTCACCGGCAGCAACGATCATGTTTTGGTCGTCAACAACGAAGTCGTAATCCAACAGGGCCAAATGTTGGCTGGCACAGGCTTGACCGGCACGATCGGTTCACCCGGCAGCACGGGTGGCGTAATTCACGCCGAGATGCTGTCGAACGGTGACTGGCTCGCCCGCGGTACGACCTCGGATGCGGATGAGGACTGGGTTGTGAAAGGCAATGGCTCGACCTTCACGCTGCAGGCACGCCAAGGGGATGAAATCTACCCCGGTGCCGGTGAGTTCTGGAACGACGATTCCGGGCTCTCCTATACCTTCCGCGCCATCGCCGGAAACAACCAAGGTGACGTCGCGATCCTCGGTACCACCGACAACGCTGACGCATCTAAGAACTACGTCTGTGTGATCAACGGAACGACCGAAGTGATTCGCGAAGGCGACCCGGTCGCGCTCGATTCCGACGGCTTGTTTAACGACAACGCCTTTGTAGGACTACCTGAAACCGATGCCATGGTTCTGACCGACGGCGGCTTGCTGTATTTCACGACGCAACTCGTGGACAACACGGGTTCCGATATCGGCGACGCCATCGTGACGGTCGATGTTTCGGCAGCGATCTCTCCGATGGCAACGGGTGCCGACATCGTCGCACTCAAGACCGCCAGCACGGATGTGGTCGAGTCGCTCGGCGATCCGATCACGTACACGATTACCGTATGTAACGTCGGCCCCGAAGATGCGACGAATGTGGTTGTCAACGACACGCTTCCTGCCGAAACAACCTTCTCCGAAGGTAGCAACGGCGCAACGGAAGTCATGCCGGGCGTTGTTGAAATCAACCTCGGCACCATCGCGGCCTTCACCAGCACTTCGGCCACGATCACGGTCACGGCCGATGCCAACGGCACGGCTGTTAACACGGTCTCGGTCAGCGCGACCGAAGCAGATCCGAATCCGGGTAACAACTCGGCCTCGGCAAGCACGTTGATCGAAGCCCGCGCCGACGTCGGCGTCAGCAAGATCGACAACGGCGGTGCATCGGTCGGCCAGAATTACAACTACACCGTAACCGTCACCAACGACGGTCCGTCGGTGGCAACCAACGTGTTGGTTCGCGATTCACTGCCGGCTCAGGTAACGTTCGTGACGGCTTCGCTGCCGTTCGTGCAAAACGGGCAGGACATTGACGTCACGATCCCGACGATTCCTTCCGGTGGTTCGGTGATGTACGACATCACCGTCACGGCCGACCTGCAGTTCCTGGTAACCAACAACATCTCGATTCTGTCGCTCGATCAGGTCGACCTGAATCCTGCTAACGATTCGTTCGTGTTGGAGACCATCAACGGTGACGTCGCCGACATGGAAATCCGCAAGTCGGATGACGGCTTGAAGAACCTTGGCGAAGACATCAACTACACCATCGAAATCGAAAACCTCGGACCGGGTACGGCAAACAACGTAGTCGTGACGGAAACGCTACCTGCCGGCGTCAACTTGGTTTCGGTTTCGGTGCCCTTCAACGAAGTCGTTCCGGGTGTGCTCGAATTGAGCTTCAGTTCGATTGCGGCGACCACGACCGAATCAGTTACGGTTGTGGTCACACCGACGATGACCGGCTCCTACACCAATATGGTGGACGTAACCGCCGATGAAATCGATCCGGATCCTGCCAACAACAGCGCTTCGGTATCGACGCGCGTTGGCGAGTTCCGCGATATCGACGTCATCTACTCGGAAGTCACTGGCGATCCGACCGCATTGGTTCCCGCCGGTGTGGTCGATCTCGTAGGTGATCCGGCCGTTACAGAGTGGGATATCATCTCCACGTTCTCAGTCAGCCCGGACGGCACTGCTTGGTTGGTGGACGGTTCGAGCGATCTGGATACGAGCATCGATGACGTCCTTGTCATCGGTGGCGGCATGTCCGGCATGACGTTCGCCCAACAAGGTCAACAGGTGCCGGGTGAACTTGCCGGCACCTCCTACGATTTCTTCGGCAACAACTTTGCGTTCAACAACAACAACGACTTTGCCTTCGGTGCCAGTGTCACTGCTCCTGCCGACGAAGACTTGATCTTGACATCGATCAGCGGCTTTGTCTCAGCAGTTGTGCGTGAATCCGATCCGGCAAACGGCTTGTCCGACAACAACGGCCCATTCTTCGGTGCCCAACTGGGCAACTCGATCAACTCGGAGCACTTACTCGACGACGGCCGCATCGGCTTCTACGCGAGCAACATCACCGACATCGCCAGCGATTACGATGAGGCGCTCATGTACTACGATGCGGGCCTATCGAACTCGTTCGTCCAAACCGGTATTTCGACCGTGTCGGGCGAAAATGTCGAAGGCTTCCCCTTCGAACAGTTCGAAACGACGCCTGACGGTATGCACTGGTTGGCTGAAATCGATGTCGGTCCGGACTTCCTGAACAACGAGCAAACCCTCGTCGTGGACGGCGTTGCAGAATTGCGAGAAAACACCAACTTCATGGGTATCGACGTGGTTGATATTTTCAACTCGCGCCTGTTGCCTAATGGTGATTGGTACGCCCGCGGCGATGACCTGTTCAGCGACGACTGGGTCGTATCCAACGGTGTGTTGCTCGCACAAACCGGCGATTCGATCATCGGTGGTGCGGAAACCTGGGGCGCCAGCATTGGCGGCGTGGCTGGCAACAGCAACGGCGACTATGTCATCTCCGGTAACACCAGCGATCCCGATAGTGCGTTCGACAACGTGATTGCACTAAACGGCACGACCATCGTTGTCCGCGAAGGCGACCCGGTCGACCTCGACGGCAATGGCATGTTCGATGACAACGTCTTCATCGGTCGCGGTACGGATACAATCAGCGCATTCGGTGCTGATGACATTCACCTGACCGACAGTGGCGTGCTGTACTTCATCGCGTCGCTGCGTGATGCCGAAGGTAATGACCTCGGCTCGGGCGGCAGCGCCGGTGACGCATTCCTCGTACTCGATATCTCCGCCCTGTTGGCCGAAGGTTGTCCGACGGTTCCGGGTGATATCGATGGCGACGGCGATGCAGATGGTGCCGACCTTCAAGGTGCGGTCGACTGTATCCTGTCGGCTGGTGCCATGGGCGGTCAGTGCAATTGTCTCGACTTCGACATGAGCGGCGTCTCCGACCTCGGCGACATCGCTGACTTCGTCAACGAACTGCTCAACTAGTCGAGCCGATAGATCGCATATCAACGACGGATCGTTGATATTTGCATAACGCAATTCAGCCCGTCGGGACGTCTCGTCCCGGCGGGCTTTTTTCATACCCAATCTAAGAACGGTCTATGAAAGCGCGGCAATATCCTGGTGTTCGCATCGACGGGCCAAGATTGCCGTCAAATTGTTCGAGCCAATCGGAGACCCAAACACATCATGGCACTGAATAATCCATCATCGAAACACGCAACAGCCTCACCGTTCGGTCCCCCGAACCTCGAACCAACAGTTCGCCCGTCGAATCGAATGCGGGGCTCCAGCCATACTCCGTGTGGCCATTCAACGCGGTCAGATGGGAATGCGTTTGCGCATCCCATATGCGCATCTGCTCGTCGCGCCCCACCCGAATGCGGCCTCGGCGGTAGTAACCAGAATCGCATCAGTGTCAACGTGTTTTCGGGTTAAGAAATTCTGATTCGCGTATCGCCGTTTAACAACCTCTTCAACGTGCAAGGCGGTTTCGGTACGCAAGTCGAACTCACCTTCGATTACTGCTTGAAGGGCAACCTTTACGAAGACTATCTTGTCGATGCGACCGACGTGCCGCTCTTCGTCGAACGTTTAATCGACAACACGCTGGTCAACGTCGCCAACCGCTGTGACGCAGATATGAACGACGACGGCTTCGTAATTGGTGCCGACATGGCCGGATTTATTGCCGCATTGCTCGGAACATAACCTGTTAACTTCCCCACTCGAACCGGAGCGACCGGCGCAGACTATATGCGTCGTTGCCGCTCCGGCTTTTTGTTGGTATCCGTCGGCGAACATGATCCAGCGGGGCTATCGGTTAACATGCCCGCCATGAAAACCTCCCCCGCCCAACTAGCAGGTACAACAACACGTATGCACCGCATGCGCCGCGCGATCTACACCACTTCGTTCGTCGCGCTCTTGCTTGCCGCCCCGGCCGTTGCCGACGAAGGCCCCATGACCTACCCGTTCGGTCGGTCGCACATGTCGCTAAACGGTAACTGGCCGATCATCGTCGATCCATACGGAACGGGTGCCGTCGATTACCGTCGCCGCCCAAGGTCGGACGGTTTCTTCCGCGATGCACAATCCAAGAGTGACGCCGATCTGATCGAATATGCATTTAAGAACGAAAACACATTGCGCGTTCCCTGCGATTGGAATTCGCAGCGTCCCGAACTGCTTTACTACGAAGGATCCGTTTGGTATCGCCAACGGTTCGACCTAACGCGTAAGCCTGATCGGCGTTATTTCCTTTATTTTGGCGCGGCGAACTATCGGGCTGACGTCTACCTCAATGGTGAAAAACTCGGCAGCCATATCAGCGGCTTTACGCCATTCGAATTCGACATCACCAAGCTAGCGACCGACGGAACCAACACATTGGTCGTGCACGTGAACAGCGCGCGCGATCGCAACGGCGTACCGACCGACCAGACGGATTGGTGGAATTATGGCGGGTTAACGCGCGACGTGTTGTTGATCGACACGCCACTTACGTTTGTTCGGCATTACCGCATCCATCTCGATCCCAATGACCCGCGGACGATCATCGGTACCATCCAACTCGACGGCCCAAAGCAGGCGCAACCATTACAAATCGCGATTCCAGAGGCCGGCATCAAACACGACGTGTCAACAGATCAATACGGACGCGCCGAATTTCGTATCCCCGCAGGCAATCTGAAACGCTGGAATCCCGACGATCCCAAGCGGTACGACGTCACCATCGCATGCAACGGCGACCGCGTTACCGAAAAGATCGGCTTTCGAACCATCAAGACCGCCCGTCATCAGATTTTGCTCAACGATCGCCCGGTCTTTCTGCGTGGTATCTGCTTACACGAAGAGGCGTTGGGCGATGGGCAACGTGCGGTCGATCGCGATCAAGCCGAAGCATTGCTGCTACTCGCCAAAGAACTCAATTGCAACTTCGTCCGCCTTGCACATTACCCGCACAACGAATGGATGGTGCGCGAAGCGGATCGGCTCGGCATGCTTGTTTGGTCGGAAATCCCCGTCTATTGGACCGTTAACTTTGAGCGCGCCGAAACACTGACCAACGCTCGTACGCAACTGCGCGACATGATCGAGCGCGACGCCAACCGCGCCGCCGTCATCATTTGGTCGGTCGCCAATGAGACGCCGCGCAGCGACGTGCGTCTGAAGTTCCTGCGGCAACTGATCGACGACACGCGTGCGCTAGACAACACGCGCCTTGTTAGTGCCGCCCTCGAAACCCATTACGACAACCCAACGACCATCTCGATAGATGACCCGTTGGGCGAATACCTCGACGTGCTTGGCTGCAACGAGTATCTCGGTTGGTATGACGGCGCACCGGCCAAGGCCTCGACAATCACGTGGACTACGCCCTTCCAAAAACCGTTGGTCATTAGCGAATTCGGCGCGGGAGCAAAACTCGGTCATCGCGGTGCCAAACCCAAGCGCTGGACCGAAGATTACCAAGGGGATGTTTACCGCCAGCAAATCGCCATGTTGGAAAAAATCTCATTTCTGGCAGGCACGTCGCCATGGATATTGAAAGACTTCCGCTCGCCGCGTCGGCTATTGCCCGAGATACAGGACGGTTGGAACCGCAAAGGCCTCGTTTCCGAACGCGGAGAAAAGAAGATCGCGTTTGAGATTCTGAGCGAGTGGTATCAGCAAAAAGACCGAGAAAACCTTTCCACGGCGAAGGTCCAAAACGACCCGCTGCATCCATAACCCGTGCACTATTCGCAAGTTACGCACTCTTTTTTCGAAATATTTTCCCCAAGTTGCCGCTAGGATTAGTATGAATGGTGGGGCTTCTGAAACCGAATGCCTACTCCTTGAGGCTGAAACAGTTTCAGAAAATATTTCATTATTCGCCCCTTTACGGACTGAAATCGAAGCCCCAGTTCATTAGATTAGAGGCATTCAGGAGGAGCTATTTCCATGCGACTGCATTTTAAGTCACTGCTTGCGACGATCATCGTTTTTGCCGCACCTACCTTGGCACTCGGCGAAGAAGTCTTGGTCTGGAGCGACGAGTTCGACGGCACCACCGTGGATACCAACAATTGGGAATTCATGATCGGTGACGGTTCCGACTACGGCCTGACCGGTTGGGGCAACAACGAACTGCAATATTACACCTCTCGCTCCGACAACGTATTCGTCGCCGACGGCCTGCTGAACATCGTTGCACGACAAGAAAACTTTGGTGGCCGCAACTATACGTCGGCGCGCCTTCGAACACTGAACAAAGCAGAATTTCTTTACGGTCGCATCGAAGCGCGCATCAAGCTACCATCTACGCCCGGCATCTGGCCCGCGTTTTGGATGTTGCCGACCAACTCCCCTTATGGTGGTTGGGCGGCCAGCGGTGAAATGGACATTATGGAGTCGGTCAACTTCGCCGACCGTATCTACGGCACAATTCACTACGGCGGCAACTGGCCCAACAATGTCTTTACCGGCGGCGAGCGCGAAAACGGCATCGATTATGGTGCCGACTTCCACGTGTACACGCTCGAATGGACGCCGCAATTTCTTCGCTGGTATATCGACGGCTCGCCATTCTACACGCGCGTACCGTCGAACTGGTTCTCAACCGCCGCTCCTGGTGACCCGGACGCACCGTTCGACGTGCCGTTCCACTTGCTGCTGAACGTTGCCGTCGGCGGTAACTTCCCTGGCAACCCCAACGGTGACAGCGTTTTTCCGCAAACAATGCAGGTAGATTGGGTACGCTGGTATCAAAATTTTGATACGCCTGACCAAGATCCGTTCCCCAACGCCAGCACGCCCCACCCGATTCCGGGCGTTGTCGAAGCCGAGAACTACGACAGCGGTGGCCCCGCCATCGCATACTTCGATTGCGACGCTTCGAACAACGGCGGCGACTTTCGTGCTGCCGAGTCGGTCGACATCGAAGCCAGCACCGAAAACGGATTTAACATTGGCTGGATTTGCGAAGACGAATGGGTCGAATACACCGTCGATGTGGCGGCGGCGGGGTCGTATCAGTTCTCCGCCCGCGTCGCTTCCGATGCGAGTGGTGGAAGCTTCCGCATCGAAATGGACGGCACCGATGTTTCCGGTGACCTCTCGTTTCCCGGTACTGGCGGTTGGCAAAACTGGGTAACCGTTACGGCTGATGTCGAACTCGACGCCGGCGTACAAGTGATGCGTTTCGCAAATCGATCGATCGGCGAATACAACCTAAACTGGTTTGAGTTCGTGCAAAATACTGTGGAATGCACCAAAGGTGATATGAACGACGACGGCTCGCTCAACGGTGCCGACATCGAAGCATTCGCTTCGACGGTCATCGACCCCGGTAGCGCATCAGCCATCGCAGCGTGTGCCGCCGATGTCGATGATAGCGGCGACGTCGATGCCACTGCCGACTTGGCCGGCTTTGTCGCCCTGCTACTAAACTAAGCGTTTCTTTCTTACCAAAACACAACGCCGCCGTTCGGTTTCGATCACCGAACGGCGGCGTTTTTTTATTCAGCGCTTCCGATTTCGAAATCTGCTTCCAAGCCTTCCGCCGCGTTGGGGCCGACAAACACCTTAAACGCGCCCGTCTCTACGACGTACTTCGATTCGGCGTTGTGGAACCCAAGCTGCTTACAGGGCACTTCAAACGTCACCGTCTTGGACGCTCCAGCCTTAATCGACACGCGTTCGAACGCTTTCAGTTCTTTGACGGGTCGCGTTACGCTACCGACGATATCGCGAACGTATAGCTGAACCACTTCGTCGCCATCGCGGCTTCCCGTATTGGTAACTCGAACCGTTACAGTCAGCGTGTCGTCAACCGTGGCCGTTGTTGGTTCGACTTCCAAATCTGCGTATCCGAAAGTGGTGTAGCTCAACCCATAGCCAAACGGAAACTGCGGCGTCCACGGCTGGTCGATGTACTTCGACGTATAACGCGTATCATTCGGCGGGCGACCGGTCTTTTTATGGTTGTAGTAAATCGGGATTTGGCCGACGTGCCGCGGCCAAGTTACCGGCAAGCGGGCCGCCGGGTTTTCGTCACCGAAGAGAACATCCGCAACCGCGTTACCGCACTCCACACCCGGATGCCATGCGGCCAAAATCGCCGGCGCGTTCTCGACTACGTCCGGAATCGTCAACGGCCGACCCGTCATCAAAACGACAGCCGTCTTTTTATTCGCATTCATCACAGCCTTGATCAGAGCAAGCTGCGGCGCAGGCAGGTTGAGGTCGGCCTTGCTGTGTGCCTCCCCCGTCGACATCTCATATTCACCAACAAACGCCAACACAACATCCGCCTGCTTGGCTACCTCTACGGCCTGCTTTAGCGTATCGGCATCTTCTTTAGCGAAGTCGCATCCTTTGGCGTGCAGCACCTTCACACCGGCGGCATCTGCGCGCTTCTTCATACCCGTCAGCACGGTAACGACATCTTCGTCCTTACCGTGAATCGCCCAGGTACCGAGCGGATCGTGGTTGTTGTCCACCATCGGCCCGACGAGTGCGATCGTTTTGACGCCGTCGGCAAGAGGTAACAACCCGTTCTCATTTTTGAGAAGCACCATCGACTTTGCCGCCACGCGCCGCGCCGCTGCACGGTGTTCATCCGCCAGCGTGACCTTCGCCTCCAGCGCCGGATCGGCATAAGGGTTATCGAACAACCCCAGATCAAACTTGGCGCGCAACACGCGACGCACTGCACGATCGACGATGTCTTTGTCCAACGAGCCGCTCTTCACCATATCGTCGAGATGATCGCGATACGAAAACGAGCACATATCCATGTCGACGCCGGCGCGAATCGCCTGTTGCGCCGCATCGGAAGCGTCGCGCGCCAAACCGTGATTGATCATTTCGGTAACACTGGTCCAGTCGCTGACGACAAACCCGTCGAAGCCCAACTCACTGCGCAAGATCGTGTCGATCGTATAGCGATTGGCCGAAGCCGGCGTTCCGTTAATCTCATTGAATGCGCTCATGATCGAAGCAACGCCGGCATCAACGGCGGCCGCAAACGGCGGCATATGAACGTCGCGCAACGTCTGATCGGAGATATCCACCGTGTTGTAATCGCGCCCGCCTTCACCCGCACCGTAAGCGACGAAGTGCTTGGCGCAAGCAGCAACCGCATCCTTTTCTTTTAGCGATTTGCCTTGAAAGCCGCGGACGCGTGCTGCAGACATCACGCTTGAAAAGTACGGATCTTCACCGGCGGTCTCGACGATTCGACCCCAGCGCGCGTCGCGCGACACATCGATCATCGGTGCAAATGTCCAATGCGTCCCGCCCGCCCGTGCTTCGGTCGCCGCCACGCGGGCCGACAACTCGACCAGTTCCGGATCCCACGTCGCACTTTCCGCCAACGGCACCGGAAAGACCGTTCGATATCCATGAATTACATCATTGCCGATGATCAACGGAATCTTGAGACGCGATTCGTCCACGGCCGCTCGTTGCAGTTTGTTGGTGTATTCCGCACCGTATGCGCCGAGAAACGAACCGACGGCACCAACGCGCGCGATGCCGAGCAAGTCGTCGAGCTGACGCTTCTGCGCGCCCGGATTGATATCCTGCGATTCGCCACCCCACTGTTGGGTTAACTGCCCGAGTTTCTCTTCGAGCGTCATCTGCTCGATCAGCGAATTAATACGCTTGTCGATATCCGATTCCGCCGCCGACGTGGTACGGACGTTCGCGACGCCAAGCGAGAAGAAAACCAAAAGCGTTAAGATGAAGGTCGCGGACCAAGAAGAACTACGCGTGCGCATGACTGCCTCTTTTCGACGTTTATCGATTTACTTGCAAAGTGATGATAAGGCAGTCTAGCAACGCCAACGCCCCGCTCCAAACCTTGAAACTGTTTCAGCAACTATCGCGTTTTCAAATGCTTGCAGTATTTGAATGACAGTCGTACTTTGGAAGAATCAATTCACGGGTTTTCGCCAACCAATCGGAGGATGCAAACATGTCAGCCCCGGACCATGTCATTGAGGAATATCAAGCGCTTCGGCGCGAAATCGATAACCGCCAAGCTCGCGGTTTTTGGACCATCGTCATCGGCCTGATCGGTGGCCCGCTGTTGATGTACTTCGGTCTAGGCGGCGGTGAGTTGTTGCTGACCTTGTTGCCGTTCTTTGTCGTCATTGTGATGGTGACGTTTCTAACAGAGCAAAACGCTATGATGCGTGCCGGTCGGTATATTCGCGAAGAGCTCGAGCCCAAAATGAATTCTCAAAGCGGGTGGGAAAACTGGCTTGAGTCCAAGCCCGAATACCGCGTAGTCGAACGCTACGCCTTCTCGTGTTTCTTGCTGACCTATTTGCTTTTCTACTTTTTCTCAATAGCAGTCGCGACCAGTAAGGTGCTCGAATACAACGAAGCGAATCCTGAGAATATTTACTTAGAATACGGGCAATATGGCCTGATGGTCATTTATGCAATCACCTCGATCTGGATGGGCTACGTCATCGTCCATTTCTGGAAATCGTCCGTCAGCACGGCCAATAGCTAACCGACACCCGTACATCACCACCCGGCCGCTCTCGTGGCCGGGTGGTAAACCCCGCTAGCATTTAAGTTTACAAAAAAGCCCCTAAACACCCCGTTTTCTACCGCCAAATTCATTGCAACACCGGCCCGAGCCGTGTATATTCGATCTCAATAGAAACAGTTTCATAAACCGTTTCAGAGCCCAAAACAGAAAGCGTTTGCTCATGGCATCGGTTCGACAGATCGCAAGAGAAGCTGGCGTGTCCATCAGCACCGTCTCGCGCGTCCTGAACAACGACAGCAGTGTTCACCCCGATACGCGCACCAAAGTGCTGTCGGTCGCCAATGAAAAGGGATACACCCCTTCCGTCGGTCGCCGCGTTACAACGCACGTCGCGTTGGCGTACACGCAAGAGATGACGTTATCGCACCCGTACGATGCAACCGTCATCGAAGGCCTCGCAAAGGGCCTCGATGAGCGCGGGTTCGACCTCGTGATACTCAACCTGCATCGCGACAAGCGCCCCAACGAAACTTACACGCAGTTCTTCATCCGCAAAGGCGTACGCGGTGTCATCCTTCGAACCATGAAAGAGACGCGATCGGTCTGTAATACCATTGCCGATGAAGGCTTTCCGCACGTCGTCATCAGCGAACGGTTTGACGAACCCAACGTGTGTTCGATCGATTGCGACTCGAAGCCCGATAGCATTCGGGCCGTCGAATACCTCATCGGTCTCGGTCACGAACGCATCGCCTTCGGCGTGCATAACGTCTCCGACTTGGATCATCTCGATCGATACTACGGCTACGTCGAAGCGCTCGAGCGAAACGGCATCGAAGTCGATGAAGGCTTAATCTTCCGTCAGCCGTTCACTATTGCCGGCGGTGCCGCCATCATGAATATGGCGATGGGCCTACAGAACCCACCGACGGCTTTCTACTTTGCCGACCCGTTGCTCGGTATTGGTGCCATCAAGCGCGCTCACGAACTCAACATCCGCGTACCGGAAGACATTTCCATCGTCGGATTTGACGATACCGACATACGTTACAGCGTATGGCCAACAATGACGGCCGTCTGTCAGCGGGCAGCCAACCTAGGATTAGAAGCGGCCCTTTGGTTAACGCGAACGCTAACCGACGGGCAGCAAGGCGTTTTAAGTAAATCGATCCCAACGTTTTTTGAAGTCTACGACACGACGGGTCCAGTTTCGAAACCCAAAGGAGCGAATGGTCGCCATAAAGGGAAGCCCCGTCGTAATGGAACACCGCGGATTTCCGGGAACGGTCGGTCCGATTTGGTCACCGCCACGGGACGGCTCGAGTACGACCAAACCCCTCAGAGTACCAAGAGAAAGGCGAAGAAATGAATCAATCAACGGCGCGATTCTCGCATCGATGGCATAATGGATTCACGTTGCTGGAACTACTGGTGGTCATATCGATCATCGCGTTGTTAATTTCCGTTCTGCTACCCGCACTGTCGTTGGCCCGCGAGAAAGGCAAGCAAACCAAGTGTCTCGCCAACATGCGCGCGGCCGCCCAAGCTTCGACCAATCAAATTAACGACATCGGTCGAATGCAGTTGGTGACGGACGAAGTCGGTCGGCGCGCCGCCGACCCCAATCGCACGATCTACAACTACGACGGTGTCGGCGAGCTTATCTCCTGGCCGGTAGCGCTGGGCAAGGCAAGCAACATTCAGCTCAATGCCAACTGGGATTGGGGTGTTCGTGCGAGTTCGTTCGCCATCGCAGAAGGCAAAAGCGATGTTCTCAAGACCAAAACCGAACTCGAGTTTCTCCTGTGCCCGTCCGACCCGATCAAGCTTGCTACGTCGTTCTACCCGCGCAACAAAGGCGGCTCGAACAACGGCCTGATCGGCACCGGCGACCCGCAAGATTCCGGTGGTGCCGGCGGCAGCGCTTCGTACTGGGGTCCGCTTAGCTACGCCATTAATGAAGACATCACGGGTGCCGAAGTTGCTGAGAGCAACAACAACCCCGCTTGTTGGCGGCGCGTTGGCGGCAATCCCGGCATCGGTTGCCGCGGTGAATTTATCTATCCGCCCGGCACGCCTTGCGGCTCTGAAGGCCGTCGCCTCCGAGGTGTGTTGAGCGACGTGATTCAACCCGCCGACGTCGGCCTAATTTTCGAAGCCGGTCGCGACGACTTGAACCAAGACATCTCCGGTTTCGCAAACTTGGTAACCAGCGCTCAAGCGAACGGTGGTTTCCTTGGCGATTCTCAACAGTTTTTTGAAACGCGCTTGCCGACGTCGCGACACCCGCAGGGATTGTTGAACGTATTGTACGCCGACATGCACGGCGGTTCGGTCAAGCCTGCGGAGATTAATCCGAACAACGACCTGCCGTTGCGATATGCACCGCCGGTCCGCGTTTCACCGTATCGACCTTAATAACAAAGTTCTTCGCCCTACCGGGCATTCGCTTGCGGATGCTCGGTTTTTTTGCAGCGTCTGAAACGAAAACGAAAATCACTCGCAGTGGCGTAACCTTGCGAGACTTTCACCATAAACGTCTCGAATACCAGAGGGACAATCGAGACTAAACAAGTTCTGCCTTTAGGAGGGTGTTCGATGAATTTGCGACAACTGTCGTGCGTGATGGCGCTTGCCATTGCGGTTTGCACTGCTCAGCTCAGTGCGCAAGGTATTCAGGAAAACTTCGACACAGTAGCCGGCGATCCGCCAACGACCGTACTCAATGGTGCAGGCTTCAATCAGGTCAACGACTGGGATAGCGGCATTACCGGTGAATCCGCATTTGCCGGAACGAGCGGCAACCTCACCGGCCTCGTCGAGGCCTTCGGTCTGCCCGCCGGCGGTGTTGCCGCGTCGGGCGCTGGCGCGATCGATTTTATGATCGACTCGTTCAACGTGTTGGACCTCGACTTCGATAACGTGGCTGCCACCGGCCCGACCGAAATCCTCGCCGGTGGTGCCGGTCCGGGAACGTTTAACTTCATCGAGGGATGGGATGCCAATGTTAATGGCGAGTTCGCCTTCGGTGGCACTTCCGCCGGTGCGACGCTCAACGGCAGCATGTCGGTCACGCCCTCACTAATGGGCGGGAATCCGAACGGCCGAGTCGCACTCGATGTAGATGACGTCACGGTGCCGATGGGTGAAAGCTGGTTCGCCGGCCTTCAGTTCGATATCGACGCCTTCCCCGGCGCGACCGCGTTGGCCAACGGCGGCTTCGAAGACAGCGCCATCGGCCCGGCCCCATCGAGTTGGGGTTCCTTCGGGTTCGGCGTGAACACGACCGACGTGACGCCTCGCAGCGGAGCACAATGCCTCGCCTTGTTTGAAGGGATTCAGTTCGCAGGCGCGGGCATCTTTCAGCGCTTACCAGCGCTTGCCGGTCAAACCTGGGAATTCGACGGTTTCGTTCGCACGAACGCAGGCGACTCGATCGTTGGTACGGATAACTTTGTGCTCTTCGCCATGGAATACTTCGACGCCAATGGCGCCAGCCTTGACGTTCTCGAAGTGCAACAGATCAACGGCAACTCAATGCCTGCTCCGGCCGAAGACACTTGGATCGATGGCCCGGGTATTCAGTTGCTCGCTCCCGCCAACACCGCCGAAATCGAAGTCCGCGTCATTTACGTGAACATTAGCGGCGACGCAATCGGCCCGGGTGCCGTATTGGTCGACGACGTTTCGCTGAGTCTGGTGTCCGGCCCGCAACCCGTTCAACCGAGCAACTTCGAATTGCTCGCCGATATCAGCGGTTTGGCCGATGTGGGCGGCGAAATGCTCGGCAACGTGCAACTGCGCATCGAAGACGCCGATGGCGATCGCATCCAATTCGACGCCACCGCAACCGGCGCGTTCCAAACGATTGGCGGCCCCCTCGATACCGGCACCGAAGCGGATGGAATGGGCGTCCCTACTCCCGGCGCGTTTAACATTCTTTCGCCCTTCTTCCGCGTCGTCGTTGCCTTTGGTGACGACGGTAGCTGGGGCACCGGCGGAACGATCAACGTCGATAACCTCACGCTGACCAATGCCAACCCGGCCGGCAGCAATCTCAACGCGGGCTTGCTGTTCCAGAATCTCACTCTAACGTCCCTCCTGCCCGAAGAAATCACGCTTACAGCAGACGTCTTCGGCGATGTGCTCGGCGGTGAGTATCGACTCGTCTTGCGCGCCTTCGACGACTTCCTCGTTGGCCTCGACGAAGACTTCGAAGCGGTCGTAGATACGACCGAAATCGTGTTCCTCGATACGCCGACGATTGCCATGCTCGAACCCAACGCCGTTAGCTCGACGCTCGGCTGGTCGCCCGATATCGACGGCGAACAAGCCTTCGGTGGCGTCACCGGTCTCGTCGATACGACCAGCTTCTCGCCGCGCATTTACGCCAACGGTGTAGATGGCATCGCGCCGGGTGGCTGCCAGACCAGCACGCGCGCCGGCCAGATCGGTGTTGAATCGATCTCGACCAGTGGTGCATGGTTCGCTGGCTTGAGCTGGCCGGGCCAGCGCTTGGCCTCGGCCGATCTGTCGCAGGTCGAACTTTCTGCATGCGTTCGCGGTCTCGAAGACCCGAGCGATCCGTTCGGTCTCGGTGCGGGTAACGGCTTCCTCGGTGCCTACGAACTTCGAATCGAAGACCCCGATGGCGATCGATTATTCTTCCTTGGTGATGCCTCCGCCTCTCCCGGTGTATGGCAATCCATCGGTGGCACGCTCGACACGGCCACCTTCGGTGCGGCCTTTGATGGCGGGTCGAACGGCGTATTCGACATCAACCTCGCCGACCCGGACAACCTCAACTACACCGTGGTGCTCGCGTTCGAAGACGGCGCCCAGACCACCTGGTTCTCCGGCGGTATCCTTCAGATCGACGACCTCTTCCTCACGGCGGTCAACGCTTCGCTGGAAGTTGCCGAGTTCGCCTTCGACGGCGTGGCCGATGGTGCATCGTTCCAGTCGATCGGTGGCACGCTCGATACAGCCGCTGGCCCTGCCTTTGGCGACTTCGATGAAGACATGGAAAACGGCACCGGTACCCCGGGGCGTATCAGCCTCGGCGGCAACGATGGTGATTTCGACGACGGCCTGGAAGGCGAGTCTATGTTCTTCGGTAGCTTTGGTGCCGCGATCATCGGCGGTACGGAAGCCGGCGTCTGTGCTTCCTGCGGCATCGATGGCAATCAAGCCATCGAGCTGACCGTCACCAACAACCCGCCGAATGGCTGGTTCGCGGGTGTGTTCTTCGAGTCCGTACCACTCGACCTGAGCGGCGATCTCTCTCAAGTTTCGATGACGGCGGACATCAAGGGTGAAGCCGTTGGCGACATTCTTGGCACCTACACGCTGCGCATCGAAGACGCCAATACCGACACCATCGAATTCACCGTCACGGCCGATGGCACGTGGCAGCAAGTGGGCGGCCCGCTCAACACCGCATTGATCCCGGGTGTAGGCGATCCAGGTCGTGTCGATGGCTCGTTTGACTTCTTCCAGAGCACCTACAACGTCACGTTGGCCTTTGTCGGTTTGGACGGCAACTGGGGCTCGGGCGGCAAGCTCACGATCGACAACTGGTTCATCAACGGACGCAACTTGTCGACCGTCGATAGCTACGAGGTCGCACTCGAGTTTGTCGATCCCGTCGGTACCTTCCCCGGCGGCGGCATGCTCGTGCTCGACAACCTGAACCTTGCAGACGGCGTCGTCGTGCCGGTCACGCCGGGCGACGTAAACTGTGACGGTTCGATCGACGGTCGCGACATTGCGGCCTTCGTTACGGCGACGGTCGATCCGGCCGGTTACGCTTCGGCGTTCCCGAGCTGCAACATTCTCAACGCCGATACGGACAACAGCGGCACCGCCGACGCGGCAGACATCGCCACGTTTGCAGCCTTGCTGTTGAGCCAGTAAAGGATTGAGTCGACCTTAAACTCACGTATTGATCGTCGTTAACGCGACGATCAATACGCAAAGTAGAAAACAAGCAAGGCCGTCATCTTCGATACGAAGATGACGGCCTTTTTCATGCGCGGATAACGCGTTGGTCTCGATGAGTTGGATTTCTTATAAACGTCGCCGGTGCAGCTTCGCGCATTCAGTTTCGCCCGAACAGAGACGCATCCGCAACAATCAGTGTCGTACTCGTATCCGTCAGAGCCGCGCCCGTCAGGAAGCGGTAACGGTGACCGCGCACGGAATCGCTAAACGACTCGCGGTCCCACCCAATCGCGACCACCGTAGTGGTATGACCCTCGACGCACCACTATTCTATTCAGACGATGGGTCGCTCATGACAGCCAACGGATCTGTGATAACAGAACCGCACTCCGGGCAGACGCCTGTTTTGTTTCCCGTGAGGTCATAACAACAATTCAAGCACGGCCGAAGGGCCTGTTGCTTTAAGCGGTCGCGTTGGACCCGCCTAACGAAGAAAATCGTCGGATACACGCCGAAGACAATCGCAAGTAACCAGAGATCGATTGAGAGTTTTGTGTCCATAACGCCCGGGAGCGGATAAGAACTAAGGATTAAAAAGCTCTCGTATTTCCGTCCAAAGTAAATACCGGGAATGGACCATTCCCATTCGCCATTATTATTCGCTTCTCTTCGCTGTTGGTCGATGGTCAACACCAGCGTCCCGCAAGAGGCGACTGTGTTCCACTTGTTGTAGTAGCCGCTATCAGGGAATGCGACAGGACGACCTTGGTAAATGGAAAGATGGTAGCAAGGGACGAACACACCGATGATGCAAGCAAAGGCAATCAACGATAGCAGGCAGACAAAGGCGATATGTATGCGATTGCGCATGCAACTCCAGATAAATGAGACGTTCCCCGTAAAATCAGCCCAAGACGTACATATTCTTGACTGGAAAATCGCTCACGGCAACCAATCTCGCGAATCAGGGGCGTCGCGGGCCAATATCCAGACGCAATCACCGTAAAGTGCGCCCCTCGACGCACCATTAATTCACTTAGGCAAGTTGCGATCGTTCACCTGTAAGGAATTTGTGAGAACCAATCCGCACTCCGGGCAGACGCCGGATACGTTGCCGGTCAAATCGTACTGGCATTGTTTACACATTATTGAATTCGTAAGGTGCAGTCTGTTACAAGAAGCAAGTAATAGAAGCCCCGCGAGAGAAACGACTGCCGGTAGCCACAGTGGCAAGACAAACGCCGCACTGGGCGGACCGGGAGAATAAAGCCGCCTACCCCGCGATTCAAAAATGACCTGATCAAGTGCCAACGACCAATTGACGCTTGGCCATCGCAAACCCAGTCGCAGCTTCGGTGCGACTGTAACACCATAGACTCCAACTAAATACGGTCGTGGAATCGTCGAATTCGGAGGTCGAAAAATCATCGGGTTTGACTGGCCATCGACATAATAATGGACGGTCAACGCTCCATTCATCATTGAAGCTGACCAATGAGAACTTTTCGCAAGCTGCCAGACATACACCACGGAAAACATCCATGCGGCCAGCGACAAGAGTAGCGCCATGACGAATGCTTGGCGAACACGCCGATGTGATCTCGGTTTTAAGAACATCAGATTTTCCGAGTGCAAATAAACCGCACCCCTCTTTTTCCGTTTGAATATCACCACTCTAAATGTTTGCCAGATGACAACCAATAACTGCCGTGGCATCGTTACAAATTTGACAAAATTAATCTGATAAAACTAACGGATCGCGAATCTATGCTCCCCTACTCCGGCACCACCTTCACCACGCGCTGCGCATCAAACGTTCGCCCCGATAGCAAATCGCTAAAACTCACCAATACGGTGATCGGTTGCGTCAGCGGCGGGTTGCTCACATCATTCCAGGGCACCGAGATTGTGTAGTGCTCGCTACTCAACAATGCGCCGTACCAACATTCGTTGAGTTGATCCTTGGCGAGTTTGATCTGCCCCACCATTTGCTGTTCCGCCGGTTGCGACAAATCCAACAGTCGCACTTCCGCCGTCCCTGATGCGCGCATGCGACCGTTGAATTGATCATATAGCCGCAAGTAAACGCGGATGCCGTCGGGCCGACCGTCACGATCCTCGTCGTAGACGCCGCTAAGCGAATCGATGCCGACCTTTTCGACGTGAATCAGATCGTCTAGAGGAATTTGCGTTGGCCGCGCGCGCAGCTCGCGAATCTCGACAGCCTGCCGCTTCAACTGCGCGTCCTTCATTAAGAGCTGCTGTTGCTGGGCCTGCACCTTATCCTGCAATTCTTGAATCGTGCTAAGCCGCTCCGCACTCTCCACCACTTCCGGCGGTGTATCTCCGCCGCAGCCGCCGAGCGTAAAAACAAAACACGCCGCGAACGGGAGCAAGCCCTGCGCGCGGCGTGTGAATGTACGATTGGGAACCGGGCCTAGCTTGGCTTCGGTTCGGGCTGCCGATCGAGAATCGAGTCGATCAGGCCGTAATCCATTGCTTCGTGTGGGTCGAGCCATTTGTTGCGATCGCAGTCTTTCTTGATCTTTTCGGTCGACGTTCCGGAACGCGACGACAGGATACCATAAAGTATCTCGCGCAGTCGCAAAATTTCCTGAGCCTCGATGCTCAGGTCGGTCGCGGCGCCTTGCATCACACCGCCGATGAGCGGCTGGTGCAACAAGACCCTACTGTTCTTCAACGCATAGCGTTTGCCCTTCTCACCACCGCAAAGCAGGATCGAGCCCATGCTCGCGGCCATGCCGACGCAATACGTGGCCACGTCGCAGCGCAAAAACTGCATCGTGTCGTAAATCGCCAGCCCGGCCGAAACGCTACCGCCCGGCGAGTTGATGTAGAAGTGAATATCCGCCGTCGGATCCTCATTGGAGAGGTACAGCATCTGGGCGATGCACACGTTGGCCGAATCGTCGGTCACGCCGCCACCCAAAAACACGATGCGATCCTTCAACAGACGCGAGTAAATATCGAACGACCGCTCACCGCGGCCGGTGGTTTCGATCACGAATGGAATCAAGGTCGATGCGTCAGCCATCTGGCGCTCCTTCGCTGGTAACCGAGGCCCCGCCCCGGATTGCGTGCGTTACTTGCTTTTCTTTTCCGCGGTTTCGGCGTTTTCGAGAATTTCGTCAACGAGGCCCCATTCGACAGCTTCCTTCGGATCGAGGAAGCGATCGCGCTCGGTCTGCTCTTCGATTTTGTCGATGTCCATGCCCGATTGCTTGGAGAGAATCTCGTTGATGCGCCGCTTGTCGCGCAGAATTTCTTCGGCCTGAATGCGAATATCTTCGGCTTGGCCGGTGATTCCACCCCAAGGCTGGTGCAACATGATCTTGCTGCTCGGCAGGGCAAAGCGCTTGCCCTTGGTGCCCGCTGTGAGAATAACGGCCCCACCGCTGGCCGCTTGGCCAATGGAGTACGTCGCAATGTCGCACGTCAGGAATTGCATCGTGTCGTAAATGGCCAGCGTCTGATCCACCATACCGCCGGGGCAGTTGATGTAGAGGTGGATATCCTGATCCTTCTTGACGCTTTGCAGATAGAGCAGCCGCATGATCACGAGGCTGGCGCTGCGTTCGTTGATGCCGCCCGCCAAAAAGATAATGCGGTTTTCCAGCAGCATGTCCTCGATGGACATTTCGCGATAGCGCTGCGGTGCGGCCTGCGCGTAAGAGCGCGTGTCATCGCCGCGCATCAGGCTGTGTAACGGGTGATAACTTCCATCCATGATTGAGTTCCGATCTCCCGATGCCGACGCCGGGGCAACCTTGCGCCGGTCAGACTGCTGGGAAAATGCATCGCCGCGGGTGCCGCCGAGGGCAGCACGGCGTGACGATAAAGCCTCACGATTCTTTTATTTACTCGGCACGCTTTACGGCGAACCTAAGTTATCAGTCACGCCCAATGCGGCTAGCTGGATTTCTTCTTGCTTGCTTTCTTGGTCGTCTTCTTCGTGGTCTTCTTCTTAGCGGCTGGCTTGTCGTCGTCATCCTTCTCGGACTTTGCAGCGGCCTTCTTCTTTTTCTTGGCCTTCTTCTGGCCGCCCGACTCACCATCGTCGCCCGAGGGCTCGACGATATTGCCGTCGCCGATGATCTTGTCGATGCACTTCTCGTCACGCAGGTCGAGGTACATCTGCATCAGGCCGTTATCCTTGCTCAGCTCATCCCGCATGCGGTCAAACCGCTTGCCGTACATGGCCGCCATCTGGGCGATCTGCGAGTTGAGTTCTTCCTCCGAGATGTCCACGTCGAATTCTTCGGCGATCGCCTCGAGGATGAAGTATAGCTTCAGTTCGGCACCGGCCTGCTCCTTGGCCGAAGTCCGCAGTTCGTCGGCGTGTTTTTCGATCTCGGCGATCGGCACACCCTGTCGCTGCATCTCGACAATGCGACGCGACGCCACGCGCGCGGCTTGCCGCGAAGACAATCCTTCGGGCAGGTCGATTTTCGTCTCGTCGAGCAGGTACTTGCGAACCTGATTCCGCATGCCCTTGCGAATCTCCCAGTCGAGTTCGCTTTCCATGCGCTCGCGGACGAAGTCCTTGAATTCCTTTTCGCTTTCGAAGCCTTGCGCTTCGAGGAAGTCCTTATCCATCGGCGGCAGTTTCAACCGTTTCAGATCGTTGACCGTCACCGACAACTCGGCCTTCTTGCCACGCAAATCTTCGGTGACGTGGTCGTCCGGCATTTCGACGTCGATCTTGACCGAATCGCCGACCTTGGTGCCTTCGACTTTCTTGCCGAAATCGCCTACGGCAACGCCTTCGATAAACTGCGGTCGCGCCGCGAGTTGTTCGTTTTCCTTCTTGGCGTATTCCTTGCCGTCGGCCGTCAGAACGATGTCGCAAATCAAGAGGTCGTCGGTTTCGACCTTAGCGTTTTCGTCGGTAACGGGTGCCCAGGTACCGCGGCGTGCACGGATGCGGTCGATTTGCTCGTCCACATCCTTGTCTTCGATGGAAATTTCCGGCTTTTCGATCTGAACGCCTTCGAGCTTGGGCAATTCGAACTCGGGCTTGATTTCAACTTCGCAGCGGAACGAGAAATCGCCTTCGTCCGGCAAGTCGATGTTGGACAGGGCCGTGGTCATTTCCATCAGCTCTTCGCCCGTGTCTTTGCCGGCAGGCTTGGCCCACACTTCAGGGTCGCCCAAGACCTTCAGGTCTTCTTTCTCAACTGCGGCAAGGTAGGCGTTGGACAGCATGCGCGTCTGCACCTGCTCGCCCACTTCGCGACCGTAGCGCTTTTCGACGAGGCGTCGCGGAGCGCGGCCCTTTCGGAAACCGGGCACGACGGCCTCGGTGACGAGATCACCGTACTCGCGGTCGAATTCTTTGGTGAGATGTTCGCGGGGAACGGAAATCGTGAGGCTCTTGCGAAGCGTGCCGGCGTCTTCGACCTTGACGCCGATGATGCCCTTGAGCTGCTCCTTGATTTGTTCCTGCGTCAGCGGCCCATCGCCATCCATGTCGGCCTGCATCGTCTCTTCATTTTGCTGGTCTGCCACATCTTCTTTTGCCATCTGGCGTCTCCTGAATGCAACTAAGGTCCGATATTGCCGACTTTCGGCGCAAAAAACAAGGCCGACAGGCTGGTATATACCGCCGATCGACCTTGGGTCATGGTTCGGAAGTTCGCTCGCACGCCCCACGCCCGAGCCTGTACGGGCGGAATCCAGCCTGCGATATGGATTTACTCGACGCTAGCCAATATATCGGCCAATCGAGAAAAGCGGGTGATGAGATTCGAACTCACGACATTCACGTTGGCAACGTGACGCTCTACCACTGAGCTACACCCGCATGTGATTCAAGACCATCGTCCTGAGCCCCTGATATTTACCGCGTTGCCCCAAACTGTCAAGCAATGCTCCCCATAATTCGCAGCAAACTGCTCTTCGTCCGGAATACCGGGCGCCCCCACCGCCTTACCGGCCCTGCCATTTCTCATCTTTCGGATTCGTGAGGTACTGTTTACCGATAGGATCACGTGGCGTCGGGGAGCCGTCTCGGTCAAAGCCGAGCCGCCCTACGCCGGGCTGACGTGGCATCGCGGTACCGAACGGGACAAGCGTCCCCCTCGCATCAGGACCGCCCGCCACGTTTAGGGGGAAGGAAATCACTTTATGCAGAACCGCCTTGTTGCACTTGCCGCTGTGGCTGCGCTCGCTGTTTCGCTTTCGCCGGTGGTCGCGCAAACACCGACCAACTCGGAGCTGCGCGAATTAATCACCGAGCGCGTGGGCAGTCTCGACGCCTTGAAGGTTCCGGCCACCGACGCCGAGATGCCGCAACCCGACGATCCGCGCTTCACCATCACCGACGCCAAGAAGCGTTTAGGCAAGCTGCTCTTCTTCGACCCGGTTCGGTCCAACAACGTACGCCCCGAGTTCGGTGGCAATCGCGCCTTCGCGCAGACCGTATCGTGCGGCTCCTGTCACATGGGCGAGATGGCCAGCAAGGCGGGCCAAGTTACGTCGATCGGCATGGGCGGCGAAGGTCGTGGGCGTGTCGATCCTGAAACGGGGCGGTTTGAAGCGACCCGCACTATGGTGGATGGGATGACCGACGCGCTGCCGACGCAGGTCGATGTGTTCGACGCCTTACGCGCGTTCACCATGACCGGTCGTTTTGACGAAGTTGACGCCCCATTCCGCGCGTCGCCCAGCATCATCGGCTTCGCCTTCAACCAACGCTTGTTCTGGAGCGGCCCGGCTGGTGAGACCTACGACCCCGACGATCCGACCAAAGCCAACAACAACCCCAATGGCCTTCCTCCTGCCGAAAACTGCGTAGAAGTCACGTTCAAAGCGCACCGCATGTTTGAAACCCAGCGCTTCGCGCTGCAAGCCATTCCGTCCTACGTGCAATTGTTCCGACGGGCTTTCCCCGACGAAGCGGCGTTGGCCGATCAATCCGACAACCTCGACGACCTGATCAACGACGACACCATCGGTCGCGCGATCGCCGCGTTCCTCCGTACGGTCATCACGCGCAACACACCGTTCGACCGCTTTCTCGACGGTGATGACACCGCACTAACCGACACGCAACGGCGCGGTGCACAGTTGTTCTTCACGTCCGCCACTGAAGGCGGTGCGAACTGCGTCGCCTGCCATAGCGGACCGGCGCTGAACAAGGTCCTCGGCGATGAAGCGGGCACGCTGATCGAAGAGAACTTTCATAACCTCGGTCTGAACGACCACCCGAAGGTCGAACTTGCGCAGGAAGCGCTCGACATGCCTGAATTCCACGACCCGGGTCGCGCCGAAGCCACGGGCAACGACGACGATCATTACAAATTCAAAGCGCCGACGCTGCGACAACTACGCGACGCCGCCCCCTTTATGCACAGTGGTGAGTTCAGTACGCTGCGCGATGTTGTGGCGTACTTCAACGCCGGCGTACCGGCGGCAGCGTTCTCGGGTGAGTTCGGGAACTTGTCCGAGCTATTCAGCAATCCGCGCGGTGAAGATCAAACCGGTCTCGGCCTCAGCGACGCCGATATCGATGCGCTGGTCGAGTTCCTCGAAAACGGTTTGTACGACCCCGCATTTGTTACCTTCGATCCCGACTCGCCAACAGAAACGTTTAACCTGAACGCACGCGATCTAAGCTACGACTTTGAGATTGCGTTCCTCGGCGCACAGAACGGTCGCGTACCGAGTTTGATGCAGCACCCTCAGACGGACGCGGCAACAACGGCCGATCTCGCTGCCGATACGACCTTGGCCGATGTTTGCGGCAGTTTCGGCGTGTTCGGCATGATGGCGACGATGGTACCGATGGTGATCGCCCGCAATCGACGACGTCGACGATAACCCGAGTCTTTTACGTCTCCAGTAGAGTTATGAACCCCGCCCGTCATTAACGGGCGGGGTTTCTTTTTCACCTACTGTCGCCGACGACCGCGTAATCCAATTCTCGCCTCGCCGAATGGACACCGCCCATCCGTTATCATGTGATAGGCACCAATGCGCGGTTTGCCAAACAATCTCGATTTAACCGAAATCGCCACACGCGAATTTCGATAACGTATTAAAGGACGAACCAATCATGCGAAATATGAAGCAAATTGCTTTGCGACTGACATTAACCGCCTTGTTGGCACCAACGCTGCTGTTCGCGGATGAGCCTTCCGACGACCCCGCCATTGCGATTGCAAGAAAGCATCTGAACCAATTGGCCAACGGCGAATTCGACGCTTTCTATCAAGCATCATCGCGACAAGTGCAGAACGCGATGACCCCCAAACAATTGGGAGAGATATGGCAAAGTCTTGTTACATCGCACGGTGAATACCAAGGGGAAAGCGCCGCCGCCCTTACGCGACGCGATACGTATGCGATTGTCGCGTTCTCCTGTGCGTTCAAGAAATCGAACGTCAATATCACGATCACGATCGACAAAAATGAGAAGGTCGCGGGACTTTTCTTTAGCCCTGCGGAGTCAACGATACCATACGAATCCCCTGCCTATGTCGATGCGTCGCGCTTCACCGAACGGCCCGTTACGTTGGCCGCCGACCGCAAGTTTCCCTTGCCGGGTACGCTAACGATGCCCAACGGTGACGGGCCATTTCCCGGCGTCGTGCTCGTGCATGGTAGCGGCCCCAACGACCGCGACGAATCGATCGGACCCAATAAGCCATTCAAAGACATCGCCCACGGTCTCGCTTCGCGTGGAATCGCCGTCCTACGCTACGACAAGCGAACGTATAAGTTTGCCGACGTGATGGAAACGGAATCGATAACGATCGATACCGAAGTCGTAGACGACGCCGTTGCCGCAGGACAATTATTGATGGCGCAACATGGCATCGACCGGCGGGCCGTGTTCGTAGTGGGCCACAGTCTGGGTGCGACGGCGGCTCCACGCATCGCGCAGCGCGACAGTAATCTCGCGGGCATCATTATGTTGGCACCTGCGGCGCGCCCCCTGCACGAACTCGTCGGCGATCAGCTCGAATACATCGCACAGGTGGACGGCACGGTCACGACGGCGGAGGAACGGCAAATTCAATCTGCCCAGCAAACCATCAAGCGGTTAACAAACGGTACGTGGAAGCAAAAGGACGTGTTGCTCGGCACGCCGGCATCCTATTGGGCGGGGTTGTCAGTTATGAAGCCGGTTGAGACCGCCCAAGGTCTTTCGCAAGCCATGTTAATTCTGCACGGCGGCCGGGATTATCAGGTGAATGAAAAGGACCATTCGATTTGGGTCCAGCAACTCGCGGATAAGAAGAACGTGACCGTCAAACACTTCGCCGCGATGGATCACCTGTTTCGGCGAGGTTCGGGTGAAACGCGGCCCGAAACGTATATGGAACCCGGCCACGTGGATGGCGGCGTGGTCGAATACGTTGCGAATTGGATCGACGCGCATGCGGCGAAGATAAATGCACGCGACTAATTCGGTATGCGCCGTGGTTTATGGCGTGGATTTCACAAGCGTCCCATCAAAGCGCAAGCCGATCACCTGTGCTTGCACCCGATTGCAAGCGGGCTGCTTAACCATCGAAACGCTGGATACTTGGTCGCGATGGGAAGAATTCGACGCGTTCCTGCGTCGCCCCGGCGAATGGGTTGCCGGACACGATTTTCCGTTCGGTCTGCCCGACAAGTTTATTTGCAATATCGGCTGGCCGACGGCCTGGGCGGATTACATCGATCATATTCGATCGTTGGGTAAGCGCCGCTTTGAAGATGCGCTTAACGAATACCGTGAGGGCCGCGCGGCAGGTGACCGCGAACATTTGCGCAGCACGGATCGGTCGGTGGGTGCCATCAGCCCGCAAAAGCTCTACGGCGTGCCTGTGGCGAAGATGTTGTTTGCCGGTACCCTGCGATTGTCGACTGCCCCCGTGAACGTTTGGCCGTTGCGTACGAAGCAGTTCGACGCCACGGCAATCGAGATTTATCCCGGCCACCTCGTCCGTCGGCTCTGCGGTCGAATGTCTTACAAGCACGATCAGCCCGTAAAGAATGCCGACGAAAGACAGAGCAATCGACGACGCATTTTACGCGAGGTTACAAAATCAAGATTCAAATTGAATTATAGTTTGAAGGTTTGCATCGATAACGCCATCACCCAACGATGCGTCGACGATCATCGCGGTAATTGCCTCGACGCCGTACTAGCGGCCATCCATGCCGCGACCTTCACGATGAACCCGGTCGATGCGTCAGCGCTCCCGCAAGAAGCAGTCGTCACCGAAGGCTGGATTCCGACCGTCGATACTTAACGGGCTCGCGTTTTGAGTTGTGCCAAGCCACCATCGACCCCGATCACCTGCCCGGTTACCCAACTGCTATTCGCGCCCAAGAGCCAGCAGATCGCATCGGCCAAATCTTCGGGCTTACCCACGCGTCCCAAAGGATGCATGGCCGTCGACGCCTTCAGCGCCGTTTCATTGCCAGTAATCTTCTGCGCCATTGGTGTGTCGACCAAACCCGGGGCGATGGCGTTCACGCGTAAATTCTGGGCGGCATACGTCGCGGCGGCCGAGCGCGTTAGCCCTTCCACGCCTGCCTTGGCGGCTGCAATGGCTTCGTGATTGGCTAGACCGATCTGCGCCGCGGCGGAACTCACCAACACCACGCTACCGCCGTTCTTTTTCATGTGCTTGGCCGCCGCCCGCACCACCGAAAACGCCGTGATGACATTTTGCGCAATCACCGACTGTAACTCGTCCATGGTGGTTAGATGCGCCGGCTTTAACAATATGGACCCTGCGCCATTCAGCACACCGTCGATTTTTCCATGAACTTCGACGCAGCGTTTCATTGCGTTTTCGACGTCGTCGAACTGGGCCGCGTCGCCCGTTACCACTTCGCCGCCGATCTCACTGCCTAAATGCGTCAGCGGATCCCGTGTGCGCCCCATAAACACGAGTCGTGCATCGGCCGCAGCCAGCTGGCGTGCCACTGCGCCACCGATACCGCCACCAGCCCCGATGATGAGATACGACCTGCCTGTATGTGCTTGTTTGCTCAACGTTAACCCCGCGTCCATTCGCTTGTTACGTACATGTGACCATTCCTTACGACTGCTACGGAAGCCTAGCGGGGTCGCGCCGTTTCGTGGCAAAACGCTTTGGGTACCGCCCTTCCCGCCGCTAATCGTGCGGTTTTCCTATCTAAACAGCAGGCCAACACTGAAATGCGGGTGTACGGAGATCGCGATTCTCAACGCGGCACAATACCCGAATTTTTTCAGCGACTTTCCACCGATAAACGGTTACAAAATGGTGCGGAACCAATTCGCCGGCTCGCTCGTTACATTTGATGTTCGGATCGATCTGATTTGAAGATCGTTCGCCACCTGTCGACGTGTCAATTTTGTGCGCCCGGCGCGCCGTGTTGTGCGCCGGGACTGACATGCGTAACGGAGATTCCTCATGCGCCTGCCCACCCTTCTCATCGCCATTCTGATTAACGCCAATCTGTTGCTAGATCCGACGACGGTCGCGTTTGCGGCACCGAACGATGCAAACGCACCTGCCGCATTGCAGTCGATCGATCGCAGCATGCGCATTCGCGACTACGACCGGGCGATTAACACGATTGCCAAGGCGTTGCTCAATTCCACCTTAAGCGACGCCGAGCGCAGCGCGTTGGAATACCGGCGTGGGCTGGCACACTTCTATGCGGAGCGCTATGATGACGCGATTGCCTGTTTCGATGCATTGTTATCTGCCGATGCCGACGGCGCGTGGAGCGAGAAAGCACGCATGCGCAAGGCCGATGCGTACGTCGCCCAGCGGCAGTTTGACAAAGCGGCAGGCATATACGCCGACAAGATCGAAGCGCTGATCGGCACGGCGCGCAAAGACGAGTTGGCCAAGCAATACATCGACTTCGCCGACGACTACTTCAAACCCACGCGCACGCTCGAAGAACCGAACTTTCGCAAGGCCGCCAAATTCTACGAGCTGGCGTTGCAACTCGAACCGTCGGCGCAACTGGCAGAATCACTGCGGCACACGATCGGTTCGTGCAAACTTGCCGCCAACGACAACGACGGCGCCATCGCCGCGTTTGACGACTACCTGCGTCGCTACGACACGACCTATCGGCGATACCTGCTGCACACCAACGCAGCGACCGCCCTTCCGGCGCTCGGCGCGGCACCGGGCGAACACATTCTCGAAGCGCGTCTCGGTTTGGGTGAGGCGTATCTCAATCGCGCGCGTCTGCAAGATGCCCGCCGCGTGTTGCAAGACCTCATCGAGCTCGCCGACGGTAACGAAAAACCCAACGCCGCCAACATTCTCCCTAAAGCGATGCAACTGTTGGCCCGCACCTACAGCTACCCCGCACCCGAAAACGCCAACGACCTGACGGCAGGGCGCAAGATTCTCGAAGAACTCATCGAACGCTTCCCACTCACCCAACCGGCCATCGAAGCGAGCTTCCACTTAGCCGCTGCAAACGAACATCGCGGTCGCGGCGACGAAGCCATTGCCGCATATCGAAAACTCATCGCCTTCGATTCGAGCCGCTTGCAAACCGACGAAACGCGCGAACGCTACGCAGAGCTGTCGCAACAGGCGCTGTACAACATTGGCAGCATTCTCGCCGGTCAAAACAAATTCGCCGACGCCATCGGCACGTGGAATGAATACGTCGCCAAGTTTCCGAATGGTGCAAATTGGTCGTCCGCGCAGCGCTCGATCATCGACGCCGAATACCGCATCGGCACCGTTGCGCAGAAAGAAGATCGCTACGACGACGCCCGCACGGCATGGCGAACGTTTATGCAGAAGTATCCGCTCGACGACCGCGTGCGGCACATCTTATTTCAATTTGGGCAGATGGCGTTTAACGAACAAAGCGAACGCCTTAAAGCAGGCAGCGAGCCTAACTGGCAAGCGCCGATCGACGAATGGCAAAAGTTGGTCAACAAGTTTCCGAACACGACGGAAGCGGGCCACGCCCAATATCGCATCGCGCTCACGTTAGAAGAAAAAGTCGGCGACCTCGAAGCTGCGGTAAAGGCCTATCAAAAACTCAATTGGTCGGAGCACCAACCGCAAGCGCAGGCGCGACTTCGCGAAATGAAAAGCGTGCGGCTGAGCATTCACACTGAGCGTGTCTTCCGCACCAACGAAGAGGTGCAAATCAAAACCGACATCCGCAACGTCGATAAACTGACCGTCAAAATTTATCGCATCGATATGGAAGACTACTTCCGCAAGCGCCACATGCTCGGCGGCGTAGATGACCTCGATCTCTTGCTGATCGACCCCGACGAACAATTCGTGCATGACGTCAAAGACTACGCGCGTTTCAAGCCGATCGCGCTCGACTTGCCGATCCCCGTCGACGGCCCCGGTGTGTTTGCCGTCAACATCAGCAACGAAGCCAGCGAACTCAAAGACGACGACGGTAAGCCAAACACCAAACTCGAAGCGACCACGCTCGTCGTGCGCAGCGATATCGACATCCTTGTACGCGCCACGCGCGAGCAACTGCTCGTCTTCGCGCAGAACATGCGTACCCGCGAACCGGCCGAAAACGTCAACCTGATTATTTCCAATGGTAGCAAGGCAATCCTCGAAGCGCAAACCGACAAAGACGGCATCTGGCAATCGAACGACGAAGCGATTGAAGATGCCAATAGCGCGTTGGTGCTGGCCGTCGCTGACGGTCATGTCGCGGGAGATGGCCTTAAGTTAAACGGCCTGTCGTTCAGCGGCGGCCTCAAGCCGCGCGGTTACATCACCACCGACCGCCCCGCCTATCAGCCCGGCGATTTGGTCAACATTCGCGGCGTGCTGCGCGAAACTGCCGACGGTCAATACGCCCTGCCCGAGCAACCCGAAGACCCGCGATTGCGTTGGACGCTCGACATTCTCGATGCTAAGGGCCGCGTCTTACGTACGGACAAACTGCTGCTATCCGAGTTCGGCACGTTCGCCAGCAGCTTTAACGTCGCCGCCGATGGCCCCGTGGGCCAATACAAAATCGTCGCGCGCCGACCGGACGGCCCAACGTTCAACGGCGCGTTCACCGTGCAAACGTATCAACTGCCTAAGGCGTTTCTGAGTTTCGACATCGACGAGCGCATCATCATGCGCGGCACGCAACTTACCGGTGCCGTCGTCGCAAAATACAACTACGGCGAGCCGGTGCGCGATCAGCAAATCGAGTACACGATTCACTCGCCCGACGGCGAACAGATCACGCGCGTGGGCATCACGGACAAGGACGGTCGCGTGCCGATTGAATTCGATACTGCCCCGCTGCCGGAGGAAGGCCACATCTTTCTTACGGCGCGACAGGCGGATATGGGCCTCGCCGTGGAAGACGCCGTGTTTGTTGCGGTTCGCGCCTACACAGCGGCCGTATCGACGCCGCGCGATTTGGTGTTGGCCGAGGAACCGGTTGAGATCAATCTCGTTACGCGCGATTTGAAAGACAAGCCCGTCGCACGCGAGATGACGATCACCGCCCTTCTGCGCACCCGCGCTAATGGTCAATGGACCGAGAGCAACATCGTTTCCGAATCGGTAACCACCAGCGACGCGGACGGCACGGCGCGCGTCGCGCTCACGCTCAATAAGGGCGGTCGCTACGTCATTCGCGCCGAAGGCTCCGATCGCAACGGTAATACGGTCACTGCCGAAACAAACCTGACGGTGTCCGATAGCGACGACCGTACGCGCTTGCGGATGTTTACCGATCGCCAGCATTACAAGGTCGGCGAAACGCTGGCGTTGGATATTCACTCGCGTATCGATTTATCGAAAGAAGCCGGCAACAACGACAAAGCACCGTTGGCATTGGTCACGTTCGAGGGCGACGGCTTCTTCGACCATCGACTGGTACGCGTACAACCGGGGCATAATGCCGTCGATATCCCCGTCGATCATCCGCACTTTCCGAACTTTGAACTTTCCGCCGCCGTGATGACGACCGGCAAGCTCTATCGCGCCCGGCGCGACTTCACCATCGAGCGGCAGTTGTCTGTCGCGATTAAACCTTCGAAAGAAACGTATCGCCCGCGCGAAGATATGACCGTCGATATCGAAGTGACGGACCACTTAGGCAAGCCCGTTGCCGCCGAAGTTGAACTCACGATGGTCGATACGGCGTTACTCAATCGCTTTGCGGACGAGACACCGCCAATCACGACCTACTTCGAGTACGGTGCCCGCCGCGTGACGTCGTCGCGCGCCGCTAGCAGTTGCACGTTCGCCTACCGCGCCGAAACGCACGGGATGGTGACGGAGATATTGGAAGAAGCCGAACGGCTGGCCGAGGCAGATCGGGAGGACGAACTGCGCGATCGCATCGCGGCGCTGGGCGCGAAAATGGGGCGAGTACCGCGAGCACGCGGAGCCGCACCGCCGCCCGCGGCCGCGGCCGCACCCGAGGAAACCGAAGAATTTGATAGCTACTTCAAGGGCATCGTCAATGATGACAGCCGAGTGCCTTACACCGAGACTATGCGTTACCCGAATAATTGGAATGAGATATCGGCATCGCGCCGAGCTTCCAGTGAATTGCCGCCCGCCCGTGCCAAGAAGATGCGGCGCAGAATTGGCGTCCGCGGTGGTCAACCAGGCGGCTTGGGCGGCGGACAGTTCATCGAGGGCGGCGGCGCTGGAGGTGGCGCTGGTGACGAAGACTTCATATTCGCGATGCATGCGGGTACTCACGTCCTTGCCTCCGTCGGTCTCGATTACACAGCCGCCGGTCGTCAGGTCGCCGCAATAAACAACCTCGCCTTTGCCCAAAACGACAAGAAAGCCATGCGCGGTTACGACGCCACGTTGGCAAACCTTGTCGCAACGGCCCCGCCGCGCAGCTACTTCCCCGAAGTTGCCTATTGGAACCCGCGCATTCAGACCGACGCCGCGGGCAAAGCGACAGTCGAAATCGTCGTGCCCGACAGCAGCACCACGTGGAGGCTCACGGCGCGCGGCGTGACGCCCGCAACGCGTTGCGGCGAAGCGACGGCGACCGTCGTGAGCCGTCACGATTTCTTTGTCGAACTGCTAACGCCCGAGGCACTCGTCGAAGGCGATTCGTTTACGCCCGCAGCCCAGGTGCATTGCCTTACCAACTTCGAAGGCGACGTGAGCCTGCAACTCACCATTGATAACGGCAATGGCAACGCTCAAACGCAAACCGCTTCGATCAAGTTCGAAGGCTCGGGTGTACAGATGATTCAATTCAAGCCGGTCGTCGTAAGTACCACGACCATGAAGCTCGCCTGTCGCGCCGAACAGCCGCTATCTCGCACGGCGCGTAGCCGACCGCAAGTAGACGTCGCGCGGCGCACCATCACCGTCGAGCCTTGGGGCATGCGCGTGGAAACCCATCGCGCCGGCGTGGCCTCCGATCGACAAGTGATCGACATGAATCTGCCAGCCGGTGAGAACCTGCACGATATACAAATGTCGATTTCCATCGGCACCGATATTCGCCGCTGGCTCGTCGAAGAAGCGCTGTGGACGGGCCCGCGCTGGTGCGGCATTGAAGGCTCGTATCAATCCTGGCGCATCGCGCCGCCGCGCACCCATGCCGACACCGCCTCGTCATTGCTGGCCGCGCTCTACGCCGCCGGTTACGTCAAAGACCGCACCGGCCCCGACGCCGAAGCTAACGCCGCCATGCAACTCAACGAACGCGTCAACGGACTCATCGCGCAACTGCTCTCCGTGCAAGACGACGATGGTGCCTGGTCGTGGGCGGGCCAAGCGCGCGACGCCGACGTATGGACCACAGCGCACGCCGCATGGGCGCTCGGCAAAGCCCAGCGCGATGGCTACCCCGTCGCCGAAGGTGCGCGTAGCAAACTAACGACGTGGTTGAAAAAGCAATATGCCGACGCCAAACCCGGCGATACTGAGTTGAGGGCGGCACTGTTGCACGGGCTCAGTTGGATCGACGAGGCCGACTTCGGTCACGCCAATCGTCTGTTTCGCAATCGCGCGTCGCTCAATAGTGCGGGGCTCGCGCAGCTGGCGCTAACATTCCTTCAAATCGAACGCAAGCAGATGGCGCTCGAAGTGCTCGAAGATCTGCGCCGCCGCACGCGCGACGAGCAAATCAACAACCGTACCTGTCGCCTCATCACGACCGACGATAACTCGGCGTGGATGCAAAGCCCGCTCGAAGTCACGGCCCTCGCGCTGTTGGCGCAGTTACAAGCCGACCCCGCTGCCGACGGCGTTACCGAAATGGTCGCCTATCTCGAATCGAGCGCCCGCGCCGAAGGTTGGCGTCCGCACAAGGCACGCGGTGCGGTACTCGCCGCCCTCGCCACCTATTACGCCGACGGCGAACGCGAACGCGCCGACTACAAACTCACCGTAACGGTTAACGGCAAGCAACTACGCGAAATCGTTTCCGAACGCGACGGCACGCAGTTTATCGACGTGCCAACGGATGCGATTGTTGCCAACCAAGCCCAACGCATCGAGTTCGATTTCGACGGACGCGGCAGTTTCAGTTATGCGGTGACGGTCTCGGGCTTCACCAACGAATTCCCCCATCCCAAGTCGATCCGCCATCCGATCGCGTGGGCCAAGCCGCGCCACCTCGCGCCGTCGCCCCCGATGTACAAGGGCCGCGCGGTGAAACCGAGTTGGGACGTGGCGAGCGAATGGCCGCGCGAGGCGTTTTTCCGAAACGAGGCGCGGCACGTCACTGTCGGAGACACCGTCGATATGGAGGTCTACATCAGTCGCAAGAATCGCAGGTCGACGGAGGAAGAACGGCTCGATTATCTGGTCGTGCAGGAGCGTATTCCGTCGGGCTTCCGCCTGCTGCCGAACACGTTGAAGGGTAACTTCTTCGATCACGACGTACGCGACAACATGATCACGCTCTATTACGGCAGTCGTTGGAACCTCGGAACCGTGTCCTACTCGGTGGTTGCCGTAACACCGGGCGAGTATCGCCTGCCGCCGACGCTGGTGCGCAGCGTGTACGAACCCGAGCGCTTCCATGTGAACGATGCGGATCGCGTGTTAACCGTACTACCGCGCGATGAGCAATCGACAGACGAATATCGCCTTTCGCCCGACCAGCTTTATCACCTCGGCCGCCTCAATTTCGACGACGGCCAATTTGCGGCGGCCGGCGACCATCTGACGGCGCTGACGACCGGCGACTGGGTCATTCGCGAAGACTACTACAAGAAAACGGTGCGCATGTTGCTGACGTGCGCGTTGCAGACCGATGCGGACGGCGCGATCGTCGATAACTTCGAAATCCTGAAAGAACGCTTCCCCGAAGAGGTGCTTTCCTTCGAAGAAACGCAGCGTGTAGCACAGGCTTATGCCAACACCAACCAACACGAACGCGCGTACCTCGTGTATCGCGCGATCGCCGATAGCTCATTCGCGCGCGACGCGCAAATCGGTGCGACGTTAAAGAACGAGGGCCGCTTCCTCGACAGCATCGACTTCGTCGCGTCGCTCTGGCGCATCTATCCCGATACCCCGCAGGTGGTGAACGTGTATTACGCCCTGTCGCAATCGCTATACGCCAAAGCGCCCGAAGCCGGCGGCTTGCGTGCCGCGCGCGATGCGAAACGACAACCCTCGCGCATCGGGCTGATGCTCGATACCATCGACATGCTCGAAACGTATCTGGCGTTGTATCCCGAAAGCCCCGTGGCCGATGAAGCGTCTTACTCGCTGTGCAACGCGTGGTACGAACTCGAAAAAGACGAACGCGTGCTGGCGTTGACGGCTGATTGCATACGTCGCTTCCCGCAAAGCAAGTGGCACGACCGCTTCGTGTATCTGCAAGCCCTGTCGCACTTCCGCATGGGCAGCTTCGATGACGCGTTGGCACTGGCCAAGCAAGTATCCAACGCAACATGGACCGACGAACAAGGCATCGAGCGGCCCAGCCCCAATAAGTGGCTGGCGCTGTACATTGCCGGACAGATTTATCACGCCCAACTCGATTTTGCCAAGGCGACCGAATACTACCAACGCGTGAAAGATCAGTTCAGTGACGCCGCCGAAGCCGTGCGCTTGTTCGATCAGCGTTTCGTGAGTCTGCCCGAAGTCACCATCTTCCACCCCACGCCCGATGGTTACTACGAAGCCGACGATTGGAGCAAAGCGCTCAAGACCGCAGGCATGCAAGGCGCTGCAAAGGTCGCCAAAAAGCACGCGTCGCCCTTTGCACGCGTCGATTTCCGCAACATCGGGGAAGTCGTGCTGCAGGTCTATCGCGTCGATCTGATGAAGTTGGCCTTGGCCGAGAAGAATCTTAACAACATCGCCGGCGTCAACTTGGCCGGCGTGAAACCCATGTTGGAACGCACGATCGAACTCGATGAGTCCAACGCGTATCTCGATCAGTCCGTCACGATCGCGCTCGATATGCACGTCGAAGCCAATCGATCGCCATCCGAACTCGACGGTGCCTATCTCGTGATTTGTCGCGGTGAAGATCGCGTCGCGAGCGGGCTCGTGTTGGTTACACCCTTGTCGCTGGAAGTCACCGAAGACGCGGATCAGGGCCGCGCCCGCATTAGCGTGGTCGATGCCATTTCGCGCGAGGGTCGCCGCGATGTGCATGTAAAGGTCATAGGCACACAGATGAATCAGTTCCGCACCGGCGCGACGGATTTGCGTGGCGTGTTTATTGCCGACGGCATCGCAGGCGGCGCGACGGCCATCGCCCGCAACCCGGCGGGCGAGTTCGCGTTTTATCGCAACCCAGAGGCGACGCTGCTGGCCAAGGCCGACTTCGGTCGCCCCCCACAGTCGGGCATGGTGCAACAGCAGTTGGACGTCGGCCAATCGACCAACTATTGGATGAATTGCCAGACGGACAACTTCGAGATTCAGAGCTACAACGGCATGGTCATCGACCAGCTTTACGACAACCCGTCGAAGGGCGTTCAGGTGAAGCAAACGAAGTAGTGGCCGAATGTCCGTGAGATTTAGAAGCGTTAATTGACGCCGCGACGGTGTCGATCAACGCTTTTTTTCGTTTGAGTGCGGTCGGAAAACTGCGATGCGAAATGCGCGGCAGGTCGTCCGGTCGTCGCACCGATGCTAGTCGACCAGCCCCACGATTGCTTTGCCATCTGCGACGGCGAAACATGTACCGATTTGCTAACCAATCTGCGCCTACGAATTCACTCCGGGCAGCAATGAACAATGGATGCCCGGACATGGTCGCGATGGCAACGTTATCGCCATCACAGCGTAACCTCAGGGCGAGCGGCCCCCTGGTTCCCGACGACAAAGCGTACAGGCTGACCTGCCTTGTTTTCTATCGCGGCCAACGACCCTAATTGAGAAACAGAGCGGTTGATTTCCTCACCACGCCACTTTCAAGAGACTTGACCACATTTGGCCGTTGTGCGATCATCTCCGGGTCCATTACCATCTTTTTTTGCTTGACATTTGGAGAGGTGGCTGAGTGGCTGAAAGCAACGGTTTGCTAAACCGTCGTACGGGGTCAAACCCGTACCGGGGGTTCGAATCCCCCCCTCTCCGTTTTCTCGTATAGCACATCCACAAACTCTTGAAATTCATGCACTTGCATGAGTTTCTCGATTTTTGACTGCTGCTTTGCCTTCAAAACGCCCTCATTTCGAGATTTGACCTCTATTCCAGCATTGGGTTTTGGCGTGGCGTTCGCCAACGCATGCATGGCTTGTTGGCTGTCGTCGTCATGCAGGTGGTAGTACAGATCCAACATTTGGGACGAGCTGTGACCGAGCCATGCCAAGGCCTTGCGATGGGCCACGTGATGGTTGGCGCAAAGACTGGCGAAGTGGTGGCGAAATGAATGCAGCTTGAATTGCTCGGGCCGATCGAAGTCACAGGCACTGCAGTAGCGTTTGAGACGCTTGAGCAGTGGTCGAGCAGCGACTCGTGACAGGATCACGCCCTGAGATTTGGGCGTTGGCAGAAGTGCGGCCACCCTTGGATGCACCGGCACAAACCGGTCGTCTTTGTCCTTTGTCGTATCGCGACCACCACCCCGACGAATGTGCAACATGGTCGGTAGTTCGTTGGTGAATCGCACATCTTCCCATCGTAGCTGCTCCACTTCGCCGATTCGTAGCCCCGCGTAGCCCATCAGTGCAAAAGCGACTGGGTCGTGACCGCGCGCAACCGCGATGAGGCGTTCAACTTGCTCGGTCGTAAAGCAAGGCTGCGGACGCGCTCGCGCCTTGGGCAGACTGACCGCGGCTAAACGAAAATCCCTCAGTAGCTGTTGTCGCCAGGCCCATTTGAAGATTTGCTTGGTGAGCGTGAGTGCTCCATCTACGGTCTTGGGAGCAAAACCCTGATCCATTAGCCATTGCCGATAGGCGTACAGATCATCGGGCATAAACCGACGCGCAAGTGTTATTCGCCGTTCGGTACAATATGCCAGTAGCTTGGCGATATCTGCACGATATTTCGCCAAGGTCTTGGGCGCAACGTCACGGGCATGTACGGACTGTAGGTAACGCTCGGCCAAATCGCCCATCGTAATCGAGACGGCCTTGGGTTTATCTTCACCGGCGTCGAGTCGTTGTTGGATTTCCAGGGCGCGGCGGCGCGCTTGCACCCGATTGGTCGTACCCAGTGCTTCGCTGCGTTGTCGTCCACTGTCGTCACGATACTCGGCGGTATAGCGCCGACTGACCTTGGTAACACCTTTGGATGTTTGCACCCGATGGCCGATGGTGATCTGCGTACCATCAACCCGTTCTCGTTGTTCCAATCTCATCGCATAAATTCCTGTACCAATCGGTCGCGCCAAAATCGCAGTGGCTTGCCACGCTTCACCGCACCGGTATAGCGTCCTTCGGACACATGACGGTAGAGGGTCGACACCTTGATTCGTAGTAGGGTCGCCGCTTCCGTGGGCGTCAAGAGCGGTGGATAGTCGCTCAAGGCATTCTTCAACTCGTGGGATGCTAATTTCCGTTGCATGGGAGCCTCCTTGCGCCTGGGTCGGTTCTTTGTGAGAATGCACACAACAAGTGATACGTCGCTATTGTGCCGGACGTCGGCCACAGTTAGTTGAGAATCGACTGACATTGCGTGAACAACTGGAAGCCCCGCAACGGAGGCAACTGAAAATAACGCACCAAGGGTGTTACGGCTTCGCCAGTTCAAGACAAATGAGCTGAAGTTGCGTCTCGTTTCCGATGGGAACACGCGGTGCTTACGGATATCGCCTCGACGGTCGGGACAAGGTCACCTACAACCATTACGACAGCTACCCGATCGGATTGGGGCTGCAGATACTGACCTACACGCTGTTCAATGAGCTGGAGACGATGCGCGCTGTGGCCAGACGCATCGAGTTGGTGGATGCGGAGTCGCAGCCGAGTCCGGAACTGGTCAACCGCTATCGGCATTATCTTGATACCCGTGGCGGTGTGTCCGAGACACCCACCTGGTACTGGCTGCTGCGCGAGACCCAAGGGGATTTGCAACCCTACCACTGCGACTTGCGGCACATGATCGACAGTCAGGCATTCCTGTACGACAGTTTGTTTTGCGAATGGGCGTATGTAATCAATTTGGATAATGAGCAGTTTGAGGTCTATCGCGGCTTCAATCAGGATCCCTCTCGTTCAGGTCGTTACGCTAGCCAACGTAGTGGCCGCGACAATCCTTACTATGGCGTGGTGTTGATACGGGAGTTCCCTTTTGCCGAATTCAGTCGTGGAACGATCGACGACATGGTCAAGGAAATGGAGCGACTGGATGAGTTGTGATCTGGCAAAAGCTCGACCTTATTGCAAATCAATCCAATTTCTGGAATAGATACCGGTTCGATGCGATTAACTAACTGTGAAGCAAAAAAATTCCCAGAACGCGCTGACAGTGATAGCTGCGATCGGCAATGCTGCGTAGGTTACTGATTCTGATTTCTATTTTTATGTATCGGAATACCGCGCCGCCTGACTGGTGCTGTAGCGTCATTGAAACAAATCTCACAATACGTTAAACGCCATCCATATTGTCATCGTCATCTTCATGGGTTGACTGGAATTGCGCTGGCAGCGCATGCCCGGCTCGAATCAACCAAACCCGATTGGGTATGAGCAAGTTCTCTTGCGCTAAGATGCGCTCGACTTTGCTTAATGCAGCTTCATCCACTGCGGCCACCAAGATACAATTGAAGCGCGATGCAAGACCATGTCGGACATTAGCAGCAACATCAGAGCGACCGGTTTCCACTTCGATTCCAACGCTTTCCCGGCCTCGGGTCGCCAGCACATCGACCCGACCTCCAACGCGCGATGCCTCGATTTGGGTGGCATACCCCATAACTTTAAACAATGCAGCGTAGTGACGCTTGAGGTAGTGATGGCGTAGGGACTCATTCGATCGATTGGAGTCGTTCGCCTGATCGTTATGGCTGGTCGCCTGTTTTGAACCATCCTTGGGATTGGTCATGTCGATGCTGTTCGCATTTGCATCAAGGTCACCGATGATCCGTTGCCCTGATTTCGATAGTCGCAACACCACCTTGCGCGTACGCCCAACGCTGACCACCGCTTCTTCCAACCAGCCGCCCTGCAACAGGCGCACCTTGAGTCGATGCCCAGTGCCAGCCGCCAGGCCCAAGCGCTGGTAGCGCTGCTTGACACCTGCATCCGGATCCTGAGCCACATTAGCCAGGAATCGGAGGGCCGACGTATTGAGGAGCCCATCGGCCAGCGGAACCGGTGGAATCCGTCGGAATTCTGCACCTTCGCGGCCCTCACCCCGGGAACCTGTTCGAAACCCCCGATTGACGTATTGCTGCAGCGCCTGATCCGTCATCGCGCCTTTGTTGATCGGCATCGCCGGGAACTGCACCAAGAACGGTTGCCGCCAACGATCCTGCAATTTGACCACCGCCTGACCGACCGGCAGCTGGCTGAGCCAATGGCGCTGATGCTCCGGCATCTGCGAGAGCGCCGCGGCTTGTCGAATGTCTGAAGGATTCTTGAGATTGAGAACGATACTGGTGTAGCAGTTGCCCAAGGCAGCGGGCGATATCAACGAGGGATGCTGATCGACCACGATGATACCGATGCCCACCTCGCGACATTGCCGCAAGAGCATCTCCATCACCGTCTCTTGGCCCCGCTCGCGCCGATAGAGCACGTGATGGGCTTCTTCTACCACGATCACGAGGTCGAGGGTTTCGCGACGGGATTGGGCGAGTCGTGCATGGTAGAGCCATAGACAGAGCCACGGGATCAAAAACCGTTTGGCATCGGTGGCAACAGAGTCCAATTCGATGACCACCGGTTGTTTGAGCAAGACTTGAGGATCTTGCCTAGGCTGATACGTGTCAGCATCGATCCATCCAACCCATTGTAGGCTGCGCAGCGCCCGTTGGGCGGAGAGCTTCCAACCGCGCATGCGATCCACGGCAGGCATGGCTTCTACGGCCTCAATGAGGGCTGTTAGCGTGGCAGTGTCGTCCAAACCGGCGACTGCCTGCTGTAGCATGGAGCGTGCTCCATCTCCGAGTGTGTAAGCTTCACACACCATGTCCACGAATAATTGACGATACACCCGTGATTCCATGCCGACCGGCGCTGCCAATGAGCTAAAGGGCCATGGAACCAGCTTACGCCCTGGCGTGAAGACGCGTAATCGACTTGAGATCAGAGGAATGAGATGACGAGCGGTTCGCTTCCAATCTAAGAACACAAAGGGAACAGAACGTGCCATTAGCTGTCGCAGCAGATGGAACACCGCGTTGGTCTTACCAGCCCCACTGCGACCAAAGATGGCTAGGTTCTGAATCAACTCACCCGAGCGTAGTCCTGCCAGCCAGTAGGATGTGTCGTAGAGAATGGGTCCCAGATTGAAGGTGCCCCTTATGCGTTGTTCTGGTGGCAGCGAGAGTAGCAATTTGTCGCGAGCGGAACCCAGTAAGCGATAGGCCGTCGTTTTGATCTGCCGTTCCACCAGCATCCGCACCCGCGCGTCTGCGGTATCCAACACCCGGCGCCAATGGGCCACCTCCTTGGGCCGCAAGGGATGTAACATGCACAGGAGCTCATCGATTGAATTCATGGGGGCAGCAGCTGGCTGTGTTGGTTGATGAGATCCAACAGCTGTTGCTGCAGTTCACGGCGACGCGTGTGCGCTTGAGCCACGAATCGACGTCGCTCCACCGCCAGCACGTCGAGCTTGTCCATCAAGCGGTTGTATTCCTCGATCCGCACCCCCGTGGGCCAGACACGATAACGCAATTGGTGCAGTTGCCCATCGATGCGACACTCCTGCTCCAACAGATTGCGGAGCAGGGTGTCATCCTGTTGCCGGATAGCAATGAGTTGGTTGAGGGTGAGCGCCAGGTGGGACTCCACGGTGGCGATGGCCGTTCCCGTCTCTGCGTCTCGTGAACGCCGTTCGGTCAAACGGGTGGCCAGGTGTTCGAGCCGTTCTTCGAACGCCTCAAACCGCAGAATGTCATGGGTCATGGTCCCACCTCCGAGGCAGCAAGTAGGCGGTCGAATCGTAGGCTTGCAGGTTGAGCTGTTGATAGATCCGTCCCACCGGCGTCAGTTGGTAGCGTGGATAACCACCTCGATCAGATTCCACTCGTTCGGCGATCCCCCAATCCAGGAAGAGGCGGATGACATCCCGTACGTTGTTGGCACTCATGCGGATGGATGGGTCGCGGCCGTAGGCGCGACGCTTGATGGCAGCCGGTTGGAGCGGCTGATCGAGCGTGCGTAACACGATGGATCGATGGCGATAGCAGAGAGAACCATACCGCTGCCAATCGATCACCGGCAGTCGTGGCACCGGCTCGTTCATACCACGCTGTTGCCGCAACCACGCCTGATAGATCTGTCCCAACGGCGTGAGGCCATGTAAACGGCTTCGAACCTGGGCTGGGTTCAAACATCGCACCCAGCCTCGTCGGTTCAACCCGTGCAACGCAACACCACACGCGTCGGCAGTAAGGCCGGATTGGTGTACCAACTGGTGAATCGTCAAGGGTTGAACCAGGCGCAGCAGCACCTGTTGGCGCAAATCGCTACGCTGGAGCCAAGTGAAGCCGTGTGGAGTTGGGGTCATCATAAAACGGTGAGATGCAGATGACATGAGCAGCACAGATTAGGTGTATTCAATCAGTCTGTTATCACGTCCACTTGCATTTCCAAAAACAAGGAGCGATTCAATCCATACATGTATTGAACCGCCGAACCCGTCCCCAACGCGCGAATGAATGTGCATCCGCTATTAATAGGTGATGCGCGCATTGGGATAAATCAGGCGGCGGATTTATCCAGCGCCGCCAAGCGCTCCCGAGCAATCTTGAGATAATCGGCATTGAGTTCGATACCGATGTACCGCCGCCCGAGTCGTTTAGCGACCACAGCCGTGGTACCCACCCCCATAAAAGGATCGAGCACGATGCCATTGGGTGGGCAGCCCGCCAGAATGGGTCGTTCGCAGAGTCGTTCGGGATAGACGGCATAGTGAGAGCTGGCAAACCCCTTGGTCGGAATATCCCAACAGTCACCGGGGTTCTTGCCCTTGGGATGCATGCCTTGCACGTCATCGCGGCGTGGCGGCAGGCGGCTGCCATTGAGGGCTGGCGACAGTCGCGACACGGTCTGCGGACGTGGGTAGCGTGGGCGCGAGCGATGTGGCACCCGGACCGCATCCAAATCAAAATGGTACTTGCGTGCCTGAGAGAACAGATACAGATACTCCCAGGAACAGGCAAAGCGATCTTTCACACTGGTGGGCATGTGATTGGGCTTATGCCAAACGATGCGATTTCGGAGGGTCCAGCCCGCTTGCACCATGGCTATTACGAATCGCTCCGGAACAAGGCAAAGCGATTTGATCGGCACACCGGGATAGAACCGGTTTGGTGCTGACGCTTGGCCAGCTTTGGGCTTCGGGTATCGATTGGGCAACAGCGGATCGACCACGTTCGAAAACTGTCCCCAGCTACCTGCATAGGTGTCGGCCAGGTTGACCCAACAGGTCCCCGTCGGCTTCAACACCCGACGAATCTCCTTGAATATGACGAGCAGTCTATTGACGTATTCATCTGGGGTCGGTTCTACACCAATTTGCCGGGTCACGCCGTAGTCGCGTAGTGCCCAATACGGTGGCGAGCACAGCACCATGTCCACGCAGGCGTCGGGCCATCTCATGAGGATCGATGCGGCTTCCCCTTGGTACAGGGTATTCGGTGTTGGTTCTTGGTCGTTCATGCCACCCATAATGACGCGACTTACTATAAAGGCTGCACTGGCGAGACCGACCTGTCGGCATCACGTAATACGTAACATCCGAATTAGAGCCTTTAATTAAGCACACAGTATGTGCACATATTCAACCGTACATGCGGCAGCGGAACGCTTATATATTACGATAACAATTAAGCATTTATGTGGAACGAACCATCGGCGGACGATCTCGCGTGCCTACCACCACTCTACCACCAACAAAACCGCAGTTGGCGCAACATCGAGATTCATCAGCACTACTTCATCGGTGGCTGCGATTGGTACGCCGCTGAATATGAGCCCAAAGAACGCCTGTTCTTCGGCTATGCCATTCTCCACCAGGATCTGCAGAAGTCGGAATGGGGATACTTCAGTCTTGATGAAATGCGGGAAGTTCGAGTCAAAGGAATCGAGGTCGATCGCGACCTGCATTGGGCCGTCAGACCCGCATCCGACATTGAGAAGATCGTGGCGGCTCATCGGGCACGCGGCATCGACTGAAAATGTCCGGTAGGACGCTCAATCCAGCAGGGTCAATTCCGCATAAGAGGTAAGAACATGTCAAACCAACAACAATCTCCAACAGCAGATACGCTCATTCGCGTACAAAAGCGGACCGCGTCCATCCTCGACCAACTAGTCATCGACATGGGCTTTAATACGATTGATCAACTGTTGCGTCAGATACTCGTGATCCAAGCCTTGGATCATTTGGACCGTCAACGCATGTCATCATCCAAGCGCCAGTCGCTATTGAGACGATTGGCAGCCTTCACAGCCGATCTTCCATCGGAGGACACTCCATCTCCTCACGAGGTAAAGGTGCAATGACACATATGACCACTGTTCAGGTCGACGACACAACCCTGCAGCTTCTAAAGGCCTACAAGGTGGACCATCGCTTCGACAGCTATGATGCCGCCATCCGCCATCTGATCGACTCGGTTGGCGAGAGATAATACATTGCCGAAAATAGGGTTTCCGTATCTCCTCCTGGCGTGGCATCCGCTATCGCGATCCCAGAATTAACGTGCGCAGATCGACCATTGAGTATGGTGAATCGATCAAAACTTCTTTGAATGACTCTCTCGTGTTGCCACGTCCGGGTATTTATGAAGACTGTGCAATAATCGACCAGAGTCCGGGGCAAATTTCTGATGTGCGAGGATTTACTCGATCCTGATAAATGCGCAGCGTTTTCTCGATGCGCTTTTCGGAAAAGACAATTCCTTCCAGATGAGGAGCCCAAATTGACGCCACTTTCCCCAAAGTGATTGGTGACGTTGCGCTGAATTCGGCGGCAATCCCGACATATCGATCGGATTGACGCGTCAAGCGACGGTACGCTCGCTCATATCGTCTTTTGAACTCGGGATCGGCAACAAGACGTGTCTCAAGCCACTGCGCCTTGTATTGCTTTTGGTGGTCGCAGCTGTTTTCACGTTGTTGAGCCGACCTAGCCGCGTACCACCGACGGCCCCGTAAATTGTGGTCCAGCCGATATTGCGGATCGATATACATCCGAATTGCAGCTTGGGATAATGCAAACGGGTTAAGAGTCGTAGATGAGGCGATTGCACCGGCGACCTGCCAACTGCTGAGATGCTGATTCTGCGTGGTTTGCCAGTATTTCTGCCAGTGATCCACAAGGGCGGTTGGTGCGATTTTTTTGCGAGCCATTTGTAATGTCGCAAGTCGCTTAAGTGCAATGATTTAAAACGTTTTTGGCCGAGACATGGATATCACTAATTCTTGACTAATTGAACGAAATCCGTCGATAAAAAAAAAATCGCATGACCCCTGAAGGGAGGACGAATATGAACCTGTGGTATCTAACGAGTCTGGCGGGCGTTGTGGCGATGTTGATTTTTGCAGGGGCGAAGATAGCCCACCGAATTTGCAGTGGTGACAGTCCAGTGCGTCGATCGGCATTGGGCCTATTCGTGTGCTTGTCCGCCGTATGGGTCAACTGGATCATGTACGCGTGTCTGCCGTTTTCAACGCGCATGGAGCGATTTGCGGCCATGACTTCAACCGCTAATTGTGGTTGGCAATCCGTTTTGGCGGGGCTGGGTGTCGTATTGGGGTTCTATAGCGCCAGAGGTTTTATTGGTCGTATCGTCGACCGTTGGAACCATTCGAATCAACAAAACCTAATTGGCCTATTTATGCTCACGACCATGTTCTTGTTGTATTGGTCCATTCTCTGGAACAAGACCATCTTACTCGGTTTAACAAGCCTTATTATTAGCGTCACGATGGGCTGGTATCTGCCATTTATCATCCTTGCGCTAAAGGCTAACAGGATCCATGGAACGCCTTCGAAGCCAAAAACGCATGACCAGCGGCGGACTCGTTCATCCCCAGATCGGCGACGTCCCTGGCCTAGTAGTCAAATGCCAACCCGCCCATTTGAACGATACAGCAGCGATCGCTATGCGCATCAGAATTGATGCGGCTACAGCGTTTGATGGTCGACCGAAAAACGAGGCTTCTTGGCATTCTTTTCGAATCGATTTTCAAAATATGTAACTAGCTAGGTGGCTTGCATTGGCCAGATTCGAACACGGTGAACACAGCATGTAGCTGAGTGAATCAAGGCAGATGATACACAGAACAAGTTTTTGATTTGTTTTTTGATTCAGGTTGCTTTCCTAAGAGAACGTTCTAAGAGAGTTCATCTAATGAGCGGCGCGGAATCGCAACTCTCCGTGCAATATACCGCTTTGTCCAGATCAGTACTCAAGCTCATGCCTTGAACTCAACTGCGAGCACAAATCGCCCACGGCTATCGCAACGTGTCAGGGGTAGAAACTATATATTGTGAAACCATCGCCATCCTGATCGGTGATGGATATGGCCGACAAACCGGCCCTCATGTGTCGTACCTGTGGCCGTGCCTTGACGATGGGCGTGGATATTCTGCGTCTGGATGAAGGCGTTGTTGGACCACGCGGATTCATTGACCTGCAGCACGAGCACTTTTGCGGTATCGAGTGCTTGCGGCGGCAGTATTGTCCGCAACAGATCCCGCATGTAATGCGCAGATCGCCATAGGTGCGAAAAATCGAGGACCAACCCGACGCCCTTGAAAAGTTAACCATTTCGGCTGGCGCCCACCCGCGGCGTTGCCCTATTTGGTTAACTTTTTTAGGGCGCATTTATATATCATTGCAGTCTACAGATTGGTATGGCTTTTCAAGAGCGCTATCACAATGGACGCACCAAACTACAACTGGACCCTACTATTTGTGCAGAAAACAAGCGTATTTTTGAAGAATTCTTTGATTGGGAAGAAGTCAAGCTCAAACGCCGCAACGGCTTCACGCGTCTAGATGAAGCCTGCTACAAAACCCTTTGGGCCTACACAACGCGCTTTCGCGTGGTCAATCGTTGGTTCCAAAACAAACCCTGGGAAAAACTAACCAAGGAAGATATCCAGAAGGTATACGACGATTTGGAAGACGGAAAAATTAGAGGTCGTAGCGGGTTGCCTCTACGGGACAGATCCACATATTACAACAAAGTGATGAAAGCCAAGCCCTTTGCATTGGCAGGAAAAGCCGAGTTGGCTCAGTCGATCATCGAGTTCAGCACACGCCAACAGCGCGAGGTTCGGTTCATCATCGAATCGGAGTTCCGCAAGCTCATTCGCCCCCTAAATACACCGCAGCAACAATTGCTGTTCTGGCTCGCGTGGGATATCGGTGAGAACATCAACAGCCTTCTGCAGCTGAAGAAACTCGATTTCACCAAGCAACGCCATCATGGCAGTAGCGAAGACGAATACTTGGTGCGACTGGCACCTGCCATCCTAAAACGAAGCCGCACAGCCAGAAGTGAATGCACACTCTATCCGGAGACGGTCGCACTGCTTGATATTGTCTTGGACGGCCTTGATGACAATGATCGGCTGTTTCATTTTGGATACGCACAGGCCGCAAAGTTGATGCGCATTGCCGTCCGCAAGACCAACGCACGCGTCGCCCCTGACAATCTCAAACCAACTTGGAAAGATCTACGCAGCGGTATGGCCTGCCATCTGCTAAAAAAGGGTTGGCGACTGGAAGAAGTCAACAGCAGACTGGGCCATAAACCCAGTTCGTCAGAGATTGATCGCTATATCTCGCATCTTGCCATCAATCGGCATCGCCCCAAGCAGATGATGATCAACTCCACCGTTCAAGATCTACAAAGAGAGCTAGAAGATACTCGTCAGCGAGAAAAACTCATTACCGACCGATTGCAGCGGCAGGACGAGCAGAACGAGCAACTGCGAAACAGCTTAGAGACACTCCGAAAACAATTCGGAGACTTGGTCGCAGACTTGCAACAACTGGACGGAAGCAAATTGTCATAGTGCTTTCAACGGAGAGTTGACGGGGCTCATCGGTTCAACACCCATGAACCTTACTCGCCATCTCCAATTGATGAGGGAGCATTCACCGGACGAACAAGAGATCATCAATATCTCACGCAGTGAATTTGCCGCATTGCTTCGCAAAGCAGCAGGGATTGAAGCAGAATTGGATCGTCTCATCGACCAGGAGATTCGATGTTTTCATTCGGCCAATGTGCCTCTGCATCAGCCTCAGCAACGGCAGCCGAGTGAGAGTAGCCGCCCAGGAGAATGACGGTCGTCTAGGGAATCGACACTTTGAATCACAGAGGTCGATGAGAGATCATCTCAGGGATCAACTTCATGTAGCGCTCAGCTGGCGGAGATCAGTGACAATGATTAAGACGAATTTAATATGGGCGATCTCCGTTGACGACCATGTCAACCGCTTGTTTCGAGCATGTGCCCACTGTATCTGTGGATTGCTCGAGAAACCCACTGGCTCAAACCTACTGACCCGTTTCGTATTTCAGTCGTCTTATCCAACACCGAAGAACGTCGTCAGTAACAAGCAAAGTTCTCAATAACGCACTTGCGCACCCAGCAGTCAATCTTGAAAGGGTAGCCGAAAAAATTACCACCTGAGATCGACTACGTTTTAACAAGAAAGCACTACTGACAATTTCCGTTCACACACTGCGTGCCAGCCGGGCAGGAAATAATCTCCACAGCTTGCGAAAATGCGCATTCCAAACTTACGCTTGAATCAACAGCATCGATAAATGAATCGGTGTTAGACGAAACCACGTCGCGCATGAAGGTCTCACCACACCAGCGGTGACATGGTGAATTCCCTGCATCATAGTAAATCCCAATGATAGTTGCGTTCCCATTTGTTGAGTCATTTTCGGCCGAGATGGTCGCCAATTCTGCACTACACCAACTCAGATGCGAGATGTTTCCAAACTCGGTGCAACTATCACACCCGTTATCGCATCCATCGCATTCTTCTCCAATATCTGCAACATTCGGTGCGGGATACGGATTCTCAGGTGGATTTCCCGAGAGAACGCAAAGATTGCGGATGTCATGCGTAGTTTGACCATCCGAGACTATTACAATGAAGTCACGTAGTGTTTCGTCTTCGACCGAGGTAAGGCCTCCCGGAATCTGCGTAAGCTTTGTATCCGCCTCATCAATTGCCGCACCAATATCTGTTCCTCCCTGGGTCCCAGCAACATAGATATCGGCTAGCGCGAGATACAGACCAGTATGTCCCGCAGTGGTGATCGATTGCGGACCACGAGTTCCGTATTGATTGGTAAATTCTTCGCCCGGGTTTGTTCCAGATGCCGGGGCGACAATGATGGCTGCATTGGATTGAAACGTACTGAATTTTCCTATTGCAACATACGGCTGAACTGCCGCAGCGCTAAATGCATCAAGCATATCCATTGCCGCCTCTACTTCTTCACGTAACTCATCGGTCTGACCGCCACCGGTACCTTTATGAACGCTACCTGTGACATCCAGCATAATAACGACCTTCGCCAGCGCATTACGACATTCGGCACAGCAATCGTCGCCTACGTCCGTATGCAATGCCACCCCCGACGTTCCATCACACGTGTCGGTCGTGCAGAAATCGCCATCATCGAGCCGCGTAAAGACGGATAGATCGGAATTGCAGCAATATTCTGAGGACGGCGGGCACGCATCAAATATCCCATCCAACTGCACAAACGTGTCTTCACCGTTGTTGGAATAAGCGAAGTCGAATTCGATCGTCACACTAGTACGATCAATATCACTAAGATCCAAGCGCACCACGTAATATCCGTCCGCATCTGGACCGGTCCTACTGAAGTTGTCCACGCCCGAGTTAAAGAGAACGCCCACGCTCGGATCGGTGTCTCGATAATAAGCCGAAGGGTAAGACATTGGCGCGTTACTCAATGGTGTACTAACGACGTGATCCATCGCCGTGCCGCCTGCCCCCAAATACACGCGCACGATAAACGCGTCGGGCGGTAGCTTGGGATCTCGTGTTCCGCCGTCGGAAACCATGCGGTAACGAAAAGCAATGTATTCGAAACCTGTTGTTAGATTTGATAGATCGATGCCCGACTGCGTCAGTCGCGCCAATCCCGCGCCGCCTTCCGAGAAAATTGCAAAACCGTTTCCATCGGGGGCTTCCAATGCAGAGGCTGTCCCGAGCAAGTTCCAACTTGCAATCGAGCCGCCCGTCACATCGAGACCGGGGTTGGGAATTTGGCCGTATGCCAGCGCGGGCAGGCACAGCCCTATCGAGATCGACAGCAACATGGCCGTTAGTGATCGTGTGTTCATCGTTTCACGCATCCCTTTCCATCTGCGGCACGCGCCGCCCTTCATGATCCGCCAGTCATTTGACCCGGTCGGTTACATTCTGATTCCTGCGGCCGATCGCATGATCGCCGAACGGTCTTGTTTCGACTTGGCCAACGGTAACGAAACCAGTTGATGTACAAGTTACCAATTGTCGCGGCCTGCGGTTCATTGCTTTCCCTAGTCAATCAACGCTTGTCGATGCAATTCATGCACCATGATTCAATCGTTCGTCCACGCTGCTTCAACATGCCGGCCCTATGAGTCGGCATGACACTCGGCGATCATCAACGGTGGGTTGAGTACAACCCAATTTACAACCTCTAATAATCAGTATTAATCTTAATAGAAATGTCGTCACCCATCCCGAATTCATCAACGGCGTTTTCACCTATTGAATAAACTAGTGGACAATCATCGTCTTTTGCAACATACGAAAGCCGAAACTCCTGCCCCCAGCCATCAAAAAACAGTGTGTCCTGCGACCATACGTCCTGCCCTTCTAAGTACGGAGACAACTCTGAAATCCAATGATTGGCCGGCGGATATCTCCCCGTTTCCATTTTTCGTAATTTCACATGTTCCACCAAGATCGCCAACCTAATTCGAGTATTCTTCGCCGCCCGCCGGTTATGCGAATCGTACTTATTTTTTTGTACAACAAAGCAGCACACGGAAACTATCCCTATGATAGATAAACAAAAAAGAAATCTTCGGACATTGAGCTTATTCATTCCAACCCATTTGCATCAGGGTAGTTCGCGCCGAATCTACTTGAGCCTGCGTTAGGAAAAGCTGCCGAAGTTTCACCCCTGGCCTTTCATCGGCTTCAGCCATTAGATTAGTTGGGTTTGCAGTAATATGGGTCGCCCAAACGCTATGGCTAAACATTCGGGGTATCAATACATGACCTAACTCATGCGCAATCGTTTCTTCGTTTCCGCCATGCCTCAGGATTCCAAAGCCCAAATCATGCTCTGGAGTGAAGCCAGTATATAGGTCATCAGCAGTCCCGATTCGGTCATTCACTATTATCACATGATGGCCTCGGTCATGATAATAGTCACTAACTACATCATGGAGTTCACTTCGGGTTGTGGACATGGCGATAGGGTCGTCCACAAGCGGAATATCCTTATCCCAAATCAACTCGATACCAGCGGTACGCTTCCAATAGTCACTTGCTTTAGACATATTCTCATTGAGTATCCGCCGTTGAGCAGACCAGTAACTGGGCCCTGTTACCAATGCCAAATTAGAGTTTATCATAAGAGGCTGTACTCTCATCCTTAGAATATGTCCCGAATATGTGTTTGTATTTCTGCTTAGCGTGCGATTACGAATCCCAAAGAAAATCGCAGATGCGACAAGTGCGATAATTCCGATAACTAAAAGAGTTTGTCGGGGTGTCAACCCACTCGGATCCATTTTCATCACCGGATTCGCGTGGGCGTACAGATACTTATGCAGCGACATCGGGTCGCTTCTTACACCATCGAACGGATCGGCATTAATAAACCGACCGATGCTCTGGTCGTAGTACCGAGCGCGCAGGTAATACGACCGCGTCTCGCCGTCGTATTGCTCGCCGTTATACAGATACGAATTCACCGACACGCCCACGCGATCCAGCATCACGCCGAACGCGTCGTACGTGTATGTATCCGTCACCACCGGCGTGGCCGCGTCATCCGTCAACTGTCGCGTCGACATCTGACCGTCGTAGTGGTAGTAGCGATAGTCGGCGCTGCTGAAGTCCGCCGGTGTCGATCCATCCACCATCGCATCGATGTCGCCCGTGCGGCTGAGCAGATCATCGCCGTAGGTGTAAAGCGTGAGTTGATCCGGATTGGGGCTGCCCGCCACTTCCTGACGCTCGGCCACCACCTGCGCGTAGGGCCGCTGCTTATCGATCAGATACACAATCTTCTTCACACCGTTGGTGATCGTGCGTCGCCGCACGCCCCACGGGTCATACACGAACTGCATCTCATCGCCGCCCGGCGCATGCAGACGCACCAGCCGATTCTCCGCGTCGTATTCGTAATCGAGAATGCTCGGCGGCCCGCCCGCACCCGTGCAGGTCTTCTGAATCATGTTGCCGTCGTCATCCCAGCTATAGCTGAGCATCGACGTCGCCCCGGCCAACGGTTCGCACCAACCGATCGACGCGGCAATAGCCGCCTGCATCGAGCGATACAGTTGCGCATCGCGCTCCAGCCCCAGCACCGTCTCACCGCCGACCAGCATCAGCGGCAAGCAGAACAACGAGATCGTGCCACGCCACACATGTCTGCGACGCTTAGCGCGCCCCAGATGTCGACGGCGCGAACGCAACAAACTCAACGGATACAACAGCGCGCAAGCGCTGGTCGCCACCACGCCGATCAAGATGCGACCGCTCCACACGGATGGCCGCGGTGGGCGATAGCCCGCTGACGCCATGGCTGCTTGCTGCGCCGCCGGCGGTCCGCGTGCCATCATCGTGCCATCGTTAAACCGCCGCATGCCCGCAAGCGACTCCTGTCGCGTTTCGGTCAATAACCGATCGTTCGCGTCATACGCATACGTTACCAATGCCGCTGTATCAGGCACCGTGCTCGTCTTCGTTAGCCGATTGCCGACCGCGTCATAGGTGTAGGCGATCACACCGTTCTTACCGGCCGGGTCGTTGGTAATCACCTCTTGCGTGAGGCGGTCTAACTCGTCGTAGGTGTAGTCAACCTGCCGTGCGTCGCCGCTGGCATCGTTATGAACTTCCACCACCCGTGTACGATTGCCGACGGCGTCGAGAATATAGATGTAATCAGATATCACTGCGGCGCCGGGGGCAGTGGATATCGTATTCGTCAATCGTGTTAGCCGATTGAGACGATCGTAGGTGTATGTCGTGAGCGTGCCATTCAGATTGATCGCCCAGGCGCGGTTGCCGTTGGCGTCGTAGCCGTAATAGGCATACTTTTCGTCGCCATCGATGAGTTCCTTTATGAACACCAGTCGATTGAGTTCGTCATGTTGGTACTCAACAGTAGACTCCGGCGCGCCGCCCAACTCCGATGCGGCCCTGGTAATGACCGTAGCGCGGTTGCCGGATGGGTCGTAATTGTAATCGAGCTTGCCATTGTCCAGCGTTTGTGCATGGGTTGTTATCTGATTGCGGTCATTGCGAACGAAGACTTCCTGAAACGAATCAGCGGCGGTAGCACTCAGCGAATAGCTATCCAAATCGCCACCCGCCGAATATGAATAGGCAATCGCGTCCACCAATGACGGGGCGGAGATGAACAAAGCGCCCCAGGCTTCGTCTTGCGCGCTACCATGTACGCCATCGTAATAAAGCGTGACGTAACCCGCCTGCCATGCGTGCAAATCGGCAGGGCTGAGCGTAATGGTGAAGTCGGTAATAACCGGCTCATACGCTGGTGTAACCGGAAGTTGCACGGTTCGTACAGTATGACCGGGTTTACCAATGTCAATTGAGATTTCATTAAACGTGAACTGCGTATATTCCGAATGCGGCATCTGGCAGTTAACGTCGACTTCGAGACCACTGTTGGAGAACTGGAATTCGCACGTACCTTGGAACGGCGTCGTTTTAGGATCAAAAATTTCATCGCCCTTGTCGTCATACAGAGCGGTAACAGCATGGATCAGCGGCTCAGGGGCGACCGGGTACTTGCCGACCATGTTGTTCATGTCGTCATACGTATATTCAACCTTCTGACCGCGGAAGTTCTCCTTCTGCACCAAATTACCGAGATCATCGTGCACCCAACGCTCGATCTGCCCCATCGGTCGCGTGCGGCTCTTCATGCGGCCTAGCACGTCGTAGGTCATCGAGGTTGCGCGATCGAGCGCGTCGAATTGCGTCATCAGGCGCCCTGACGGGCCATAGACGTATTCGGTCTCGTACTGCAGCGCGTTGCGAATCTTTGATACGCGCCCGAGATCGTCGTACACCGTCTCGGTGCGGCGATTCTTCTGGTCGATTCGGGCCGTCGCGCGACCGCCGTTGTCGTACTCTGTACGCACGTACGTCGCTTCGCCCCCTGCGCTCGCCGCTGGGAAAACCGTACGATCGAGCCGACCATTGATGTCATATTCGTTCTCGACGTAGTATTCGTCGCCCGAGACAATGCTGCGCGCATCGCGTGTCTTGATCGTACGACCGTTGAGATCGCTATAGGTGATCGAAAGATAAGCGGTCGGATTCGTGTCCAGCACTGGCGTACCCGTCGGCGCGGCGGTGCCGAATCCCTTTACGTAGTTCACGACCCACTGCTGATCGACGGGCACCTCGCCGTTGTCGGTCAGCGCCGAAACATCCACCATCGACGCACCAGCTACCGACAGCGTAAACGTCTCAAACTCATAGAAATATTCCGATACGACGACGTCCGGCAGAGTGCCGTCTGAGGTCGGCTGATAGGTGCGCTTGGTGCGCCCTACATCATCGTATTCGGTGCGCTGTCGAATACCGCCGGGCAGCAGTGTTTCCACGCGATTGCCACGCTCATCGTAAACGTAGGTCGTGACGCGACCATTGCGATCGGTGGACGTGACTTGTCGCCCAAGTACGTCGTATGTCGATTCTTGGGTACTACCATTGGGATAGGTTGTCTTGACGAGATTACCACGCAAGTCGTATTCGTAACTGGTGACGCGACCCAACGGATCGGTGACAGATTCGGGCTTACCGATGTTGTTATAGACCGTCGTTGTGACGTTGCCGTCGCCATCGATCTGTTGCACGGCGCGACCCGATTCGTCGTACACAGTTTGCGTTTCAGAAACGACTTCAACGCCATCTGTGAAGACCGTCTGGCGCGTATGCGTGCGTCGACCGGCGAGGTCGTAATCGAACTCCGTCTTATTACCCGCTGGGTCGATTTGTTCCTTGATATTGCCGTCTTCGTAGTACTTGAATCGCGAGATCTTTCCATTGCGATCGGTAATCGTCGCAAGTTGACCCGTTTGATCCTCATAGGTTTGTAGCGTGACGAATCCGGCTGCGTCGTAGGTGGCCTCGACCGCGCCGGTAAACGGATCGTATTGGAATTGGGCCGACACTTCGACGATGGATGTGTCCATTGCAGCATCGGCGTCCATCACGGCTTGCACATTCAGCGGATCGCGCGTGGTCAGTATCTGACCAAAGTCGTTATACGTCATGCGCGTGATCTTGGCGTCGACCAGTTGGCCCGCCACCAGGCGTCCGCCACTTCGTTGTTCGGTGACCAAATCGGATTGTGCGCTGTCGTAAACCACTTCTGAAACGCGACCGGCCGCGTCGATCGTGCGCGTCTGGCGCCCCTCAGAGTCGTAGGTCATGACGGTGTGATTCAAAAGATCACTTGGACCGCCACTGCCGACTGTCATCGTCAACGTGACGTTGCCGTCCGAGTTGTAGCAATGAATCGTGCTGACCCCGGTCGGATCGAGAATACTCTCGAAGCGAGTGCAGTCGTACTCCACCCCAAGATCCATCTCATTGGGTAGATCGGTAAACTCGCTCAGATTGGAACTGGGCGCAATGCCACCAGTGGGAATGGGTGTGCGCTCCGGTCGGATGAATTCTGTGCGGTTATTCTCGGCGTCAATGATGGTAATAAGTTTGCCATCGTCGTCATAGATGTTACGCGCTGCGCGCACGCCGCGCGGATCGATGATGTCGACCAGACCATGGTCGTTGTTATAAACAAAACGCGTGACATGCTGCGAACGATCAGTGACAGATATGAGATCTTCGTTCTCATCGTATTCATAGACGATGGCGTTATCCTCGGGATCAATCACGCTTGTGATCAAGTTCGAAGCAGGATCGCGCTCGAATCGAATGACGTATTCGGCACTGTCGCCACGACGAATACCGCCTTCTTCGAAGATGATTTGATTGCCGAAGCGATCCGTAATGCTGCGCAAGCTATAGCTGCCGAGCGGAAGGGGATCCTCGTTCGGGTGGTTTATCACGCTATCCAAATGATCGCTACTGAACTCGAATTGGGTGCCGTCTTGGGTTGTGACCTTGTAGCCCGTCGGTTCCCACGGCGTCGCCGGGAACGAAGGGCTATACTCGGAAGTCGAGAGCACGCCGAATTCAGTGAGATCGTTGGTATCCGCCTGCACGTTGATGGGCGTTACCCCAAGCGGCTCCAGCGTCGAACTACCCCGCGAGATCAGAATGAAATCAACCGGATCTTGATCATCAAGGGCGTAGAAGATGCAGCCACCAATGTTGGCACCTTGAATGGCGTTGTTACCAGCCCCTCTCAGCTGAGGCCGGAATACTTCAACGCGTCCGTCCGGCCAATTGACGGATACTGTATGGGCTCCAAATGGCTCATAGCCACAGAACCCGTCCTGGGTATAAACCTGCCAATCGTATCCGACCGGATACGATTCTTGCACGGTCATACTGGCCAAGCCCAGCTGCCAACCGTATCCGAAATCGCCTTTGAACTTATCGCGGCTGTCGTATGAGCGTGTCACGGTGGCAGGAATGCCAACAACCGGAACCTGAAGGTCATCGAACGCAATGGTGAAGTTGCCGACCTTGCGATCACCGGTGACGATGATGGTCTCCCAGGTCGATGCGCTCGAACCATCCAACGCGTATCCCGTTAGAACGATGTCGTAGGTGCCGTTGGGCATCACGGTGGTGTCCAGCATCCCCAAGCTACCGGTCGACGATTCGGATACTGCATCGTAACTCGTATCAAATATGTACGGATCGATATCTGTGCGACCAACAGGACGATAGGCCAGCTCATAACGATCAAACTGACTGGTCGGAACGGATAGATCTTCACAGTACCCGTAAATGTCGAGAATGCCTTCAACTTCGGGGACAATGCCGACCGTCGCTAGCGTGTTGGACAACTCGTCGACCAATGATGTGATCGCCAAGTGGGGGCAGCTGTCGGAATCCGCGCCTTCACAGGTTAGCGAAACTGATGAGTCTAGGACGCTCACTGTTTTCGTGGCGACCGATTGCTTTCCGGCCGCGTCGGTGATCGTCGCAGAAATGCGATAGACACCGGTCGCTGGTGCCACGTCGAACGAAGCGGTCGCTTTCAGAGGATTGGGGCCGATTGCCTCAGCACCGGAGGCGGATACCAACGATAATGGCGATGTCGGATTTAGGCCTACCGACGTTGGTGAGCCACTGGTGAAGTCGCGCTCAACTACGACAGTCACCTGCTCTGTACTCAAGAAGGGTAGATCGTCGCTAACGAGTACCACAAAGTCGACATCGACCGTTGCCGGAGCTTGCACGCCGGTAATGTCGATCGGATCCCGCTGGGCAAGGAGCGGATTACCGGGGGTATCGGGCTCGAATCGGATGTCAACAAGAGGTGCAAGAGTATCAAGCGCATCCCAATCAGTGGGCACACCATTGATCGGATCAACGACTTCCAATGTAACCGATACCGAATCACTTAGTTCGCCATCTGTGACATCGATGTCGATCGTGACCGTGCCCGTCGCGTCCGGCGTCCAACTGAATGCCGGACTCGGTGTTGGTTGCGGCGGAACAACGGATGGTGTCGTCGTGAATTCGGGCGGCGCAGTTAAGGTAAGCGTCCAGAATAACTCGTCTGGTTGGTGATCTGGATCCAACGCTGTTAAGTCAAACTCAAACAATTCATTGACGAACAACGTCGTTGATGGCGGAAATGACGTGATCTCTGGGCCAACATTCGGAGGTTCCGGATTGACGTTGATGGTGAACACGTGGTTCAACGAGTTGGAGCCGGCGGTAAATGCCAAATCGATATCGTAAGGTCCGACATCTGCTGCCGTAGGGGTATCCCACTCGAGCTGGAAGCGCGAAACACCCTCGGCCAAGTCCGAGGACTGACTACTGATGTCTGTCAACGTCATGCCGCTCGGTGGCGATGCCGGATCCACAATGTCGCCGTTCAGCGATGCCTGCGTGATCTCGCAGATGTTGAAATCGTCACTGAGATTGAGAACATCAATTATGTACTCGTATCGTCGCTCGGCGTAAGCCTCGACCACCGGTTCACTCTGGACTTCAATCACGTTCCCGTTACACGAATAGACCGGGACATTGTTCAACTCAATCGACGATGGTGCGCCATTGCTGTCAACCGCAGCGATGACAAAGTTGTATATCGCAAAATTCTGTCCATCGGGTATGTCATCCAAGACCGGATTCCATATCGCAACGTGCGCGCCGACGGTGAGATTGCTGTCGTCGGCATCAGGGAACAGGTCGCCGTCTGTACCCGGTGCGGCAGATAAAACGACTGAAACATCCGCATCAGAGTCATCACTGACTGTGAAATTGATGTTGAACGCCTCGCCAACGATGGCATACGCATCGTGACTGGTGATATCGATCACCGGTGAGGAATTGCTTTCGTCAAAACCGCCGTCCAAGGCCCTTACGTCGATGGCCCATATTTCGGTAGCTGGCTCCGAAGACGCGTCTCCATCGTAAACTGCAATTTCCACAGGGTGAGGACTATTGAAAATATCACCGGCGGTAGGGCTCCATTCGAGTTTATTGGGAACAGTACTGTCGAAATGCATTCCCGTGGGGCCGTTTACCAACTCGAAACAGATTCCGTTGAGCGTACCTAAACCTGCTTGGATGCAGCTCGCCTGACCATCGGGGTCGTATGCATCCACAAGATATTCGTAGTCGATACCTGCAATCACCGAATATGGCGCGCGCGATCGAATGACCGGAGGCACATCGACTCGTGCGACCTCAATCGTTATGGTTACATCAAGCGCTGCAAGCTCAGCGTCTGTAATCCGTAGGTTGACATCGATCGCCTCCACGACCTTGTAGAGCGGTACGAAGTCCTGGGGAACATTCCAAGTGATGCGGCCACTATCGGCATGAATACCGAGCCCTGAGGGCAGCGGGCTCATCGGGTCATCCAGAATCTGATAGCGCAGACGATCCCCGTCGATGTCCGAGGCTTCGACGATATAGCTTAGATACTCACCTTCGTCGATGTATTGCGTGAGAATCGGTTCATCGAGCTGCGGCACTGCATTGCGATCTTCGACGATCAAGTTGAATGCAAACTGACCGCGACAGGTACCCGATGAATCGCTGCCGTAGTAGGCGCTGATGGTGACAATCTCGGATGAACTCGAATCATAGGGAGGCGTCCAAGCGATCAAGCCCGTGGTTGCGTCTATCTCCATACCAGTGGGGGCCGTTTCTAACGCAAATGATACGTCGGGCAATGGTGGAGAAAGGACGGGTTGGTACTCCCAGGATTCGCCTTGAACCGCTTGGGTAGGGAGCGTTGCCGTGTCAAAGACCGGCATCGTTTGACCGGCACCGCACGGCGTGTCAGTAATACGGATGTAGTAGCTGTCGGTGGAAAATGCTTGTGCACAGCTGTTCGCAGTGGGTGGACAGTCTTCTATCGCCGGATCGCCACAATCACAAGCAAACAACTCGACGAGGTAGAGGCCAGCCTCAACATTACCCGACTGCGCATCTACAAACGCTGCTGAATCCCAAATGATGTCAAAGGATTGCGTCGCGCCACCGGTTACCCCATTGAATTCGTTGTCAGCCGGCCCTGTTGTTGCGACCACCTTAAATGCATCGCCATCAGGATCGTAAACCGAAATTGGAATAGAAATACTCTCGGCTACCGGATTGCCGCCGGGCGCATCCAATCCGTCGATGTCGTACAGGTCCACATCGAAAACAACGTAGTCCGATTGGAAAATCGGTGGCCGATTCTCTTCTGTAACGGCAAAGCGAATTGTCTGCGTATCACTCTCGTAACCGTCAGAAACCGTGATTCGCACTGCTACATCAGTAGCGCCTCCGAACGATTCATCAGGCGTCCACGTTAGGAGACCGGTTTCGTAGGTGAGGCTCATCCCGGCAGGGATGTTCGCGGCAGGATCCACCGACTCGAGTACATACTGCAACGGTTGCAATTCAGGATCACGGGCTTCGACTTGATAAGCGTAATATTCGCCCTCGGCCAACGTCACTAGAAACTCGGTGAGATGAATCGGATCGGGATTAGGATCGACGATTCCACCATCGGGATCGGAGATAATGATCGGCGCCTGCTGCCGTAGATATGCAATTGGCTCAAACCCGAACGGATCTGCCGATGATTCCGATTCCGAGATGCCTTTGGGGACATACCATTCAACAATTTGGCTGATGGTATCACCAGCAGCAAGCGTATCGCCGTCGATGACCATCGTGACATAAGGACCAATATTTGCGTAGGCTGCTGTTGTCGCGTCGAAGCCTTTCAATGTGGCTTCGTTTGCTGGCGACAATCCGTCAAATGCAAGAACAATGTCACCTTGCAAGCGGTACGGCCCTTGGTTCGTGATCGTCATCTCGGAGGAGTGGACGTATTGAAAGTCGACTGCGGTTGTTTCAGGCGGGTCCACCAGTTCGACCGTGTGGTACTTAGCCGAAACAACCAAATCGATTGGCGCTTGCACCAATTGCCCGTCTGCGACGGCTCCAACGATATCGACGACATGTGAACCTGTTCCAACATCTCCATCACTGTCGGTCACTTCTGCCGTGAGCGTGATCTGTCCCGGGGTTGCGAATGACTGAGTATAGACTCCCGCTGCCGGCCAAGGTCCAGACGCGATCTCGATCAGCGGATCACCGGTGAGCCAACGAACACTCACGATATCGTCGCATGGTGTAAAAGTTGACGCTGTGAAACTACCCAATTCACCGACTGCAAGTTCGACCGGACCGATGACATCGACCAACGGCGTTGAATCGATATTCAGCGTCAGTGTTGTCATCTCAACACAAAGGCTAGCCGTATCGGTGACGGTCAAGGTCACGGTGTAGGTAGCAGCCTCAGATGGCAGGACGTCATCTAATACTGCGTAGAAGTCAAATGTCAGGCCATCGCCAGAGGCGACTTCGTCCATGCCATCCTTCACGCTCCACGAAAACGTCAAACCACTGGCGGGCAGTGTGTTCGCACCGCTGAAGACCAGCGAGTCGCACTCCTGAATCGCGACACTTCCACCCGCGAACACCGTCATGGAACCACCATTGATTGAGTATGTGATTGCGGGGGTCAAGACCGGGCATGGTTGATTTGCACACGCGGCGTAAACGATATTCCGAACCAGTGCAGCAATATTTGTCCCCGAAGCGGTTGAGGAAATGGTAACCCCACCAGTATTTGAGGATATCGCATCAGCTAATCTCAACAAACAAACATCCAGACCATTTACGCGCTCTTGGACTGGTGTTGCCAGTGGGTAAGTTGGGGGCGATGTAGGGAGGGCTACCGATGAAAAAATACAAAGTCCCGATCCGTCGTAACATGATTCGAATAATTGCGAAATAATGGGTGAGACAATGACTTGATTTTCCACAGCAGTTTCAATCAATAAATCTGTTATGCTGAGGTGAGGAACGAACTCCGCATCGTCAACGGCAATATCATGATTACTTGAATCACATCCGCCGCTAGTCCCAATCATCGGACCATCGATATTAATTTGCTGTTCCGACAGGCAGCTGTAGGCGAATGGATAATGACCCTCAACTAACGCTTTGCATGTTGAGTCGAGGGAAGTCGAATGATTGAGGCCACCACACGGCCAAGTATCTGAAACGGGTATGAGTATTCTCAATGCCCCCTCCCGCCAAACAGAATCGCCCCCTGGGGAAGCCGCCTCTTGTGCCAAGAAGACACTGGCAATTCCCCAATCTTGCGTGTGCCATTGATATGTCGTGGCGTCGATATGTTCCGGTACCGGCAAACTGGTTCCGCAGCAATTCTGCGAAATACTCTGCTGATCGAATCGCACTTCAGCACTGCTCGCCACGATGATGTTTTGGCTCTCACCCTGAAAGCCTGACTGCATACAAATCGCGGTGTAACCCGAAGAGAACGGATTGGCAAAATCGTCACTCGAAACACTCATGATCGTGGCTCTTGCATCGATTCCATCAATCATCGCGAGACTATCAACGAGGTCAACAATTCCACCTGCGCCGCCGGAACAAAGATGCGTAAACTCTTCAATCGATGACGACGTATCGAAGATGAAGACAAGATCAACCTTCGGACAACCCATTTCACGAGAGTCGAGGACACAATTACTGTTTGAGTCGAGAGTTGGATCTGCCCATATCTCAAAATAATCGGGAACACCATTATTATCATTGTCCACACAGGATTCGGACTGACTCGTCGAGGAATCGCAGCAACCTACGTACGGAAATGGACAAGAATTCGCAACGACTTCATAACCATACACGGCTCTCCGATCTAAATCGTCGGAATACCCTCCAAACTTTCCCATGTCCCCCACATCAACTACCACCGAATAACTTCCAAGACTGCTCGTATCTAGCTCAAAGTCAGGTAACGTGCTAATCGAATAGGGAGGCGTCAGGATTCTCTTTGACTCGATGACATCGCCAGTAGGTGTGAACTGAGTCACGCGAATTATCAGTCGATCATTTAGTTGCTGTAAATTGGGACCTATTAGAAACGGAAAGGATTCAGACACACTGTCACAGTAACTCGTGCTTGGCGAAGGATCGATATCACAGGCCGAGACACGAATAAACGCATCGTCACCGAGACAAAACTCAGGTCGACGTGTGACGCCCGAGCCGATACAGTCAGCTGCACAATCGACACCAAGAATAGGATCAAGACATCGTCCGTTTTGGTCCGTGCCCGACTGGCAGACAAAGAAGCAGTTCTCTAAGGGGTTGGTGACGTCATCCACGCCGCACTCAGTCGAATCAAGACAATTCTCCTCAGCTAGGTTCTCAAAACAATTACAGGTGTATGCATTGGGCGTGACACCAACACCACTACTTGCAGGGATAGACAAATATTCGCTTTCGTCGCCCTGGAAACCGTCAGTAAAGAAGTGAGGCGAACCTGATCGACCGGGAAGACCATCAGCAAACAACTGAAACGAATCATAAGGCTGAGAAATGTCATTGATAGGATATTTGTTAAAATCGACTGAGACGACCCCAGGATTGTCTTGCTCGAATGCCGACTGATCAAAATAATAACCGAGGCCGATACTTGAATTACACGCTAAGAAGCCCGCTTGAAAAGCTCCGAAGCCAGCTCGTTCTAATACCGCAGAACCATCGAAGTAACGGACCGTTCGTGGAAGTCTAGCAAGATCGACATCGATCGGCGTATTCGTGGTCCAACCGTCGAGCCAGCCTCCATAAACAACGGGTAAGTCAGAAAGGTCCGAGACAATAATGTTCTCATCAAACCCTGTTGGCCCATTTACAGAATCGTAGTAGCCAGCTTCTAAGCGAAAAGAGTAGGGCAAATCAATGAACGATGACGTGTCGTAAAAACTCGCTAGATAGCCATAAGTGACGTCGCGCACATTATTGGAATCGGGTGGCAAGGTCGAGCTATTATCGAAGGATGAGTTGCTACAAATCACCCACGGGTCGGTAACTGTAAAGCAACCACCAGTTCCGTTGTTGCAACCGATGTCCTCAGCGATTTCATTATTACTCAGGGAATTGGCAAGGTACGGCGCTGTTGCCGTAGCGTTAACGGTTGGTCCATTTAACGTAAATAGCGTATTCCTAATTTCTACCGGATTACCCAAGATTATTCCATCTACCCATACTGCCGCCGACGCATATCCAAGATCCACCCCGTTCGGACCAAAAGCAGTGCTAGCAGATGATGCATTTAGCGCAATCGTGCAGTTTCTTATTTCTGCCGTGACGTTACTAAAGAAAAAAGCACCGCCACGCCCACGTCCAGTCTCAGTGGTTGATGCAAAAGCTAACCCTTCATGTACTAGGCAGTTACCGAATGTAACTGTCGGGTTTTCAAGCGGATCAGTACTGATTGCATAAACCGCACCCCCATCACCCTGTTCGCCCGCAGATAGCGCTATGGCGACATTATGCCTAAAAATACAGTTCATGAAGTGTGCAGAGCCGCCACCAACGCCTGAGAATGCGCCACCGATGTCAAGTGCTAGGTTGTCGATAAACCGCGTCCACCTCACATACATATTCGCCGTGTCTGCCGCTTGCGACCACATGGCTAATGCGCCACCTGCTTGAGCGCGGTTATATTTGAAGCGGCAGTTGTCTAAATAGAGTTCGCCATCGTCCTGGGCGACAGCGCCACCTTCTTCGGCGTAGCAGTATCGAAATTGAACATCCTTGATGCGCACATTGGCACCAGGCGCATCGACGTACACACCACCGCCGCGCGTGGCCGTTGCTGTTGGGCCGGCGACACCGTGCTGGACGATCACCCCTTCGAGGGCCGCATATGCGCCGGTCGCCGTATCATCGAACGTGATGACGTGATACGCATTGTCCTGAAACGCGGGCCCATTAACGAAGTCGGTACCGTTATCGTTACCGAGCAAATCGCCCGTCAAAATCGTCTCAAACACATCAGGCTTTTGGTCGTACGGAAGCGCATCTCCCCACGTCGATCCCGCGAAGCCACCGATCACCCGTACGCCCGCTGAAATCGAGAACGTCGAATCGCGCGAGGACGTACCGTCATCGGGACGATAGACACCCTCGGCGACGAGAATGTAAACCGGAGCGGAACTGGCAGGAAAAATGCTGTTTACATAATTCAACGCAGCTGAAAGCTCTGTAAATGCTCCTTTGGCTGTGGACCAAATGCTGTTTGGATCGGCACTGGCAGCATTCTTGTCGACATGGATGACAAAGCCATCCGAATATGGCGTCGAGACGCTACATGTTTCGCCTGAGGTCCACGTGAAGCCTGCATCACACTCTGCCTGAGTGGTTTCGCGACAAGATTCAATGCCTGCGATTGTATCTGTATAGACACAGCTTCCACTTTGCCCGAATGCGCTAGCCTGAAAACTAGCCAGCATGATGGCAGTCATTACCCATGGGATTAGGTTTGCACACCGAGCTCCGAACGCCAAGCAATCGGCCCGCAGGCTGCGAATCATGCGATGAGTACTTCGCAATGTATGTGGCTCATCGTTATTTGAACGAATCTCGATGATTCCGCGTAAGAGCATTGAAAAGACCTTTCCTCAATTCGGCGCGTGACCATGTATCTGCATCATCGCAATGCAGGTTTTCCAGTAGCCTTGCTCGGCGCTTGGTGTGCTCCGAGGACCAGCCCAAGATTCACTGCCGTCATCCGACGCGGTTGCTGCCATTCTGCATTCGGTCGCGTCGCAGTTGAACTGAATGTGACGATTGATATCGTGGATTCCTCCCGGGCCTTTTGAAAAAAAGTAGCGACTGCTGGGGCGGATGTCAATGAATCTTGCGTCTTGGAACACCTCGAAATGGCGAGGCGGTGCCGGTCCATTGATGTTATATCCGGCGCAATCCGTTGGCGTAGGTTTATTTAGAACTGCTTTAGTACGGATTCATCATCCAGAGTTCGCTCGCATCAAATTGTTGTCACCAACGAAGTTGATTCAAGTATTGCGTGTGCCCGATTGATAACGACTGACACAATTACGATAGATATAAGTCGCGACTGCCAATGTGTGTGATACATACTTTGCTACTTTCATGTTTCATGTTGATATCATTGGTATTGGATATATTCGCAGGTCACCTGATCGCACTTTTACCAGCAATCTTCTTCGCTGCATCATGGAAGGAAATTCGGTTTGTCGAGCAAACGTCCAAGGTTGCGACCCATTGTTCTCATCCATGACATAAGGTGTGTTGTTGGATTGATAGCGCCGTCAAAGCACGGCAATTCCAAGTAGCGCAACCGTCCATGATCTTCTCGCGATACATACGATCTGAGCGCATGGGGATTCGCTCCAGGTCCGGCAAGCCCAACACCGCTGATGGTGTAACGTTGATCCTGCCACAGCGATGAAATCGACTCGAAGTCATCGGCGGCATCCAGGCGTAGGCCATCACTGATGACGATCGCATGCACCGGTTCGGGAGCAAAGCAACGCTCTTGCAGAATGTGAATCATGGCGTTGCCGATGTTGGATAGCCCACCGAAAGGTGCGAATTGGTACACGCAAAGCGCATCGGTTACAGCGCTTGCGAGGTTGGGAATCGCTCGCACCGACATGAACTCGACTGCCGACTGAGGAATTCTGTCGAACAGCGCCACCATCACCTGTGCCTGCGGTCGTTGTCGGGCCAGCATCTGGCAACACGCTTGGGTGAAACCCACCGCACGAGCCAAGCCGCTGGTGCCTCCTTGTATTCGCATCATCATTTCGGATTTATCGATCAAAAACGCATGCAAATCCATCCTAGAACAGCCCGGCATAAGCACATCGATATCCCAACCGTTCATGACGCGGGCGGCAGAACGGCAGGCGGATTCGATCACCGGCAGGTGCGTGCGTTGTATATGTTGTGACCGTCGAGTTTGAAACATGGTTTAGGCCTCCGGTTGACGAAGCATGCACTGCACAAGGTCAGCGATCGATGAATCGGTAGATGGTGGTGGCGGTGGAACAATCACAAACGAAACCACCGGTTCGGGTTGGTTGCGCGCAAGCTTGAGGGTTGGCATCTCGAAGTCGAGCGTTCCCGTGCCAATGTCATCAACGCGTGGGATGGGGATGGGTTGGCATCCCAAGTGCGCCAAGGCGCCACGCCATTGGTCGGGCGACGGTGCCGCGTCAAAGCGATCGGTCGTAACCGCGGCCAAAAAACAATCTAGTACCGCCGGGTGTAAGCCCTGAAGCTGTTGATTGACATAGTCCCAGCCCGCACCAGCTTGCATGTCCAAGGCATCCTGTTCGAATAGCCCACCATCACCTGCCATGGGCGCATGGACATCAATGGTCAAGAACTCGGCGATCAAGATCGCCAGTGCAACCCGATCGGCATGTGCGCACCAGGTCAGGCGCGCATCGGTCACATCTTGCTGTGCAACAAATGGCGCGAGGTATCCGGGTGTTCCGCAGGTAGTTGCAGCTGGAATCTCCAGGTGCGGTAAGAAGGCCGATTCAAAATCGATCAGATAAACCCTATCTGCTGTGGGATCAATGAACACGTTGCCGATCGACAGATCGCGATGAGCGCAGCCCAGCGCTTCTAACAAGGCAACCGCTTCGATCAAGCCATAACACCAAGCAATGCGTGATGGTAGTGGTGTGTTCCATTGCCCACTGCGCAGCTGATTGGCCACAGTCGCCCAATCGCTGCCAGGTACCTGCGGCATCAGAATGGCTCCGTCGAGTGCTTCCGCCAAGGCAGCATCGTGGTAGCTGCCGGCCGCAGACCCAAGTGAATGGCGATCCAGAATCTGCCGCTGCTTGACCGCCATAAAGACCGCTTCGTTCGGCAACAGGTCGGTTAATTGGGTCAGGTAGTCCGTGCCGATCTGATCGGGCGCATTGAGAATCTTGAGCATCCAACGCGCTCGATCGTCGGCTTCCAACACATAGGTGGTCGCCTGATTGCGCGTCAGTCCAGCAGCTTGATCACCAAACACGGGATGCGGCTGTGGGCGGAGTCGGTGTCCAGCAATGGCAGCGCAACGACCCGATTGCAACCAAAGATCGAGGGGCGCATCACTCATGATCATCCTCCGCGTCGGGATGGAGCCAGATGAAGGAAATGTCATCATCGCCACCTCTGTCACGTAATTTGCGATGCAGTTGTGACAGCAGTTGAGATCGTGCTGACGGGTTATGCCAGGCAGCACGATGCCGCGTCAGCCATTGATACAGGTCGGGTGCCGAATCAAAGGCGTCGATCAGTCCATCAGTGGCCAACACCAATGACGTGTCGGTTGGAAGGTGCAATACGTGATGCGAAAACGCAGCGCTGTCGGCATCGTCGGGAAGCACTAATGTGGCACAGCCGTTGTGCGGTAAACGACACCACTGCGCGGCCTTGGTCTCCACATCAACCCAGCGTACCAATGGCGATTGAATCAGCGTACGCGGTCGCTGACCATCACTTCGTAACCAGCGCGGTACGACGACATATTGATCCGAGGATCGGTCTCGTGCCGCGTTGCTCGTTTTTAATTGCGCTACGTTAGTAGCCGACCAGACATACCAATCGGCTGCGTCTTTCGCTTGCAGTCCCGCTCGTTTCAACACCTGGTTGCGTATCTTTCGATCGCGCACGCTTGCGAAACGGTAGGATGTCTCTCCATCAGGCAATGACATTTCCTGGACACCGGTGTATCCCAGCGACATCAGCAAGCGTCCCTGACCGTCAAATGCCAGGATGGGCGAGTCGCCGCATTGCAATAGCTTCACGCACAGCAGATTGTCTTCGGCAGATAATTGTACGGCACTGAGTGTGCATTGATGACTCTCGTCGAGTTGTTGATCAACGACTTCTGCCAAGAGCGGGTTGTCGGCCCACGGCTGGGCCTTGCGCACCACCTCCCGAAACAGCCGCCGTTCGCAGAAGAGCAGGTCACGCAACACATTGATCCCAGTTCGCACGTCGCATTGTCGTAGTATCACGCTGGCCAATGCGGTCGCGACGCGCGCCGCGTCTTTGCTCTTGGGGGATGCGGTAACCCCATCGGCAATCGCCGCCGCGAATTCAGTCGGTTGCCAGCGGACATCATCCTGATCCTTGCAGCGCTCACCGTCGCGCATGGGCGAGTTGACGACGACAGCTTCTAAGTTGAGTTGTGAATAATCGTTGTTCATGACTTAGTACTTGGTGCGGTCGCTGCGCGAGCCGATGCTGGAGACCGATTGGATAATATGACGCAGTGTAGACTTGCTGCGAACGTCAAAAAACAGACGGCATCCCTGACGAAGATGTGGAAAAATTCCGTCACTTCGCAAGTTTTCGTACATGGTGTCAGGGATCACGCTGCTCATGCGAAACAGCCGACGAAGATCTTCGTCGGGCCCGACTTCATCTTCGGTGAGGTAGCCCGGGAAGTCTTCCGGTCCTTGATACGACATGGCCGAGCCAGCGCCGATCCACACGTTGCTGACCAGCGTGTTGCCGTCTGTCGTTGTGAGCTGTTTTATTCGCTCGGCAAGATGCTCAGAATCAGTATGAGCTAATGCGTCCGTGAGATGCATCAATAATGGTGGATATGAATGGCGATGGTTTTCCAAGTGAATCAGTTGCTGTAGCTCCTGCTCGGCAAACGCAAATGCAGCTTCCGGGTCGGTGCCGCCCAAATTTGCCTCGATTCCAAAAGTGCTGCCCGCCTGCACGTAGCGTTCGGCGAATTCCCCGATTGGAAGTAACTCGTCTTGCCACGGCTCCAGATTGGAACCGTATTTCAACAGTCTGATATAGTAAAGATCCTTTACTTTCAAGTTCTTGCCGTCAAGAGTGCTGGAGCGTTTCAGCAAGTCTTGAACCAATAGTATCAAATAGCGTTCGATATAAGTCGCCCGGCTGTCTTGTCCACCTTCAATCATCTCATCCATGCTGTCACTACAATCGATGATTAAGTAGATCAAAGCCCTGAAAATCGCGCAGACTCGTTTAGCGTACATGGATTTACTCCTTGGGTTTAAGGTGTTGCAAACCAATTGACTAGCGTTGGCGCAATCGGCATATCCAAGCCGCTGCCAACAAAATCAGACCGACGATGACCAGTTGGCTGTAGCGCAGACCACCGGCCTCATCGAAGTCAATCCAGTTCAGCCAGTCCTGCCACAGTCCAGGCCGAGGCGTGGCGGTTAGATACAGCCACCGCACTGCGCCCAACAGCAACGGAAGATACACCCACTCCCACCGAAAGCGTCCCGGTGGCCGCGACGGCGACGGCATCATGACTGGTGGTCCAGAATGCGCTCCCGACGATGGTCGCATGGGCACTTGCATTGGTATCTCCCTTCATGCTGAAGACACGCATTAGCATGACGGGTGATGCCCACACCCGACTGACAAACGACTGCAAGGTGGATTTTCTTTGGGTGACAGCCGCGGTCACCGATGACTGAAGAGATCCCGACCCTAGCGCGCCATGCGGGCAATGCGCACCAGCGCAAAAATGATCAAACCCAGCAGGCCCAGATCAAAAAACAGGTCAAACTCATGATTCCCAAGCAACGGCAGCGCCTGCGTGACCGGAAAATCCAAGCCGCGCCTCACCAAGTTGATGGCAAAAATCGTAAAGATGACGACAAGTAGCATCAGGTAGTGTCGCTGTTGCATGGCCATAGTGCTCCGTAATAGTTCAAGGCGATGTCAAAGTCGTATCGATCTCGCACAGCATCCAACGCTCGATCTAGGGTGAGCGTTTGCTGCAGCCGAGCATGCATCTTTTTCTGGGTCGTCACCAGCGTGACTTGGTCGACGTAACCGTTCGCCAATAAGGCGGCTTGCAAGTGATCTGCAACGTTCGACTTGGCGCTGCAGATCACTTCAAAGACATGGGTGTGGGCATCGGTTATCCAACAGGCATCGGTTGGGTGACGCGTCTCGGGGACAATCCATTCAATCGCTGATTGGTAACCGCGCTGCGCGCCAACCGCGATGATCCATGCCTGAATGGTGCGATGATCCAGGCCGCCTCGTCCCGGCAATGGCCGATGGGGTTGTTCGACAAGTTCAGCTCCAGCCTGGGTGGCTTCCATCAATGCCATCGTGCGTTGTCCCAAACGGACGTCAGAAAACTGAGCCAGCTTGCGGGCAGTCAGTTCCTCTCGCACTTGACGCTGGGTATCGGCAGAGGGACGCCCCAATTGATCGTGTAGCCGCGCGACTGGGGTTGAAGGTTGTTCCAAACTGAGCGTCAGTAACTTGCGTGCATAGTCGGGAAGCGAGCGTTTGGCGGTGCGGGCTTGACGCAGGGTCGCGCCTTTGACTTGATCGATCTTGTTTTTGAGGGCGGCTTCGACCTGCGGTAACTCTGCCAAGCGTCGCGCCGGCATGGAATCGACCGTGTCATACGGGCGGACTGGTTGGGCACGTCGAGTTTGTTCGGGGGCGAACTGCCCTAAGAACGCATGCGGCCAGCCGGTAGCCGGCATCCTAAGGACCGCTTGACCAGGCAAAAGGGCCGACAGTATGCCCTCGGCCTTGGGCTCAAGCATCAAGGTGCGCGCGGCGGTGCGGCGACAAGCCGCCGACGCCTGATTGAACACGATGGGCGTGTGAACGTTGCTCATCAACAGTTCACTCGCATCCGCAATCCGGCTGGCAGAAAGATTGATCTCGATACCCAGTTCGCGACCTTGCTTGCCAACCAGCGTGATGGGACTGCTGCCCCCAGGAAACACCGCATCGGAATGCGCTTGGCTGATCAACTCGTCCGCTTCATCGATCACCAGAATGACATCCGTCTGGTCGGTTTTGTAACCGCGCATCAGCCGATCGAGATAAATGGCCCCGACAATCAAATCGACAATGAATCGCTTGACCTCGGGACGCAGCGGCGACAGGTCGATCACACACGATTGCCCGCGTTCGATGAGGTCGCCCACCACATCCCAGCCCCGAAAAGTGGCTGTGGCCCCGAAGGAGCCAAAGACAAACTGCTCCAGAATTTGAATCAAACTTTGGAGATATTGAGGCTTGGCGCTAAAGGTTGCATACGGTGTGGGGTACAAAATATCGAGCAGCAATTGGGCGTCGGGATACAGCACCTTGGTCGTTCCCAGTGTTTGCGCCAGAACCGGCAACAACCACTTGAACAAGCGCAAGAGCGTCGTGAAACTGAACTGCAAACCGAAGCGGGCACAAAATGCTTCTGCCACAAAGTAAGACCAATGGTCGGTCGGTACTGTCGCCGGTCCGTTGAAGCCAATCTGCAAGCCCTTGCCAATCGATAGCGACAACCAGTCATTGCCCAGTTGCTCAGGGAGATCGGCGAAGTCTCCACCTTTTTGATCCAGCACCACAAACGACACCGTGCGACCGGTGGCGCGATAGCGTTCGTGTTTCGCACGGACGATGCGTCGCAGTGCCGACGTCTTGCCGCCACCACTCACGCCAAAGACGCCGGTATGGTCTGGGCCTGCGTTGCTGCACGCGCCAAAGCCCATGTCCATTTGTTCCAACAGGCGACCGTAAATGATGTCGGGCAAGCCATACTGATAGAACTGCTCGGGTGTCGGCGGGCGATGCAGCAGATTGGGGAAATCCCGCTGCCGCTCGATGGCCGCTTCAATCTCTAGCGCAGCGAGCTTGGCACTGCCCGGCGTTAGCCGTCCTTGCTCGATCAGGCTCCGCCAGATTGCCATGCGCGGGTCGCGCTCTGCCAAACCGTATTGATCGATGAGGCGTAAGAGATGCTGTAGGTCGTCGCGCATCGATCAACCGGAATAAAAAAGCGAACGAAGAATTGCCATCCGGCGTGCTGCGCGCCAACAGACCAAACACAACACGTGTTGCTCGAAGAGTCGTCGATGTTGAGGACAGGTGTAATCGCCACACGCAGCGCAGGACATGCCAGCAACTTGTGACACCACTGGATGGCGGTTTGCGGCCTGTTGGCGACACAGCTGACAGACACCACCAGGAACGACGGCACCGCCATTTCGATCCCAGATACGCCCGTCACTCAATTCCACCATCGGTGTGATCCGCTCGCGCACGGGACCGTCCGGTGTGTGCACAACGCGCTCAATCACTCCGACATCGAGCAGAATGTTGCCGCCCGCGTCGACCAAAACCGAATGGTCGTAATCAAAGCTACCCGGTTGCGATGTAGGACCGTGCATCGTGCTACACCCCCAACGCGCGACACGCTTCTTCGAACAACCACCAAGCCAACCGCAGTGTCAGGACGGCAAACAGCAGGAACACCACTGCACACACCAGCCAACCGACGATGATGCAGCAGGCGCGGATATGCCGCCCCAGTTTGGCCGCCAACCCGAAGAGCCCCTCAGGTTGCGTCGGGTGTGAGACCAAGACGGGGTTGTGGTTGGGTGGTCGCGGCGGCAGCTGCGTTCGTTGATACGGTTGATTCATGAGCGGTCTCCTTTGCATGCGCCCGAAACGAGCGCGGTTCAAGTCCTTGCAGTCCTTTGCCAAAGCACACGTCGAGAACACCCCCCAAGCAGGCGTCCGGGACCAGGCTCGCACCAATGGCCACGGTTTGTCCTGTCGCGCGAAAGAAACGCGCCGCCGGTCCTTCCGGGCGTACGGGAAGCGGCCAAGTCACAGATTGACGAAGCCCCTCCAAGCCACCTGCCACATGCATCCAGGTAACCGTCAAAGCCGCTTTACCGCGCGCGACATCAACCGCTTCGATCTGGCACGTGTACCAACGATCCGCTTGCGGTTCAGGGAATCCTTCCACCGTGAGAGTGAGTTTGCGGGGCATGGCAGCGCTGTCCTTTCGGATAGCATTATGAACGCACACTTAATCGCCCAGTTGATTCCTGACTGACATCCTTATGACCTATGGAATATTGCGTGGGATTTTTTTGTGCGAACCAATCAACCAGCGAAATATTTCAACCACGCTCAGATACTCGATTTGATATTGAGAGACGGCGGCCGAGGTGCCGAGCGTATCTTGGAATTGCGTGCCTCCAGCTGAGGTTCACCGCGTATGATGAGACAACGACATCGTCGTCGCGAATCTGCAAATCAACCTTTTGCTTGTTCTCAACACAATTGCGCAGTCGGAAGGTACGGGTACGGTCTGGTATCGTCGCTGCGCACGATTGGCAAATTGCAGGCTCATGTGGTTCGATTGACAGGCATAATATGCTAGTGATCTAGATTCGTAGCTTTTTGTGCAGTTGATAAACCTGAATTGACTGGTATGTGTTCGTAGCTCAATTGTCTATTCCAAGACGCAACAAAATATTCTCAAAACGAGTTGGTCCAACGACGGATCTATTGTTCTAGTTCTTCCTCTTGCATGCACCCGATTTAAGCGATCCCGCGCGACAACTCTGCGCTAGTCGAGCTTAGGCCAAAAAATTCCGCGTGAGGAAACGAGGCAGGCCACGATTCCACCACCAGCGCTCGCAACCCTCTTTTGAACCAGTAACCGGGTTCATCGGTGGAGATGTTTCGAATGTCGACAACCAACGATTGAAGGCATTCTATGTTGCTACGAATCCGACGAACGCGTTGATGCAAGGTGCTCTCTGCCATCGGATATGGCTGATTAAGAAACAAAGACAATTCACTGGGAGCCATTATGGTGTTCGGCTTTTTGGTAAGGAAGTAAAACACTTCGCGCTGAGCGTTTTGCACTCCAAAGGCGCTTAAGTGATCTCTGATTTCGACTTGATCCACCTTGATAACGAACCAATCTATTCTTGGCACATAGACGAAGTTGGCTTTGTTCATGCGGTCGCTCAATTCGGTATCGGTCATTTCGATATCGCATCCATTTACAACGCATTGAATGGCCATCACTTTTTCCTTTCTATTGAGTCTGAGAGAGGTATTTGACGGTATTCTCTGATCCTATTGGCACGACTTCAGTAAGTCGCAAAGTGCATTCGAACGAAGCAGTCGTTCGAAGTTTGATCTCAAAGCGCGAACAATTGGTCGCCCTATGGGATTGGTTGCGAAACAGGTGCTTTGAATGAGGAAGCACTGTTCATCCACCTGTGGAATGATGTGTACAGCGTGTGCGCATCGATAACATGCCTCAATATGGCGCGGCATATGAGGACCAATACGTTTAATGCGGCTCGCGACCACGCACTGAATTGTGATAAGGTTGATGCATGACTGTTTCAGCGCTACCGTCGCACTGCAGGTGGGATCATGGAACGGGAGTCTAAACTCTGCGATCAAAGCAATTGGATTAACGCGCATCGACGTCCATTCCGGTGAGAAGAATTGACACATTGATTCGAAATCTGTCATTACTTTCCTCCAAATCGGGTTCGGGTGGTGCCACGCGCTAACGCATTTCGGTTCTGATCGGCCAATGTTTGACAATCAGGATGGGCCTCTGGATTGCAGAAGGCGTTTACCGGGATTACGCTTGGAGATAGAGGAAAGGAGAGGAGCTCAGCCAGTTAGGACCAGGGGGAGGCGTTCGCGTCTGCCCTTTCCAGCCTCGGCACTCTCGTTGCCGCGAGAGTCCGAGGTTTTTTCTCAGCTGCCGTTCATTGTTTTCCCCCGATTGTGTTCTGAGTGGATTCGAAGTGAGTGTTGAACCTGCTTGATTTTCATTCGGTACAACGACCAAGGAACCACGAGTTTAATTGTGGATATTTTTCGGCCCGAATGACCAAATTTGTCGAATTGGCGGGGACTCTCGCAACTTGAGCATTCAAATTGCGAGCATTTAGACGAAGCGTGTTGCTGGTCGCAAGGCGCGCAAAACCCTGTGAATAAGAGAAATAGGAGGATTCACTCTGAACTGCCTCTGGGGCGAATATATACAAACCGCTAAAAAAGAATACATGATCAAGTTATTAATGCTGGGCCAATATTTTTTTCCTAATCCGATGGTTTCTTCGAAGGAAGTTCATTTCATCAGCGACAATAGTGCACAATTGCAGGCAACGTCCGATTTTGGTCCCATATATCACTAGTGAGTTACAAGCAGATTTCACAAAAAAACTTATAAACCCGGGTTGACACACGAGCGTAGTGGATCCTCAAAAATTAGGTCAGGCTGCTGTCAAGGAAATGTGGGCAAAGCGAATCGAGCTCTGGCGATCCAGAGGATTGAGCAACAGTCAGGCGTATGCTCGCATTGGGAAAGTGATTGGATGTTCTCCAGCCAAGGTCCAGTATTACATGGATGCACGGTATGCAGCAAGACAAAAAACCTATGCATCAAATTCGAAGCTGAGACGAAAGGGACAGCGAACGAATCCGATTCCGTTGCTACAGAGCGAGGAGGAATGCTATCCCGAATACGGAACGGCGGCTTATTACACTTGGAGGACGCGGCTTCGGACCCATCCGGATCGCTATATTGTGGAGCTCTTTCAGAGAAGAAACCGAGAGAGGATGACGTTGCAAGAGATCTGCGACGGGTTATTTAATGACCTTGGTGTGACACGCATGCGCAACAGTAGCGTCGAGCATTTGCTGCTGGTCGGATATCAGAATAAACAAAAGAAGGCTGAGATAAACGGTCCTCCACCGTATCTCGACGAAATCGACCCTGGACTCTGGCGATTTAGCGCAGAGCCATATCGTGTTGAATCTGACAGTCAGATCATGATTCGGTGATCAATATTTAATCTTTGAGGGGATCGGAACACATCACTGATGCGTGTCTTTTTGATTAATTCATCATCTTGCGTTATTGGCTGGTGATCGATGTTGTTTCGATAACCCGCTGGATTATTCAACTCCGATTCTACATGCACAACTATCTCTGTGATCATTCATTTTCAAACAGCAGAATGTCCATAATTCCATAGAGTACTCAATCCATATATTGCCTTGATTGTCATTAATCGGCGCGATCCAGTGTACATTGCATACAACCAACAGATGAGGATTGCTGGGACAACGATCGCCGATATTTTCTGTTGGATATCGTAAATTTTTTTTCTTGGGTTCGGATTTTTCGGCGACACGCAACTACTTCACCCAAGTATTGGATCCACCATGTGAATCATCATCAGTATTGGAAATATTGAGCCTTGCTTTACTTTTTGATCTACGCGGTGCGGGCGCCAGTGCCTCTTCCCAGAAGCGAGAAGAGGCCTGTCAAAAATGATGGGTCTCAAGAGGTGAAAAAAATGAACAAGAACGTACCAGTGTTTAAGGCAAGAAGTGGCAAAGGCGGCGTGGAAGCAGCGATTTGGTGCAACAGCGTCGAGATCAATGGGCAACAACGCGACGTCTACAAGGCATCGATCGAACGCCGGTTTAAGGACGGTGAAGGCAACTGGAAATCAGCGACGAGCTTCTCCAAGACAGAGATCCCGATGGTGATTTACTGTTTGGAAAGAGCAATGGAAGCCATCATCGCCAAGGAGAACGCCTCACGTGAAAGCGCGGCGGCCTAGGAATCGCCGCAAGGCGATTCTCTACCGTTTGTTGTTCATTTGGCGTAATCAGAAGTGTTAAATAGTTGATTGACCCTGTGCGCCATAGATGGCAGCACGGGGAGCGTACGGTTTTCGACTAGGCGACGGCTTATTGAAAGTGGGCTACTGCCATAACGACGCCAGCCCAAACGTGCTCGGACGACATGTCTTTGAGTATGCACTTTCGCATACGGTCGATGAGCTACGCAATACGGCGATGTACATACGGGTGGTGTCTGACGATATTCCGCCTACGCGATCCGAGATCAACCGGTACTTGCATTATGCAGATTGCCGCGTGGGAAAAGGAACTTTGCAAAGTTGGTATTGCCTGCTGCGCGGGGTACAGGGACGCATAGATGGGTTTGATGAAGGCGTTGGTCACCTGGTGGATGGATCGAAGCTCTTTGCCGATCCGATGTGGTGCAGCTGGGCGTACGTAATCGATGTGAACGAGCATGTTTTGGACGTGTATCAAGGGCAGCGATTGGGTAAGAAGCAAGTATCGACTATTTCTGAAATTAAAGGGGTTGCAATGCCGGTGCAGCTTGAGATGAAGCGGATTGATCGGGTTCCGTTGGGTAAAGGTACGCAGGAGTCAGTCGATGACGTAGTGGCTCGGTGGGAGCGGCGAGCTGAGGGCGAATAGGTATCATTGTTGAAAGGTCTCATGAGGCGAACTGGGGCTGAATGGGTAGGAATTGTGGTTGAGTGTCCGCGCTCCCTGGGTAAGCATTTTTGATCTATTCGGGTGAAGGCGACAGGTGTTTTGGTGGGTGGTTTCTGAGTAGCAATGGTGTAGGAATTAAGTGTGTCTCGACACGATGAATGGAAAAATCTGGCAGTTATTCCGAGCCCTCGCAATCCCTTTTTCGTAAGCGTTTCCCTGCCGTCTCACCCGGCAGGTCGCTACGTGCTCAACGCTTATCGAAGGGATCGCTTGATAGGCCTCGGGAGCAAATAAGCAGCTTGGTCGGTTCGCAAACGCGGTGAGCGAACCGCCAATGAGCGGTCACGTCGGAGGCATGACCATGAGAGATATCGAAGAAATCGAAGCTAAGTTTGCGTACAACGAGTTGCCGGTACGGCCTACGATTCGGGTGCTGAAACCGAGTCGATACGGGGTGGTGACGGGACTGGATGAGTCCGAGTTGGCCGATCCAGACGAACTGGAACGGGTAGCGTTCCTGCGAGAATTTGAGCCGGTGATGCGGTTGCCGAGCATCGGCGAAGATTGGCGGCAGGTGGTGGACAGAGTCCGTACGGGCCTGGTTTGAGTGGCCCTTTCTGAAGGCGTTGTCCCCCGAACCGATGGCGGGCTGTGCGATTGGGTAATTGTGGAAAGCGGTGACAGTGAACGTTTTTTGGGATGAGAAATCTAGCGATTGCTAGTTGTTATTCAGATATGGAGATTCGTGTGTGACTAGGCCACCACGAGGCACTTCGCCGCCTCGTGACGGCCTGGATAATTTAGATTAATTGGATATTCAGGAGTCAGGAGACGAGTAGATTTAGGCAACCAAGTTGATGGAGAGGGACTGAGATTGAGTTAGGATTGAGGTGAAGTGGCGGCCGCCCTTGCGGGCGGCGGGAAATGGGTGGGTGACTCCCAGCCAGAATCCGAGCCTCAGAATCAGGCCATATCGGTTGAGAATTAGGGCATAAGTAGCTGCGCAACGAAGGGCGCAATATCGAGCCCGTCGACTATTCCATTCCCATCATTGTCGAATGCGCATAGCTCGTTCACACCCTGCGACGAACTTAGTAGGGCAATAACGAACTCGTCTATCGTTTCGAGGTGTGGCTCGCATTCATCCGGAACAAAGTTGCCGTTACAGTCGTTTTCCGCCGGTTCTTCAAAATCCGCAATGACGTTGGCATCACAGTCAAATTCACAGCCATCCGGACGTAAGTTCCCGTTTGCGTCCAATATTCCTGTTGCAATGTGGCATTGGTCAAAGCGGCCGTTACCGTCGCAATCAAGCGGAAAAACAAATGGTTGTACGCCGCCCGGTACGTCAGCGGGCACCCAATTGGCGACACCTATACGCGCACCTGAGACAGCGACACCTCGGCCAAAACCATCAGAGGCTGGAGAGTTGTCATCCCGAGCTACTCCTATCAGTTGCCAACTGGCCCCATTAAGTTCATAAATCAATGCACCAGAAGGCGCAGTTGTTCCACTCTCCTTTGGCGCGCCGACAACGAGACGGTCTTCGTGCATTGCGATTGAAAACCCGAATCGATTTCCAGTTTGGCCTGGAACTGTCATCAACGGTCTGGAAGGTCCCCATGAATTGGGATTGGAACCTCGCGGATTCGTCCAGACTGGCGCCGGACTGTTGACCGTAGGATTGATCCACGGACCGCCGCCCACAACCCAAGATTCGCCGGCAGCGACCGCAGCGCCAAATCCGGATCCCGGAATACCCACTTGCGTTTGAACGCAATACCACTGCGAACCGTCAAACTCGAGAATATGAAGCCTGCCCCGAAACGAATCAAACGCTGGGTCTCCAACGACGGCGACATCGCCTGAAATATCCGTCGCGAGCCCGAAAAATTGCGTTGCCATCGGATCGGAGATTGTCTGTTCGAGGCCCCAATCAGCGCCATTTCGTCGGTAAATGTCAACAAGACCCGCAAGACCAACGACCGTTGTCGGGCGACCGACGATAATCCGATCACCAGATATCGCGACCGACATACCAAAAGACGAGATTCCCGGTGGCCTGGATATCTCGCCCGCCAGAGACAAACCGTTTGTTGTTTTGTCGTAGATTCGAATAGTCTCCTGTGGAGTTCTTAGGGCAAGCTGGCTACCTTCGATGTCGATAAGGCGATTGAATTCATTCGTCGGCCCTGAACTCGCCAATTGAATGTCATCAAAATCCGTCCACATGCCATCGAGATTCCTAAATAGCTGTATCTGTGTCGAGGAGAAACCTTGGTGCCAATAAACGGCCAGAATGTCTCCTCCCATCGTTATTGTGCGGGCTTGATATGAAGCTCCTTCGTCCAGTATCCGGAATCCGTCGCGCGCGCCGTTAGCTCCATCACAGATGTCCAACACACCGTTGCCATCGCAATCGGAACATGCTGAGAGATTATCGAAGCAGGCCGCAATGTCGCATTCGTCCGGAACGGAGTTTTCATCGCAATCCAAGCTGACTTCGCCGTTGCCATCCGGATCGAGAGGGTCGATATCCTGGACGTCAGGAATGCCGTTATTGTTGCAATCCTGTGCTGTCGCATTGACGGGTATTCCGACAAACACCAAGACAAAAGCAACTCAGTATAGGGTTATCAAGATCGAACGGTGGCTACTCAGATTGTCATCCTGTCCGGCGTCGTAGCAACCAAAATTCAATAAAACTCAGCAAACGGTAGAGCATGAATTTTGACAAGTTCCAGGTATGAAATCAAGGCCGGAAGCGAATTGCGTCCATTTTACATTTGGATCTAAACTTAGCAGCATCTAAGAAAGGCCTACCGGCATTAGCGGATTCTCTGCAATAGCCTGAATCAGGACAGACATTCAAACCTCGATCGCGATGCATGACATTGCACGCTCGCTATGTGATTTGAGAAATCCTTAGCTTCCGATCTTGGCCTCAGTAGAAGAACTTAATATTGACGTCACTTTGCCAAAATTAGACTATTGCGTAATTGTATTGATAGTCTCGTCAGGCTATACTGATGTGCTAATATTACGCCTTGGAGCTCAGATGACGCGAGATATTTACGAAAAACTCTGGGAACTTGTCGATTCGCACGTAACGGTAACACGGCTTGGGAGCGATGGCTCGCCGATTGACCCAGCCGCGGCAGTCGTCCTAGACGAACAAGGCAAAGCAGGCGATTGCCAGAACGACGGCAACGCGGATCGCCCATTGATTGCGCAGGTTGATGAGACCATTTTCGGAGAACCGACGTTTAAGACATTTATCGCGCTACTCGACAATTATACGGCCGTCGAAAATGAGCCTGAGGTAGCTTTTGATCGGGGCGACAACGGCGATGGCACCTTTGCTGACCCGACGCACGATGCCGAGGTTAACGCGTTTCTGGATGCGGTGCTCGCCTCACCTCCGATGCAGATGGCATCGGAGCACATTCGCATAGTGCTGAAACCGGGATTGAGCGAAGCCGAATTGCGTTCCCGCATCAAGCGTATTTGGTTCGAGCCGTTCACAAACAGGTTCGGCCGGACTGACGCACACTGCACGGGTTTTGAACATGTCTTCATCGGGGAGGATGAGTCATCCACATCGACGCCCAGCCAATGTGTTGACAACGTCGGCGGCTACCATTCGTGGGTCAAGTATTATCTTGATCAGAAGGCTGGTAAGGCTGAGTACCTAGGGCACGATTACGAAAACAATGTTGACGATGACGGAGTTGCCGATCCGAATGTCGCCACGATTCTGTTCAAGTGGTCGCCAACCGCGAATGAAGACGGAGCCCACGGTCATTCACTGCTGAAGAAGCCGGGTGGTTTCTTCGTCGGCACCCGGCCTGAATTCGAGATCGCTATTGGAACGGTTGGTATGTACGCGCTGGAAGCTGGCCAATTTGAGAACATTGGAAAGAATGATCAGCGGCGAGTGAAGTTTGGCGACAACTTTTTCGACCTCGTCTTGCACCCTGAAGCGACTGGTCCACCCGTGAACGGTATAGCGCCGCGCGGCGAACATCTGCGAACACTTTGGCCCAAATTCCGTGGCAAGCTTGGTTCCGGTGGCGGAGGTGGTGGTGGGACAGGCGGCACAGTCGACCTGCCGACACAACCGCACAACGATTCACCTGTCCGCATTGCGCGAGCTCAGCCAAATCCAGTTGGTTCTGATGAGACAGGTGAATGGATCGAGCTTGAAAATGTTTCCGCTGATACATCGTTTGACCTCACCAATTGGCGGCTGATGGATCAAAAGGGGCGAGCGCAACCGATGAGCGGCAGCATCTCAGTCGGTGAAACTCGGCGAATCGATCTAACACGTGATGGGCCTAATTCGATGATGCTCAAGAACGACCCTGGCGGCTGGATCTTGTTGTTTCAGGGCAATACGCGCCGAGCGGCGGTCCGCTACGATACCTATCCGAGAGAAGGTGAGGTCATTGACTTCACATAGGGATTGAGCAGGAAGCGTCAACGGTTGCTTCATTGACATACGAGATACATCATGATCCGCTACATTAGAAAGACTTCAGGCAGAAAGGCATTTACAACGCCACTGTTCAGGAGTGCCACAGGCAGAGAAGCGAGGCTCGAATTGCTCTGGGGAGATCGAGTCAGAGTTATCTCCAGCAATGGGTCGCGCTGGAAGGTGAAGGCTCGTGGAGCGACTGGATTTGTGGACCCCAGTCGCTTGCAGACCGGCTCACTGCTTGAACTGTATTTTATTGATGTTGGTCAGGGTGATGGCGTCCTGATCCGAACTCCGGACGACAAACACATTCTCATTGACGGCGGGTGGCCGAGACGCAGTCAACCAACGGGAAAGAACGCTGCAGACTTCGTCGATTGGAAATTCGTCAAAGACTATGAGCGAGACAATATCCATATCGATACCATGATCTGTTCGCACAACGATCAGGATCATTACGGTGGACTGTGGGATTTGCTCGATGCCAACCAGCATGAAGAGTTGGATGCGGACGAAGTAACAATTGGCCAATTCTATCATGCAGGCATGTCGTGGTGGAAATCGGGAAGAAAGCGAGTGCTGGGACCTTCCGTTCACACGTCGCAAGGGGAAATGTGGACTCGCTTGCTCGAAGACAGGACAAGTCTGGAGAAAGGTGTTTCCAGCTCAGGGAATTATCCCAAGCTGCAAGGCGAATGGGCGAAGTTCCTAAAAACGGTAAAAGGTGCCAAAACTCGGTCAGGGAGTCCGAGTCCAGTTGAACGTCTTTCACACTCTACAGGCACTCTTTCGGAATACGACAGCTCGAACTTGCGAATTCATGTGCTCGCACCGGTAGAGTTTGAAGTCGACGGCAAACCCGCGATCAGGAAGTTTCCGGATGGGGAAAGCAAGAACACTAACGGCAACAGCGTTCTATTGCGGCTTGACTATAAGAAGGCTCGATTCTTGCTTACCGGTGACCTGAATCTTCACAGCCAAACGAGCTTGCTTTCGGACTATACCGGACAAACAGGCGAGTTCGCGGCCGATGTCGCGAAGGCATGTCACCATGGCAGCGGTGATGTTTCGATCTCGTTTCTCCAAACCATCGAGCCGTCGTGCACTGTCATCTCATCAGGAGACAGTGAAGGGCACGACCATCCAAGACCGGAGATAATTGCCGCCTGCGGCCTGACCGGACGACAAGTTGTCAAGAACGACAAACTCGTCACACCGCTGGTGTACTCGACCGAATTGGCGCGGAGTATCGCACTCGGTCGAATCACGAGGGTCGACGAGATGCGAGGATTCACCGGCAACAGCGTAGCAGAAACTTACGATGAGAATGAGCTGAGAAAGCTAAAGGCGAGCTACGAGGTGGTTGATGCTGGCGCCCGTTCAGCAAAATCGGGAAAGGCACGGCTCTCAAACCGCCGATTGGCTGCTAACACCACGTACGGATTGATCAATGTTCGCACAGACGGCTCAACGATCATGTGTGCTGCACTCAATGAGAAAAAACTTGTTTGGAACGTGTCATCGTTTAAGGCTCGGTTCTCTGGCGTTGGCTAACAATTTTTCGAGTCCTTGGCATTTATTCGGCTCGTAGGAAAAAGTCAGATGGCAATGCGATCGACACGAAGCAACTCGAATCCTGCTGAAATTCCCGTCGCGAATCCTGAAACCGAGATCGTCGTCGAACCGGAAGACGGAATAGCGCTTTGTCTATCTGGTGGCGGATATCGGGCGATGCTTTTTCACACTGGGGCCATTATTCGTCTAAATGAAATGGCGATACTTCCGAAACTATCTCGGGTGTCAAGCGTTTCCGGCGGATCAATCACGGCTGGCGTCCTAGGACTGAACTGGAATCGCTTGGACTTCGACGACGAGGGACGTGCGTCGAATCTATCGAGGATGCTCGTCGAACCGATTAAGCGAATGGCAGACAAGACCATCGATCGCGGTTCGATTCTGAATGGTGTTTTTCTTCCTGGCAGCGTGAGCGAACGCATTGTCGGCCACTTTCAGGATGTCCTGTTCGGCGAGAGGACGCTGCAGGATCTGCCCTCCGACTCACAGGGTCCTCGTTTTGTCATCAATGCGACAAGTGTCCAATCGGGCGCACTCGTCCGAATGTCGAAGCCTTATCTTGCGGATTATCGAGTAGGCTTAATCCGAAAACCTAAAATTTTGCTCGCGGAAGCGGTTGCGGCATCGTCGGCATTCCCGCCGTTCCTCTCTCCAGCCGAAATCGACGTAGATCCATCCGATTTCGAGCCAGACGAGAGCTGTGACCTCCAGCGCGAACCCTTCACGGAATCTCTCGTGCTTTCTGATGGCGGAGTGTATGACAACCTCGGTCTTGAGACAGCATGGAAGCGATACAAGACTATCCTTGTCAGTGACGGCGGTGGCAAGATGCAGCCTGATGCAGAACCGGCGGGCGATTGGGCTCAGCATTCAAAGCGAGTTCTCGACATCATCGACAATCAGGTTCGCAGCCTTAGAAAGCGGCATTTGATTGAATCGTTCTTGACCGGTGTTCGCGAAGGAGCCTATTGGGGAATCCGGACGGACATTTCCGATTACAAGCTTGACGACGCATTGACAGCGCCGCATGAAGATACACTGCGCTTGGCAGATACCCCGACTCGTCTGAAACGACTGCCTGAAAAACGCCAGCAACAACTGATGAACTGGGGCTACGCCGTTTCCGACGCGGCACTTCGCAAACATGGCGGCGCCCAACTCGCTCAAGGTTCGACTGGAGCAACATTTCCATTTGAATCCGCTGGGCTAACTTGAGCCGAAACTAACAAGTTTAACGAGATGAACGAGGGTCACAACATGAGTGTACCAATCTCACGGCGACTTCGCGTGCTAGCGTTCGATCCGAGTCTAGCATCACGACTCGACACAGCCACGATGAATCAGTTGTCACTCAGCATTCCTTGGGAAGAGGTCGGCGCCGGTCCCGTTGGGGAATACGTTGAGGTTATAGACTACGATCCGGCGAGTGGCGTGTACTACAAGCCAGTGGACCTAAACCACAAACATCTGCTCGCGCAGGACGGCTTACCGCCGTCAGAGTCAGACCCGCAATTCCATCAGCAGATGGTATATGCGGTCGCCATGACGACGATTCGCAATTTTGAGCGGGCATTAGGAAGGGTCGCATTTTGGGCGGATCGTAAAGAGAAGATTAATGGCAAATGGGTAACGCAATTCGTGCGACGTCTACGCATCTACCCACATGCACTTCGCGATCGAAACGCATACTACAGTCCCGCCAAGAAGGCCTTGTTATTTGGCTATTTTCCGGTAACGCGAAAGGACAAGAACAACACTCCCGGTACGGTTGTCTTTACATGCCTGTCTCATGACATCGTTGCTCATGAAGTGACCCATGCCCTGCTGGACGGTGTTCATCCGCGATTCAACGAGTCCTCAAATTCTGACGTTCATGCCTTTCATGAAGCGTTCGCGGACATTGTCTCACTCTTTCAACACTTCTCATTTCCGCGAGTACTTGAACACCAGATTCGGCGAACGCGAGGTAATCTTGAAACAGAGAATTTGCTCAGCCAGTTGGCTCAACAGTTCGGTACGGCAACTGGAAGGGGCAGTGCCCTTCGCGACGCACTGGGGCACACTGATGAGAACGGTCAGTGGCAGCCGCGTAGGCCCGATCCTCGTGCTTTAGAAAAGACTCACGAGCCGCACTCACGAGGCTCAGTACTCGTCGCCGCAGTTTTTAGAGCGTTCTTGTTGATCTACCGCTCTCGAACGGCAGATCTCTTTCGAATTGCAACTAATGGGACCGGGATGCTTCCAGAAGGAGACATTCACCCAGACCTGACCAGTCGGCTGGCGGCTGAAGCGGCCGAATGTGCAGACCGAGTGCTGCAGATGTGCATTAGAGCGATCGATTACTGCCCGCCAGTCAACATTACTTTCGGCGATTTTCTTCGTGGAATAGTAACCGGAGATTTGGATTACTCTCCCGAAGACGAAGGCGGATATCGAATCGTCTTTATTCAAAGTTTTCGCGAGTGGGGAATTCATCCTCGAAACGTCAGCAGTATGGGTGAAGAAGCTCTCGTGTGGCCGAGCGGCGACGAATTGATGCAGGATAAGGATGCCCGAGAACACAGTGAGTCAACGTCTGCGGATCGCACGACACGAATCAAGGGCGTGAAGGAAAGTATGAAAACGCATTTGCGCGGTTTATTGCTAAATCCTGCGGCCGACTGGAATCTGGAGAGCGATAGATTCTCAGTGTGGAATTCGCTGGGCGGCTGGAAGGAGCAATTGTGGATGTGGCTTCACAACCGTGACAGCTACGGTCACGCGTATGCGGAATTGTTTGGGCTAATCACCGATAGTTATGACGCCCCCCGAACAGTTTATCGCAACGACATAGGAGAACCGACGGTCGAAGTTCACTCGGTGAGACCCGCCGTTCGCCGAACAAGGCATGGAGGTACTCGCACCGATCTCGTCGTCGAAATCACACAGCGACGGCGCGGATACTTCGATCCACTACAGCAGATGGAGATGGATGCACCTGGCCAGTCACCAATTGATTGCGATTTAGACGGTGACTTTAAGTATCGCGCGGGATGCACAATTTTGATCGCGCCAGATACACAAGAAGTTCGTCGTATTATCCGCACTCCCGGAACCGTCGCAGACGACGCTGAACTCGAACGTGTAAGAAAGTTTCGCACAGGTGAAAGCGGAGTTACAGGAAATGCGTTCGACGCAGGACTGGAAGCTAGTTTGGCCGCAAATACTCTAACAGCCCGCAACGAGCCATTCGCGTTCTTGCATGAGCATGAGGAAACTAACGCATGACAGCGATGAACGCTCCTGAAAACGGCGTTGCCGTCCGCATGTATCGACATGGACACGGTGACTGTTTTCTGCTGGCATTTCCGCGTGACGATGGCGGAGATCCAGTTTATGTCTTGATCGACTGCGGCTACAAGCCGGGTTCGCAGAAATTCCTGTCTCATGAGAAATCAATCGGTGAAATCGTAAAACACATTGGTGAGGCAACAGATCACCGCATCGATCTGATGATCGTGACGCACGAGCACCAGGATCACGTGAACGGAATCTGGAAGAAGAAAAACCCGTACTTTGAAGCCTTCACGATTCAGGAAGCGTGGTTCGCGTGGACCGAAGATCCGAACGATGCCCTAGCCAACGATTTGCGAAAAAAACACAGCGACCAACTGTTATCACTGCTCGAAGCCCGCAAGCAGTTGGCGATAGCCGTTGGCCCCGACAACTCAGTGGTTCATCGTCTGGATGACCTGCTCAGCCTCGAGATTGGCGACACCAAGAACGGCACCGAAGAAGAGCTGTTCGCAGCGGCGAAAAACCCGACGAAGTCGACGAACAAACAGGCCATCAAACTGGTCAAGCAAAAGGCAGCGACGAAACGAGGCGTCAAATATTTGTCTCCAGGAAGCAGACCTGTCGATGTGCATGGAACGGGTGGCATCCGCGCCTATGTCCTTGGACCGCCTCGCAATGAGGACTTGTTGACGGACGAAGACCCCGTAGGCGACGAGAGCTTTCCTCAAGAGCGATCGAACGGTCACGGATTGACATTCGCGGCTGCGGCGAAGGCTCACGCCGACAATGAAGCAGAAAGTGTTTCGCCGTTCCGTTCTTCGTACTGCATACCGGCCGATCGCGCTATGGGGTATATGGCTCGCGGTCGAGATGATATCGACATCGACTTCTTCAATCAGCACTATGGGCAGTACCCTGACTCGGTAGACGCCGATCTTAGTAGCGAAGTTTTCGGCAATGTTGAATGGCGGCGTATCGACGGAGAATGGCTGTTTTCCGCAGGCACACTTGCCTTGAAACTGAATCGAGGAATAAATAACACAAGCCTTGTTTTGGCATTTGAGTTGCCAAAATCTAAAAAAGTGCTCTTATTTGTTGGGGACGCGCAACGCGGAAACTGGATTTCTTGGGCCGACAATGAGTGGTTGGATGACGGAAAGACGGTCACCGCGAAGGACCTACTTGCCAGAACGGTGTTGTACAAGTGCGGTCACCACGGAAGTCACAACGCGACCCTCGCTGGTACCACCGATGATGACTACGCCAACCTGTCGTGGATGGGACTCGGACAGGCATCTGGTGAATTCACTTCGATGATCAATGCCGTCAACGAATGGGCGATGACCAAGAACGATCCACCGTGGCGGCATCCATTGAAATCCATACGCGATGCGCTCGACAAGAAATGTCAAGGCCGCGTCTTTCAGACGGACACGGAGCCGCAAAAACCTGAAGACGTCTCCACGACGACATGGGAAGACTTCATGTCTCGGGTCACAATAAACGAGTTGTTCTTTGAATACTCGATTGAAGACAAATAGTATAAATGATCAACGCTGTCACGACTTGGTCTTGCTAGATCAAACGATCATTGACCGATTTCTAATGCTAACCTAGCGAAAGGAACTGCAAAGATGGCCAAGGAGAATGTTGCCAGGCGGGTAATGTGGCCCACCGATACAAATGTGCTAGTCAGGCTTGTCGTGCTATATGTGGGGCAGGGTGCAAGCTCGGTTATTTTTGCGGCTCATGAACACGGATACAAGATATTGCTGGTTGATATAAATATGGATTGGGCTTCCGGAGGTATTGATGTTCCTCGCCTCATGGCAGACCTCCTAGGTGATCAGGCGCTTGAGGCATTTGTCAATACTCATCCTCACGACGACCACTTGAAGGGAGTCGATGACCTTTCTGAAGAGGTGGACATACTAGCAGTCTGGCACTCGGGCCACAGGCCTAGCACGAAACACGGCAGTAGCTATGAAAAGCTCAAAAAGGTGATTGACAAAGCAAAGAAGGAACATGGGGTCGATGCCGAAGTAGTCTTGGAGGGATCAAAAAGCCCAAGGAAACTTGGAAATGCAGAGTACTATGTACTTGCGCCAGCAGAATATGTAACGGATGACGTTAATGAGGATGACGCCGACGCACGGCGGGCACGAATACATGAACAATGTGCCGTGTTGAAATTCGGTGCAGGTGACGATTGGTTAATGATTCCCGGTGATGCTGACCGAGCGGCGTTCGAGAAGCACGTAACCGAATATCACAAAGATAGACTTACGGCGGTGATGTTGGCCGCATCTCATCACGGTTCCCGGACATTCTTCATGGAGAAGGAAGGGGATGAGCCGTACAAGGATGCGCTTGACGCGATCGACCCCGAATTCGTCATCGTGTCTGCTCCGACGCAAGAGGAAAGCCCACACGATCATCCACATGATGATGCTGTCAAGCTATATACCGAAAAGGTTGGTAAAGACAACGTCCTGCATACAGGGGATGAGAGAAACTGCTACATCATTGATGTTCTCAAGGACGGTGGGCATAGTGGAATCGCGGATGATGATGGTGAACTTGCAGTGGAGTATGGCCTTGAAGAGGAAGATGATGATGGAGATGGTGAGAGGGCTTCCCGAAAGTCCAAGGGCCCGTTTGCTAGGCCGAAGAGTCACGCTGCGCCAGCCTCTCCGAAGCGGTACGGGTAATTGGCAGAGATCGATGACATTTCGCCCCAGATTCGGAAGGCGTTTGAGATCGCGAAATCCATAGAGACCATTGAGGTTGTCAAGGGGCTATCGCCGCAACGAATCGACGACCATAGTGGAGCGGCTGAGTTTTCGTGTTGTGTCAGATTGCCGTATCCCAACAAGTCTGGCATCCCTGCCAAGGTTCGTTTGCGCGTCGAAATACCTGGGACCTTTCCGTATTGCGTGATCAACTTCTATCCAATTGAGGAAGAAGTAAGCGGTTTTGCGCATCAGGATGCGGAGACTCGAAAACTGTGTCTTCGCCCTGCGGGCGATGCCCCTTGGGATGAACACCGGCTGGCGTGTTATCTGGCCTGGGCCGAAGAGTGGCTTCGAGATGCAGCGAACGACCAATTACTTTGTCACGGTGACCCGTACGAGCTTCCCGATTTCAGTCGGCGAAGTATCAAGATACCAAGTCACGAGACTTTGTTCTACGAAGAATCGAACTCTAGTTATGCTTGCTGGAATGATCGAGTCGGACAGAGTGGTGTCGTAATAATAAAACGACTCAAAGCACCTCCCGGAATTGTTCCAGTTCAGTTTAATTCGCATGATGGGGAACTCGTGCGTAAATCACTTTTTTCCGAGCGTCTCCTTGGCAACGTGAGTTTGCATGGTCGATGGCTATTGCTCCCCAGCGTCACGGTGATGCGACACAGGCCGGCACAGACCATTGGCGAACTCAATACGCTATGCACGGCGCAAGGATTGAATATTCAGAAAGAGATATTCCTCGCATGGAAACATCGATGCACGGGATTTGACTACGGCGTCATCCTGATTGGTTTCCCTTGCCCCAAGAAAGTTGGCGAGGCTGCCTCGGAGGTCCACTGGCAGCCGCTCGTCATTGAATCTTATGCAATGAGCAAAAAGCTAAGGGTCAAGAAAAATAGGGAGTCTGTACGTCAGATCTTCGATCGCGTCATTCGGGCCACAAAGTTTGGCGAATCTAGGCAGTTGCCTTGGGGCAGATGTTCCAATATCTCAACCGAGCGTCTCTATTCTCGCGCGGGAGAACGTGAGACTTGGCGAAGTGCTAAGACTGTTTTGTGTGGATGCGGCGCGTTGGGTGCTACTATTGCAGAGCTTCTGGTTCGTAGCAGTAATTCAAGCCTGACGTTATTTGACGTCGATCGACTCGAACAGGGAAACCTCTGCAGGCATACTCTCGATGGACGCAGCGTGGGTGAGCGGAAAGCTCAGGCTATTGCAAATCGCCTTTCGACCATTAACCCGCTTGCTGAGATCTTTGGTTATCCACTAAATATTCCCTTGCCATCAAGCGTTAACGGTGAACTTGGAGATGCCCATACGAGCTTACTCGATGCCGACGTTATCATTGATTGTACAACTGATGAGGGGGCGTTCATCTGGCTAAGCGATTTTTCACGAAGGCGCGGCACCCGATTTGCATCTTTGTTCTTCAATTGGGGCGCAACTGTCTTGACGGCTTGCCTATCGGGAAAGCACGCACCTTGCACGTTAGTTGCACAGAAGCTTTATGAGGATATTAGGAGCGGAAAAACTCCGGTTGCACAAGAAGATTGGGACACCAAGCCTGCCGACAATAGCTTGATTGTGCCTGGTGCTGGCTGTTGGCACGCCACGTACCCTGCGTCTGGCGCCGACGTGTGGATCTTGGCATCTGCTGCTGTCGGTCTGCTGAATCGAGTATTCTCAACTCCCTATGGTTCGCGAGGAGTCGGTGTCTTGATTCGACGACATAACTCCAAATCTGAAGATGATATGTTGGGCCCTTTAGTCGACATCGCGTGGTCGAAGGAGTATCGATGAGTCGCAAGGTCCCGCTTCGATGGGAATCGGCTTGTGCCGCATATCGTGTGGTCATCAGACAGCGTTGTGTAGACGAGTTGATTGAGACGGCAACTAAGCACCTACCAGACGAAACGGGAAGCTCGATCTACGGCTTCTACTCCAACGACGGAAAGACCGCTGTAGTCGTAGGAATGTCGACGATGCCTGCTGATTCAGAGTATTCGGCGTCATGGTTTCTAAGGGGTGTCAGGGGGCTCACCGATTTTTTCAAGGAGCTATTCACAAGAACGCACGGAAGCAGATACTACGTAGGAGAATGGCACAGCCACCCATTATCGTCCGTTCGGCCAAGTCGACTTGATTGGGCTGAGCAACGTGAGATTGCTACCGACGCGTCAATGCAATGTCCAGAGTGTATCTTATTGATACTCGGAGGCGAGTTTCGCGAGAATCCGAAGCTGGGAGTGTTCGTCTATTCTAGAGAATCCGGGCGAGAGATAAGCTTGCGGCCGGAGCGCGTTTCATGATTGTCGGTCGGATTAGTGATGTGCTCGGCACTCATTAACGATAATGCTCAGATATACCAAAATTACTCTCATGACGCCTCGTATTGTTAATGACCTCGCTCTATCGGTGAGATTCCGTAACTCACCCAACTAAAGCGGCCAATGTAGTTGTCGTCCTCAAAGTCAATCCAAAATCCAATTGTATTGTCGAGGTCACCCGCTCGCCGCCTATCAAGTGCGTGGTAGCCAGCATCGAAGTGAAAGACGACATGCGCCTCGAAGTAACCCTGCGCCTCAAGGTACCGATGAATGGCCTCCGCGACATCAATGACATGATCATGGAAGCCCACGCGTCGACGCCCAGTTCAGGATTCAAACGGCAATGGATGTGGCCAAGGAGAACGCGCGTGTAATGCAAAGTATGACTTCCCGGCAGAAACAGGGAATTGCACGACCTTCAATTCATACGGTTGAAGCCTAAAAAAACGAAATTAACGGCGGCAATGTCGTTCATAGTTTTTGATATTTGTTTGTCCGCATACGACTTACGGCGCAAAAACTCCTCGTCGCGATGATTTTTGTAAGTTTTTGTGGTCCTGCGCCGTTGACGACCTGTATACTTCAATACCGGAATCCCGTCATCCTCAATTCACCGCGTTCGAAAGACTGGCAACGGGTGATTGCAGGCCGGCCTCAACAAAAAAACTGATCACGTAACCAGAACACGCGCTCGGGCGTGAGCGCTGTCTGTTTGTCTGTTCATCGAAAAGGAGAAAATGATGACAAAAGTAAATAAGCGGAAATCTCGTAGTCCAAACAATGATCAGAACAACAATCCCGGCATGAAAAAGGATGGCCATAAGGCAGTTGTTGCGGCAATCATCACCTCTGTAGGCGTAATCATCGCAGGAATCGTCGGAGTCATAAATACAGGATCGAGTGCCAAAAACCAGATAGGTAGTCCGAAGGCAGGGGGTGATCAGACGTTCAACCAAATAAGTATCGAGACTCCGCCCGAAGTAATTGACCAGATTGATGGGCTCGTCGATGGCCAGGAAGAAGCTAAGCGCGAACGAGAAATAGATAGGAAAAAGAGCGATCTTAAGCAGTGGTGTGAGACGATGGAAGAAATTGTTCAGTCATGGAGAGACACCGTAAATACCGTTAGCGGCAAACTTGACAACACGGTCGAGACAATAAGAACGGCCGCAACCATCAAAGAGATTGATTGGAGGTACGCAGTTGAGAAAGTCAAGTTGAGGATTCCAGCGTTAGACAAGGAAATGGAGATTATTCTGGTAGCGATGAAGGATGAAAAAGTACCCATCGACAGAGCGTCGCTTGACAGATCATTAGCGATTCATCGCGAAAAGCTCGAAGAGCATTTAAATGCTCTGGAACCGACCGCGAGAAATTTCTATATGGCCATCGAAAGACTGAAAAGTATCTACTTCGTGTTCACGACGAGGATCGAGATTGATCTTAGTGACGAATGCGACCGGCGATACAACCTCATCGTGAATGATAACGAATTCGAATTGGAAAGGAGCCATACGCCCACAAATATATCAAGTCCATAGCGTCCAAAATCGCCCAACCAGCGGCGCGGTCGCATAATGCATGATTTGATTTGTACTGACTACAACTTTATCTGGCAGTCTCCCTGAGACGCAGTGTTGCAAACTGTCAGTTAGGCGGCGTTGTCCGGTATGGTTTTTTCACGGCGATGCGGGCGCCGTCGCTCCAGGTGGCCATAGTGCTGATTTTCGAATAGCAGGAAATCCGTTAATTCATATTCTTGCTTTACAGGGTGAATCTGAATTGGTTTTGGCACTACTGACGGCTGGGGCAGATATCGACTCACGAGATTCAGAAGGACGTACAGCACTAATGTGTTTATCCGCATTCGCCAGAAATAGAATGCAGCTTGATGTCATGAAATTACTTTTAAGAAAAGGTGCAAATACTAATATTTCCGACCTACAACAACAAACTGCTTTGGATCATGCAACTACATATAATTACTGTAATGCCATCTCAACTCTTCTCAAAGGCGGTGCTATCGGCAGGAAATCTCACTCAAAAGCAGTAGAGATGATATACATGCGAAATCGTAGCTTAGTGCAAAGGTGAAAGAAGAGCTGTACTGCCGCATTGACACCTTAGTAATTCTAAATCAGCTGACTCAACAATTTGAGCCGCCAATGTTACCGTCCACGTGTCCTGCCCTTCTTGAGCGCTTCGATCAGCGCTGGCTGCGACCTGCCCCAGCCTGTGTTGTTGACCATGAACTCCAGATGCGAGCCGTCATCTGTATTGATCCCAGACGCCGCCTAGGCCAGAATGTTGGGCGAAATCTTGGTTGTCTTGTTTGCAGCGTGATTTGTAATTCGAACGAGCAAGGAGTGCAATATTCACGATTTCTTTGTGCATATTCAGATTGTGAAGCAACTTAAGTTGCATTTGCTAGATCTTCTGAATCCTTTTCCTTTGCCAGGGTCAGGCGTGTGACTAAGTAATCCGCAATAAGAGTCGGCGATTCCTCGGGCCGCGATCGCCGGCGATCGTAATGCCGACTTGTGCTGATACTGGCGTGCCCAAGCCAATTCTGGAGGTGGGCGATGTCGGCCTTGCGCTCGAGGGATTGGTGGCGGTGGTTGCCTTTCGGGAATGCGCGCACAGTCCATTCACAGCAATTCCCACGTTTTTGCGTACGTTGTGACGATCTTGCAAACGCCACTTCGGCACTTCGCGGATTTTGGGGTAGGTCAATACGAATTGCCCTCACAATGCCCTCAACCCTCATCAAGAGACGGTAAGAAACCGTGCAGGCATAGGACATCATCAAGACGAGCGAAGTCATTGTCACCGCTGAACTTGGGCGATAAACCGAGTTCTCGGCAGAGGTTGAGGAATCGCGGCAGATCGAATCCCCCCCTCTCCGTTATTTATATTAAGAAGCACCTGTCGCACCTTTGGCCATAATCGCGGGCAAAATTTGAGAGTGAGATCGCGAGGCAGCTCGATATCACCTCGTTCGCTATGAATTGGTGATGGTCACCCACCCCATCTCCCTAGCCGGGTGAGAGCCGGTTTGAAAGTGATTGCCAAAGCGTCGGATGCGACTGGTAAGCTTGCCGAGTGGCACGAGTCAATTCGCCGGGTGGCAGGTGGCAATTCGCCAGATGCCACTGATCAGTTCTCCGTGTGCCACGACTCAGCATGCCGGGTGCCACGGTTTGACTCGCCGGGTGCCACGGGTCAGCTTGCTGCCCGTGCCGCGAGCCCAGAGCAAACGGCCTTATCAAAAGAACTAGCGAGACCGTATCGAATTCATCCATCCAAGGATCGATATTCAAAGCCCGTCGGCTCCTACACCATCACTGCATAGACCATAACTGGCGACAAGCCCAAAACGCTGTTACAGGATTGACGCCTTTGCCGCGCCCGATTCGCAGACCGCAAGTAGGCACTCAACATCAGTTGGCGACCGGCGATACCCGCTGTTTCGATGGGTAGAGTAAAACGCACCCTATCCGCATGGTCGTCGTCTGAGCGCTGAAGGTAATTGATGTGGGAGGTTCGCGGCAGAATGTCGTGCCACGGCCGCCAAAAGAAGAATGGGCAGAGCCGGATTTGAACCGGCGACACACGGATTTTCAATCCGTTGCTCTACCAACTGAGCTACCTGCCCGGGTAGGTCACTGGACCAGAAACCCCGAAATATACGTCGGTTAGCCCGCTTCGGCAAGGCCCGGAAATGATCGGGATGCCGTAGAGCCTGCGGCGATTACTAAGGCGATTCGACCGCGGAATTTGCGCCTCGATCTGGTTCGCCGGTGGCTTCCATAGGCTCGGTAGGTGGATCAAAAGTGCAAACCATTGGCGCAAACTTCTCCTGAATCTTCTGCACGCCCGTCCAACCGAAAAACGCCAGCGTCGCGACCAGCAGAAGATTGATCCACCACGGGCTACGAAAGGCGCGACCGACCCAGGCGGTGCGCGTGTTCATCATCAACAGCGTCAGCGCCATGAGCGGCATGAACGCCGCGCCGAGAACGGCGTAGGCCAACTGAATTTGCGACACCTTATACGTCAGAAACGGCAACGGCGCGACGGCGATAAAAATCAGGTAACCGCGATACGCGGGCGTGCGATCGAAATCGACGTCGTCGCGCGACTGTCCGCGCGCTAGCAACAGAAAATCGGTAAACAAATACGGCACGCTCTGCCAGACGCCGAGCAAACTGGAAAAGACGGCTCCCCAGAAACCGATCAAAAACGCCCACCGCCCCACCGGCCCCATGACGTTGCCGAGCTGATCGGCCAGTATCGGCGCCATCGATGCGCCTTTGCCATCGAGATTCACCCGCGCACCGATCACGATCATGGCGATGCCGAAAAGGGCCGTCATGGCGTAGCCGACGGCCAAGTCGAGCCGACAGGCGCGCACGCCTTCGGCACCGCAACGCCCCTTCTCGCGAATCCAGTAGCCGTAACACAAGACTGTCACCGTGCCGCCGACGCCGCCGATCACGCCGAGTATCCACGTTACCGCGTCCTTGTGGTCGGGAATCCTGGGCGTCACCAAACCCGCGCCCAGCGCCGCCCAGTCGGGCTTTATTAAGACGGCTGTCGATATCACCGCGATAAACATCACGGCGATAAAGACCGACATCGTTTTTTCGAAAACCTTGTATCCACCGAACCAGACCAACAGCAGGCCGCCGAGCGCATGGGCGATGCCCCAGTACCAGCGTGCCGTTTCGGCATCGACGCCGGGCGAGAACAAGCCCGCACCCGCCACGCCGCAGGCCGAAACCAACGCCGTCCCCGTGACCACTGTCCAAATGAGCAAGTAACCCGCGAATAACCAGTTGATCCAACCGCCAAGTCGACCAACCCAACCCTCAAGTAGCGTGTCGCCAGTCGCCATCTGCCAACGCGCGACGCCTTCGTTCAGCACCCACTTTAACACTGCCCCGGCCAATGCCGCCCACGCAACCGTCAGGCCAAGCTTCGAACCGGCGAACCCGGCCGTTAGTAAATCGCCAGCGCCCACGCCGGTCGCAGCGACCAGAATGCCGGGCGCGAGCCGCGCAAAAAGCGATCGTTGGTTGGTCGAAGGGGTATCACTCAAAGCCATTATCCATCGGCCAGCGCCGCGACGATGTTGCTACGACTTGCGCGTAACGCGGGGATCAACGCAGCCAACATGCACAGTGCCGTTGCCGACGCCGCCCCCAGCCCAACGAGCCCCCACGGTATGGCAAACTCCGGCTCAAATCCCGAGAGTGCCGACGTCATGCGATTGCTGGCGTTGCCCAATAGCAGGCCGAGTCCGAGGCCCATACCGCTGCCGATCAACGCCAACACCAATGCTTCGCCGAGTACCATGCGTAACACTTGCCAACGCGTCACGCCTACTGCCCGCAGCACAGCCAGATCGCGCGTGCGGCTGGCGACGTTGGCGGCCATTAGATTGCCCAACCCTAGCGCCGCAATGAACAACCCGACAAACGGTATCGCCGAGAGCAGCAAGGTAACGCTATTGATACTGCTGTCTATTTTAAGTTTCAGCTCGCGCGCCGTGACGAACGCTTTGGGTGGAAAGCCGAGCCGCTTGAGCATCGCGTTGACGATTTGCTCTTCCGGGCCGTCGCCCGGGATCGGACCGCGCCCCATCGAAAACGATTTCCGCCCAGTATCGTTACCTTCGAATTCCTTCACCCCGCTGCCGACGACTTGCGACGAATCGCTGTCGATGCGCGTGCGCGATTCCTCCGGCAGGTCAAAGTTAAACAACACCAACTTGCCGAACTCGCGACCGAACAACTTCTTCACGTCGTCGAGCGTGCCAATCACCGAACCCACGGCGTAAGATTGGAAGTACGTGCCCGCCTGAAAGAAACTCACGGCGATATCCAAGCCGGGCGAGGCAATCACACCCGCGATGGTAAACGTGCCGGGCACATACTTGTCGTCCGCATCGGCATCATCCTTTTCATTGGCCACCCATATGCGCACGCGGTCGCCCACGTGCTTATCGCGCGCGCGGGCAAATTCGCGCGTCACGAGGATATGCCCGCCCGCCAACAGCTTCTCTTGGGCGTCGCGCAGATTGCCTTCGAGAAACGTTAGCTTCACCATGCCGAGGCCTTCGACCGGGTCGATTGCCAGGAATCGCGCCAATGGATCGGAACCCGACAGCATGCGAATCAACCGATTCTTGCTGGGCTTGACGTAGTGAAAACCGAAGTCATCCGTCACGGTAAACTCGGCAACGCCCTCGGTATCGCGCAGCGCCTGCACATCCGCCAACGGTTTGCGTTCGTACGAGTAAAGCAGCGCATCGGGAAATTCCTTCGGAAACTCCCAACCCGATTTGACCGACTGCCCCCATACGACGAGGCCGACGATCATCGACAGCCCCACCATCAACGCTGCACACACGGCCCCCGCGCGAATCGGCGCTTTGATAATCTCGTCGCCCAAGAGCGTGCGATGCAACGCCAAGGCCGCTGCCACGACGGCAATAACGACGCGCGCGATCAACACGATGATCACCGGCGTGAGCGCCGCCGCACCGAGATACAACATCACGATGGCCGCGATCGACCAGACGTCAAACGTGCCGCTACCGCGCTCAGGCAACGCCGCTGTCATCACGAAGTGTCCGATGATCAACACCGCACCGACGCCCAGCGCGAGGAGCAACCAACGATTCGTCGCTTGCCCCACGCCCGCGCGGCTCGCCTCGATCGGCGAAACTTCAAACGCCGAAATTGCCGGCACCGCCGCGCCTAAGATCGACGCGCCGATTCCGCCCAAGATCGCCGTCGTCATGCCCCAGCGATTGATCGCAAATTCACCCAAATACTGCGGCACCTGATCGAGCGTGATAATCTGCAACCACAAGCCCAGTGGTACGCCCACTGCCGTACCGATCAGCCCCAACGGCAACATTTGCAACAACACGACGCGCGCGACTTGACCGCGCGTAACGCCCACGCAGCGCATCAGGCCTAACTCGGCAATGCGCTCCGTCACGCCCATACTCATCGTCGACAGGATGATGAAAAACGCCGTCAGCAACACGACCGACGCGAGCAGCATCATGATGAAGCGCAACAGCCCCTTGGCCGCGTCCAGTTTTTTATGCTGGGCCGCTGTCGTGCGCACCTGCAACTCTTCTTTGCGCGACTCGCTCGCCTCGAGCTTGGCGTCGCGTGCTTTGAGTTTGTCGCGCAGTTGCCGGGCGATTTCCTGAATGTTTGCAACTGTCGGGTCGGCGGCGATGATGTCGATCGCCTTAATGATGCCTTCTTCGCGAATAATGCCTTGCGAGTCCGTCAACGGCAGCCAGACCATCATTGCCTGGTTGACACTGGCGCGCCGACGATCCGCAATGCCAATGATCTCAAACGCCTGTAGCGGCTTGGGCTTTACGTCGTCTTGTAAATAAATCTTATCGCCAAGGTTGAGTTGAAACTCCTTGGCCAGCAGCCGTTCGATCACGATAACGCCGCGATCGCCCTTCTTTAGAAAGCGGCCTTCCTCAATATTGTGCGTGCGAAAGGTGCTTTCCTTATCCGGCTCAACGCCCGACATCTCAATATCGATCATCGGCTGATCGGTTTGATGCGTCGCTTTGATATAGTCGCGCGTGCGCGTCGTTACGGCGGCGATGCCGTCGATATCGTCGGTCAGCTCAACCACATCGTCGCTGAAGTTGCCCCACACGCCCGCCGACGATTCGATCACGACATGGCTGCGGCCGATCCATTGCAGCACGACGTCCGTCACGCCGCGCCGCACCGACTCGTAACAGCACGTGACCCATACGACGACGGCCACACCCAACGCGATCGACGCGATCGACAGCAGGTTGCGTCCCGGCTTACTCCACCAGTTGCGCGTAGCGACTTGCCACCAGTGCTTCATCGCCGCCCCCCCGCGTTTCGACATCGCCCACGATTTGACCGCCGCGAATCATCAATACCCGATCCGCCTGCGCCGCCGCCACCGCTTCGTGCGTCACCATGATGACCGTCGTATCGAATTCGACGCACAAATTTCGCATCAATTGCCAGACGTCGCGCGACGACGTCGGATCGAGATTGCCCGTCGGCTCGTCGGCCAACAGCAACACCGGGTCAAGCATGAGCGCCCGCGCGATCGCCACGCGCTGCTGCTCGCCGCCCGACATCAACGCCGGTCGATGTGACAGACGTTTGTCTAAATGCACGCGGCCCAACATCTCCGTTGCGCGCTGCCGCGTGCTGTCTGCGGCTTTGCTATCCACCAGATACGGCAACATCACGTTTTCCAACGCCGTCAGATTCGGAAACAGGTTGTACGCCTGAAACACCACGCCCACGTGCCGCCGCCGAAAGACCGTCCGCTCCGCGTCGGTCATCTCATTGATCGCGCGTCCGGCAATTTCAATACGACCGCGATCCGGCACATCCAACCCGCCGATCAGGTGCAGCAGCGTCGTCTTGCCCGAGCCGCTCGGCCCCATGACGGCCACGAACGCCCCCGCCGCCACCGACATCGAAACACCGTCGACCGCGCGGATGGTTTCGCCTTCCAGCTCGTAATGCTTTTGAACGTCGGTCACCCGCACGTTCGCGTCGGCCTGCTTATTCTGAGGATCGCTCATTTCATGATTCGCGTGAAAGTTCGTTTTCGATTTCGCTGCGTGGATCATCGCCGCCGACGGCATGACATGCAACAACGCGCCGCGACGAAACAGACCCGTTCATCCGTAATGCATGAATTAGATTAAACGGCTTATTTCGAACAGCCTCGCTTATAAATTGTGCGGAAGATTTGACGGACGGCGGCATATTCAAGCGTCGAATGCCAAATCAATACGCTGCTACCAGCCGATCGGCTATCATTACCGTCAAATCATGCCCGAACTGCCAGACATCGAGGCTTATCTCGCTGCTTTGCGACCGCGCATCGTTAATGCGCCGATCGACGGCATCGATCTGCTCAACCCGTTTCTGCTGCGCACCGTCGAGCCGCCGATCGAAGCCCTCGTCGGTCGCGACATCGTTAAGCTCTCGCGCCTCGGCAAACGCATCGTCTTCCACATCGACAACGGTCAATTTCTGATCCTGCATCTCATGATCGCAGGTCGTTTGCGCTGGTTGGCATCCGGCGCTAGGGGGAGCGGCAAGATCATGCTGGCCGCCATGAGATTTACTTCCGGCACATTGGCCATCACCGAGGCCGGTAGTAAGCGCCGGGCCATGTTGCACGTCGCGTCGGACGTCGCTCAATTGCAAACCCACGACCCCGGCGGCATCGAACCACTCAACTGTACGCGATCGGAATTCGCCAAAGCGCTAACGCAGCGCAACCACACGATAAAACGCGCACTGACCGACCCGAAAATCATGGCGGGCATCGGCAATGCGTTTAGCGATGAAATTCTGCTGGCGGCACGATTATCACCCTTGAAATGGACGCAGAAACTCTCGGACGATGAACTCGCCCGCTTGCACGACGCAACGACGACCGTCCTAACAGAATGGACGACGCGCTTAAGCGAACGCTACCTAAAGAAATTCCCGGGGGCTGGCGAAGTAACGGCCTTCCGACCCGAGTTTGGCGCGCACGGCAAGTTCAAAAAGCCCTGCCCGCAATGTGCGACGCCGATTCAACGCATTCGCTATGCGGACAATGAAACGAATTATTGCCCCGCCTGCCAAACCGACGGCAAGGTGTTAGCCGATCGTTCGCTTTCGCGTTTATTGAAGGACGATTGGCCGCGCTCGATTGAAGAATTGATGTAGCGCGTGCGTGGAACCTAAAAAATCGCCGCGATAAACCCAAACAACGCGCCCATTGCCAAACCGCCGCCCAAAATCATCATGCGTTTTTTCTTGAGTTGCTTGTTGCGGTCGGCCTCACTGCGCGCACTTCCACCATCGTCGCTAAACCACCTACAAATTGCTTGCACCTGTTGTTGGCAAACACTAGAGAAGCCCTTGCCCGCCTGCTGTACGCGACCGGGCAATGAATTGCGGCGCTTTTCCAACTCGTCTTCAAACGCGCGCGCTTCGCGAATCCGCTTGATCAAAACGTGTTTCTTGACGCCAAGCTTTACGCCCACATCGCGCGCCGCGCGTTTCAACTCCGCCCACGTCATATCTTCCAGCGCGACGTTACTTTCGTCCGGCGCGTGCGTGCGACCTTTATCTACACCTTTGATCGACGGCGTCAGCCCTGCGCCATCCCGATGCGATTCCAACGTAGCCGGCATCTGCGAGACCTCCGAATTGATAATCGTTCCGCTCAAACGGTACGATACGCGTCGGTCTGGGGAAGCTGGGTTAGTCCGGAAAATGGGCTGTGGCTGATAACAAGGAAGGACTCGGACGCGCACCAATCGGATCATTGCCATGGCGGCACGAAAGCAAGACTCAAAAAGCTAAAAAAACGACGAACCCGTTTAACGAATTCGTCGCTTACTTATTATGACTAACATCAATCGCTAGCCTACGACCGCGACGCCACTTGCTCGCCATCATCGACAAACTCAACCGGCATGCCGCGCCAAACCAACTTCGACAGTCGCTCAACATCCCAATTGGTCAGGCGAAAACAACCGTGCGAACCCGTCTTGCCGATCATCTCGGGCTCGGGGGTGCCGTGAATGCCGTACCCCGGCACGCTCAGACCGATCCAATACATGCCGACCGGGTTACGCGGACCGGGCGGAATCACGAGGTTCTCGTCGATGCCCTTTACTTCCGGCCAGCTTTCCGGGCGGAACAGATATTCGGGGTCTTTAATAATCGTTTTGATCTGACAGTCACCGCTCGGTCGATCGCTCGCCGCCTTGGCAATCGAACAGTGAAACAGCGCCGCCAACTTACCGCTTCGGTCGAGCAGTTCGATTTGCTTGTCTGCGAAGTTCACGCGCAGCGTCTTGATCGAAACCTTCGGCACTTCGTCGCTCACGTTGGGAATCACGATCGTCGTGCCCGCCTTGATGCGATCCAAATCGACGCCGGGATTGAGCCGTTCCAACAAGCTGCGTTTGCAATGGCCTTCGAATGTGGCGACTTCTGCCGTCGACTTAAACGGCAGGCTTTTCGCTTTGGCCTTGGCCCGCCAGTCGGCCGGAAAACTCCCGACTTGGTCGATGTGTGCCTGGGTAAACGTGAACTTACGCGTCGGGTCAAAATCGTTCAGCCCGAGTGCCGACCGCGTCGGCGCATCCAGCTTGCCGTTCGCAGCCAACCCGCGCGCGGCCTGAAATGCCTGCACCGCCGCCGTCGTCTTCGGGCCCACGAGGCCGTCGATCAGCCCCGGCGAAAAGCCGACGGCTTCCAACCGGATCTGCAACGCCAGCCCGTCGCGAAACTCCACATTGGAATCTACGTCGCTGCGTCGGTCGGGTTGCGACCGCGTCGGCGTGGACGCGGGAGCAGAATTTGTTCGCTTGGATTCGCGTTGACGAATGGGCGTTCGCTTCTTCGGCGGTCGGAGCAATGGCTGGGCAATAGCCGCAGCCGGAACCGCCAGCGTTAACATCAACGACAAGAAACCGACAGGTGAATTGGGGCGTCGCATCGCATCACTCCCTTGTGCTTAGCGCAGCATCGACCGTTTCCGGCCAATATATCGTTTATCGGCTTCGGCCCCAACCACAGCTTGACCGAATTCGGCAATACTTGCGCGGGCAGCGACCGTTGCGGCCGAGCGAGCCGCCATATAATCCGTCCGTCATGGCAGCAGCCCCCCTCACGATCACGGTTCTCGGTTCGGGCACGTCGCACGGCGTGCCGATGATCGGCTGCGATTGCGACGTCTGCATGTCCGACGATCCGCGTGACCTGCGCACACGCCCCTCGATCGTGGTGAACTGGGACGACGCGTCGATCCTGATCGACACCACGCCCGAACTGCGGCTGCAGTGTCTGGCAAACGACATCCGCCGCGTCGATGCCGTGCTCTACACGCACTATCACATCGATCACGTGGCCGGGCTCGACGACCTGCGCCGCTTCAATTGGCTGCAGGAAGCCCCCGTCCCCGTGTACGCCCAGACCGACACGCTGGATCGGCTGCAATCGATGTTTCCATACGTATTCGATCAGGAAACAAAGCAGCCGTCGGCGATTCCCAAGTTGGATTTGCACGCGATCGATGGCCCTTTCGAAGTTGCCGGTCGTTCGATCACGCCGATCCCCCTCTTGCACGGCACCATGCCGATACTCGGATTTCGTTTCGGCAACTTCGCCTACTGCACCGACGTCAGCGAAATACCGGAAACCAGTTGGCCGCTGCTGGAAAGCTTGGATGTGCTGATTCTCGATGCCTTGAGACTGAAGCCGCACCCGACGCATTTCAATCTCGAACAAGCCATCGACCACGCCCGGCGCATCGGCGCGCGGCAGACTTACTTCACCCACATCGCCCACGAGATCGGTCACGCCAAAGTCGAATCCGACCTGCCCGATGGCATGCTCATCGCCTACGACGGTCTCGAGTTGCAATCCCAATAAAAAAACGAGCGACGCAAGCGACGCTCGTTTCTTAGATTCAGATTGTTAATGCAGCTTAGCCGTTGTGCTGCGAACGAATGATCTCGCTGGCCTTGTTGGTCTTGATGTTCAACGCGCCCAACGCCTTGGAGGCACCGGCACGGAGAATCAGATCCGATTCGTTCAGCGTCAGGTCGATCAAGCGCTGCACCACATCGCTGTCGCCCATCAGGTTGCCGTAGCGGCGACCCGACTTGGCCAACGCGTCAAACTGTGCGATGCGTTCGGCCAGGTTGTGATCGGCGTTGAGCGCGACTTCGGTCAGCACTTCCTGAGCGCTTGCCGAGTTGACCATCGCCAAAGCACCGGCCACTTCAATGCGAAGCTTTTCGTTGTCGCCGCGAATCGCCGAGACCATCGACGGTTCGGCACGATCGACGTCGAACACATTGCTTTCGCCAACCACTTCCAACGCTTCAGCAGCGCGAATCGCCAATTCCATCGCCGAGTCGCGATCGACAGCGGCTAAACCGAGCGAACTCGACGCACGAGAGATGCGACTTTCGACGGCGTCCTTAATGCGATCCGAATCACCGATATCGATGATGGCTTGATCAAGCAATTCAACGCCGGCCTTGCCGCGAGTGAGGCGATTGCCACGACCGACGTCGTCAGCGATCACCAAAATCGGTACCGATGCCGTATCGAAGCTGCCCCGCAGCTCGCCAACCGCACCTAGCACGTCGGGCTGGCTCATTTGCAAGCCGAGAAACACGGCGTCGTACGCACCGATGGTCTTTTCGCGGCCATCCTGCAAAGCGGCGTACAACGTCGAACCGGAAGCCACGCTGTAATCGTTGGCACGAAGCAGGCTGACAAACTTATTACGCGTATCGAGGTCGGGCATGACCAGCAAGGCAACTTTGCCTTCGGTCGCCTTCAGCGATTCGGCCAATACCGGTACCACGTTCTGTGCGCCGGTGAACTGACTGTCGGGCTTGGCGAGAGCCAAGGCTTCGGCAGCTTTGAAGCGCACCTGACGATTCGGGAAGCTCAAGGCCTGCACCAAAGCTTGCTTGTAATCTTCATTACCGATCAGGTTGGCTTCGCCCGCCGTGCTGCGCAGAGCGGCGATCGCACCCAAGGCGACCGGCGGATCCTTATCTTCGACGGCGCGTTGCAACATCATGTGGTTGTATTGCGCGCCGGCTGCACGATTGAAGTAAATCGCACGAGGCGTGTTGGCGGGTCGCGTCGAATCCTTATTACCGAGCGGATCGGGCACGTCGCTTTCGACGTTCATGCCCAGCTTGGCTTCGCGGCGCGTGTTGGCGGCGAGCCACAGCGCGATGGCGTCGGCACTGCCGTCGTTGTAATTGAGTACTTCTTCGGCACAGCGCATCGCCATCACGTCGTTAAAGACCGGCGTCGGCACCGGAATGTAGCGCAACTCACCATCGCGGAGGTACCAAATGTTGGCCAAATCGGCGACCTTCACGGGTTGCAGCGATTCGGCGCCGTCGTAGTACATCTCGGCAAGTTCGAGGAACAAACGGGCCGGATCGAATCCGCCACCGATGCCCAGCTTTTGCAACGCTTCGCGCGAGGCCGACTGCACGATCGGCGACGTCGACGTGTCTTGCACCAACTCAACGAGGTACGGCACGGCTTGCTTGTAACCGATATCACCGGCCGCTCGAATCAGGATGGCTTTGGTAACGTCGTCATCCATGCCCAGCGCCTGCACCAACGGGTTCAACGCACCGCGACCCATTTGCGAAAGCGTTTGGATCAACACGGCGTGCAGGTCGGCACGGCTCGGATCTTGCAGAGCCTGAATCATGTGCGGAATGGCGTATTCACCGGCATCGCGCAGACGATTCGTCGCGTTGTAAACCATTCGCGGCGGGCCGCCGAGCTTGGCGATGTTGGCTTCGATTTCAAACGGATTGGTGCGGAGTTGACGTTCGCCTTCTTCGAGCAACTTGATAAACGCCACGGCCGAATCACCGACCGTCGTGTTGTTGATCAGGCGAATCAAAATCTCGTTGCGGTTAGGGTTGCGTCGCGCGAGTTCGAGCAAGCCGACCGGATCGGGTTCCGATTCGATCAGCGCCTTGAAATTCGCATCGGCCATCTTGAAGCGACCGACGGCGGCGAAGTGCCAACCATCTTCGGCCAAGCCACGTTGGCGGCGACCGTTCTTGATCTTTTCGACAATCGTCTTCACACCTTGCGGCGCGTCGTCTTGCGTGGACCAGAATTCCAGACGCGTCGTCCCCGTGCGATCGGCCATCAGCGCGTAACGCAGGTCGGACGTATCTTCGGTGGCCAACGCCTCAAACATCGGCGACGCTTCTTCAAGCTGACCGCGATCGACAAGTCGCATCGCCGCTTTCCAATCGCGCCAGAGTTTTTCATTCTGGCCGACGGCGTTATCCGGTAAGCCTTCTTGCGCGTAAGCGACCGAGGCAAGTGCCGGCAGCAATGCCAGCGCAATGAGGGCAGAAAAATAGCGTAAACGGCTTGCGAACATCGGTTTCCTCCCGAAGGCTACTTCGGACGAATGCTGGGGCGGTGTGACGAATGTGGTCGAGTGAGGCGGTAGGAGCCCTGTCGCATTCCCCGCCCATCCCCTGTAAGGCTGGGTTGACCCGCCGCTCCGTTGCGGAGCAGTGCACGTCAAAACATTGATTATACGGGGCGAAAATGGCCGGTCAATGAATTTGGCACATCGGGCTTGGCCGTTATTACCCGTTGCGTCCGATCAGAAATCTCGCAGGCGCGGGAAGTTGTGAATACGCACGTCCCTGCCTCAATCCGGACCTGAACGGCGACTTGCGAAATTCGGACCGACGACAGCTAGCCCTGCTGCTTGGCCTGCTTGCGTTGCCGCACCTGCCGCGCACGAATAAGTGCCGCGATATGCGGGGCCGAGGTGCCCAGCCCCCCTGCCACGAGGTTCGCCCCCGCTTCCGATATCGTCGCATACCGCTCGGCATAGGTCGCAGGCTTCTCAGGATACACGCGCCCCGACTCACCCAGTTCCGCAGCACCGGCGTTGGGCTCCGCGTAAATTGGCAGGTCCGTCGCACCGCGCATAACCGAAATGATCGCTGGCAAGCCGTCCGGGAACTCGGTGCGATCGGCGCCGACCGCATCGACGCCCAGCTTGGCCATCTCGTCGCACATTTCGACGACACCGGCCCCCATGACTGTCTCGAGCCCATCGAGTCCGGCATCAAAGCTCATGCTGGCAATGACGGGGGCTGCGTCCGTTTTTTGGCAGGCCGTTACCGCCAACACCAGCGCACGAAGTTCCGTAAACGAGCGACACAAAAACGCATCGATACCAGCGTCTGCCAGACGCTGTGCTTGCGTCTGATATGCCGCCGCCATTTCCGATTCTTCGATTTCGCCCAACGCCAAGATCGGCTCGACCGGCCCCAGAGCGCCGAGCAATTTGATATCACCCGCCGCCGCGCGCGTACGCTTTACCATCTCATCGATTATCGCGAGCGACCTATCGGCGTCGGCATCGTCGAGCGCGCTGAGTGTTATCGGATTGATGCGATCCGTCGGCACCACCCACGCATCGACACCGGCCGCAGCCAGATTGCTAAGCGTTAATTCAAACGACGCCGCATCATCGAGCAGCGCCGATTCCCATAACTGGCGCGCGTCGCCCAGGCCGATAGGTCCGGCCAAATCGCCGGCGATCACCAGCGCTTCTGATAACCAATTTGTCGACGTCCGCTGATTCACTGCCTTACTCACTCAGGTCGCTGAATCTTCTCAACCTCGCCGCCAATTCTGATAAATGCCCTGCCCCGCTCACTGCGTATCGTACGGTTAATTCGTGGGTTCACCACAAGAGTGGGAAGAGGACAACTTAGACAACTGATCTTACGGCATGCCCTTCTTGGAGGCTGGTCGGCGGACGTGCATCAGGAGGCAGACTTATGCACCGTCAAACCAGCTTTCTATTTTCGCAAATATCGACTCTCATACCGACGATGTTGGCGTGTTGTGTATTGGCCGTCGGCTGCGATACCAACGTGCTACCGATCACCGGGCCGTCGGCCACCAATTCCAGCGGTGGCGACACGACCGCGCCGTTGCAAACCGGCAGCAGCGATGTCTTCGGCACCGTCACGCGTCAAATCATCACCGAAACGAACCGCGTAAGCTTCGAAGGCACGCTCGGCCATTTGGACGACCGCCAGGTGTTTGACCTCGGTCCGGCCAATGCCGGTGACCGCATCACCGTTGAAATCAGCGGTCACGGCGGCCTCAACACGGTCGCCGCCCTGTTCAACGGCAACAGCGACCTGATCGATGCCAGCGACGATCGCAGCTATTACTCCGGTTTGCTCGATCCGTATATGTCGCGAGTGGTTCGCCACGACACGCGTAACCTTTACCTCGGCGTCGCGATCTCCAGCGGTCGACATTTCTCGTCGAATCAAGGTCGTTTCGCCCCCGGCAGCTTCACGGTCACCGTGACCCGCCAGCCGAATCAGAGCTACGACGCGCCGCGCCAACAGATCGTGTATCTCGACTTTGACGGTGGTGCTTCGGTACAGATCGGCCAAGAGCCGATCGAGCAGATGCGACCGTTCAGCGTCGAGAGCATCTCGGCACGTATGGCGGGCAAAACCGACGCAGTGATCGCGCTGGTCGTGGATCATATGAAGCGTGACTTCGCTAACTACGACGTCGTGCTTTACGACAGCCGCACGCATCCGCGGCCGACCGGCCCGCACACGAAGATTTACTTCGGTAACTACAACGCGTCGTTTCTGGGTCTTGCCGACAACGTCGACACAGGCAATCGCTACCTCGATCAGGAAGCGATCATCTACACCGAAACGTTGGGCATGTTCGAAAACATGTTGCCGAGCTTGGAGGAAATCGCGATGGCCGTCGCCAACGTCGGCTCGCACGAACTCGGCCACTTGCTCGGTCTGGAACACTCGCGCGATCCGAACGACTGTATGGCCACGGCCGCCAGTGCTCGACAGATCATGGAAATCGACGCCGCGTTTATCCGCAGCGAAATGCAAACCGACGTCTTCCCGATCGGTTTCCAAAATGGCCCGCAACTGCTCTCATGGAATGTCGGTCGCAGCAGCAACACAAGCGCACGCATGCGAATCGACGATCTGGTTGTGCAGGAAAAATCCGCGACCAATTGGCGTGACGAATGGGGTGTGCCGGATTTAGAACTGCCGAAGTGCGGTGGTTGTGCACGTCACATGGCGGAAGAAGAGTAAGCGCGACTAGAACTTAAACTGCATGTCATTCGTGAATCGAACGGCGACCAGACCTTCTTTCAGGGTCTGGTCGTCGTTGTTGTTGGGCGGCGTGATGCGAACGGTATTGCCTTGGCAGAAACCTCGCATGTCTTTGTGCCAGACTTCAACATTGGCGGGAATATAAAACTGCAAATCGATGTCGCTATTCTGCGGCGGCATGTCACCGATCAATTCGATCAAGGCACCACCACCGCTGACGTTACGCGTAATACCGACGAACGGCTTGTTATCCATCTCGAAACTAACGGGCATTCGCGTTGGGATGCGCGGTGTTGCGCGACGCTCCGCATTGCGGCCTTCGATGTTAGACAAAGCTTCCGGTCGATCGATGATGATTGTGGACATAGCGCTGCTCGCTCGTAAGTCAGTTTCGAGTAATCAGGTCTACGTCGGATATCGGTATGCCTTGGGCCGAAATGAACTTATAAGACACTCGACACGCCGTGTCGGACTCTTGGGAGTGTGTGCACGGGCGCGTCGCGAAGTGCTTCACGAGCAATAGCGAAGGCCCGGCGTGGTCGTACTTACCGCATTAACCTATCAAATTACGTAACGATAAAATCAGAACCCGACGGCCTAGAACCCGGGCAAACTACAGCAGTTCGCTCAGTTTTCTCTTTAGAATCTTGCCCGTCGGGCCGCGAGGTAGGTCGTCCGATATGATGACCCGCCGCGGAATCTTGTAACCCGCAACTTTATCCCGGCAAAATTCGCGCAATTCGGTGTCCGTCGCCGTCTCGCCCTCCACCAGCGTGACAAACGCCACGGGCACTTCACCGCGCGACGGATCGGGCTGACCGATGGCGGCGGCTTCGTTCACTGCCGGATGGGCTTCGAGCGCGGCTTCGATTTCGCGCGGGTAAACGTTTTCGCCGCTGACGATGATCATCTCTTTCTTGCGACCGGTAATCGAGATGTAGCCTTCATCATCGACATGCCCCATGTCGCCCGTCTTATACCAACCGTCGTCGGTGAGGACGGCGTGCGACTCCTCCGGCTTGTGGTAATAGCCCGGCATGATGTTGTCGCCGCGCACCCATAACTCGCCCGTTTCGCCATCCGCCAGCGGCTTACCGTTGTCGTCAAACGCCTTCACTTCCACGCCGGGCACAGCCTGACCGGCGGTTCCGGGTTTGTGCGCCCACGGCATGTTGAGGCTGACTACCGGCGCCGCTTCGCTCATACCGTAGCCCTGCATGATTTCGACCTCGAAGCGTTTCTTGAAACGCTCGAACGTATCCGGCGGCAACGCTTCGCCGCCGCTGATGGCATATTTAAGCGACTTGAAATCGGCGGGCTTTGATGATTTTGCTCGCAGCATGGCGCTAAACATGCTCGCAATCATCATGCATATGGTGATGTTCTTTTCGCGAATCGTTTTGGGAATAGCGTTGGGCGTGAAACGCGGCATGTAATGCACCATCGCGCCGAGGCGCACCGGCACGAGCAACTTCGCCGTTAAGCCAAAGCTATGAAACAGCGGCAGGATACCGAGGAAGCGATGATCGCCGGTGAGCTTTGCCTTCTCGATGCATGCGTCCATGTTGGAGCGCAGGTTCTTATACGTTTGGCACACGCCCTTGGGCGTTCCCGACGTGCCGGACGTGTATAGCAAAACGGCCGTGTCGTCGGGCTGCACACTCGGAACGCGCGGCGTGCCGCGCAGATACGACAAAATCATATCGCGCTTCAGCGGCAGGTCTTCCATAAACACCGCCCGCGCCGGTAACTGCTCCGCCAATTCCTTAAAGTGACCGATGCTAAAAACGGTATCGATCTGCGCGTCTTCGACGACGCACTTGAGTTCTTGCGGTTGCAACAAAAAGTTGAGCGGCACAACGGTTCGCCCCGCCCACAACGTACCGTAGAACGTACCCGCAAACGCCACGGTCGAAGGCATCAAGATGCCGACACGTTCGCAACTCGTCTCGCGCGACACACGCCGAGCCATGACCGACGAGAGCCGCTTGAGCTGCGCGTAGTTAATCGCGCGCGTCGGATCGGAGACAGCTTCGTGGTTCGGCACACGTGCGGCGGTTTCGAGCAAGGTTTCGACAAGCACCGTGAACACCCCCATCCAAAGAAGTTTCGGACTGTCTAAAAAAACACCGCCCAACGGCGGTGTGTTGTTAATGCTGAAAGAACGATGTATCGCAGCACGGTTTACGCGTCAAACTTTGTAAGGCTGTGGTTCACTACGAGAGGAATGTCAGAATTGGATCAACGTAATCATGCGTTCTCTGATCATTGCGTTAAATCTGATGTCTGCTCAGTAACGCAACCCTCCCCTAACCCCTCCCTGCAAGGGAGGGGAAGCAGAGAACGCCGGGTGCCCCATCCTTTTCACAGAAAAGGGTGGGCGCCCCTGCCCCTCTGGGGCTGGGGGACTTAATTGCGCGCGATCTGTTCCTTACCGCGACCTCTTTCTTATCGCGACCGCTCGGATTCATGTTCGTGATTCCCCACCCTTCGCTGGCGCGAAGGATGGGGCACCCGATCATTGCGACACTCGTTCGTAGGGGTACCCGATCGTTGCGGCACTCTATTGGTGGAGTATCCGATTGATGTAGCACCCTCGCGTTCGTTAGCAAGTCTTACACGGCCATTGCTTCCGCTGGTGCGACGGCCTTGATCGCCGGCAGGAAGTAATCGCGCGAGATCACATCCCAACTCATCTGACTCGCCAGCTTGAACCCACGTGCCAGATAAGCCTCTTTGTCGCGCGGCGTGCGCGGGAGGCGACTGACGATTTCGGCGGCGGCTTCGACGGCGACTTCGCGCTCGTAGTTCTCGCGCGTTTCGCGCGTCATGTGCAAATAGCTCTCGATCGTATCCGGCTCGCAACGGTAGCGCGCATAACGCACTGCGATCACGTTCTTGGTTCCATCCGGACCGGCAACGCGATCGACAAAACAGCTACAACCGCACGCCCCGCTCATTACGCAGATCGCGCCGAACGAGAGCGCTTCGACCTGAGCAATGCCAAACGGCTCGTAGATCGACTGGCCGAATTCCACATCGCTGCCGCGACGGATATCGGCGAAGCACATATCGGCAGGCATGCGCGATCCGCACAGGTTGCGCGCGAAGCCGAATTGATTGATAAAGATGATTTTGCAATGGCGCGACCGTGCGTTAAACGATTGCACGGCTTGATAGAACACCGCCTCGCCACCGGTCAGGTCGGGCATTTGCTCGCGATGGGCAACGGGCCAATCCCACCATTTTTCCATGTGTAGCACATCCGCCTTGGAGCGCGGGCCGGGCAGCTCGGTCGAAAGCACAAACAATACTGCCGACTCGCCGGTCTTACGGAAGGCCTGTTCGATGTGCTTCATCACTTCCATGTCGCGCCAAAGGCCTTTGCTGGGCGTCATGCGCGTGACGTGCGTAAAGATGTAGTGCGGTCGATCGCCGATCAGGTTTTCGGCGTACGTTTGCAGGCGGCGTTTGCTGGCCGCCGCTTCGTCGGTATTCGTTTCGTATGCGGGAACGCCGTTATAGCACAGTTGAATGTTGCTATCGCTCATCGCGGGCGAGAGGTTGCGTAACTCGTCGACCACATAGTCACTAACGGCCAACGTCACATCGAGAAAACGCGTCGATTCAATTAACGCGTGGCGGTAATAGCCCGACTGATCGCCGAAGATTTCGCCAATGAAGCGACCTTCCTCAGGCGCGCGCCGCAAGATGTTATAAAACGCCGTGTCGTGGCCATCGTGTTCTTCCACGATCTTGCGAGCGGTCGATACTTCGTGCGCGTGATAGGCCGTGATGAAATTCGTCTCGCCGTCGAGCTTGGCCGCCAAAGCCGTCGGAATACCCATAAACTCATGACCGATGACGGCACACTGTTGTTCGCCCGACGCCAGCCCCAGCGCCTTGGCCACTGCCAAACCGGGAATCGCCAAACGCACATACTGCTCGTAATCCCAACTGTTCTCGAAGCGCGTCGACTCGATACCGAACGATGCGAACAGTTGATGCTTCAGATGATTGATCGTCCCCTGCTCCATGTTGCAGATGTCGATCAACGCCACTTCCGGCCACGATTCGCCACCTGTAATCGGGTCGCGCAGATGGCGACGGCCATAGACGATATCCACGTGATAGCGCTGGCGAATTTCGTTAAACGCATGCGCGTGCGGGCCGCCATACATGCCATCGATCGACGAATACGTTACTTCGCCGCCGGGGCCGAGCCGCGTGGATACGTCGCCGTCATTATTGAACAGCGGGCAGAGCAAAAGCGACCGCCCGACCTGACGGTCGTATTCGGCCGATGTCAGCAGGCCTTCGAGCACTGTGCCGATGCCACCGACTTTCACGACGGCTTCGTGGGTAACGTGAACGATGTTGAGCATATTCATTGATCTCGTTAGAGGTTTCGTTTGCATATTCATTCCGCCGACAGCGGGCCGTCGCCTCGACTGCCAAGCCGCTATCAAACGGTTTACCCCCATCATATCGGAGTATGGGCCGAGGCAAGCAAATTTTTCCCGCCCACCGAACCGATGAGCCGTTAGGCCCTATGATGGCCAAGGCGGCGGCTCAATGCCGGGCCGTGCTTCCGAAACGCTTGCCACCCATTTGAGGATTCGCCATGAGCAACGATATCAACCCCATTATGCCGGTTTTGAAGAACGCGACTGCCGAACAACACAACGCGACCGAGGAGAATTCGTTTAACACCCAGCTCATGGGCGGCAAGCTTCCGCAAACGGCGTACGTCGAAACGTTGGCCCAGTTGCTCCTGATCCATCGCGCTTACGAAGCCCGGCTCCGCGAGGCGCAACCGGCCATCGCCTACCCGGTGCCCGATCACGAATTCCAAACGCCCTACCTCGAAGCCGACCTAGCCTTTTTCGAGCGCGACACGACGGCCATCGAACCGGTGGCGGCGACGCAGACGTTTCTCAACTACATCGCGGCGATACCGACCGTTGGCGATGACGCATTGCGTTTGCTCGGCGTGCATTATGTCTTTGAAGGCAGCAACAACGGATCGAAGTGGGCGGCCAAGAGCATCCGCGAAGCCTACAACCTGCCCGAGACCGGCGAAGGCACGCGCTACTTCGACCCCTACGGTCAAAAACAAGCCAAGCGATGGAAAGAATTCAAGGACACGATGAACGGCATCGACTTCAACGAGGCACAACGTCAAGCACTCGTCGACGCGTCGGTGTACACGTTCGACGCGATCGGTTTGGTGCATCGCGATTTGGGCGAACGCTTCGCGGCGGTAATGAAAGGGTGAAACTCCCTCTCCGCGAGGGGAGAGGACCTGGGGAGGGTTGCCACGGGCGACTCTGGTTACACGTCTCCCTTAAATTTAGGCGGGAGAGACCACAATCGATTAGAGCCGCACTCTTTCTGATCAGAAATCCGCATGTTCTTATCAGAGCCGCGCCCGTCAGGAAGCGGTGCACGCAAGACGTCGCGGGATTTCCCGTTTGATTAAGAGATAGACGGAGTAATCCCAAATGCCCAAACAACCGTCGCCGGCGAACCAACGAGCTCGCAACGGCAGATCTATCGTGATTGCGCTATGGATTTGCGGCTTACTGCTATTCTTGTTTTTCGACTTTATGTCACTGCTTAATAGCCGAACACAACCGCCGCCGTACGCGACGAATTCCCCCATCGACGACGAGCCGACTTCTATTCAGTACCCCAAAGCTACTTGCGAGGTCGATCTTTCTGAATCAGAGCGCGCGATCTTTGACCAACTGCACAGCGCGTACGTACAACATCGTTCACAGCTTGAAATAATGATCTCCTCAAACACGGCGGACTATGTTGATTGCGTCGCAATTGACACGATCGTCGCCGACGGAATACGTTTTGTGCCGTTTGTGATCGAAAAAATAAGAGCCGGCGATCATTTCTTAGGCGAAATCGTGGGAGATATGACCGGCGACCGGTGCAATTCCTACACCGACGACGTTGGTAGCAGCCTAGGTAGTCAATCCCGAGCGGCGGCCTGGGTTTGGTGGTGGGAAGATGTTGGTTGCGAGCGCTATCAAATGTGGCGGGCAGCAACATCGCCGTAACGCAGGTAAAAACCTGCCTCTGCCACTAGCGACTGATGATAAACGCGCCATTCTTGGCAAGCCGCACGACGGTCTTTAATAACTCGGCAACAAAGATCGCATCACAATCCAATCAACAGATCATCACCACGCTTTAACGTCGCCAACGCAGTATTGGTCCGCAGTGAGCCTGGGAATTTATCCCCAAAACCAGACGCTTATCCAAATTCTCGACGTTAATTTTGCGATGGGGTAGTCGACTTCACTTTCGATCCGGTTGCGGCGGTCGTTGATCGACGTGATCCGGGGTGTT
>Ga0207422_1000244_pt1 | contig 204042 bp, 147 predicted proteins | sample MarCyaLeptolynsp_FD_187757 | JGI IMG/M metagenome (GOLD analysis project Ga0207422, IMG submission 187757) | Marine cyanobacterial communities from Panama - species 1 Leptolyngbya sp. (SPAdes) | ecosystem: Environmental > Aquatic > Marine > Unclassified | place: Panama: Panama City | collected...
CCCGCCATTTTACGACCCCACACCTCTCGTGTAACCTTTCCTCCGTTCGCTAACACGTACCGGCGGGGTGTTGGGCATGAGCCATGATTGTTTGAAGGTCGATATCCATACGCACATTTTACCGAAGACCTGGCCCGATCTGCGCGAGCGGTATGGCTACGGCGGGTTCGTGGCGCTCGATCATTGCAGCCCCGGCAAGGCCAACATGATGATCGACGGGCGCGTGTTTCGACCGATCGAACATCGCTGCTGGGATGCGGCGGTGCGGATCGAAGATTGCGAAACGGCTGGCGTCGATGTCCAAGTGCTCTCCACGGTGCCGGTGATGTTCTGCTATTGGGCGCAGCCCGAGCATGGGCATGACCTGTCGCAAATCTTGAACGACGATCTCGCCATTACGGTGCGAAACAATCCCGATCGGTTTGTCGGTTTGGGTACGATCCCCATGCAAGCGCCGGAGTTAGCGATTAAAGAGCTGGAGCGTTGCGTGAAAGACCTCGGCTTTGCCGGGGTGCAGATCGGTAGCAACGTGAATACCGAGAATCTGAGCGAGGCCAAGTTCTTTCCGATCTTCGAAGCCGCCGCCGCGTTGGGTGCCGCCGTATTCGTGCATCCGTGGGCGATGATGGGCCGCGACGACATGCGCAAGTATTGGTTGCCATGGCTGGTGGGCATGCCCGCCGAAACGTCGCGTGCGATTTGTTCGCTGATCTTCAGCGGCGTGTTGGAGAAGCTGCCCAATCTTCGCATTGCATTCGCGCATGGCGGCGGGTCGTTGCCGCTCACGTTGGGCCGCATCGAGCACGGCTTTAACTGTCGACCGGATCTGGTTGCGGTCGATAATCCGCATAACCCGCGCAAGTATCTCGATCGCATGGTCTTCGACTCGCTGGTCCACGACCCGGCCGCGTTGCGGTTTTTGATCGACCTCGTCGGCGTGAATCAAATCGCGCTGGGCACGGATTATCCGTTTCCTTTGGGCGAACAAGAACCGGGTAATTTGATCGAAGGTATGACGTGTTTGAATGACGAACAAAAGGCGCGGCTGCTAGGTGGCACGGCAGAGGAATGGTTGGGGAGGAAACTAGGAAGTTAGGAAGAGCGAAGGGCGAAAAGGGAGAATGCAAAATTGAAAATGTAAAATGCAAAGTTAAGAACTGGCCAACGCCGTTCGTTTCGTCGTCGGAGCTAATGGTCCCGCGCTGCAGCTTCTAAATTCTCACTTCACCATTCAAAATTCACCGATTCCAAGCCACCATTCTCAATTCACCAGTCTGTGTCCCAATTTTGCACTTCGCACTCTCCATTTTGCATTGACGCATGACGATCCCGCCGACCGGGTGGGCTGGCGCCGGGCTCACGGACCAATCTCGTGCCCGGTCAGGCGGAACCATCTCCTCACTGGTATATAGACACGCACGAGTTGCGCCGGTGGACTATCAAATTTGAAGTTTTTTTGAATCGCCGAGAATTGTTGTGCACCGGAAGTGCGTTAAGTCTCAATTCGGCCGACTTAACGGGTTGATTCGTTGGTTTTGAAGCCCTGCGATTAACGCTGCAATCGGACGCTGCCGATCAACCTGATAGGTTATGGTGCCCCGAATCGCGGCTTTTCGTGCTGCTATTTCGGCACCGCTCAAACGTCGAGGAACGCGTGGATATACGCCGTCGCATCTGGAATCTCGTCGAAGCCGCGCCCGGTGGTGACCGTTGGAGCCGCGCGGTCGATATCGGCATACTCGCGTTGATCTTGCTAAACGTGGTGGCGGTGATTCTCGATTCAGTGCCGAGCATCAAGTCGCGCTGGGGCGACGCATTTGATACGTTTGAGCTGATATCGGTGATCGCATTTAGTATTGAGTATGCTTTACGGCTTTGGTCTTGCACGACCAATCCGATGTTTGCTCATCCAATCACGGGGCGCTTGCGCTTTGCGGTGCGACCGATGGCGTTGATTGATCTGGCCGCGATCTTGCCCTTCTATCTTACGTTTGTCGGTTTCGATTTGCGTTCGTTGCGCGTGGTGCGATTGATGCGCATCGTGCGCATCGCCAAAATCGGACGCTACTATTCGTCGCTGACCTTGATACGCAGCGTGTTGCGCTCGAAGCGCGAGGAGTTGGTGTTGTCGACGATGTTGATGGTGCTGTTGTTGATCGTCTCGGCGACGCTGCTGTATAGCTGTGAGAATGAAGCACAGCCCGACACGTTCTCAAGCATCCCCGCCACCATGTGGTGGGCGGTCGCAACGCTTACGACAGTCGGCTACGGCGATGTGTACCCCGTGACGCTGCTGGGTAAGATCTTCGCAAGCGTGATCGCCATGCTGGGAATTGGCATGTTTGCCTTGCCAACGGGCATTCTGGGTGCGGGCTTCGTGGAAGCAATCGAGTCCCACAAGCATGGAGACAAGTGTTGCCCGCATTGTGGGGAAGCGTTGCAATGACGTAGTATTCGGCGGCAGGGCGGGTCGTGCCCAACTGGAAGCCCGGAGTTCGATAAACGCGGTTCCATTGGTCTGCTGAGCTTGAAAGCGCTTCAACTTTCTCTGGTATAATTGAATCGACGATGTCCGACCTGTCGCAACATTCCGAGGAAGATCGCCGCTTGCTGGAGAAGGCGCGCGCCGGTTCACACGAGGCTTACGATCAACTTGCCCAGCGCTATCGCGACGCGCTGTTGCGCTACGCCTCCTCTTATCTCGGCGACGAGGGTCGCGCCGAAGACATCGTGCAGGAAACCCTTGCGAAATTGGCCTGTGCCGATCACACCATCGACGGAGCGCTGCGACCTTGGTTGTATAAGGTAACGCGTAATGGTTGCCTCGATGTGTTGCGCCGCTGGCAGCGTAGTCCCACGCACAATCGACGGATGAAGACAGGTGTCGATATCGCGCGGCAAACGATGGGTCCGCGCACGCGTATGGCGCGCGACGAGCGCCGCGAACTGATTCGTCAGTTGGTCGCCGACATGCCGGAAGAATATCGCAGCGTGTTGATGCTCAAACACTTTGAGGGCATGTCGCGCACCGAGATGGCGGCGGTGCTCGATGTTACCGAGGCGACGGTCAAAGGGCGGTTGGTACGAGCGTCTTCCTATCTGCGCGATCAGTTGCGCGAAATCAGCGGGTTCGATTCGATATGACCTGCGATATGTCCCACGAACAATTGTGGGCCTGGGTGCACGACGAGGAGGATGACCCGACCGTCGCTGCCGAGGTTGCGGCGCATGTTGCAGAATGTGCCACCTGTCAGGATCAGGTCGACGAAATGCGCGACCTGCTCGGCGATCTCGACGCCGTTGGCTTAGCAGGTGGCGGCGCGCCGACATCAACGGCTTCGCCCGAGATTCCCGGTTATGAAATCGTTCGCAAAATCGGGCAGGGCGGCATGGGCGTCGTGTTTGAGGCGATGCAGGCCCAACCCCGGCGGCGCGTGGCGCTTAAGTTGATATTGGCCGGTCAGTACGCAGACGAATTACAACAGAAGCTCTTTCAGCGCGAGGTGCAAACGCTCGCGCGGCTGAATCATGCGGGGATTGCTTCGATTTACGATGCCGGCCGCACACCCGATGGTCGCCCATATTTTGCGATGGAATTTATCGAGGGCGTGCCGCTCAATGAGTTTATTCAAAACGCGTTGCATGAGCGCACCACCCGCGTTGTGCTCGGTGTTTTTCTTAAGGTCTGTGAAGCGATTAGTTACGCCCACCAGCGCGGTGTGATACATCGCGACTTAAAACCCGGCAACATCATGGTCGGCAGCCCGCAGCGCACGGGTGACGCATCGCATACGTCCTCGGGGCGCTTGTCGATTCAACCTAAAGTATTGGACTTTGGCTTGGCGCGACTAACAGAATCGGATGAAGCGTCGCCTTCCATTCATACGCAGACCGGCCAACTTACCGGCACGTTGGCATACATGAGCCCCGAACAAGCACAGGGTCGGCCCGATCTGATCGATGTTCGCAGCGATGTGTATGGGTTGGGTGTGATTCTCTACGAATTGCTAACAGGCACGCTGCCGTATCCGATTGCCAAGGCGCCTTTGCTGGAGGCGGTGCGTATGATCTGCGAACAACCGCCGCAGCGCGTTGATAAATCGGTGCTGCCGACGGATGTTCAGGCGATACTGTGGAAGGCGCTCGCAAAAGATCCGCAGCAGCGCTACGCCTCGGTCGCTGCATTGCAGGATGATATCGAGCGGTTCCTAAACGACCTGCCGATCTTAGCGCGACCGCCAAGCACGGTTTATCAGTTGCGCAAAATGATCGCACGGCATCGCGTTCCGTTTGCATTGGCTGCGGGGTTGGTGTTGTCGATCGTCGTCGGTAGCGGTGTGGTGTATTACAAAGCTGAGCAAGTGGCGGAGAAAGCGCGCTTGGTACAACGCATCAATACGTTGGTACAGGACATGTTCGCCTCCGCCAATCCATTCCGCATGGGCGGCAAAGATGTGACAGTCTTAGAAGCTCTCGATGCGTCGGCGCGTCAGATTGAAGAGCGCTTGGAGGACGACCCGATCGTGGCGGCGGGGGTGCGTCATACCATTGCCGAAACGTACCAAGCATTCGGCGAGTACGAAAAGGCCGACAAACATTTTCGCTTTGCGTTGGATGTGCGACGTGCGCGTTTGGGCCGCAACGCCTTCGAAACGGCGGACAGTCACGCGGGCTTGGGCGAGAACATCTTTTATCAAACTGGCGATGTTAAGGAAGCAGCGAAGCATTTTGAGGCGGCACTGGCCGTGTATCGTCATCACAATGCTAGCACGCAAACGGCGGGCATGCTGAACAATCTGGGTTTGGTCGCCAAACGGGCGGGTGATACTGCCTTGGCGAAACAGCGCTACAACGAAGCGTTGCAACTGCGCCGCGATGTCTTGGCGCGACTCGTTGCAGCAGGTGATTACAAGCAGCAACGCTTGCAAGTGGCGCGCAACGATGTGGCGCAAACACTGAACAATCTCGGCGCGTTACACCGACAATTGCGCGAGTTTGAAACCGCAGCCGTGTATTATCGTGAATCGCGCACGCTGCGTGCCAATACGCTGAACGATGTACATCCCGATAATGCCAAAAGTGCCAACAATTTCGGCAAGTTGCTGTACGACATGGGCAACTATGAAGAGGCCGCCGATGAATTCGCTCGTGCCGTTGAGATCTTGCGTCAGGGCTTGGGCGACGATCATCCCTTCCGCGCCCGGGCCATGCACAGTTTGGCCTTAACCTATTACCGAATGGGTGACTTCGAATCGGCACGCCAATGGTGCAGCGCGGCGCAAAAGATGCGTGAGAAACTCGTAACTGCCGGCGCGTTGCCGCCGGTCAATGGTGACTTGGCCGATTCGTTATTGCTGACTGGCCTGATGCAACTAAATGACGGTGACCGCGTTGCCGCAGTGAGCACGCTGAAAGCCGCCGCCGACATGCAGACCGAATCGCGCGGTGCCGACGATTGGCGCACCGTTTGGGCGAAAGCGGCGCTGACAGGTGCCAAGTCGGATCGATCATCCGCCAGTTTGCAGACTCTGCAAGATTCGATTCACCGATTGGAAAAAGACTTGGGTCCGAAAGCGGCGGCGGTGCAGGATGTGCGTCGCTGGCAGTCCGAGTTACAGCCCTGATATTGATAAACCCCGGCGCAATGCAGGCCGACGAGTACCTCGTTCGGAAGCAGTATTGCACGTCCTATTACCTTAAGCCGGGGGATAATCATGAAACACGCCGCTTTTGTTGTCGCTACCTTTGTCATCGCCGCTATCGGCTGGTTCGTTCTCAAGCCGCCATCACAGCAACAGCAGGTACAGGCCACGCCCGGACCGGTCGCGTCCATCGATACGTCGGTTGGTGAACACGATCTGTTTGCCGAAGCCTACGCCGCCAAGATGGCCAACGATGCATGGGTGCGGATGAAGATGCGCAGCGGTCATCCGTATCAGGACTTCCCCGAAGAACGTCAAATTAAAGAAGCCCGCGCCGCGATTGCTAAGACGATGAAAACGCCCGCCGGCGTTAAGCCCGTGCGAATTCCGCGCGTTTCATCGGCACCATCGATCGATGGCATGGTGAACCCGAATGAATGGAGCAATGCCGCGCGCATATCCATCGGCGTCAACGGTAACGATACGACCATGTTCGCCATGTGCGACGGCGGCAAATTGTACCTTGCGGTCGATGCGCCGGGCGATACCACGCCGACGGGTTACGATCAGTTTCGCTTTTTCTTCCATCTCGACATCACGCCGCAACTCGTGAACGAGCGCGTGCACCTCGGCAAGCGCGGCGGCAAGCTGGGCGGCATTCGTCAGACCACAGTCCGTTGGCCGGGCGAAGAAGGCAGCAGCAAGAGCGAACGCTGGAAGAAATTCCCGATCAGCGATTGGACGATTTTCCAAAACGCCATCGGCGCGACGACGGCCGATTCGTATCGCATGTACGAAATGGCCCTCGACATCAACGAATGCGGCCTGCCGTTGGGCACACCGTTCCCGGTTCGTGCCGAAATCGAAGCCGACCCGCGCAAAGATGCCAATGGTAAGTTCAAGGGGCGCACGTATGTCGGGCGCTTAGGTGCGCAGACGGCACCGGTTTGGTTTGTGATCGAGTAGGTCGAGCTATCCAATCATCAGCCTGAGATTGTTGCCCACAGAAAAACTGCGCCGGTCGTCGAGTATTCGATGACCGGCGTTTTTCTTGTTACTGCGAGCATTAAGTGCGGTGCGCCGACGGTAGGGTGCGTTTCTTGATGCACCACGACGTTTATTCGTCCAGCAGCAGAATTTCACGCACCGTCAACTCAATATCTGCGAACGCTTGCGGTGCAACGGCGTCATCCGGTTTGCGCTCCTGCACCTCGGTGTATCGACCAGCTGACGGCGACCGATGCATGACGAGCAGGTCGCGATTCAGATCGACCACCCAATATTCGGGAATGCTGGCGGCGGCGTAGTATAACGACCGCTCAGTTAAGTCATATTCAGTTGTCTCATCTGAAACTGCGATGAGAAGGAAAGTGTTGTCGATGGTCGGATGGTCCCTGGCGTAATACCGATTTTCTTTCGCAACGATCGCAACATCCGGCTCCGGCTCATTAAACTCGTCAATGACAATTGCAGAACGCGTCCTCACCATCGCACAATTGGCAAGTTGTGGAGCTAGAAAATTAAGAAGATATGTCATTACAGCGCTGCGGCGTGGCGTTGGCTTCGGCAGGCGAAATATCTGGCCGTCAATGAGCTCGACGCCCGGTGCTTCTTCGAGAATTCCGCATTCGACAAGCTTATAATAGCGGGCGCGATTCCAGCGATGTGGAGTTGGTGTTGTGGGTTTCGTTGACAGCATGGCGGATTCGGTATGAGCGACGCAACAGACCATTCATGGGAACAACTACCGCTACGCTACACATTTTATCAGGATTCCCCATGCGATGTCGGTTCCGCAATAAAGACGCGACAGCGATTATCCAAAGCGATTGAGCCTGGGCTTTATAAATATGTGATCGATCAAGATGGGCAAATGTGGGTCGGCGTCGACAAGATATCGACGCCCAACCATAGCTCGCTGGTTGGCAAGGGCCAGCCGGTCCGAGCGGCTGGTAACATTCGTATCACAATAAACGGATTGGTGCACTTGAATACGTTCTCCGGCCACTACATGGTCGAAGTACCATTCGATGCTGTTGAAGAAAAGCTGTTTCTTAAACTCATTCGCAGCTGTGTCGAGGCCGCAGGATTCGAGTGCGGCCAAGTGTCGGGTGACACATCGCCGCTCCCAAAACCCCAACGTAATGAACGATAGCAAGTACAAACGACAATCGAAGCGCTAGTCCTCTGTATCCCCATCCTCCCCCTCAAACAACGGCCCCGCCTCGCCCGCCGCTGCGTCCACAACAATCGTGTTCTCGCCGAATTCACTCGAAGGCGCGTCATCCGCACCACCAACCTTGCGACCTTTCTTTTCAGCACCGATCAGTTCGACTTTCTCATCGGCCTTGGCCGTCACACGTGCCGCGACAGTTTGCAGGTTCTCCATGAGTTGGTCAGGGTCGATGTCGGGATCGATCGCGTTGCAGGCCGAGGCCACTTCGGCGATGTAGCGACCGAAGACGTTGCGGCGTTCGGTTTCGTATTTATGTTTGCGCCGTTTATTGAGATAGGTTTGCAGTTTGCGACCACAATCTTGCAAGGCCTTCTTTACTTCCTTGCGAATTTCATCGTAGTCGGCGATGGCTTCCTTGCCTTCGCTGGTAAACGGCACCCAGACCGACGCCATGTGTACAAAGATCGCCAACGGCCCTTGCGGCAAGCTGCCCGATGGTTGCGACATGCCATAGCGCCGCCAGTCGGTGTCGGTGACGCTTTTCGAGATGCAACAGCCCGACGCTTGGAACAACAGCGGCACACGGTTGGCAAAGCGCATCAGCTTGGCCGCCGATGGGCCCCTGCGTTCCTTCACAACTTTACCGCGCCGCACCTTGGCTTCGTTAGTGGGTTCGTCGTCCTCATTCTCTGACGGGTCAGGGCCGAGTTCGCCACCGAATGCCAATCCCACTTCGATTTGAAACGGGTTACCGCGATAAACCGTGGGCGGACGCGAGGCGGCGGTAAAGAACTCGGCCTTCACGCCTTTGAGAAGGCCCGCCAGGATTTGCTCGGGGCCGATCGGCGACAGACAGTTGGTCGATGGCGGTCGAATCTTGGTTTCCTGCATCGCCTTATATAGCGTTTCGGCTTCGTGGGTACCGATGCGCGTGGGGCGACCGCGCGCGCTGACTTTGGCAGCTTTGCAAATATTCGCCGCCGTCGCCGGGCTTACGCGGCTGAATTCGCTGGTCAGAAACTGCGAAACCGTCTTGGCCGATGTTTCCTTCAACATCTTGATCAACACGCCTAACTCGATGCCATACGGGTGCGGTTTGATTTCGCTGACAGGTTCTGGCGCGGTCTCGGTGCCGCGCGGATACTCGTAATGATTGCCGTTGGGGTCGGCGAAGGTGAAGTAAGCATGCGGGTTGGCGATGGCGGTCAATTCGATGTATTCATCGACCGACGAACGCCCCTTCTGATACGCTGCCACCAATTCGATGGTCACTTCCGTGCCGTGATCCCAATCGACATCGATGGTCTTGTCTTTCACGATCTGCGGCTTGTTGCTCTTGGTATCGATCTGCAATTCATAATAGTGCGCCGCCGAGCGCTTGCTGGTGCGCGATACGATGCGCACGCTCTTGCCTGTCGTCAGCAAGCCGTACATACCCGCCGCCGAAATACCGATGCCCTGCTGGCCACGACTCATCTTTAAGCGGTGAAACTTCGAGCCGTAGAGCAGCTTGCCGAAAATGTTAGGGATTTGCTGCTTCACGATGCCGGGGCCGTTGTCGCGCACTGTTACGGTGAAGCGCTCGTTGTCCTTCTGTGCGATGCCGACATGAATGTCTGGCAAAATACCGGCCTCTTCGCATGCGTCGAGACTGTTGTCCACGGCCTCTTTGACCGTCGTAAGTAGCGCCTTGCGCTTGTTATCAAAGCCGAGCAGGTGACGATTCTTGGCGAAAAACTCCGAGACCGAAATCTCGCGCTGCGCCTTCGACATGCTTTCAGCCGTGGCAAATTTGCGCTTTGTCTTTTTGGCGGGCTTGGCCGCGGCCTTGGCGGCAGGTTTGCTCGTCGATTTCTTCTTCTTCTTCTTCTTCGCGCCGCGGGCGGGGGGCATATCCGGCTCCGGTGGAATCACGGGGGCGTCGGGCGCATCCGCGCCGCCAAACGCCAAGGTCATTTGATCGTCTTTACGGGATTGCTTCTTAGAACGCTTACCGGTGGCGGGCTTCGTGGCCATCCTGGCACCTCTCATCGCGATTGGGTCCGATACATCCGTGTGGCGGCATCGTAATCCGTCGGCCAATCAGCAACAACCGGCCCACCGCCGCGCCCGCACATTCTTCAAAAACATCTGCGGACCATAAGTAATTCCGCGCCGATTCGCCGTCGATATCCATTGCGGAGCGGCAATTTTTGACCGTTCACGATACCGGACTCACGGAGTTTTCCATGTCCTTCTTTCGACGCAAAGACACGCTGTCACCGGCGGTGGCGGCCACCATTTATCGCGATGGGATGAACGCTTACGACCGCGGCGATTTCGCCGAGGCGATCGATACGCTGTCGTGCTTGAACAGTTCGCACGCGCTTTCCAATACTCTGGCGCGGTTTTATCTCGGACAGGCGTACCACAAGCTTGGTTTGCAATGCCTGCGCGACGGGCAGCATGCCGAGGCGGTCGAGCATCTCACCAAGGCGCGCGATATCAACCCTGAAGCGCAAGGCTTGCCGGGGCATCTGGCAGCGGCCTTTGCGGGTCAGCGCCGCTTCGATTTGGCGGCAGCCGAACTGGAACGCACACCCGATGCCACACTCGACCAAACCAGTCACGCCATTCAACAAGCACACGCCATCGCACGCGATGGTCGGCGCGACGAATCGATACGAATTCTGGTTGATGCGATTGACGACGCCCCTCAACGAAATGATGTGCGCTTGCACTTGGGCTTGCTCTATGCGGCAGGCGAAGACTTCGTCGATGCAATCTGCGTCTTTACCGAGGCAGTCGAGCTTGCACCGTTGAACGCCGAGTTGCGCACGCGCTTGGCACTGTGCCTGGCAGCCGCCGAAGATCATGCCGAAGCCGTCGAACACTTGGCGATTGCCCAAAAACTACGTCCTCACGATGCCCAACTCGCGTTGTATCTCACTATGGCGCTCGATGCCGCCAAGATGACGTGCTTCAAGTTGCGCTTCGATCCGACCGGTGGCGATTTACAGCAAACAGACGACCGCTCGCTCGATGTACTGGGCGATTTGCTCACCAGCGAGCCCGAGTTTGTCGAAGCGTTTTTGAAATTGCCGGAAAGCGAAGTCGATCGCGACCTATTCGGCACGTTGCTATCGATCATCGAGCGCGCCCTCGACTCACGGCCCGAGTTTGCAGACCTGCACTACCACTGTGCCCGCGTATACGAACGTTTAGGCCGCACTGACGAAGCGATTGCCGAAGCGAAGAACGCTTTAGAGATCAACCCGCGCTACGTGCAGGCGTTGATTCAACTCGGCAAGCTCTACGCCGAGCGCGATGCCCACGAAGAAGCACGCGAGCGCCTTTCGCAAGCCGTGCTGTTCGGCGGTGACTACCCCGATGTGCATTTCATGCTGGGCGAACTCTTTCGGGCCGACGGCGCGACGGACGAAGCGATCAGCGAATACCGTCGGGCGCTCGATCTCAATCAAAACTATCAACAAGCGCGCACGGCGCTGGAAGCCCTCACGGCGGCCTAACGGAAGGGATCTTTTCAGATGTCACACCTGCTCGATGCCTTCGGTCGCGGCCTTTTGGCTCATCTGTCCGGCGCGTTTGCCGACATCCTCGGTCGCCCCGGTGATTACGACTTTGATGAACTGCGCGATGCTGTCGACACCGACCCCGGTGATGTATCGGTGCGCGTGCGCTTAGGCGCGGCGTTTTTACACGAAGAAGAGCCGGCATTCGCACGCGATTGCTTTCTCGAAACGCTCAAGATTGATCGCGAATGCCTACCGGCGCGCATCGGCTTGGCCTGCGCGTTTGACGAACTCAATCGCACGGAAGTGGCGCTCGAACAGCTGCGCATCGCGCAAAAGAAGGACCCGCTCAATCCGGCAGTGCTGTTTTGCCTGGGGTATTGCAATGAACGGTTGGGTCATCTCGATCAGGCCGTTGATCTTTACGAAGATTCACTTCAATTGTGTCCAACGCTGCGCAACGCTCACGAGCGGCTGGCGGCGATTGCTCTTAATCGTGGGGATGTCGATTCAGCCGTGGCGTCCTATGAGCGCTTGGGCGAACTGGACTCGGACCAGGTCGATGTGCATCTTACCCTTGCCGGATTGCTCCTAAAGGCGGGACGCTACGACGACGCGATTCAGCGTTACGAACACGCCATCGCGATGGAACCCGACAATTGGGAAGCGCGCGACGATACCGTCACGGCTTACGAAGAAGCGGGGTTGATTCGCGAAGCCATCGAACACCTTCATACGATGCTCGATACCGATGCCGACTTTCCCGATACGCGGTTGCGGTTGGGTGATCTCTATGCACGCGTGGGTGACGATGCCTCGGCCCTCTCAAACTACGAGCGCGCGTTGGAATTGTGCCCCGACCATATGGAAGCCAATGTGAAGCTCGGCACGCAACACCTGCGGGGCGGTCGCTTCGCCGATGCGGCGCATTCTTTCTCGCAGGCATTGGAGCTGAACGATCGCCTGATCTCGGCGTATATCGGTGCGGGTGTGGCGCAACATGCCACGGGCAAGACTGACGATGCGCTGCAGTCTTTCGAGATCGCGCGCAGCATCGAACCGAATAGTTCGCTGCTGTTTTCCGAAGTGGCGCGCATGCAGTTAAAGGCCGACTTCAGCAAGGCTTCGGACGCGGCGCTGGCACCGGCCCCTGACCCATCGATCGCTTGCCCGACCGTCGACGTGGTGGACGACCCGAAGCAGGATCTCATCGCAACGCAGATCGAAAAGTTGCGTGACGCGATTCGACGGCAACCGAACCATGCGGATTTGCATTATCGATTGGGATTGTTGCTGCGCAATCGCGGTCAGATCGAAGACGCGATCGATGCCTACACGGCGGCGATTGAAATCAACCCGTGTTACATCAAGGCGTTGATCAAATTGGGGCTGGCGCAGAAAGAAATGGATCGTATCGAGGAAGCCACGGCCACGTTTGGGCGGGCGATGAAGGTGCGGCCCGACTATCTCGATGTGCATTATCAGCTCGGTCTGTTATTCGCGCAGCGACATCAGTTTGAAACGGCACTCGAACACTTCGAATCGGCGGCGGAGGGCAATCCGCGCAATCTGGATTTTCAGGCCAACTTGGCTGTCGCATTGCAAAACGTCGGCCTGATCGATCGCGCCCGCGCCACCTGGCGTTTGATTTGCGAACTCGACCCGGAATCTGAGCATGCGTTGCAAGCAAACGCTGCATTAGCGAAGACGAAGCCGCAGCAGTAGGGCAGCAGCCGAAACGAGAACGCGGAACATCACATTTGCTAGGGCAATAGCGCACGCGTCAGAGCCGCGTCCTGTGGACGCATGATCGAAACAAACGACAGTCTAGACGAGTTTACGTCTTTGGCGACCGTTGCGCTGTGGCACCGGCTAATAGCCGGTGTATGCTGACTCATCATCTCGCGGGCGCACTCATTCGTGCAGTGGTCTAAGGCCCCTTGATGTAATTGAAATCAGCGCGCAAGCGTCTTGTCGATCAACGCCATGATAGCGTCGGTCGCACCCTGATTGCGCGTAACCACATCCCGCGCTCGTCGTCCCATTTCGGCGCTGGCTTCTTCATTTGCCAACAGCGCTTCGAAGGCGGTCGAAAGATCTGAAGTATCCACCACCTTGCGCGCGGCGTCAGCGTCCATCAACTGGCTGTCGATATCTTCGAAATTCCAGATGTGCTTTCCGTAGACCATCGGCTTGGCTAAGGCGGCGACTTCCATCAGATCCGACCCGCCCATCGGCACTAGCGAACGACCGACAAACACGACCGACGCTAGCGAATAGAATTTGCGCAGCTCACCCATGGTATCGCCGAGTATGACCGTTGGTTGATTGGGTGCTACCGCAGCGTTGGCCTGCGAGTTATCCGGATGCTGACTGCGTCGTAAGCATGCAAATCCGCGTGCTACTATAAGTCTTGCAACTTCATCAAAGCGCTCCGGTTTGCGTGGCACGATGGCGAGTTGAAGACCTTCGCTACGGCTGCGCAAATTATCAAACGCATCCAGCAGCATCTCTTCCTCGCCCGGCCCCGTCGAACCAGCCACGATTAACGGTGCCTCTCGATTGATACCCAGCGCCGCCGCTATGGCATCGGCACCATCAATCGTGTTTGTCACCTGAGCCGTGTCGTACTTGATCGAACCCACCGTATGCACGCGCGATGCATCGAGACCGAGCCGTTGGAACCGTTCGGCGTAAGTCGCATCCTGCGCCGCGATCCATGCCAATTGTCCGACCATCCGTTGCGCGATGGTCGACACCAACGGCAAACGATAACGTCGCATCGATTTCTCTTCGGTGATGCGGCCGTTGGCGACCGTCACGGGAATTCCGCTGCGTGTGCATACCTCGAGAAAGTTCGGCCACAACTCGAGCTCCATTAATACGATCAGGTCGGGCCGCACCCGTTTGATCGTGCGCCTGATGCAAAAAGAAAAGTCGATCGGAAAGCGAAAACGCAAGAGATCGGGATAGAGCCGCGCCGCCGCGTCGCTGCCCGTGTCCGTTGTTGATGATATACAAACGTCGATATTCTTTGCGTGTAACGCATCGACCAGCGTGCGCGTCGCGTTGATTTCGCCGAGCGAGACACCGTGAATCCAAACACAAGGCCGATCACCGGTGCGTCGCGGCGCGGCACCCAGACGTTCGCCCCAGCCGCGCCGACTTTTGCCCAACACCACGATGCGATAAAGCAAAATCGGCAGGTAGAACAGCGCCGCAGGGATGTACAGCAGGTTAAAGAGAACAGGAATCATTCAAATCAAACACGAACAACTGAAGCGATCGTTCTTCCGCAATGAACGACGATCAACCGCGATTAGGGATTTGCGATCCGTTTCGGACCAAACGCACTACCTTGCCGGCATTACTTTTTTAAGCAGCACTGCTTGTACTTCTTGCCGCTGCCGCAAGGGCAAGGATCGTTACGACCCGGTTCTTTGTCGTCCTTACGAATGGTGTCCACCGGCGGTGGAAGCGGGTCTTCGTCCTCGCCGGGTTGATTCTTGGCAGCACGCTTGCGGTCTTCTTGCCGTCGTTCGTAATGCTGATCGAACTTGTCTTCGCCTTTGGCCATGATCGTCACTCCTCTTCGCATGCCGACTGTCGGCAATTGCATGTAAATCCTATTGCCTCTACCTTTTGCGGTCTATGCAGAAGATTTATGCCATCGAGAAATCCAGCCCGATCGCGGAAATTACGCCTGCGGACATCGCCGACGTATTAACACGCGAGGACGCATTTGTATGGGTTGATGTGCAGTCGACGGCTGCGGCCGACCTCGATGAGTTCGCACGCATCTTTCAGCTCGATCCGGATTCGATCAGCGACTGTTTCGAGGGCGAACAACGCCCACGCATCGACGACTACGATGCCTACCATCTGCTGTTTCTGTACGGCATGCTGGGGCAGATCGATAGCAACGAATACGATCCGCATAAGTTGGTCGTCTTTGTAGGTCCACGGTTTCTCATTACGGTACACGAATCGCCTATTCGCGCGCTGCAGCAACTACGTAGCAAAGCCCAGCGCCGGCCCAAGTTGTTCCCGCGCGACAGCGTTTGGCAACTGCTTTATGCGCTCATCGATCAGATCGTCGATAACTACATCATTTTCATGCAAGCATGCGAAGATCGGGTCGATCAGCTTGAAGATCAATCGCTGGCTCCCGATTGTGAACCCGAGATTCTCCAGCAATCAGCCGCGTTACGCGCCATGCTCTCCGAAATACGCCATCTCGTGCGTGCTGAAGATCAGTTAATTTCGATGACCATTGTGGAGTTGGCGGATTATCTCGATGAAGACATCATCTTTGACTTCCGCCACGTACGCGACCATCTGATTGCCGTGGGCGAGTTGTCGGACCGTCTGCGCGATCGACTGAACACAGTGCGCGATAACTACAGCTTCATTCTGGCCAATCGCACCAATGAGATCATGAAGATCCTGACGGTCTTCGCCAGCATCATGCTACCGTTGTCTTTGATCGCCGGCATATTCGGCATGAACCTCAAGCTTGGCATCCTCGAACGTGAGCCATTCGGGCTGTGGGTGGTGCTGGCGGGCATGGTCATCATAGCGGGTGGGCTTTTTGCGTTTTTTCGCCGCAAGCACTGGCTGTAAAACGCGGTCTGCCACAACGTCTTAATACGCCAAAGAATTCTGCGGCAACTTTCGCCGTCCGCCCGAGTTATATGGCATCTTTTCTGCACGCGGCCCACGATCTTCGCTGACGTCGCGACCCTAGCGCGCCGATATCATTCTCGTTAGCTCGATAAGCGCAAGAAGCCCGCGCGAACACGGTCGGAATTCGCACCTATGCCCGATACTGACGTTTCAAATCCAGCGCCACCGAGTTTACCGGTACGCGACGTCGACGAAGGTCAAACGGTTAACGTCGCAACGTTGCGCGTGGGGCAGCGTCTGGTACGCGGCATTTACGACGATGACGGCGTCTTGCTGTTGGCCGCCGGCATTACAGTGACGTCCGATTTTCTGCAGCTCTTGCGCAATCGCAAGATTCGCTACGTACAAACCTTCGAAGCACCGCCACCGATTCGATCCGATGAGGTCGACGAAAACGCGATCGATCGTCTCGAACGCGAACTGCTAACGCCCGAAAACGCATACGTTAAGGCACGACCGCTCGACGTGGCCCACAGGCCGCGGCTCCCGTTCAATGAATTGCAGGATCGCGCCGAACGCGGCCAACAGCGGCATGAAACAGCGGTCGGAGAAATCGGTGAGTTCTGCAAGCGCCTCGAATCGGATGCACGCGTTCTCGATCGCGATTTGTATCGCATCGTGAGCGACTTTGCCGATATGGTCTCGCTCGATCTCGATCTCATTCCAACGATTCTGAGTTTACGTGGCTCGGCTGACGAATACCTCTATCAGCATTGCGTCAACGTCTCCGCCATGAGTATGAACATCGCCGCTCAGCTGGGATTGCGTCGCGAGCGTGTTGTTGAAGTGGGGCTGGGCGGGCTGCTGCACGACGTCGGTATGCTGCGCGTACCCCTCTCAATTCGACTCGCCGAACGTCCGTTGACCGAGCCCGAGATGAGTGCCGTGCGTCGTCATCCGGCCTATACGCTCGATTATTTGCAAGGCATTCCGAGTTTGCCGCGCGAAGTGCGATTCTTAGGGTTCCAAGTACATGAACGCGCCGACGGCTCCGGCTATCCGCGCTCGCGCAATAATCAGCGGATCCACGCCTACGCGAAAATTGTCTCCATCGCCGATGCTTATGTGGCAATGACGTCCGATCGACCGTATCGCGCCAAGCTCTCACCTTACGAAGCTGCCAAGACGATTCTCTACGACTGCGCGAGCGGCAGGTACGAAAGCGATTTCGTACGCGCGTTTCTCGATTCAATCGCGCTGTTTCCCGTGGGCAGTTACGTACAGCTCGACGACGGTCGTCGCGCCAAGGTTGTGCGGGCCAATCCCGATTTCCATACGAGGCCGGTCATCAAACCCTTGATCGGCAATGCCAACAGCCCCGACGGCACCATCGATCTGGCCACCACGCCGGATATCAAGATTACGCGGACGCTAGCGGCCGTCGCGTAACGACACTATTAAAATTTCAAAAACCGATAATGTTGGCAAGCCTCGTAGTCATCTGCCAATCATGTCGTTTCTGCGCGCCCAATTTTGCATGTCGAGCGATATCTGCCGTCTCGTATCGTATTCTGAAATTGAAGTAAGTCGGGGGTGATGTCTCTCGCACGGACGCTACCCGGGAATGGGGGAACCGCGCCGAAGGTGCGGTGAGAATGTAGCGCGCCCGCTTGACCGCGAGGTGGGTGCTTGGCACGGAGGGGCCGAAGTTGATTGCACAGAAGCCACAAGTCTCCATCAAGACGTCGCTGCGCATGACGTTATTGGGCATCGTGCTCACCGTGATCGGGGCCACCGTCATCTGTCACGAGTTTTTGCGGCGCGATGATGCTCATCGTCAGGCACATACCCACACTGCGGTTATGACAGAAATGCTGGCGGCGCAGATGGCGGCCTGTGATCTGAACGAAGATTCCAATCACCGCTCGGTCGTTCGGCGACTGCTTGAAATGCCGACGCTAACAGCGATAGGCGTTTGGGATGAAAATGGCGACAACATTTTGCTCGAAGGTGAGGGCGTTAAGCCGATTTCGTTGTTGAAATCCGCCCATACCGGCGAGTGTCGTTACTCGCATCGTCATTATTGGCTGATGCACGAATTAAGATCTGAAGATGGTCCGCTTGACGTGCGCTTCGCGCAGATCGGTCTTGGTACGTTCGATCAAAAGCCAGCCATGGTAGGGGCGGTCTTCGATATGCGCCCAATGCTGGCCGGTTTTTCGCAACATCTGGTCATGTTTTACGTGCCGATTCTGATGGTGGGTGTTGGCACGTTCCTCGTTGGTTGTTGGTGGACTCAGCGTGAACTGGTATGTCCGCTGGGCTCCCTACTGAAGACAGTCGAAGCGGCGAGCGATGGTGCTCATCGCGAACCTGCAAAGTCGTATCGCCATCGTGAGTTCGGTAATCTTGCGGAAAAACTGGCAGCGCTACGGCTGGATCTTCACACGTGGCGCAACAAGGCTGTTATGACTGAGCGGCGTGTCGACAACCGTATCGCCGAGCAAACGCAAAAAATTACGCGTGACCTGCAACGGTTAAAGGCGGAATCTTGGAAAGACTCACTCACGGGTGTGTATAACCGTCGCTTCCTCGATGAAAAACTGCCGGAGGTTTACGAAGCACAGAGCGCCGGTCGTCGCGATCTGTCTTTGGCGATGTTCGACTTGGACTATTTCAAACTACTCAACGACACTGCCGGTCATGGTGCTGGCGATCAGGTGCTGCAATTCCTCGGTGAGTTGCTGCGTCAGATGACGCGCACCGGCGACTTTGCTGTGCGCTACGGCGGTGACGAGTTTATGTTGATCATGCCCGGCTTGCCCGCGTCGCGCGCGATGGCTGTCTCTGAGCGTGTGCTGGCGCACTTCCGTCAGCAGGCCAAGGTGATGGTCGATGTGCGCCCCGCGCCGACGCTATCCGTAGGCGTCGCAAGCATCGCCAATAATCGTCCCGAGTCATTGGCCGAGTTGATCTACATGGCTGACGAAGTGCTCCTGGAAAGCAAGCAAAACGGGAAGGGCCGTGTAACGCTTGCCACGCGCCAGGGCGATGCAAAACTAAGCGATGTGCGTCGCTCAGCGTGAGCCAAGAAAGAACGTGCCGAAGGTGCGTAGCAGAATGACAAGGTCCAACTCGAAGGCTGCATGCTTAATGTAGAAGAGGTCGAGCTGCAGCTTGCGGCGCGCATCGCTAACGGATGCACCATAAGAGAAGTTGATCTGTGCCCACCCAGTAAGGCCGGGTTTGATCAGGTGGCGTTCGTCGTAGAACGGTATGACCTGGCTGAGTTGTTCGGTAAACTCGGGCCGCTCCGGGCGGGGGCCTACGATCGACATATCGCCGCGCAAAATATTCCACAATTGCGGTAACTCGTCGATGCGGCTGCGTCGCAGGAAATGCCCGAACGGCGTTATTCGTGGGTCGTTGGCTTGACACCACGCCATGCCATCGGCTTCGGCATCGACGATCATGGTACGGAATTTATAGAGCGTAAACGTCCGCCCGCCCTGACCGACACGTGTTTGCGAGTAAATGGCAGGCCCACCTTCACGCAGCCGAATGATCGCCGCGACCAACAACATGAGCGGGGCGGTCAGCACCAGCCCAATCGCGGCCAGCGTAGTATCGAATATCCGCTTGGCAAAGGCATGTTCGCGCCGTTGCGCCTTCAGGTCGGCCGCTAAGAACCAGGTCGGTTGAATATGCGTAACGGGGACCTCGCCGTAGGTCGACTCGAAGAACGTCGTTTCGTCCGTCACGCGGCAACCCAGACGCAAGCATGCGAGTGCCGCGCGTACGTGTTCGCGTTGATGGGTCGATTCGTTGGCAACCACGACTTCTGAAATCGAATGGCGTCGGCAAATTTCCTCAATCTCATCAACCTGACCGATGACGGGTATGTCGCCATCGTGCACCATGCCCGCCTTGATCACACCCACGAGACGGTAGCCGGGCACTGAGCCGCGCCGTACTGACCGCACAATGGTGCCGGTCAGTGGTCCCTGACCGATGACGAGCAAGCCTCGTCTTACATTCCTGATCAATTGATGCGCGAGTAGGCGAATGGTTGATGCGCTAATGAGGTAGAAAATCACGCCCGTCGCGACCGAACGCCGACTGAGCTCCGAATACATAAATAAGTGCATCACCAGCCAAACGGCGGCCATGGCGGCAATGACCGTCATCATGCCCCGCGCGATAATGCGCGGTCGCGACCAGAGCGTTTCGCAATCGTAGAGACCGAAGATGTTGCCCGACAGCACAACCGACGGAGCAAGGGCGACACCGGCTAGCAGCAAGCTGTATTCGTTCAGGCCCAGATGATGGGCGTCCCACCACACGAAAAGGCGATGCCCCAGCAACAAGCCGCAAAACGCGATCGCCGTATCGAGCAACATCCACGCCACGCGCGGCAGTTGCAGAATGTAGCGACCCAAAAGTGCCTGTTGAGGTAAGGATTCGGTTGACGGAAGAGACGGAAATACATCGCGCAACATCGGCCGCTCGATACGTGGCGTCGGAGCCAGTACCGGATCTGCCGTAAGGTCGATCGGTAACGTCGATTGCGTGGTTGCCGGCATGTAAAGATCACCTTTGGGTATTCTCGTATCGGACGAATTGCCGGTGGGCGTGAGTTGTCGGCTGGGTTTAAAAAACCAAACTTGCCGATGCGTTGGATTTGGTTTCGATGGCGCAATACCTGCGCGTTGGGACGGCGAATTTCATTGCAACAGGCAAGCGAACGCGATGTCGTCGCCGATATTTACAGCGGTAGAGGATAGTTCGAAAGACGGGTCGGGCGCGCGCGTTTACCCCGCGTCTGTGTTCGCCAAGATAGGCACTCATGATCAAGCGACCGAATCAAATGCGTTTCCGTGCTCATGGCTCAACCGGCTGGTTCATCGGCTGTACCATCGGCGTCGCGGCTTGTTGTGCTTGCGTGGGGCCGGAGCGCGAGCACTTTCGCGTTGAGCGCGATGAAAAACCGGTCGGTATCACCGCTCAGGATTTGGGCGTCGCACCTGCGGTGTTCTCCAAAATCGGCGTGCGGAGTTTAGCGCAGTCACCACAAGCCAATCGATTTCCGGCTGCCATTTGCGTGAGTCGCGTGGTCGCGCGCCAAGGCAATGGCGGGAACGGACGCTACTTGCGGTTGGCCGAATTCTCCGCGCACCATGCCGTGTATTGGAATCAACTGCTCGATAACCAGCCGGGCGTGCGCGAGGTGCTGTTTCTAACCGAGGGTGGGCTCGATCCACGCGGTTACGATGTCGACACCATCTTGAATGCGGCGCATCAGCGCAATGCCGATCTATGCGTCATTTATGCGCGCAAAGAGAGCAACGAAGCCGATGCCGAATATCTGGGCGTACTTTGGGATTTGCGTCAGCGTGAAGCGCTGCTCGCGATTCGCGTGGCCGTGAACTTGCCGCCCGAGTTGGCGGTGCGCTTGGCCAAACAGGCCGAACGCGAAGATCACGATCTGACGGTCGAAGAAGCGGACTTTCGGGCCGAGCAGCAATTTCGACATCTCTTTCGCGATGCGATTTGGGACTTGGTCGAAATGGACCAGGACGCGCCCGGTAATCAGGCCAATCCGTGGGAGGGCTACGTGCAGCCGCAGCAACGTACGCTCGATAACTTGCGCGGTCTGCGCGACATCTTGCGGAATACCGACGGTTACCCGCTCGATGCCGAATAGCAGCGTCGAAGCCTTCCTATAAGCCGCGCATCCTGCTGATATAGCCCCACATCTTTCATTCCGAACCAGTGCGACCCGACCGATGTATGTCGGTGGGGAGGTCCGCACCTTGTCTTCGTCTACCACAGCATTCTCGCAAGATCCTTTGATTAACTGGTTGGGGCGGCACATCGCGTTGCTGCTGGCCGGCGGTTTTGCGCTGGGCGTGGTCTATATGTCGTTATTGCCGTTCAGCTTTGTTGCGGCGCCATCGTGGGACCCGACGGCGCAATATCTGGGTTACCTTCGATTAAGCGATCTCAGCATGACCGATGTGATCGCGAATATCGGCATCTACGTTCCGCTAGGTGGCCTATCTTTTTGGGCTCTGCGGCGTCGGAACGTTTGGCGCATGGTGGCACTGATCGGAGCCGTGTTCTTCGGTTATCTACTGAGCTTCACGATCGAGCATGCCCAGCATTGGTTGGATGCACGCGTGTCGTCGTGGACGGATGTATTGGCCAATTCGCTTGGCACGTTGCTGGGGGCTTTGTTGGCTCTCTCTTCAGAGCCATTAGCACGTCGCATCGTTACCCACTTTAGCGCCAGAGCCGAGCGCAACTGGTACATGTTGCTTGCCAAGCTGGCGGCGTGCTGCTTGTTGGTGGCAAGTCTTCGACCGTTTGACGTGGTGGTAGACGCGCGCAGCGCCGCGGCTGCCTTACCAAAGGCGAACTTTCTATTCGAGGCGAAATGGCAACAACTGCCGGTCCTGTGTGCGGAGGATATCAAAGCGCATCAACGCAAGGACATGTTCGAACTCGATCGCATGCGCGTGGACTATGTCATCGACCGCATCATCGATGTGGTGGTGTATGCAGGGCTAACCGTGTTGTGCTGTGCCGGACTCATCGGCGGCGGTATGCGCGGTTTCTGGGGCGTGGCGGCATACGCAGGCTTGTTGGTGCAGACGTTATCTGTACTGATCGTCTTTATTCGTCATTTTCTGAGCTCGTGGGGAATGGATACGGCGCACTTTGCGTGTGCAATATTGGGATGGGCAATCGGGTTGGCAATCTTCGGATATACGCGTTGGGTCAAGCGCCAGTCTGAAAACGACCCAACGAAAGACAACACCCTGACGAACTGGTTGCAGTCCAAGCCCGTGATGATGACGACTGCGGTATTCGCAATCGTGATGGTCGCTGGTTATGAACTCTCACCATTCCAATTCGATAGCGTGGATAACATACTCTCTTATGACAAAGTCAATCTGATTCCTTTTCAACCACACTTTCTGAATCGTCCCAATCGCGCAATGTTTGATATTACCGGTGAAATGCTTCGCTACGGTTCGTTGGCATTCTGTCTCGCGAGCATCTATTACCGAAAGTATGGCATCGCGAATTGGCGGCGTTGTGCATTGGCTTGTATTGGCATCTGTGCGGCTGCGTCGGTGTGCGCAGAACTCTGCCACCTGTTCATTCGAACGCGCACCACAGATATCACGACTGTCTTCCTGGCAGCGCTGGCTGCGGCACTGGCAAGTGTTACGCTCCGTGCGCTTTACGATCTGCGACGTTTCGTAACAACGCGCTACGCCGATGACCTGTTAACGAGTCAGTTAATCGAGGGTGAGACCTACGACAAGGAAGCCGCTAAGTTGCCCGCGAAACCACATGCCGGTGCTTCCCCGAAGGCAGCGTCGCGATCCGCGCCACCTGATTAATCCGCACGGGCAAGCTGCCACCGAGTTGCGTGCGCATCTGACCGATCATGCGCGCTTCGTCGGTCGCGCTGAGTGAGCGCTCAACTTCCACGTGAATATCCACGCTTAAATCGGCTTGCTGTTCGATCTGAAAGGTGCGCACCGCCGGTGTGTCGCGCAGCACGTAAATCAATGACAACGCGTGGGCGTAGCCCCCGTCGGGGCGTCGCAACATATCGGTTTGACGACCGGCAATGTCGGCGAGACACATTAGTTTGCGCCCGCACGGACACGATGCCGTGCCCCACGCAGCCATGTCGCTGGTGCGATAGCGAATCAGCGGCATGCCGAGGGCGTCGAGGTGCGTCACCGTGATTTCGCCGGACGCATTGTTCGATATGGGATTACCATTGGCGTCCAACAACTCGACGATCATGTTTTCGACCGCCAAGTGATAATGGCCCGCGAGGCATTGATGCGCCACGAACCCGGCATCGCGCGCGCCATAGCCATCGGCAACAGGAACGGAGAAAGTTTCCTCCAAAACAGCGCGATCGTAAGGCGTAAGCACTTCACCCGTCGTAAATACGGCGCGTAGGTGTGTGTTCTCCAGCTCTTGACCATGTTTGCGAACCAGTTGCGCCCACCGTACGAGGCTGCTGGGATAACCGAAAAGGTGTACCGGTCGATAAGCGCGATAGATATTTAGGTACTCCGCACTATTGGCGTCGTTGAGCGCAAACGCATTCAACAGACGGTGATTGGTGAGCCAATCGCGCGCCCGTTTGATGCGGTCTTGTCGACCCACTTCAACTGGGGAACCCCACAGATACAGTTCGCGTTCACCGGTTTCGATGCCGAACCAGCGGCGGCTGCGGGCGCGCGCCGCCTGATCGGCGGCTTGTCGGGAACGGCACATATAGAACTGCAACGGTTGACCGGTCGAACCACCGGTCGAGCAGGTCGTCAGATGCTTCGCCGACTGCGTTAACATGTTGTCGACGGCTCCGCGGATCTCGTCTTTTTCAAGGGCGGGTAGCTGTTGGAGCGACTCGAGCGTGGCCCCTTCGGGATCGAGACCGGCAGCGTCGATGCGCTTTCGATAAAACGATGAGCCATCGTAGGCCACTCGCAGCAGTCGACGCAGCTTGGTTTGCTGTAACGCGGCAAGTTCATCGGCGCTTTTCCACTGCGACGTGTCCAACTCGCGCAGGAACGGTAGCGTTGGGCGGCGAAGCAACGCTTCGTGTACGGGCAACAGTAAATGTCGAACGATGCGCGGTGACATCATGCGGCGGGCGTGCTTACGTCGTTCAGGTTGTTACTCAAAAAGCGACCGGCCCAGCTTTGCAGCATCAGCAAACGCCAGAGTACGTGGCCGACATTTCGCTGGCCGGATTGGTGTCTGTTCCAAATATTCTCTACTTGTTGTGGTTGGATAATATTCGCCAGCGGTGTCTTGGCATCGAACAAGCGCTCGCGCGCCCAATGTGGCTGCTTGCGAAACCATGCGTCGAGCGGCACGTCAAAGCCCGACTTGGTGCGCCAGGCGATCTCCGGATTCAATCGCGCTGCAGCGGCGCGGCGCAAGGGGGCTTTTCCGTGACCGCGTTCGCGCAGTTGAGCCGGCGCGATGCCCCATGCGTACTCGACCAGTCGGAAGTCGAGCAAGGGGGCGCGAACTTCGAGTCCGTGTGCCATACTGGCGCGATCGACCTTGGTGAGGATGCCATCGCCCAAGCCCAGCCGAATATCCACGTATTGGCATTTCCGCACGGCGTCATGGGCATCGCACGCGGCGTACAGATCGCGCACGCGCTGCAAAGGATCGTAATCGTGCAGTGCAAGTTGCGCATCGTTGGTCAAAAAGACCCGCGCGGATTCGGGCATCAGCGTGGCAATTGAGCGACCGTGGGCAGTGGCGGCATCGAGCGCGACGTTGCTAAGCGTGGCACCGGCGCGCAGGAAGCGTGGCAACATGGGATGGCGGGGCCAATGGCGTCCTAGTGCACCAACCTGTCGATGCCAGCGCTTGGGAATGGCCTGCCGCAATCGGTTCTCAAAAGCATCGAATGCGTATCGACGATAACCGGCCAGCACTTCATCACCGCCGTCGCCTGAGAGCGCGACGGTAATATCGCGCCGCGCTGTTTCGCAGATCAGATAAAGCGGCAGGGCGGAGGCATCGGCAAACGGCTCGTCAAAATGAAATGCAAGTCGATCGACCAGCCCCAACATATCCAGTTGTGCGCGCCGCTGTTGATGATTGGTGTCGAGCAGGGCGGCAGTTTCTTGTGCCGCCGCAGATTCATCATGGTCGCGCCGATCGAAACCGCAGGTAATGGTCTTGATCGGTTGGTTGCCGCGCTGGCTATCGACCATACACGCGACGACCGAAGCAGAGTCGACACCGCCGCTTAAGAACGCGCCCAACGACACATCGGCCATCGTGCGCGAGCGTGTGGCCGCCTTTACTTCGTGCCACAGTTGACCCGCGATCGTCGCTTCGTCTTCCGTGTGATAGCCGTCAAAGCGCAAGTCCCACCAGCGACGCGTAGTGATGCGCTGATCTTGCCAGCTCAGCATCGCGCCCGGTTCCAGCTTAGAAACACCTTCAAAAATGGTGCGGGGCGCGGGGATAAAGCCAAACGTGAGATAGTCGTGCAGGGCAGGTAGATCGATCACAGCTTGATGATCGTTACCAAGACCCGCAACAACAGCTTTCAGTTCCGAACCAAATACGATGCCACCATTTAGTGGTGCATAGTAGAGCGGTTTGAGCCCTAGCCGGTCGCGGGCCAGGATCAGTTTGCGCTGCCGGTCATCCCACAGCGCGATGGCAAACATGCCGTTTAAGTGATCGAGAAATTCCTCGCCGTGCTCTTCATAAAGGTGCACGACGACTTCGGCGTCGCTGCCACTGCGAAAATGGTGCCCTTTTTGAATCAGCGCATCGCGCAGTTCGCGAAAGTTGTAGATCTCGCCGTTTACGATGCTCTGGATGCGACCGTTCTCGTTGGCCAACGGCTGACGACCGCCGTGCAGATCGATAATGCTGAGCCGCCGATGGCCGAGGGCGACATGCGGCGTGGCCCAAGTGCCTTCGTCATCCGGCCCGCGATGGCGCAACAACGCCATCATCCGCCCCAGCCGGGCGCGACCATCAAAGGCGAGCGCGTGTTGTCCGGCGATGCCGGCGATGCCACACATGGATTCGGGCGTCCTGCGAGAAAGAACTACCGCGCAAAAAACGAACGGTACGCGCGGTCTATCATTAGTTATCGGCGAATAACCCAGCGGCGACAGATGCCGGTCTGTGTTCGAGAAGGCCCGAAAAAGGACTGAATCAGCAAGAGCGCCTCGATTTGGCGGTTTGGTTCATCTGCAACGCCACCAACCGTCAAAAAATGCCGATGAAAACGGGGATATCTGCATTCTGACGGCATAAGAGCCGCCGAACCGACGTTTGGCAGTGGATTATCCGGCTTGCGTAACTTAGGATTTAGCAGGCCTTGCCACTTTTAAGACGCCTCGGAGGTCCGTGATGGACGCGCAACCTATGCTGCTGGCATTCTTTCAAAACATCGGCTTCCCTGAAATGCTGATCATCGGCGTGTTCGCACTGCTGATTTTCGGCCGTCGTCTGCCGGAAGTCGGCCGGTCGCTCGGCAAGAGCTTCGTCGAGTTCAAGAAGGGCCTGCGCGATACCAGCGACGAAATCGATGACGTCCGCAACGAGGTCAAGAAGAGTTTGCCCAATAAGGACGATCTCGAAGGGAACGGTAGCAATTCGTTTAACGAACCCAAGCAGCGCGAAGCCGAATCGGTGCATTGAGGCAAGTTAGCACGGTTAGCTTCGTTAAGAATTAATGACTTCTAAGCCGCGCCAACTGGCGCGGTTTTTTATGCGCTTCAACCGCTCAACAGAATTTCAACGAGTCTTGCGTTTCTCGATGGAGCATCTCTCTCAAGTGGCTGGCCCTCGCTCGTTCGATTTCGGACAACATCTGTCTTGGATTGAGTTTTGAGCGACAAGGATTGCCAAGTGCGAGTGCGCGGACAGCCTTGTTATCGATTATGCTCTGGCGTCAGTCGTATTGTTTTGATGGCGTTTATCAGTTGTTTCTAAGGAATCCTCTCATGCATACCAGCGTGCTATCCGCCAAGCCGCCGATACCGCGGCGTCCTGCCGCTTTTTTCGTGACCTTCGGGCTAGCAGCGATCGCGATCGTAGGCTGCCGCGACCAGGTCGCACCGCCACCGCCACCGACGCCGATGGTAAAGATCGCCACCGTCGAGCGCGGCGCGCTGACGGAGTACTACCAATACAACGGCGTGCTCAAGGCCAAGAGCACCGTTGAAGTGCGCGCCCGCGTGCGCGGCTTCGTCGAGCGCATCGAATTCGAGCCCAGCAGCAACGTGAAGGAAGGCGATTTGCTGTTTGTGCTGGAGCAGGATCGCTACCAAGCGGCCGTCGATCGCGCCGACGGCATGCTGCAACAGGCGCGGGCTCGCTTGGAATTGGCTCAGACGACGTTTGATCGCGTGCAGCGCGTTTTCGCCAAGAACGCCGCCTCCGAAGATGAAATGAGCAACGCGCGAGCGGAACTCAGCCAACGGCAAGCGGAAGTCAAAACGGCCGAGGCCGACTTGAAGGATGCTCAGATCGATTTGAGCTACACCGAGATTCGCGCGCCACTCACGGGACGCGTCGACGATCACCAGGTGGATGTTGGTGATCTGGTCGGCGCGACCGAGGCCACGTTGCTTTGTACGATCGTTCAAATGGACCCGATTCATGCCTATTTTGATGTAAGCGAGCGCATCGTGATGGAATACTTAGAGCGCGGCAAGGACGGCACAATTAATGAGTCGACCCCGCCTGCATTTTTAGGATTAATCAACGAAGAAGGCTTCCCGCACAAAGGACGCATCGATTACGTCGATAACCAACTCGATCCGAATACCGGCACGCTTTCGGTGCGCGGCCATTACGACAACCCCAATACGCTGCTTTACCCGGGCCTGTTTTGTCGAATTCGCGTACCCGCGACCGAACTGGATGATGCGATCCTCGTTTATGAAAAGGCGGTCGGTGCCGGTCTCGACGGCAAGTATGTCATGCTCGTCGGTGAAAAGAACGAAGTCAGCCGTCAATCGGTAAAGCTAGGCGAGCGGACCGATGACGGTCGCATTCATGTGATCGAAGGATTGCAGGGAGGCGAAACCTACATCGTCGAAGGCCTGCAACGCGCCCGCCCCGGTATGCCCGTTAAGCCCGAAGCCTACCAAGCGCCTAAGCCGATGGTGCCGGAAGACGACAACGCCGCCAACACCGAGGACGGTTCCGATGTTTAGTCAGTTCTTCATCAACCGACCGATCTTCGCCAGCGTCGTCGCCATCGTGATGGTGCTTTCCGGCGCGTTGGCGATCTTTGTGTTGCCGGTCGAGCAATATCCCGAGATCGCACCGCCCACGGTACAGGTAACGGCCGCCTTTCCCGGTGCCGATGCCCAAACCGTGATGGACACCGTCGCCGCGCCGATCGAGCAAGAGGTCAACGGTGTCGACGGCATGATCTACATGTCGTCGATCAGTGCCAACGATGGCAGCTACACGCTGACGGTCACGTTTGAAGTCGGCACCGACGTCGACTTGGCGGCAGTCAAAGTGCAGAACCGCGTCTCAGTGGCCGAGCCGCGCTTGCCCAATGAAGTGCGACAACAGGGCATCTCCACGCGCAAACGTTCGCAAAGCATGCTGATGGTTTTGGCACCGCACTCGCCGGATGGCACCTACGATCAGCTTTTCCTGAGCAACTACGTCAGCATCTATATGAAGGATGAGCTCGCGCGCGTGCCGGGCGTGGGTGATGTCAGCATCTTTGGCGTTAAAGACTATTCGATGCGCATCTGGCTCAATCCGGATCGATTGGCGGCGCGCAGCGTAACGGCCGGCGACGTATTGGCCGCCTTGCGCACGCAAAATGTGCAGGTGGCGGCGGGAGAAATCGGCGGTCCACCAGTCGAAAGCGAGTTCGGCTTTCAATACACGATTCAGACGAAGGGTCGTCTTAAGACAGTTGAAGAGTTTGAGAACATCATCCTCAAGGTAGGCGAGAACCAACGAACGCTGTATCTCAAAGACGTGGCCCGTGTTGAACTGGGCGCCCAGAGTTACAGCAGCTTCGGCAAGTTCAACGGCATGGATGCACCGGTGATTGGTATCTTTCAGCTGCCGGGTTCCAACGCGTTGGATGTTTCCGATGGTGTACGTGCCAAGCTCGACGAGTTGCGGGAGGACTTTCCCGATGGCCTCGTTTGCCCCGTCTTTTACGATTTCACGCGGTTCGTATCCGCATCGATCGACGAAGTAGTCGAGACGCTGGTCGTCGCGGCGCTGTTGGTGTTTCTGACGGTGCTGGTCTTCTTGCAGGATTGGCGTGCAACGCTGATCCCCGGCATCGCCATTCCCGTTTCGATCATCGCGACGTTTGCGGTGCTGTTGGCCTTCGGTTTTAGCATCAACATGCTAACGCTCTTCGCGCTGGTACTCGCCATCGGTATCGTCGTCGATGATGCCATCGTGGTCGTTGAGAATACCGCCCGCATTCTGGAAGAAAATCCCGATATCTCGTCAAAGGAAGCGGCGCGCCAATCGATGAAGGAAATCACGGGGCCGGTCATCGCCACGACGGCGGTCTTGCTGGCGGTGTTTCTTCCCACTTCGGTGCTACCCGGCATCACGGGACAGTTATATCGCCAGTTCGGGCTCACGCTTTCCATCGCGACGGTGCTGTCGAGCGTAAATGCGCTGACGCTCAGCCCCGCGCTGTGCGGCATCTTGCTGCGCCGCCGCGAAGGGAAACCCAACTTCTTGTTCCGTGGTTTCGATTCGCTGTTGGGCGTCGCGCAGTCGAGCTATCTTTGGTTCGTGCGGATGGGCGTGCGGGTAGCGCTGGTGTCGGTGTTGATCTTTGCCGGTTTGCTCGGTGCCACGGGCTTTATGTTCAACACGGTGCCGACGGGCTTCTTACCGTTGGAAGATCAGCTTTACATGTTCGTGAACGTACAACTACCAGATGCTGCCAAGCTGCCGCGCACCGAGAAGGTGCTGGAAGAAGCGCAGCAAGCAATCGCAAAGATTCCTGGCGTGGATGGCGTGGTCACCATCGGCGGTTCGTCTTTGTTGACCAACTCGGCCATGCCCAATGCCGGTTCGTTGGTGGTTATTCTCGAGCCGTGGGGCGAACGCACTGCATCAGAAGAATCGATCGATGCCATTACGCAACAGATGAATGAGGTATTCGCCGCCATGCCCGAGGCGTTTATCTTCCCGTTTCGTCCGCCGGCAATTCAGGGCTTGGGCAACGCCGGTGGCTTCGATATGCAAATTCAGGATCGATCCGATGCCGGTGCCGATTTATTGCAAATCTTCACACAGGATGTGATCGGCGGTGCCATGCAATCGGGCCAAGTGCAAGCACCTTTTACGGCGTACAGCGCCGAGGTGCCACAGTTGTATCTCGACATCGATCGTACCAAGGCTCAACGGTTAAACGTGCCGCTGGGCGTGGTGTTTGAAACGCTGCAGGCCAATTTGGGTTCGGCGTATGTGAATGACTTCAACCTGTTTGGTCGTACCTACCAAGTGCGCGCCCAAGCGGACAACCGTTATCGGCAAACCATCGACGACATTCGGCAACTCGAAGTGCGCAACAACGCGGGCGGTACGTTGCCCATCAGCACCATCGCCGAAGTGCAAGACATCGCCGGACCGTCGGTGATCTATCGCTATAACCTGTTCCCCAGCGCGGGGATCAACGGCTCCTCGCCGCCGGGCAAGAGTTCGGGAGAGACGGTCGCGCTGATGGAGCAACTCGCCGATCAACAACTGCCCGACGGCTTCGGGTATGAATGGACGGGCATCACCTATCAGGAAAAGAAAGCTGGCTCTGCCGCGCCGATTGTGTTTGGTCTGGCCTTGGTTTTTGCGTTTCTGTTTTTGGCGGCGCAATATGAGAGTTGGTCCACACCGTTAACGATTATGGCGACGATTCCGATCGGCGTATTGGGCGCGCTGCTGGCCGTGTTCCTGCGCGGCATGGATAACAACGTCTACACGCAAATCGGCCTCGTACTGTTGATCGCGTTGGTATGCAAGAACGCGATTCTGATTGTCGAGTTCGCCGAGCAGTTACGTAAGAGCGGCAAGAGCATCACCGACGCCGCCATCGAGGCGGCCCAGTTGCGCTTTCGACCGATCCTGATGACGGCGCTGTCGTTCGTTTTGGGCACGTTCCCGCTGGTGATTGCCAGCGGTGCCGGTGCCAACAGCCGCCAAGCCATCGGCACCGCCGTTTTCGGCGGCATGCTGCTGGCGACGTTTCTCGGCGTGTTCTTGATCCCGTTGATGTATGTGGTGGTGATGAAGGCGACGGTATGGGTAACGGGCGGCGAGAGGGTGACGGCGGGGGCGTGATGCATTAGTAGGGTCTCGCTGTGCGGACCATCTCATTGAGTGTAAGTGGCTGTATATCGGGATAACGCTCGGGAATCACCAAGTTGGGTAGGGCAGGTGATAACCTGCCTCTGCCACTAAGTCGGGTAGGGCAGGTGAGAACCTGCCTCTGCCACCAGCGATTTGTGATTGAGTCGGGCTGCATGGCATTATTGCGATACGGCCAACACGTATGAGGCAAATAACGGAAAACCTGCGCCCGTTGTCAGGTTATCACCTCACCGACCACCGCTTCACCACATTCCGGACAAACTCCCGACTTGTTTCTCGCCAAATCGTAATTACATTCCTGACAATGCCCCGCAGGATAGCGCCGCGTGCGATACCAAACGAGCGCCCATAAGCTCACGCTGATGACAGTCGCCCAGCCCATTGGAATCCGCAGGTGATAGCCATCGCGGTAAAAGTGGTCAAAGTAATCCGGTGTTCCGAGTATCGGTTTATCGAATCCCCATGCACGCGTGCGCAGAAATTCAAGCGAAAACAAATAGTCGATTTCAATAAACTGGAAATCGTAATACGGCGTCTCTGCGTGAACGGTCCATGTAACATATCCCGGTGGATACAATACGTCGGGAACCGGATAGAGATACCCCGTTTCCCCAAATTGAAAGTTAAATACATCGTAGATTTCGTTCTTTACGGCGTCGTAGACAGAGTCTGGTGAATAGAATGCGTGCAATTTTCCGCGACGGAGGCACACATTGAAATGTTCGTCGAGCCGTGCAATTAATGACGTGAGGCTCAGCACCCACAACGACAATACAAACACCATCGCGGACGTCACACCAATGCGCCACATTCTTCGCCGCCGTCGTCGCTTCATGGCGGTATCTTACCGATGAAATGCCCGGTAGGTGAGGTGATAACCTGACTCTGCGACCGGCGACGATTGATTGGTTCGGCCCGTTGGTCATTTTGTGGTACGGCCAACACGTATTGGTTAAATGGTGTCAACGGTGCGCCCGTTGTCAGGTTATCACCTGACCTACCGCGCGCAGGGTCGCGCGAAAGGGGCCGGGGGCGGACGGTACAAAGGCCAAAAGTTTCACGGGAGCAAACGCCGCGTCAATAAAGCGGATTTACCACCATGCCCGTCGCCAGTTTGGGAAAGAAATACGTCGACTTCTGCGGCATCAACTCGCCTGCCGTGCAGATGTCGCGTAATTGATCCATCGTCGTGGCTTGCATGAGGCACGCAATGCCTTTGCTCTCGCGCGCTGTGGCGATGGCTTCGTCCATGCTCTTGAGATAACGCATCGCGACGGTCTCACCGCTGTTGAGCTTGGGCTGCACGATGCGTTCGATGATCAGCTTGTGCAGAATCGTGTACGACAGCGTGCGCCAGGCGGGGGCGTGATCGGGTTCGTGGGCGGCCAGCGGGTCGTCGGCCTTGGGCTTGATGATGGCGTAGGCGTCGTCTTTGGCGACATATAGACAAATGGCTTGATGACCTTGCTCGGCGAGATTGCTGCTAAGCTGGTTCACGTCTTTGGGCGCGGCGCAGCTGGTCCAGTCGAAGTCTTCGGCCAATGCGTCTTTCAGATCGTTGCTCGTTACGCCTGGTAACTCGGTCATGGTGCGGAAGTACGCCTGAATCGTCGCGCCGGGGTCTTCCATACCGCCGAGCACCGCCAAGACATAATTGATCGGATCATCGTCGGCGACGCCGCCCGCTTCTTCGATCTGTTGCTTGCGATACATCAGCGCCGTGCCGTAACGGTGATGACCATCGGCGATAAAAATGGGCTTGTCCGCCATGCGGACCTGAATGGCTTTGATCGTGGGCAAATCGTCAATCACCCAAAGCTTGTTATCCACGCCTTCGAGATGACCGAACTGATCGGGCTCGCGATCGATCGATTCATCAATGAGCTTCGAAATCTCATTTTCGCCGTCAGGATACAAACCGAAGATGGGGCTCAGATTGCAGCGCGTGTGCGACGTCAACAGCAGGCGGTCTTCCTTGGGGCCACCAAAGGTTTGCTCGTGCGGAAAGATCTTTCCGGATCCGAATTCTTCCAACCGTAGCCGCGCGAAAAACTTCTTGCGCGTAAGCGTCTTGCCGTTGAGTTTGTAGGTTTGGTGATAAGCGTAGAGACCGGGCTTGCCGTCGCGCGCCATAGCGCGAATGTCGAGCCAACAGGTCAGGTCACCGGCGGCTTTCTGATAGGCCGATTTGGGGCCGGCGGTCTTAGGCGGCAAATGCGGCAGATCGATGGCAACGATGTTGTGATCGTTTTTCTCCAGCAGGGCGTTTTTATCGGCCTCGTCGAGCACATCGTAAGGCGGTGCGATCAAGGACGTTACGTCGCCAGCCGTGTATCGAATCGCGGGAAAAGCTGCAATCTGCGCCATGGGGGCTCCTCAGCATGTGATTTTTCAATGGGCAATTTTTGCCTCGGAATTGGTATGGTCAGGCGGGGCACCGTAGATGTCCAGACGTTCAGAACTGTTTATTTTACTTGACTTTACGTCACGCGACGGATTAGCATCGAACAGTGGTTTGCAAGGGCTTTGCCCGCTGCGGGACTGTCGCATTTGGGGAGATGGTACCGAAGCGTCGCAACATGAGTCGTAACAAACCGCCGACCAGCCGATAGCTCGCCAAAAAACGCATCCGGTCGCAGGGCGACCACCACGGAGGCGTCGCATGAAGAAGTTCAAATGCTCGGAGATGACACAACTCGCACGTGAGTTGTCCAAGGCACCGGCGCGCCTGCGGCTGCGCCATGTTTCCGGCATTCTGCGAACGATTCAACTGCTCGACCCCAAACGCGAATATCCCTTTGATTTCATCTCGTATCAGGTAACTGGCTATCAGTCGAAACGCGGTCGCCCCATGTCCGACCTGCCCGACGCTGGTAAGGCGCTGATCGAAGATCTCACGGCGTTAGCCGATTATTTGACGAAAGAGCGACCGATTCCTGCCGCTGCACTTCCCGGTGTATTGCTGGATACCGCCTCGCTGTCGTCGCGCTTTGGAGTGTCGACGAAGACAATCGCACGTTGGCGCAAACGCGGCCTGGTGGGGCTATGGTGTGTCGCCGATAGCGAACGACCGCGATTGTGCTTTTGGTCGCGCTCGGTGCGGGCGTTTGTCGGGCGCAATATGGAATTGGTGAAGCGCGGTGCATCCTTCAAGGTGATGCAGGAAGGCGAACGCGAATCGTTATTGAAGCGCGCACGCGAAATCGTTGCGGCGACCGGTGCTACCACGCTGCACGCCGTTACGCAGCAACTTGCCGATGAAACCGGTCGCGCCATCGAAACGTTGCGTTATACGTTGCGTAACTTCGATCGCGATCATCCCGAGCAGGCGCTGTTTAATAATGTCGAGCAGTCGCAGCCGGTTGAATGGACCGATGTTGTTTATCAGTCGTTTATGGAAGGCGAAGCGCTTTCGGCGTTGGCGGAGCGTTGGAATGTGTCAACGGCTCGCATCGGCGAAGCGATTACGCAGGGCCGCGTAAGCGAGTTACGCCGTAACCCGATCGATTACATGCCTTGTGCCGCGTTTGATGCGAAGGATGCCGACAAGCAATTTCTCGGCGATGAGTTTGGGGCCGATCAGGTAGGTGCGGCGCAGAACGAAGACGAGGCCGTCGCCGAACGTATTCCAGCAGGCCTGCCAGCCTATATGGAAGCGCTCTATCGCACGCCGTTGTTAACACCCGAACAAGAACGCACGCTGTTCTTGCAAATGAACTATCGCCTACATCGTGCCGAGAAGATGCGGCAGAAGTTGGTCGCTTCGGACGAAGTCAATACCTCGGCAGTGGCGGCGATTGATGCCGAAATCGATGTGGCCAATCGGCTGCGCCAACGCATTGCCCAAGCCAACTTGCGGCTTGTCGTCAGTGTGGCCAAGCGACATATCAGTTCCGAACCCGACCGCGGGTTGTTTGAGTTGGTCAGTGATGGCAACGTGGCGTTGATGCGTTCGATCGACAAGTTCGATGTGATGCGAGGCTTTAAATTCTCGACCTACGCCACGTGGTCGATCAAACGGGCGTATGCCAAGGCGTTGCCGCAAGAACAATCGCAGCGTAAGCGTTACCGCACCGGTCACGACGAATTCCTGGCCGAAGTACACGACCATCGGCCCAACGTGCTCGCCTTCGAAGCGCCGGAGCCGGCGATCGAGAATCCATCGTTGGCGTCAAGTTTGGCGGCGCTTTCCGAGCAAGAGCGTGAAGTGGTCGAGCGCCGCTTTGGGCTTACATCAGCAGGCGCGGCCGAAAGCGTTGAAGAAATCAGCCAACACACAGGCATCGAACTCGAACGCGTGAAATCGATCGAGGCGGCGGCACTGGCCAAATTGCGCGATCAACTCAGCGGCGAGGCGTTGCAGCGTGCGGGTTGACTGCAGAAGTTTTTGCGACGCGATACGTAGGCGTTGTGGCTTGAATCAATGGTAATAAAAAAGGCGGCTCTTAATGAGCCGCCTTTTTTTGTCGTTAAGCGAGACGCTCCGACGGAGCATTACATCGTGGTATCAATTCTGCAGAGTGATCCTGCCCCATAACGGATCAATGCAGTCTCCTACACCCAACCGCGCAGTTTGCATGCTTCAGCCACGCGCGTCACCGAAACCATGTACGCCGCCAATCGCATATGAGCCTTGGCTTTTTCGCGCGTATCGAACACGGCGTTAAAGGCGTCGGTCATGCGTCGGTCGAGTTGTTCGTGCACGTGTTCGAGCGACCAGTAGTAGTTATAGGTATTTTGCACCTGCTCAAAGTAGCTGACAGTCACGCCGCCTGCGTTTGCGAGGAAGTCGGGCAGGATAAGCGTGCCTTTCTCGTGCAGGATTTCGTCGGCACCGGGCGTGGTGGGGCCGTTGGCCAATTCGCAAATCAACTTTGCCTTGATGTTGCCGGCGTTGGAATCGGTGATAACGCCTTCGAGTGCTGCGGGATAGAGAATATCGACGTCGAGTTCGAGCAACTCTTCGTTCGTTATCGACTGCGTACCGGGGAAGCCCGAAACCTTGCCCGTTTCCAGCTTAAAGCGCACGATTTCTTCCGGGTCGATGCCGTCCTTATTAACCACGCCGCCGGACGAATCGCTCACGGCAACCAATTGACCGCCACCGAGAATTTCTTTGTGCAACGTCGCGGCATATTGGCCGGCATTACCGAAGCCTTGAATTGCGTAAGTGGCTTTGGTCGGATCGAGGCCGATCTTTTGCGATGCTTCGCGCACGACGTACACACCGCCGCGCGCCGTGGCATCGCCGCGACCTTGCGAGCCGCCGATGGCGATGGGCTTCCCGGTAATCACGCCGGGATGGCTTTCGCCGAGGATCGTTTCGTATTCATCCATCATCCAGGCCATGATTTGCGGATTGGTATATACATCGGGCGCGGGTACATCGCGATGAACGCCTAACTCCCGCGCGACCGCGCGAATGTAGGCACGAGCCAGCCGTTCCTTCTCCGTCTCCGTCATCTCCTTGGGGTTACACGTCACGCCGCCCTTACCGCCACCCAACGGAATGTTGACGACGGCGCACTTCCACGTCATCCACGCCGCCAAAGCGCGCACCGTGTCGATGGTTTCATCGGGGTGCCAACGCAAGCCGCCCTTAGTTGGCCCGCGCGCGCCGTTGTATTGCACGCGGTAAGCGTGAAACACGCGCGTACGACCGTTATCCATTTTGACCGGCAACGTGAAGCGATATTCACGCTGCGGCCAGCGCAAGAATTCATGGGTGGCCTGATCGAGCCCGAGTTTCTTTGCCGATTCGTCGAGTTGTTGCTGCGCAATTTTAAAGGGGTTCATTTCCGCCATCTGAGCCTTAACCTCCGCCCGCGCCCATCAATTGTTTCTTGTCTAACGCTTATCGAGAGATGCCAGCGCATCAGTTCATCTTGAGCGCGCTGTACACCGATTTTGTTGGCGCAAAGTGGATGGTACTAATGGGCTCTCGGAATCGCAATGCAGGCAACAAGCCGAAAGTGCAGAAATGAAGCGACCGCAGCGATACCTGTTCTGTGGCAGGTAAAACGTTGCGGCGCGTGTGGTCTGCGGGCGTCTAAGTGGTTTAGCGGAAGTTACCCAATTCCGCTCGCTGCAGCAGTTTCTCTACGAGCAGGTAGTTCACGCCGCGGTATTCGGTGACTTGGCCGCTGACGACGAAAACGATGGGCTTGCGACCGCTCTCCGAGATCAGCTCCATGTCTTCGAGCAAGCGATTGGGAAGCAGGCGCAGCGGCAGCTCTTCGGTACCTTCACTGCGGCTTTCAAACGTGAACGTGAGGTAATCGCCGGAATGCGTGAGACGCCCGGCACGGTCCACGAGGCGCGAACCGTCAGGACGCAGTTTGCGGTTGACTGGTGCCACGGCATTGCCGGGGACGGCACCGGGCGCGGCGTTGACCCGTTGCTCACGCGTAACACCGGGGCGCACCGGCAGAATGGGCTGGCTTTCGCGACGGTTGCTTCGCATTCGGTCCAAGATATCGCGTGCGTTTACGCGACGGCTGGGTGGCGGACCGTCTTCGGTCGTTTTTTCATCGGCTCGATTGTCGGCAGTGGGCTGATTGGCCTGCACTGCGGGGGCATTGGTGTTGTTCTTGGATTTGTCGTCACCGCGAATCTCGTCGCGTCGTTCGCGCATGCGCTCGCGGATATCGTTGGTCGCGGGCGTGTCGGATTTTTGTTCTTGCTTGGAATCCTGCGCAATAGCGCTGGTGGTGAGGATAAATCCGCTGAGCAACAGCAAACTAATGATGCGTTGTTGATTCATGCCAATACTCCTTTGAGAGGCGTCACGCAATTCTCGCCCCGAATCTTACCAAAACTTTGCACTTTGCGTTATTTGTCGCTCGCCGTGGCGCGGGGCGTGCCCGAAACGCGTAATGCCGAAAGTTGTGGTAGCAATACCTTTGCATCGGTCGTCGGTGCCTGGCAGGCATAGTTCTGGCAAACGTAGGCCGTTGCCTTGCCATCAAGCAACTTTTTATCGCGCAATAGGGGGATTTTTTTCGTTAACGCCTCGGCGTTGGGATTATCGAGATTGATTGAGGCTACTACCTTATTGGGCACATAGTGAGCGAAGACGGTTTCAAAGAGCGCGTTCGCGTCTAGTTTGGTGGCGTTGTTATAGACAATTGCCACTTCGCGCGTGGGCTGATGGAAGAAATCGGCACCGGCCAAGAAACGCTCGGAACTGAACGCCATCTGATTCACCTTGTCGCCGAAGCACGCCAGCATCTTCTCGGCTGCTTCGCGATAGGCGGGGCGGTCCAGCAAGATCGCCAGCCGTTGCAGGTTCATCAACTGCACCGAATTGCCGGAGGGTACTGCGTTATCGTTGGCGTTTTTCATCCGCACCAAGACCGTCTCGGCATCGTCGGCGGTGAAGAAGTAACCACCGGCGTTTTTGTCCAGATAGTGCGCATCCAAATCGGTTTGTAACTTAGCGGCGGCGTCGAGCCATTTGATCTCTTGCGTCGTCTCAAACAGATCGAGCAGGGCATCGATCATGAATGCGTAATCGTCGAGATAGCCGAGAGTGTGTGTCTTCCCCTTACGCCACGTGCGTTGCAAACGCCCGGCATCGTTCGTCATATTTGACAAAACGAAATCTGCCGCCGCCGCCGCCGAATTGCGATAGCGGTCGTCATCGAGCACGCGACCCGCGCGCGCCATGGCGGCGATCATCAGACCGTTCCAACCGGCCAGCACTTTGTCGTCGAGGTGGGGCGGTACCCGCTTGGCACGCTCTGCCAACAGTTTCGTGCGAGCATTCGCTAGTTTTTGGTTTAGATCCTCTATGCCAATGTTGTTTTGTTTGGCGAACACATCCGGTTCATTGGGCACATTGAGAATGTTCTTCCCTTCCCAGTTGCCGCCCGCCGTGATGTCGTAAAACTTGCAGAACAACGCACCATCTTCGGCGCCCAGCACGGCTTGAACTTCTTCCACGGACCAAACGTAAAACTTGCCTTCTTCGCCTTCACTATCGGCATCGCGCGCCGAGTAATAACCGCCCGCTTCATCTTGCAAGTCTTCAATAACGTAATCGCAAATGCTGCGCGCCGTGGCCGCGTAGAGCGGATTGCCCGTCAGTTGATACGCCGAAAGGTAGATGTCGGTCACCAGCGCCTGGTCGTACAGCATCTTCTCGAAGTGCGGCACCAACCAATCGGGGTCGGTCGAGTAACGCGCAATGCCGCCGCCCAAATGATCGTATATACCGCCGTAGGCCATATTTTCCAGCGTGGTGTCGACCAATTCGAGCAGCCGCGCTTCGGGTTTACTTGACTGTGCCGATCGTGCGTAGCCGCGCAGCATCAATTCCATTGCCATGCTCGGCGGAAATTTGTTGGTGCTGCCGCTTAAGAGGCCGCCCTTGGTCGGGTCGAAGCGCTGCGTGATAAAGTTGGTTGCCGCTTCGATGGCACCCGCAGGCACCGGCTGTTCGCCCGCCGCAGTGACCGTGATCTGCTGCACGGCTTCGGTCAGTTGCTCGGCTTGCTGCAATACCTTGTCGCGCTCTTCGTTCCATGCTTTATTCAAGAACAGCAACACATCTTTAAAGCCGGGCCGACCGTAGCGGGAGTTGGGCGGGAAGTAGGTTCCGGCGTAGAAGGGCTTGAGATCGGGCGTGAGCCAGACCGACATGGGCCATCCACCGCTACGCGTAAGGGCCTGCGTCGCGCTCATATAAATATCGTCGAGATCGGGCCGTTCTTCGCGATCGACCTTGATGTTGATGTAATGCTCGTTCATGACGGCGGCGATCTCTTCATTCTCGAAGCTCTCGCGTTCCATCACATGGCACCAATGGCAGGCGGAGTAACCGATCGACAGGAAAATCGGTTTATTTTCTTGCTTGGCCTTTGCCAGCGCTTCCGGACCCCATTCGTACCAATCGACGGGGTTGTGCGCGTGCTGCAACAGGTAGGGGCTGGTGGCATCTATCAGTTTATTCGTGTGCGTAGGCTGAGTAGTCGACGTCATGTTGATCGGCTTTGGTTTGGATGTTTGCTCATTCATTTGCGAAGCGGATGCCTGACTGCGCGGGGGGGCATCAGCGCTTGCCGCTTCGCTCGTTATTACTGAAACGCCAATGACAAGCGCGATGCTCGTTGCGACCCGTCTTGTCATCGTTCTTCGAAATTGCTCGTATTGCATGGGTACTGCCCGTTTTTTAACGCTTTCATCGCGAGTATAGGGGCCAACTCAAGGCGTCGCCAAAATGCCGTGCGTTCAGGCCGGTTTCCCGTCGCGGTGGCAGTTCCAGCAGATATCGAAGGTCGCGGGATTAACTTCGTCACAATGGGTACAGGTCCAATCGGGATCGTCAGATTGAGCGTCCGTGGTTTTCGCGTGGTCATCGTCCGACAGTTCCGTCGGATTCAGATGCTCTTCCAGCACCAGCTCCAACGCGGCGAAATATTCCGAGCGCAAGACACCCACGCGCTTGCTGTTCTTGAAGATCGGCATGCGTTCGAGGCCGTACATCGCGTCGGTGTGGCCGAGCTTGGTGGTGTAATGAATGCGGGCATTGTGGAAGCGCTCCTCGAGTTGCGGCGTCAACCGCACCTCCCGACCGGCGAATATGAGCGTGGGGAAGTCGCCCTTCGGAACATATTCTTCCAATTCAATCGCGCGCCCACATTCCGGGCAGCGCGGTCGCGTTAAGCCGGCCAAGCGGTAACGGCACTTCAAGCACACCAAGCCGAAATCGGGCAAGGGACGATCGGTAGGAAACTCAAACGACATGCCGGTGATTGTAGGCGAGGCGGCGGTTGGTGTGCATGCGACAGAAGAAGCTCGCGACCAATCAGAGCTGCGCCCGTAAGGAAGCGGTGGGTGTCGCAATGCAAATAGACTTAAACAATCTCGGGCAATCGTCCGTTTGTCACGACCACCTCAACAAAAAAACGGCCCGGCAGCCTGAAGTAAGATAAGCTCAGGCGACCGGGCCAGGGGTGGAGTGGGGTCAAAGTTAAGTTGTTACCGCGAGCGTTGCATGTGCATCGCTCGATCATCTTTCATTACCGCTTCCTTACTGGCGCGGCTCTGATCAGAAGCGCGGCCTTACTAAGAAAATGCCCGGGTGCCCATGCCCTTGTAGGGCTGGGGGACGACCCGACCGTGATCTTTCTTACCGCGCGAACGTCGTCGCACACGGACTTAGCATCAGCACGCCTTCTTGCGAAAGCATTTCCATGTGCGTGATGAAGTCAGCCAAGATGCGCGCCTTATCCGGATCGATCGTTCTCACCGCACCCATCGCCTGCTGCACAAACGGATTGTTGCGATAGGGCGTGCCGATGAACTTATCTTCCTTAGCGGCACCGCCGAGGATTTCAGAAAAGATATCGAACGGCGACTTGGGTCGCGGATACACGCGCATTTCGTAATCGGAGATGTTGGCTTCATTGGCGGCGAAGCGTACGGCATCGCTGAATCCACCGAGGCGATCGACGAGGCCCAAGTTCAATGCTTCGGCACCGCTATATACGCGACCGCCGGCGAGCTTTTCGATGTCCTTCACGAGCTTATCACCGCGACCCGTCGTTACGCGACCTTTAAAGTCGCCATAAATGCGGTTCATCATGTCCATCATCAGCTTGCGTTCTTCATCATTCCACTTGCGCGTGGTGCTGAAGATATCGCTGCGTGCGCCGCGCTTGTATTCGTGAGTACTGACGCCGATCCAATCCCACAGGCCGTTGGTCACAAACTTACCGCCCACCACACCGATCGAGCCGGTGATCGTCATCGGGTCGGCAAAGATGGCATCCGCAAGTGTCGAGACGTAGTAGCCACCGCTGGCGGCAACGTTACCCATCGACACGATGAACGGGCGACCATCGGCTTTGAAGCGTTCGGCGGCTTCGCAGATGATGTCGGAGGCTAGCGCCGAACCGCCGGGTGAATTCACGCGCAACACGAGCGCCTGCACCGACGGATCATCAGCGGCTTCGGCAATCGCGCGGCGAATGGTGTCGCTACCGGCGTTTTCCGAGCCGCCAAACAAGCCTTGCTGCGTGGGGCCGGTGGTGATGGGGCCTTCGACGTAAACGATGGCCACGGCGGGATCGCTAGAGGTACCCGGCGGCTTCATCAAATCGCCGAACATCTTGAACATACTGAACGGATTGTTGAAATCGACTTCCGGCTTCTTGCCCGACTTGTAAGAGGCCGTCACGTTAACGTCCGAACCGTAGCGTGCCTTCACGGCGCGGACGAAGTCTTCGCGATACATCAGGTCGTCGACCAGACCGGCCTTTTTCGCTTCTTCGGCGCTGAACATGCCGATGTCGATCAACTCGCGCACGCGTTCTTCCGAAAGGTTTCGGCTTTCGGCGATGTCTTTGATCATCTGCTCGAACAAACTATCGAGCAGGCGGTTCATTTGGGCGGCGGCTTCTTCGCTGGGGCCGGTGCGCGTAAACGGTTCGGCGGCAGATTTGAAATCGCCGCAGTGCATCATGTCGGCTTCAACACCGATCTTGCCGAGCATGTCTTTGAAGTACATGCCCTGCGAATAGAGACCGTTGATCATCACTTCGCCGGTCGGCACCAACAGCAAACGCGTTGCTTCCGAACCGAGCAGCATCGTGCCGTTGGTTAGCCCTTCGGCCAATACCCAAACATCTTTGCCGGCGGCCTTCAGCGCTTTGACATGACCGCGCAGCTCTTGCACCTGGGCAAAGCCAAGACCGGCCTGATCGATATCGAGAATGATGCCCTTGAGCTTGCTGTCCTTCTGGGCCGTTTGCATCTTCTTAACGAGCGAGAACATGCTGACGGGGCCGGCCTCGCCCAACAGTTCAGCAAGACCCGACTGATCGGGCTGTTCGGCAACCGGGCCGCGAATCTTGAAAACGGCGACGGTATCGCCGGCGAGTGCAACCGTAGAACTGGCCAATACGGCCACCAACGTGAGGGCGACCGCAAAGATGTTGCGGCGCGGGTTAACAGAGATGCGAGCGAGTCGGCGGTATGCCTGCATTCGATGGTTCCTCCCAGAATCGAAAAAACGGTTGCCCCCGTCGGGGGCGTATTGCGTTGCGATGTTCATTTATTTCGGCATCGACGCGTTTTCGCCGGTGCCGAATCAACTTTTTTCGTCTTCGTATATGTCGAGCCGACGCTAGCGGTGACCGGCCGTTCGCAAAACCTGCGGTCTCATAGCGACAGCCCACGGTAGTGTGGGTTGTACTCAACCCACCAAAACACCCGCGATATCCAGATGGTGGGTTGATTACAACCCACCCTACGGCCTTTCGTTGAGAGACATTGCCCACCGCCGTTAGCCGCGGATTTCACGCGGTCTGACCGTCCGGAAATAGGGCGGTGCGAGCGATGTCGGGGCCAGTCAGTAAAACGGGTGGGGCGGTGGGCATTCACGCGGGGAGTGGGGGGATTTTTTGTTTTTCAGTAGCCACGAATGCTGATTTCGCCGACCTTCCGTCGCTCATCAGTACATATGCGATTCGCCGTAGGGTCTCGCTGTGCGGACCATTTCTCTCAATTCAAGCAGAGCGATGTTGCATGCACTGTCGCGTGCCGTATCAATCATAACAGCGATTGATGGGCTATTTTCCCGACTAGGCAGCTACGATTTCCTGAGAATTGATGTTACTGTCGAAAAGGATCAGTTACCGAGCACGGAGAAGCTTAAGATCCGATGCCATAAAAATAGACCGTCCCTGTTGATCGGTCGATTACCAAATAATGCGAACCAGAGTGTGTCCAGCTATTCTGCACCTGTCGCAACTCGTAGCATTCTTTGGTGGCGATATCAGCAGGTCGCCAAGCCGGTTTAAAGCGATCGTATCCCTTTGGCAACGTAAATCTGTCGGTACATTCGCTCCATTTAATTGGCACGAAGCTCTGATTGATAATGGCGTCGATATCGTCGTTAGAAGCCGTGAATCTCAGATACAAGCTGTAACCCTGCCACGTATCGCCTAGGCCTTCGAGGTTCTTCACGCTTGACGGAATTGGATTCGAAAGCAACGCTTGGAACATTTCTTGGCCCGTATTTGCAGAACTCGGTCCGCTGCTTTCGCAGCCTGTGATCATCATTACGGCGAACATCAATCCAGCCCCAATCGTTCTTAGAGTAATGGCACTAGTCTCAGAATTTCTCATTGTATAAAGAGTCTCCCCAAAAACTGACTGAAATCCGCATTAAGGAGCCGTATTTCATTGTGAGAAATAAAATCGGAAATTTCTCACATGGTTCATCCAGAAAGTCAAACTTACCCTTTTATTTCTTGACTACTGAGATGATGACGTTTAGCAATTGAGTACGCCTTTAATTGGAGATTCTAGCGGGTAGGGAGGGATGTACTCAACCCACCGAAACACTCGCGACACCAGATAGTGAGTAGAGTACAGCCTACCCTATTGCTTACAACCCACGTTTTGGCTGCATCCAGCACGCTTGCCTTGCAGGGCAAGCGTGACACCCGACCGCTGGTGGTGTCAAAAGTTATTTCGAAGAGATAAAGGAGGATCGTCGCGGATGAGGGATCGCAATTTCCAAAAAGAACCAAGATACGCCAACCGGCTAGTCGCTAGCTTCATCATGGTGTGGTGTAGCGCCTGCTACCAACCCCCGATCGGAAACCTCGCCGTCTGGAGCGAGTTCCTCCCGCTGGCCGAGGTCGCCCCCAGCGTGCCCGCGCTGGCCGAGCGCGGTGTCGATCTCTATCTCGCCGTCGCGCCCGCTGATATCAATGACGAGCTGGTCACGTTCCTTACTAACGCCAACGCCGACGGCTTAAACGTCACGCTCTGGTTGCAACTGCCCGACAACGGTATCTGGCTCAACGAAACCAACGCCACTGCGTTTCGTTCGTTTACGACCGACGTGCTCGACTGGGCCGATGCCAACGAGATCACGCTGCAGATGTTGATCTACGATATCGAACCGGCCTTTGAATACGCCGAAGAATTGGCCGCGACTATCATGACCGAAGGGCCGCTGGGTTTTTTCGATCTCTTGCAAACGCGGCAGGATATGGCGGCGTATTTGGAAGCGCGCAACACGATCACTGCCATGGTCGAAGACATTCAGGTGCGCGGCGTGCAGGCGATGGCCGTCGTTTTGCCGTGGGCGATCAACGATCCGCGCGACGGCGACGATGATTTGCAGGACGTGCTCGATACGCCCGTGACCGGCATACCGTGGGATCGCGTGAGCGTGATTCTGTATCGCTCGTCAATCGGCGAACTGGTGGGCCTGCCGCTGTCGCCCGCGTTTGTGTATGAGTATGCCGTCGAAGTGCGCCGGCAATACGGTGACAGCGCGCAGATCGCCATCGGCACCATCGGCACGCCGGGCCTCGTCACGACGGCGGGCTATACCGACCCGCTCGATATCGCGCTCGATGTGATGGCGATCAAAGCGGCGGGCCTTAGCGACGTCAGTGTGTTTTCCCTCGACGGGATGCTGCTCGAAGGCGGCATCGACCGCTGGCTCGACGCCGCAAGCGGGCCGACGGTGGCGGTGCCGATCATCGATCCACTGGCGGGGTTGGTGCCGTTTTTGTTTGATCTGGCGGATGGGGTGTTGGATGAGTGAGGGGTTCGTTCGTTGGATCTAGGCGCGATTAATAATACTGGTGTGTGATCATGAACCGCATCGAATGTAAGGGGGCTGGCCGCCCACTTACGATCCCCCGCTGATGGAGATGCGTCGCGCGACGCGCCGGGGTGCCGTGCTCACCCTTTAAGGTGAGCATGCGGAAGCGGGAAATGGCACATTGGCGTCGCGTAAAGCTTTAACGTCACCGCACGCATTACATGCTTGCCTTGAAGGGCAAGCATGCCACCCGTCGATTCGAATAAACGCGACTTTATCACGTATTACGCGACCAAGTTGTTTTTTCTTCCCGGGAACGATTCTCAAAAAATACACCGCCCGATTTCATCGTTTCCATTGGTCTCGCCCTTGCCAACGTGCATATAATGTTTCCGGCGAAAGTTACTCCGCGGCGCGATCGTTCGATCTGTGCGCGGTCACGATCCCGTCTCGGTTCGCTTACACATCCACCGCAAACATCCTCGCGCACCATGAAAGGGCATTGATCATGAAAGCTAAAGTGTTTTGCTTCGCGCTGATGGGTTGTTTGATTCCGCTGGCGGGCTTGACTTGTCCGGAAGATTGTCTGGAAGGCCAACCCAATCTCACTGTCCTACGCATCGATTTTGAACTGGTCGAACAAACCAGCGATTCCACCGGCACGGTGCGGATCACTGGCGTCGCCGAGAATACGGGGAGCGGTGTTTTTGACTCGATGGCAGGTCAACAGTCGCTGCAGCTTTACTCGGGTCAAAGTTTGGCCAGCCTCACACTGCTGGAAACGCAGGAATTCGTCGACGTCATGCCCGGCGAACAGATCATGGTTACCCACACGATGAGTTGGACCACGACCGACGAGTTTCCGCCGCTGTTTCAGGCGGTGCTGTCGTACGATCCGGACATTTATATCGATGGCAATGACGACAACGACGATTGCGCGACATCCGACAACGCCGTGCAGCGCGACGGTAGTGAAATCAACGACTTGTTTTAAGGGTCGAATCTTGATCGAGTCGCAACGCATCATAGTGCGTGGCGGTTTTAGGGATTACGCTAGGATGAGTGCCCCATGTTGGCGTACCAACATGGGGTTACTCATTGGCCATCCCAACGCAACGAGGTGGGCGGGACGGGTGGCCCAAGTCGGTATTTTGACTTGGGGTTCTCAATTATTGAGTCACAGCGGAGACAGATGATCCACGCCGACGCCTATGCCGAATCGCGACCCCACGTTGGCGAACCAACATGGGGCCACCCGACACGTTTGAGTACCAACACGGGCGGGTGGCCCACGTCGGTATTCCGACTTGGGCTTCTCGATTATTGAGTCACAGCGGCGACAGATGATCCACGCCGACGCCTATGCCGAATCGCGATCCCGCGTTGGAATACCAATACGGGCCACCCGACACGTTGGAGTACCAACACGGGGCAACTGGCCGCTTGTTTGCTGTAATTTAGATTGTCCATTTCGCAGAAAATGCTAGCATTTGCGGTATAGGTTCGTCGCGATTTTCGGGTATTATCCTCATCTATATCCTGAGGAAGCAAGCAACTGTTCCGCGAGTTGCGGAACGTCGCGTCTTAGGGGCTGTGTAAAAGATCAAACCGGTCAAGAACCGGCTCGATAATCAAAAAAATCATCGCAATAAGGGAAAGAAGATGAGTTTCAATCGCTTAGCCATTATCACACTACTGTCTTCTATATTTGCAATAACGGCAACGCCTCGTGCCATGGCCGACATGTTACTTTATGACAATGGCGGCCTGCTGCTCGATGTCGGTTTTGATAATGCATCTCAATTTAGCGGACCGCCGGCCGATCCATCGTTTCAATTCTTTGCTGCCAATGCCGACGATTTTAGCCTCAACACGCCGGGTCCAACGGCAACGATTGAGCGCGTGACGACAGTCTTTTCGCTCTTCGGAAGCGGCAGCGACACCACGACCGTACCCGACCTATTCGAATCGGTCCGCGTTTCGGTGTTTACCAACGGCGGCGACAATCGACCCGACAGCAATGCCGATGGCAATGGCGGATTCAACGGCAGCGTAGTCGCGGATGTGTTGGTCGATTTTGCGAACATTGCGTCTTCCCTAGAGATAACCGTCGGTGCAAACGACTTTTTCGAACTCGATATTCCCGTCAACTTCGAGCTGCCGACCCAGACCACGCTTTGGTTGTCGATCGTGCCGGTCTTTCCCGGCCCGCCTCAGTCGATCTGGGGACTCGCCGACCAGAACAACGGCAATCCCGCTCAGTTTCTGTTTCCATTACTGGGCTTTACGGATTGGACCACAACTTCTGGTAATGCCCAGAATGTGGCGTTCCCAGAAGCGCCGGCCCCCGGCACCTTTGGCGATCGAACGTTCCAGTTGTTCGGTGTCCCCGAACCGGCAACCGTCGGTCTGTTGTTGGGTGCGGCAACGCTGATGTCGGCGCGACGAAAACGCGGCTGTTAGCCGGCCTATTCCAATCACCAAGCCGAAGGCCTGACGATTGGCTTGCGAGCGGCGTAGATTGAATCGAGATCATGCGTTGGTAATGTAAGGTTGTACGCGCGCGACGAGACAGCCGGGGAACATGCCGATCAAACTTCGCCGGTGGCAGAGTTTGGTGGCGCGCTTGAAAAAACGCAGGCCAAAACCGGTCTAGTATCAACAAGAGATATTAAGACTTTTTTCCTGAATTGGAGCGAGTGTGATGCACCCCTTGTTCTTAATGATTTTCTCAAGTGTATCGATTGGCGTTTTGGTGGGATTTCTCCACGAGAGCCTCGTTAACGGGCTCGTATGTTCGCTAGTTTCGTTTGTTTGCGGATTTCTCTTTCACATCTGGAGTATGACAGAGATGTACAAGAGAGACAGAGAATCAAATCAGCTTCAACATTCATTGGAGTATAGAAAATTTGTGTTTGCTTTATTTTTGATCGGCGCAGGAGTAGGCGGTCTTCTGACGTATCTAGTTTCATATGTAATTTGAAATGTATCGATTGGAGGTCAGGTGGCCCAAATCGGTACTCCGACTTGGGGGATTCGATTATTTGATCACAGCGGACCCGATGATCCAAGCTTGCTCGGACCCCGATTCGCGACCCCACGTTGGATTACCAAAATGGGGGACCCGCCGGATACCAATTTGCATAAAGCTAATCTTCGCGAGGCCGCTCTTCCAGACTTCCAAACTCACATCGGGAAACGGCTTGCCGTCGGGCATGCGCTAGCATGTGTCGACATTTCTGAGGAGCAAAGCCAAGTTTATTGTGAGATCAACAAATCCAGGTATTCTTGAATATCTCGGCCATCTACTTCGCCATCGCGATTGATATCAGCCACGCATCGGTCTTCCAGATTTAGCGAATTTGGATCGAGCAATGCGTTGGCAAATGAGGGAGTATCGCTAATGTTGAAGGCGCCGTCATGGTTGACATCGCCGAGCAACCGATCGCCGCAGGGAACGGGAGTGGCCGTCAGTGTGACGTCGTCGTAGATGACGCGGGGCAGGCCATCGCTTCCGAAGAGGTTGATGCCTATTTTGGTGCCGAGCAATGATGCGGGCAGGACGTCGGGTGAGGTGTAGGAAAATGCGTAGCGACGCATGATGCCGTCGGGTTCCTGCGTTGGGGGTAAGCAGCAGTTGCTAAGCGCGAGTCGAGTAACCCCAGGTTGCCCCTCCGTGGGGAGTGTGACGCCGGCGTCGACTGCCGTGAGTGAGGCGGAGAGAAAATAGTCGCTGTCGAACGCGCTGATCCCGCCGAGGAAGCTGAGCGTATAAGTCGTACTTGGTTGGAGCGTTGCAGTCGTTGCCTGCCCCACGATCGCCGCTTGGATCGAAAGAACGTATTCACCCTCAATGCCGGTAATGAATGGTGTGCCATTGAAGGCGGTCGGACGAAGGACGCCCGCGAAGATTTCGACCGGCGCGCCGAACGCAACCGTTTGCGAGTGCCAGCCTGGCACGGTAAGTGGATCGGACCAGTCGACGATGCCCACGCCGAACGGAAAAGGGAAACGTGTGCCGACGAGCGTATCACTGCCGCCGACTCCGTTGGTCTGCTCACCCCCGGCGAGCGCGCGGCTGACGGATTCGAATCCAGAGTTCACAACGGTGATGTTCTGGGCCTTAGCGTTTGACACCGCGAGCACGGCGACGAAGACCATGAACTGAAGATGGAATGGGTTGTTTGGCATCCCAAGAAAACTCCGAGTATCCACGAACCCCGTAAATGCTATCTTGGCCGGGACTGGCAAACAATCAAAACCCCGATCGAGTAGGATGCAAAAGTGCGCTCGGGCATCTCTGGCGCGCACAGGGATAAACGCGACGAAAAAATGCAAGGAAAAGACGCGCGGCGAAAAGGATAAGTATTGATTTTATAGTGCTTTAGTGCCGGTTCGGGCTGTTGCACCGAGAATGCAAGATAATGCGACAGTGCAGCAAGAAACAAGGACTTACGGAAAAAACGAGACTCAAAATGCGACAAGTGGTTCGGCTCGCATTTTCTTGTAAGTGTCGTTCGAAACAGCAACTTACAAGCGATGGCCGTGTGGAGGCGCGCCAGCGCGCGCTGGCGCGTGCGCCATGGCGCGGCTGCGAGGTGCAGCGACTCCATGCACGAACCGGGGAGGACTTGAGGCGCTAGTTGCAATTTTTGGAGGGCGTTTCCTGCGTTGCGGGCAGGGGCTCTTCGAGGCCTTCAAAGTAATCAGGCATTTGTTTCGTCGCTGGCTTGGCGGATCGGTGATTGGAATAGTGGATATCGAGTTCGTGTTTATGGATGTTGGTCGTTGCTTGCGGTAAGTGGTTTCGAGTGCTCTATTACGGGCGTTAGCGGCCTCTGAACTGGGGATATCATGATTCCGACAATTGACGATTTACATTGAATACGGGAGCTAGATTACCTCTTTGATTGCAAATATCGAGGTATTGTTGTTCTCAAATCCACAACTTTTCTGTATCGCACGCGGTCCCATCAGGGGCTTTTCTGTCTGCTTTCGACACGCATCCAGATTCGCCGGCAACTGTCGCCTTGCAGCCAATCAATACAATGGGAGCAGAAATCAAGATCGACGAAAAAAGAGCCCAATGCTCCGTTGGTTGACTGCCTGGGCTTTGCGCTCCGATTTGACTCCCAGTGATTGATGGACCATCAAGGAGACATTCAATGGATAACGTTCTTAACATTCTAATTGCAATAGCGACTCTCGTCGTGGCTGGACTCTTGGCTGGCCGCAGAGTTCTCAGGCGGCCGAGATTTCTGCGACAGATAAGGATCTCTGGCAATCTGGACATCTCGGTTAGTGAAGTCGGAACCGCACGCAAGGGCGTTCTTGAAAGCGAGAACGCCGATGACGACTAGTCATTTAACCCCAGCAACGCGCTGGCGCGAGCGCGATGAAGCGCGTTCCTCCGAAATCCCCTCACCTAATTCATCTCCGCGAAGGAAGCTTGAAAGTGTAAGGGTCTGCGGCTATACTCTGCCATCATGAATCTAAACCTGAGCCAAAACATGCTGTTAATCCTGGCGGCCATCTTCAATGAGGATCTGACCGCCTTGGACATCATTGCCAAGATCGAAAAAACGGCGGAGCGCAAGATCTCGCTGGGCGGGATCTATGCCACCTTGGAGCGGCTGGAGCGCGCCGGGTTGATCGAGGGGGAGTATCGCGAGGCCGAAGCCGAGCCGGGCAAGAAACGTCCCCGGCGCTTTTACAAGATCCTGGCCAGCGGCTCGCGAGCGCTAAATGAGATCGATCTGGTGAAGGCGTTGGGCAGGGAGGCTAGACAATGAAGCGGCATACTCGGCGGGACATTTGTCATAATATGGCCCAGTTGATGGAGGTGATCAGGGCTTTTCGTGATGGAACAATATCATTATTTCTTGATTTCTGCCTTTCGCAGCTTGAGGAGAGGCTGAGGCGCCTTGCGGCGCAGACTAACAACCGCTCAATTAATCTAGTTGATGCTGTCCACCTGTTCAGAGAAATTAAGTATTCTACTTCCAATATCCTCGAGGATTATGGGCTCAAACTCGAATCCAGATATCCGTTTGATCCAGTAGCGCAACAGAATTCAGACGATCCGACGGTGAGTTCCGAGCATGTTGACAATGAAGCCGACAATGCGCGACGGTCGCTGCTCAGTAAGATACAAGACTTGTCATTGACGATAGCGCTGGCGTGCATCCCCGCCAAACTCCGCGACGACATGACGACCAATTACCACATCATCAAGAACCAAGCCCAAGGCCAGTTCTTTGGCCGTTGTGCGTGGTTATCGAAAAAGTGGGTGGGCCGCTTGTCGGCGGCGATCGCGGGCAGCCGTATCGCCGGCGGCGTGATCGGCATTTATGTCGGGCGTTACATCAGTAAGTTCGTGGACTTGGTTGTTAAGACCTTGATGGGCATCAAGTAGCCGGGGGGAGGGCGGTGATAACACGTGGTTATCTTGCTGGCTTCGCCGATGCATAAGAGCGGCTCCATGCAACGAAGCAGAAAATAACAAAAAGAAAAACAGAAACTGATTGGTAAAAATATTTACTGTTATTCAATGAGTATATTCTTGACTCTATCTTTCGTATCATCGTTTGGTCTCCCAGTTCTATGAAAATATCGAGCGATTGTTGATACGAGATTCTCGCTTGGTCGAAATTGCCGCGGCGTCGATAAATGTTGCCGAGGTTGTGGTGCTGCGTTGCTATTCCTTTTAGTTGCTTCATCTGCTTATTGAGACTAAGTGATTTATTCAGCATGATCTCGGCTTTGTCTAAATTGTCACGCTTATCGTACAGGTTCCCCAAGTTGCCGTAGGCCGCTGCCTGCACCAATCGTGCGTTAACGGTTTCTCCGATCTTGAGGGCTTTGCGAAATAATTGCTCTGCCTGACTAAGGTCGCCGCGACGATAGTATACTATTCCGAGGTTCAGATTGCCGTTTGCTTCAGTATGCCTTAGTCCAAGATTCTCGGCTATGTCAAGTAGTCTGCGTTGCATCGTTTCCGCACCGTCAAATTCGCCGCGTTCTTTATAGACGATTCCGAGGTTGCCATATGCGCCTGCAAGCCCTATTCCGTATCCAAGTTTTTCCATCAATGTCTGTGCTTCGCGAAAGTTGCGTTCGGCCTGATCAAGATCGCCACGGGCAAGATAGACGCCCCCTAGGTTGCCGTAATTCGATGCTTTAGCAAGGGGGCGTTCGAGTTGCTTATTGAGGGCGATCGCTCTTTGGTAGGAACTTTCAGCTTTGTCGTACTTACCGCGTTGAAAGTAAACGCTGCCAAGACTGTCGTAGCAATCCGCTATTCCGATTTGGTCCTCCAATTGGTTAAATATCGCGAGTGAATCATTGTATTGCCTCTCAGCTAGATCGAACTCGCCGCGAGCGAACATAACGTGACCGAGATTTCTTTGATGAGTTGCTGCACGCCTTCGTTTATTGAGTCGCCCGCAGATGTTGATTGCCTTGAGGTGCATTTCTTCGGCGAGGTCGAGGTTTCCACGAAGTTGGTAGATATTACCAAGGTTACCGTACCCAACAGATCGATCAACTGCGTCTGTCGTTCGGTCAAGAATAAGAAGGTACTGCGCTTCCGCAGCATCATAATCACCGCGGTGGGTATAGATGTTTCCCAGGAAGTTGATTGCAAATAGATCGTCGGGATTTATTTTCAGAAGGAATCTAATCTGGCTTTCTGCTTCAGCAATATCATCGCGAAGGTAAGAAAGAGATGCGATCTCGCGACATAATTTTAGGTAGTCGGGATTTTCTTCTGCCATCTCTTTTCCGCGATCGATTTGGTGAGTAATTAGGCAATGCAAGAGATAGCTAGTGTCATTAAGTTTGCGTATGTTCTCAATAGCTCTTGCCGCCTTTTCCCGTTCTTTGGTCGGTGCGTTTTGATTCTGAGAGTTTACAGTGGCGCGGTTGATGGCATCTTCTTTATGAGCAGCCACCTCAAGCTCTAATCCAGACCTGATTTCGGTGCTGGCATTTAGTTTACGCTTCAAGTCAATGTCAGGGTATGCCTCGTCTTCAATTACTCCGGCCGAATAGGTAATCTTAATCCCGAATACTTGATCCCCCCCTGATTCAAATTCATTCCTTCCCGTATTCAACAGGTTACCACCCCCTCCTAATGTCTCGATGCTTGGACCTACAAGTTCGCCACGATTGGCTGAATTTGACCGGCCGCGATCTACCCAAAGAAACACAGCCACCAAATTTAACGCCATTGATGCCATGATCGCGATGATGGGGAACCGCGTTGTTAGTCTGATGGATTCTTTGCGATTGCGCGTGGAAGAACTCGATGAAACCAAGTCAAAATATCCATAGACACAGGCTGCGAGAAGGAATCCAAGCGGCACGAAAGCATTCGTACCAAACTCCAATTGCCCCGATATGCCCTGCTTGGTATTGAAATAGGCTTGAAACCCGATCGGCAGGGCGGAGGCAGTGCTGATCGTCCCGAAAAAAGCCGCCATTCGCCGGTACCAACGTGCCGGGTTATATCTAGCGGTGATGATACACGTCGCTAGGCCCGCAATGAAAGCCGCTTCCCATCGAAATGCATTGAACGGAAACACTGCTGCCACATACGATGAGATGCCTACGGTGGCGATAGCGACCAAAAGCCACCAGTGGTTTTTCGGTTGATCAACATTCATATTGTTGGACTGCTGCGGTTCGGTCATCGGACGTTCCACTCATGATTGGACCACGCGTGAGAGCTAGCAGTATAGGTAATTTGTACTAACGCTGTCGATGTTCATCGAAAGTTTGTAGGTATTCGGGTTGAAGGTGTAGGGTCAAGGCGTTTGATCACACAACGGGATTCACCGCGCGCGGCTAAATTGATTGAAGTAGGCCAGCAGCGCAGCGCGTTCGGCGGCGGGTTTGTCTTTTCAGGCGGACAAGTCGCCGTCGAACTTGCTAAACAACCACCACGCATCGCCCAGCGCGCTGAGGCGACAACGATCACCCTTCGCGCGCGGTAAAGCACCGCCGAACTGGATCAGGCCGTCGACGTTCTTGAAGCACGGCGCGAGGTAGCGCACTAGCATGCCTTCGATGCTGCGCCCGGCACCGATCATCGGCTGACCTACGGCCGAACCCTCTCCTGCCGCCCCTACAAATCCCCCAACTTACCCCATCCGTCGCCCCAGAACCCCATTTTTATCGCCCGTGGTGGGGGAATGACCCCAACTGGCAGATTCTGGTCACGCACTTAGAGAACATGAAGTCAACGATTCTTTCATAAGCGATTAAATCGCAATAATTTAGCGAGATTGCCCCAGTTCGCGTCTATATTGCCGCCCAACTGGCATCCGGGTTGCATTCCCCATCTTTCGGCTGCGGGCCCTACCCACGGGGGGTTGTGGGAGGCAGGGGCCCGGCTGGTTGGAACCGAGGTGTGCGATGTGGAGACGTGCGTCGGAAAGCGAGTCGAGCCAAATCCTTGGCAGGGCGGAGGCACTGTTGGGGCGCTGGCGTTATTCGCTGACGGCGCGGGGGGCGCTTTGCATCGAACCTGTCGGCCCGGAACTGGCGGCGGAGGAAATCGGGGGATTCCTCCGTCTGCTTCTGGATGTCTTCGCGACAGAACCGCCGACAGAAGTCATCTTCGATCTGGGTCAGGTGGAACAACTCGGTCCTAGCTGGACGCTGGTGTTGGCCATGTTGATCGACTTCGCGCAGAAGATCGACGCGCCGTGCAGCATTGCCGGCGTGCATGGTCAACCGGCGGCGGCCGCTTCCCTTTACAACCGAAGCCCGCTGGTTGCGCGGTTGCTCACCGCCAATCAACGGGCTTCGCTAAACGATCAACGCCGTAGCGCGTAAACATAAATCTGAATTGCGGTGACAAGTCTGCGGGCGGGTCAACCACCTTAGAGTGTGGTGGCCCGCCCGCGGGCGCTTTTGCGGCTTTTGCTTACATTCGATGCCGCACGGCCCACAAATCGGGGAATACCTGTAAGAAGAGCGACTTCTTCAAAAAATCCACGCCCAGGCTGCCGCCGGTGCCGGGTTTGACGCCGATGGTGCGTTCGACAACTTTCACGTGGCGATAGCGCCATTCTTGTAAGCCTTCATCGAAGTCGGTCATGAGTTCGAAAAGAATCGATAGCTCGGGCCGCTCGTTGTAAAGACGAAAAATCTCATCTTGTACCGCCTCATTGGCGACCGTCGATTCGGTAACGGGGGCTTGCTTAACGGTTGCGGGTATCGTGGCGCCTTGCTTTTCCAGAAACGTGTAAAAGTGATCGATGACGCTCGGTTCTTCGAAGCGTTTGCTCATGAGCGGCGCGCCGCGCGCGTCAGCGGCGGCGGGTTTCATCATGTCGGGGCGTTTGTAGCCGAGCAGAAATTCAAACTCGCGAAATTGGGCCGATTGAAAGCCGGACGAGGTTTCCAGTCGATCGCGAAAGCTACTGAAACTCATCGGTGTCATGGTTTCGAGGATATCGAGCTGACCCACAAGTGTTTTCATAATGGTACGGGCACGCTTGAACGTGGCGAGCGCGCCGAACAAGTCGCCATGGTCAAAGTCGCGACAGACCTTATCGAGTTCGTGCAGCAACTGCTTAAACCAAAGTTCGTAGGTTTGATGCACGATGATAAACAGCATCTCGTCGTGCTCGGCCGGATCGGACATCGGCGTCTGCAAGTCGAGCAGCGTTTCAAGCTTTAAATACTTACCGTAGGTGAGAGCCATAGGGATCCTCCGGGGTGGTATCTCGCTTCGCTTAGATGTTCGGTGTTTCGGCGCGAAACGGCAAGCCGTGGAGGGGCTTGCCGGTCAATCGCTTCGATAGATGCTGCGGTATCCGCAGGCCTTGGTCTTCGGACGTGAGGGATTTGGGAGCGCGTTAGCTTAGCGCCCACGCCGTGCCAGCCGCGATGAGTAGCAGGGCGGCGATGGCGCCATATTTGACGCGCGCGATGGTTCGATCCTGCTCCATTGCTCGGCGAATCGTCTCAGCATAGGGAATGCGCGTAAAGCTCACCATCTCGTACGGCGGGATGTACCAATTCGGTAGCAACTTGCGCAGCAGTTTTTGTCGTTTCTTCTTGCGCAAGAAGGCAGGGTCGGCAACTTTATCGCGCATTTCGATGAAGTTCTGAATCGCCAAGTCGGCAATGGCGTCGGCGTTTTCTTTTCGAGCCTGGTAGTAGGTTTCAAACGCGGCGGCGCGATCGCTGGGATGTTGATCCAAAGCTTCGTTGAGCGCGGTGCAGTCTTCGAAGGCGCAGTTCATGCCCTGACCGTAAAAGGGTACGATGGCATGGGCGGCGTCTCCCAAAAGCACCACCTTATCGTGATAGTTCCACGGTCCGCAGCGCACCGTCACCAATGATCCGACAGGATTGCTTTTGTAATCGTTGAGCAAATCGGGCATCAGCGGCACGGCATCGGGGAACCACTTCTTGAAGAATGTCTCGATATCGTCGTCGGTCTTGAGGCGATTGAATCCGTAAGGGCCGTCGTAAGGCCAGAAGCACGTGACGGTGTAAGAACCATCGGCGTTCGGCAATGCAATCGTCATAAATGACGCGCGCGGCCAGATATGCAGCGCGTTCTTCTCCATGCGATAACCGCCACCGTCGGCGGGCGGAATCGTCAGCTCTTTGTAACCGTGGGCGAGATAGTCTTGGCTGTAATTGAAACGCTCCATGCGCTGCATGCGGGCGCGCACGGCGCTGAAGGCACCGTCGGTGCCGATGATGGCGTCGCCCGTGGCTGTGACGGTACTGCCGTCGGAGCGCTCGAACGTGGCCGACGGTGCATCCATATCTACGTCGAGACATCGATGCTGAAAAAACGTCGTGACGTTGGCGTGCTTTTCGACGGCATCCAACAAAATGCAATTGAGCCCGCCGCGCGAGACGGAGTGAATGGCTTCGCCTTTGTTACCGTAAGGTTGATAAGTGAGTTCGCCATCGACGCCGTGCATCATGCGACCGGGCATGGGCACGGCTTCTTTCATCACTTCATCGATCACGCCGATCTCTTTGAGCGCGTGAATGCCGCGCACGGACAGCGCCAAGTTAATCGAACGCCCGGCAGAGATATCGGCTTGCCGCAGGTCGGGGCGTTTTTCGTATACCTCTACGATATGGCCTGCCTGCGCGAGATAGTTCGCCATGACGGCGCCGCCCAACCCGGCACCGACGACGATGTATTTCTGTGGGGTTTGCGTTGGCATGACGGATTATTGTGCCGTCACTACGGAAATTGGCCAGCGGCGGCTTAATTTTTGCCCAAGTAAGCGATTACTTTGAGTTCGACGGCAATGGGCGTAGGCAATGCGCCGACTTCGACAGTGGTGCGCGTGGGGTTGGGCTTACCGTCACCCGCGAAATATTCGGGATAGATGTCGTTGAAAGTTTTGAAATCCCGCTTCATATCGGTGAGGAAGACCTGTACGTCAACGATGTCGTTCCACGATGCCCCGGCGTCTTCGAGCACGAGGCGAATGTTCTCGAAGACGGCATGCGTTTGTGCGGTGATATCGTGATCGACGATGTTGCCCGCCGTATCCAACGTCACACCGGGAATTTCTTTGCTGCCGCGCACGCGCGGGCCGATGCCGGAGAGAAACAGAAAATCGCCCACGCGTTTGGCGTGTGGAAAAGCCCCAACAGGTTCGGCGGCACGGTTGCTGTATTTGTCGTCAGACATAATGAAGTATCCGGATGCTCAGTTGTTAGGCGCACTAGACTGGAGAAACAGTTGACGCCGTGCTGAATGATTCGACGCCGCTTCGACCAGCGTCAATATGATTGTCCCCAAGGATCGTCAGAAAAATATGAGCGTTACGCAAGCCCTGTTCGCGATTCGCTGAAAATGAAAATCTTTTGCCAATCTTTGGATATTCCGATCCAGCCATAGAAGGCGAGCCAGAAAATGGTACGGTCGATTTCGTCAGCCTCTACCTTGCTTGAATTTAGAGCAGCGATCGGTATTCCCGCTTCACGCTCGCATAAAAGCGTCAGGATTTTGGCTGCCAGCGTCAAGTTTGGCGAGGGCAATTTGTGTATCTGTCGTAGGTGTCTGAGACCATTGACGATGAGGCGGGGACCGAACAAAAACAACTCAACAAAGCCGGCTACACTGCGGCGTGGTTCGACGGCAGTTCCTGCGGCAAGAGCCGGTAACGGGCCGAATACCAGCAGCCGACGAGCGAAATCCGCACCCCCCGGAATTTCGGGGCCGGGGTCGGACATCACCTCGTCGAGAAAGCCGCCGTTCGTACGAATTTCAAGCATAAAAAGTAGAGGTAGGCACACAACGACCGCACCGAAAAAGAAATAGTTCCAAGGCACAAAGCCGAACAGTTGGCCGTAAGAGAACCAGAACAAACTGCCGAGTATGAGTGGTGCGAAAAGGCAGCAGGGCAAGCCCGCCAAGATTCCGACGATTGCCAACATACGGCGCCTACCTGATCGCGCTCGAAGTTTATTGGCGATAGATTCAGGGCTCATTTTCGCAAAGTCCTGTGGATATACTGGTTAAACCTCCCAGTCGCATCGTTGGTAACGTCTTGTTCTAGAAAGAGTTGAAATGTCGCGAACGCGGGCTGTTGGTTGCAATCCTCACAAACCAATGCCTTTGTCACTTGGGTTGAAAGTTCCCTAACGAAATCGATTTTCCCGACGTCAATTTGACGTCCTCTTTGTAACGTTACAGAACTCATGTCAAGATAACAAAAGTCGCATAGATTCAATTCGATACAATCGAACAATCGATAACGTGCGTAGGTGTGCCTGCCCAGCCGACAATCCTCTAACTCATGCTCGAAGTGCCCGCACTGATGGCACGGAGCAACATCGCGAAGAATAAGATCGCCGGCACAATTCGAGCATTGGGCTTTATGGGTGGACATTTCAGAATTCGGTTCGTTCTTTTACTTTTCCGCGGTGTCTCTTTCTTCAAGCGATGAGTCAGTGGCGAATAAATGACTGCCGAAATCGATTCGCTTATGCCTGAGTAGCTCCACGAATCAAGCCTTCTTAAACCGCGACGCATACGGCAACACGCGAATCGCTTTCTCAGGGGCAGTGGGGCACTGTTCTTCGCATACACCGCATCCGGTGCAGCCCGAGCCAGTCGGGCGCGGGTCGATCACGGCTATCTGACCGTCCTCGATGCGAATGGCGTCGCTACCTACGGGGCATACATCGACGCAAATCTGACACGACGCTTCTTTGCTCTCGCGTTTGGCGGTTGTACGCAGGCAAATTTCGGGTCGCCACACGGCGAGGCCGATGCGTAATTCGTGACGCTCCACCAGTTGCAGCGCGCCGCTGGGGCAAACCTTCATACACGTTAGGTCGTCGCACATGACGCAGGCGCGGCGCGTGGGTTCAATCGTGGGCGTGCCTTTGTTATGGTCGTCGGTTTTGATCAGCACGATAGAATCGGCGGGGCAATGGTCGGCGCAGCTTCCGCAGCGTAAGCACGTTGCGAGGAAGTCCGCTTCCAACCGTCGCGCGCCGGGGGGCCGCAACGGTTTGGGCGTTGCCCCACCTTGTTCCGACAACTTGGGGATCTTTTTTTCAAGGTAATCCGCCGCCGGCCGCATGATGTGCGAGAGGCTCTGGCGAAAAAACTGCCGACGATCGGCGGGCGTGTTGTCGTCTTCGTGTGGGGGCATCGCTTGAATTGTATCGACGGATAAGGGACGTGGCTTGCTTGCCGAGGTTGTCCCCCAGCCCCGGAGGGGCAGGGGCACCCTTGCTGATTGGATCGACAAATACGCGGCGCGGCTTGCTTCTAGTTGTTCTGCCCAGCCATGGACGCGTCGGGTGCCCCATCCTTCGCGCTAGCGAAGGGTGGGGAATCGGGTTGTTCGTCGTTATTGAAAGAAGATACCCCACCCTTTTCTGCGAAAAGGATGGGGCACCCGGGTGCGTGAACTTGTTTAAATGACGACCAATCGTGACGCCGTGCTCATCTGCGTGGTCAGGTGCCCCAGCCCCAGAGGGGCCGGGGCACCCGTGCGATGTTGTCCCCCAACCCCAGAGGGGTCGGGGCACCCAAGCAATACGGGCATCCGAGTTCGCAGAACACGGAAGACTTGCATCAGCGTCGTCGCCGTCGTCGCTGACGGCTGCCGCCCCACATACAGGCACCTGCCATCAACATGACCGGCGCGGCACCCGTACCGCAGATCCCATCGGCGGCGACATCGTTCCCATCATTACCGCCAGTGTTGTCGTCGCCGTCGTTGTTACCGTTGTCAGCATCATCGCCATCGGCTCCATCGTTGTCATTGCCGCCGTTATCTCCATTGTCATCATCACCGTCGGCATCGCCATCGTTGTCACCGGTTTCACCGCCGGTGTTTCCATCATCATCATCATCGCCGGTATCGTCGTCGTCGGCTTCACCACCGGGGTTGCCTTCGTTTTCTTCCGGCGTGATGTCGTCGTCGAGACAATCGAAAATGCCATCGTTATCGAAGTCGAGTAGGTCATCTTCACCGGGGCAGATGTCTTCCGAGTTGCACACACCATCGGCATCATCGTCACCATCAGGGCACACTTCGATACCGCAGTCCGCCGTTTCTTCATTGTTGCAACCGCAATTGCCGGGCTCGGTCTTGGCGGTGTCATTCGGGCACGCGTCTAGGCAATCGACCGTGCCGTCACCGTCACTATCGGCGTTGTCATCTTCACCATCGCACAGGTCGCAATCATCGGGCACGCCGTCGCCGTCGCTGTCGCTATCGCAGGCGTCGGGGATTCCGTTGCCATTGCAGTCTTCAGCCGCGACATCATCGGCGTCGTCGATACCGTTACCGTTACAGTCTTCGATTTCTTCCGACACCAAGCCACGCACCGTGAAGTCGAACGCGCCGGTCGTATTGTCGGCGTTGCTATCGATGAAGACGCGCGCCGTTTTAGTGCCGGTGGTTGCCGGGTCGAACCGAATGCGGAAGAAGCGCGAAAAGCCTTCCGGGTTGCCTGCCGGAATCGGTTGCGGTGCCGGCTGCGCCAAGAGGCTGAAACCGGAAGCGCCGCCAACGACGTTTACGAGCGGGTTACCCGTCAAAACCAGGTCGGCATCACCGTGGTTCTCGATGAAGTAGAAGATCGTCTGATCGTCACCGAGGAACGTCTCCGGGAAATCTGAGACGCCGCCTTCGGTCACTTCGACTTTGCCGAACACAAACGCGGGCGTCACTTGAAAGACGCGAATTTCGGGAGTGCCGGAAGAACCCGACGAGGCCGTCGCACCGTTCCCAGTCACGATGAAAGCGAAGTTTCCTTCGTCCTCATCGTTATTGTTGATGAACACGAATGCCTGACGATTGCCCGTCGCAGAGGGCGAGAAACCGATGTTGAAGCCGATGGTTTCGCCGGGTGCGACCACGCCGCTAGACGGCTGCAGATTCACCACGAAGTCCTGCGGATGCAGACCACCGATAGTCACACTCGGATTGCCGGTGAGGTCCAGATCGGCGTTGCCGTCGTTGGTGATCGAGAAAAACGTGTGCTGATCGGCGTCGGTGTTAACGTTGCCGAAGTTGAACGTGTCACCGCTGTCGATGTTCTGATTGGTCGCACCATGAGCGGTAAGTCGCATTTCGGGGGTACCGATCGCCGCGCGACTGATGAACAGTTCGTAGCGTTGTGGTGCATCGGTGTTGGTGACAGCATCCACGCGCACGACATACACACCATCGGCAGGCGCGGTAAACGTCGCGGTTTCATCGCCACCGGCAGGCGTCGCATTGGCGAGTTGAATCAAGCTACCGCTGCTGTTCATGATGCGCAGGCGCAGATCGTGAATCGACAAGGCGTTGACGACATTGGTGCCCGGATTCGGGCTGGCGTTATTCGGTTGCGCACCTTGCTGATAAGAGGTGCCTACCGGAAACAGGTCGACTGTGATCTGCGAACCGGCACTGGCGTTGAATTTGAAATAGTCATTGGCACCGGCGCGTTCGATCGCAACATCGGGCACCAGGATTTCTTCAGCACCGTCGATGGCCACCGAGCCGACAGGCTTGGCGGTCGAGAGCGAGTTGTTGTCTTCATAAACGTCGCCGTAGAGAAACGTTAATGCACGAATGTCATCCTCTTGCGGCCCTTCAAAGTTGACATTTAGCGCGGGCTCCATCAGCTTGGTGTTGTTCTGCGGCATCACATGACGCAAGCCGAGGCCGTGGCCCAATTCGTGCATGATGACGTTTTTCAACCGACGAAAATCACCGGTCGAATCGGCAAACGTGCTCATATTGCCGGCGTCCATCACCATGTCGCCGCCGTTGGCGGGGAAGCGGTTGTATGCCAGCACATTGCGATCAACAAATCCATCACCGTCGGTGTCGACGCCGTTGTCATCGACCAGCCGCATGGCGATGCGAATATCACCGCGACCGATAGCATTGGCGGTGGGCACGGCACCATGATTGTTGACGGTAAAGGCCGCGCCATCGTCGGGCACTTCGACGAAGCGAAAGTTGGTGAATTGTTGCAGCACGTCGAGCGCCTCGCGCACTTCGGCGCGAAAGGCATCGAAGCCGCCGGGGAACTGGTCGTCCATGGTTTGTTCGAGATTGCAGGGGCGCGGATTCTGGTCGGTTTCCCAGAATGACTCAGGAATGCTGGTGCCGTCGAGCACGAAGCTGTAGGTAAGAAAGAAGGGCTCGCCTTCGGCAATGGTCGGATGAGTACGCGTCGACGTCCACCGCGACCCGGCCAGTTGGAACCGCAACCCGCCGGCGGCGTCGGCTTCGCGAATGTCGTGTTGCGTGCCGGACGAAAGCACTTCGTCAAACATCGCAGCGGAATCGGAAATCGTCATGCACATGACGCCGTCGTCGTGGTGATGATCGTGGTGGTCGTGCTGGGCTCGAGCCGGCGTGGCGGCGCTAAGGGCGAAGCAGGCAAACAGGGCGGCGGTAACGAATCGTCGCGAATTGCCGAATGCGGTGTTGGTGTTCATTACAGATCCTCTCAATCCAAGGCGTTAGACAGCCCACCTGTTGGGCCTGTCATAGCTAGCACGAGCGGATCAGAGTTTTGGACTTCCAATTGAGAGATTTTTGTAAGCAAACGTCAGCTAAAACGTTCACATTGCGGCGGGAGCGGGGTTGTCTACAATGCGTATCACCTTGTCAGACCGATATTTGCGGCTTCTGAGGGTCGTTTTTTCGCATGCCCGCCAGCACCAGCGACATCGTGATTGTCTCCAACCGACTGCCCGTCAATCGGGTGGAGCGCAACGGGAAAAAACAGTGGGAAACCAGCCCCGGCGGCTTGGTCTCGGCGCTGACGCCCATTTTGCGGACCAAGCCCAGCACTTGGATCGGCTGGTCGGGCATTCATGGTCGCGCCCCGCGCCCCTTCGAGCATGAGGGGATTCTGAATTACCCCGTCAGCCTCAGCCCGGAAGAGATCGAAAATTTCTACGAAGGCTTTTCCAACAGCACGCTGTGGCCGCTCTATCACGATGCGATTCGACCGCCGATCTATCACCGACACTGGTGGCGCCCCTACAAGGCGGTGAACAAGCGTTTCGCAGAGATCGCCGCCAAGATCACGGCGAAAAACGGGCTGGTGTGGGTACACGATTATCACTTTCAGCTAGTGCCGTCGATGTTGCGCAAGCTGCGGCCCGATGTGCGGATTGGTTTCTTTTTGCACATCCCGTTTCCGCCGCAAGAACTGTTTGCGCAGTTGCCTTGGCGGCGTCAAGTATTAGAAGGATTGTTGGGGGCCGATGTCGTTGGCTTTCAAACGCGCTACGGCGCGCAAAATTTCACGCGCTTGTGCCGACGATATACGACTTGTTCGCCAAGTGGTCGCCTGACGTATGAAGGCCGACCTGTAATCGCCAAAGCGTTTCCGATTTCGATCGATGTAAATCGCTTCGAGTCTTTGGCGAGCGATTTTGATGTACAGACGCGCGCTGCGAACTTTAAGGCCAAGCTGGGCCTTGGCCGTCGCATCTTGCTGGGTGTCGATCGGCTCGACTACACCAAAGGCATCGAAATTCGCTTCAAGGCCTATCGCGAGTTATTGAAAACTAAGAAGGTCAGCCTCGATGACACCGTCTTCGTGCAGGTTGCCGTGCCCAGTCGCGAACGGGTCGATGAGTACATCGAATTGAAGAACGAGGTTGAGCGCACAGTCGGCGCGATCGATGGTGAATTCGGCGAGATCGGTAAGAGCGCGATTCATTACTTGCATCGCGGCCTGCCCGTTGATGAGTTGGTGGCGTTGTATCTAGCCGCCGATGTGATGGTCGTCACGCCGTTTCGTGACGGCATGAATTTGGTGGCGAAGGAATACGTCGCCTGTCGACATCGCGACGACGGGGCGTTGATTCTGAGTGAGTTCACTGGCTCGGCAGAAGAGTTGAAGCAGGCATTGCTGGTGAACCCGCACGATGTGGATGGCATGTCGGATATTTTGTTGGAAGCGATTCAACTGCCGGCGGAAGAACAGAAGCGGCGCATGAAGAAACTGCGCAAGATCGTGACGGGTCATACGGTGTTCGATTGGGCCAACGACTTTTTCGAGGCGCTGGATAAATGAGCCTGGATGCCGCTCTCGACAGCCTCGCCCGCAGCGCCGTCTTGCTGGTGGCGACCGACTACGACGGCACCTTGTCGCCGATCGTCGAGAACCCCGCCGATGCGCGACCGCATCGTGAGGCGATGGTCGCGTTACGCTCGTTGGTCGCCTTGGATCGCACCCATGTGGCAGTGATTTCGGGGCGCAGCCTGCGCGATCTGGCCGAGATGACGGCCGTGTCCGACGACGTGCATCTGGTAGGCAGCCACGGTAGCGAGTTCGATTCCGATTTTGCGACATCGCTTTCGCAGCAAGTGGCCGAGTTGAAACAGCGTGTTACGACGGAACTAACGACCCTTGCAAAAGACGACCCCGAATTTTTGATCGAAGATAAGCCCGCCAGCGTGGCCTTTCATTATCGCAATGCTGACCCGCAACGCTCGGAGGTTGCAGTTGACCGCATCTTGCACGGCGCGGCAACTTGGGATGGCGTACAACTCAAGCGCGGTAAGAAGGTTGTCGAACTGAGCGTCGTCGAAACCAACAAGGGGATGGCGCTAGAGCGCATTCGCCATCAGGTCGGCGCGACGGCGGTCTTGTTTCTTGGTGACGACGTCACCGACGAAGACGCCTTCGCCACGCTGCACGGCCCCGATGTCGGGGTGAAAGTGGGCCCCGGTGAATCGATGGCGCCGCACCGGGTGGATGGGCCGATCGATGTCGCCCGCGTCTTGGCGCGCTTGTGCGAAGCGCGGGCCGAGTGGGTCACCCACGCCGCGGCAGTGCCGATCGATCAGCATCGCATGTTAAGCGATCAACGCACGGTGGCGTTGGTCACGCCCGATGCCCGTATCAGTTGGTTTTGCGCTCCTCGCATTGATTCATCTGCCGTCTTCGCTGAATTGGTGGGCGGCCCGACTGCGGGTCGCTTTGCGATTGCAGCGGCAGATGGTTCGGAGCCGCTCGCACAAGCCTATGACGATGCATCATTGGTCTTAACCACGCGCTGGCAGGATTTCAGCGTGACCGATTTTCTCGACTGTTCCGGCGGTCGCACTGGTCAGCGGGCGGGGCGCACCGATCTGGTGCGCATCATCGAAGGCAGCGGCAAGGCGCGCATCGAATTTGCACCGCGCCTCGACTTTGGTCGCATTCATACGTTGTTGGAAAAGAAAGAAGATGGTCTCCTCGTGGAAGACACACTCGACCCGATTGCGCTGCGCAGCGCGGGCGTGGATTGGGAGATTGCCACCGAAGGCCAACATCACGTGGCGACGGCGGAGGTCGATCTGAGCAAGGGGCCGATCACGCTCGAATTGCGTTACGGCACCGGCTCGTTGCGGGAGTTGTCGAAAACGGCCAGCGACCGTCAGCGCTTAACGAAGTCATACTGGACCTCGTGGGCCGATCAACTCACCTTGCCGAGCGTTGAGCCAGAATTTGTGAAACTTGGTGCGACGATACTGAAGGCGCTATGCTTTGGTCCCAAAGGCGGCATCGCGGCGGCGGGTACCACCAGCTTGCCGGAACACATCGGCGGGGTGCGCAATTGGGATTATCGCTTCTGCTGGTTGCGCGATGCGGCGATGACGGCGACGACGCTGGTGCGCTTGGGCAGCACAACCGAAGCGATGGAGTATTTGGATTGGCTGTTGAATGTGGTCGACCATTGCGAAAGCCCCGAGCGACTGTCTCCGCTTTACAGCGTGGCCGGTGGTCCGGTGCAGTCGGAAGCGGAACTGGGCGACTTGTCCGGATATCGCGGCAGCCGACCGGTGCGTGTTGGCAACAGTGCCGCACGACAGGTGCAACTCGATGTGTTTGGCCCCAACGTCGAATTGATCGCGGCGCTATCCGAACGCGATGCACCGCTCTCGACGGATCACTGGCGTCTGGTCGAATCGATGGTGGCGGCGGTCAAACGCCGCTGGATGGAGCCCGATCACGGCATCTGGGAAATCCGCAAACCGCGCCGGCACCACGTGCATTCCAAGGTGATGTGCTGGCTCACGGTCGACCGGGCTCAGCAGGTGGCGCAGCGATTTCTGGACCGCGAGCGTCCGGACTGGGCGGATTTGCGCGACGAAATCGCGGCGGATGTGCTCGAGAATGGGTACAAAAAACATCTGAATTGTTTCACAGCCGCCTACGACGGGGATGACCTCGATGCGTCGGCACTTTTTGTTGGCCTCACCGGCCTTTTACCGGCTGACGATTCTCGATTTTTGGGTACCATTACGGCCACTGCGGATTCGTTGTGCGAGGGGCCGGTCGTGTATCGGTATCGCGCCGACGACGGACTGCCGGGTGTAGAGGGCGGTTTCTACATCTGTGCATCGTGGTTAATCGATTCCTACTTGTTAGCGGGGATGCGGCAGGAGGCCGAAACGTTGTTCCGCACGATGATGCAACAAGCATCGCAGGCGGGCCTGCTTTCCGAACAGTTCGACCCGGAGGCCGGCGTCGCGCTGGGGAACATCCCGCAGGCTTACTCGTACTTGGGATTGATCGATAACGCGTTGCGACTGTCGCACGCGTAAGTTAACCGCCGATGGAAAATTGATTTGATTGCACTGTCGCGTTGGCTCCGAGCAGGGCGGCAACCGTTGCAAGAGTAGAGTCTCGGAAGAGTTTGTGAGTGATTGACTAATGAAGTCCTTGTGGATTGGATTCCTACGCTGGTTTGATAACGGACAAGTGGGTGCCGAACTCGATGAAGGCACCAATCCGGATGCCATTGATTGGGTTCGCGTGATTCCGTTCTTAGGAATGCACTTGATGGTGCTGGGCGTGTTTTGGGTTGGTTGGAGCTGGCCCGCCGTCACGCTGTGCTTGGCCTTGTATTTCATCCGCATGTTTGCGGTCACCGGTTTTTATCATCGTTACTTCTCGCACCGCACGTTTCAGACGACGCGGTTTTGGCAATTCATCATGGCCGTGTGGGGCAGCAGCGCCACACAGAAGGGCCCGCTCTGGTGGGCGGCGCATCACCGTCATCACCATCGCCATTCGGATGATGAAGAAGATCCGCATTCGCCGCATTCGCACAGTTTGTTCCATAGCCATGTTGGCTGGATCACCATTCGCCGCTATTTCCCGACCAATTTGAAAGCTGTGCCGGATTTGGCGAAGTATCCGGAACTGCGATTCCTCGATCGCTTCTACGTCTTGGTGCCGGTCTTGCTCGGTGCTGCGTGTTTCTTCTTCGGCAAAGCTTGGGCGTATTGGTTTCCCGAGTCTGGCGTGACGGCGATGCAGATGTTGGTCTGGGGCTTTTTTGTTTCGACCGTGTTGTTGTTTCATTGCACCTGTCTGATCAACTCGGCGGCCCACCTGATGGGCAAGAAGCGATTTGAAACCGGCGACCAGAGCCGCAACAGCCTCATCCTCGCGTTGATCACGCTGGGCGAAGGCTGGCACAACAACCATCACTACTATCCCGGTGCCGTGCGCCAGGGCTTTTATTGGTGGGAGATCGACATTACTTACTACGGTCTTCGAATGTTGCAAGGCTTGGGCTTGATCTGGAAGCTCAACGCCGTTCCGCAAACCGTGGTGGACCTCGGTCGCACGCGCAAAGCCGCCGGTAAGCCCGTGGCCGAGCGCGCCGTGGAAATGGTCGAAGACGCGCTACCCAACGTGGCCGATTTGGAAGCAGCGGCCAAGGCCGTCACGCGTAAGACTGCGACCGGATGAGAATCGGCATTGTCGGTACCGGCATCTCCGGCATGGTCGCGGCGTACTTGTTGCAGCGCGACCATGACCTGACCATTTACGAGGCCAACGATTACATCGGCGGGCATACGGCCACCATCGATGTGCCCGTGCCCGACGGCACGCCGACCAATCAACTGCAACAGGCAAACGAAGCCGGTTCCCCGTCCGCATTGGCGGTGGATACCGGCTTTATCGTTTATAACGAACGCACCTATCCCAACTTTGTGAAGCTGCTCGATCAACTTGGCGTTGAAACCCAACCGAGCGAGATGAGCTTCAGCGTGCGCGATGAATCCGACGGTATGGAGTATGCCGGCGGCACGCTGTCGGAATTGTTTGGTGGGTTGAACAACGCGTTGCGACCGAGCCATTACCGCATGCTGCTCGACATTTTGCGCTTTTATCGCGAAGCCAAGTCGCTACTCGACGAATCCAAAGAAGATGACGGCCTGACGTTGGGGGAGTATCTCAAGCAGGGCGGCTATTCACGACCGTTTATCGATAAACACATCGTGCCGATGGTGAGCGCGATTTGGTCGGGCGAGCCCGAGCGTATGCTGCAGTTTCCATGTCGCTTCTTTATTCGCTTCTTTCACAACCACGGCATGATGGATTTGAAAGACCGCCCCCAATGGCGGGTGATCAAAGGCGGCTCGCGCGAGTATATGAAAAAGTTGACGGCGGGCTTCGTCGATCGCATTCGCTTGAATTGCCCGGTCAAATCGGTTGCGCGGGATGACGATGGCGTAACCGTCGAAACGGGAAGCGGCGAATCGGCGCGTCTCGACCGGCTGATTATCGCGACGCATTCGGACCAGGCGCTAAAGATGTTACAGGACGCCACCCCGGCGGAACGCGAGGTGTTAGGGGCGATTCCGTATCAGGCCAACGATGTGACGCTGCATACCGATGCGGGGCAGATGCCCCGGCGCAAGCGGCTTTGGTCGGCCTGGAATTATCATCTTGCCAAAAATCCTGAAAACCGGGCGACGGTCTCCTACAACATGAACATCCTGCAGTCGCTGCCGGGTGATAAGCAGTACCTGGTTTCGCTCAATCGCAACGACGAATTGTCGGAGCAATCGGTGGTGCGAAAGTTTGTGTACGACCACCCGGTGTACGAACCGCAGAGTATCGCGGCCCAACGGTGGCAGGATGAGATCAACGGCGCACGGCACACGTACTTCGCTGGGGCCTATTGGGGATTTGGTTTTCACGAAGACGGCGTGAAAAGTGCCTTGGCCGTTTGCAAGCATTTCGGAGTCGGTCTGGATCCATGAGAAGCGGTATCTTTGAAGGTCGCGTGACGCACGTGCGGCATACGCCGTGTCGGCACGCCTTCGATTACCGGCTATTCATGATGGCGCTGGATTTAGACGAATTGCCGTCTTTGTTTCAAAAAGTGCCGGGTTGGAGCAACGAGGGTTACGGGTTGGCAGTTTTTCGCCGACGCGATCATCTCGCTGATGCAAATACACCATTAAAAAGCGCGGTACACGATCTGGTTGAAGCACGCACCGGAAATCGACTCGACGGTCCGGTGATGTTGGTGACGCATCTGTCGTACTTCGGCTATCGCATGAACCCGGTGAGCTTCTACTGGTGTTACGAAGCCGACGGGGTAACGCTGGCCGCGGTCGTAGCCGAAATCAATAACACACCTTGGGGCGAACAACATTGCTACGTGCTGGACGCGCGCCCCCAACCGGATGACGCACCCGCGCTGCGCTGGCAGTTTGGCAAACAGTTCCATATTTCCCCGTTCATGCCGATGCAGGTGCAGTATGACTGGCGTTTTCGCATTCGACCTGAATCCATTCACATTCGCATGGCGAATTACGAGCAAGAGCGGCGTAGCTTCGATGCGACGTTGGTGATGCGCCGTCGCGCCATCACGCCGGCACGCTTAAACGGGCTATTGGTCCGTTATCCGGCGATGACGGTAAAAGTTGTTGCCGGAATTTACTGGCAGGCGCTAAAACTCTACCTGAAGCGGGTGCCGACTTTCGCGCACCCGGATAAATCGCTGGCGTTACCAGGAGATCCCACGCCATGAGTGCTCATCTAAATCCGGCTGTGCTGGAAAGTATCCAAACGCCCGAATTCGTCAGTGGCAATGTGATCGATAACGCCGCGCGCAAGCTGATTTTTAAAGCGTTGCAGCGCCTCGATACCGGCGACCTCACGCTGCGTGAAGGTGCCGACGCCTTTCATTTCGGTGGAGCGGGCGGCCCCGATGGTTTCGGTGCCGATTTGTCGGCGGTCGTGAACGTGCATTCGCCGCGTCTCTATCGCCGCACCGTGACCGATGGTACCAACGGCGTGGCCGAGTCGTTTATGCGCGGCGAGTTCACCTCGGATGATTTGGTTTCGATGTTGCGCATCTTCCTCGCCAGCGCCATTAATAAGAATGTGGTGGGCTACGGTAGCCGCTTTAAGACGCTGTTGGCACGCTGTGCCAATGTTTCGCGCCGCAATTCCAAGACCGGCAGCAAGCGGAACATCGCCGATCATTACGATCTGAGTAACAATTTTTTCAAGCTATGGCTCGATGAAACGATGAGCTATTCAGCCGGCATTTTCGAGTCGCCGACGGCGACGATGGCCGATGCCTCGCGCGCCAAGAACGATCGCATGTGCCGCAAGTTGGCGCTGACGCCCGACGATCACCTTCTGGAAATCGGCACCGGCTGGGGCGAAATGGCCATTCATGCGGCCAAGCACTTCGGTTGCCGCGTGACGACGACGACCATTTCCGAGCAGCAGCATCATTACGCCAAGCAGCGGATTGAAGCCGAAGGCTTAAGCGATCGCATCACACTCCTTAATCGCGATTATCGTGATTTGACCGGCAAGTACGACAAGATCGTCAGTGTGGAAATGATCGAAGCCGTCGGCCACGAGTACTATGGTACGTTCTTCCGTAAGTGCTGTGACCTGCTCAAGCCCAACGGTGCCCTGATGATGCAGGCGATCGTGATTGCGGATGAAGCCTATGACGAAGCCCGCCGCGCCGTCGATTTCATCAAACGCTATATCTTTCCCGGCAGTTGCATCCCGTCTGTCGCGAAGCTAACAACCAAAGCGGCTGGCAGTTCCGATTTGCGCCTGCGCCATCTCGAGGATATCACGCCGCACTATGCCGAAACGTTGCGCCGCTGGCGCGTAACGTTTATGGAGAAGGCCGACGAGGTACGCGCTTTGGGTTTCGATCAGCGCTTCATGAAGATGTGGGAATTCTACTTGGCCTATTGCGAGGCGGGCTTCCACGAGCGGCATATCAGCGACGTACAGATGCTCTTCGTACGACCGCAACATCGCGGCGATATGATTCTTCCAAGACTCGGCTAGGGTGGATTCGATGGGCATCCTGCTGCGCGTTATCGCGTACAACCTGGTCTGGGCGGCCTGTGTGCTGGGGGCGGCCAACGGCAATACGTGGATCGGCCCGTTGGCTGCGTTGGTGACGGTCGCGGCTCATATCGCGGCCAGTCGTCAGCGAATCGCTGAAGCGAAGCTGGTCGCAACGCTGGCAGTCATTGGTCTGATCATAGACAGCGGCCTTATGCATGCGGGAATCCTTCGCTTCAACGGGCAGGCTCTTATCGTACCGCTTTGGTTCGCCGCGTTATGGCCGGCTTTCGCCACGTTGCTGAACACCGCACTCATGTGGCTGCGCGGTCGTCCGATGCTCTCCGTCTTGTTCGGTGCGCTCGGCGGGCCATTCGCGTACTTCTCCGGAGCGAAACTTGGGGCGTTGCAACTCAACAACAACCTAACGTTGGCACTGATGGTGATCGCGATGGAATGGGCGATCGTAACGCCGGTGGCCGTTTGGTTGGCGCAACGATTCGAAACGGGCGCGAAGGGCCAATCATTTGAAAGCGAAGCAACCGACGTTTCCGAGTCTGCTGCACCAGTCGCACTGGAAGGTGGTAACTGATGTTCGACAGCGCCTTCTGGTCGATGATGGGCTATTTGTGGGCAGGGCTCGCTGTTGCAATGGCCTTGCTGTTTGTCGTGCAGATCAAGATTCGCGATGCCGGTTGGGTCGACGTGATGTGGACGGCGGGTCTCGGCGTTTCTGCCGTCGTGATGTATTCCTTTGCTGAGGGTAATAGTGACCGGCGATTGCTGACGGCTTTGCTCGCCGCCGCTTGGTCGTTGCGGCTAACGATTCACTTGTTTATTCGCGTTTGGCGCGGTCCGGAAGATGGGCGCTACCAGGCCATGCGCGCTAGCATGGGGGATGAGAAGTTTCGACCGTTTCTGTTTTTTTTCAATCAGGGCCAGGCGCTGCTCGTCGTTATCCTGGTGGTGCCGTTTTGGATTGCCATGTCGAACCAAACTGCCTTTCCGGCTTGGTTTGATTTCGCGGCGGGTGCTCTTTGGTTGATATCGGTCACGGGCGAAGGCATTGCCGATTATCAACTGTCGCGCTTCAAGTCGAAGCCCGACAGCAAAGGCAAGACTTGTCGCGAAGGCTTGTGGCGCTACTCGCGGCATCCGAACTACTTCTTTCAATCGTTATTCTGGTGGACGTTCGTCTTGCTCAGCGTCGGCACCGAGTATTGGTATATCTCGTTGCTCAGCCCGGCGCTAATCCTGCTGTTCATTCTCAAGTTCACCGGCATTCCTTATACGGAAGCCCAAGCCATCAAGTCGCGCGGTGATGATTACCGTGCCTACCAGCGTGAAACCAGCGCGTTTGTGCCGTGGTTTCCGAAGAAAGCAGCAACCTCATGAACGCCAGCCCGCGCATTCTTTCCGCCGTCGTCGCCTTGATCGAACGCCGCCTTGTACCCGACACCGCGGTGCGCTGGGGGATTCGTCGGTTGCTCGACGAGCGCTTGCAAACCTCGTGCAACAAAACCGATGCCGAACGCGAGCAAGCGTTGAACGACTTTGTCGCGCAAATGGATGCCGGCCCGGTTGCCGTGTCTTGCGACGCCGCTAACGAACAACATTACGAAGTGCCCGCCGGTTTCTTCGAACGCGCGTTGGGGCCACATTTGAAATACAGCGGCTGTTATTGGGATGAAAGCACGCGCGACTTGGGTGCCGCCGAAGCCAACATGCTGCGGCTCACCTGCGAGCGGGCGCAACTCGAAGATGGTCAGCGCATTCTGGAACTCGGCTGCGGCTGGGGCTCGCTCTCGCTGTGGATGGCCGAGCATTATCCGGCGGCACGCATCACGGCGGTGTCCAACTCCGCGTCGCAACGGGCGTTTATCGAACAGCGCGCCCGCGAACGCGGCTTAAGCAACCTGGCGGTGATCACCTGCGACATGAACGCGTTCGATACCGACGAGCGTTTTGATCGCGTGGTATCAGTGGAGATGTTCGAACACATGCGCAACTGGCGCAAGCTCTTCGGTCGCGTGGCAAGCTGGCTCGACGACGGCGGTAAGTTTTTCATGCACATCTTCACGCACCACAACACCGCATACTTTTTTGAGACGGGCGGTCCGGCGAATTGGATGGGGCGTTACTTCTTTACCGGCGGCATGATGCCCAGTGCTGAATTACCATCGCGCTTTCAAGACGAGTTGACGTTGGCGCAGCAATGGTCGGTAAATGGCGTTCATTATGCGAAGACTGCCGACGCCTGGCTCGAAAACACCACGGCCAAGCAAGGTGAGATTACCGAGTTGTTCGCCAATGTGTACGGCGCGAACGATGCCGAGTTGTGGGTGCAACGTTGGCGCGTGTTCTTTATGGCGTGCTCGGAACTTTGGGCCGCCCGCGACGGGCGCGAGTGGACCGTGGAGCATTATTTGTTTGAGAAGTAAGGCCGAGCGGATTATTGATTTCAAATTTGAGATTTGAGATTTTTGAGTTTGAAATCTGAGATTTGAGATGCGGATCTGAATCTTGCTTGCCTACGTTGAGACGCCTCAGGCGGTTGAAGAGGTCTGGTCGCGCTTCACCGTACACCATCCCCTTAATGCGAATGGAACGCTGTGAACCATTCACCATAGGCAGGCTGACGTCCTTAAAGCCGATTGAGAATTCGCGATTATCCCAGAAAACCGTCACAGGATGATGTGCGGAGTATCGACTTTCCGCAATCTGCTCATGATTGGGGGCTCTGTAGCGAAGAGTGAAGTCGACGCTCGCTTGTCGAGGCATATTATCGACGGGTATTTGATCCGGGTGGAAACTAATGACCAAGTCGCGCTCGGGCAGTGTCATGTAATCAACTATCGCGCCGATTGGTATCCAATGGACATAAGGTGTACTGCGGTGGCCGAGCGTGCCTTTGATTTCGATCTTTTGCAATTCTGACGGATTGTCATCCCAATGCACCAGATATGCCGAATCGAATCCGAGGCGTATCGGCTCGTCATCGAGTTCGACGAGCCCATCAATCGTGAGAATATTCTTGGCATGCGGCATGATGACGGGAAGAAAACACCCCGTCGACAACAGTGAGAACATGGAGAGCAATGACTTGATCAACTTCATGTCATTCACCTTATTGTTGGCACAGCCCAATAATTTATAGGATACCACCGACTCAGAATTGAAACGAGTTTGCCCAAACATTCGTTCCAAATTTCAGCATTGATGTAAGAAAAACGCCCGTCACTTCCGTGACGAGCGCTTGGTATCAAGAAACCAATCTGTTATCGATGAAGAATATCGATGCGGTCTAGGTAATGCACACCGCACCAACCCGCCGCCAAATCACCAAATCACACAATCACCAAATCTACTGATTGCTTCCCATGCGCACTTCCGTCGGGCGCGGTCGTTGCAGGCTCGAATCGCTCATGCGATTGACGGGCTGCGGGTTGGTGGGGCCATCCGACGAAGACGAGCTGCCTGAGCTACTACTGCTCGACGAAATCGGTCGCGGGCCTGACTGGCTGGCGGATTGTCCCACTACCACGTTGCCGACAAAGATGGCGCCGTCGGCGATCTCAAGTCGGCTGGTGCGCAGGTCGCCTTCGACCTTGGCAGTTGAGAGCATGTGCAGCTTTTCGGAAACGCTGAAGTTGCCTTTGCAGTTGCCTTCGATCTTCACGTTGGTCGCTTCCACGTTGGCGGTGACGGTCGCGCCTTCGGCGACATGCAACGTACCCTTCGAAGAGATCTGACCTTCAAACTTACCTTCGATGCGCACGCTCTTATCGAACGACAGTTCGCCTTTGAAGTTGGCATCGGCACCAATGACCGTCGGCGATTCGCTATTCATATCTGACATCAGAACTGCCTCCCAGCAATTTAAGAAATATGCAATTTTTCATGGGTGGGTATGCTTCCGGCGTCACAACTTTCTTGTGATGCCAAAACAGTGCGAGTATATCCGCAAACAATGCAATCTCAACTGATTGTGTCGCTAGTCGCGGCCTGTGAAATACCTCAAACCAGCTAACTGAATCACAAGCCACAGGGATTGCTTGTGACTTAAGCGCACGTTGTTCACAGCGACTTATACGATGGGCTTGCAGGGTCGGTTCGTACTCGGCGAAGGACAGATTGGAGTCTGTGAATTGTTCAGCCGCGACGCCAAAAATCTCGAGCGGCGGTGCGCACCTTTTTTCACTGCTTAAGGTGGTGAGTAGATGACACGGGGCAAATTCAAAAAATTGTGGTCAATCCAATCCCGCTCGCTGAAATAGCTAAGCTCCGCTCTGTGACCAACTTCGTCGCCGCGGCGGCGGTCGATTGGAGAAACCCCGCACTTCCAGGTCACAGCGCGGCACGACAGCCACGCCGTAAGGGCACGACACGGTCAGTGGTGCTCCAGTGGGTGGGTCTTGAATGGTGATCTCGGGAATTAATACGCCACCCTCGCGCCGCAGTTCGTCGAATCGAATGCGATACTGGTCGGAGTAGGTGCGGCCCAGCGTGACGATCAATAACATCTCTTCGTTGAAATTAACATCGAAGTCTTCCAGCGGAATTTGCGTCAGGTCGCGGGCATTGCGAATCGTAAGCCGCATGGGGCGATTCTCGTGACAGTGCGGCTTCGACCATTGCCGCAGAATGGGCAGCGAAACACCGTCGGGGGGAAGGGTGTCCGGCGCGGGGTCGTTCAAAAACGAACAGCCCGTTGAGGCGAAGACTGCTAACACAAAGGTCACGGTGATGACGGAATTGATCACGTTTCTAGATCGTCTGGGGTGATTCATGCGCGCAATTATGAACGATTCCGATCAATTCGACAGCCCGCAAGCCAATAAACGGCCACGCTACGTTCGCGAATGAGACACAATCACCGCGCAATGCAATCGTGGAGCCAAAATTGACCGTAACCCCAGATGGCGGATAAGATTACGTTATGACGTTACTTACTTGGGCAGCCGCCACCAGTTTGTTTCTCGGGCCGCAGATCGGTCTGGGCATGCTCGACGACGAATCCAATCGCAGTCGACGCGACCGCGCGTTGGCGGCGATCGAGGCGAAGGATTTCGATGCCGCGCGCGAGTTGATTCGTAAAGGCAAGCGCGAGCGCAGCAGCCGTCGCAAGGATGAATGGCGCATTATCGAGGTGCGCCTGTTGCTCGCCGAAGGGCAGCCGAAAACGGCCGGCCTGAAAGCCATGCGCCTGGTCGCGTTGCGGCCCAAGTCGAAGCAATACGCGGCGGCGTTATTCCTCGTGGGCAACGCGTATGAAGAAATCGGACGGTCATCGATTTCGCGGGCGATGTATGAAGAAGCCTTGGCGCATGAGACGTGTACCGGCGGCTTGCAGCGCGCCGTGGAGGCGCGTTTGGAACGGTTAACCAAAAACGAGTAGGTCGGGTCATCGACCCGACGTATGTGTCACGCGCGCTGTGTGCTTCGCGAGCGCTTGAGGAATGAGAGATATTCTCGCAGCGAGGAACTGGACTAACGCGAGCTGGTTAATTTGATTAGAGGCTTGCTTTTCCGCCGTCGGGTCGATGACCCGACCTACAGCGTGTTTAGCGCTCGGTAACGACACAGCCGTCAAACTCCCTACATGAAATTGTTGCACCACGCATGAAACCCAACCGCACGATCTATCTTGAAACTATGGGCTGCCAGATGAACGCCCTCGACAGCGAGCTGGCGTTGGCGGCGCTGGCGCAGCAGGGCTACGCGCTGACACCGGCGATCGAAAGCGCCGACTTGGTCGTGCTCAACACTTGTTCGGTGCGGCATCATGCCGAGGAAAAGGTCTATTCGCGCTTGGGGCAGTTGCGCACCAACCAGAAACGTATCGACGATCAGATCGTGGCCGTCATCGGCTGTATGGCCGAGCGCGATGGCGATGGCCTGCTCGATAAGATGCCGCACGTCGATATTTTGTGCGGCCCCAGCGAACTCAATCGCTTGCCGGGTTTGGTCGCCGATGTGGAGGCCACGCGCGAACGCGCGATCGCGCTCTCCGGCCGCTTGCGCGATTCAACGACGCCGCAGCAAACCAAAATCGCCCACGACGACCTCGAAGCGCTCGATTCCAGCCGCAACTTCGGCCTTTCGGCACACGCGGCCATGCCCAAGGTGTTCGGTCGGCATCAGGCCTACGTGCGCATCACGCGCGGTTGCAACAAGTTTTGCACATTCTGCGTGGTGCCCTACACACGTGGCCCCGAACAGCATCGACCGCCCGAGCAAATTGTTGAAGAAGTGCGCCGCCTTGCCGCCAACGGCATCGTGGAAGTTACGCTGCTCGGGCAGACGGTCAATCATTATCACTTCGATCCCGATGGCCCCGAAGATTGCAGCTTTGCGGATCTGTTGCGCAAGGTACACGACGAAGTGCCCGAGTTGCCGCGCTTGCGTTTTGTGACAAGCTATCCGCGCGACTTCACCGACGAAGCTTTGCAAGTGATGGCCGAGTCCCCGCGGATTTGTAAGTATCTGCACATCCCGGCGCAAAGCGGCAGTAACACGGTGCTGAAGCGCATGAACCGCGGCTATACCGTGGAAGAGTATATGGCGCTGATCGACCGCGCCCGCGCGCTGATGCCGAACTTGGCGATTGCCGGCGATATGATTGTGGGCTTTAGCGGTGAGACGGAGGAAGACTTTCAGAAGAGCCTCGATCTACTGCGTTTCTGTCAATACAAAAATTGCTTCATCTTTAAGTATTCACCGCGGCCCGGCACCCATGCGGACAATCGCATGCCCGATGATATCCCCGAAGTGGAGAAGAAGCGGCGCAATAACGATATGCTCGCGCTACAGGCGGAGATTAGCCTGGCTCAGCATCAGCGGCTGCTCGATTCGTCGAGCGAGGTGCTGGTGGAAGGGCTCAGCAAGGCGGCGCTCAAGCGGCAGGAGAGCGAGCAGGAGCGCGGCTCGGAATGGCGCACGACGCCAAACGGCGAAGCCGGTGCCGGCGCGAACGGTCACGGTGGATCGGCCCGTCAGGCGAACGGTCCCGCTGAAGTTGGTTCTTCGGCAAATGCAAGTCGTGCGGGCGGTATCAGTGCGACGCCAAATACGCAAACAAAATCGGGTGCCATATCCACGCCTGAAAACGCTTCGGGTGCCATGCCCACCCCTGAGAGCGATGCGGGTGCCATGCCCACCCTTCAAGGTGGGCATGCCGGCGCAGCGCGCGACGCAAGAAATAGCCAGGAAAACACCGTGCAACTCGTGGGCCGCACCGAGCATGATCGGATCGTGGTCTTCGACGGTAGCCGCGACCTGATCGGCAGCTTTGCCAATGTCCGCATCATTGGTGCGACGCCGCACACGCTGCATGGGGAGATTACGGAAGTGACGCGGGAGGCGGCGAAGGGGGCGGGTGTGTCGTTGACGGTGTTGGGGCATTAGATTACTAGTCGGCAGTAAAATTATCTTGGATTTACTCCAATAAAAGAAGAAGTTCGCGACGATGTACTGATTCAGTGCTTAATCTGCGACGGCCGTGATATCTGATAGAATCAAATGACCCCTGTCACAGAAGACGTTGTATCCCCATAATCGATGTACGTCTTCGGGTCTGCCAAAATCATATTCCCAGTCCTCGAATGCACAGCTCTTCAAACCAACTTCTTTTTCGCATTCAGAGCAAAAAACCGAGATGAACTTGCGCTGCCGTCCTGCATAGCGAACGTACCATTTGAAAGAACTGAATTCGGCTACTCTGCAATCGATGAGTGCAGGTGACGCAATTTTAACTTTATCAAGAAGATTTTGCTTTCGTTCTAATGCGATTAACTCTTCTTTCCTTCGGATAACTACATATTTTTTTGATTTATGGCGATCGATATCCTCCTGATTTTTAATAATCTCCTCTTGAATCTTAAGTTGGATAATTGAAGCGTCTATTGTGATGATCGGCTCTTGAAGCTCGTATTGGATGTTGATATTCAGTGGAATTCGAAATTTTAGTGGGGTCATAATTCGTGTATGTTACCAGATTCATTTATACCGTAACAACATCACTCAGCAACCTCACCCCGCATCCCTCACCAACGCCGCCGACCAATCCTCATCATCGCGCGCGTGACACATCTCAATAAACCGCCTCCGTCGCGCATCGGTGAAATCCGGGTCGTACAACCGTTGCACCAACTGTAAGAAGCCGCCCTCCAATTCTTCCACGCTCATCTGCGCGGGCTCGAAGTTCACATCGAACAGCGTGCATTTGCGCCAAGCGCGCTCGTCGAGTAGGCGGCCTTCGGTGCGGAGGCGTTCGTACAGCGGCGTACCGGGGAACGGCGTTAGCACGGTCACTTGCACATCGAACAGCCCGCTTTGTTCGACAAAGCGATAGACCTCATCGAAGACTGCGGGCGTGTGGCCGTCGAGCCCGAGGATGAAACAGCCGTTGACGGTGATGCCGCGCGATTGAATGCGGCGCACGGCGGCTTCGTAATCGGGCAATTGCTTGAGCTTCCAATTGCGTTTGAGTTCGACACCGTCGAGCCCGCCACCCGTGGGGCTTTCGAGACCGACAAGCACCTGGCGACAACCTGCTTCGCGCATGAGGTCGAGCAGTTCGAGATCGTTGGCGATGCTGATATCGGCTTCGGTAAACCACTTCACGCGTTCGTGCTTCAGGGCGCGCAGCAACGCTTTGTAATGCGGTCGCGCGGCAAAGCTGTTGTCGTCGGCAAACTCGATAAAGGGCTTGTCCCAGATGGTTTTGATCTGGCGAATCTCGGCGATAACTTTTTCGACCGGCTTCACGCGATAGTGGGGCGTGAGCAAGATCGAGCTGGCACAGAAGTCGCAGCGATGCGGACAACCCCGGCTGGTTTGTACCGTAATGCGGTTGTAAGCGCGCGGGGCGAGCAAATCGAAGCGCGGCATGGGGGCGTTGCGCAAATCGAAGTATTCACCGGCAGGCGGTCGATAGATCCGTTCGAGCGCGCCGGCTTCGGCATCTTGCACAAGTTGCGGCCACGTCATTTCACCTTCGCCGATGATGGCGGCGTCGCAATGTTGCAGCACCTCTTCGGGTAGGGCGGATACATGCAAACCGCCCATCACGACGATGATGCCCGCCGCGCGATAGCGATCGGCGATCTGGTAGGCGTCGTCGATTTGGGCAGTCAACGAACTGATGGCGACCAAGTCGACGTCCATCGGCAGGTCGTCGGCCTTCTTTAGGTCGTCGATCTCGTGATAAGACAGCGCGCGCTGTTCCGGCGTCATGCCCGCCAGCGTCAGCTGCGACAAACTCGGCAGCGACGCCACCACTTTGCTGCGCTCGACAACGCCCGGCATGGTGAGTCCGGCGGCGACTAACTTTTCGTTCTCGGCACGAATGCCGCTCATGGCGATGAATGCAATTTTCATGATGACACCAGCCCGATGAATGTCGAAATACAACCCGTCGCCAACAGCGTAACGGGAATGCCGAATAGCGGCTTAAAGCGCGGCTGCCACGCGTTAACAAAACACGTCAGCGGCATGGCGAAGGCACCCAGCGCTAAACACCAAGATGCCAGTGCCGTCGGATGATCCGTCGGGGCGAGGCGCTCGGCGGTTTGAACGAACAGCAAATTGAGAAAGCCGAGGGCGATAAACGCGATATGGCCAAGCCGCAGCAACCGTCGACGTAAGGAGCCGTAGCCACCCAGCCAGCCTTCACGGTCGTAGTTCAGGCCGAGAACGGCACCACCGAAAATCCCCAACGCGATGCCCAGCCAACCGGCAGCTTCGTTAATCATGACCATGCCTGCCTTTCCGCATCTGCGGCGCAACGTGCCGCGTGTATCTGCTATGTAACGGGATGCGGTGTCCGTGTTTCACGAAGGGTTTTGTAAAGCTGCGATAATCATGGCATGGGGGTCGATCCGTCGCGTCAAAATCGGTTGGCGGCGATATAATCTTCTTCAGGCACGGTCCGTGTCGGTGCTGTTATTGTCGTTAAAACTCGCCACGGGTGAATTAAGCAACCTATATGCCGTCTGTTCCCGATCCAACCGACGTTCCATCGTCTTCCAGCGCGCAACACGACAGCGTTAGCGCGCTTAACTCCGTTAATGCCGAACATTCGCCCGCTGCGCCGCGCGGATGGCGTAATTTACTGGCCAACTTCGCGCTTCCGTTGTTGCTGTTGGCAGTGGCAACCGGCGTGGGCGTGACGCTGATTAAATCGCCGCCGCATGTGCCACGTGCCGAGCCCGAAACGTTGGCGCCGGTGGTCGGTACGGCGAACCTGGTCCCCAAAAACGAAAGCGTCTTCGTCAAAGCATTTGGCAACGTCATTCCGTCGCGCGCGATCGACGTGATTCCCGAAGTTAACGGGCGCGTGATCGAGTTACACGATCACATGGAACCGGGCGGCATCATCGGCACCGGCGAAACGTTGGTGAAGATCGATCCGATCGATTACGAGATCAACGTTGCCCAATGGGAAGCCGAATTGGAAGTCGCCCGCAACGAAGCCGAACGCTTGCAAGCAAACGTCGAAGCTTCGAAGGGCCGCGGGGAGCAACTCGATGTTGAGATTGCCTATCTGCAATGGAACAGCGATCGCCTCAGCCGCTTGGCCGAACAAGCACAGGCGGCGCAGTCCGAAGCGCGCGATGCGCGCACGCAACTCGATAGCCGCAAGGCCGAACGCGATACCCTGAACTCTGAGATTGCCGCGCAAGAGAAAGCCGTCGATACAGCGCGGGCACGTATTCGCGTGGCCGAGCGTCAACTGGAATCGGCACGGTTAGCGCTCGAACGAACGGAGATTAAAGCGCCGTTCGACGCCATCGTGATGATGGAGAACGTGGAAACGGGGCAACTCGTCGGTTCGCAATCGATGATCGCTCGGTTGGCGGCGACCGACGAATTTTGGGCCGAAGCTGCGATACCGGTGGCGCGGCTAAAAGATGTGCGCTTCAAGCTCGAGAATGAAAACGACCCCAGTGATGTCTCGATTCGCCTGGCCGCGGGAGGAGCCACCAGCATCGAGCGTCATGGCGTGGCGTTGCGACCGTTGGGTAATCTCGATCCATTGGGCCGCATGGCGCGGGTAGTGGTTTCGATTGAAGATCCGCTCGGGCTGAAGATGCGCGAGACCAAAGTCGCGCGGCGCGTGCTGCTGGGTAGTTACGTACGCGTGCAGATCGAATCAACGCAACTCAATGATGTGTACAGCATTCCGCGTAAGGCGCTGCGTGAGAACGATCGCGTTTGGGTGCGTGATGCAGAGGGCGAACTTGCCATTCGACCGGTGCAGATCGTGTGGCGTCGGCAAGACGACGTGCTGGTACGCAATGCCTTTCAGCCCGGTGATGATTTGGTGACGACGCACTTATCGAGCGTGGTGCCGGGTATGCCGTTGCGCATACGCGCAGCGACGACGCCGGTCTTGGCTGACGAAAACGCGAATACCAATGACGACGAGCCTGGCTCGATCGCCGTCGATGATGGCTCGGCAAACGCTGATAACAGCCAACTCGACGATGGGGCCATTGCCACCACCGAAGCGCTGACCGGCGCGGCCGATGCAGAGGTAACGCAATGACGTTGATGCCCGGTAGCAAGCCCGGCGAAGGCGTCATCGGTTTCATGGCCCGCAACCACGTGGCCTCTAATCTGTTGATGCTGCTGTTTGTTGTAGGTGGCATCGTGGTCGCCTCGCAAATCAAGCAGGAAGTTTATCCTGCTTACGAACTCGATATTGTCAACTTCAACATGGCGTTGCCCGGTGCCACGCCGGAAGAGGTCGAAGAAGGCATCTTGCTACCCGCCGAGGAAGCGGTGCGCGGTTTGGAAGCCGTCAAGCGCATCGATTCGACGGCTGTCGAAGGTAGCGCGTCGATTTCGATCGAATTGAACGAAGATTTCGACCCCAATCGGGCGCTGCAAGACGTTAAGAATGCCATCGATCGCATCTCTTCATTTCCGGAAGAAGCGGAACGACCGCAGGTGGAACTGGCGATCCGACGGCGCTCGACGGTAACGATTGCCATCGCGGCCGATATGGACGAGCGCACGTTGCACGACTTCGCGGAGCGCGTGCGTAACGATCTGCTCGCCAACGACGAAATCTCGCAAATCAATATCTACGGCATTCGCAATCCGGAAATCACTATCGAAGTGCCGCAAGCGCAGTTGCGCGCGTTGAACTTAACGCTCGACGACATTGCCGCCACAGTGCGAGCGGCGGCGCGCGATGTACCGGGCGGTGAAGTTCGCACTCAGGGCGGCGAAGTGCTACTGCGCAGTGCCGGTCGGCGCACGTTTGCAAGCGAGTACTTCGATATTCCAGTGATTAGTGGTGCCAACGGCGCAACGCTTAAGCTCGGCGATATCGCCACTATTACCGACGGTTTTGAAGACGTCGATAGCCGTTCGTCGTTTAATGGCAAGGCGGGCGTGACGCTGTGGATCGATACGACGGGTGATCAGAAACCGCTCGATGTGGCGCAGATTGTTTACGACTACGTCGACAAGATGAACGCGGAGTTGCCCGAATCGGTAGAGATGCTGGTGATGTGGGATCGGGCACGCGAGTATCGCGAACGGCTCGATTTGCTATTGACCAACGGCGCGGTGGGCATGGGGCTGGTGCTCATTGTGCTGGGCATTTTTCTCGCGCCCAAGCTGGCGTTTTGGGTGGGATCGGCCGTGCCAGTGTGCTTGTTGGGCGGCATCATGTTGTTGCCGGCGATGGGCGCGACGATCAACATGATCTCGCTGTTCGCGTTCATTATTACGCTGGGCATTTTGGTCGACGATGCCGTCATCATCGGCGAAGAAGTGTTCGAGAATATGCAGCGGGGCCATTCGCGCATCGATGCCGCCATCATGGGGGCCAAGCGTATGGCGGTGCCGGTGTTGTTCGCCGTGGTGACTAACGTGATCGCGTTCATTCCGCTCATGTTCGTTCCGGGCCGCACGGGGCGCTTCTTCGCCGCGATACCGTTGGTGGTCATCACGGTCTTTATTATCTCGCTGTTTGAAAGCTTATTCATTCTTCCCGCCCACTTGGCACACGCGCGGGCGGCCGATCCCAATGGCCGCGGCTTTATGGCGCTGTTGGTACGGGGGCAGCGGCGGTTAGCCTCCGGGTTTACCTCGTTCACCAATCGCGTTTACGAGCCGATGTTGGCTTGGACGCTGCGTTATCGCGGGCTCACGGTGTCGATTTTTCTCGGCGGTCTATTGATCGTCGGTGCGTGGTATCAGAGTGGTCGGTTGAATTTCACGTTTGACCCGCGCATCGAAGGCGATCGCGTGGATTGCGAAGTGCGCGTGCCGTTTGGTGCACCTTTCAGCGAAACGATGCGCGTCTCGGACATTATCGAAGAAGCGGGCTTGCGCACGGCGGCGCGCTTCGGTCCGCACGAAGAAGTGCTGGCGGGCTGGATGAACAGTCGCGGGCGTCTTGGCTCTAACGCGGCCGATGTGAACTTTGTCTTGGTACCGCAAGAGCGACGCGACTTCACGCCTGCCGATTTCGTGCAAGTGTGGCGCGAAGAAATCGGCGCGCTGCCGGGCCTGGAATCGATGTATTTCGAATGGGAAGTGGGGCCGTCCGGCTCGCGCGGGTTAACGGTCGAACTTTCGCACCCTGATCGACGCACGCTAGAAGCTGCCGCCGAACAGTTGGCAACAACGCTTGGCACCTATGCCGGCGTGACCGACATTGACGACGGTTTCGCCGCCGGCAAGCCACAATTGGACCTGCGCATACGCGACGAGGCGCAATCGCTGGGCCTTTCGCATGTCGATATCGGTCGTCAAGTGCGCCATGCTTATTACGGTGCCGAAGCGTTGCGTCTGCAGCGCGCTCGCAACGAAATCAAGGTCATGGTGCGGCTACCGGAAGAAGAACGCCGCAGTCTGGCCGATCTCGAGAACATGGTGATTCGCACGCCTGCCGGCGGTGAAATGCCGCTGGTCGAAGCGGTCGATCTGACGCGCACGCGCGCCCATACCGAGATCAAACGTGTGAACGCGCAGCGCGTGTTGACGGTCACGGCGAACGTGGTGCCGGAACTGACCAATGTAAACAAGGTGCGCGCCGATTTGGAAGCGAACGTGTTTCCCGATTTATTGGCGACCTATCCGGGTCTAACATTTGCATACGGCGGTCGACAGCAAGAAGAGATCAACGCTATGTCTACGCTGATGTGGGGCTTGGGCGTGTCGCTGTTGATCATCTTCGGTCTATTGGCCGCGATCTATCGCAGTTACGGCGAAGCATTGATCACCATGATGGTGGTGCCGTTCGCCGTTGCGGCGGCGCTGCTCGGGCACATCGTGATGGGGTATGACCTATCGGTGGTGAGTGTGTTGGGCATCATCGCGACTTGTGGTGTGGTGGTGAATGGCGGTTTGGTGCTCACGGTGACGATGAACGACTTGATCGACCAGGGGTTACCGATTGAATTGGCCGCGCTGGAAGCCAGTAAGCGCCGCTTCCGCCCGATCTTGCTGACGTCGCTGACGACATTTATGGGCTTGGCCCCCATGATCTTTGAAACCTCTCCGCAAGCGCGCTATTTGATTCCGATGGCCATTGCGATGGGCTTCGGTATCATGTTCTCAGCGGCGGTGGTGTTACTTATGATGCCGGCGAGCCATTTGATCGTGCACGGCATCACGGGTGGGGCGAAGCGGGATGAGTATGCGGAGGCGAGTAGTAGTAGCGCGCAGCCGGCGCTCACTTAGCATTGCTGCAATTTGCTTCGTGTGAGATTTTCAAAAATCCGTAAATCGATTTTCGGCTAGCGATTGCTGTGCTCATCTCCGTAATTGAATTCTTTACGCAACAAAAGCCCAACCGTGGCCACGGTTGGGCTTTTGTTCGTTTTCTTGAACGGCTCTTAAACTTCTTTAGAGCCTCGCTCTCTTTTATTTTCAAGAGAGCCTTGCTTTGAACTTTTAACGCGTCTTCCGCGTCGTTCGCTTGCGGCGTCGCATGCCGCAGCTGGTGAAGCCGGCGATCATTGCCATGCCCACCATGTTGGTGCCCATGCCGCAGGGAGCAGCGGGCAGCGGCGGCGTCAGATCATCGTCGTCATCCTGATCGTCGTCGTCGTCATCATCGTTGTCATTCCCATCATCGTTATCGTTGTCGTCGTCATCATTATCGTCGTTACCGTTGTCGCCGTTGTCATCGTCGTTCTGCTGCAAACAATCGGGCGTGCCATCGGCATCGTCGTCGATCAAGTCGTCCTGGCCGGGGCAAACGTCGCAGCCATCGATGATCAGGTCGTTATCGCTGTCGGCTTCGCATTCGTCCGGCACACCGTCGGCGTTGCAGTCTTCGCTGAAACCATCGGCAATGTCGTCTGCGTCGAACACATCGTTGCCGTTACAGTCGTCGTGAACCGTCGCGGTGAAGGTCACGCGATACGGATTCTGTTGGCTGTCGTTGTTGATGCGAGCAGTGGCCGTGAGTTGGCCAACTGTCGAAGGCGTCAACTCGATCAACAGGTCTTCGCTTTGGCCCGGCGGCACCTGCGTGTTACCGGCATCGATCACGGTGAAGTCGGCGGCGTCGTCGCCTTCCATCTGAATACCAAAGAGCGTGAGATTCAAAGCACCAAAGCTGTCGGCGAACATTTCAATGTCCACAGTTTCGCCAATCAGCAAGTCGCCAAGATCGAAGCTGCCGTTGTTGGGTACCGTTAGGGTGTCGATTTCAACTTCCATGGCCGAGGTCAGCGGCTCTTCAAGAATCGTGCCCGACACTTGAAACTGAAACGGCGCATCGGGAGCGTTGGTATCAATAGACAGGATCACAGCCGAGGTCGGCGGCGTACGAAATGCGGGCGGCGCAAACGTGACGGAAATGTTCATCTGGCTGCCCGGCGGCAAGACGCGGGGCAGCGTGGCACCGCCGATCGCGACGGCATCCCATTCGAAGTTGAACGCGCCTAGCGCCGTGACGCTTTGCACCGTCATGTTTTGATCGCCAGTATTAAACAAAATGTATTGCTTGCTGGCTTGCTCGCCTTGTACGACTTGACCGAAGTTTTTGTTATCGCCGGAGTTCACCGTTTCAAACGGATCGATCTGTTGCACCAGCAGGGCCGGCTGCGCGACAGCGGCGGCGGCCGTGCAAAGCAGGGCGGCGATGGCGGTCGCGAGGGTTCGGGTGGTCGAGCGAGCAAAGCGGCTGGTATGGTGAGTGGTGTTTTTCATCGTTCGTCTCCATCAAGCTTCACCCCCGCGTCTTTCAGTTTGGCCGGTCGGGCACGGGGGGCTGCCCGACCGGCTGTCGGCGGTCGGTTTCGTCCGCCGCCCTTAACCACGTGGCGGGGCGGCGGGTGGACCGTGACTTGGAAAAAAATTCGCCTAAATGGGCCGAACGGCGAAAAAATGCCGTTTTTTGCGTCAGAAAGAGCGTGCGATGAGAGGATTGCGGGAGAGTTTTCGAGCTGCCGTGGGCCGGAAACTGTGCGCTTGGCGCAGGCTGCGGCAAGCCATGCATCGCCATTGTCGCTCGGATTCGAGGCGGAAATCTGGAGCGGCAGCGACGAAAATATGGAAAATTAGGATCAGGCGCTATCTAGATCAGATTCTGGCAGTTGAATGCGCGATCTGTCCGTAAGGCCAATAGGATGCAAGGGCAGCACGCCGCGCGAAACGCATGGCTTGAAATCAACAGGCTTCAATTATTTAGTGAGGAAATTTAAACCGAAGCACGGCATACAGAGTAGTTGCGTAAACCGAAACGGTCAGTGAACGCCCTCAACCGTCACCACGCCGGCTTGCGAAGATGCCACCGACGAGTAGCGCGATTCCGGCACCGACGAGTTTAACGAGCTTAACGCCGCCTTTTGCCACATCGTCGACAACGCCGACCCCTTTGGCGCCGATCGCACCAACGCCGCGCGCGGCGTCGTCTGCAACGCCCACCGTGTGGCCAACACCGCGGGCGGCATCGTCAGCGAGGCCAGCAACCGGCTTAGACATGGCGATATCATCGGCCGCAGCTACGCCCATCGGCGTATGCGCGGCTACATCATCCGCGACATGCGACATGCCGCCGAGATCGTCTGCGACCGAACCACCGTTTGTTATGTGAGACGCCGCCGGTGCGTCTCCGGACACGTCAACAATCACATCGGCGTTGGATGCGATCTCGACAGCAACATCCGTCCCGGTCGCGGCTTCGTCTTCGTCATCGACGGTAAACCAATAAATGACGCCAACCAGCAAGGATACGCAGACCAACGACGAGAGCATTTTTTTCCAAGCCATTAACCGACCTCCTAAAAGGGCTAGTGTATCGAGGCTAGCCTCTATAAACAAAGGAAAAATACGCCGTGAATCATCGTGTTGCGGGATGCACGTTCAGTCGTGCCGGGACGGATGCAGACGGCGAGAGGACGGGGCTTCCGCTCGCGTGTGGGATCGACAGAATGGGCCAGCGGTTCTTTTCACGCGTTTTCAAGTCATTCCGGGCATATACGGTTCGCCGTAGCTGTCAGTGCCGTTGATCACGGAGATGCGTGAGCATGCAGGTTGGGCACCTTCTCCTGGGGGCGCCACAAATCGATCAGAAGCTGCGGATTTCCGAGGCCAGATTCTGAGATCGTCGGTCTGTGATTTCGTTCCCATAAAGATCGCCAAATCATCCCGAAACCCAGTTTTTGCGGTAAACTCTTCCCTCACCAACGCCTCAATTTTTTACGAAGGTCATGCAAGATGCCGCCGCCAGAGGGGAATTCAACAGACGGAAGTCACGCCGCCGAGCCCAGAGTAGGGAGCGGCGATAGCACCGGAAGCCCAGCGGACGCCCGCGGGTTTCTCGACTTGCTGGAGCCGATCAAGGATTCGCTCTATCGCTATGCCCTGCGCAATTCGTGGGGAGACGATCAAGCGGGCGACATTTTGCAGGAAGCCGTGATGACTGGCTGGCGCGAGTTTCATCGCTTCGAAGCGGGGACGAATTTCAAGGCATGGATGTTTCGGATTCTGATCAACTCGATCTATCGATTGAACAAGAAGGTGGCGCGGCACGGCGGGCCGCAGCTTGATGAGGTACACGAAGAGCAACATAGCGATGTCGATAAGATCAGCGATTGGTTTTCGATTCTGGAAACGCCCGACAAACTGAATGACTTATTGGATGAACGACTGGTGCAAGCGTTGGATAAACTCGGCAGTGATGAAAAGCAGTGTTTGTTGCTGCGGCTACTGGAAGATTTTTCGTACAAAGAGATCGCGGCCCTGATGGATATCCCGGTGGGCACGGCCATGTCGCACGTGCATCGCGGTCGCATCAAATTGAGGGATGAATTGGCAGCATTGGCAGTGGAACACGGTTTGTTGAAGGAATCTGCCTGATGGATTGCAAGACGGCGCGCTCCCATTTGAGTTTGTATCTCGACGCGGCGCTCGATGCGCCGACGGCGACGGATCTCGATCGGCATTTAACGGATTGTGCTACTTGCGCCGCGCAGTTTGAGGCCGAAACGCAAATCGAAAGTAAGTTGTCGGCAGCATTGAGCCAGCCGCAAATGCCCGATGCGCTGTGGTCGCAGTTGCGCAGCAGCGTGAATAAAGATGCGCTGCAGGGTGGAGCGGCTGAGGTGTTGCCCGCGTCGATGCCCATTAGCGATACCGCACAACCGGGCTGGAAGCTGCCGGTAAGCTTGGCGGCAGCAGCAGCCGTGGCGATTGCGGTATGGGGCTATTGGCCGTCGCCAACGCAGCGCGATTACAGCAACTTCTGGAAGACAGATGTGGCGTCGATGGTGGCCGTTGGGCCTACTGCCGACGCCATTGTTGATGAGGCGGAGATCGCGGCGCTGTTGCGCGAGCAATATGGTCTGGCGATGGCGACCGATCCATCGGAGATCGGTGGGCATCGATTGAAGATTGAGCATGCCGAGCGGGCCGAGTTTGCTGGGCGCGCGGGCATGCGCATTCGCGTAAAGTGTTGCGGCATGCCGGTGGTCGTGGCGCTGCTAGCAACGGAAGATGTGAAGCAGTTGCCCACGCCCGTATCGACGGTCGTAAATAAATCGCGAACTGCGAACACCAAGCAAGAAAATTTGAATGTGGGCGTGGAACGGGTCGGCGATTACGAGGCGATCATCATTTCGGAACACAAGCTCTCGGGGATGCGGAAATTTTTGAAGCTGGCGGATGCGTAATAAAGATTGCGACGTAGGTCAGCAGTAGGTTTAGAGATGTCGCAACGACTGCGGGCCAAATACAACCAATTAATTTTGAATAACGGCAGCGCTGATGAGTTGATAGATGAGTGTATTGATGGTGTCGATGACCTCCTACCCATCATCGATCGGCTTCGCACGCGCGGCTTCGTGATTATGTTGAAATGGGATGGTGGTCGTGGGGCTGGTGATTCGGGGCCTTATGATTTCCTGCTGAGTGGCCATGCGGACAGTGGTGTTGATTCAGGGCGGTCGGTGCGAACGAATCACCATTCCTTGGAGCAAGCCATCTTGACCGGTTTGATAAAGACGCAAGAGACCTTCGGACCGTTTTAATTCGATAAGACGAAGATAATTTGGCCCCTTGATGTCGGCGTCAGCAACTCGCCGGAATCTTGTTTTTACCCGAATGATTCATTGTGCAAATCCGCTCTGATGCAGCGTCTTTTCGCCAAAGGCGATACACCCGTAGCCCAGGGTTGCCGCGCAGCGGCTACCCTGGGAAACAAGTAAGAAAGCGTGTTCAACCCCAACGGGGTTGCGCCCACGGAATGCGCACGGGCATCGTCGCAACTCTTTCAGAGTTGAACTCGTATAGCGTGACATAAACCCAGGGTAGCCACGCTGTGGCAACCCTGGGCTAGGTGACGCAACGCCTTCGGCGTATTCTTAACTCGCGTCTCATTGCTCACATTGCGACTTGAAATGAATAGGGGGGGTGTAATGCGTGGTAATGTGCCTGTGTGTCGCGGGTGATGGTTTGTGAGGATGTCGTTGCTGAGTGAATTACTTACTACGCCCGCGCCCCTTGCGCGACACCTTCTTTTCCGAGCGTCCCGCGCTCTTCTTTGACTTGCTCGCCTTTAACCGCAGCGCCTTGTTGGAGTCGTTCACCTTGAAGATGCCCGTGGTCTTTCCACCCGAGGCACCCGCCGTGACGTAGGCGTACCGAATGCTGATCTTTTCGGTATTCAGTCGTGTGCAAACATCGGCCAAGGCACCGGGCTTGTTGGGCAGCACCGTCTTCAGTACCTCGGTCTCGGTCATTGGCAGGTCGAGCCCCTTTAGCACCACGCGGCATTTTTCGACGTTCATCGGCACCAGCCGCACCACGCCGTGCTCGACCGAGTCCATCAGCGTGATGGCCATCAGGTTGACGTGCTTATCGGCCAGCGCGTTGCAGACCTGCGACAGTACGGCGGGTTTGTTGGTCAGAAAGATCGAAAATTGCGTGGCAGGTTCGAACATCGCCTCGGTCCCCTCTGAAAATGGTGCTGTTGGAAGGCGCAATTCAGCCATCGCCAATATATCGGACCCTAGTGGAATGGAAATAGCAAGACGATTTTCGGTGGTAAACGTCTTAAGGGGCGCGTCGGGGGCCCGCCGGTGGAAAACCCGAAGACCCCCGCGGCGGGACGCCGATGCTGCCCTGCACAGAGATCCCCGAATGAATTTTGAAATGGCGGAGGCGGCGGGGCATCTTGGCCGCGCGGTGTGGCGCTGCCGAAGCGCCCCTCGGCTGGGGCGAGCAGGACGGCTTGGAAATTAACCTTGCTTGGCAGAGGCGTCTGCTAGGTTCCGGAGTCGGCCTCGGCGTTGACGAACGCCCCAACCGTGGTAAATTACGGGGTTTCCGCACCGATGGTGCGTCAATTGGTTTTTGCTGAAGGATTTGCAAGATGGCCGCTGTGACGGACAAATGCTATCAGGCCAAGCCCCACGAAATTGAGCGCGATTGGTATCACGTGGATGCCGATGGCGAGGTGTTGGGGCGGCTCGCGACCAAGCTCGCGACGGTGCTGATGGGCAAACATAAGCCGACTTATACGCCGCATGTGGATACGGGCGACTTTATCGTGGTGACCAACGCGGAGAAGATTCGCGTGACGGGCAACAAGGCCAACACCAAACGGTATATGCGTTATTCGTACCACCCCGGTGGTCTTCGCATCACGCCGTATAACGAGATGATGGAAAAGCATCCCGATCGCATCATCACGGCAGCCGTGCGCCGCATGTTGCCCAAGAATGCGATGGGTCGCCGCCTGTTGACCAAACTCAAGGTTTATGCCGGCAGCGAGCATCCGCATCAGGCGCAGAATTGTCAGCCCTTCCCGATGGAAAAAGTTTAAGCCGCGCGGCTAACGACGCTTTGGAGATATTGATTCGTGTCCGACCAACCCAACGCACCTGAGTCCGCCGCACCGGCACCTGAAACCGCACCCACGCCCGCTGTTACGCTGGGCGATTCGCCCGCTCCGGCAGCAGAGGCACCTGCCGCGCCACAACCGGCGCGTCGCAAGCCCGGCACCGAGGCCGGTGGTTACTTCTGGGGTACCGGTCGTCGTAAGACGTCGGTCGCCCGTGTACGCATCAAGCCCGGCGACGGCAAGTTTTTGATCAATGGCAAGAAGGAAATCAAGGATTTCTTCTTCTCCGAACAGCATCGCCGCGATGTCGTCGCGCCCATGGCTGTCACCAAGACACACGGCAAGTTTGACGTGTTCGTAAACGTGCACGGTGGCGGTCAGACCGGCCAGGCAGGTGCGGTGTTGCTCGGTCTCTCGCGTGCGTTGGCCACGGCCAATTCTGAGTATGAGCCGGCCCTGCGCGAGCATGAATTCCTCTCGCGTGATGCCCGTAAGGTCGAACGCAAGAAGCCCGGTCAACCGGGTGCACGCAAGCGTTTCCAGTTTTCGAAGCGTTAACGTGGATTTCAATTCACTCGATTGTTCCAAGCCTCGAACGTTGTTTCGAGGCTTTTTTTATGCGCCGATAGGTGGATGAATTGTGGCTTGTGCCCTTTGTAAGAGAATATTGGTCTGGGGGATGAGTTTCCAAAATAAGTTCAGCGCGTTTAGTTTGAAATGCTGGAGCAGTTGATCAAAGATACATCGCTCGCTGTCTTAATCACTATCGTTTCAGTCTATTAACAGCCAAAGTATCTCAGATGCTTCCGTCAAACCGAAAATTGCCTGGTGCCTCCGCTAAGCGAATGCGAACTTACATAGGGATGTTATCGATCGTGTCGCTGCTAAATTTCTGTTGCTATCGTCCGTTCTTTAATCCCGATCGCGAACAGCGTCCTACGCCGGACGTCACCAATATCGAATTCGATGATGTGTTCTTCAAGACCGCCAATGGTCAGAAGCTACACGGTTATTTCATTCCGGCCGTGGGAGATGTTCGTGGTGCCGTGTTACACCTCCACGGCAACGCAGCCAACGTATCGGGTCAGTGGCCATTTTCCGCGTGGTTGGCGCTGAAGGGTTACCACGTTTTGACGTTTGACTATCGTGGCTTTGGTCGCAGCGCAGGGCGCGTATCACGTGCCGGCGCGATCGAAGATGCCGAAGCGGCGTTGGCATACCTGCGCGCGCGGCCGGAAGTGAACGGTGCGCCGGTGGTAGTCTTCGGTCAGTCCATCGGTGGGGCGATCGCCACGGTACTGGTCGAACGACACGAGGATGCGGTATGCGGTCTGGTGATGGACGCCGCATTTTCGAGCTATCAGCGCGTGGCGGCGCATCATGTGCGACGCAGCGTGCTGTTGACGATTTTGGCATGGTGGTATCCGTCGCTTCTGGATGATGCGTTTGAACCGGTAGTGGCCATAAGAAATATCGAGAACACACCCAAGCTTATCATTCATGGCGATGCCGACGAGGTGGTTCCGGTCGAAATGGCCCACGCATTATTCGACGCCGCTCAGGAACCGAAGGAACTTTGGATTATTCCGGGCGAAGCACACTGCTCGATTTGGAACGAAGACGGCGCGACGGCGCGGGCGCGGGTGTTGGCGTTTATTCAAGAGTCGTGCGCCGAATTCGCGACAGGTACGTCCCAAGCTGGGCTACAGCAAGCGACGCAGCCGAATTGATTACAGAATGTAATCCGAAAGCCCCGCAAAAGTGTATGGGGTGCTGAATTTTCGGTAAACTCTGATCCGGTGATTCGGGCCAGTTTGTTCCGCCCTGATTTACAATGCATGACGATAGATTCGATCAAGCTGGTATTCAGTGGGCCGTCACGATTCATCGCGGATTAAGCATTATTCTGCTTGGCGTGGCGGGTTTTATTCCAGTTACCGTGACCCACTATCTCATCGGCAAGATCTCGACATGCACGCCGTTAATCCATGGTGTTGCGATTACGCTTGAGATGATCGCCGGCCTTGTCATCTTCTGGGGTTACTGGTTGGTCAGTGTGCCTATTGGTGTCATAGGTCGGTCGAAATTCTTTCAAATCAATTTGATTCGAGTGATCCTCTTGGCTTGCATTCCGGCTACGTTGCTGAGGTATTTTGCCTTCGATTGGTTTGCGTCGCCTACTTCGTTTTATTAGGCCAACATTCCGACGGGTGCTTTGATGTTGATCGGAACTTTCGTCGTCTATCCATACATGATTTCGATCTGCCGTCGCTTTGAGATAAACCTTCCTAACTGGTTATTCGTCCCTGCGATGCTTGCGGGCGCGGTGCGTGGGTTGATTCCGTTGGTAATTTATGGCACATGGGCGTGGGATTGGGCTCCGCGTCGTATTGTGGTCGCTGCTAACGATCTTGGATTCAACAGCGCGACCATGGTCCATAACGTTTTCGCGATCGTTGTTATGATTCAATTGCGGCGCAAAATCATGGTGGCCACCGAGCATCGATGTTTGGGTTGCGGCTATCAAATTCGGCATGAAACGGATATTTGTCCTGAGTGTGGTCAGGATTTGTCTTCCTATCATCAGCGGGCTGCACTCACTTAGGCCAAATCACTTCGAATAAATCAGTCTGCGAGCAGTAGCGCGGCCAACGCAATCAGCACCACCGCCGTCACCCGATTCATCACAGCCTGCGACTTCGCCGAACGCAACCAACCGCCGATGGTGCCTGCCATCAGAGCGATGCCGCCGAACACCAGAATCGTCGCAATCGCGAACACCACGCCCAACGCAACAACTTGAAAGAACAGCCCACCTTGTTCGGTCGCCACAAACTGCGGCATAAAGGCAAGGAAAAACAGGCTTACCTTCGGGTTGCTGAGATTCATAATGATGCCGCGGCGATACAGTAGGCTGTTTGATAGTCGCGGAGCAGCTTCGTCGGTCTCTAGCTTGCTGGCGTGATTGGCGGCGCGCCATGCTTGAATTGCGAGGTAGATCAGATAGACGGCCCCGAAAATCTTCACAGATGTAAACGCAACGGGTTGCGCTTTCAGTAAAGCCGCCAAGCCCAACGCTACTGCCAGCGTATGACCGATCAATCCCGTGCAAAGGCCGAAGACGACGCTCAGACCGGCACCGCGCCCGTGCAGGGCGGCTTGCGTTAGGACAAAGATGTTGTCCGGCCCCGGCGTGAGCGCGAGTACGACGACGGCACCGAAAAAAGTGATGAGATTCTCGAGCGGCGGCATACGAGCATGGTAGGGTGCAATGCGTTGGGTACCAATGGCGTCTATTTGGAGACGATCATTCGATTCGCGTAGTTGCGACCCCGCGCTGACATGCGCTTACCGCTTCCTCACGGGCGCGGCTCTGATTTGCGCGGTGGTTTTGATTTGCGCTGTGGCACCGGTTTGCAACCGGTGTTCGCGGCGGCGACGAAATGCGATCGGCATCACTTGTTTCTTCAGTGTGTGTCGCTGCTGGTTACGACCCCGTCCTGACATGCGCTTACCGCTTCCTTACGGGCGCGGCTCTGATTACTTGTGATCTGGTTTGCGCGGTTCGATCACCGTTACGCCTTGGTTCTTTTTCTTCTGCTTTCGCGGTGGTCGATAATCCCCGCGGCGAATCTTCTCAATAACATCGGGCAGAAGTTCGCGTTCCAGCTCTTGCACGCGTGCGGCCAGCGTATCCGGCGTGTCGTCTGGTAGAACATCGCATTTGCGTTGCGCGATGATTTCGCCTGCGTCGTATTCGTTGTTCACCCAATGTACCGTTGCACCCGATTCGGTTTCATTCGCGGCTAAGACTGATTCGTGTACATGACGACCGTAGAAGCCTTTGCCGCCATACTTGGGCAACAGCGATGGATGCAGATTGATCACCTTGCCGTGCCAGCGTTCGGGCAGAATCCAATGCACGAGCCAGCCGGCCTGTACCACCAAATCCACGGCGTACACGTCGAGCGTCAGCGTAAGATGATCGCTGTAGGACTCGGTCGAGTCGTAATCTTTGCGGCGCACAATATCGACAGGCAAGTCCGCAGCCTCGGCCCGCTGTACGCCTTTAACTGTCGAGCGCGACGAGATCACGATCGGAATCTCGATGTTCTTAAGACGACCATCTTCGATTCGATCGATCAAATTTTGCAGCGTGGTGCCCGAGCCCGAGATCAACACGGCGATGCGCAGTCGACGGTTGGATTTCTGCTTGCGGCTCATGGGCGGGCGGACTTTACGGCACGTTGAAGAAACGCCTCGATCTGCCCCCAATAATCGTCTTCGTTGTCGGTACCGGGCAGGTCGTTATGGCCGCAATCATATTCGATGAGCGTGACTTCGCGAGTACGTACTGCCGCATCGCGCAGGGCACGGGCATGATCGATGGTGATAAGGCCGTCGCGCTTGCCGTGGATGATGAGTAACGGGGCAGTGAGTTCGGCGATGACCGTTTCTGTGCGAAATGGATGCCGCGCAAGCCATTGCGGGGCGAAGTATTGATTGGCGAATGAGGCCAGACTGGTAAACGTCGATTCGAGGATGAGCCCGCCGGGTTCATGCACGCCCACCATCTGCGCCGCAACGCCGCCGCCGAGGGATTGACCGTGGTAGAAAACACGCTCGGCATCAACCTCTGGCGTGTCGAGCAGCTTCTTAACGAAGAAGCGTGCGTCGGCCACGATACTTCTTTGGCTGGGCGTGCCTTCCGATTGACCGTAGCCGGGGTATTCCGGCAGCAAGACGGAGTAACCGAGCTGCTGATAGCCACGCACGATGGGCGGTTGATGATCGATGATCTCGGCGTTGCCGTGGAAATACACGACGACCGGGGCAGGATTCTCGGCCGTTGCATGGGCCACCGGGCAGAACCACGCGATTCCTTTGCTACCGTCTGGCCGCGTGTATTCCCACTTTTGCGTATTTTTGATCGTCGGAAATTTTAGCGGCTCGGGCAGCGCGCTGAGCGGGAAGATCATGCTGTCTTGCATGACGTATAACGCGCTGAGAAAAGTCGCGTAGATGACAACTGCATAGATGGCCCAGCGTTTGAGCAGTGACGGCTTGCGTTTGGGTGTATCTGTGACGTTGGCTTCAGCGGTTGGTGTGCTCTCCATTGTTGCCCCCGTCAAAGTAGTGAAAACTCCCGCTTACTGATGGCTACCATCCACGGAAATCTTGAATCACTTCGTACCTATCGAGAAAGCTTCGAATTGCTTTCCAGTATTTTGATTCATCCGGGCCGGGAAAGTCATTATGCTTGCAGTTGAGTTCGTGATACTCGCCATTTTGTGCGAGATCGCGCAGCTTGCGACCGTAGCGAACCGGCACGATGTCGTCGTGAGTGCCGTGAAAAATGAGAATCGGAAAATCCGCTTGCTCGACAACGCCGGCCACATCGAGCGGATGGCGCACCAGAAACCCCGGCACCCAAGCCTTGCGCGGTGCCAAATCCGTCATACTCGTAAACGTTGACCCCAATATCATCGCACGCGGCGGTCGTTGCTTGGCGACGCCCGCCGCAATGCCACCGCCCAATGATCGGCCATGAATGACAACGCGGCTGGCGTCGATGTCCGGTCGTTTCAATACTTCGTCCAAAACGAAAACGGCGTCGTCCACGAGTGCCGCTTCACTGGCATGACCATCGGAACGACCGTAGTCGCGATATTCGCAAAGCAACACCGAGCAACCGTTGGCGCGATGGCCCTCGATGCGATCGTCCTGCGTGTCGATGATTTCGGCGTTGCCGTGGAAGTACATCACGAGCGGGGCGGGTTTGTCGGCGCTGGCCCATGCCACGGGGATGAACCAAGCGACGACTTGGCCGTCTTCGATATCGCGTGTGAGCACGGTAGTGGTGTGGTCGTACTTTTCGGTGTCGGCGGGTTCGGGCGTGATGTAGCTCGGGAAGATGAGATAGTCCTGCGCGAAGAACACAATAACACAGTAAACAACATAGAAGGCTGCAATGCGGAAAATGAAACGGGACAAACGACCGCGTTTCTTCTTGGCGGGGGCGGCGTCTTGATTCTGCGTTTGTTGTGCTTGGTCGTCGGTCATGGGTGCACTTTACCGAAGATTGGATGCCCTTGGTAAAAGAAACGGACGCCCGCTCACGATCTTTCGGCGAGCGGGCGTCCGGAGGGTTTAATCGTCTGATCAGAGCCGCGCCCGTAAGGAAGCGGTTACTGCGCAGGCGTGAGGGGATATTTTTGCCTCCTCGTGAACCCATTCGTCACGCGAAATGATAAAAGGCTCGCGCCTTCTCGCGCGGACCGCTTCCTTACGGGCGCGGCTCTGATTCAATCACCGGTTACAAACCGGCGCTACAGCACTTACTGATGCGCAACCAAATAGGCGTTCCAGCCGGGGCAGTTTTCCGCCTTCTTGGTCTTCTTGTAGATGCCGTTGCCATCGCCGTCTTTGTCGGTGCCTTCCCAATACACGTCGAGGTCTTTGAAGCCGGCATCCATCAGGCAGTCGCGCACACTTGCCAGCGTCCAAAGACGCCAGCGATATTGGAACGCGTTCTTCATCTTGGTGCCGTCGGGGAAGGTGAAGTGAATCCGGCAAATGGCGGTATCGTCGATCGGGTTGTAATCGGCCTGATCCCAGATGTAGGAGAAACCATCGTATTCGGTTTCTTCTTCCATGTTTTCCTGGGCTTCCCAACCACCGTAAGCATCGAGAATGAATAGGCCGTCGGGCTTGAGGCTCTTTTTGACGGCCTTGAAATAGTTCACCAGGTCGTTGCGATCCATGAACAAGAAATAGCTGAAGTTAAACGCGCCAACGATATCCACCTTGGGGCTGGTAATGTTGAGCACGTTATCGTGGATCAGTTCGATGCGTTTCTTTTGATCGTCGTCGAGCGGACCGACATTGTTTTCGATGCCCCAATCGAGCGTGGGCTTGTCGAGATCGACGCCGACGGCGGTGTTATCCTTACGCGTCTTCACCCACTCGGCCGCCAAGAGGGCGGTGCCGCAGAAGTCTTCGCGGAACGAGGTGGGCTTCCGGTCGTACTTCTTCTTGTACACGCGCGTGCAGAATTCCACTTCCGATTCGGGCGATTGCACAGAAAGCTGATACAGCACGTGCCGATCCGCCGTCTTGGCAGTGTACACGGGCTTTTTCTTCTTCTGTTTTTTGTCTTTCTTCTTGGGCTTCTTTTCCTGCTTCGTCATCACTGCGGGCATGCGGTTGAACTCCATTTCTAAGGGTTTCGATTAATTTAGCAGATTGACCGCCCCAAGCAAGCAATCGGGCATCGATCACTGATGATTTAATGCGGGACAGGCGTGTAAATCGCGCGTATTCTCACGCACGTATGGTCATCGCCCATCACCTCATCTTCACCGGATACGGACACTGGCTGCCGAACGATCTGCGCGGCAGCTTGTCGCGCGAGTTGCGTGTGGAGAAATTGGCCCGATTCGGTCCGATTCATTTTGGCCGCAAGCAAAGCCAGCCTCAGCGGAGGGAATTGATTTCCTTTCTGAAAGCTGCCCAGGTGGAGTTGAAGTATCCGATTTTGTGGTTTGAAGAACGACAACGCAAGCGAGTGGCGGCGGCGTTTGCTGCTGTCATCGAGCGTGAAGGCTATACGTGTTTCGCATGCTCGCTAATGAGCAATCACGCCCATCTCATTATTCGGCGGCATCGGGATAAAGCCGAAAAGATGATCGAGAAGCTTGGCATGACTTCGGCAGATGCAGTTCGAAGCTTCGCACGAGTGCCATCCGATCATCCGATCTGGAGCCGGGACGAATACAAAAAGTTCATCGATTCGCCCGAGTATCTGGAACGCGCGATCACGTATGTAGCGGCCAATCCCGGCAAATCGGGATTGGCCGCTCAGGAGTATGCATTCGTAAAGCCCTATCGCGGCGAGTGGAGCGGGCGTCGTCGGTAACGCCAAACGGCAAGCCCGCTTCGAACGCGTTCGCAAGGTTCGGCAATCAGATTCGTACTCAAAATTGCCTTAAGGCCAAGAGCGGCGTAATCGACGCGCGCACGCTCGCTTAAGGCGTGGCTTGCCGTTTGGCGCTTATGCCCCGCGTACAAAAATCTGCACGCCATGGCCATCGATATCCGCGCTGATCTGCTCGCCATCTGGCAGCGGCTCGCGTTTCAGATCGCGGGCCAGCGTTTCGCCGCCGATGTAATCGCCGAACGAATCCATCACGCGGCCCATGTCGGCGCTGGCTGAAACCAGGGCCAGATCGATCTGCTGCTCGTATTTCAAGTCCAGCTTCTTGCGGACCTGTTGAATCTGATTCACCAAATCGCGGGCCCAGCCCTCATCGCGCAACTCATCGGTGATGTGCGTGTCGAGCACGATGATGCCGGCACCGGGGATGCGCTCGGCGGCGTAACCCTCGCGCGCGTGCAGCTCAACCTTGAGTTCGTCACCCGTGAGTTCCACGTCATGCCCGTCGACGTTCATGTGATAGACGCCGTCTTTTTCGAGCTGCTTGATGATTTCGTCGGGATTCGGATGCGACGCCAGCGACTTCTTGATTTTCGGTGCCAGCTTACCGTACTTGGGGCCGAGCAACTTGAAGTCGGGCTTCACTTCATAATGCACATATTGGTCGATCTTGTCGTTATCGACATATTCGATCTTCTTCACATTCAATTCGTCGGTGATGGTATCGGCATAGCGCTCGATCACCTCGGCCTCGCGGTGAAATAACTCGATCGTCGCCAACGGCTGCCGCACACGCATTTTGGCGGCGCTGCGAGCGGCGCGACCGCAGGATACGGCCTGCCGCACGATCTCCACTTCGTTGTTAACGGTTTCATCGATGCGCGCGACGACGGCCTCGCGCGTGGTCGCCGTGACCGGGTAGTCACACAGGTGCACGCTTTCGAGCGCAGCGTCGTCGTGGCTGCGGGCGAGATTCTGATACATCGACTCGGCGATAAACGGCGTGAACGGTGCAATCAATTTGCACAGCGTGAGTAAACACTCGTGCAACGTGGCATAGGCCGCGCGCTTGTCGGCGTCCATCTCGCTGCGCCAGAAGCGATCGCGGCAGCGGCGTACGTACCAGTTACTGAGCGCATCGACAAAGGCATTGAGCGTGCGGGCGGCGGCAAAGTTATCGTAGGCTTCCATCGCGTCGAAGACTTTGACGCTGCACGATGCCAGTTCGCTCAATATCCAGCGATCCAACTGGGCCAAGTCGCCGTCTTCGACTTGCATGTCGGGCGTCCACTTGTCGATGTTCGCGTAGATCACGAAGAAGCTGTAACAGTTGAACAGGCGGATAAGGAATTCGCGCTGACCCTCGGCGATGGCCGATTCCTGGAAGCGGATGCTCGTCCAAGGTGCCTGCCCGCTGAAGAAGAGCCAGCGCATCGCATCGGCACCTTCCTTGTCGAAGATGTAGCCCGGCTCTTTGTAGTTCTTTTTCGACTTGGACATCTTGAGACCGTCTTCGCCCATGAGCAGGCCGAGGACAATACAGGTCTCGAAGGGTTGCGGATAAGTGCCGTCGAGCGGCGCGTTACGACACGAGCCGGGTGTGTCTGGCTTGAAGTCGCCGAACATTGACATTAGTGCCGTTTCCAATGACTCGTACATCACTAGTGATGTGCGAGTCGAAACGCTGTTCATTCCCGCGATCTTGCCAATTCCTCTGTCCTTCCAACTGTCTATCACGCTCTCGATTGCATTTTGGATTGCGTCAGGATCACTCTTGTCGACCGATGAGAATGCGTTTTCTACATCGGCCTTGAACTCACGATATTGCTGGCGAAGTACTCCGTTCTTCCCAAACAACATCACGCTGATGGCCGTCAGCGAATAGAACCAACCGCGCGTTTGGTCGAGCGCCTCGGAGATAAAGTTGGCCGGGAATTGTTCGCCGAACATCTCTTGCGACTGATGAGGCCAGCCCCATTGGGCAAATGGCATCGCGCCCGAGTCGTACCAGCAGTCGATTACTTCGGTCACGCGCTGCATGCGCGCGTTTCTTAATCCGCCGGGCGTACCATCAACGCCGCGCTGCGTATGATCAGAGCCGCGACCGTGAGGGAGCGGTGCGGGTTGATCTTTGCCGGAATCACTTTGATTAGCCGTGGGGGCCGTGTTAGCTCGGTCGGCTACCGCTTCCTGACGGGCGCGGCTCGGACCAGAGGCGCGGCTCTGATCGGAAGCACACTTCGGGCAATCGAACGTCACCGCATCGATGTACGGCTTATGCACCTTCAGATGTTCGCTGATATCCGGGTCGGCCTTTTTGGCGTTTTCCCAGACGTCGAGGCCGGCCACACCGCTTTGGGCGCATAGCGCCTCGTAGGAATCGATGGCTTCCTGATGACCGCAGGCGTCGCAGTGCCAGATTGGTAGCGGCGTGCCCCAGTAGCGCTCGCGCGAGAGCGACCAGTCGACGTTGGATTCGAGAAACTTGCCGAAGCGGCCCGTCTTGATGTGATCGGGCAGCCAATTGATGTGCTGGTTGTTGCCCAGCATGTCGTCTTTGAACTGTGTTGTGCGGATGAACCAGCTTTCGCGCGGGTACTGGATCAGCGGGTCCTGGTCGGCGCGCCAGCAAAACGGATAGTCGTGACGGTACTGCTCTTGATGCAACAGCAGACCGCGTTCCTTAAGATTACGGCTGATATCTTTGTCGGCCTCTTTCACCCAACGACCGCGACAGAAGTCGGGCGCCTCGTCGGTGAACTTGCCATCGGGGCCGACGCAGAAAAGTAGCGGGGCGGCTTCGGGGTCTTCGTACTTCGAACGATTGTTGATAAACAGGTCGTAGTCGACTTCACCAAACGCCGGCGCTTCGTGAACGAGGCCGGTTCCCGAATCGAGCGTGACAAAATCAGCCGCCGAGACACGCCAGAAGACGGCTTGTTCGCCACCATCGGCAAGCTTGGCTTGATGTTCGCCGACGGTGCCATCCGCGCCCTTCACATATTGACTGATGTCTTTTTCATAATAGCAATCCGGAAACGGCGGCACATAGCGCAGGCCAACGAGCTCGCTGCCTTTAACCTTCGCCTCCACTTTCCACGCGTCGGTCTTCTTACATTTCTTCGCAATCGCCGCCACCAGCGCATCGGCAAAGATTAGTCGTTCACCGGTTTCCGTATCGTGAACAATCGCATAATCAAAGTCGTTATTGACGGCCGCATACATGTTGCTCGGCAGCGTCCAAGGCGTGGTCGTCCAGACAAGTAGGGCAATGTCGGTGTCTCCCTCAAGCCCTACGCCCCAAGCCCCAAGCCGCTCCTTCGCCGCCTCATCCAGCAACAACGGAAACTTCACAAACACGCTCGGGTCATCGACTTCGCGATAACCCTGCCCGACTTCTCCGCTGGAAAGCGCCGTACCACCCTGCGCCCACCACCAAACAATCTTATGCCCCTGATACAACAGCCCCGCGTCGAAGAGTTGCTTAAGCGACCACCAGACGCTTTCGACGTAGCTTTGGTGATACGTCACATACGCTTCTTCGAGGTTGACCCAAAAGCCCAGCCGCTTGGTCATCGTTTCCCATTGCTGGGTGTAACGAAACACGCTTTCGAGGCACTTACGGTTAAACGGCTCCACGCCGTAAGCTTCGATTTCTTCCTTGCTGTGAATGCCGAGTTCTTTGCAGACTTCGACTTCGACGGGTAGGCCGTGCGTATCCCAACCACCCTTGCGCAGGCAATAGTGGCCCGTCATGGTTTTGTAACGCGGGAAGAGGTCTTTCATTGCGCGCGTTAGACAGTGGCCCGGATGGGGCAGGCCGTTGGCCGTGGGCGGGCCTTCGAAGAATACGAACGGCTCGCTATCGCGGCGCTGTTCGAGGGATTTCTGGTAAATGTCGTTCTCTTCCCAGAATTGCAGGATGCGGGCTTCTTCTTCGGGGAAATTCAGGCTGTTGGAAACTTCGTGAAACATCGTTTTGTCGTTCCGCGTCTGGGATAAAGGTTCGCGTCTGGCTTGCCGTCGGCGACCGACGGCGAAGCGGTTGAGTATACTGCATTTCGGGGGTAATACGACCGGTCACGAGGCGGTAGGTGAGCCATCCGTGGGGTGATTGCCACAACCGCCATCACCTGCCAAGATGCCCGAACAGGGCTCGTTTCGGTGCCGACCGGTGCACCCAGCCCTATATTTCATTCAGTGGCAAACAGCGCGGCAGTCGCGCGGATGATAGCAAAAGGACGGATACCGATGATCTTTTCCCAAGCGATGAACGATGCGTTGAATAAGCAAATTGGCAACGAGCTATTTGCTTCGTTTTCTTACCGGCAGATGGCGTTCGAGCTAGAAGAACTCGGGCTCAAAATCTTCAGCGCACGCTTTCACGAGCAGGCCGCCGAAGAGCACGAGCACGCCATGAAAATGGCCAAGTACATCGAAGACTGCGGCGGTCAGGTCAAGCTGGGCGGCATCGATGCCCCCAAGACCGGCCACGGTTCGTGCAAGGCGATGGCCGAAGCGGCACTGGAAAGCGAAAAACGCGTCAGCCGTCAGATCTTCGATTTGGTTAATTTGGCCGAAGCTGAAAAGGATCACTCGACGCGCAGCTTCTTAAAGTGGTTCGTGGACGAGCAGGTTGAAGAAGTCGCTTCGATGTCGGACTTGTTGCAGTTGGTCGAAATGGCGGGCGACGGCAACCTGTTTATGGCCGAGCAACGCTTAAGCGAGATGATGAAGGCCGACTCACACGGTTAATCTTCTTAAGGTTGACTGGATCGGGTGCCCCTGCCCCTCTGGGGCTGGGGGACTGTTCACGCGCGCGACTCACATTGATCGACGGTTCGCGGCACCAAAGACTCGTCGCATTTCAAAAGAAAAATTGAACGACTTAAATTCACAGCCGCGTCGTACACCAATCCTTCACTATCAAATTCGATCCTAACGAACAATTCACACCTTAGCGGCGTACTGAATTGTGCAGCCGCTTTTTCATCTGCGGATTGTTCGTTGAAAACACGCCGCTGCGCGGTATGCTTTACTACATCGCCGAAACGTTATGACTGTTATTCGAAGGATGTACATCTAAACGCTCGGTGAGTAACCCATCGTCTTGCAACGCATGAAGGATCGCGCGTGAATCGATTTCCCCCCGTCAAGCAGGAGAGACCCATGAAAGGACGCCCCAGTCTCTTCGAGGTCATGAATAAGGCCCCGGAGGCCAGCGGACCGGTCGAGCAGCACAGCCGCGGAAAATGGTGGCAGCGCAACAAGGCCGAGCAAGGGCCGGTGCAAGTCATCGCCGAGGCACTGACGGAAGAGGAAGCCGCCGAGGCGCTGGCCGCTGAAGCCGAAGCGATGGCCGAAGCCGCGCGCGAGGCTCAAACGCGCGAGGAAACGCGCGCCGCCAAGAAGGCCGAACGTAAGGCCGCACGGGCAGCGATGCGGCAGTCGATTCTCGGCTCGCTGCGCGATCGCATTCCCGACTTGGAAGGCACCGCCCCAGTAGTGCATAGCGAAGACGGGCGGGTGTTGATTTCGATGTCCAACCGCGGCGGTGTTGCGACGGTCGCGGCCTTGCTGGCGGTATTGTTGGGTATCTTTTTCGTCGGTCGCTACACGGCAGGCAGCGGTGACGCCGGTTTGGTGCAGGCAGCGGCCGAAGCCAACGGCACCGAAGCTGATACCGCTGAAATGGCAGCAGCCGGCATCGATCGCTATCGAACGCCTGAAAATCGCAGCTACCGTCGCGAGCCATTGCCCCCGACGACACGCGATCCGCGTCGTGAGGCCGCACCCGCGGGCAACGGTCAACCCACCGTACGGGCCAACGCGGGGGCCTCGATCGGGACTGAGCCAGCGACGGCTGCGGCCGCCGATCAAAACCTGAATTTCCTCGAAATCCAGTGGTTCGACCCGCGCCGCCACGGCGGATATCCCGAGACGATCAAACATGTCCGGGAAATTCAGCAATTTCTGGCCGATCACGGCGTGAAGACCTTTGCGCGGCGTTGGGGGGGTGGCGTGGTTTTGCGAAGTCCGGTAGGATTCCCGACTTCCGACGATTTTTCCGCGGAGCGCGAGGCGTTTCGATCCAAAATCGCCGGTTACGGACGAGAATATCGCGAAGCCGGCGGTTTGTACGATTGGCACGATTGCCTCTTCGTCGGCAGCGAGCGTGCAGAAGCGGGACAACCGCTGTAACTCGGCACGAACAAGCTACTTACGATTTCGCCAGGAGCCCCGTGCGATGTCACTGGATGTATCCCTCAAAGCCAAGAATTCTTTGCAGCGCCACCGTAACGTGCTAACGCGCGCCGAACGCGTGGCCAAACTCATCGAACAGGAAAAGTTCGACGCGGAAAAAGACAGCGTCGTCGGCCTGCCCAAGGTCGGACACCGTAAACCGCCGGTCGGTGGTAAGACCAAGAAGAAGGGTCCGAAGGACGAAGAAGCGGACGACAAGAAGAAGAAATAAGTGGGCGCGTCTAGCGCGGAATTGCTTTGTAAGATTATTTCAAACACCGCAGGCCGAACTGGCTGTGCGGTGTTTTTTCATTTTCTGCGGGTGTGCAACATATAGTTGTTATGTCAGCACAGGCAGCGCAAGGATTGAATCATCTGATGCGGATCGCTGCTCAGTCTGTGCGGTCTGTACTTCGGTTTCAGCGATATCTATATATTCGAATGGAATGTCGGCGGCGATTTGTTGTTGTACGTAAGCGCACATGCGTTGCGTCGCGCAACTGGGAAACACCTTACCGGCGAGCAGTTCGCGTTTGATGCTTAGATATTTGTCGTTTTCGAGCAGCGGGCCGTCATCGATGCGCCCCATGTCGATCGGGCTGCGCACCATGCAGCACGGATGTAGCGCGCCGTCACGACCTACCCAAACACCGTCAATCCAACCGCAGCAAGCGAGCTTGCTTTTCCGCTGCTGTTGACTCGAGGCGTTGTCGCCGCCGCGCATTTTGCTCGCAGTTACGCCCGCATCAACATCATCGTCAATATCTTCAGAGCTTCGAATACTCGTACTGAGGGTCCCGTTGCCACCGGTGCCATTGCTGCGGGTGCCCCTGCCCCTCTGGGGCTGGGGGACTATTCCCTCGCCGGGCGCGTTGTTCTCGCGCCGCGAAGATGCCACCACATCGTGCAGATGCGCTGCAATCCCACCCGCGTTCTCATTCACCTCCTGCGAAGGGCTGCCCCAATTATTCGAATCGACATCCGAACGTCCTTCCTCTTTCTGACACTCGGCGTTACCTTGGGCTTGCCGTTTGGCGTCATCCAAAATGCACTGCAAACCTTCGTGAAACGAAATACGGATACCAAGTTCGCGCGCCACCGCTCCAGCACTTACCAGTGATGTAGCACACGATTCAGCCGCCGTCGCCGGTTCATTTCCGTTCCCGGCATCGCGCCAGCCGCTAAGATCGTCGACGATCACTTGGCTCGCCCCGTGCTCATGCACCATGCGCACAAAATCCGGCAGCTCGTGCACGTTATCGCGCATGGCAACGAAAGATGTGGATATCAGCGGCAGTTCTGCGTTGGCCTCGCTGCGCATCTCGGCCAGCATCCGCAGGTTATGCAGCACTTTATTGAAATCTCCACCGCGAATGCGAGCGTAAGATTCTTTCGTCGCGGCATCGATCGAGAAGTTGATCATGCTTACGACACCGCCCGTCGCGATGATGCGCGCCGTCTGGGCCGACAGCGGCAGGCCGTTAGTGTACAGGTCGACGCGCACGCCGTGTTGCGCTGCGACGTTTAAAACATTAGCGAATTGCGGATGCAACAGCGGATCGCTATCACCCGAACTGAGCGTGATGCCGGTGATCGTCGGCGCGGCAGTCAGCATGACGGCGATGTCTTCGACGTCGATAAAGGAAAGCCTGTTGGGATGGCTAGCCGCATTAACGCCGATGCACATGCGGCATTTCAAATTGCACTTACCGCTGACGAATTCGAGATTGAGAAACCTCGGTTGCACTAATAGCGGAATGTAATCATCGCGCCATGGCAAGTCGCCCCATTGTTCGAGCAAGTGCGATCGCAAGGCATCGAAGTTGGCACCGCGCAATTGATTCGCGCTCAGCAGCGCGGCTAGCAAGTTATGAAACCCCGCTTGCGTCGTGGGGGCAAGCCGCAAGGCTTGTTGAAATCGCGCGACGGCTTGTTGCACGTCGCCATCTGCTAAGGCTAATACTCCGAGATCGGACATGGCATCGGCGGCCACGGTGTTGGCCAGTGCGTGGGCTGCCGCCCGGTCTGCAGCGAGCGCACGGCGCACGTTGTCAGATGCGATATACGGTCGATCGAATGAAAGTAACTGCGTCATGGCATCCTTGCCGTAAACGAATACTCTTCTCTCTTCGGATAGCCGCTCGGCGACGCGTCAACGACCGGGCGACAAATGGAATCTCGCCACTGCAGGCCACCGATCAGAGCCGCGCCCGTTAGAAAGCGGTGAGCGCAAGAGCTAACACGCCCAGATTGCTACGCGCAAGTTTTTTGCGACAACTTATTTATCGGGGAGATACTGACGGGTAATCAGCTAACGAAGCTGATGAATGAGCCGAGGAATTGTTTCGTGTTCATGTACGGCTTTACTGCCAGACCTGATGTGATTGATATTTGCGGACGTCTTTTCCATGTCAGGGATTGAGTTGATCGGCTGCGTCGCCCCTGTGTTGAATGACTTCCTGAAGTTGTGAGGTAGCAATTCTCAGCGCTTGTTTGTCTTGCCGATCGGGCCGCGTTAACTCTTACGGTGACCGCTTCCTGACGGGCGCGGCTCAGTTGGAGACGGAGATTTCGAGAATTGCTACACTGCCTGGCTTTTCTCTAACCGAGCAACGTGTTCGGTGACTGCGCCGCATTCGGGGCAGGTGTTTGATGCGTTTTTATATAGGTTGTAGTTGCATTGTTGACAGTGGCCGGGTGGAAATGAACGGGGCTTCCGAAAAATTAGTGTGGCCAATAAGACTGAACTAACAATCACCGCTCCAAGCGGGATTTTGACAACCTGCATACGGACCTTCTGCCACGATCCGGCCACACGAAGCACGTGATTGTGTGTCTCAAGCTTGGGCAATTCAAAGCCGAATCCACGAGTCTGCCAAAAATCGGTTCGCATGATGTAACTCGATTCGGCGACATAGATATCCCAATACGGCACCGATTGCTTGCGCGTAGTTGTGGAAAATAAACTCATATAGTTGCCATCAAGAAGCTTTTTGCGATCAATGACACTAAATCTTGCTCTGGCGAAATAGCTGTCCGGATTACTTCCGCTTTTGTTGAACGACGGGTGGTCGGTTGACACTAAGGTCAGCCTTCCATTGCCCAAGACGAGTTCGGAGTGCGAACCAAACCGGGCAACGGCGGTCGTTAAACTTGCCAACCATAGCACCAAGAGAACCGTCAGCCCCAACAGCGCCGCGCTACGGAAACATCGGTTGCGTCGCATGCGGCTCATGGTGTTTTTCCAGTTGCAGCTTTACGGAGATTTCGTAAGTCGGCGGGCACAAGAGTACCGCATTCGGGGCAGGTGTTGGATGCTTTCTTATATAGGTCGTAGTTGCATTGCTGGCAGTGGCCGGGTGCGAAAGCTCGTGTTCGCATGATGATGACGCCCACAAGAAGGAGCGAAACGAAGAAAAGCGACCCCATCGGAATCCGGATCTCCGTACATGGGACGGGCATATAAACACTGTGCACCGGAATCACGGTCGTCGTATTGGTAAACGTAGGTTTGCGAAAGCCGTAGCTACGATTGGACCAGAAAGGCCAGTCGCGTAGTAGCGTGAAGTCGACAACTGTTGCGTCCCAATGAGGGAATGGCGTTTTGACTTTGTACAACAATTGATACGGCACGGTTTGATTATCAGAACGGGTAAGGCCCGCGGAAATCATTGAATACGGGCAATTGGCCAGCAGTGTATCGTAGGAGTAAAGAGCTTCGCTGCTCGAACGGAAGAATAGCTCCCCGTTTCCGAATAGGAGTTCAGAGTTAGTGGAGAACCTTGCGATTGCGGTGGAGAAGCTCGCCACCCATAGCGCAAAGAAAAACGCCAGCACCAGAAATGCCGCGCTGCGGATTCGTCGATTGCGTTGCGGGCGCTTCATTGCGGAATCCCGGTCGCGCTGTCAGGTGGGTTGCACAGGTCGACGGGCGCAAGAGTACCGCACTCGGGGCAGGTGTTCGACGTGTTCTTATATAAATCGTAATTGCATTGTTGGCAGTGGCCGGGCGGGAATGCGCGGGTCTTCGAGAAGATCATGGTCGTCATCGCGAAAGCGATAAGAAGAGCGCTTCCCAGCGGCAGTTCTACGACATCGACGAAAACGCGCTTCGCTTTGCCGTCAACGAACGCCATCTGGCCTTGGCGTTCATAACTGGGCCATTCGACACCAAATTTGCGCGTACTCCAAAATCCCCGATTCTTAATGAACCCCCATTTAGGTATTGACCAATCCCAGAATGGCGGCGTTTGAGACCTGCGATAGCGAAAGGGTATTCCACTTACACATCCACCATGGATCTTTGATTTGTCGCCAAGATTGTATCCGGCACTGCAAAAACGACCGTTTGTATTGTATCCACTCTCCGTAAATGTGGGGAGTTCGGTCGCGATGAAGGTGATCTTTCCATCGCACAATATTTGTTCCGAGTAATCCCCGAAACGCACGACAGCCGTCATGAAACTGGCCACCCAAAGAGCGAACACAAACAGCAGTGTCGTTACTGCAATTATTCGTATTAGCCTAATACGTCTCGCACGCTTCATTACTCTGACCGTGTTAATTCTTGTGCCCATCGCTTCCTGACGGGCGCGGCTCGGATTTTGCTCGTGTTGCGAGCCTTACCCTGCCAACTCTTCCAACACCGCACACAGCAGCTTGTACGACTTCTGCACGCCGTCGATAAACACGCGTTCGTCAGGGCTGTGGGCGCCGCGGATGGTGGGGCCGAAGCTGATCATGTCGATGTTGCCGCCGACGTTTTTGCCAATGATGCCGCACTCGAGACCGGCGTGGATGGCGGCCACGTGGGCCGGCTCACCGAAGAGTGCTTCGTATTTGCTCGCCGTGATCTTAAGCAGCTTGGAGTCGGGATTGGGTTCCCAACCGGAGTATTGATTGCCCGTGGTCAGATCGGCGCCCGTCAGTTGCGCGACGGCGGCGATTTGGGCTTTGGCGACTTCGAGTTGCGAATCGGATGAGCCGCGCGTGAGGCAGCCCATCTGGATCTTGAGTTGACCGTTGCCGCGCTCATTCTTGATGGTCGAGCAGTTGTTAGACGTTTCGACGAGTGCGGGCACCTTTGGATGCAAGCCCAACACGCCATTGGGCAGGGCGGCCAGTGCCGTCAACCAGGTGGTCGTATCACTCGTCGAGGCGAACGCATCGACTCCGCTTTCGTCGGTCACGTTGATTTCGAGATTGGCTTCGTACGATTCGGCGCGGCCTTCGGCTTGCACTGCTGCGGCCGATTTTTTCAGTTTGTCGATATCGCTTTTCTTAATAGCGACGACGGCATGCGCTTCGCGCGGAATTGCGTTGCGCATGCTACCAGCCTCGACCTCACCGATACGTAGGTCAATCTCGGCACCGCGCAGGCTGCGCATCATCAACTTGATCGCGTTACCGCGACCTTCGTGGATATCACCGCCCGAGTGCCCACCGCGCAGGCCCGTCACCGTCAGACGAACGGCGGTTTCATCACTGCCGATAGGGCTGGTGGCGTACGACCAGAACAAGTTGCTATCGCAACCGCCGGCGCAACCGATGTAAATGTGGTCGTCTTCTTCGGCATCGAGATTGATGAGTTGGCGGCCCTTAAACGAATCGGGCTTGAGCGCCTTAGCCCCCGTCATGCCCGCTTCTTCATCGGCGGTCAGCAACAATTCGAGCGGTCCGTGCTTCACGTCTTTCGAGATCGCAGCGGCCAGCGCCATCGCCACGCCCATACCATTATCCGCGCCGAGCGTGGTGCCGTCGGCCTTGACGATGGGGCGACCGGTCTCTTCATCTTTGCTCTGCAGCGTTTTGATCGCGTCGTTATCAAAGTCGTGCTCGGTGCCGCGATTCTTTTCGCAGACCATGTCGAGATGGCCTTGAATGACCGTGATGGGTGCGTTTTCGCAACCGGGCTTGGCCGGCACGTCGACGACGATGTTGCCGGCGGCGTCGTGATGGGTTTTGAAGCCGTAGGAGTCGGCGAGCTTCAACATATGCGCCTGAATCTTCTCTTCCTTCTTGGAAGGTCGTGGCACCTGCGTCATGCCGTGGAAAATATCCCATACGCTTTTCGGTTCGAGATCTCGAATATCACTCATCGGATTTATCCCTTCTTTTTGTCTTTTTTCGGTTTTGGTGATGCTGTCTCGGCCTCGGGCGTTAGCGTCGACTCGACCTCTGCGGGAGCCGTCTGCATCGCTTTGGTGGCCGCGGTCACCGGGTCTTCATCTTCAAGATGCAATACGAAACGTCGATAGTAGGCGATCCCCAAACAGGTCAACGGAATCGCCAGCAGCAAGCCGAGGAAGCCCAGCAGCTTACCCCAAATAAAGATGCCCAACAAAATCGCCACTGGGCTGAGGCCGACGGCCTTACCCATAATCTGCGGCACAAAAACGCCGTCTTGCAGGAGTTGAACGACGCCGAACACGATAGCAACGTAGAGTGACGACCAAACCAGATCGCAATTGCCCGATAGATAATCAATCAACACCAACAGGAATGCCGGCGGCAGCGCCAGCAGTTGCATATAAGGCACGATGTTAAGTAGGCCGACAAACAAACCGAACGGCACCGCCATCGGCAGGCCGACGATCGAAAAGCCGATTGCAAAACTGATGCCCGTCAGCGCCGCTACGATGAATTGACCGCGGAAATACTTGCGCAGGATTACGTCGAACTCAGCACCGAATTCGAGAATGCCGTCGCGATACGTCGGCGGTAGGAAGCCCTTCCAGTCGCGCTGGTATTGCGGGAAGTCGAGCAGCAGGAAGATCAAATACAGAATAATGATGATGATGAGCGACACGACGACAAATGCTTGCACGGCGAAGTTGGTGATGGTGAGACCGCCGGCAGCGAGTTGTTTGTAAGCAGCATTGACGATCAGCTTCAGGTCATCATTTTTGTTCATGAACCGAGCGGCTGCATTCAATACGGTTTCGGTATAGGTTCCTCTAACGGCATTGGTGAGGTTCTCAAGGCGCGTGCCGATGCTCGCGTCGGTGGCAGAAGTGAAATCGGAGAGCGCGTCATACAGCTCGGTAAGCCCGAGTATGGTCTTTTCTTCCCCCGGTTGGCTAGTGGGTGCGTCTTTCGTATCTTCATCGCGTTCGGCGGTGGCATTGATCCACTCCGATGCATCCGCCCGTAAGGCCCGCCACTGATCGTCGAATCGATGTACCTGCTCCAACGTCAGGTATGACATGATCAGCACGACACCGACGCCGATGAGCGTGGCCGTGCCCATGGCCAGACCGACGGCGGGCCCACGATTGAGGCCCAGCCGCTCCTGAAAGATCACGACGACGGGGTTGATAAAGTAAGCCAACACCGCCGCCACTACGAACGGCACCAGCACATCGCTCAGATAGCGCAGCATGAAAAAGACGGCTACCAACGCCAGTGTTGTCAGCACCATCCGCACTACGCGGTCGAACGTGTAGGGTTTCTTTTGGTCTGCCATAGATTCTGGCTATTGCAACACGGAACACGCGGTTCGGCAATCGACAGGGGCGGGGGCCTATGGTGCAGCGATGGTGGTGCCTTGATCAACGTCAAAAAACGTCGCGACATCGGTTGCTAGGTCAACGATTGCCACCGAGTGGATCGCCGCGCGATACAGCGCCCCCGGATTGATCACGCGCGGGTGCCCCTCGCGCGTATCCGCCATGATGTGGCTATGACCGTGAAAGAGATAGTCGAGCGATGTGTCGTGCAGCAGCTTGCGATACTCGGATTCGTGACCGTGGCATACGCCGATCTTCTTGCCCGCGATCTCGGTGGTAAAGGGGCCGTCGGGCCAAGGCAAGTCGAGCGACTGCACGTATTTGCGGGTGGCGGGGCCGATGTCGTCGCAGTTGCCGAATACAAAACGCGCGTCGTAACCGGCCAGTTCGGCGATGACGGCGTCCGAGCATAAATCGCCGCAATGGATGTATACCTCGGCCCCATTGGCGGCCAGCAGTGCCATCGCTTTGCGCGTGATCTTCGCGTCGCCGTGGCTGTCGGAGAGCAAGCCGATTCGCATGATCGCTTACCGTAACGCGCCGGCAGCGGGTCGCAAGTACGACGCGATCGCGGCGCCGGCTGGCTTAAAAAACAGTCGATATCGTTTGCTAATCGGGCAGGTCGTCTGGGGTGTTCCAATTGGTGAGCCAGCGTGATTCGTTATGGTCGAGCGGTAGATCGGTCACGCGCAGTTGCGACAGCAATCGCATCATGCTGTAGCGCCGCTCTTCGATGGCTTGCTCGATCGCACGTAGGCAACTCGGTCGATACAACGCGCAACAGGGATGATGCCGCGGTCGTTTGGCAGCGTCGGAGTTCGGCGTGGTGGGTACGACGGCGTCGTAGTTCGTGTCAGTTTCCAGACAGGCTTGGGTAAGTCGCGTCACTAGTTCGGCGGATACATAGGGCATGTCGCACGCCAGCATCAATGCAAGATCGTCGTCATCACACTGGTTTAAGAGCGTCGCCAAGCCGCCCAGTGGCCCGATGCCGACGACAGCGTCAGGTAGTAACGAATACCGATGGCACGCGGCGGGCAGGTCGTAATCGAGGTGCGAACCGATCAAGACCACGTAGTCGACGGCGGGTTGGATGGTGGCGATAGTGTGTTCGATCAGGCTAACGCCATCATATTCGATGAGTGCCTTGGGCTCGCCCATGCGCTGAGATCGACCGCCAATCAGAATGCCGGCGTACTTTCTCACGGGTGTTCATCCCATTCTTACGGTAGAGCCGATCGAGTTTCCTGCGACATAACAGGCGCTACTTATTACTTTAGCAATTCAAATCGAGTCTCTCGCAGGGAAAGATCAAGGCAGAAGCGACTGTACGAAAGCTTGAATGTCGCGACCGTCAATTGATCCGTCGTTATCGCTATCGTAAAGGCATCGTTGAGTATCATCGATTGTGCTGTCGAGAAGCGCAATCACAAAGTCCGTGATGTTCGCATCGCCGGAATTACAAGCCGATGCGAATGACAGGCGATTCATAACAATTGCGATATCGCGTCCATCGATTAATCCATTTCGATCGCCGTCAAAAACGCACAGGTCGATTTCGCTGGCAGCGGACGCATCAAGCAGACGGCCAACAAATCGAGCGAGTGAACTGAGATTGGGCTGACAGGTATCGATAATTAGGTCGGCATCGCAGTCGTTCGATAACGTGGCAAGGTCAACGAAAACAGCTGCACCGCTGCTAGGTGCGAATTCGGAGTAGCCCGGAGTGCCGATCAGCAGATCGTTACCGGATTTGGAAACGAAATAGCTAAAGCCGCCACCCGTCACCTCTCGTTGAGGGATCTTTGCCGTTTGTATCCAGTTAGCCTCAAGTCGTTCGTGAATGTGAATGACGCCATGGTCGTACACGGGTAAATCGGCAGAGCTGGACGTGATGATCAACTGGGAGCCATCGAAGAGGAGCGACTGGCCCATTCTGTTGTTTGTCGCAGGCGCGAAAGGACGAATAGTCTCCGTCAGCCCCCAAGCAGAACCGTCATACTCAAAAATCTCAACCAATCCACCATATTCGGCGAATCGACTGCTAATGGGGGCGCTGATGGCTGCGTAGTTCTCATTTACAGCCACTGCTAAGCCGTAACTGTCATCGACATCCGAGAAACGATTTGTCTGAGACCATGCACCATCATGAAACTCAAATACGTATGCAGCACCGATCTGGACGTCCGTCCCTTCGTTCATGAATTCATACGGAGATCCGACCACCAATCGATTGTTACTTACCGCGATGGATTTTCCGAATCTGGTCGGACTCGTTTCGGTAGTGGGTAACAGCTTGGTTGTTTCTTGCCATAGTCCATCGATATTTTCGAACACATAAACCCCGTTGTTTGTGCTAAACAATGAACCCGAAGCCGCAATAACCAGATGTTGTCCATCAATGGCGATCGCTGAACCGAATCCAGCCGCACTGGTGGGATCAGAAGCAAGCAGTTTTTGACGCTCAATCCACTGCCCGGCAACATCTTCAAACACATACACGGCTCCGCGTCTAGCTACGCCATCGAGTTCGGATTCGTGCCAGGCACCTACAAAAATAAACGGCTCGCTTATTGCGACACTGCTGCCGAATTCTTCATTAAAACTACCATCGGAGGCTTCAATCGTGGTTACTTCCGACCAATCGCCATCCGTTCTGGCAAAGATGGCGGCGGCACCCTCATCGTTGAATTCTCCCGTGCGATCGGGAATACCGAGCACGGCGAGATCGCCATCGACGACCACTGATGTGCCCGCATACTCGAAAGCACTTGGGTTCGAGACGGTGATGCGATGACCACGAATCGGTACTGAATTGGCAAGCTCGCAACTGTCTGGTATCTCATTCTGGTTGCAGTCTTGTTCCATGCCGCTAGCAAAGTCGCACTCATCCGGAATTCCGTTTCGATTGCAGTCCTCGCTTTCTCCACGTGTGATCTCGCATTCATCGTAGATGCCGTTTGCGTTGCAATCGTCTCTACAGTCGTCGAGGCGGAAATCGGCGTTACAAGACGAGGCCTCTGTGCGTCTTTCGAAGACGTAAATTCCCGGGTGAATGAGCACTTCATCTCCGGCAAATGCCAAGGCACGCCCGAAGCCACTTTCAAAATATTGCCGGTAAACGTGACGCTGGTGCCATCCATTCGATCCTTTTTCGAAGTAGAACACGGCGGGGTAGTCGGTTCCTTCATCGTAAATCTCAGGTGCGGCAAGAATCGCATCGCCGTCGAGCGCAATGGTCGTGCCGATCGATCCGACACGGGGCGTCGATTGCATTAGAGTATCGAACATCCAGTTCGCACCATCGAAGTCGTACACGTGAATGCCACCAGCGTAGTAGGTGTCGCCAAAACTCACATTTTCCCCGATTGCGAGTCGAGCTTGATTCATCGCGACAGTCTTCAGTCTGCGATGTTGCCCAATCGTTGCCGGCGGTGTGACCATTGTTTGCCACATCCAATTATCGCCATCCCATTCATAGAGATACAAGGAGGAGAAGCGCGTCATACTCCCGGATGTCGGCCCGTTCAATACGGCAAGTCGATTGCCGTGAAGCGCGATGTCGCTACCAAAATGACTGTCGCTATTGATGATGGGTTCGACGAGGGTTTGCGTTAGTTGCCATTGACCGTCGATTTTTCGATAGACATAAACAACGCCTGCGTCATCGTAAGAGGAGTGATCCTTCTGAGGGCAAGCAACCAGTACGGACTCGTCATGAATCTCGATAGCTCGGCCAAAGTAGTCATAATCCGATGGTTCCGGTGGCCTCAAGAAGGCGGATTGGGTCCAATTACCGTCGTTGTCGCTTTCGAAGATCCATACGTGACCGGCGTCATCCGCGCCCCAATCATCCGCGTCCCATCGCCCTAAAACAGCGATTGTCCCGTTTAAACTGGCTGCGTTAAAAGTCTGTGTAAAACCATAGATGCTGTCGACTCCGAGTTTGGCAACCTGTTCCCAGCCTCCCGAACCCCGTTCGAAAATATGGCCGTTCCCCAAGATAGCCTGATCGCCATCGACAGTGATAAGAGCGTTCAAATAATTGGGAACTTCGTTGGTCGAACCCGAAACTAACTGCTTTACCCGCGGGAACTCGCACGCATCAATAATGCCGTTCGCATTGCAGTCTTCGACCGAGGGGTCGACATCGTCAAAAATCTGGTTCAGATTGCAATCGCGACAGGAAAAATTCGTGGCGGTGCAGGACAGTCGCTGACATCGGTCCCTGATGCCGTCACCGTCGGTATCGGTGAAGCCAAATTCACAATAGTCAATCTGATAGTTGCCGTCGCAATCAACGCAATCGTAATCGCCGTTGCAATTGATCGTGTCGCAGTAGTCATTGATGCCGTTCTGGTTACAGTCGCGCCAGTTGTTTTCGCAGGAATCGATAAGGCCGTTGTTATTACAGTCACTGCAATCGAATGCATTATCGACGCAATCTGCGATATCACACTCGTCCGGAATACCGTTGTAATTGCAGTCATTCAGGCCCAACTCGCAGGCATCAACGATACCGTTTGCGTTACAATCGAGTGCCGCCAGATCGCAACTATCGGGGATGCCATTCCAATCGCAATCAGTCAACGTCATACTTGTCTGGTAGAAAAAAGCGGGTTGGTCGTTATGCTCGTCACTGATACCTGCGACAACCGTGCCTTGACCGATCGCCAGACTCACTCCTAATTCTGTATCTTGAGATGAGACTGGCGGACCTCTACGCAGCCGGTGCCTACGTTGCCATTGGCCGCCGGTCAACTGAAAAATTTGCACTGAACTGCGTGATGGAATGATCGAGGATGCGGCGACGGCAATCAGATCACCATCAATTGCGACGCCACCGCCGAAACGCTGGTTGTCAGTAGCGGTATCCAATGGAAATAATGTCGAGTGAAAGACCCATAGCCCGTCCACCCTACGAAACACCCTCGCCGCACCTTTCTGCGAGAAGGAACCAAATGTGTTGTCCTTTCGTGCACCAACAACCATCCAATCCGAATCGACTGCGATATCGAATCCAAATTCCTCTGATCGACTAAAGCCGACACCTGTATATTTCTGCAACTCGATCCAATTGCCGCCGTTTTCCTCGAAGACATAGATCGCACCGAAGAATGCCTCGGGGGCACCTATCATCACCTGGTTGTCACTAATCGCGACGGCATGACCGAATAAATCACCTTCCTCAAGATACTCGGGTGCCAATTCGGCCGCGAGTTCCCACATGCCGTCCAGAAGGCGGTAGATCATCACTCTTCCGGCGTCGATCGCAACTTGGTCATTCTCTGGTAAGCCCAACACGAGCGTGTCCAAGCTTACGGCAAGGTCGATTCGCGCTCCTGAATTACTTGCCTGTATAAATTGGGTGAATACCCATGTGCCATTTTCTTTTCGAAAGCAATGCACACCGTTAGAACCACCCACAATGAGATGCGAACCGCTCAGTGCGATACTACGCCCAAATCTTTGATATTGAGTGCCGTATTCCGGGTGCAATCGCGTGGTGGGAATCCAGTCTTCACCTACGCGCTCCAGAAATTGTACGGTGCCGGATTCCGGGCTTAGTTCGGAGTAATATGGAATGCCGACGACCATCGTATCGCCGTCGATATCAACGGAAGAATCGATCCTGCCGGGCGCGTAGTAATCATCAATTTGGAGTGAGGTTAATATGGACGGAACATCGCACTCGTCAGGAATAAGATTGCCGTTGCAATCGACGCTGAACTCACCATTGCCATCCGGATCTGCCGGGTCGAGATCCTGAACATCTGGCACACCGTTATTGTTGCAATCCTGTCCCTCTGCTCTTTCCAGAGAACCACAGGACCACATCGTGAAAACAAGAAGCATAATCGCTCGTGCAATGGAACCGCGATGATACAAATTCATGGTCGATCGACTTCCTTCTCATATCAAAATTATCTCTGGTTGAAAATTCGACCGACGTAAATTTTAACCGAATTCGGGTGTGAATGGGAGCAGGATCGCACCATGGTCATTAGACAACTGATTTGGGGGGATTCAGAACGATTTTTGAGCCCTTTATGCGAGTTATCTAATGCCGAGGCTCTAAGGACGACTACGTCCAAACGAATACTGCGTCGATTTGAGATGGCCTAGTATGCTTTTCGCTGTCGCGCCGACGGAATATTCAACTGACCACGATATTTTGCGACCGTACGGCGTGCGACTTTGGTGCCGTCGGCGCTGAGTTGCTTGGCGATGGCGTCGTCGGAGAGCGGGTTGTTCTTATCTTCTTCGTCGACGATTTGCTGCACCTTGGCCTTAATGCTGTCCCAACTGATTTCCTCACCGCTGGCGTCGGTCGTGCCGCCGGTGAAGAACATGCGCATCGGATGAATGCCGCGCGGCGACTGAATGTACTTCCCATCGACGGTGCGGCTGATGGTCGATGGGTCGCACTCAAACTCTTCCGCGACGTCGGACATGCGAAGAACTTTGAGGAACTGTGGCCCGTAGTCGAAGAAGTCACGCTGGCGGTCGACAATGAGCTTGGCCAGTTGCAATACGCGTTCGCGCCGAAATTGAATCGCATCGATGATGGCACCGGCAGATTCCAGGCGCTGGCGGAGAAAATCGCGCGCCGACTTATCCTGCATTTTGTCTTTGAGCATGTCGCGATATTGCGACGAAATGCGCAAGCGCGGGATACTGCCGCGCGCCATCCGCACCGTGTAGCCATCGGTCGCGTCTTCTTCGATAATCACATCGGGTGAAATGCGCGGCGCATCGGCACCGCCAACAGCATGACCGGGATGCTGACGCAGTCGACCGATGACGCGTAGCGCGTCTTTAATCTCGTCGATCTCGCGACCGGTCTTTTTTGACACTTGCGGGAACATGTTCTTGCCGAGTTCAATCAAATGATGCTCGACCAGTTCTTCGCAGAGCGGATCGTGTTCTTCGCCGGCGCGCAATTGAATCAGCAGCGTTTCGGTTAGGTCGCGCGCCCCGACGCCTAATGGCTCCAAGGTTTGTACTTTATCGAGCGCCTCTTCGAGTACGGCTCGATCGATGGGCGGGTTGCGCGACAACGCAATCTCGTCCATGAGCAACTCGCGCTGCTCATCGGTGCGTTTGATAATCAAAGGTCGTAATTCGGCAGCGCTGTTACCGTTGCCATTGGTCGAAGGCGGATGCACTTCGCTTTCGCGCCGTAGGTAGCCGTCTTCATCGAGCCACTCAATGATGACCTCACCAGCGGCAGAGACTTCGGGCGTCAGTTCGAGCAGGTGCCATTGGCCGATCAGATGTTCGGTTAGGTTTTCGCCGCGACTGGCCGTGTTGGCCATGGCGTCCATCTTGGCATCGCGCTCGCCGCTCGCGACGCGACCACTGCCGTAGGCAAGATCGCCGGCGTCGAATTCCAGATCGCGCGCCATCTGGTCCAGCCGTTCGAAGCTGTCGGCGGCGTCCTGATCCTGCTCGTTGGTGGTGGCGTTTTCGGTGGGTTCCTGATCGCGATCGGTCGTGATGCCGCCGGCCTCTTCGAGCACCGGGTTCGCCATCAGTTCTTCCTGCACGCGGGCTTCGAGGGCCAATAACGGTAGCTGCAAAATCTCCATCGACTGAATTAGCTGCGGCGTAAGCCGTTGCTCCAGCTTCATCTGCTGGCTGGGAACCATCGAGAGATATTGCGCCATCGTGGCTGTTGCCCTCCGTTGCGGCGGTCGTTTGCGAGGCCATCGCTGCCGCAGTCTTCATCGGCACGCGGCGACGCTGATACCATTATACCTTACGACGGACAAATTATGCGGACGGACGCCAATTTCGGCATGAATTTTGCAGGAAGTTTTCGGAGGTGGGGGCCTCAGGCCACGGTAGGGGCCCAATGGATACCCGCCGCAAATACGCTCTGTGTAGCAGGGAAAGGGCTAGGTTGTGGTTTGCCTTCGGTGACGACGCTTTTTTTGCACAGCGGCGTTTGCATTAGTCGCGGGCTCGTCGATCGATTGTTCGCCCAATCCAGCCCATGGTATGTGTGATTGGCTGCTTTTTCGAGTCGCGGTAGTCGGACTTAGGATTGCCGCACTCCGGGCAGATTTGGGTTGAATTACCGATGCAAAGGTAGCCGCAGGTTTGACATTGATTCGGGCCAAAGCGTCGGACGCGCGTCAACATGCTAGTGAAAAATAGAAGCAGAGATGAAACACCGATGGCGTTTAGATACAAAATCTTTCCATCGTATGCGACCCTCGTATCAACGTCGTGCAATGAGACAACTGGAAACTCAAGCGGAGGCATGCCATATCCCATGTTTACTCGCCAGTCGCCCCAATAGATTCCGCTGTCGCAGAAGAATACTTCAAAACCATTAGAGCTGAGGCATACAAAACGTACATTGCCAGCGATGCATAGGACTGACGCCGTACAGAGTGCCGCGAACGAAGAAAGTTGCGTGAATTTCAAGATTGCGCGCGTCATGATCCGTCACCCGTGCATTCAATCGCGCAGCACCGGCAATTCCAACCGCGTCGGATATTCATTCGACCGATACACCCGATGCGTGGCCTTCACGAAATCGCTCTCGGTGGCTTCGAAGATGTTCGGCACGTACCGCTGCGGGTTGATATCCACCAACGGAAACCACGTGCTTTGAATCTGAATCATCAATCGATGGCCGGGCTTGAAGGTATGCAGAACATCTTGCAGCGGTAGCTTGACGAGCGTTGGTTCATTCGGCGTAAAAGGCTCGGGCTGAGAATGGCTGTTGCGAAAGCGACCGCGAATGACTTCACTGCGCACCATCATTTGATAGCCGCCCAAGGGTTGGCGTTTGGGCCAGTCGCCGCGCTCTTGAGCGGGCGTGGGCGTGTCGTCGGGTAAGACGTCGATGAGTTTTACCACCCAATCGGCGGCCGATTCGGATGTGCTCACCCACAAATGTGCCGTCATCGGTCCGGCGATGGTCAGCGCTTCGGTCAACGGTTCGGTTTGAAACGTCAACACATCGGGACGACGACTGGCGAAGCGCTGGTCTTCGTTCATATAGGTGCGTGGCATGCGGAACGTGATGCGCTCGGTGAACGGTACCGGGTGTTCCGGATCGCTTAGGAATTCGTCGTGTGCGTTGTTATTACCCGTCGGTGGAGAGTTCAATTTCAATCGACCCTCGGCAGCCGTATAGATGGATTGCGAGCGCGCAGTTGCAGGCGGCCAATCATCAAATTTGTGCCACGTGTTGCTGCCCGTGTCGAACATGATGGCCTCTGCCAATTGCGGCGCAGGGGCGTCCTTTAGATGGTGTTCGAAGAACGGCAATTCGATGTCTTTTTGGTAGTAGGCGCTCGTTTTGGAGCCGTAGTCAATATCGCCCAAGCGATCGCCGTCGGTGCGCGACCAACCGCCATGCACCCACGGCCCAATTACCAAAGCATTGTTGACGTTCGGATTCTTCGCTTCCGCCGATTGGTAAATCATCAGCGGTCCATACAAATCTTCCGCGTCATACCAACCGCCGACCGTCATCACGGCTGGCGCGACGTTGTTCAGATGCGGCAAGATGTTGCGGGCTTGCCAGTAGGCGTCGTAGGTCGGATGTTCGACCATCGCATTCCATAGCGGATTGTTTGGCAGATATTGCGATTTGATATTACGCAATGGGCCGACACTTTGATAAAACTGATAGCCGTCGGGGGCGGTTACCGACAGCCCCCGAAAGTGCGATTCGGTAAGCGCCTCGCGCTCATGACCAAATACGGCTAAGAATGGAAACGCGTGCGCTAAAAAGAATGCGCCGTGATGATGGAAGTCGTCGTACCACCAATCGGCGATTGGCGCTTGTGGTGAAACGGCGCGCAAAGCCGGATGGGCGTCGATCATGCCCGCCGCCGCATAGAAGCCGGGATAAGAAATGCCCCATTGGCCCACGCGACCATTGTTATTGGGAACGTTGTTGATAAGCCATTCGATGGTGTCGTACGTATCGCTCGACTCGTCGACATCGTTGGGGCCGCGTTTGCTTACGACATGCGCGCGCATGTTCTCAAAGCGGCCCTCGGACATATGTGTTCCGCGCACGTCTTGCTTAACGAATATGTAGCCTCGTTCGGTTAGCAACGGGTTGAGCCCCAGCCGCGCGGGATAGGCGTCTTTCCCATACGGTCGGCAACCGTAGGGCGTGCGCATCATGAGAATGGGATATGTTTGTGACGTATCGCGCGGGGTAAAAACGGCGGTGTGCAACTTCGCACCGTCGCGCATCGGCACGCGATACTCGGCCTTGCGGTAGTGCTGCCGGATATACGCCTCGCCCTCGGGCTGGCTGCAACCTGCACCCATGCCCAGCAGGGCTATGACGACGAATGCTGTATTTTGAACGGCGCGATGAACTCGGCTCATTGCTTTGATGCTCCGTAGTGTTGTTGGAGGCAGTGTAGGCCTCTCACGCCAGTCGGCAACCGCCGGGCGGCTTAACGCCTTGCGGTCGATCGCTGCAAAACCAATCCAATCGTTAGCAACAGGAGAATAATCATACCCGCGACCTCCACGGGATCGAACGGAATCCCACGCCTGTTCCTGCCGCGCTGCGACAATCGACAAATCGCGCTGACGGTCGTATCGTTCCGGCTCACAATGGAAGAACGGCGTGGCGACCGGCGACTCGTTTACAAACCTGCATGCCGTTTGTAATCACGCGCAAGCAAATCAGAGCCGCGCCCGTCAGGAAGCGGTGGGCGTTAGAAAAGAGGGACCGTTCAGCATGGCGCGCGGACCTAATGCATCCGGCAAATAGACAGAGCCGCGCCCGTCAGGAAGAGGTGGGTGCAATAGAAAAAGAATCGGCTCGGCAAGACACGCGATAAGTAAGTATCGAATCCAAGGTTCATGAATATCGGCGAATTACGTAAAGGCGATTGGCAACGCGAATATCCATTTGCGTCACGGTACTTCCAGCGGCCCACCGGGCGCATGCATTACGTCGACGAAGGCGCCGGCGCGCCGATTGTGATGGTGCATGGCAATCCGACCTGGTCGTTCTATTACCGTGCATTGATCAACGCGTTTCGCGATTCGTTTCGTTGCGTCGCGATGGACCACATAGGCTGCGGCCTCTCGGATCGTCCAACTACAGAAGCATACGATTATCAGCTTCGCAGCCGCATCGACGATCTCGAAGCGCTGCTCGATCATTTGGGATTTCACGACAACGTCACGCTGGTCGTACACGACTGGGGCGGCATGATTGGTTTGGGCGCGGCGCTGAGGAAGCCCGAGCGCATCGCGCGTTACGTGATTCTCAACACGGCGGCGTTCTTGTTACCGCCGGGCGTGCCATTCCCGTGGCAGCTTGAGATTTGCCGACGCGATTCGGCGCTGGTACGCACCTTGGTACGCAGTTGCAATTTGTTCTGCTGGGGCGCGACGATCGGCGGCACGGGTAAGGGCCTGAGCAAGGTCGCGCGACAGGGCCTGATGGCACCCTACGATTCATACGCGAATCGACTGGCCGTACATGAGTTTGTAAAAGATATTCCCTTGAAGCCCGATCATCCGAGTTACGAGACGGCGTTGGAAGTCGATAAGGGCTTGGTGGAAACCGTGGGTGGTAAGCCGATGCAAATTTGCTGGGGCCTGCAGGACTTTGTGTTTGACGAGTTGTTCCTTGCCGAATGGCAACGACGTTTTCCGCATGCAACGGTCGAACCCTATTCCGATGCGGGACATTATGTCTTGGAAGACGTACCGCAGCGGATTATCGATGCGATGAGGGAGATGTTGAGAACAACTTAGTTTGTGTAACGACCGATGGTTTGTTGCGTGCAATGGAAGGCAAACATCCACCGGCTATTGGCCAACGCCACCGTTGAGCCTTCACTTAGAATTGCAAACTACTCCAGCCGATCGATACGATTTCCCAAGCCCCAAGCCCCAAGTCCCTAGTCACGTGCCACATGCCATGTGCCCCCCAATCCACAAAGCTCAAATTTTGAACATCCATTAGCCCATCTTGAGTTCTGAAGTTCAAATTTCGATTCGCAAGTCTTGAGTTCTAAATCTCGAATCTCAAATCTCAAATGCCGAATTCCGAATTCCAGATTTCAAATCACAAATCACAAATCACAAGTCTATTGTTCTCGATATGCATGGATCAAAACTCAACCCTCAATCCCATTCCCGCGCGGTTTCTCCAACAAATACCATAACGCCGAGTTCACAAAGGCTCGATCGCGCGTTAAGCCCATATGATCGCCCGACAAAAATGTCACGCCCGTCCAGGATAAGGGTGATAACAATCGCGGATAGTCCACGCCTTCGCGTTCGTCCATCAGCGCGCTGGAACGCAATACGACTTTATCACCGGGGCCGGTGTCCACAACTTTTAATCTGGTATCGTGCGGCGTCATCATGACCTGTCGCGGCGTGGGGTAGCGATCGCCCGCGAATAGATACACGCTCACGTCACCTTGGATGTCCGTCGCCGAATCGATGGACTTATGAAATGCTTTGGCGCGATCCAGGCATTTCGTTAAGTGTTCGATGCCGTGCTTGCGCCGCGCCTGCGGTGAGCTTTCCTCTGGCAGCAGTATCTTCAATCGTTCGTAGGCGTTCTTGCTGCCCAGACCCCAACCGTACTCAACCCATGCGTCAGGATCGTACAGACCGTCGAACACATCGCCGGTTGTGGATAAGACTGCCGGTGCGTGTCGCACGCGCGGCATCAGTTGGTAAATCGCCGGCAGCGTGCCGAGTACGGCGGCGTCGTACGTCGGTGTGGCGGGACTGGCCTTCAATCCTTCAAGCATGACTTTGATGGCGTTCATGCTGCCGGCGTTGGGCGTGCCGCAGAAAATTGCGTGGTCGGTGGCGGCCGCGCCGGCCCATGTCAGCGGCGGTGCAGAACCGTCGGGTCGTAAGATTTCGCCACCGTAGCGTAGGTAATAACGGAGCAGCAAGCCGCCCATCGAATGCGTCACGATGTCGACCTTCACGTCTTCGTTATCACCGCGCTCTTCCGCGACAAACTCTCGCACCGTATCGATGAAGTCCGACAGATGCGCCGCGTTCTGATCGAGACTTACGCGCCAGTCGTAAGGGAACTCAAAGCACGTGCCGATGGCCTGCGCGCCGTAGTCGAGGTCTTTTTTGCCGAGTTTTTGTAGTGGGTCGAGATAACCACCCACGCCCAACATCTTGAGAATCGGCGCATACGTGCTCATGCACATCTTGATACCGCCGAAGCGCAATTCCAACGAACGCAAGACGCCGTCGGGGCGCAGCATCGGTTCGACTTCCCACAAACCCTTGCCCGGTACCACCGGGTGACAAATCAGCCGCGCTTCGTCGCCGACGTCCTGTTTGGCAAAGCCCGCCTTCTGGCCGCCCCAGTAGCAATGGCCGGTGCTCGGATGGCTAAGTCGGCTGCCCATCACACCCGGAATCACGACTACTGGGTTGCGCGATTCCAATCCCTGCCGGGCCGCACGGCTGTATAACTCAAATGGTTCGAATAGTTTGCGTCGCCAAAGTGCCAAGGCGGTATCTCCAATACTGGCGGTGTTGCATCGCCGCGTATCATACCCGAGTTGCCGACTGCCGCCCGCGCAAGAAAAAAGCCGCTCCAGCCGAAGCGGCGGGCGGCTCTTGGACCTTCGTTGCAACGAGGATTACCCAGTCTTAGTCGTCAAACAAATCTTCAAAATCGTCAAAGTCATCAAAATCATCGTCGTCGAAATCATCGAAGTCGTCGTCGTCAAAGTCGTCGAAATCGTCATCATCGAAGTCATCAAAGTCGAAATCGTCGAAGTCGAGATCGTCCAGAAGATCGGTTAATTCTTCTAGCGTGTCGCAGCCCGTGGTAAATGTCAGTGGGGCTGCTAACAGCATGAACGACAACAACATCGCAAACAGGCGGCTCAAACTACTCTTGCGAAACATAAAGCACCTCATCACTCGAAGTTCCTAGAAAAATGGCACGAATGCGGAATCGTAGCGCCGCATCGTGCCGTTCTCTATGTCGTAAACGAAGATTTATCCCACGTTAGCGTCGCGTGCGCCGGTGCCAGCGTTGCCGACGCATCAGCAGAATACCGACGGGCATCGCCGTAAGGGCTAATACACCCACGCCGCCGCAGCTTTGCAGGGCCGACATCAGGGCCGCTACCGCATCGCCGTCGATGAAAAACACCGGTCCCTCTTCGACGAAGCCGATGTCGTCAATAGGGAAGGGTTCAACCGGGAACGGACCGCCGTAGAAGTAGCCGCATTCATCAACGTTTTCCATTTCTTCGTCATTGAAGAATACGGCCATGCCGGACATGGTCGGGGCATCGCGATCGTCGATGTTGACGGTTTGCAAGCCGATGTCGGATAACGCAAATACGCGGTCACCGATAACGCCCACGCGGCTGACTTCGCCCACGTGTTCGAAGTTGCCACGGCGCGTGAGGCCATCATCGCTGAAGTCGACCAGTTGCACGCCGTTGGTGCAGCGCGAATCCGCGAGCAATAACTGAGCCGTCGTCGCGCCGTCGCCCGGGTTGCTAGCGCCCGATGAAGGTGGCGGGGCTTGCTCGTCGCGATCGAAGTCATCTTCAAAACCAAACCCGTCATCTTCGATCACATCATAATCGTAATGATGATAGGGCATCACGATCAGGCCGAGTTCATCGATGATTTTGAACGCCTTTTCATCATACGTCGCGTTCGACGATGTGTACGACCCGGGCGGGCCCAGAATCACGCGACTCAGTTGTGTCGGCAGCGTCGGGTCAGAAACGTCGTAGTACGCAACCGCCGGACGGCTACCGTCGGTATCGTCAATGCCGACGGCAATCAAGCGTTCGCCACGTGGTTCGATATGCGTGGACCAACCGGGCACTTCCAATTCGCCGGCGACCTTGGGGTTGGCCGCATCAGTCAAGTCAAACACAAACAGCGGATCAATTCGCAAAAACGTAACCGCGTAACCGCGCACACCATCGAAGCGCACGGCCTCCAACGACTCGTTTTCCTTCACCAAGACTTCAGCCAGTGGCTTCACATCATCCAAGTCCGTTAGGTCGTAGGTGAACAAGCGCACCTGTTGAAAGCCGAAACCCCACGACTCGGTCACGATACGGAACGCGCCGTCGAAGGTATCCATATAGAAGCGATTGCGAATGTTGCCGGGCACGGTAAAGGCATCGCGCAGGGCGATGGCACCACCGGCGTCGGAGATATCAACGATTTGCACATCGGTCGATTCTTCATTGCTGTTGAAATCGTAGCTATACGCGGCGGCGTAGATGGCGCTGTTAGTGGCGTGCAGATGTAGCCCGTCGCCGGGAATATTCAGCCGGTCGATCGGTTGCGGATTGGCGGGGTCGGCGACATTGATCGACGCGACAAAGCCCTGATCTTCCTGCTCGCTACCGGGGGCGTAGTAACCGTAGTAGCGATTGACGTTGGTGCCGATCACATAGATGACATCGCCGACGCGGCGACTTTCGTTGGCGTAGCCGACGAGATTGATCTTCCCTTGCTCTTGCGGGTTGGTGCGATCGCTCAGGTCGATCACGGCGAGGCGACTACCATCGAATTCGGGCGGGGCGATACCACCGGGGGCAATGGCGACGTCAGCAATCAGCGGCTCGGCAATGCCGGGCCCATCAATAGCAGGTAAGTCAACTCCCCCGCCGAAGCCGTAGTAGTATGAATCGGCGCTCGTGATGACAAAGGCACGGTCACCCACGATGTAAAGCTCAACGCCGCGGCCCCCCATATCGAGTTGGCCGATGACTTCGGGCTTATCGGGATCGGTAACGTCGATGACGAGCAAGCCCTTGAACGGGTTTAATGCGTACATCGTGTTGTCGACGATTTTGATGACGTCGGCTTCTTCGATATCGCGCAAAACGTCGTTGGCGCCGCCATCGGCTGCATCATCGGCGGCGAATTCGCCCGCGCCTGCAGCATCGCCAGCCAGCGGCGCAAACGGTGCCGGGTTGGCCGAGGGCGGACCGCCGACCTGTTCGTTATCGAACTGCGTGCTGCCGACGAGATTGGATTGCATGCCCGGGTCGCAAGCCGTGCTAGTGAGTAGGCTCAAAATTAATGTGATAGTGAGAAGTAGAGCGGTCGGGCCAACAGCAAAGTAACGGGGCATCATTCGAACTCCGGCAATGCGATGAACGTTATAAGTTTGGTTGTCGAGGCGGCGCGCACCGGGTGCGCCATCCTTTGCGCAGCAAAGGGTGTGGTATTGCGTGGCGTAGCGCATTTTGGGCGTAGTGGGGCAAGCAGATTTTCGGGGGCTGAGCATGAAGGGTTCCTTCTTGGCCGGGCGAGGCGAGACCGACAGGGGCGGATTGCGAGGTGAGGGTGCCGCCTGCGCCGGTTGAACACTGAATGATTATACACCGCCCCCTAGTGTCTGGGAAAGGGGCGGTTGAGAGAAGATTTAACGGGCTAAACGGGTTTACCGGGTGTTAACATTGGGTGAACGATCTTAAAGGTGCGACGGCAATCGGGTAGGTCGGGTCATCGACCCGACGCGGTTGGGTGGAAAGGAGAAGTGTCTTGAGCGTGTTGGAAATCAAAGAAGGGCGGCTACATATCTTCGGTCATCACATTCCCACCTCCGCACCGGTGTTCGATGGTGTGTCTCACGAGGGCTTTTTCGTTGTCTGTCTGGACCCAAAAGCGATGACCGATTTTCATCGCAACGTTTACGCCTATAACGGCATCGGGCGGTTGCAATGGCAGATCGATTTTTCTCCGTTCGTGCCACATGAGCCGCCCTCTGCCGATTGTTATACGTCAGTGGGCGTTATCAGCGTTGGCATTCTTTACGCTGGTCATTTTGGAGGCTATTCGGTGACAGTTGACGTTCAAACTGGTGTGACAACCGGTTCAACATTTACAAAGTAGGAATCTTTTTTCACCATGCAACGCAATCTTTGGATATACGACGAAATCTACTGCGCCCGCTGCGGCGTGCATGTGCCGGTGTTTCGCGATTTGGCACCACCGGAGCAGGCGGTAATAGATGACCTGCTAAAGCCAATCAAGGTCATAAGGGGTGATCGAGCCATAGCCCGTCTGACTGGCTTGTCTTTGCGACAGGCGCAGACATGGGCTGAGCACCGCAACTGCGTGCATGAAACCAAAGGGAAACTGAATTCGTCACCGTGCCCGGCTTGTCAGCGCTGGTTGAGGTCGCCGACAGCGCAGCAATGTCTGCATTGCGGTGCCAAATGGCATGGTCGAGGTCCACAGGATTTCGTCGCACCGCCGGACGGGTTGCGCGAGCCTTGCAATGAGAACTCCGCCGAGTATCTGGTGGACGAACTCTACCGCGCGTTTGGTGCGCGCGATGACGTACGCTTGCGCGAACTGCTAGACCCCCAAGTCGTCTGGATTCAAAACGACGGGTTCCCCGGTGGCGGTGGCGAACGCCGCGGTGTGGATGCCGTCTTTGAAGAAGTCTTCGGTAAATTTCGACGCGAGTGGAGCGCCTGGTCGGTTGATATTGGTAAGACCAAGTTAATCACGGACGGGCGCGTGATGGTTGAAGGGCACTATCACGGTACGCACGGTCGTACGGGCAAATCGATGACGGCCGCGTTTATTCACATCTATTCGGTCGCGGACGGTCGCATTACGAGGTTTCAACAATACACCGACACGCGGGCGATTGGGCTGGCGATGGAGTAGTTGGAAAGCGCCCGACTCAAGCGATCTGCTCAAGTGTCTTGTTTGCCAGAAACTCCGTGCATATCCACAGCTTACCGTGCCATGGATCGGCGACCTGTTGTATGCAACGCAGCACCGAATCTAGGGAAAGCCCACCCAGCCCCGCACCAATCGCCGGCATGGCGATACGATTGATGGCCAATTCGTCGGCCAGTGTAATCATGGTCGCGACGGAGTTTTCGATGTTCGTAAATGTCGCTTTGGTACGCCAATGCGTCTGCGTTCCCAAATTAAATATGTTGTAATCCGAATCCGACCATAGAAAGACGTCACCGGGTTTGAATTTACCTTCCTTACAGCGTTGATGGTAGGCCTCATACATCGCGGGCCAGCGGCGTTTGAATTCGACGGCAATGCCTTTACCCATTGCGCCAGCACAATTGCACCCATGGGCCAACGCGCGAATGTTGGATTCGAATAGATCCCCGCGCGCGCAGACTGTTGCCATATCAAAACTCCTTCCAACCGCTGTGGGCCGGATTAAGACTGCGTGATACTCGGGATCAATTATAAATCACGATCCAAACATTGATCGCCGTCGCCAAAATCAACCAACAGGCATAAGGCACCAACATAAACCCGGCGGCGGGGCGTAGGTGAGCGTAGAGAATTACCATCACGATGACGACGGCATCCAGCACCAATATCTCCACCAACGCCCAAAACGGCTGGTGCAACGTAAAGAACAGCAGCGACCAACCGACGTTCAGCATCAGCTGCACGCCGTACCAAACTAAAGCCGTCTTGGCTACACGACCGCAGCGCGCGATTTGCCAGGTGGCAAAGGCGAGCAGTACGAAGATGACCGTCCAAACGGGTGAAAAGACCCAGCCCGGCGGTTGAAACCAGGGCTTTTTCAGTTCGTCGTACCACGGTCCAAAGCCGAGGGACGTGAGCCAACCGCCAAGGCCCAGTGTGAGGATTGAGAGGAAGGCGAAGAAGGCAAGCAGGTCGAGCCGGCGCGCCGGTCGATCAGTGGTCGATGCGGCGGTGTTCAGTGTGGTGGTGCTCATGATTTGATTCTAGCATGACCGATGGGGCGGCGGGGTGGTTGATCTCGCGAACCGCGCAAACGCGCGCAAACGTGCGCAAATTGGTGGTGCGGGCTGTGGTGTGGCGTGTACGCATCAATTAAGGGGCCTGCTCGGCGCGCCTGGTGGGTTGGGGGCTTAGAGGTTGGCGGCATCTGATTGGGGGGCGTGACGGGTCCCACGGGTCAGCTTGCTGCCCGTGCAGCGAGCGCAGAGGGAGTTGTTTTTTTCAGGGACAGGCTCGACCGTATCGACGTTATTGATTCGGCAACGGGCATTCATTGCCTGTGTGCCGATGCACAATCATTGTTTTACTTATGAGCGACGGACCGCCCCAGTGTCTCGACAGGAGTGAATTTTTTCCGGGTGTTATGGGTGGCGCTCATCGGTACGCCGAGGTTGAGGGACGCGATAATTCGCATCGACGCGGCAGCGGAATCTTGACGCCACGTGGGAGCACCCACATGGTTCAATCGCCAGTGAATGTGACAAGAGCAACTATCCGGCCCATCATGATCGATTCACTTAGCTGTGCCCTGCGCCCGTTAGCACTGGCAGCAAGCTGACCAGTGGCACCCGGCGACTATCGACGGTCGGTTGACTACAACCCACCCTACGCAAGCAAAACCCTCACCCCGGCCCTCTCCCCCTTCGAGAGAGTGGGAGTAGACGCCGTCGCAATCACTTCCCCGCATCCAACCTTTCCAACTCACCCTTCACCATCTCCTTCACCCGCGCGGCGGCGGTGCTGGGGGCGATTTTGTCGATGTCGTCGCCGGCGCGGCGCTTGAGTTCGACGATGCCGTCGGCGAGGCCTTTGCGGCCGATGGTGACGCGGACCGGGATGCCGATTAGGTCGGCGTCTTTGAACTTGAAGCCGGCGCGTTCGTCGCGGTCGTCTAGCAATACATCGATGCCCGCCGCTTCCAGTTCGTCGTGTAACGCGCGGGCGGTGTTCATCACGTCTTCTTCTTTGGGATCGAGCGCGAGGATGAGCACTTGGAACGGGGCGATCGCCATGGGCCAGATGATGCCGCCGTCGTCGTGATGGGCTTCGATGGCGCTGGCCATGATGCGGTTGAGGCCGATGCCGTAACAACCCATGATCAGCGGCTTTGCTTTTCCGTTTTTGTCTAAATAGGTGGCCTTCATCGATTCAGAATACTTGGTGCCGAGCTTGAAGACGTGGCCGACCTCGATGCTTTTGCGCAAACGAATTGCCGCGCCGCTGCCCTTGGGCGATTGGTCGCCGTCGGTGACGTTGCGGATGTCGGCAACGCTGGCGGTGTCGCCTTCAATGGCAAAGTCGCGCCCTGGGTTGAGATTCTGCACGTGATAGCCGGTCTTGTTCGCACCCGTTACGCCGTTACGCATGACCGAAACAGCCTGATCGACGACAAGCAAATAGTCGCCCTTGAGGCTGTACGGACCGGCAAAGCCGACGTCGGCACCGGTCAGCGTTTTGATGGTGGCTTCGTCGGCGAGATCGAGGCTGGGGGCTTGGGGCTGGTGGCTTGAGGAATCAGCACCGAGCGTTTTTGCTAGCAACGCAATGGCGGCGCGGTCGAGTTTGTTTTCGTTGACGTCGTGATCGCCGCGGACGAGTGCGACGACGGTTTTTGATGCGCGCTTCTTGTCGGGGCCGTAAGCGAGGGTGTAGACAAGCGTCTTTATCATTTGGCGCGGTTCGGTTTTGAGGAACGCGCAGACTTCGTCGATGGTGCGTTGGTTGGGGGTTTCGATTTCGGTGACGTCGGCCATGGCTGCGTCGTCTTGCGGCAACGGAGCGCAGACGGCGCGTTCGGTGTTGGCGGCATAGTCCTGATTTTCGGTGAGCGCGACCACGTCTTCACCGGCGTCGGTGAGCACCATAAATTCGTGCGAGGCGTCGCCACCAATCGGGCCGCTTTCGGCTTCGACAGCGACGTAGGGCAGACCGCAGCGGGCGAAGATGCGGCAGTAGGCGTCGTACATTCTCTGATAGACGGCATCGAGCGACTCGACGGTGTCGTGAAAGCTGTAGGCGTCTTTCATCAGGAATTCGCGCGTGCGGAGGACGCCGCTCTTGGGGCGGGCTTCACCGCGGAATTTGACCTGGATTTGATACATGCTGACGGGCAGTTGCTTGTAACTGTTCAGATACGCCCGTGCGATTTCGGTGATAACCTCTTCATGCGTGGGGCCAAGCACGGTTTGGGTACGCCAGTCACCCTCGGGGCCACCCAACCGCAGCAACACATCGCCCATCGCTTCGACGCGACCGGTCTCATGCCAAAGATCGATCGGATGCAGCACCGGCATCATGAGCTCGATGGCACCGGCGCGGTTCATTTCTTCGCGCACGATTTTTTCGACTTTGCGCAGACTGCGAAAGCCGAGCGGCAGATAGGAATATGCACCGGCGGAGAGCTGTCGGACCATGCCGGTGCGCAGCATCAGGCGGTGCGACGCGGCGGTGGCGTCTTTGGGGGTTTCCTTTGAGGTGGAGATGAAAAAGTTGGACCAAAGCATCGGTTCTGGGCTCCGCAGGTATTGCGCTTCGTGTCGGCGTTTCAATTGGGGCCGATACGCGGTTTTCGGGTTAATCAGCGGGGCAAGCGTACCTGAAAGCGGCAAATCTTGCACGGTCCGAGAGCGACGGATGGGACCGAAAGCGTCGAGTGGATTGGGGCGGTTACCGAGGGTCGCACGATAGCGGACGATTCAAAGCTGAACTTGCGCGGCATGCCGACCGATGAGAGCGCATCGAGCCGATTCGGCCCCGCCGCCATTTCGCGGCGTGTAATGCGAGGTAGCCCACAATGGATTTGCACTCAATCGAACGTCGCCGTGAGACCCGTGTCCGAGCAGAGGCCCCGATTCAGTTTTGCGTCGACGGCTTCGATGGCGTAAGCCCAGGCCAGCTCATCGATCTTTCGCACAGTGGTGCGGGTTTGATGACGACCAACGGCAACGCGCCTGGTATCGGCGAGCGGGTGCAGATCGAGTTTCAGTATCCGCTGAATAACGAAGATATGCCCGAGACCCGCGTTGAGACGGGCCTTGTGTGTAGCGTGCGGCATCCGCAGCGCGATGTATCGCGCGTGGGCATTCGGTTCTTGCAGACCAATGGCGAAGGATGTTTGAGCGATGAACCAGTCGATGGATTGGATAATCGCAGCGATGTGCCAACGTTTCAGGACGATGACGGTTTGTTCGGCAACACATCGCGCTGGGCGGGTGTGGAAGCGAAAGATCAGGAGTTGGCTACGGTAAATTGAGCGATTGTTGATTGCGCTTTAGCTGACTGGCTCGATTGATTGACAGCAAATTAGTTTTCAGTGGCCCGTTGCTTCGAATGAAGTGGCGGGCCCTTTTTTTAATGTGTATCGATTCGACTGTTTTAGTTTGGGTTTTTAGTAGACAAACTATTTTAGCGTTGGGGCGAGCGTAGCGGAGAGCGTCCGAACTAGCACAAGTGTCAAGAACTCTGACGTCATTGAACATTCTCGTTACCATTCGTTATGCACACACGTGCAGTCTGGCGTGCTTCGGACATTGCATGGAGGCCCAATCGATCACCCGTGTAAAGAAGAGATGTAACAAAGACGTCTTGAAAGAAAACGACTTGGCAGGTTTTTTTACGCCGAAGGCGTTTCGACCATTAGCCCAGGGTTGCCGTGTCAGCGGCTACCCTGGGGATTGTTGTGCTTCAGGAATTCAACTCTGAAAGAGTTGCGACAGCGCGCAGGTCCGACCGCAACCCCGTTGGGGTTGAAATGCATGTCAGAGACGTTACCCGGGGTAGCCGCAGTAGCGGCAACCCCGGGCTAAGTTGCGTAACGCCTGCGGCGTACGGAGGACGTCACTTGTGTGTTCTATTCAAGTGGAGCCGGTCGTGTGCGCAGAATACGCGCAAAAGGCATAAATTCGTCCTGTTGGATTCAGTCATGAGGTAAGCCGCAGCTGATGAAGGCTTGGGCAGATCAGTGACAGATGCAGCGCCTAGTTGGCTGAGTCATGGCCTTTACGAGCCTGCGTCACAAGTGAATCGTCGTGGTCAGTTACCTACTTGGCCTAAGGTTACGGTGCGACAGCCGGTGTCGCGTTGCCGATGGCTTGCTCGGAGAGTTCTTCGCTCGTTAACGCGGCGGCCTTGTAGTCATCAACCAGGGCTTGCGTGACGAGGATCTCCACACGGCGATTGGCGGCGCGGCGGGCGTCGTTGTAGGTCTGTCGCACGACGGGCTCGTAGCTACCGGCCGACGAGATGCGAATTGCGCGGGGATCGACGCCCAGTTCGACGAGTCGATCGCGCACGGCGCGGGCGCGGGCATAGCCGAGGTCGAGCGGATCGCGATATTGCGATTCCAGCGGTAAGGGTTCGTTGGTGGCGTGGCCGCGGATGTCGAGTTTGTTCTTTTTGCCCTTTAGTTCGCCGGCCAATTGTGCCAGCCAGGCATCGGCGTCGGGTTCTATCTCGGCGCTGAAGCGCCCGAAGGCAATGGGGCCACCGACGGCGACTTCGACGCCGTCGCGCACTTTTTTCACGCGATAGAATTTGCCGTCGATACCGGGCTCGTCGGAATGGCCGTAGTTCTTTTCTTTGTTAGGAATGTAGAACGTTTCGAACTGCACCATGAAGCTCTTGAAGTCGACTTCGTTATCGGGGAAGTAGCCGGATTGACCGGTGTCGCCGAAGGCTTTGCGAATGGCCGCGATGGCCGCCATAAAGAGCTTGTCGCGATCGTCAAAGTTGGCCATGGCCGCCAACAAAATGAAGAAACACAACAACAGCGACATCATATCGCCGTAGGTCATAACCCACAGTGGTGCACCGGCGGGTGGACATTTGCATTTCTTGGCCATGGTTTACGTGCCTGTGTTCTTGGTCTCTTCTGCGCAGAAGCACCGGTTTGTAACCGGTGTCTTTGTTCGTGTTGCAGGGGTTTCTCCTGCGTGCTTATCTTCCCGCGACGTCTGACGGTGACCGCTTCCTTACGGGCGCGGCTCTGATTCACGGGCGCGGCTCTGATTAGTGTGGCACCGGTTTGCAACCGGTGTTTGGTTCGCGTGGATTATGCAGTGGCCTCGGCTGCCGCTGCCGCGCGTTGTTTCGGATTCAGGAACACCATTAGTTTCATTTCGAGCATGCGGGGGTTATCTCCGGCTTGTAGACCGAGGATGCCCGCTTTGGCGATTTCGAGATAGAGCATTTCTTCGTCGTGCTTGGCGGAGAGCTTGTCCACCAAAGGCAGCGCGAAAAAGTTCGCGATGATGGCGCCGTACATGGTCGTCAACAACGCGACGGCCATACCGGGGCCGATCTTGGTGGGGTCGTCCATGTTCTTCAGCATGACCACCAGACCGATGAGCGTTCCGACCATGCCGAACGCGGGGGCGTACTTGCCCATCATGTCGGGTACGGTCTTGCCTTCCGAATGGCGTTGATCGATGGCTTCCATTTCCAAATCGAGCACCTGTTTGACGGTGTCGGCGTCGGTGCCGTCCACCACCATTTGCAGGCCGTTGGAAACAAACGGATCTTTAATTTCGCCGATGGAGTTTTGCAGCGAGAGAATACCCTCGCGGCGGGCCACATCGGCGAGTTGCACCATTTGTTTGATAAGCTCGGTGGGTTTTTCCGAAGGGTTGAAAAAGGCCTTTTTGGCGATCTTGGCGAAACCCAGGAAGCGTTCGAGGCGTACGGAGAGCAGCGTCACAAAGACCGTGCCCAGCCCGACCATCGCAACCGAGGGGATGTCGATGAACGCACCGATTTCGCCTTCGGCACCGCTGAATAGTGAGTAGAAGAGCAGGCCGAACGCGGCGACCAGCCCGATGACGCTTCCGATATCCATATCGTCGCGTTGCCTCCTCCGTAAGGGGCGGGAGAACGAATCGTGATTGCGGCCGGGCTCGATGGCCTGGCCCGCATTGACGCGCTAGGCTCATCGGTCCAATCTCGGACCGGTTATAGTTATGAATTGCCGCCGGTTGAGGCCGGCTACGCAACGAATCAATAACGCGCAAGAATTGCGGGATGCGGTAGTTGAGCAATAGGAACGAACGGTTGGACCGCGTTTTGTCACCGACAATCGACACAACCAAGGGCGACGCCTTGATCGACACCACTTGTCGCACTGCCACGCACGGCACGTGGGCGGCCGTAATGGTGGCAGTGCTGGTGGCGCTGGCGGCGCGGGTGCCTTTTATGACGGAGCCGGGGTTTCCGGCGGATGTGTCGCAGTTTGCTTATTGGGCGTATCTGACCAAGGCGCAAGGTTTGCCGGCGGTCTATCAATCCAACGAGCTATCGGGCAGACCGGTGTGCAACTATCCGCCGGGGTACGTGTTCGTGTTGCGCGGGTTGGTCGCTATTCATGACGTGGTTGCGCCGCCGGGCGAGGCGTTTGGGCCGGAGTTGATTCGTTCCATATACGAATCTGAACGGACACCGGCCACGCGGCGCGCTTATGCCATTCTCAAAGCGCCGGGCGTATTGTGCGACGTTTGGTTGGCGGGATTGTTGGCCTACATCGCCGGGCGCTGTTGGCGCACGCGGTCGGCATGGGCCCTGGGGCTGGCGTATGCGCTGTTGCCGGCTGCGATTCATAACGCGGCGCTGTGGGGGCAGGTCGATTCGATCTTGGCGCTGCTGTTGGTGGCGGCACTGTGGTGTGGCGTGCGGCAGCGAATGATCGGTATGGTCGTGCTCTCGTTTCTCGCGTTTCTCACCAAGGCGCAAGCGGCGATGTTGGTGCCGGTATTCGCTTATTTGCTAATTCACTGGGCCGGTCGCGATGTGCGGCGTTGGGGGCGGGCGTCGATCGCGATAGGTGTGACAGTTGGCATGGTCGTGTTGCCATTCTTATCGATGGCGCGACCGATGTTGGCGGCTTACACGCAGGCGGCCTCGTACTATCCGTTTGTGCATCTAAACGGACTTAGCGGTTGGTTCTTGTTGTCACCCGTCGCCGAAAACCATTTGGATGCGCCCGAGTTATCGCAGTGGTATCGACCGGACGATACGGGATGGCTCTTGGGGCTTGCGCCGCGCACGATTGGCTTTGTGTTGCTGTTGAGTGTTTGGGCGATTGTGGTTGCGAGGTTGATTCGTACCGACGGCAAACCTGTGGTCGTGCGGGCCGCCGTGCGGGTGTTGTCGCTGGCGTTCTTTGTACTGTCGACGCAGATGCACGAGCGGTACCTGTTACCGGCGGCGGTGTTGTGGATGTTTGCGTATGAAGCGCGCTGGAGCTGGTGGTTGAGTTGGCTGGTGTTGGCCGCGTGTGTCACCATCAATCAGGCGTGGGTGTGGGCCAATCCGGAAAACGGCGTCGCTGGTCGCGTGATCTCGGACAAGTTGCGTGAGTTTCGCCTGTTCGAGCAACCCGTGGGCGTTTGGTTGGCTGGCGTGTTGTTGGTTTTGTTGGTGGGGCAAATCGTGCAGCTACTACGAATGGGGCGTGCACAAAAAGAAACGCCGTCGGCAGGGCCGACGGCGTGACATGAGCGTAAAGTGCATTTCTTGATCAGCACGTAATTCGAATGAAAACGAAAACGAATCTATTATGTCAACAAGTGTGTGATTTTGAAACTAGCTGATTTACTTTCGTACACCGGCTATTAGCCGGTGCCACAGCGCTAAGGGTTAACCGGAATCTTCATTCAAATGCATCACGCGGGCATCAACAAAACCATACCCGGCTTCAGGTTCTTGGGCTTGTTCTTCACTACGCGTTTGTTGGCTTTGAATATCTCTTGCCAGCGCGAGGCCGAGCCATACACCGCCTCGGCGATGCTGTAGAATGTATCGCCTTTCTTCACGGTGTAGGTGCGTTGTGACGGTTTCTTGGCCTTGCGGCTTGTGTCCGCTTCTTCCATTTTGGTAACGACCTTTTCGATCGTTTCCTTAGTGGCGACGGTGGTGCCGAGCACGGGGATTTTAATCTTCTGACCAATCTTCAATGCGGTGGCGCTTTTGATTTCCGGATTGGCCGCCAGGATCTCTTTCACTTTGCGCGACGTGTCGTAATAGCGCATCGAGATTTCGGAAAGCGTGTCGCCCGATGCGACCTTGTGGAAACGCGGTGCAGCGACGTCTGGTCGCTTGGTCTTGCCGGTGATGTCGAATCCACTTCTGCGTGAAACCGGTTTGGTGGAGGTGCGTGTGGGAGCCTTGTCGTTCGAATCGCCACCGGCCTTGCGGGCACGGGCACGCGCGGCGCGAACCGGGTCGGCAAGGCGGTCAGTCTTGGACGTTTTGCGATTCGGTGTGCGCCGTACGACCGGCTTGGTCTTTTCATCCGGCTTGGCTTTGTCGGCTGCAGGCGTTTTATCTTCTGCAAGATTCTTCTCGGTTGCGTCGACCAACTTCTTCGAGGCGCTGGAATTTAGCGGCGTGGGGCCACGAAACGTGTTGCGGTTGGGTTGGTTGCGGGCGATGCGCGTGATCGGGTTTGTTGGTTCGGTGTCCTGCGCTTTCTTTTCCGCGTTGTCCGAATGCTTGGTGATGCGCATTGGGTCGCGCCGCGTAGGGACCGTGTTGTTATTGCGCGCCAACACAGGGTTGGGCTTGTTCCGCGATGTGGTGGGCGATGGCTTGCGGTTGCCGCGGTTGGCAGCGGTCGCATTCGCGGGTGCCTTTACGCCCACAGGCTTGGAGGCCTTGTTGGGCGCGCGGTTGGAATGAGAAGACGCCGAGCGCCGCGGTTGGGCGGCGATCGGCGTCGTTGGGGTCTTCTTAGCCGTCGTCTTGGCGGACGGTTTCTTGGCGGCGTCTTTACCGGTATCGGTCTTCGCGACCTTCTCATCGGTGAGCAACAGATCGCCATCAGAGCGATCCGAGCCGTAGATGAAATACACACTTGCGATCGCGACGATCACAAAACCAAACGCAATACCGATTCGCGATTCTGTGGCCATGACATCCTCCTTGACGTCTGCGTTAAGCCATCCTGGCAATTCCATCCGCCGCCGTCGAACTTAGGCAGCGGCTTTGGCAAGCAGCGTTTTCCTGAGTAGGAACTGGCTGGCAATGCCAATGGAACTATACGTACCGACGGCCAATCCGATCAGCAACACATAGTTGAAGCTGTGGATACCGTCGCCACCGAACGCGTACATGATAAAAACGGTGATAAGCGAGGTCAACAACGTAAGCATCGTACGCGACAGGGTTTGATTGATGGATTCGTTGACCATCGCGGGTGTTGCGTCGGCCTGTCGCCCGCGATTTTCACGCACGCGGTCGAACACGATGATGGTGTCGTTAACCGAGTAACCCACAACCGTCAGGAAGGCGGCCACCATGGCCAGGTCGATGCGGAACACCTTGTCGATCATCAACAGGTTGCCGATGGCCGGCACAAATTGCGCGATGTAATAGGTCGCGGCCACGGCCGACAAGGCGATCAAAACGTCGTGTACCAGTGCTGCTACGGCGGCCAGACCCCATCGAATGTTCCCAAATCGAATCCAGACGAAGACGATGATCAGCAGCCAGCTTAGCGCCAGGGCGAGGCCGGCCTGAATCTGCGATTCGCCGGAAACCTGATTGTCGAACTGCGTGACCTGCTGCAGCGATTGCTGCTGCTGCAGCGCGGCTTCGATCAATTCGACCTCGGGCTGGGCCAATTCGCGCTGCCAGATGGGGGAAACGCCACCGCTCTTATCGAGCAGCGGATAATTCTCATCGGCGACGACGACCATCACCTCTTCGAAGGTATCGCCACCGGCAGCGCGGCGGAGGCCGAACACTTCCGACTCGCGCCAGCCGAATTGCTCGAATCCGGGTTGTAGCCGCATCGCGTCCAACCGATCGCTCAATTGTTTGAGCGTGCGGGCCGGCGTGATGTTATCCAGCACGATAGCGACGCCCCCTTGCCATTCGGTCAGATCGATGGAGGCCGCCGCCGTATCAGTAATGTCGAGATTCAGATCGCGCGGATCGGTCGAAGCCAACGGGAAGAACGGGTTGCCCGTGCCCGGATCGGCCTTGATCTCGAAACTGAGCGACGGCTTCACTTTCAAGTCGGCAGCCATGTTTTCGAGAATGGCGGCGACAACGATTTCCTTCGACGTTTCGCGCGAGACGATGGTGTAAGACTCGCCACCATCTTCGGTTCCAAAGGCGGAGTTGGTCTGCACTTGAGCCGTGCGCACTGCGGCGGCGGCTTTGTCGAGGCGATTGCTTAGTCGCTTCTTCAAGTCGTCGCCGGAGAGATTGACTTCTTCCTTGAGCGTAAGCGTTAAGCGCTTCGCATTAGGATCGTCATACGTGACTGGCTGCAACTGATTGAGTTCGTCGAAGAATTCGGCGCGCAGGATCGGGTCGAGCTTGCCGGCCGCGACGGCGGATTTCAGCACCAAGCCGGCGGGCGATTCTTCGACCGTTGCACCGTCTTTGATTTGATCGGCGTAGCCTTCGAGGGCATCGGCCGATTTGGCCAGTCGATCTGAAATTTGCGTCGGCATGTCTTCTTCTGCCGCGAAGGAGTTGTCGTCGAGCAACTCGATTTGCGCCGAGGTGCCGCCGAGGAATTCGATGTCGAAGATGTTTTCCGACTTGAGACCAAAGAGCCCGACGATACCGGCGGCGATCACGATACCGGAGACGGTGAAGAACAAGCCGCGTTTGGCGACCCAGTCGACCTTGGGTATGCCGATGATGCTGAGCATCGGTAGTTCCTTTCGGTCTTTATGCACCGACCGGAAGATCAGCATCAGAATCAACACACCCAGAATACACGGAGCGACGAGCAACATCAGGTTGCTGCCGAAGCCGATGCCGACCGATTCAGCGCGGGTTTCGGGTGTGGAGGTGAAGTAACCGATGGCATAAAGCGCCAAGCCGATGCCCGCGACCACGATCGCCGAAACGACGGGCAACCGCTTAACGTCGGAAGGCACCGACAGCATTGACATGTAATCGAAGAACATGCGCGTGATGAAGTACGCGGTGAAGATGTTGATAAACACACCCACACCCAGCGTGAGACCGAAGCCCTTTACCTGCTCGCTACCGACGACGTACAGAATCACACACGTGAGAACGGTCGTGACGTTTGAGTCAAGAATCGCACGGAAGGCACGCTCGTAACCGAGCTTGATGGCCATGCGCATGGCCGTGCCTTTTTTGAGTTCCTCGCGGATGCGCTCGTTAATCAGCACGTTGGCGTCCACCGCCATACCGATGGCGAGCACCAAACCGGCGATACCGGGCAGTGTCATGGTGGCCCCGAGGACCGACATCATGGCCCCGATCAACAGAATGTTGATACCCACGGCAATAACGGCGATACCGCCGGCGTAGAAGTAGTAAGCCAGCATAAACAGGGCGACGAAGATGCTACCCAACATGGCGGCGCGCAGACCGGCGTCTTTGTTGGCTTGACCCAGTTGCGGGCCGATGGCGCGCACGCTGATGGGCGGGTCCTTGACCTTTTGCGGCAAGCTACCGGCGTTGAGTTTCTTGATGGAATCCTGCACGTATTGCGGCGTGAAGTTGCCCATGATGATACCGCTGGTGCGGATCACGTCGTTGATGGTCGCTGCCGAAACGGCCTGATCGTCGAGGAAGATACACAACTGGCCACCGCGATGCTTGCGTGTGAGGCGAGCGAATTTGCTACCACCGATTTCATCGAGACGGAAGCCGATGGCAGGGCGTCCGCTCTCGTCGCTGGTTTGATAAGCGCTCTTGAGCGACCAGGGTTTTTCTTCCGAGCCGCCTTTGCGTGTCATGGAGGCGTCGTCGGAGATATAGGCCAGCACATAATAACGATCACCGAAGCGCTCGACGATGTACATGGTCGATTGTTTGATGGCCTCGAAGTTGGCGGCAAGTTCTTCGCGCGAGGTGCGCAAGAAGTCCACCGCGTCTTCGATTTCGAACCACTGATACACCTCTTCGCCGGGTTGCGGGCGCGGGCCGTACTTCTTCAGATCTTCGCGATAGGGATCGAAGGTGTTACCGGTTTCACGTGTGGGCAGAATGCGGAATTCCAACACGCCGGCACCACGCAGCAAACGCTGTAAGTCAGCGGGGTCGGCCAAGCGACCACCGGCCTTGCGGTTCTTTTTGTTCAGATCGTCGTAGGCGGAAACGAGGCCGTCGATGGTAGCTTCGAGTTCCGGGTTGGCGTCTTTGATTGAAGCGATTTGCGTGGGGCGTTCGTCCGAATCGCTTTCGAGCCAAATTTGCAGTTTGTCGATTTGCACGTTGGTGGCGAGCACTGCGGCAACGGCTTGGTCGAGTGCTTCCTGCTTTTCGATGACGGTATCGATGGTGACACCGTCGCCCAAGGCATCGACATCGCTGCCGTAGTTGACGACGCGATTGATGTTGGTTGCAAACATGCGTTCGAGTCGTTCAACTCGATCGGCGGGTTGCGTAGTGGCATCGCCAGCTTCTTCCTGGGCCTCCACGACACGATCCCAAGCTTGCGCGGCGAAATTGAGCAACGAGCGGCGGCCTTCGATGCCGGCGACCAATTCATCGATGCTGGCGTCGCGGTCTTCCTTGGGCAGTTTGGCCCACGCTTCCACGGCCGGGCGTTCGAGTTTCGAATTCGCAAGGTTGGTCTTACGCGCCTCGTAGTCGGCTTCAGTGGTTTTCAATTCGTCATAAGCTGTCGCGGCTGTTTGCAGCAGATTGGTGCGGCGTTGATCACCACCGGCAAGGCGTTCCAGCACGGCGGGGCGATCGGCGGCATCGCGGGCGACGGCCGACAGCACTTGGCTGCGTCGAATGATCGAGTCTTGCAGTTCCTGCTTGTATTGCTCGATGTTCTTGCGGGCTTCGGTTACTTCTTCTGCCTGGCGCGGCATTTGAATTTCGATACGGTTATGACCGATCGGACGCCAGACGAGGTTGAACACCCCTTGCGGGTCGACGCGCTTCTGCAGCACGCTCATGACGTTCTTGGAAAGTTGCGAGCGGTCGGTGCCGGTCAGGCCGGTGTCGTCAATTTCGTAGAGCAGGCTGTAGCCGCCGGCAAGGTCGATACCCCACTTTACTTTGGTATCGAGCGGAAAGACCGACGCCCAGGCAAAGGCCGTCAGCACACCGACGAAGACTATTTTCCACCAAAGATCTCGTTCATTCATGATGTTGGTTCACTTTCTGTTGCCGAATGAAATGGCATGAATCGTGTTTCGTGTTCTCGGGCGTCAGCGAAAGAGAAACAGCGCGATTTGCCGCGCCCGATCGAGCGCCCGTTTATTGCCAGTCAATTTTTTGATCGTGTTACGTTTCGTGGCGGCATGAGCATATTTGCATCGATCAAGGTCGCGCACGAAAAGAGAAGTGGTTCGATTGATTCAATCATTCAGCCTGAAAAATTAGGATTTGCAAGCTGGGACGCTTAGTACGCCCGGTCGAACCATCGCAGCGCAAAATTCACGCCTGCGGTGGCGCGTTGGGATGGATCGGAGAATGATCGAAGGCCGACAGCAGATGGCCGGACAGCAGCGTTTGATCGCAGGCACGCCAAGGCGGCGGCACGATGCACGCGATTAGGAAAGCGGACGATGCGGTTAACGGTCGGGCTGCTTCTTTGGTTTCGTGCGGCTTGGCGGAGGCCGGCGCGATGTAAGACGTGGATAAACTCTCGTCATTCGAAGCTGGGGTGTCGTCATCGGTCGGCGAATCGCCGGTCGCGTTATCGGCGGGTAAATCCTGCTGACTGGACGCTTCCGCAGCAGCAGCGCCAAGTGTCGCCATAGCAGCGGCGGGGCTGGGGCCGACGGCGAGCGATAATAACGCCAGTGCGATGAGGGCTCGGCTACCGAATTGACGACAAGTCATTCGCATCTGCGCAACTATATCCGCGATGTGAAAACAGGCAATCCGAGCGTGTGAATTCGTTAACCAACGGGCCGATTATGGCCCGAGGGGGCCACTTCCGTGCGTTGATTACCCGCGCTCGGCAGCCTAATCTCTAATGGTTAGAATACGGCTCGGGACCAACTCGAGACCGATATAGCTAACCACCCGCCGACCGCCTTTTCCGTATGTCAGACCTGCCGCCCATCGCCACTGTCATGGCCGAGCCCGAATCGAACAGCGCGTCGCCGCGCCGAGCGCGGCAATGGGTGCCGGTCTCGACGAGCACGCGGATGGCTTGGGGCGTGATCGCTGCTGCGATGGCGGCGGTGCTGGTGACGGCGGCGTGGCTGACACCAGCCAAGGAAGGTATGGGCACGCATGAGGCGCTTGGCTTGCCGCCGTGCAGTTTGGTGGTGACGAGCGGGCTGCCCTGTCCGACCTGCGGCATGACGACTGCCTACGCTCATGCGATGCGCGGTCAGTTTGTCAGCGCGTTTATCGCGCAGCCAATGGGGTTGGTGCTGTGGGCGGGCACGTGGTTGATGGCTATCTACGGCGCGCTGGTGGCAATGCGTGGGCGCGGGCTATGGATCAACTGGGATCGCCTCGCGCCGCGACTGATGTTAGCGCTGGGCATCGGTATGATGCTGGGTTGGGGATTTAAGATCGCCTGGGGAATGGCGATGGGAACGATAAACATAAATTGATGCTCGCAAGGAGCCTCGCACATGCGCGACAATAGAGATGTTAAACCGAGTGCCTTTCGATTGGGTGCCCCTGCCCCTCTGGGGCTGGGGGACATCACCCGCAAGCACGCGATGCGATTAGTGATCGCCGGCGCGTTCATCTTCAGTACCGGTTGCCAAGCTGCGTACCTGTTCGCGCCCGACGCGACGGAGAAAGTCGAGGCGGAATACGAGATCGGCGAAGACAGCATGGCGATTTTGGTGTGGGCCGATCAGAGTGTGCGCGATGAATACCCGCAAGTGCGCAGTCAGATTTGTCGTTCGCTGACGCATCACCTGCGCGAGCGACTTCCCGACGCCAAGATGATCGATGCGCGCGATGTGATCGATTTTCAAGAAGATTCGGGTATGGATTGGACGCGCATGACCAACAACGAGATTTGCGCCGAGTTGGAATGCGACTATGTCTTGCGTGTGGACCTTAATGAGTTCACGACCCGAGCTAGCAACACGCCGCACTTACACAAGGCGCGCTTTGATGCGTCGCTGAACTTGTTCGGCAAATCCGAACGCGAACAAATCGAAGCGCTGTATCAGGATGAAATCCGCGCGATCTATCCGCCAGATTCCAAACATGGGGCGTACGACATCGACGAGCGCGACCTGATTCACGCGACAGTCGAATATTTCAGCATGCTTGCCGGGCGTAAGTTCTATCCGTACGAACTTCGCCTCGAAGAGAAACGGAGCTAATCATGAATCCGTTACAACACCACCGATCGTTGACGTTAGTTGGTCTGATAGCAGTTGCTCTGTCGACGCAACTGGGCTGTCAGAGCTTCGCTGGTTTGATTGTTGCGTTTAAGGGCGGAAATCTGATCGAAGCCGAATACGACATGCCCGAAGGGCCGCTGCTGATTCTCTTTGACGATCGCGGCGGGCGGGTCGATCAACCTAAGGCGATTCGCGAAGCGCATCGCAAAATTTCCGACCTATTCGCCGAGAAAGATGTCAACACCAAAGTCATCGACTTTCCTCAAACGCAGCGATTCAAACAACAGGAAGAAGACTACGACAAGCTCACGATTCGCGAGATTGGCGAAAAGCTGGGCGCGGACAACGTGTTGTATATCGCCGTCGAAAAGTTCACACTCAATCAGGAACCGGGCGCGCCGATCTTTCAGGGGTTGTTTGAAGTCCGCTGTAAAGTCGTTAGCACCGATCGCGAGCGCGATGTCCGCGAATGGCCCAGTAGCCCGGCGGGCAAACGCGTGACGGTCCAGACCGACCCGACCACGGATGACGGCGATGTCTCGCCGGGTCAGGTCGCCGACGAACTGGGCGATAAGCTTGGTGAAAAAGTCGCCAAACTCTTCTTCGATTATCGCGAACAAGAATAATGGCCCGCGTTCTTCACGTTATCGATCGCACTTGTCACGAAACGCACGCGCAGTTAATCGACATGCTGTTGCGCCGGCTCGGCGGTAAGGCTGCTGCGCACGCCGTGGCGGCGCTCGATGCACGCGTAGCGGAACGTTTACAGCCGTATATCGAGCAACCGATTCGGGTTGCGCCGCAGCAGTTGTTACGCAGCTTTAATATTGCCACGGGGCTGCGTCGCGTCGCGCGCCGGCATGATGCCGAGGTATTGCACGTGTGGGGGCCGGAGGCGTTGGCAGTGGTCGCGGCGACCTTGCCCGATGCACCGCGCTTGTTGACGGTGATCGAGCCGCGGCAGGCGGAGGATTTGGCGCGGCGCGTGCGTGCGCTGGCCGACAGCCCCGGCGTGGTGGCCGGTTCGCAACACGTGCGGCAGTTGTTGGTCGAGGCCGGTGTGCCGCCCGAACGCTGCGTGGTGGTGCGTGGCCCCGCCGATTTTGGGGCGATCAAGCGGGCACGCGAATCGGACTTGCGGGCGCAATTGATCGAGCCGAATGCTGGGCCGGTGTTGCTGATGAGCGGCCCCCCCGAGCGCGGCGCAGGGCAGTTTGAAGCCGTCTGGGCGGCTGCGATTGTGCGGCAGATTTATCCCGATCTGCGCGTGATCTTGCCGTATCCATCCGCAGAACGCGGTCGCGTCGAGCGGTATGCCATTCGGATGACCGACGAAAAGTTTGCGGTGTTGCCGCCAGCGGGCTGGTCGTGGTCGGAACTGGCGGTCGTGGCCGATGCGTTTGTGATGACGCCGTCGGCGGAAGTGTCGACCGAACCCTTGGCGGCGGTGATGGCAGCGGGCGTGCCGATCGTGGCCACGGCGGTGCGCAGCATTGCGGAGATCGTCGCAGACCGACACAACGGGCTGTTATGTAAAGATAACTCACTGCAGCAACTCAGCGGTCGAATCCTGACGGCGCTGGAAGACAAAGCGCTGGTGCGCAACATCACCGATGTGGCGCGCAGCCAGGCGTTTGAAGTGTTCGGTGTGCGCGCGTTTGTGGATAACTATGAGCGCGCGTATCAGAACGTCCTGAATGATACGGAGCTGGGCGCGGGCGTGAGTGATACGGCGGTTGTGAGTTAGCGAGAATCGGTTGGACGGTGCACACCTACCATTCGCGCTGACATCTTCGGATGGAATTCGATGCACTACAAGCTGAACCGCCTCGGCCCGGTTGATACTGTTGGTGCAGGGGAGTCAATCGTTCTGGTCGGTGATGATGCGAACAGAAACAGGCAACGATCTAAGTCGAACACAGGATCGCCGTCATAGGCGGATTATTGTCAATTCCTGCCTTGCCACATTGGCAGTAATAACCGTTAGCGCGACGCTTCTCTTTGTCAAAATTTCGCAACTTAAAGATGCGATTACTTGGACGCCAGATGAAATGCATGCCTTCGTCGAATCAGAAGGCGAAAGTGCTCGTCGTGCGGTGTTAAGCTACCGCAAGCAGTATGGAAAATACCCCGCAAAGATTACTGATACCAAATACGCGAATTCAAAGAAAGTTCATTGGTGGGTTAACGGAAACGACGATGATTCGGGTGAGGTTTTCTTACGTTATAAACTGAATTGGGATGAAGGCCTGATAGGAGTTTTGGAATCGCAGTTTCGTGAGCCTGGTTGGTACTTCTATACCGAATCTGGCGGCCCCGTTTTTTCTGACTTCGCAGATTTGCCGGGTGAGCCCGACGGTAATGATGATGCGTGAGCACTGGCATTAGTGGGCGATTTAACTACGCCATCTTCGACATGAGCAAATCAAAAAAAGACGTTTCCGGCGTTCGAGTGCATTCGGTGGCGACGATATCTGCGAGTGATATCGAGCGGGCGCGGGCCCTACCAAAGAACTCCTGCCCGCGTCGCTATTGTTGGTGGTGGCATACACTGGCGTTCGATTGGGAGGTTGCACCGCAGGATGGATGCACCTTTCTGAACTCAGAGAAGCCACCCGGCTGGCCGAATGAAACCTCACCCTGCAAGCGTTGCGATGCATCTTCGCAGGCCGATCACTTTGAGCCGCGCGAACCACATTTGATCGAAGACGGCATGGTGCCGGAATGGTATTGGCGTTGGGACGGGCGACTTGGGTCATAGCATTTGTATCAGGCTTTAAGAATCACCTCTCGGCTTTGAGGGCGGAGTAAATATCAGTCTCTGACGCCTACGGCGGGCCAGCAGCAAATCGCTGTTTTTTGCGCAGCCAGCCGACTTCAAGACTTTTCAGGCAGACTTTCATTGCATTTGTCGCGTTACTTCCCACGAGCGCTGGGCTGTTCAACGGTCGCACCTGCGGAACGGTGACGATCGCTGAATTGAACCTGAGCAATCACGACATGCGGGGTGCGCGATGGCGAATTACGATCTTCGGCTGGCGAAGCAGATGTTGACTGCGATTGCAGTTTTGGGGTTGCTCATGGCGGTGACCAACCCTTCTTTGGTACACGGTCAATGCGAAATTCCTGTCGGTGACGCCGTAAGTGCTTCCGATGACCAGCTCAATGCAGATTTCGGAGATGCCGTCAGCCTGAGTGAGGCGAGAATGATTGTCGGTGTACCACGATCGGATGGCGGTTGCGATCTCGATCCCGATTGTCGCGACGCCGGCGCGGCCTACATTTACCAACGCGGCGGTACAAATTGGGTGGAAGAAACCGCTATCCGGTCGGCTGATCTGGCGGAGGATGATCGCTTCGGCGCGGCGGTTGATATCGATGGTACGTTTGCCTTGGTCGGCGCGCCTGACAACGACGATGGTGGAGCCAAGTCGGGCTCTGCGTATATCTTTGAACTTAATGGATCAACCTGGGCGCAGCGCGCCAAGCTAAACGCGTTCGATGCGGAGGCCGCTGACGAGTTCGGTGCATCTGTGGCGCTGTCTGGAAACGTCGCGGTGATTGCGGCCCGGTTCGACGACGACGCGTGCCCCACGCTTGCCGATTGCGACAGCGGGGCAGTGTATGTCTATCGATACAACGGTGCGACGTGGGAATTCGAACAAAAGATTACAGCCCACGACGCGGCAGCCGAAGACGAATTCGGCTACGACGTCGATGTGGAAGATGACGTGTTGATCGTCGGGTCCCGCTTTGATGACGATATCGAAGATCGAGCAGGCTCTGCGTACGTGTATCGTTTTGACGGAACGCAATGGTCGTTCGACTCGAAACTGACGGTGGCGAATCCGCAGCCGAACCACGGTATCGGTGGTGCAGTTTCGTTGAGCGGCAATGTTACGTTGTTGGGTGCCGTGAACGACAGCGATGGCGGCATCGGGGCGGGCGCTGCCTATGTGTTTCGATATGACGGTATGACATGGCAAGAAGAAGGCAAACTTACCGCAGCCGATGCATCGCCGTTTGACAATTTTGGTTTGGTGGCAGCGGTAAACGGCACAACAGCCGTAGTCGGTGCGGAAAATGAAGACGATGGTGGACAATCCTCGGGCGCGGCTTACATCTTTCGATTCGACGGGTCGCAATGGTTGCAGCTTGCGCGCTTAAAGGCCGTAAACCCGGCGATGAGTGACGGGTTTGGTGCCGCTGTAGCGATATCGGCAGATTCAATCGTCCTTGGCACGCCCAGACGCACGAACACCGATGACAATACCGGTGCGGCATTTTATTTCGATCAGCTCGGTGATTGCAATGCCAATGGTGAACTGGATTGGTGCGACCTGAGCGCCGACTGTAACGCTAACGGCTCACCAGATGAATGCGATATCGCCGCAGGTACGAGTGTCGATTGTCAATCGAACGGGATACCTGACGACTGTGAAACCGACAGCGATCGTGACGGTGTGCCTGATGGTTGCGATAATTGCCCGGATGAACCCAATGCTGCACAAACCGATACCGATGGAGATGGTATTGGTGACGCGTGCGATCAGTGTCCCGATGATGCGAAAAAGCGCGTGCCGGGCGCCTGCGGTTGTGGCCAACCAGACCTTGATGCGAACGCAAACGGTACCTGGGATTGCCTCGAAATTGATGAGGATACGGCTGGTGATGACAACAGCCAGGAACTCGGGGATATGCCGGCGCCGCAATCGGTCGAGATGAATCAGTGTTGCGGCGGGGGTGTGCCGGCCATGGTGCCATTCATGTTACTGGCTTGGTCGCGGCGCTATCCTGGGTTGCGCGGGCGACAACCACGCGATCGTCAGCGTTAGGCAGAGATTGCTTCCGCCCTGATTTTTCCGGCGCAGTGACTGCGATCCGGCGAGGGAATAATTGATAGCATAGTAAGCGAATAGATACTCGTGCTATCGATGTGGCAGAGGTGACGAATCGTCGCTACTCGGTTAGCGTTGCAAGAGTTGGTAGGCCCGACCTCTTCTTTTATTCCGAGTATGCGATGTCCGATGCGCTAAAGTCTCTCGATCAAATCCACGACCGTATCTGGCAGATGCTTACTACGGCGGCCTCGACTCGGCATCATGGCTTTCATTTGCCGACCATGGCGACTGTCAATGAAAAGCAGGAACCCGCAGCGCGCATCGTGGTCTTGCGGGGCGCGCAGCGCGACGGGCGCTACATCACGTGCCATACCGATGCCCGCTCGCCCAAGATTGCACAGATCAACGCAAACGCTTTAGCGACGTGGGTGTTTTATGACGCAGAGGCACGCGTACAAGTGCGGGCGATGGGGCGGATCGAGGTTCTCGACCCTGCCGACAACGCGATGGCGCGCGAGGCGTGGCAGCGCACCAATCTCTCCAGCCGTCGATGTTATATGGCACCCCACGCGCCATCGTCGGTAAGTGCGGAGCCATCGCCGAACTTGCCGGAAGCGGTGCGTGAGCGACTGCCGTCGGAAGAAGAATCGCAAGCTGGGCTGGCGAATTTTCGGGTGCTGAAGACAACAGTCGACGCGTTTGATTATTTGCATCTCGCCCATGATGGGCACCTGCGCGCCAGCTTCACCTATGCGCAAGACGGTAGTCTGACCTCGCATTGGTTGGAACCGTAGTGACGCCTAGCCTCATGCTCATTCGGTGTTTCGGACACCGTCAAATCCGATCGACACAAATCATCGTGATATCGTCAGTATGTTTACCGCCGGCAAGATGGGCATTGACGCGGTCGCTCATGGTGTCGACGACGGCGCTCGCATTTAGTTGAGTATCAGAGATGATCGCCGCGATGCGTTGGTGGCCGAAGAGTTCGCCGCCGGGGGTGGCAGCTTCGGAGACGCCATCCGATGAAATGAACAGGCGATCGCCCACGCGTAACTTGATCGTCGTTTGCTCATCTTCGTCGGGCGGTAAGGGCACGCCGAGCGGCGCGCGATGCGGCCCCAACTCCTGAACTTTTCCAGCGCTGACCACCATTGCGGGACCGTGGCCGGCGTTCGCGTAAATAAAGTTGCCCGCCGCATCGAGTATCCCAAACAACATGGTAATAAAGTGACCGGTGGCTAAGTCGTCGGCGAGCACCTCATCGAGGCGCTCAATGACGGCGGCGGGCGTTGCGCCGGACGCCACCAACGCGCGCAGTGCCGATCGACATGATGCCATGATCAAGCTCGGCCCGAGCCCGTGACCGGATACGTCGGCGACGAGCAGGGCGATGCGTCGATCGGGTAGTTCAATTACGTCGTAATAATCGCCCCCAACAGCTTCGCAGGGTATGGATGAGGCGGCGATACGATAGTGCGAATGTGCAGGCAACGCGCGCGGAAAGAAGCCAGCTTGTACTTTGGAGGCGGCGTTGAGTTCGGTGGCAAGTGAATTGAGTGTTTCACCTAAATCCTGAAACTCGTCATGTGTTTTTAAGCCGACATGATGGCCGAAATCCTGGCGACTTAGCGCTTGCATGCCGTCGTGCACGGCACGCAACGGCGAAATCACGAGACGTTGCAGCACAAACCATCCGAGGATCGATGATACGGCCAAGGCGGCCAGGCCCAGCGCAATCGTCATGCGTGTGACGGCTCGATACCGTGCGAAATACTTCGGCGCATCTTCGTCGACCTCAAGTAAGCCGACGACCGAACCGGCGGAATTGCGAATGGGGGCATAGGCGGAAATCCACTCGCCATATTGATCGGTGTAAAGATCGCGGGCGAAGCTACGACCTTCTTCAAAGACGGCGCGCATGCCTTTTTGCAATTCGTAGGATTCACCGATCCGGGGGCGATAGGGGTCGTCTTCGTCGTGTAAAAAGACAGCGAAGTAAACACGGTCACCCATGCGGTGAAAGGTATAGATATGGTTGTAGGTCACTTCCGGATTGGCATTGCGGATGCGTGCCAACTGGCCGCGTAGAGTTTGAAATGCCGGGTCATCCCAGGCCGTGTCGTTGTTGATTTCTTGGTGTAGGTCGCCATCAATCTGTGCGGCACCAGTGTTCGCGATTGCAAGGAGTTTTTGCTGCACGTCGTCAATTATTTGGCCGCGCATCTGCTGTCGAATCGGTAGCAGCAGGGCGATGATGGCGAAGATCAGCACCAGCTCCGAGATAATCAGCAGCTTGAGGCTTAACTTCGTCAGAACCAACTTGGTGATTCGATGTAGCATTTGGTTAACGACTCGCGCTTTCGGCGCGCAGCTCTCTCATTCTGGATTGGACCGTTTGTATGATCGCAATCCTATCACCGACGACAACTTGCGCGTTATATGGATTCCCGACCTGCAACTACTTGTTTGACTTTAGGAACAACGCGAACAGATGAATCCGATGGGTCGCCGAGTGGCTGGCGGTACCGGTGAACTTCTGCTCGCCGTAAGAGATTCTTGCTGCTATGAGTTCGATTGCATCGTGGATGAGAATTTGGTCATCGTCCGAAATTTCGCTTCGCTCGCTTGCAGTAATTTAGGTTTCTCTGGGGAATGCAACCCTCCCCAAATTCTCTCCCTGCATGGGAAGGGGATAGCCTCTAGATGATTTCCACGAATTTCCGCACCCGCTTGAATAGGTCTTCGGCCCGAACGGGTCGCGATAGATCGAATGCCAAGAACGAGCCGTGGTTGTGGCTGCTGTCGAGGATGATCAGGCGTTCGAAGACGTGTGCACTACCCATTTCCTGCGGTTGGTGGCCGGTCATGATAACGTCGACGTCAAACTTTTCGCAGAGGCGTTGCACGTGTTCGGTCGAATGGCGGCGACCCCATACGAGCAGGAAGGCGGTGCGGCTCTGCTCGATATCGGCGCGGCCGCAATCGCGCTCGAACATATCCGCATCGAATTCATCCATATGATGCATGTCGGGCAGGGAATGCGAGAGCCATACGCGGTTTTCGGTGCGAATCGCCAGCGGGAACGACGCGATGAATTCTTCCATGGCGCGTAAGACGGCGTGACCATCGCGCTCGCCATAAGTAGCGATGACATGCTGGTTGTAGGCGTCAATCACGATGCGGCCGTTCTTGGCGATGTTGTATCCCGTTAGCTGTGCAAGCTCGTGATTGGATTGCAGAAAGTGTACCTGATCGGGAAATTCGCATTTATAAGCGGCGCATTCGACGAGCAGTAGATGGCTGTCGTCGACATCTTCCATCGTCGGCAGTTCTTTGTGCACCATTTCGTGCAAAACCACATGCCGGGCGGGCGTGCGCTCGAGGTTGGCATATTTCTTCAAGCGATCGAAGTTGCGAAAGTGGCCGTGCATATCGCCCGTCATCACCAACTGACCGTAGTTGGGCATTTGCAGCATGCAGCCGTGGCGATAGGGATCTTCCCAGTTGAGTTGAGCGGCCTTTTGCAAGCATTCGATGGCGTCGGTCGCCGTTGGTTGGCTGCGTGCGAAGAGAATCAATCAATTTCCCCCGGCTCCGGCGTATCGTCGGCAGAGCCCTTGGTTAGCTCGTCAAAAGCGGAGTAGTCGTACTCGAAGGAGTCGTCGGAAGACGGAATATCTGCCGCATCGCCGTCGTCATCATTGCCGTCTGTTGGCGCGGGCGGCGGCGCTCCTGTCGAAGCCGTGTCTTCGTAAGTGTAGTCGTCTTCGTCGTCAAACCCGCGCGCGGCAACGTGCATGCCCATCTCGAGGCGGCTGATGACTTCCACCATATCCTGCGGTCGGCGATAGGCTTCAAACTCGCAGCATTCCATAACCAAACGCGAGACGACGCCGGGAACTTCCGAGTTTAGCATGCGCGGCGAGGGAATCGTCGACTGATCGGGCATTTCCTGCCGTTTGCCGTCGCGCGAGATGACCGTGGGAAACGTCTGCTGTGTCAGGCACCAATAGAGCGTGGCACCGAGGTTGAAGACATCTGTCGATTTATTGAGTGGCTGCCGGTTGACCTGTTCCGGCGCGATATAGTCGGGCGTGCCCTGAATGCGCGGCTTCTTAAAGCCGATTTCGCAGGCTTGGCCCAGATCAATCACCTTTACGGCTTCGCCAGTGACCAGAATGTTGTTGGGCTTGATATCGGCATGCAGATAGCCGCGTTCGTGCATGTGATGCAGGGCTTCGGCAACGCGCATAAATACGTCGAGCATGCGCGTGAGCGACTTGGGGCGGGCTCGATCGAGGCCGGTGCCGTCCACATATTCCATGATCACTTGCACTTCGTTGAGCTTCAGCATCTTACGAATGCGACGCAGATCGTAGGATTCACGCAGGTACGGATGCTCGAACTTTTGGCTGATATCGAACTCGGTAATGGCCTGATCGAGAAAGCGCGTGTCTTCGTGAGACTCGCGCACCACGCGTTTGAGGGCGTACACCTCACCCGTGTCGGGTTTCACAACCTGATAGACCTGCGAGCGCGCACCATCTCCGAGCTTTTTGATGATGTTGTAACCGGAGACAAAATCGGCCACGCGTACGCTTCTTTCCTGAGGTCAGCTCCGCTCTCGCGAAAAAGTACCCTAAGTCGTTGAGGGCGAGGATATTACGTTAGTTCTTGGGTTCGTCAATCGGGCCACCGCAGACGATTCAGTCATTCTATGCAATTGCCCCGCACAAACCATAGGACGGCTCAAATTGCTTAGCGGTCGTTGTTGGTGAGTCGGACCGGCCCTTCAGGCATCGATTCGGGGCTGAAAACGCCACGTCTGAATAACAGTTTCGGCGGCATTTTTCGTCGTCGGTCTCAGTATCGCAAGTGCTCTTTTTATCCGACGTTCGAAATCCTCTACGGCTCGATGTGGCAACTCGGCAACATCGAGAGGGCCGAAAATTCTTAGCTGTTGCCTCTATGCAATCTAACCGACGACCACGGATGAGGTGTGTTGTCTGCGCGCGACGCATGCGCCGCCTCACGGCAACATCGGCAAACTGCTTGTTGTTGACGATGGCCAACCTGCCACGCGGAGGTCGTGACGGGTTTGGCATCGACGCGGCAGGCGTAACCGAGCCGCCAATCTTTTCGGTCAGAGGTTTTCTAAAGCCACGCTGCCAAGCGGCCATGTGCCAGCAGCGTACGAAGGGGCCAGATTTACGATGCTCACGAGCAAGCTACGCAATTCCACGGCATCCGGAACAAGTGAACGAAACGCCGCACGACCTTTGCTGGTGGTGGGCGTGTTACTCGGGCTGTTAGGCGCGAGTATCAGCGCGCCACAGGCCAGCGCCGCCCCGGTTTGGGGTGAGGTTGTGCCCGTGAAGCAGCCCGATGGTCAGATCCATCAGGTGCGCGTGTGGGGCGACGAGTTTTATCAGGTCGTCGAATCCCTCGACGGCTATACGCTCGTGCGCGATGAAAACACCGGTATCGTGTGCTACGCCGAAGTTGCGGTCGATGGCACGCGGCTGTTGTCGACAGGCGTGCCGTTGCAGGCCGACTATCCCGGCGGCTTGGGTTTGGTGCCGCACCTGCGCATCGATGCCGACGCCGCTTCGGCAGAGCGCGACGCACAACGCGCACGATTTGCCGACGGCATCAATACGGTGGCCGAGGGCCTGCGCTTTAGTCCCGGCGATCCGATGCATGCGCCGACGACCGGTAGCGTTTTGGGATTGACGCTGTTGGTGGATTTCTCGGACGAAGTTGGGACGGTCGCATCGTCAGAAGTCGACGACTACCTCAATATGGCGAGCTACAGCGGCAACGGAAACAACGGCTCGGTCTTCGATTACTTCTTTGATGTTTCCGATGGCATGTTGAGTTATGCCAATAACGTGACGGCGACTTACTATCGGGCCGCCAATCCGAAATCGTATTACGACGACGGCAACCCAGTGGGCGCGAAGGCGCTCGAATTGGTGCAGGAAGCGTTGCAGGCGCTCGAAACTGCCGGTCACGATTTCAGTCAATACGACGCCGATGGCGACAATGTGATCGATGCGATCAATATCTTTTATGCCGGTAACCGCACGGCGTTTGCGACCGGTCTGTGGCCGCACTCTTGGGTCTTGCAGGCTCCTTATACGTTTTCCGCCGATGGCGTCTCAGCCGTCAATTATCAGATGACCGATATCGGCGCGGGCCTGACGCTCGGCACGTTCTGTCACGAAAACGGCCACATGCTGATGGATTGGCCCGACTTGTACGACGTCGATGGCGGCTCGCTTGGCATTGGTGACTATTGTCTAATGGGCACGTTGGCGGCAAGTGCGACGGATACCAATCCGCCAGAACCCAGTGCGTATCTGAAAGAACTCGCCGGTTGGGCGACGGTCACAAATCTTACGTCGTCGCAAACAGGTTTAAGTGTTCCTGCCGGAACCAACACGTTTTATAAGTACGTCAATCCCGACGACAGCAATGAATTCTTCATCTTCGAAAACCGCCGACAATCAGCGCGGGATGCGGCCGTTCCCGATGAAGGATTGGCCATTTGGCATATCGATCTCAACGTTGCGGATAGTTGTGCGAACTGTCTTTCCAATCGCACGGCGGCGATGCATTATCAAGCGTCACTCGAACAAGCCGACGGCAGTTTTCACATGGAAAATAACGTCAACTTCGGTGACGCTACCGACCTGTATCACAGTGGTGGTGTAACGACGTTCGACGGCGCGAGCACGCCAAACTCGGATTGGTGGGACGGCAGCGACTCGAATGTTGCAGTGACGAATGTCGGTGCGCCCGGTGCTACGGTTTCCTTCAATTTCAGTAATGGTTCTGGCGAAGGTGTCGATCTCGATATCGCGACCATCGGCGGGCAGCAAGCAGGCACCGGTTTTAGCGTGACGGTGAATGCGCTGGATATGTTTGGCAACCCCGGTACGGTTTCGCAAGATACGCTGGTAACGCTATCGCTGAATACTGGCACCGGCAGCCTTGGCGGCACGTTGGCCGGCACCATGTTGATGAATACGGGCACCGTGGTGATTAGCGCGGTGACGTACGACACGGTTGAAAACGGTGTGGTGTTGGATGCCACCGCATCCGGTGGTGACACGCTGACGGCGGCGATGTCGAACGCGTTTAACGTCGGCATCGGCGCACCGTCGCAACTTAATATTCAAACGATGTCCAATCAGGCGGCGGGTGTGCCGTTTGATGTTATGGTCGATGTGGAAGACAGCTTGGGCAACGCTGCTGGCGTGGAAGACCTTACGCTGATCACACTGTCGGTGCAGAGCGGAACGGGTACGTTGTCGGGTACGGTTACCGGTGTGCTTACGACTGGCCAATCGACTGTCACGATTACGGATTTGTCGTATGACGTTGCGGAGACTGGCGTTGTCTTGCGCGCTTCCGCTTCGGGCCCCGGCGGCGGATCGATTGCGTTGGATGACTCGAATACGTTCGATGTTACGGCAGGCCCCGTTGTTGGCTATCAACTTGCCAACATCGCCACTCAAATCGCTAACGCGCCGTTCGATGTCGGTGTATCGACCATCGACAGCGAAGGTAACATCGCGACCGTCACGACCGACACGACGGTGGGTATCAGCGTGGCATCGGGTACGGGTACGCTGAGCGGCACCGTGGTGGGCGTGATTCCGAATGGTTCAAGCTCGTTTACGATTTCGAATCTGCGCTACAGCAAGATCGAGAATAATGTTCAGTTGCGCGCGAGTGGTTCTGGTTTAACGCTCGACTTGTCCAATTCATTCAATGTGGGCGTTGGCACGCCTTCAGTGATGTCGATTAATACGATCACCTCGCAGCGGTCGGGCGTGAATTTCAACCTGAGCCTAAGCACGCAAGATGCCTACGGGAATACCGCGCAGGTGAGCGGTGACACGGCGGTTACGCTGACCCGTGCAACCGGAACGGGAACGTTGGCCGGTACGTTGATGGGTACGATTGCCAATGGCAGCAGCACTGCGACGATTGTCGGTATCAATTACGACACGGCGGAATCGGGCGTGAGTATTCAGGCTGCTGCGGCTGGCTTTTCGAATAGCACATCCAATACGTTTGTCGTAAGCGCCGGGCCAGCCGATCGATTGGCCGTTGCGACTGTCGCAACGCAAGGTCTAGACGTTCCCTTCGATTTGGTCATCACTGCGACGGATGAGTTCGATCAAGCATCTGCAGTAACATCTGATACATTAGTAACCGTCACCAAGAAGAGTGGCATCAGCGCGACCGGTACCTTGGCGGGGACGCGCACCGGCACGATTTCTTCGGGCACGAGCAGCGTGACGATCTCGGGCATGACCTGGGATACGGCGGAGATGAATGTCGAGCTGACAGCAACGGCGTCGGGTGGCGATACGCTCGCGGCGGTCGACACGAACGCCTTTACGGTTGAGTTGCGTAATGCTTCTAAGTTAGGAATTGGCACGATTGCCGATCATGCCGGCGGTACCCCCTTTGATGTTACCGTCAGCGTGTTGGATACGATGGATCTCAGTGCCGCCGTTTCCCAAGACACACAAGTGGCACTGACCGTTTCGAGCGGTACCGGCATGTTGTTCGGCACCACGTCGGGAACCATCAGTGCCGGCGGTCGCGACATCGTCTTTAGTGGTCTCGATTACGATGTGGCCGAGAGCGGCATCGTACTCACGGCGACGGCCAGCGGTGGCGATTCACTCACCGCTGCAATGTCGAATTCGTTCACCGTTACGGCGGGACCGGCAGAGTTGGTCACGCCCGCCAACGATGGTGACGCGCTCACGGATACCACGTTTACGTTTGAATGGAACACCGGCGCGAACGTCACGCAATATCGTCTGTGGGTGGGTACGTCACCATTGAATGAGCCTGCGGATGCCGATATTTACCGTTCGCTCGCGCTTAGCGGCAACTCGCAAGAGGTAAGCGGCATTCCGTCGGATGGTAGCAACGTTTACGTCAACCTTTATTCGTTGATCAATGGTACGTTCCAAGTGAATTCGTACACGTTTACCGCACCGCAAGCGGGCGTGGCGACACATTTGGAGTTGTCGGTTGGAAACCAAACCGTGGGTGTGCCGATCGGTATCACCGTACGTTCAGTCGATGTGTTGGGCTCGCCCGCCACCGTCACGCAAGATACAGGCGTACAGCTTTCGATGACTTCAGGTGCCGGCAATATCACGGGTACGCTGATGGGCACCATTTCGTCCGGAACCAGCAGTACACTAGTGATTCCGGTGACCTTTGATACGGCTGAATCAGGTGTGATATTGACGGCATCGAGTACCGGCGGCGATGCTCTGTTTAGCGGTGCGTCGCCTTCGTTTACCGTGGCGGCGGGCACGCCGACAAAGCTATCGATCGACACAATCGCGGATGTCGGTACCAACGTGGCCTTTGATGTTGCCGTCACAGCGCTGGACGCCTTCGACAACCCGGCCAACGTAACCTCAACGACTACCGTCACGCTCACGAAGACCAGCGGCAACATGGCCACGGGCACCTTGGGCGGCACGCGCACCGTTGCGATCGCTGCCGGTGAAAGCAGCGGCACGGTTTCGGGCGCGCTGTGGACGGCGGATGACGCGGGTATTCAGCTAACGGCAACGCCGACGGCCGGTATGACCGGGCTTACCGTGGCGATGTCGAACACATTTACTTCGGCAACACGCACGCCGACGAAACTGCTGATCGATACGATTCCCGCGCAAGGCCGCGACATTCCGTTCGACGTCACCGTTATGGTGGTGAACGCTTCCGATGAAGTCGCTAACGTGACCATGGATACCGTGGTAACGCTCAGTCTCGATACCGGCGACGGCACGCTGGGCGGCACGCTGACGGGCACGATCACGAACGGCACCAGCATGGTGACGATTTCTGGTGTGACGTATGACGCCTACGAAAACGGCATCGTACTCGACTGTACCGCGACCAGCGGCATGACCGGCCTGACGGCGGCGACGTCCAACGCGTTTAACGTGACGACGAAGGCGGCCGAGTTGACGACGCCGGCGAATGATGGGGACACGCTAACTGGCGCTAGCTTTACGTTCGTTTGGGATACCGGCGCAGGCGCGACGCAGTATCGACTGTGGGTCGGTAGCGGCCCGCTGACGAGCGATCCGTCGAGCGCGGACATCTATCGTTCGGTAGCGCTTACGGGTACATCGCAAGTTGTCAGCGGTTTACCGACCGACGGCTCGAATGTTTACGTGCGTCTATATTCGTATATCAACAGCGCCTTCCAGTCGGTGGACTACACGTTTGTGGCCGCTTCGGCGGGCGTGGCAACGCACCTGGAAGTACAAGCCATCGGTAGCCAGACTGCAGCCAGCGGTTTTGGCGTCGGCGTGAAAGCGGTCGATGCGTTGGGTGCCGATGCGAATGTAACGCAAGACACTCGCGTGGCACTGAGCGTGCAAACCGGCACGGGAATGCTCGCAGGTACGACCTTCGGCACGATCAGCAACGGCACCAATAGCTTCACGATCCCCGGCGTTATCTATAGCGTTGCGGAAAGCGGTGTCGTGTTGCGTGCGACCGCCACGGCCGGCGATACGTTGATATCCGATGACTCGGATGCGTTTACCGTGAATGGTGGCGCGGCGGCCAAACTATCGATCGACACGATTGGCGATCAGGGCACCAACGTCGGCTTCGATGTCGTCGTAAACGTCCTCGACGCTGGCGATAACCCGGCGAACGTGACATTGCAAACGACGATCACGCTCAGCAAGACCAGCGGCAACATGGGCAGCGGTACCGTCGGCGGCGTTAATACTGGCGTGATCGACCCCGGCAACGGCACGGTCACGATTTCGGGTGTGACCTGGGATATGGCCGACACGGGTGTGCAGCTAACGGCGACGCCGACGGCGGGCATGACCGGGCTCACGGTTGCGATGTCGAACACGTTTACCGTGGCGACGCGTACGGCAACCAAGCTGGAATTCGCAACGATTGAAAACCAAGGCACCGATCTGCCTTTCGACGTAACGGTGCGGGCTGTTAATGCATCCGACGAACCGGCGAACGTAACGATGGCAACGCAGGTAACGCTGAGCTTAGACAGCGGCAGCGGTAGCGTAGGTGGCACGCTAACGGGCACCATTGCCAACGGCGAAAGCAGCGTGACGATTTCCGGCGTGACCTATGACGCGACAGAAACCAATGTCGTGCTGACGGGTACGCCGACGACGGGCATGACCGGGCTCACCATTGCTACGTCGAATGCGTTTGACGTAGGCAACAAGAAGGCAGCGCTCACGACCCCTGCCAATGATGGCGATACGCTCACCGGTGCCAATTACACGTTTGAATGGAACACCGGCTCGGGTGTTACGCAATATCGATTGTGGGTGGGTAGCGCGACGATCACGTCCGATCCGGATACGGCGGATATTTATCGTTCGACTGCGCTCACGGGTACGTCGCAGGCCGTGACCGGCTTACCGACAGATGGCTCGACGGTGTACGTGCGCTTGTACTCGTTTATCGATGGCGCGTTCCAGCACAACGACTACAGCTTTACAGCCGCCACGGCGGGCGTGGCATCGGTGGTGCAGCTTGGCGCTGTTTCAACGCAGACCGCAGGCACGCCGTTTAGCCTGAACGTGCAATCCGTGGATGCTTTGGGTGCGACGATCGCCGTCACGCAAGACACGCGGGTAGCGCTGAGCGTCGCGACGGGCACGGGCACATTGGGCGGCACAACCTACGGCACGATTCCGAACGGTAGCAGCAGCTTCACCATCAGCGGTATTACCTACGACAAGGCCGAAGCCGACGTGGTGTTACGCGGCACGGCGGTGGCTGGCGATACGTTGACAGCGGATGACTCCGATGCCTTTACGGTGAACGCGGGCACGCCGACCAAGCTGTCGATCGATACGATCGCGGATCAGGCCACCAACGTAGGCTTCGATGTGGTGGTTACCGCGCTCGACGACAATGACAATATTGCCGACGTTACGTCATCCACAACGATCACGCTCAGCAAGACCAGTGGCAACATGGCGACGGGGACGTTGACGGGTCAACAAACCGGCATCATCAATAACGGCGGAAGCAGCGTCACGATCTCGGGCGCGGTCTGGGATATGGCCGATACCGGCGTCACGCTGACGGCCACGCCCACGACTGGCATGACGGGGCTAACGATTGCGACGTCGAACTCGTTTACCGTCGCCACACGGGTGCCGACCAAGCTGGCCATCAGCACAATTGCCAATCAGGGTACCGGCCTACCGTTCGATGTAACGGTGCAAGTGCTCGATGCTTCCAACTTGTCGGCGACAGTGACGACGACGACAACGGTCACGCTTAGCCTGAACATGGGTAGCGGTACGTTGGGTGGCACGCTTTCCACCACGATCGGCACCGGCGCATCGCAGGCCACCATCTCTGGCGTTACTTACGATACCGAAGAGACTGGCGTGATTCTGACGTGTACACCGACGGCGGGCATGACCGGTCTGACGGTGGCGAATTCAAACGCGTTCAACGTCGGCTCCGCGCCAGCGCAAATCACGATGCCGGTGAATGACGGCGACACGCTCACGGGTGCGTCTTACACCTTTGAATGGAACGCGGGTGTCGATGCGACGCAATATCGACTGTGGATCGGTAGCGCGGCCGTCACGACCGACCCGTCGTCAGCGGATATCCATCGGTCGGCGGCGCTTACAACGATGAGTTCGACCGTTTCCGGTTTGCCGACGGACGGCTCGACGGTTTACGTGCGGCTTTATTCGTACGTGAACAGCGTCTGGCAGTTCCGCGACTACTCGTATGAAGCCGCGACGGCGGGTGTGGCGACGACGATCAGCGTCGACACCATCGGCAATCAAGTTGCCGGTACGCCGTTCTCAGTACGCGTGCAAACGGTGGATGCGTTGGATGTGGCGTATGGCGTAACGCAAGATACGCAAGTCACGCTTAGCGTTGCGACCGGCAACGGCACGTTGGCCGGGACGTTGGTCGGCACCATTCCGAACGGTAGCAGCAGCTTTTCGATTTCGGGCGTGACCTACGACGCGGCCGAATCGAATGTGACGATTCAAGCCTCGGCCACGGCGGGTGATTCGCTTAACGCCGGAACGTCGAACGCTTTTGAAGTCAGCGGCGGTACAGCGGCGAAGCTTAGTATTGCAAACATCGACGATCAGGGCACCAATGTCGGCTTTGACGTTGTGGTATCGGTGCTCGATGCGAATGACAATCCGTCAACTGCTTCGATGGCCACGACGGTCACGCTGTCGAAGACGTCCGGCAACATGGGCAGCGGAACCGTTGCGGGTGTTACGACCGGTGTGATCGATGGTGGCTCGGGTTCGGTGACGATTTCGGGCGTGCTGTGGAACGCGGCGGATACGGGTGTGCAACTCACGGCAACGCCGACGGCGGGCTTAACCTCGCTGACGGTCGCGAACTCGAACACGTTTACCGTGGCCAACCGCACGCCGGCTAAGTTGGCAATCGACACCATTGAAAACCAAGGCCCGGATCAACCGTTTGACGTTGCGATTCGCGTGCTCGATTCATCTGATTTGCAGGCCAACTGTACGCAGGTCACTACGGTGACGCTTAGTGTTTCATCGGGTGCGGGCTCGTTGTCGGGCACCGTCTCGGGCACCATCGGCGCGAACAGCGGCACGTTGACGATTCGCGACATTAGCTACGACGTCGAAGAAACCGGCGTTGTGTTAACGGCGACGGCGTCGGGTGGTGATGTACTGACGGCGGCGACGTCCAACACGTTCGAAGTCGGCGACATCGCAGCGGAAATGACCAACCCCGAGAACGATGGCGATACGCTGAGCAGCGATACGGTGACGTTCACCTGGACGACCGGCTCGGGCGCGACGCAGTATCGTTTGTGGGTCGGTAGTGGACCGATCACCTCGGCACCGGCTTCGGCGGATATCTATCGTTCATTGGCAATCACAGGAACGTCGCAGACGGTTGGCCTCTTGCCGATGGATGGTAGCGCTGTGTACGTTCGGTTGTACTCGTTGATCGATGGCGTGTTCCAGTTCAACGATTATGAGTATGTCGCGGCCAATTCAGGCGTAGCGACGCGATTGATCATCAACCCCGTTGGCAATCAGCAGGCGGGTGAACCGTTCTCGGTGTCGGTGCAAACGCAGGACGCATTTGGCTCTGCGGCCAATGTGCTGGCCGATACCGGCGTCACGATCAGCGTGGCAACGGGGACGGGCGTCTTGAGTGGTACGTTGACGGGCACCATCACGGCAGGGTCGAATTCTGCCACCATCTCCAGCATGTCGTACGACACCTTGGAAAGCGATGTACAACTGCGTGCGACGCGCACTGCAGGTGATACGTTGACTGCGACCGTTTCGTTGGCATTCGATGTGGCGGCGGGTACACCGGCGGCGTTGTCGATTCAAACGATCGGTGCGCAAGGCGCGGGCGATGCCTTTAGCGTGGGCGTGAATATCGAAGATCAATTCGGTAATACCGCCGCCGTAACGCAGGACACGCTCATCACATTGACCAAGTCTCCGATGAGTGCGGCCACGGGCACGCTGGCCAGCGCCGTCACGGGCACGATTACAACCGGCATGACAAGCTTCACGCTGAGCGGCGCTGCCTGGGATACGGTCGAAGGCGGCGCGCAGATTCGCGCGACGGCTTCGGGTGGAGATACACTCACGGCTGCTGACTCGAACACGTTTACCGTGACGGTCGGTGGGCCGGCGAACTTGGCGATAGACACCATCGGCAACCAAAACACGAGCAGCAGTTTTGCCGTTCGCGTCAACGTTGAAGATACGCTGGCGAACGCCGCGACAGCGACGCAGGACACGACGATTACGCTCAGCAAACAGTCGGGTTCGATGGCTACCGGTACGCTGGGCGGCACGATTACTGCAACGCTCATCGGCGGTCAAAGCGGCGTGACGATTTCGGGGCTCACCTGGAGTGCTGCGGATACCAACGTGGTGCTGACGGCCAGCGCCAGTGGCGGTGATGTGCTCACGGGCACCAGCTCGAACACGTTCGATGTGTCGGTAGGTGGTGCGACAACGTACACGCTTGGAAACGTCTCGGGCGTGACGGCGGGTGATGCGTTTGCGATCAATGTGACGGCACGGGATCAGTTTGGTAACGCCGCCAACGTTTCGCAAGACACGCGCGTGGTGATGTCGCTGAAGAACGGTACCGGTAGCATCGGTGGCGTCACGTTCGGCACCATCAGCAACGGCACCAGTTCGGTGAACATCTCTGGCATCACGTATAACAAATTGGAAAGCAATGTGCGTCTGACGGCGACCATCACTGCGGGCGACAGCCTCGGCGGGCCGGTGGATACCAACTTCTTCAACGTCGGTGCCGGTTCGGCGGCGGCGTTGAGTGTCGACGCCATCGCGCAGCAGCGCGCGGGCGTGAACTTTGGCGTCGGTGTACGTGTGCTCGACCAGTTCGGCAACCTTACAACCGTTAGTCAGGACACGGGCGTGTCATTGTCGAAGCAATCAGGCTCCGGCTTTACCGGCACACTCGGCGGAACCATCAGCGGTACGATTGCCAATGGCGCCAGCACATTCACCTTTAGCGGCGTGAACTGGAATGCGATGGACAGCGATGTCATCGTGACGGCGGCACGCACCGGCGGCGACACGCTGACATCCGACAATTCGGATACATTCGATGTGATCGAAGGTCCGGCGTCGGATATGACCATGGTGATCGCCGACCAACAGGCTGGTGAACCGTTCGACGTAACCGTGACGACCACCGACCAGTTCGGTAACGCGTCCGCCGTAACGACGGATACCACCGTTGCGCTCAGTAAGACGAGCGGGCTCGGCCTGACCGGTACGCTGGCGGGTACGCTGCAGGGCGTCATCACGTCCGGCAACAGCAGTGTATCGATCAACGATGTTTACTGGACGGCGATGGAAACCGGCGTGCAACTGACGAGTACGCGCGTGTCTGGTGATACACTCAATTCGGGTACGTCAAATACGTTCACCGTAACGGCGGGTAACCCGAGTCAGGTCGTCATTGGTACCATCGGAAACCAGGTTGCCGGCACCGGCTTTGATGTTGGCATCGAAGCGCAAGACCAATACGGCAACACGGCCAATGTACTGGTCGATACCCGCATCACGCTTTCGGTGCAATCGGGTACCGGTGCTTTGAGCGGTACTGTGGTCGGGACTGTTTCGATGGGCGCCGCGACGTTTACGATCAGTGGTGCAACTTATGATACGGCGGAAACTGGTGTGTCGTTGCGTGCTGCTGCCAGCCTCGGCTTCCCGTTGACGGCGGGCACATCGAATACGTTCACCGTTGCTGCTGGGGCAGTCTCGTCGATGACGGTCGACAGTATTGGTACGCAAGCGGCGGGTGTGCCGTTTAATGTGCGGGTAAACTCGGTCGATGCCTTCGGCAACTTGGCCAATGCTACGCAAGACACATTGATCACGTTGACGGTCAATACTGGTTCGGGGGCGATCGGTGGCGTGGTATCGGCGACGCTTTCCAATGGTTCGTCATCCGTCGCAATAAACGGTGTTACGTACGACACCGCGGAAACGGGCGTTGTCTTTGATGTTACCGCATCCGGTGGTGATGCGTTAGGCGTGGTACAGACCAATGCCTTCGAAGTCACGGGCGGGCCGGCAACGGCGATCACGATCGACACCATTGCCGATCAGGGCCTCGACGTTCCGTTTGATGTGACCGTTAACGCGGTGGATCAGTTCGGAAACAGTGCCCAGGTTTCGGGCAATACCGGTATCACGTTATCCAAGACCAGTGGCATCAGCGCGACCGGCACGCTAAGCGGCAACCTCTCGGGCACAATTGCTTCGGGTGGCAGCAGCGTGACGTTCTCGGGTGTGTCCTGGGATGCTGAGGAAACCGGCGTGCAGCTAACGGCCGCGCGAACGAGCGGCGACGCACTCGGTACCGTCGATTCCAACACGTTTACCGTTGAGTTCCGACCGGCGGCGAAGCTGAGCATTCAGTCGATCAGCGATCCGGCAGTTAACGACGGCTTCGATGTGGTAGTCGAAGTGCTCGATGCCAGCGACAACCCGACGACTGTCACGCAAAACACCGGCGTAACGCTCGCACTCAACACCGGTACGGGTACCTTGACGGGCACGCTCAGTAGGACGATCACCAACGGTAGTACGTCGGTAACGTTCAGCAATCTGAGCTACAACGTGATTGAAAGCGGCGTAGTATTGCAGGTCACGCGTACCAGCGGTGATGTATTAACGTCGGCAACGTCGAACAGCTTTGATGTTCTTGGAGGCTTCCCGGCAGAAATGACGTCGCCCACCGACGGCTCGACGCTGTCGGGGTCCAGCGAGACCTTCCAGTGGACGACCGGTGTTAACGTGACGCAGTACCGCTTGTGGGTCGGCAGCAATCCGCTGTTTACGTCTGCCGATGCAGACATTTACAGGTCCACTGCGTTGATGACGACTTCGCAACTGGTAACGGATATTCCTACTGATAGCAGCACCATCTATGTGCGGGTGTACAGCTTTATCGACGGTGTATTCGAATCCAACGACTACACCTACACCGCCGCTAGTCCCGCACCGGCACCGCCGGACGATCCGACTCCGGCACCGCCGCAGTTGATCGCGCCCGATGGCGATAACGCCGACGATCCGCAGGAAGAGCCGATCGACGACGAGCCGTTCCCGGTCACGCCGCAGGAAATCATCGTTAACCTGAGCGGTGGCGGGCTGTGCGGTATAGGATCGTCGATGACGGCCATCACGGCGAGTATGGCGCTACTGATGGGCTTTGGATGGCGGCGACGACCACGACGCAAACGGCAACGCCGCAAGCTGTAAGGTCCGCCTTCAGCGGCTGCGTCCGCGTCACTTATTGCAAGCTGATAATACCTCTCACCCCGCACGCCTTCGGGCGTCGCGGGGTTTTTTCTTGTTCTGCGTCCGCGAACGATTCGTATGCGTAGCGGCCAATTCGTATCTTTGGTCGGGCAGTCAGTGCGCCTGAACTTTTGGGAAGGGGGGCGGCAAGATGGGGTCGGAAAAAACGCTTAAAGAAGTCCCGCTGGGGGCGGTGCAGGCTTTTTCGGCGAGCGCCAACGATAAGCTCGAATTGTATTTACCCAACAAAAGCGCGACGGGTAATGCGGTGTTGTACAGCGGCAGCGAGAAGGCATCGACCGATATCGATTATCGCCGCTTACAGGACGTCGGTGTGCAGACGATGCTCATTGCGGTCGACGATCTTGCTTCGTGCGAAGAGGCGCTCGAACGCGAATTGAGTAACCTCATGCTCGACCCGACCGTCGAGCCGCAGAAGAAGGCGTTGTGCGCGCAACAAGTTGGCGTCAATGTGGCGCGCGATATGTTGGGTGGTGCCGATCCTGTCGCCGATCTCGATCGGGCCTCGAATCTGTTCGATTCATTATTGACGGGCATGATGGAAGATCCGGCGGTCGCGACATCATTGTTGTCGATGAGCGCTCACCACCGGACGACGGCCAGTCATTTGTTCGCCGTCAGCGTGTTGTCGATGATGTTGGCGCAAGAAGCGTTCGGCGGCGACGAAAAGCAGATGCACGATGTGGCGCTGGCCGGCATGCTGCACGATTTGGGCAAAACCAGCGTCGATGCCGCGATTCTAAGTAAGACCGACCCTTTGACGGCGGATGAGATCAACCTGATTCGCCAACACCCGGTCGAATCGATCCGATTGTTGGGAAGCGATGCCGATGTCGACGTCAATATTTGCCGCATGATTCTGGAACATCACGAACGCTACGACGGCTTGGGCTACCCTGTCGGTGTGGCCGGTGAAGACATCAGCGTCGGCGGGCGCATCTTGGCTATAACCGATTCGTTTCATGCCATGATTGGGCGGCGCGACTATCGCAAAGCGCTTTCACCGGTGGAAGCGATGCGCGTGATGCGAAGCCAAGTCGGTAAGCAGTTCGATCCGCGTTTGTTTGTGGCGTGGGAGCGCGTGTTGGCCGGCGGCGTGGTCGCCGAATTCAAGCCGATGCTACTCAATGATGATACGGAAGAAGTCGGTACGGGTTACCACGCGGATCATCGCAAGTCGAAGAAGAAACCGCCCGTAGCGCGGCGCTCCGATCGCAAGCTGGTCAATGGTCAATTGCAGATGGCGTGTATTGCGACCGGTACGTTGCAACGCGGCGATGTGGCGCGCGAAATGCACCATTATCCCGTGGTCGACCTGTCGCGAGCGGGTGCGTGTTTGGAGTCGATCGGCCCCATGTATCGCGGCGAAGTTGTCAGCGTGTGCCTGAAAACCGGAGACGCGGCACAGTGGCTGCGCGGCGTGGTGCGCTGGTGTCGACGCAATGCATCGTCAGGTCATGGTTACAAGATGGGTGTGCAGTTTGTACACCGCTTAGCGCCGGAGGAAGCGCACAGCCGTCATCCGGTGGTGGCGATGATGACGAATCAGGAAGCGCTGATGCCGACGGGGTGATGTGAATCAGAGTTCGTGCAATCGTTGGAAAGATGTTGGCGAGATGTCGTCCCCTGGTCTTTAGTCCGCATGTCGTGGGCTGCGCTGAAGGACCGAGTTGCGGCAACCTGGTGTGGCGCAATTGTCCCGGCTAGGGACAACGGGAAAATAGCCAAGCAGTTCACTGCTGGGGCGGTTCGATATACAAAACCTAATCCGTCCCGAATGGACGAAAGAAAACGTCAATTCTTGATGAGGCGCGTGCCAGACGCAGAGTAGTGACAACGACGCATCACAAAATCCCCTCCGCAAAGTCGCTTAACTCCTGTTGCTCTTTTATATCCGTAAGGTACTGATCGGTGTAACTTGGATCGACGGCCATACAGCAGCGCGTGGCTTTGTCGCCGATCGCTTCGTAATCCGGATCACCGGTCAACAGCGCGAACTCTTGCGAGAGCGTGACCAACCGTAGCATCAGGCGCAGAATGATGCCTTCCTGCTTCACCAAGCCGCGGTCTTTTACAAATCGATAGAAGTTGCAATCTTCGAAGATGTTCGCCGTCACGTATTTGGCTTGCACAAAGATCGGTTCGGGCGCCTCTAGGTCGGCTTCGAAGGCAATACGCAACATATCCGGCAGCGTCGGCGGGCGCTCGAAGGTTTCGCCATCCCACCACGGGTCGTCGCGCGGGTCGTCGTATTCGTCGTCGTTACCGTCGTCATCGTCGGCAGATTCGCTTTCCTGCCCGGCGAGCTTCACGCCCATTTGAATCATCAGCGGCGTCATCACATCGGTTTCGAGCGGCCCGGCGGGCAAGTCGCCCGGGCGCAGATGCAACCGACGCCAGACGCCGGCGGGTAGTTCCAGCAGCGATTCGAGTACGAGTTGTTTTTCGAGACCGTTAGCGCGATGCAGTTGTTCGGCGACATAGGCACCGTAGAGCGGATCGATACTGCGAAAGGCGAGCAGTTTCTTAATGTTGTCGTGCATCTCGACACGACTGTTGTCTTCGGACAACGTGATGTATTGCAAGCCCGCGAGGTTTTGCAACATGTGATCGAGCTGCTCTTGGTACGACTTGAGGCGATCGTCATCGTTGAAACGCGATGCAACAAACTCGCGCACCTTCTGCAATGAACCGGTGCGCGTTAACAGGTAGAGCAAGACTTGATAGGGAATCATCGAGCGGCTATAGAGCTTGGCCGAGCCTGCCTCGCGCAGTTGGGTGAATTGGCCCTCGGTCCAGTATTGTTGCGTCTTGCGGCGGCTGGGCTTCTTGCGCTCCAGATTCTTTTTCATCTGCAGCATCTTGGGCTCTTTGCTTTTCAGATCGAGTTGGTCATACTTTTCCTTCCAGCGCGCGATTTTGACGTCGTCTTCGTGGGCCACGGCATACACAAAACCGCGATCGTCGAATTGCGGCCGACCGGCACGCCCGAAGATTTGGTGCGCCGTCGCCGCCGGGATCACCTTCTTATCACCGCGCTTGCCCTTGATAAGGGTGCTTAAAACGACGGCGCGCGCGGGAAGGTTGATCCCCGCCGCCAGCGTTTCGGTGCAAATCACGAACGGCACCCATTTGCGTTGGAACAGTTCTTCAACGATCTCCTTATGTTTGGGCAATACGCCTGCATGGTGCACACCCACGCCGCGCACCAGCATCTGCCGCAGCTTGGGGCCGACGCCGTCTTGCAGGTCTTCGGATTTCTCGTTGAGATACGCCTCGATCTCCGCACGCGTATCTTTGCCGATCAGCTTGAGGCCTTTCATCTTCTCGGCTACGTCCCAACATTCATCGCGATTGAAGCAGAATACCAAAGCGGGCGAACGATTGGTTTCGTCGTTCTCCGTCACCATCGTGGCAAGCTGTTCGGTGAGCAGTTGATCTTCGACCCAGTTGAATTCCAAGGGCACGCGCCGTTCTTCGGAAAGGATCACACGAATTTTGCGACCGTGCTTGGTGGCGAGCCAAGTTGCAAATTCGTTGGGGTTGCCGACGGTCGCGGAAAGCAGCATCACGCGCACGTGTTCGGGCAACAGTACGAGTGACAACTCCCACACGATGCCGCGCTCGCGATCGTTGAAGCTGTGAAACTCATCCATCACGACGGCATGTACGCCTTCCATGCCGGAGATGCGCTCATCGGTCGATAGCAGATGGTTAAGTAAGATCTCCGCGACAACCACGCGCACCACGGCGTGCGGGTTCTCGCTGCGGTTGCCGGTAATCAGGCCCACATCGTCGCGCGAAAAGCCCCATTTTTCGGCGGTATCCTGCAACTCGCGATACTTTTGATCGGTGAGCGCAATAAGCGGCGTGGTGTAGTAAATCGCCTGTCGCGTTTTGAGCGCTTCGTAAACGGCGGCTTCGGCCAGCAGGGTTTTACCCATGCCCGTCGGTGCGCAGACCATGATGCCGCCGTCCTGCTCAAACCAGGAAAGCAGGGCCTCTTCCTGATAGGTGTAAAGGTCGAAATCGAGCGTATCGAGAAAATCACTACAAATCTGTTCGCGGTCCATGGCGGGTAGCTTACGCGAAGATGATCAGCGCCGCGCCCGAATCAGAGCAATGTCAATAAAAGCGTCGCGTCCATAAAATCAGAGCCGCGTTCGTAAGGAAGCGGTCCGCGTTGGAAGCTTCGGGGTGGTTGATACGCAGACGAGAGCTTACGAACATTCTTAGTCCATGCAATCTACCAATTTGTACGAGCCCTACGGTCAACCCGCCCAACTGCGGCTACCATCTAGCTGCTGATGATCCCAGACAGTTCCAAAAATCGCCTGCTGGCCCGCACGATCATTGCATCGCAGTTCGCGCCGCCGTTTATGTTCTCCGGCGTGGCAGTGGCGCTGCCCGCCATGGGTGAAAAACTTAACGCCGGTGGTACGTCGTTGAGTCTCGTTGAAACGCTGTTTCTGGCAGGCTCGCTCTCATTTCTGCTGCCTGCCGGTCGTTTGGCCGATGCGGGTGACAAACGCACGTTGTACAAGATCGGTATCCTCGGCTTCGCGCTGATGTCGCTGCTGATCGGCTCGCTGTCGTCGATTACCGCAATTCTGGGCTTGCGTTTTGTGCAGGGGATCTTTTCGGCGATATTTGCTGCGACTGGTGGGGCGTTATTGGTCGATTACGTGCCACCCGAACGGCGTGGCCGCGCCTTTGGGGCGTCGCTGGGATCGATCTATGCGGGGTTGACGCTGGGGCCGATCGTGGCGGGGTGGTTGGTCGAAACGTACAGCTGGCGGCACGTGTTTTTCTTCGGGGCCGTTCTGCTGCTAGTCAGTTTCGCTTTCGCCGCAGAAATGATGCCGTCTAAGCGCGACGTACCGCTGCGGGTGCTACATAAGCCGAGTATGAGTTTGCTGACGAGCGCCGCATTGCTGTTGGTGATCGGTGCCGCTCAAGTTCAGCATGGCGGGATGGGTTATGCGATGCTGGCTGGCGGCTTGGTGCTGGGCGTTGCGTTCGTACGCGTGCAGAAGCTATTGAAGCAACCTTTGGTGAACGTGAATGCCGTCATGTCGAACCGCCTGCTGCGCAACGCGCTGTTGGTGCAGATGATGGTGTATTTCCAGGCGTTGTCTTCGACCTTCTTGTTGACGTTTTATCTACAAATCTCGCGCGGCATGCGCGCCGATGAGGCGGGCCAAATGTTGGCCATCGGTTCGGTCATTATGGCGCTGTTCGCGCCGTTCTCGGGGCGCATGGCCGATTCGGTGCGACCGACGCTGCTGGCTATGTTGGGCGTGGCATCGGTTTGGATCACGGGCCTGATGGCGTTGTGGCTGAACAATACCAGTAGCCTTTGGTGGATCGGTGCGATGTTGGTCTTTCAGGGCATCGGTTTCGCGCTGTTCAGTTCACCTAACATGACGGTCATCATGAACAGCGTGCCGCCGACCAAGACCAGCATGGCCTCAGCCCTTGCCGCCAAAGCGCGTTCGCTCGGTGCGATGGGCGGCATGCTGATCGTCTCGATCCTGATCAGCATCAAGATCGGCGCGGATAAGGTGGAGGACCATCCAGAAGAGATGATCGATATTGTGACGACGGCGTTTGGCGTCTTAGTGGTGACGACGGGGCTGGCGTTGATCGTGAGTTTGCGCGGGCAATGGGGCCAGTCGGGTGCGACGACAGCAACGACCGAGCCGTCTACTGAAGCCGTGCAAGCAATGAGCCAGAGCTAAAGTCAGAAAGGTCAAAATATCGTCTCTTCCAACTATTCTGGGCTCAAGAATAGATATAGATAACCGAAACGCTTTTCAAAACCTGCGAGATTACGCCTCAGAAAGCCCGAATGTACGTGCGCAATCCGCTTCCTAAAAAAAGTCGAAAATTCTCCGTTAACGCCGTTACCAACTGCCGCACGTTAATCGCGGACGGCACGGCAATCGGTTTGCTTGCCGTACTGCCAACATACCGAACCAAGGCATGTGGTAAGCGCTAACAGCAGTCTGACAGGCCTCACGCACTGCCGGAGAACATCTCAATGTTTGAATTAAACGCCCGACGAAACTTTTTCGTGATCTCGTTTCTGGTTTTCTCGGTGGCGAGTATCGCAACCGCCCAGCAAGCCATCAACGTCTCGCAAGGAATCGACTACGCCAGTCTGCAAGACGCATTGAGCAACGCCACCAACGGCAACATCATTCAACTGTATCCCGGTGTTTATCAGGAAGACGACATATCGATTCCCGTCGGCGTCAACGTAACGGTGCGCGGGTCGGGCATGGGCGTTACGATCATCGACGGCAGTAACGGGTCGAACACGCGCGGTGTGTTTGAATTGAACGACTCGGGCCAGACCACTGCGACGGTAATTCAGGACCTGACGATTCAAAACGACGTGCGCGGGTTCAACTTTGGCGCGACGGGCGGGGCGGTCTTTCTGCGCGGTAACGTGTCGCTCACGCTGCGGCGCGTCGAGTTCGTTGGCAACACGGCACCAGCAGGTGCGGGCGGTGCCCGTGCGGTGCACGTTGTTAATGGTGCCAAGGTTCGGCTCGAATCCTGTCAGATTCTCGATAACGACGGCGCTAACGGCACGGCCATCATCGCCAACGGCAGTGGCAGCGACGCTTACATGCTCAACACGCTGGTGCAGCATGAAGCCGAACCCCTTTCGGTGGTCAGCGACGCAAACATGACGGCCATTAACAGTACGCTCGTCGGTCAGGTGCACGTCGGCAGCACGGGCCATTTCGCGGGCGTGAATTGTGTCATGACCGACAGCGCTGCAGTCGACGCGGGTGGTTCGACGGGCATTCTGCAGAGCGTGTTCCCCGGCGCGACGAGTGGCAATATCGATGGCGCACCGACGTTTGTAAACGCCGCCGCGCGGGATTATCTACTGGCGGCAGGCTCGCTCGGCATCGACATGGCGAACATGTTTAGCTACGAATCGGCGTTCGGGCCATATGTGGATGCCAACGGCGAAGATCGTTTTGTGAACGATACCAATGCAAGCGACAGCGGCTTCGGGCCATTGGCGTTTCTCGATGCGGGAGCATTTGAATATCAAGCCGAGCCCGCGCCGACAAGCGAGTTCTGCCCCGGCGATATGAATGGCGACGGCGCGATCAACGGCTTGGATACGCAGATGTTTGTGCAAGCACTGATTCTCGGGGCGACGTGTCCGTGATGGCTATTCGTGATCAGAAGGACTCGATACAGACGCATCGCGCTCGCAGCGACTAATGGAATCGTTGCGAGCGTATGTGTGTCCGCACTGAACTTTCAATCCAAGATGGCATGCAGCAACATGGACAGAGACCGAGGTGTTGCTGCGGTGACCCATTGAACTTGTCGAGCAGTTCTTACTGAGGATTTTTGGTCGTCCGCTCACCAGCTTCGCCATTCGAGACGTCTGCATCGGCGAACTTATCGGAGATCGCTGCACTGCACTGCGTAATGGTCATTATTTGGTTCATCAAAATGGTCGATTTATGGAGGGGGAATTTCTGCGGGTTGGGGGCGTTTGTACGTAAGTCGGTCGTAGGTTGTTACCGGACATCTAAGGGCAGGCCAAGCGCCATCACATGATCCGACCTGGCATGATCGAAACGAGCATGACCAAATGAGTGATGCACAAGAGCCAAAATTTGATCGCAGCGATGAATCAAGCGTTTCTGATGCCGGCTTGATTTTTGATTGCGATACTGATGTGCCTCAGCACGCGCGCTCGAAAATGTGGATCGCAGCTTCGGCTTTATTTGTCGGCCTACTGATTACATCGATCATCACATGGCAAATTCATCGCGAACATCATCGCGCGGCACAATTGCAGTTCGAGGCGGCGCTTGAATCGGTACGCGAAGCACTTGTCGAGGGCCTGAGTAGTCCACTCAATGGGCTGAACGGCGCGCGCGGAGTCTACGTTTCGAGCAAATCGGTCGAACGTCACGAGTTTGCCGCACTCGTATCGTCGTTAAATGCCAAAGTTGAATATCCACACGTCGAGATGTTCGGCGTATTGAAGCCCGTGACCGACGACGGGATTGCATCATTCGTCGCAACGGCAAGGCAGGATGGATATCCGAGTTTTGCGGCCTACCCTGCAAACAACAAAGAAGATCATTGGTTCGTATTATTTGCAGGTCCGGCGGAACATGAAGTTGCCGCTCTGGGGCGTGACCTTGCTGACCATTCGATCGTTCGGACCTCTCTAACGCGGGCGATCGACAGTGCCGCACCGCAGCTCGTGTCGGTCTCCGAACTTCCATGGCGTCAGCGGCCAAGTGCCGTGTGGCTGGTCCCGGTCTATAAAAATGGCGCGCAGATCGAATCGGTCGAACAGCGTCGAGAGCAGGTAACATTTGTCCTCTTTGCGACCGTAGATTTGGCAAGTGTGGAAGAGCAGGTTCGCAGCAAGCACGGCGCGCACGTCCGCTTCAACGTGTGTTCGGTCGATTCGTCCCCGACACCAAATAACGAGAGACCGAACGAGCAGGCGGCCTTTGCCTCTGTGCGTCACTTCAATGTCGGTAATCAGGCATGGAAACTCGTGGGGCGCGCCACCCCACAGTTCGAGGCGGCAGTTCATTCTCCCATTCCGATGACAATTGGCATCATGGGGTTGTTGTTGGTACTTGCAACAGTCGGCGTGATTTGGGCATTGGGTGGCTCGCGCGAGCGCGCGAGCAATCTTGCGCGGAAAATGACGCAAGAGCTGCGACGAAGCAACGCGTCCCTTAGAGATGCAATGGTTCGGTTGAAAGATCAAACCCGGTTGGCGCAGCAGTTGGCTCAGCAAGCTGAGGATGCCAATCAATCCAAGAGCGAATTTCTCGCGAACATGAGTCACGAAATTCGGACGCCTATGACCGCGATTCTCGGTTTCGCCGACTTACTCTGGCAGGATGGCGATATTGCTCGCGCGCCGGAGAAACGAATCAATGCGATCAGGACGATCCAACGAAACGGCGAGCACCTGCTCGGTGTGATTAACGATATCCTAGATATTTCGAAGATCGAATCCGGCAAGCTAACTGTAGAGAGCATAACTTGCTCACCGTGCGATGTCTTGGCCGAAGTGGCTTCTTTGATGCAGGTTAGAGCCGACGAGCGCAACATTAAATTTGAAATTGTCCCCGATGGGCCCTTGCCTCGATCGATCAATAGCGATGCGCTTCGGCTTCGACAAATCCTTCTTAACGTTGTCGGCAATGCGATCAAGTTCACGGAAACCGGTAGCGTCAGTCTGGTGCCGCGCCTCACTGCGGAGACGCCCCAGAAGATCCAATTTGACGTGATCGATACCGGTATCGGTATGACGGCCGAACAGGCTTCGCAGTTGTTTCAGCCGTTTCAACAAGCCGATACGAGCATGGCACGACGTTTCGGCGGCACCGGGCTGGGGCTTGCAATCAGCCGCCGGCTGGCCGTCATGTTAGGTGGCGGGATAGAGATAGCCGCCACAGCACCCGGGCGCGGCACGACCGTGCGTGTGACGATCGACCCCGGCGCGGTTGCCGCAGACGCTTTGATTGACGATGTCGGGTTGGCGATTAGGCAAAGCGTTGAGAGCGTCACTGCGGATCGGAACGAGCAGGTCGATACGATCGACAAGAGCCCTTTGACGGGCCTTCGTATTCTGCTTGCTGAAGATGGCATCGATAATCAACGTTTGATATCGATGATGCTGGAAAAAGCGGGGGCCAAGGTCGACATCGTCGACAACGGAAAAGCAGCTGTCCAACGAGTTTGGGAAATGCTAGAGCACAATGAAGCCTATGACGTAATTCTAATGGATATGCAGATGCCGATTATGGACGGATACGAAGCGGCGCGCGTGTTGCGTACCAAGGGCTACCAGAAGCCGATAGTGGCATTGACGGCCCATGCGATGGGTGGCGAAAAAGAAAAATGCATCAACGCAGGTTGTACGGGTTATCTGACAAAGCCTATCAAGAAGCGGATTCTTATCGATGGCGTGCTTGAGTATGCGATGCCGGATCGTACGAGCGCGCTTAATACATCCGATTGATCATCGGTGTCCTGAGATTATGTTGAATGCCATATACGTCGCGTAGTTCTCAGTCTAAAAAAACCTCACAAAAAAAGTCCCCGCCGTGCGACGTGTACACGGCGGGGACTCAGATTGCCCATAAATCGAGTCGGTCGCGTTAGACCATGGCGACCGGTCGATCGATGGGTGATGTCGCGAAGGTAGGAATCGATTTCTGCGCCATGCTCTTGAGCACGGCGTCGGCCGGGGCAAACTCGCGATCTTCGCGTTCGCGGGTGCTTTCGACCGAGCTGGTGATCTTCTGCAACAGACACCAGAAGCGCACCTGAATGCGGCGCGACGTGCCGAGGTCGGCGGTGCCATCGAAGGCCATGCGCAAACCGGCCAAGACGGCGGGGGCAGTCACGCTTACTTCGTTAAGCGATTCGGCCCAGCCGAAGCTGTCGTCTTCGCTGCACGATTCGTCGCCAGCCAGCAGCAAGTCTTTGACCTTGGTCGCAACCTGATACTCCGTGGCCAGGAACGGATTGACGATGTCGATCACGCGGGCACCGGCCAGCTTCTGGCAGGGGCTGAAGGCCACGACGCCGGTGACGGCCCGGCATTCGTTGATAAGCGTGCCGAACATCTGCCCGGCAACTTGCGTGATCTGATTGACATCACCGCAGAGGATTTGAATCTGATCGTTGAGTTCGCGCGCCTGATGCTCGTAATTGAGCAGGTGCAGCGTTTGCAACATGATGTGCCAGCGCAGGGCGACTGGCGGATAGGGGCCGCTGACGTCGAAGTTGGCGACGGCGGCAGGGTCGGCCGAGAGCAACTCGATCATGCCCGAAACGTAAGCCGGGCCGAGCTTCAGCGTGCCGAAGATGTCCGCAAAGATGATCTCATTCCAATTCGCCCATAGTGCCGCCGTTTGCGACGAGACGCCGCTGTTTAGCGCTTCGGTCTGCAGCTTGTTGATTATCTCCCACGACAGGTTGATATCAGCGTAAACCGAGAGACCGACTTCGTGCGCCACGGCGACGAAATTCCAGGGTTGCGACTTGAGAATGCGCGGCACGCCGATCAGGCTGAGCGGCAGGGCGCGGCCGACGTTAAGGGATGCGCGGGCATGATGTCGCCACGTGATGCGATCGCTTGCCGGGTCCATGAAATACACCAGTGGCGTTAGCGCCATGGTTTCTTTGGCGACGAGGCTGCGCTCGTGGGCCATGCGTACCGTGGGCAGATACAACTCGCGAATGATCGCATCGACGGCGGCGAGCTTTTGGTGGTGCTCGATACCGGCGTGCTGCTCGATCGCGCGGAAGACGAAGCCCAGCGTTTCTTCGTTGGGCACGATCATGCGGCGCTCGACATCGTTTAGCACGTTAAAGCATTCCTGCGTGCGGCCTTGGGCCAACAGCGAGTTGGCCGTGTTGAACTGCTCGTTGATCTGCTCGAGCACATAGTCGTACCAACGGCTCAGCGTGCGCAGTTGAACCGAGATCGGTCCGAGGCGCTCTTTTGAAATTTCCTGATCGGTATCGAAGCTGGCACGTTCGGCGGGCACGAGGCGCTTCTTCATATCGCCTTCCATGCTGGCCGGTAGATCGTCGGCATAAAGGGACCAACGGCGTAGGCCGTCTTGCAGGTCGGTGGCGCGATTTTGTAGCGTCGCGAGTTTTTGTCGGATGAAATTCATCGTTGCTTGCCTTTCTTGACATCACCCATCTTGGGCAAACATGTTTTCACGTCTTAAGATTGGTCTAACAAAACAAGTTAACGGGGGAATTAGTTGTAGCAGCAGTTCCAGTCGGTCACGCCGGCACCACCGAACGGGGTGACGCTGTTGTTGATCCAAGGCGAGATGCCGCCGACGAACGGATTGATGGTGCTGTTGACGCCGCTGAACGGAACGGTGTTGTTAAGGCCACCAAAGAACGGCGAACCACCGAAGCCGAAGTTGCCACCCAAGCCGAAGCTGTTGTTGAGGCCACCGAAGAACGGCACGTTGCCGAAGCTGGTGGTGTCAAAGCAACCGAGCTGACAGGCAAGGGCCTGTTGAGCCAGAATCTGCTGCGGAAGGATGCTGCTGATGAAGGGGTTGGTGCCGAAGCTGTTGAGCAAGCTGCTGCCGAGCCAAGGCGTGGTGATGGGGCTGGTGATGCCGCTGTTGATGAGCGAGCTGATCATCGGGTTAACAGTCGAGAGCGGCGAGGTGATGCCGGTGTTCAAAGCGCCGAAGGAAGGAACCGTCAGCGGATTGACGACCGACGAAGCGCCGAACGGAGCAATGTTGTTCCACGGCGTGATCGTGTTGTTGATGAACGGCGTGTTGAGGCCGAACTGCGAAGCGGTGTTCCAACCGGCGCTGTTCAAACCGAAAGGTACGCTGTTGTTGAGACCGAAGCTGCTGATGCCGGCGAGGTTGTTGACGATCGACTGCGGGTAGAAGCTGTTGACCGAAGGCGTGCCGACAAAGGGGCTAACCGGCGCGATGTTGTTGAAGCCGGTGGTGTTCTGCACGGGGCTGTTGAACGGAACACCCGTGGTGCCGGCGATCGACATGGGGTGTGCGATCGGTGCGAAAGGCGTGGTGCCGAAAGCGAACGGCGTGGTGCCGGCGAACGGCGTTGGCACGGCGTTGTAGGGCATCGTGTTGAGGCCGAAGGGCGTCTGCATCGGAACGTTGTTGACGAACGGCATCGTGCAGAACGCGCTGTTGCAAAGCGGCGTGCCGACCGTGTTGAACGAAGGCACGTTGTTGATCATCGGGTTCATGGCATTCATACCGAACGGCATGGTGCCGAACTGGTTGGTGTTGTAAGGGGTGGTGGCGTAGCCGGGTTGCGATACCGAAGCGCCGTTGAGGCTGTTGATGCGGCTGGATGCGCCGTTCATCGGAACCGTGGTCGGGTTCAGAACGCCAGTAGCTGAAGTGGGGGCATACGAGTACATGTGCACTGCTCCTAAGTTGAGAAACGTTGATTCTTGATGACCGGGTTGCAACGCGCAAAGCGACCGAACGGTCACGTTCCCGGTGAGTAGTGGGTCAGGGTTGAAAGAAGATGTTTCGTCGATCGGTCACGCCTCCGACCGATAATCGGTCAGTGACGAAGATCGGCAGAGCGTTCGCGTTTCATAAGGCAATCCGTGCGATTTGACGGCGATTTTTTCGGGTTATGCGGATCGTGCGGGATGTGCCGTCGTGCACTGCGCAGCAGGTGCAAAAACAGTGTTCGACCTCTCAGGCAATACTGCCGGAGCGGTTGCTCGGCAGGCGGGGGTTCGCGTTTTCAGGGCTGAAAATGCGGATTGGGGCCCGCGTTCGGCAAAGCGATGGCGGCGCATTGTTAAGAAAAATTAACCGACGGATCGGCATTGCCACGCGCGATTTGACCGTGCGACTAGTAAACGCCGTGCTGCGCGGTCGTGGGTTCGTCGCCGTTTGCCAAGTTGGCTTCGCAACGCTCGGAGGCCGTTTCCGATGATGCCTCGTCGGAACCATCGGCAGCGCTAGTAGCCGCAGTCTCGGCTTCGGCTTGGTTCAGTGCTTCGGCGCGCAACTGTACTGCCATGCGACCGTCGTTGATGAGGCGACGTTCGGTCGGCGTTTTGGGAGTAAAGGCGTGGAGCGACAACTCGATGCGCGCCAACTCGGAACGATCCGCTGTCTGCACGTGGTCGGGTAGGTGGAAAAACTCCGCGACTTTGTCGAGTTCTTTCAGCGTATGGTCGGGCACCATTTCGTCGCAGAGGGCGATGGCGGTTTCGATGTTGCCGTCCGCGATGGCTCCTTCGATGTAGGCAATCCAGGGTGATGGTTGATAGCCGTCGGGTTCGGTTGCTTCCGCAAGAACGCACCACGTCTCGGGCCGGTCTGCGATCAGGTTGCGCGCGGATGCGGTATCGCCGAAGATGAATGGATGTTGAATCGAGCGTGCGGGTGCAAAGCAAATGCCGTCGGATACTGAGCGTGCCTTGCGTGCGAACGCGGGTACCAAGCGCCAAGCGAGTTTGATCAAGTCGCTCGAATATTGCATGCGGTCTACCACCACCGTGTCAGTGCCAATAAACATCTGCACGATGTTCATCAATGCACGGGGATCGTCATGCTCGGCTTGCGTATCGTCGACGTCTGACTTAGGAGTCAGTTCCAGCTTGGGGAACTGCGGTCGCGCTTTGAGCAAAGGCTTGTCGCCGTCTGCAATTTTGATCGCGGCGGCTACCGCCCACGGGTCGAAATCGAACGCGCTGTAATCTGTCTCGTCCATAATGACAAAATGGGTATGCGCGCGTAGTCCGCCGCGCGCCGTGTGTTCGCGTCCGGCGTGTCGTGAGAAGCCGATCGCGTAGCGACCGCTGGCGAGTTGAAAGGCCAGCATACCCGTGGCGCTGTCGCCTTTGTCGCAAAGCCCACCATGCGATGGGGCGCGCTGTGGCAGTTCCGCCGCTTCTTCCGGTTGGATGCCGGGTGTCTTGGCGATGATGCGATACCCCTCACCCATCGGTGAACGTACCGAGGTAAAGACGCAATGATCGACCGTAACGGGCGTGATGTTGATGTTGCCTTCAGACATTACGCGACCATCTCCGGCTTGAGGTTGCGCAGAATCCAATCAAATGGTTCGAGAATGCCGGTGAGTGCGGTGTGCAGTGGCACCGGCGTGACGTAGTCTTCGGTTTCGTTGTAGGCGTAGCCGAGCGAGCCGACGACGCTGGCCGCAAAGTAGCTGATGCGTTCGAAGCGATTCTCGCAGAGGTTCCAAAGACGGTTGAGGTTGGCCTCTACAAACGCCTCAGGGTCGTCGAAACATTCCGGACAGTGATCGGCTTTGCACAAGACGATGGCGATGGGCACTTCCACGGCACTGTCGCGCCGCGTGCGCGAGATGCTGTCGATATAGCTCAACATCTTCATCGCAAAGAAGTCGGGCTGTGTCGAGCCTTCGGCAGCCATGGCGGCATCGACCAACATTAACAAGCCTTGCGATTTGTTGATCAGGTTATGGATGACGCGAAAGGTTTCCGGATTAGCGACTTCGGCCGCCAGTGATTCACCCGCCATATCGGGCATGACGAGATCAACCCACTGTTCGCTTTGTCGGCTCAGCACTTGATAGTAGGCCCAATACCATTGATTGGCCTCCATCGGCGTCTTGGGTGGAAACATGCGATGGGCCAAATGGCTGATGACGGTCTGTTGAAGGTCAACCGAATATGCACCTTTAGGGATTGCTTGGAAGTCGCCTGCACGCTGAGCCAGCATGTCGAGTAACACCCCGAGGAAGACGGTCTTACCAACGTTGCTTTCACCGACCACGCTGATCAATTTCGGATCGCGGTCTTGTGCGATGGCATCGCGCACAATCGCCATGGGCGCGAAGCACTCGATACATTGAATCGCATTGCTGGTGTTGCGCGTGCCGCAGATCATGCAGACGTCGGGGGTCAGCGTAGTATTTAGATTGGTTTCGACAGACATCGCGTTGGCCTCCGACCGCGCTGTGGCACCGGTTTGTTACCGGTGATCTCTTTCAATCCTTACGATACCGGCTTGCTTCGGCGGCATCGACTTGTTCATTGTTGCGGTTCTTTCCGTTTCTGACGGTGACCGCTTCCTTACGGGCGCGGCTCTGATTTTTGCCGCGCTTTGGCTCTGATTCTCTCCGCGCTGTGGCGCTGACCTGTTCTGCGCTGTGGCACCGGTTTGTTACCGGTGTCTTCGCTTGCCCTCGATAGAAGCGGCGTCGCGTCGCGTCTACCCTGCTCTTGCTAGTCCAACGTCAACGCACAGCGGAACCCCGTATTGTGCGTGCGCGCCATGCTTACCAGGCCGGTTCTAAATACACCGGTCGCTTGTACGGCGAAGTAAGTGTCGTAAGCACCGCCACGAATCGAATTCATGCGCATGTCGGCGACCACGCGATTGCCTTCTTCGTCGGCGACGACAAATTCGTTACTGGTCCATTCCCAGACGTTGCCAACGAGATTCATCACACCGTTGGGTGCGCTACCGTCGGGATAGTTTTCGACCGGGCAGGTCGTGCCGATGCCCGACGCCCAGATGTTGCAACGCAAAGTATCGAGGGCATCGCCCCACGGATAGCGGCGCATGGTGTTGGCGGCGCTGCGAATGCGCCAGGTCGATGCCATTTGCCATTCCGCTTCATTGGGCAACCGATAGCCTGCCCACGTGGCGTAGGCCGTGGCTTCATAGAAGTTGATACCAACCACAGGGTGGTTCGAGACGGTCTTGCAATGTCGACTGTTGCGCCAGAAACGCGGGCCGGGTTGATCGGTCTGATCTTTGAAGTCGATCAGGTGCGGCCAGATATCGTTAGGCCACAACTCGAGATCGTCATAGCCACCGGCGTCCACGAACTTTTGGAATTGTGCGTTGGTCACGGGTGTGCGCGAGAGCAGAAACTCCGGCGTTTCGATGGTTTCTTCCGGGCAGCCGGGAAAGTCCACCACGCTCTTGGGCAACGACGCAAATCCTTCCGGCACCAGCGCGAACAGATCGTCGATCTGGTCTGACGCTTCGCGGCAAGCACGATCGATATCGTGTTCGCGTTTCAGCGCTTCACGGTTGTGCAACAGATAACCGAACCGTCCGAGCGATAAACACTGCTCGACCAAATCGGCGGGAATGCGCGTGGGGTCGGCGGGTTGATAGCGCGCTTCTTCGCCGGGTTTAGCGACGGCCATTGGCTTGACCACGCCACGGCCGTCTTCGCGCTTTTTGACAAATAAATTAATAGGCATGGCGTTTGTCCCGGTTGCTGACGACGGAGGCACGCTTCCTGCGCGGCGCCGACGATCTTTCAATCTGCTTCTTCATCGGTTCGCGCTAGCCGCCAATGGCCTTTCGTCGCGCGTCCCGACACAATTTTTGGAACCGTTCCACTGATTCCCGGGCCTTCTTGTCCTCTGGGTTGTCCATTTGCGGTACGTCTTTAGAGGCCGAGCCGTTATCGGCCTCGGTCTTGTAAGACGGGATCAGCGTCTGCTTCGATCCTTCCAAGTGTTCGAACTCGCTACGCATAGTGCGTTGCAATTCGTTTAGGTGCGTTTGGGCCGCTTGCAATTCGGTCATGCGGCGATCCCACTCGGCACGCAACGCTCCGATTTCATTTTCGCGCTGCTCGAGATCGGCAGAACGCGTTTCCAGTTCCTGAGTAGCCATCTGCAACTTGGCCAAATTGGCCTCGCGCTCAGCCTTCTCTTTGGTGATGGCGGCGCGTTCGTTGTCGAGTTCCTCACGGGTGGCTGCCAGAATCTTTTTGTCGCGTTCGAGTGCTTCGCGCGCCTTATCGAGATCCTGTCGCGTTTCTTTGCGAGACGCGGCGTCGGCATCGAGTTTCTTGCGTTCTTCTTCGATCGCTTTAGCACGCGACTCGATTTCGCGGACTTTGCCGTCCATCTCGGTTGCTTGCTTGCCCAGTTTTTCTTCCCGGGTCTCGAGATCTCCGGCGCGGGCATCGACTTCGGCACGCAGTTTGTCGAGTTCGGCCTTCTGCGTGTTGATCTGTTCGAACTTGGCGGCCAACTCGGCTTGACGTTCGTCCAGCGATTTGGCTTCGGCACTGCGCTGTTCGGCGAGCTGCTTCACTTCGGCTTCGAGCGAGTGCACTTTGTTCTCGCGCTCGCTGATGCTCTTTTCTCGCTGTTCGTAGTCTTCGCACAATTGCGATTCGCGCTGCTCGAACTGGGTGCGCTCTTCCATCAGCCGTTGGTGATGGGCTTCGAGCGCGCCGCGACAATCCTCGAGTGCTTTAGCCCGCGCATCGAGAAGCTCTCGTAATGATTGCATCGCGCCGACGACGTCTTCGCCTAGCGATTGCAGGGCAGTGACGTCGACCGACGGGTTTTCCGCTTGTTCTTTGGTTGCCGATCCCATCTCGCTAGCTCCTCCACCAGGATTTTTTCTTTTGGCCCGCTTTGATTTGCTGTTCGTTAGACGGCTGATAAGCATCGATCAACTCTCGAATAGATTTGCGTCCGTTGAACAAGCGGTACTGCACGCGAATGGCCTGGGCGGCCTCCGGGTCCATATCCGCGAGTAACTCATCCGCGTCCTGCATCTCCGCTTTGTAGGCGGAAATGATTTCGGCCATGCTGCGCCGGGTCTCGTCCGTCGCGTGCATGATCTTCAGTCGTTCGGCGACGTCCGGCGGAAACTCCGCCAACATCGCTTCGATAACATCGCCCGTTTCTTCGCCTGCCGATTCGTCTGAAACGCCCGACTCGTCCAACTCAACGGTTTGTGTCGGCAAGGTGGACTCGTCGATCAGCGGAACGTCCTCTTCTTCCGCTTCGGCTTCAGCTACCGGTTCATCAGTTTCGTCTTCCTGTTCCAGCAGTTCCTCGGAAACTATTGCGTCGTACTCTTCCGTCTCCGCTACCGGCTCCGCTTCTTCTGCTGCAACGTATTCCTCTGCTTCGTTCTCGGCCTCAAACTCGGCAACCGAGGGTTCTTGATCCTGAAGCGCGGCGTCGACGTCAGCTGAGGCTGACTCGGGGCTCTCGTGCGCGACCGCTTCTGCCGCAGCACTTGCTAGCCGCGCTTCGGCGGCAGCCGTCTCCTCGAGCAGCTCGGTAATGCCGTCTACATCGCTGGCGATGCGATCCTGCGTCTGCGCTACGGCCGTCGTCCAAGCATCGATCTTGGCGTCAAGGTCCGTCAGCGCACGTGAGATCGCACCGTCTTCAGACGGCGGCTGCAGTTGATCTAGTTCGGCTAATGCCGCGTTCATGGCTGCTCCCGTGCATGACGTTGACGGCCCGACGTTGAATGCCATCGGACTGTCAAAATAGAAGGTATGATTCAGATATGCCGATTGCGAAAAAAAGGCGGAGGTGTGGACGTTGTGGTATCGGACGGGGCAACGAGGATCGGACAAAAAATGGCCGTTGTTTGGGCTTTCGCGATACTCACGCGGCGGGCGAACAATCAATGTCAGGCGGAAAAATATTTTATTGAGACAAAATTGGTCGTGGCTGGCGTGGATGCTATCTGCTTAAATTATTTCAAATAAGGAACTTATGGCAATTAATGGTGAATCTGCGTTTTTTTAAATTGGTCTAGATTGGCGTAACCCTATCTGATTAAAATAGCCTTTAACCAAGGAGGAGTCCGTTTCTTATTGCCCGCTCGGGCAAAATGGGTGTGACTTCAACAAGTGTTCTTAGAGTGAGTTTGATAGTTCGCAACTGTTCTTGAGATCGATATTCTCGGATTTCGCTATTCGGCGTGCATCGGTCCAGCGTAACGCACAAGGGAGGAATTTATTTATGACATCGCGGAATCGCAGCGCCTTTACGCTTATCGAGCTCTTGGTGGTTATCGCCATCATTGCCATCCTAATTTCCATCTTATTGCCGGCTTTGGGCGCGGCACGTGAAGAGGGTGGCCGGGCAAAGTGTTTGGCGAATCTCAAGGGTATTGCCAGCTTGGGCCAAATGCTCGCGAACGAAGACAAGGAAGCGCGTATGCATACGCCGCACGAATTCCAGACGAACCCAACTGAGACGGTTGGCGATCGATGGATGGGCGCGGGCGACCATGACTGGGGCGGAGCGAACGGTGCCGATCCGGATTTTGCTGAGTCGCAGATCGGTTCATTGAATAAGGGCGCAAACGGCCGTCCCTATAATCGTATGCAGTTTGGTTTTGGTTACACCTCACGCGAAAACTTCAACATGTTCCGTTGCGGTGGTGAAGAGGGCATGTTCGAACAGGCCGCCAGTACGCCTCCACCACAGCCCGTTTATGCTGAATCGATGTTCAAAGCGACGGGTAACAGCTACATGGGTGACTACTACTGGTTCAAGGTACACCGCGCCGAGTGGGAACCTCGCGTTTACATGCGGTTTGGAGCTTATCGCCGCCCGTCGAACCTATTCGGCGACACTGGTAAGGCGATGTTGTTCTGGGAATCGCGCTGGATGCAGGCGATGACCAACACCGAGGAAATTCAGGCTGCAGGCCTCAGCTCGATTAACGCCGGTACGACGCCGATGAACATCCCTGGTTCTCACGGTCGCATTGGTAAGTTCAACGTGGCGTTTGCTGACGGTCACGCCTCAACGGTGAGTTGCCGCAAGTCTGGTGACATGTACGCTCCTATGTACACCCCGAGTGCCTTGGCTGCTGAGTGGTGGCGTCTGAAGTGGCGTTCGCGAGATTGGCAGTACGATAACTTCCCGGCGGAAATGGTTCGACGCGAGTGGGTGTCGCCATGGACGGGTCCGGGTCGCCGTATCCAAGACTTCTAATCACGGTGCGAATCAGCATTTGAACCTGTTGGGTTTGCAAATAGCTTAATACGAGAGTGGGGTGGCCATCATGATGGATGGTCACCCTTTTTTTGTTGCGAGATTGTTGCCGAAGTATTAAAGAAGCCTCACAATATCGTTGGTGACGGATAGTAAGTCATTGGCGTGGTGAATTTTATCGCTGCACTTGGAAGTAGATTGGGGTGCAGCAAAGGTCGTGGCCTTAACGACCAAATGCTGTTGTTTATCTTTGCGGGGAGCGATAGGTAGCCTTGGACAACGACACAAAAAAGAAGATCATTCTGGCAGCGGTAATGTTGGTCGTTGCGATCGGCATCGGTATCTATCAGATGTCGCAAGCCGGCGTATCGCAGGCTGAAATCCGCGACTCTGTGCGTGGGCAAACCTACATAGTTTGCTGTGAAGCGTGCGGAGAACAGTTTGATATGGACGCTGTGGCGTACATGGATGCGGTGTATGAAGTTGGCAAAGGTAATTACCTCAGCTGTCAACTTTGTGGCGCGAGCAATGCCTGGAAGTGTGGCGACCGTGCGGTTGATCCCACGCCGGATGGTTTAGATCAATACAATCTAACCACGCTGGCTGGTATCGAAGATGCCAAACGAAGTTTGAATGCGGATTATGCTGATTTGCAGGATGAACTTCGTCGAGCAGAATCGGGTGGAGATGAGGGTACGATCGATAACCTTAAGCAACAGATCAAAGAACTTGATCGGCGCAGAGCATATCTAGACGACCGCTGGGATGAAGAGGCGATGAAGCAAGCTGGCTAGGCTCAACCGACTTCTTTAACGGGTGTGTGTCCGCCGTCGATCTTATTTAGAAGCTATCCTAAAAACTCCCCCATGTCTGCAGGGAGGGTTTTATTCCCTTATGGAAACCAAGTTTTTGCAAGCACGCGAAGCGTCAGCAATTGGTCTTGAGATACTATCTAACCATTTGCATGCTAGATTTAAAATTAGACTGATTCGGCACCGCTTGCAGATTGACGCGGTTAATTTAACGTGGCTGCATGGATCTCAAGGCTTACGCCAGCCAAGTCGATAGGCTGAATCGTCAATTAAGGCGATTGTCTTTTTCTGACCCCGTCGCTTTCGTTTACAACCCGCTCGAATATGCCAAGGCGATGCATCTTGCGTATTGCGAGTTAGCGGCAAGAGCTGATTCGGATCTATTTCTGCTCGGAATGAATCCCGGCCCCTGGGGAATGGCACAGACCGGCGTACCGTTTGGTGAGGTGAACGCCGTGCGCGATTGGCTCGGACTAAATGCGTCGGTCGGAAAACCGCAGCGCGAACATCCGAAGCGGCCCGTTGACGGGTTGGCGTGTTCGCGCAGCGAAGTAAGCGGCGCGCGGTTGTGGGCGTGGGCCGCCGCCCGTTATGGAACGCCAGAGCGTTTTTTTGATCGCTTCTTTATCGCGAATTACTGCCCGCTTAGCTTTATGGAACCGGGTGGAAAAAATATCACGCCGGATAAGTTGCCCATCGAGGAACGCAAAGCACTATTTCGTGCGTGCGATGAGATGCTGAAATGGTTGGTCGATGAGATTCAGCCAAGTTGGGTAATTGGCGTCGGCGGTTTCGCGGAAAAACGGCTGATGGACCTCATTGGCGAAAACTCGCAATACAAGATTGGTCGAATCCTGCACCCCAGCCCGGCCAGCCCGGCTGCCAATCGCGATTGGGCCGGAACCGTCGATCACCAGTTTGCCGAGCTCGGAATGACACTACCCGACAAAGCCAAAAAAATCACCAGGAAACGGCAAGCATCGTGAGGTCGTCGCGTTGCGCGCGGTCGCCGCTAAAGGCCGCGATATCATCGATCACATGCTGCAATACCGCCGTCGGTCGTTGATTTGGGGCTTCGGCGTAACACGCTTGCAGTCGGTCGAGGCCGTATTCTTCGTCGTCATCGTCGATGGCCTCGGTTACGCCATCGCTGCTTAACAGCAAGCCCGATTCTTTCTTTAGTTCTTTGAAAATGACTTCGTCATCCCATTCGGGCATGATGCCGACGGCAATGGCGACGCGCTCGGGATAAGCCAACACGCTTTGATCATTGCGACGCCACAACGGTGCGTGATGGCCGGCGTTGGCAATTTCGACTGTGCTGCCGTCGACCGAAAAGCGGCAAACGACCATGGTGGCGAAACAACCGCCGGGCAGGCTGTGCGATAGTGTGGCATTCAGCGAGCGCATCACGGTCTGTAAATCTTCATGATCCGCTAGCGCCTGTCGCAACGATGTTTGAAGTACCGCTGTGCCAAATGCCGCGGGTACGCCCTTGCCCGAGATATCCGCAAGACTCACGACGAGACGCCCCTGTGAATCGATGATGACGTCGTAAATATCGCCGCTCATCTGCTCGGCAGGAATGTTGATCGCCGCCACGCTGCCCCATTCGGGCTGAGGGATCGGGGTCGGCAATAGCAATTTCTGCATATCGCGACCGGCGTCGATGCGTCCTCTCAGATGGGATAGTTCGCGCGACCGTTCGCTCAATTCGTCCATACTGACGGCGGAGACGGCCAAGTCGATTGCCGCGATGGCGAAGTTCAGGTCATCTGGGTTGAACGGCACGCGCGCTTTCATGCGATCGGCATATAGAACGGCGCGCGTAGTGCCTTCGACGATCACCGGCACACAGATCACCGAGCCGCTGCGATGGTCCACCAAGCTTTGCGCCTCGGCATAACGCACATCTGTACCAACGTTTTCCACCAACATGCCCTGGCCGGCCTCAATCACGTCGTACAATACCGAACGGCTCACGCCCAGCGGTGCGTCGGCGGCGATGCGTGCGCGCGGGGCCAGTCGAAACAACCCGTCGGTCTCGTCGACGCCGACAATCACACATCGATCCGCCGTCAGACAGCGCTGTAGCGCCGCGTGCATGATCTGCCAAAATGCACCGTTATCTTTCCGCGATAAGATCAAGCGGGCCAACGCATACAAGTCGTCGAGTCGCTGACGAATGACGGTCACCGGGTCAGTGGCGTCGCGTGCGTAGGTCGTGACGGCGTTTTCATCGGCGAGGTGCAGCGAACCGTCGGCGCTCGCGTGAGTGCGTGCGGCGCGATCACGTTCGGGGCCGAGGTAGGTGATTGTGAACGGTCGCACATCGATCACGTCGCCCTCAAGTAATTCAGCTTCGGCAGCTTTGCGACCGTTGACGCGAAAGGTCACGTTGGGGCCGACGGCCCGTACACGCCAGCCACTGGGGACGGGTTCGATCACGGCATGGCGCGGGCTGATATTGGAATGATCGAGCCGAATATCCGCCGCTGCCGCGCTGCCGATCAAAACGCCGTCTGAGTCAGCATCGAGTGCGATACGATCGACGAGTCTCAGTTCGCGCCGAATGACAAGGCGATGGGTTGGAGTAGTAGCCGCCTGCAATGGGGGACTCCGAATTGGCGTAGATGCCTGTCGCGAGGACGAAAACGTCCTATCATAACCGGAAATGACTGAATCGGGCGAGGTGTGACGCGGAGGGATGCGGATCGGTCGGCGTATTACGGTGCCGTAGCGGACGTCGTGCCGGCAACTCGCATCCCGCAATCACTTGACCGATATCAGTTGGCGGAGATGACGCTCCAATCCATCGTGATTGATCGAGATAAGGGATAAGACATATGACGCTGCGATTTTTGTTTTCGGGATTACTGCTTTTGGGATTTGTAGCACGGGCGGCCGCTCAGGATGCCGGTGGCGGAAATCCGAAAGGTCCACGATTCGAGTTGCGGCAGACCGAGATAGCCGTCGGGTCGTTTTGGCTCGATAGCCCAGCAACGGGCAGCTTTATTATTCGCAATGCCGGCGATGCGCCATTAGAGATTACCGATATCAGCGCGGCGCGTGGTATCAACGCCGTGTTGCAGCCGCCCGGAGCGATTACGCCGAAGGAGTCCGCCAAGCTATCGGTCACGTTTGATGGTGCGGAACTCGGGGCGGGGCCGTTTGATAAGACGATTTTCATTGCGAGCAATGACCCCACATCGAAGCGAACGCGACTCAAGGTCTCGGGTGAATGCAAACACTATGTATTGGTGACGCCCAAGTCAGCAGGTTTTGGCAAGTTGGTGGGGGCGGGTCGTACTGAGCGGATGTTACGCATCGTTAGTAATGACGATCGACCGCTGAAGGTTGAAATCGATGCCCGCGAACAATTGAGGCGCTTCAAGGTTGAACTCATCGAAGTAGTTCCGAAAACGCAATACGCGTTGTATATCAATACAAAGCCGCCGTTTCCGATTGGAATGCACTCCGAAACGATTCGCTTGCGCACCGACCATCCGAGGCAGCCGCTGATCGAGGTGGATGCCTTTGCCATTCAGCCGGAATCGATAGAAGTGCTTCCCAAGATCATCACACTGCGACCGACGAGTTATAACGGTTTGGTCGCGGGTAAGCCGTCGGTGCAGGTCGTTTCGGTGACCAATCGCGGCGATGCGCCGGTGAAAGTCACGAAGGTCAGATGTAGCGATGAGTCGGTCGAGGCACAGGTTTCGGAAGTATATGAAGGTCGTCAGTATCGCGTCTTGGTAACGCTGCCCGCCGATTATGAGCCGCCGGGGACCGGCGCGGATGTGCTGATTGAAACAGATAGCGAGGCACAACCTTTGTTAACCGTGGGAATCGGACGGCTAAATTCGAGGCGCGCCGAGTCTACCGCGTCGGCAGCAGGGAAAGACACCAAGCCCAAGACCCGGCAAGCAACTTCAAAGAAGAAGAAGCGCAAGCGGCGACCGGTGCTGGATACAGTGGGTAAGCCGGCACCGGCGTTCAGTTTGACGACCACAGCGGGTACGCCTTTATCGAATACCGAATTGAATTATCACCCGGCGACCGTGTTAAACTTTGTCGCGCCCAATTGTGGGTTTTGTAAGCGGCAAATCCCCAAGCTTGAAAAGGTGCGCGCGGAATACGAGGCGCAAGGTGTGCGTTTCGTCAACGTGGCTCAAAAGATGCGGATTGATTACGAGCCGGAAGAAGTGGCGTCGATCCTGAGTGATTTGGGTCCGGGAATGGAAATCGCGATCGATAGCGGCAACAAGGTGGGGCGGCGTTTCAAGGCGACGGCTTATCCGTGTTTGATTATCGTGCGGCCCGATGGCGTGATTGATGAGGTGGTAAGCGGCAACAAGCGCGACATCGCCGAACGTGTTGGACGTCGGTTGGACGGTCTGCTGCAATAGAAAATAAAGTAGGCTTGGTTAGAGGACCCACGCCGCCGATGGTGAATGTGTCTACCAATTCTTGGACGCTGACTTCGACCTAAGTCATTTTGCAGAAAGCATCGTTGTGGCACCGCCGTCTCGGCGGTGAAAACAGGCGAGACGCCTGTGCCACAGTCAATGATTCTTTCTGCCTGTCCACTTAGCAATGGTTTCATGCTCTTCGGTTCGCCATACATGTGCGATGTGTGTGCGATAACGTCTTCGACCTATCAGCAAGATTTGAACGATTTTTAGAGAAGGTCTGACTCGTCAAAAAGGAGCGGTCCGAAGTGATGGTCCGTTATGCGGTGGTCCGCTTTTACAGTGCGCGCGAACTTTCATAAATCTTTGTCCCAAAACCAGTTGATTGCGACGCGTGGTCGGATTAAAGTGATAACAAGGAAAGTCGGGGGACGACTGTTCTGGTTGCTGCGTACTGGGGGAATGCGGGATTGAAGCGTTCAGAATCACTGCTTCAATTCAGGCTCCGAAACAGTTCCAATGCCTCGGGCAATGGCAGCAGTTAGATACTTGTCGCTTTTTCGATCGATCCCGTCCGCCGCTTGTCGGCGTTAAACGCTAAAGCAAAATTGAATACGCGTGTTACCGCGGTCATGCATCGCCCGGGAGGAGACTTCCCACCGATGTGTACCGTGCAAGAAGGAATCCGGTTGCGAGGAACCTTTGGTTTTTTTGAGGGACTATTGAGATGCGTCGATTCTTAGCTGTTTGTTTGTCGTTATGTATGGCGTCCGCCATCGGAGTGCGCAGCGCGCAGGCCGAGACGCGGACGTTCTCGTGTGATGATTGTCCGTTGCCGATTCCGGCAACCCAAATCCCGCCGCAAACGGAAGGGGATATGGAGCCGTCGATCATCGAACTCTTCGAGACGGGATGTTTCATCTCCGATGTCAATGTGCGGGTGATCATTGATCACACGGCGCGTGGCGATCTCGACATCTTTCTGGTTCACGATGCGCTCCCGCTCGGTCCTGGACCGGAAGACGTGCGCGTTCAGCTGTACAACGAAACGGGCAGTACTTGCAACGACATCGAAGTGACCTTCGACGACGCTGCTGATTTGAGCGTCAACGCCAACTGCGGCTCCGGTGGCGGTTGTGGCTCGTGCGACAATCGGGTGCGCCCGGAAGGTGACGGCCCCGGCGGTGATGCCGATTCGCTTGATGTTCTCAACGGTCGCGATCCTCAAGGTCGCTGGATTCTTCAGATTCAGGACGAAGAAACCGGCGATGTTGGTGCGTTGCTCTTCTGGGAACTGGAAATCTCTTACACGTCTCTCGACGGCGACACGATTGCCGATTGTTTCGACAACTGTCCCGGTATCGACAACGAAGATCAGCTCGACCTCGACAACGATGGCCAAGGCAATGCGTGCGACATGGACGCGGACGGTGATGGCGTCGATAACGGCGACGATCCGGAACCGCTCAACGCCCTCATTTGCGGTGACCAAGACGGCAACGGTTGCGATGACTGTGCTGCCAACAACAATAACGATTTTGATGGCGACGGGACCTGCAACGCCGCCGACAACGATGATGACAACGACGGTATCATCGACCGCGACGATACGCATCCGCGCAACCCCGATCTGTGTCAGGATCTCGACGCCGACGGTTGTGACGACTGCTCGGGTGGTGCCGGCCCTGATCCGGCCAACGATGGTACCGACACCGATGGTGACGGCACCTGTGACGTTGGTGACGAGGATGACGACAACGATGGCGTGCTAGACACGAGTGACCCGGCCCCGCTCGATGACACCGAGTGTGGTGTCGATGCCGATGGCGATGGTTGCGACGACTGCGCTGCCGGTGCCGGTTTCCCCGATGCCGCCAACGATGGCAACGACGCCGACGGCGACGGAATCTGTAACGCGGGTGACGCGGATAACGATAATGATGGCGTCAATGATCCCGACGATTCCAACAACAACAATCCCAACCTGTGCCGCGATGCCGATGGCGATGGTTGTGATGACTGTTCGAGCGGCACTGACGATCCGGCCAACGACGGTGCAGACCTCGATGGTGACGGGATCTGCAATCTCACTGACAACGATCGCGATGGCGACGGTGTCGATAACGCCACGGATCCGAACCCAGACAATGGCACCGATTGTGGTGACTCGGATGGTGACGGCTGTGACGATTGCTCCAGCGGCACGTTTGACCCGGCCAATGACGGTACCGACACCGATGGTGATGGTCAGTGTGACCTGAGCGATCCGGATGATGACAACGATAGCGTGTCGGACGGCACCGAAATCGCCAACGGCACCGACCCGCTCAACGGTAATGAGTGTGGCGATAGCGATGTCGATGGTTGCGATGACTGTGCGGTTACTGGAATGCCGACGCCTGCGACCGATGGTGGCGATCTCGATAACGACGGCATCTGCGATCTCGGTGATGCCGACGACGACAATGACGGCGTCAATGATGGCCTCGATACCGCCCCGATTCACCCGAATCGCTGTGGCGACTTCGATGGCGACGGTTGCGATGACTGTACCAACACCGGTGCCGATGGTTCCGGCGGTGATCCGCTCAACGACGGCACCGACACCAATGGCGACGGCATTTGTGACGATGGCGATCCCGATGCGGATAGCGATGGCGTACTCGATGTTGATGACGCATTCCCAACCGATCAAAACGCCTGTGGCGATGCCGATGGCGATGGTTGTGATGATTGTTCCGTCACCGGTGCCATGGGTGCCGGGGCCGATCCGAACAACGATGGTCTCGATACCGATGGCGACGGCATCTGCGATGCCGGCGGCATGGATAACGACCTCGATGGCGATACCGTCAGCAACGGTAGCGAAGGTGGTTTTGGAAGCGATCCGCTCGACATCACCGAATGTGGTATCGATAACGACGGCGACGGCTGCGATGACTGTGCGGCCGGCCTTGGCGGTCCAGATCAAGCAAATGACGGCACCGATACCGACGGTGACGGCATCTGCGATGACGGCGACGCTGACGACGATGGTGACGGCGTTGATGACGGCGTCGATACCGATCCGACCGATCCGTTCGAATGTGAAGACGCCGACGGCGACGGTTGTGATGACTGTGCGGTAACCGGTGGCCCAGCAGACCCGGCCAACGACGGTGAAGACCTCGATGGTGATGGCGTTTGCGATGATGGTGACAGCGACGACGACGATGATGGAGTCGTCGATGGGCAGGATCAGTTCCCGAACGATCCGAATCAGTGTCGCGATCTGGACGGCGACGGTTGTGATGACTGTTCGTCCGGCACCGAAGACGCCGCCAACGATGGTCTCGACACTGATGGCGACGGCCTATGCGATGCCGGCGACGGCGACGACGACAACGACGGCGTGGCTGACACCAATGACAGCGCTCCGCTCGATCCGACGCAGTGTGCCGATACCGACGGCGACGGTTGTGATGACTGTGCCGTGACTGGCCCGCTTGGGTTGAACGCCGATCCGGCTAACGACGGTGCGGACTTCGATGGCGACGGCATTTGTGACGGCGGCGACGCCGACATCGATGGCGACGGTGTCGATAACGGTGCTGATCCCGATGACATGAATCCTGACGTTTGTGGTGATGCCGATGGCGATACCTGCGACGATTGTTCGGCTGATGAAGCCGATGATCGCGACGGTGACGGCATTTGCGACAACGGTGATGATGACATCGATGGCGACGGTGTGTTGAACGGTGACGATGATCGACCGAACAACCCGCGCCGCTGCCGCGACACCGACGGTGACGGTTGTGACGACTGTTCGATCACCCGCGGCGATGGTTCGGGTGGTGATCCGGCCAACGACGGTACCGACACCGATGGTGACGGCACCTGTGACGATGGTGACACCGACGACGACAACGACGGCGTAGATGATGGCGACGACATCGCTCCGCTGCTGCCGAACATCTGTGGCGACAGCGACAACGATGGTTGCGACGACTGCACCAACGGCACCAACGATCCGGCCAATGACGGCACGGATACCGATGGTGACGGCGCATGTGACGTCAGCGATGAAGACAGCGATAACGACGGTGTTGATGACTTCAACGACGCCGATCCGCTGGACGCTAACGTCTGTCGCGATGTCGATGGTGACGGTTGTGACGACTGCACCAACACCGGTGCCGACAATTCGGGTGGCGACCCTGCCAACGATGGTCTCGACACCGATGGCGACGGTCTGTGCGACGGCGGTGACGATGACGACGACAATGACGGAGTCGATGACGGTACGGATACCGATCCGCTCGATCCGACACTGTGTGGTGACGCCGATGGCGACGGTTGCGAAGACTGTTCGAACTTCGACGGCACCAACGACGGCTTCGGCCCGCTGCCCGATTCGAACACCAACAATGACGGCCCCGACAACGATGGCGACGGTGAGTGCGATGACTTCGACCTCGACGACGACAACGATGGCGTTGCCGATACCGACGACGACGCGGTATTCAACCCGAATATCTGTCGCGACACCGATGGCGACGGTTGTGATGACTGTGCCGTGACCGGTGCCGACATGTCGGGTGGTGATCCGGCCAACGATGGCTTGGATACCGACGGTGATGGCGTTTGCGACCTGTCCGATGGCGACGACGACAACGACAACGTGTCGGATGCTACCGAAGAGGACCCGAATGCCGCCGGTGGTGTTAGCGATCCGAAGGACAACTTCAGCTGCGGTGACCGTGACAACGACGGTTGCGACGACTGTGCTGTGCTTGGTGAATTCATCGATGAAGCCACCAACACCGCCGACGATGGTCTCGACACGGATGGTGATGGCATCTGCGATGCGGGTGATGCTGATATCGATAATGACGGCGTCGAAAATGACGTCGAGTTGTCGAGCAATGTCGCCACTGGCGGTGCCAGCGATCCGACCGATCCGTCAAACTGTGGCGATCGCGACAGCGATGGTTGCGACGATTGTTCGAACTTCGACGGCACCAACGACGGCTTCGGCCCGAACCCTGACTTCACCATGGATGCCAACGGTAAGTTCGCTAACGACGGTCCCGATGCTGACGGTGATGGCATCTGCGACGCCAGCGACGAAGACCGCGACAACGACGGTGTTGACGATGCGCTCGATAGCGATCCCGACAACCGCTTCGAATGTCGCGACCTCGACGGTGACGGTTGCGATGACTGTGCCAGCGGCTTCGACCGCCGCGAGGCGGATGGTGCCGATACCGACGGTGACGAACTCTGTAACGATGGCGATCCGGACGACGACAACGACGGTGTTGAAGACGGTGACGATGCCGAACCGTTGAATCCGTTCGCTTGTAAGGACGACGATGCCGACGGTTGTGACGACTGTTCGAGCGGTCGCTTCGATCAGGAAAACGACGGACCCGATGCCGATGGCGACGGTGCGTGCGACACCAACGATCCCGACAACGACAACGACGGTCTGCCGGATGACGAAGATCCGCAGCCGAATAACCCGTTCGTTTGTGGTGACTCGGATGGTGACTTCTGCGACGACTGTGCAGTGACGGGTGGTCCGGCCGAGCCGGCCAACGACGGCAATGACTTCGACGGCGACGGCCAGTGCGATCTGGGCGACTTCGACGATGACAACGACGGCGTGGCCGACTTCCTCGACTTCGATCCGTTCGATCCGAATGTGCAGGAAGCACCGCCGGCCGGCCAGGGTATCCC